>Ga0302307_10000004_pt1 | contig 422089 bp, 392 predicted proteins | sample III_Palsa_E3_2_FD_200530 | JGI IMG/M metagenome (GOLD analysis project Ga0302307, IMG submission 200530) | Peat permafrost microbial communities from Stordalen Mire near Abisko, Sweden - III_Palsa_E3_2 | ecosystem: Environmental > Terrestrial > Soil > Palsa > Peat permafrost | place: Sweden... | reverse complement strand
TATCGGCGCTACTGGCGTAACAGGAGCTCAGGGTATTACCGGTGAAACGGGGGCAACTGGTGCTATCGGAGCTACTGGCGTAACAGGAGCTCAGGGTATTACCGGTGAAACGGGAGCAACTGGTGCTATCGGCGCTACTGGTGTAACAGGAGCTCAGGGTATTACCGGAGAAACGGGAGCAACTGGTGCTATCGGCGCTACTGGCGTAACAGGAGCTCAGGGTATTACGGGAGCAACTGGTGCTATCGGCGCTACTGGCGTAACAGGAGCTCAGGGTATTACCGGTGAAACGGGGGCAACTGGTGCTATCGGAGCTACTGGCGTAACAGGAGCTCAGGGTATTACCGGTGAAACGGGGGCAACTGGTGCTATCGGAGCTACTGGCGTAACGGGGGCCCAAGGTGTTACCGGAGAAACAGGGGCTACTGGTGTAACGGGGGTTACTGGAGCTACAGGCCAACAAGGTGCTACAGGTGTAACCGGATCTGCAGGAGGTTTGGGAGCTGCTGGCGCAACAGGAGCTACAGGATCTACTGGTGCAACTGGAACTACAGGCTCAACTGGCTCTACTGGTGCTACTGGCTCTACTGGTGCAACTGGCTCTACCGGTGCAACTGGTGCCGCGGCATCATCCCAACTTGGAAACGTACTTACTGGTATACAATATACAGTAACGACGCATTCACAAGGTTCTGCTACAGGTTTATACGCTAACCCATTGGCAAGTGGTACAAATACAACAGCAGGCGGGTTAACAACGGCGGGATTCGTTATTACCCCTACAGCTTGCCATGCATACCTCACTATTTATTCAAATAATAATATAATTACATGGTCATTACAATCGGCATCCTATTCAGGTGGCGCAGGACCAGCATCTACTGCATATTCCACTATTGCTAGTTGTGCGACAAATTCTGCTGATTCCTATAAATGTACCATTGATGGAGGATCTGTAGCAGCAGGGACATTATTAACTATTTATAATGGTGGTAATTCCACGACAGGTATAGCCACGACAATGGCGTTCTCCTGTCAATAAAACACTCTAAATCAGAACCAAGGGCTTCATATTATTATGAAGCCCTTTTTTGTTTAATAGTATTTCCAAATGCAGTACAGCTTTTTAACAATGCATACAGCTTAATACCCGATGGATAGTCCCCATATTACAATTTACAATGCGCTTTTCTGTACTGGAACAAAATCATATAGCCATTCCGGATCTTAACCCATAAAAGGTATTAAGCGGTCGGATGCATCCACTCCAATTGCTCTACCGCGAAGCCAATGCTCATCGCTTTCAATAAAAATTTATGTTTGATACTCTCGGGAATAGTTGTCTCGCGCGACAAGATCCAGAGGTAATCCAACCCACCGCCCGAAACTAGTGCATATTTATAACGCGCATCAATCTCAAGCACATTATAGGCAGCATAAAACGGACCAAGATAAGATACCCTAAACATACCAACGCCATTTTTGCCGGCAACTTTTATCTTCCCTGTCATCTCTATCCATTCACCTTTTATAGTGTTATACCCTTTGGTGATCACTTTAAAAGTATCATCATTAATACGAGAGTAATCTTCTGTAAGGTTGATAATATTTCTTTCGATACGGTTTGGCATACGTGCTATCTCATACCACTTACCCAAATACCGGTTTATATCAAATGGCTGCACCGCTGCTGCACCATCAGGAATATCTTTTGAAACCAATTTGTAAATAACAGCCGCAAGTCCTACCCCGGCGGCCAGGGCGATTAACCATTTTTCCTTCTTCATATCAGAATAATAATCCCGGATGAATTTTTGTTTGAATTAAATGCAAATTGAGGGATTGGTTACTCAACTCCATCTAATTTTAATAGAGGAGCGTTACCTCTGAATAAATAGTCCGCTGAATTTGAAGAAAAGCGTTGTACTGTTAAACAAGCGTGCATCTACTTTAATTCCACCATCTGTAGCTTTTACGGATAGTTCTATTTGGATGGATGTGTGTTCTACTGGGTCGATAAGAGAGAGGAATTTAAGCTCCCGGGCCTTTAGTAACCTGATTTTTTTATCAATATAAACTTCAGTTACCTCTTTTACCATCTGCATCATACAAACGCCCGGTAAAACCGGCTGCCCCGGGAAATGTCCTTTAAATATAGGATGCCCGGCATTAAGTTTGATAATACTTTTCAGCTTATCGCCCTCTGCCTGCAAATCACTAAAAGTAAAAAGATGCGGGTGCAGCATTATCTGTTATCTATCTTATTCTTTAATATATATTTTCATTTCGCATGATGCCAGCAACTTGCCATTACGCTTAACGCTCCCGGATATGATGGTCATTTCAAAAATTCGATCTATAATTGCAACATTGGTTTCAATTATCTCCCCAACTTTAGGCAGGGCAAAAATCTCCAGGTTTTTAATAGCTGCTATGTAGCCTGCAGCAATTGGTTGTTTATTTTGCTGGGTGATGTACCCAAAACCGGCCGCTGCTGTTTGTGCGATATTTTCAGTAATACCGGCTTCGCTTAATTCATCATCGTCAACAAGTACATTATCAGCTTTGATAAGAAACGTTGTGCTTGAACAAATTTCATCACAAGTAATTAATTGATCAATCATTACAAAGGGATGCCTTTGCGGTATGATAGCTGTAATATTATCCTGGGATACAATCATTGGAGGATACTAAGAGTACAAGCCGCCGTTGATCGATAATACCTGCCCAGTGATGTAAGCAGCTTCCGGCTCTGCTAAAAAACCTACCGCATGCGCTACTTCCTCTGGCGTACCAAAGCGTTTAACCGGGATTATGGACTTTAATTCTTTTTCATCAAGCCCTTCGGTCATATCAGTTTTAATAAAGCCGGGAGCTACCGCGTTAACGGTTATACCCTTGCGGCCAACCTCCTGGGCCAATGCCTTGGTAGCACCAATTACCCCCGCTTTAGCTGCCGAATAATTAATTTGCCCCGGCAAACCTTTTAAGCCCGATAGTGACACTACATTAATGATACGCCCATACTTGCGCATCAACATATCATTTAAAACCAATCGTGTAACGTAAAAGAATCCATCCAGACTGGTTTTTATTACATTATCCCATTGCTCATCCTGCATCCAAACCATTAGCACATCATCTTTAATACCGGCATTGTTTATCAGTATTTCGATGTATTTATCGCTATTTGTTTCGATCCAGTTTCCCAACAACTGCTTTATTTCATTTTTATCAGCGACATCAAACTTCAGCAATTCACCATTACCGCCACCTTGTTTAATTTGGGCCAGTGTTTTATCAGCTTCAGCTATATTACTTTTATAATTAACCAAAACATAGTAACCCATTTGGGCCAGTTTATAACAAATAGCTCTTCCGATACCTCTTGAACCACCTGTAACTAACGCGCACTTCATATAATATGTTTTTTAACTAGGAGGCTCTGATTTAGACCTAAGTATTCGCGTTTAAAGCAGAACCTCCGGTAAAAGTAACGTAAATATCTCAATTTTAGAGATGAGAGCCATTTAACCGGAACCATCAAATCATAAACTATTATGGCCTATTACTGAAATTTATATAAGTTTGATTAAAACAGATTAACCATGATAGCCGGTTTAGGTATTGATATTGTTGACGTAGAACGCATTGCTGAAAAGATAGCGAAGAATAATGGTTTCCGCGAGTTGGTATTTTCGGCAGATGAAATAGCCTATTGCGAAAGTAAGACATATAAATACGAGCATTATGCCGCCCGCTTTGCTGCCAAGGAAGCTTTTTTTAAGGCGCTTGGAACCGGCTGGCCCGAGGATACAGCCTTTAACGAAGTAGAAATAGTAACCAACGGACAAGGTAAACCTGAGATAGTATTGTTGGGTTTAACGCATACAACTATTAGTGCTTTAGGCAATTTTAATATAATGGTTTCATTAACCCACATTAAATCTGTGGCATCAGCGGTGGTGATACTGGAAAAATAATCGGTTTAACGCTATGCTTCAACAGCTTCGGTGCGGCGCCGTTCTTCAACTAATTTTTTACGGTGTTGTTTACCCCAATCGCCTAAAGCTTTGATAATTGGCATTACAGTTTCGGTATATGGCGTTAGTTCATAGGTGATGGATACCGGTACAGTATTAAATACTTTGCGCTGAACCAGCGCATTCAATTCTAGCTCTCTTAGCTCTTTCGACAGCATTTTGGGCGTAATACCATCAAGCGAACGCTGAATATCTTTAAATCTTTCCGGCCCGTTCATCAAAGCAATAAGCAGTGGCAGTTTCCATTTTCCGCTGAGCACATACAGCGCGTCTTTTACTGAACTGACATGCGCGTTGCAGGCTTCGACAGTAGGTTTTTCATTATCCATTTTAAAAAGATTGTCGCTATACAAAAGGATACCGGTATCCTTTTGTATAGTAGTATATTTTATATACCAAAGGTACATATTTTTGGAGCAGATATAAAAATCATACAAAATGAAAATATTACACATTATTTCGAGCGCGAAAGGCGAAGCTTCCTTTAGCATAAAATTAGGAAACGCTATAATTGAAAAACTGAAAGCAAAATACCCCGACAGTATTGTAAAAGAGCATAATTTAACCAACACACCATTCCCGCATCTGGAAGAGGTGCATTTAAACGCTTTTTACACCCCGGCAGAAACCCACACGCCTGAGCTGGTTGAGGCTATAAAACATTCTGACACGTCGATAGCTGAGCTTAAGGATGCTGATATTATTGTAATAGGCGTGCCGTTTTACAACTTCAGCATACCTTCTACCTTAAAAGCATGGATAGATCATATTTCACGTGCCGGTGTAACATTCACTCATGACGAAAACGGACTACACGGATTGATCACAGGCAAAAAAGTATACCTGGCGTTTGCTTCAGGTGGTGTTTATTCTGACGGACCTACTGCCAGTTACGATTTTGCCACCCCATACTTAAAATCATTTTTAGGTGCTCTAGGTATGACGGACTTGACTGTTTATAGAGTTGAAGGTGTTGCTGTACCTGCGTTGAAAGACGCTGCTTTGGAAAAAGCTATCGAAAGTGTCGAGGTTTAGTTATTCATAAAAATAAAGTCAGTGAATATTCACTGACTTTATTTTAGCCATTATTCAAACACAGAGGTACTATAGTATTCGGGTTTAATGGCTATCTTCATTAATAGTTCCATATGCTTGTTCAGTACATTTTTCCACCAAAAATAATATTGTCGTGGAAATGTAACTTGCTTCAGATGATCTTTCCGGCACAAACCTTCCAGCGCTAATAATTTATACATCACCTTGCGCGAATGATCAACCCCGGCATGCGAACGCTGCGAATAACCCATTGTTTGGTTTATTTCCTTTGTTGATTTCCCCATCAATATCATTTCAAAAATCTCAATATGATGTGTCGACAAGCCCCTCGATTTTAATAGTGGCCTATTTAATGATATTATTTCCTGCTCCATAACACTTCTTGATTAATTGCCAATTTGTTCAATTCAACTCCAGTATCTTATTCAACTTTTAGTACGGTAAATTCGGTACGCCTATTTAACTGCCTGCCTTCGGGGTTATCCTTCCCGTTAGGTAAAGAGTTTGGCGCTATTGGTCTTGATTTCCCATAGCCTTTAGCAAACAGACGGCTTTCCGGAATACCTTTAGTTTCGAGATAATCAACGCATGATTGAGCCCTCGCTTGCGAAAGTTTCATGTTATAAGCATCGCTACCCACCGAGTCGGTATGCGAACTCAGTTCTATTTTCATCTTTGGATTATCTACTAAAATCTTCACTAACGAATCCAACACTTTTTCTGATTCGGGCCTTAAGGTTGATTTTCCAAAGTCATACAATATATTTTTTATAACGATGGGTTTGTTTATTACAAATGCCTGTAAGCATATATCAGGATTGACCAAGGTATCGGCATTCATTCTGCCCGTGGTTGGCGTGGATATCACTTTGGTAAAGTAGCCTTTCTTTTCCAGCACCATTGTGTACGGGCGCTTGTTAGTTACACTAAATGCGTATACGCCATCGGCACCTGAAATTTGCTGATACAGGGTTTGCTTACTCAGCGAATCAACAAAACTTACCTTAACACCTGCTAAGGCTGTATGCGCGTCACAATCAGTTACTATGCCTTTTAGTATATATTTTTTATCATATACAGTAAACAAGTTGAGGCAACAATCCGACTCGCGATCAGAACTTACATAGGCCTTTTTACGGTCATTATTATCAGGTAAGAAGTACAGGTCGTCTTTTGCCGAGTTCATCGGATAGCCCATGTTCTTTGGTGTAGACCATTGACCTACTGTTTCATAGGTCACAAAAAAATCAAAACCACCCAAACCTGTAAAACCTTTTGAACTGTATATCAATTTTTTCTCAACGATGTCATAATATGGAGCCTGTTCATCCAACGGCGAGTTTACTGTAGCACCCAGGTTGTTTGAATTTACCGGTAACCCATCCGCACCAATATCGCTTACCCAAATATCATCCCCGCCCTGGCCGCCGGGTTTGTCTGATACAAAAAATAAACGTTTACCATCGGCCGTAATAAAAGGTTGTATCGAGCTAAAACCTTCATTATTTACATTGGTATTTAGTTTTACCGGCTCGCCCCAACCATTATCGCCAAGTGTGCTCATATAAATGGCATGTATAGTTTTATCGCCTGTTTTATACCAGCGTGTCAAATACATATGTTTACCTGTGGGGTCAATTGATGGTGTACCGTACTCTATTTCCTTTTTATCGTTAGTATTATTGAAATTGACCAATTGTGGGTTGGTATTAGCATCTTCTGATAATATATATATGCGGTTCAGGTGTTTCTTATCACTCTTCAGCATCCTTGATGAAGTGAAGTAACGTTTACCATTATTTATATTGGCGGCATAGTCCGATCCATCATTATTAACTTTACCATTCATCATCTTTACATCCAAAAGGGCAGGATATAAATATTGCTCTTTCGCGAACTGGCAATTGCGCAATTCCTCATATGCCATGTCTTTATACCTTCCAGCACCATTATATTGGGCTATAAATAATTGCAATTGCTTAACGGCTTCGTCAAAGTGCTGATCGGCACGCAGGCATATGCCATACCAAAGTCTTGCCAATGGGTACTTGGCGGAGTTACCACCAGTAACCACCTTATAGTACCAGCCTTCAGCCTCCAGATAGTTTTCATAAAGGCGATAGGATTCTGCGAGTTGATAGCTTATATAATCGCTGTTTTCAGCTTTTACCTTTTTACCCGCTTTGGTATCACCTCTGAAAGGAATAACTGTTTGTGGGTTAACGCTAAAGCCGGTTGCTGCTTCTTTATAATAAAATGCTGCCGCGTAATAATTTTTATTAGCGAATGCTTGGTCGCCCAATACCTTTACGTCATCAGGTTTTTGCCCAAATGTATTTAAGGCGGCAAGGACTATGAGGTTGATTAATATGATCTTTTTCATCGTGTTAAATTTTTGACTGCTCAACGCAGGCTAATTCATAAATAGGGTTACAGGCGTGGGCAAACGGGTTCGGGTTCATCTGTGTGTTTGTGAAACACATAGCTTATGGATAACTCTAAACCTCCCTGCCCGGCAGTTGCTGAGCGAAGTTGTGATGTGTTAAAGTCATAACTCGCGCCTACGATGTAATTATCAAAGTGGTAACCTACGTTGGCAATGGCCGCATCCTGAAAACGGTACATGGCGCCTAATATTAGCCCGTTATCGTTCGGCAATTTAAATTCAGAGTATGCACCTACGGCTTTTTCCTGTGCTTTTTGTTGTTGTATGTAGATAAAGTGCGGCGTAAGATCAATCGCATCATCAACTTTTAACCTGATACCACCATGCACAATGTACCGCTTGGGTAGTTTGGCATTTTCACCGGCAACAGCAAATGGATCAGTTGGCCCGTTAAGATGCGCAACACTAACACCAAGGAACGGATTTGCATGATGTGCAGGATCGCCATCATAATAAAAAACACCCGCGCCTGAATCAAACTCGGTAGAATTTGTGGTTGAAAAGGTTTCGTAAGTTGGCAAATTACCATCAAACCCCAGCGCAGGGTTATATTGATCGCCCAATTGCAGCTTGCTTGGGTCAAAGCTGCGGTTTATTAAGCCTGCCTGTACGCCAAAGTTTATTTTTTGGGTACCGTTGCTTGATATGGCTATGTTATAACTGAATGAGCCATATGCGGTAAAATAATTATACCCGGCTGTACCGGCTGATTCATCTAATACGGTTAACCCAACACCCATCCTGTCGTTAGGCCTTACATCTGCCGATAAGGCGCCTGTTTCGTAGGCATTATCTACAGTCGCGTATTGATCTTTAAAGTTGGCGTTTACTCGGGCATCGCCATTCATAACACCGGTTAATGCCGGGTTTAAAAACAATGGGTATGCATAATATTGTGAAAAGTGCGGGTCTATCTGCGCTTTTACCTGGCTAACTATTACAATTTGCAATAGTATGGTTATGGTGATTATAATCTTTTTCATGTTGAGAGTCTTTTTTGGTGATGAATGAATTATTTAAAGGTTAAATACCCCGTTAGGGGCTGCGATGAATTGATCACCGCAGCAGTGTTATTGTCCCCTTCTTCATTATTTGTTTTCCGTCGTTCATGGTAGCCTGAACGTAGTAGACATACACGCCTACCGGCTGATTGGTACCCTTGTAAGTGCCATCCCATCCGCTTGCCTGACTTTCGGATTTAAAGATCATCTCTCCCCATTGATTATAGACATAAAAGGTTAGGCTCTTTATGCTTGTTCCATATACATATTCAATATCATTCTTGCCGTCTCCGTTAGGCGTAAATGCGTTCGGTACAAAAATTCCGTCGCCGAATGGATTTTGCGCTGTGCCGGTAACCGCAGCGGAGTTAGCACTGAGTTGGCAACCCGAAGCCCCCACTGCCCTGACGATCAGCGTGACACTTTGCCCTGGATTGAGCCCCGCCACCGTATAGCTTAACGCCCCGGACCCAGGATCAATGAATGTAGCCCCGTTGTCTGAACTTACCTGGTAGCCTGTTGCCCCTGTTATGGAACTCCACCCAAAGGTTACTGTAGAGATGGTGGTTGCAGATACAGCGACAACCGGTGCAGCTAATGGTTGCAATATGGTTACCGTTACAGGTGTACGCGAGGTTGATATACAACCACTGGCTGTATTTGTCGCCCCGACATAGTATGTAGTGTTAGCGGTTAATACCGGTGTGGTAAAACTACCGCCTGTTGCTAAGGCTGTACCGCCTGTTGCAGCGCTATACCATGTTATTACAGCACCAGGGTCATTACTGGTTGCTGTTAGCGTGGTGGAGTTATTCGGACAAACGGATGTACCAGTGTTGCTAACCGTAGGCGCGCCAGGTGCATTGGTTACACTTATATTAACCGCAGTGCGTGTGGTAGATGTACAACCTGTGCTATTTGTTGCATCTACATAATAAGTAGTGCCTGATGTTAGCGCAGGTGTTGCAAAATCAGTACCGGTATAAACTGATGATCCACCTGTTGCGGCAGTATACCAGTTGTAGGTATATCCCGCTTGCGGATTAGCAATGCTTAGCGTTACCGATGTACCCGCGCAGGTTTGTATCGTACCCGCGTTAGCTACTGCTGGTGCAGCCGGAGCTGCCTGTATGGTTACCTGTGCCTGCGCCCTGTCCATACTGGTACAGCCTGTGCCGTTTACTGCCGACACAAAGTAAACTGTCGGGCTGCTTATAGGTCCGGTTACATAAGTAGCGCCAGTAAACAGTATGGTAGTTGATGTAGCAGAGTCGTACCAATTATAGGTTGTACCCGCCACCGGCGAGCTCACCATTAAGGTTGCATTGGCACCTGAACAAACAACAACATTAGCGCTTGCCAGTGTTGGATCCGCAGGTAATGCATTTATGGTGATGGTTACCGCAGTACGTGCTGCCGAAGTACAACCGGTGCTGTTAGTTACCTGTGCATAATAAGTGGTATTGCTATTTAAAACAGGAGTAGTAAAGCTATTGCCTGTTGCTAAAACTGTACCGCCTGTAGCAGCGGCATACCAGGTTATTGTCGCGGTAGCATCGGTGCTGGTAGCGGTTATTGTTGTGGCGCTATTAATACAAATTGATGTGCCTCCCGTACCGGCAATTGCTGCATCAGGAGTTGGTGATACCGTTACTGTTACTGGTGTGCGTGTTGCAGATGGGCAGCTGCCGCTGTTATCTGCTTCGGCATAATAGGTAGTGGTAGCGGTTAATACAGGTGTAGTGAAGCTGTTGCCAGTGGCTAACGCTGTACCTCCTGCTGCATTGGCAAACCAGCTTATGGTCGCGCTTGGGTCGGCACTTGTAGCGGTTATGGTAGTGGCATTACCTGTACATATAGCTGTACCGGTTGTGCCAGCTGTTGGCGCTGCCGGTGGTGTAGATATGGTAATGGTTACCGCGGTACGGGTATCTGAAACACAACCGCCACTATTTGTAGCTTCGGCATAATAGGTTGTATTTGCTGTTAATACTGGTGTGGTAAAGCTGGTACCCGTAGCTACTGATGCCCCGCCGGTTGCTGTTGTATAAAAATTATACGTATAGCCGGCTTGTGGGTTAGCAATGCTTAAGGTAACCTGTGTACCTGTACAGGTTGTTACTGTACCCGTATTGGTTAAGGCAGGTGCCGCAGGTGCTGGCGCTACCGTTACCTGTGCAATAGCCATATTGTTGCTTGTGCAGCCTGAACCATTTACTGCCGATACATAAAAATTAGTTGTATTGGTGATAGGCCCGGTTATGTAAGTGGTACCGGTGAACAACAGGTTTGTTGCTGCCGGAGAATCGTACCAGTTATAGCTAACCCCTGCCTGTGGCGAACTTACTGCCAATGTAGCAGTGCTACCCAAGCATACCGATGCCGCGTTATTAACCAAAACAGGATCGGTTGGTAAGGCATTAATGGTGATGGTTACCGCTGTAGGGGTGGATGGATTACAGTTACCCGCGGTAGCCGCTTCAACATAATAGGTTGTCGCACTTGTTAAGGCTGGGGTAACATACTCAGTACCAGTAAACAGTAGCGTTCCGCCGGATGCTGCGTTGTACCAATTATAAACGTTGCCAACTACCGGACTAACAATAACTAATGTGGCTGATGAGCCCGAACAAACTGATGTTCCTCCTGCTGAGGTTTGAACCTGCGGCGGAGTTGGTATCGGTGTTACATTTATATCTGTTTCAGTACGGGTTGGGCTCACACAGCCTATGCTATTTACCGCCTCTACATAATATTTAGCGTCAGCAGTAACATTATTCGCGGTAAATGTGGTACCGGTGAATACTATGCTTCCGCCTGTTGCAGCATCATACCAGTTGTAGGTTAAGCCTGCAACCGGGCTGGTTACACTTATTGATACACTGCCGCCGCTACAAACCTGGGTTTGTGCAGCGCTTAGTGTTGGCGCGGCAATTGGGCTGGTTACGTTAATATTAACAACAGTTCTGCCACCGCTATTGATACAGCCTGTTGTGGTATTTGCAGCATCAATATAATAAGTTGTATTCGCGGTGATGGCCGGTGTGGTGTAGGTAACACCGCTGCCTAGAATAGTACCGCCTGTTGCTGTAGCATAATAGTTGTAGGTTACACCAGTTTGCGGACTAGTTATAGTAATAGTTGCCGGGCTGCCTGAACATACTGTTATATTATTTGACAGCACACCTGGTTGTAATGGCAATGGATTAACCGTAACGGTAGCCACTGCACGTGATGGGCTGGTACAAGTGCCATTGGTAAGCTCGGCATAGTAACTGGTGGTTGTTACCGGAGCTACCTGGTAGCTTGCACCGGTAAACAATAAGTTGCCGCCTGTTGCAGCATCGTACCAATTGATGGTGAAGCCTGTACCATTGGTTACTGACAGGGTAACGTTGCTGCCTGAGCATATTTGCACAGAACCCTGAGCCAGCACCGGAGTAACCGGCGATGCCGTTACGTTTGCTGTAGCCGCTACTTTATTAGGGTTAGCACAACCTGTTGCGGTACGGCTGCTTTGCACATAATATGTGGTAGTTGCTGATAACGTACCAGTAGTATAACTTGTCCCGGTATGCACCACTGTACCGCCGCTATTGTACCATGTATAAGTTACACCTGTACGGGCATTGCTTACGTTGAAGGTAGCTGTAGTGCCAGAGCATATATTTACGGTAGATGCGGCAAGCTGTGGCTTCTCGACTTGCTTGGTAGCATAAAATACATCTAATGTATTAAGCGCACCAAGCACATTATCAACCAGGGTTATCTGCACAGCATTATAAACCGCGCCGGGAACAAATTTCACCAACACATCCTGGCTACCCGATAATAACAGAATTTTTATCGCAGCGCTATTTAACGTTACCGCGTCGTTATTAGCAGTGGTACCGTTATATGATTGTATCTGGATATTGCCTAGTACCGCGGCGGAAAGCAGAGCAGCAGGTATTCTTAGTCTAAGAGCAACAGTATCGCCCACTATACCCGGATCACTAAATATTAAGGTTTGTGATACAGAGGCATTAAGTAAGGCCACGGTTAAATTTAGCTGCGAATAAGTTGTGGTGTCAGCATCAACAGCGTTATTAGGATTTGTTACGCCACACCCTACACAAAGCACGCCGCTCGTAGTATTAGTTTGTGATGATGCAAAATCGCACGTAGTGTTAAAAATAGTATTAACTATTATGGTAACGGCGGTTCGTTGCGGGCTCACGCAGCCTGTTGTGCCGTTTGTAGCCTCAACATAATAAGTTGTGTTTGAGAATAAAGCAGGTGTAACAAAGGTTGCCCCTGTAAAAACTGGCGTACCACCTGTGGCTGTGGTGTACCAATTAAACGTTACACCTGCAGTAGCTGATGTTGCGGCAAGTGTAGCTGTTTGACCGGATGTTACTTGCCCGTTTGCAGGGGTCGTGGTAACAACCGGGTTTGCAGGGGTAGGATTTACAATAACATCGGCTTCGGCCCTTGTAGCGCTAACGCAGGAGCCTGATGCTGCCTCAACATAATAACTTGTATTCGCGGTAAGTGCTGGTGTGGTATATTGCGCACCTGTAAAGATTGGCGTACCGCCGGTTGCTGTTGTATACCAGTTAAAGGTTACACCTGATTGGGCCGATGTAGCCGTTAAAACAGCCGTTGAGCCTGAACAGGTTTGTACCGGAGTTGATGATACAATTGGCACAGAAGGTGTAGCAGTAACATTGGCAGTAACCAATGTACGGGTTGGGCTGGCACATGATCCGGCGTTATCAGCCTCTACATAATAGGATGTTGATGTGGTTAAGGCCGGGGTAGTAAATGGATTGCCTGTGAATAATAGCGTACCACCTGTGGCAGCGCTATACCAGTTAAAAGTAACACCTGCTACCGCCTGGGCCGCAAAGGTAGCCGTAGAGCCGGAACATATATTTTGTGTTGGCGCGCTTACTACCGGCGCAACAGGCGATGACACTACATTAACCGTTGCCGGGGTGCGTACCGCCTGGGTACATCCATCTGCTGTGCGGCTGGCTTCGGCATAGTAGGTTGTAGTGGTTGTTAGTACAGGTGTATTAAATACATTGCCTGTATATAATGGTGTACCGCCAGTTGCGGTGCTATACCAGCGCACTGTCGCGTCTGCAGTTGCAGTAGCGGTAAGCGTGGCTTGCGTTCCCTGGCAGGCAGTAACCGATGATGTACTGACAACAGGGGCAGGAACCTCTTCATAAGCATCATAAATATTCAGCGCGTTTAAAACACTCACGGCCGAGTTCAGTCTGATCTCTACCCTATCGAAAGGAGCGGTAGTCACAAAAGCATATCTAAAACGGGTACTTCCGTTAAGTACTGTAACACTTAGCAACGATGCATTGATAGCGAACCTATCATTATTATAAGTAGTACCGTTATAAGTAGCCAGGCTTATGCCGGATAGTACTCCTACACTGGCCAGTGTTCCTGGTACGCCCAATTCCACAACAACGGTATCGCCTGCAATGCCTGTGTTAGCGAAACGAAGTGTTTGCTCCGCGTAAGCGTTAAGTAAACCTACCGGTACTTCTAATTGGGAGAATGTATTACGGTCGGCATCTACCGCGGCTGCCTCATTATTTATCGCGCAGCCCACGCACAGTAATCCGCTAGTGGCGGTTGTTTCGGCAATGGCGGCGTCGCATGGTGTTGGATTTACTGTTGATGAAGTTAAAGTAATAACCCCAGCTGCACGGGTAGCAGATACCGCTCCGCTAGCGGTTACAGTGGCTTGCGCATAATATGTTGTGCCTGCAAATAATGGCGGAGACGTAAATGTTGCCCCGGTGTAAATGCTGGTACCACCTGTTGGGGTAGTGAACCAGTTAAATACAGTACCCGGTGTGGTTGATGATGCGGTTAAAGTAGCCGTAGTGCCCGGATTTATAGTTTGTGTTGGCGGGGTTACGGTTACATTAGGTATTACAATAGGCTGCACCGTTACTGCAGCAGGTGTACGTGTTGTTGATACGCAACTGCCCGATGAAGCTTCGGCGTAATAAGTTGTATTTGCGGTTAAAGCAGGTGTGGTAAAAGTTGTACCTGTATAAACCGGGGTGCCACCGCTTGCCGCAGTATACCAGTTAACGGTTACATTATTTGGAACAGTTGCCGTAAAGGTTGCTGTTTGTCCGCTGTAAATGCTCGCGCTTGATGGATTAACAACAGGGGCAGCGGGCGGACTATCAACCAAAATTTGTACCGGGTAGCGGTTAGGGCTTGTACATGTACCACGGGTATAAGCTATGTAATAAGTAGTATTGGCAGTTAAAGCAGGGGTTGTAAAACTACTGCCGGTACCTGCCAATGTTCCGCCGGTTGGGGCGGTATAGAATTGGAATGTACCATTTGTTGGTGAGGTGATATTGATTGTAGCTGTACTGCCCATGCAAATTTCAGGACTGGCAGGGGTGAATACCGGTTTTGGATACTCCTGCACAGCGTAGTAAACGTTTAAGGAGTTTATTAAACCCGCAACGCCGGAATTTAACGTTACCTGCACCCTATCATAAGCGCCCGTTGCCGGTATATAAACCGCATAACGGCTGCTGCCGGATAAGAGCCTTATCGTAATCAAGGAACTGTTTAAAACATAGTTTGCAACCAGCGTGGTGCCATTATATAGCGCAACTTGAATATTAGCCGCTACACCTGCACTTAATAAATTTGCAGGTGAGCCCAACTCTAATTTCACCGTATCGCCAGCGAAACCCGGTTGCGGGAATATGAGCTGTTGCGATGCTGAACCGCCAACTAACCCCGCCAAAACACTGATGGTTGAAGCGGTGGTGGTATCGGCATCAACCGAGAGCGCGTTATTGGTGATGCTACATCCAATACAAAGGCCATTAACGCTACTTGCCTGGTTATTGGCAAATGCGCAAGGTGTATTTGTATTGATGGTGACGGTTATGGTGATGGCTACCCTATCGGCCGACTGGCAACCTGTGGCATTTACCGCAGCTACATAATAAGTAGTATTGCTATAGAGCGCAGGCGTGGTAAATGATGTACCTGTAAAAATAGATGATGCCGCCGTAGCCGAAGTATACCAATTGTAGGTAATACCTGTTTGGGCGTTGGTTACATTTATAGTAGCTGTTTGCCCGGCACTGATAGTTTGATTGTTCGCGGCTAAGACAGGATCGGCAGGGGCGGGACTAACAGTTGCTGTAGCCTGAGTACGGGTTGCACTTGGGCAGCCGGTTATATTCTCGGCCTCGGCATAATAACTTGTGGTGGCAGTTAATGCCGGGGTGGTAAAGCTAGTACCCGTATATAATGATGTACCACCTGTAGCGGTGCTATACCAATTATAAGTAACACCAGTTACAGGGGTAGCAATTGAAAACACCGCGACATTATTGGGGCAGATGGTTACATTGGGTGTGGTTATTCCCGGTGCAGCAGGTAGCGTACTAACTGTTGCGGTAACCAAGGTACGGCCGGGGCTTACGCAAGTACCGCCGGATTGGGCCTCGGCATAATAACTTGTAGTTGCTGTTAATGCAGGTGTAGTGAAACTGTTGCCGGTAGCAATTGGCGTACCGCCGGTAGCGGCAGTATACCAGTTTACGGTTACACCCGTAACTGCCTGCGCGGTAAAGGTTGCCGGTTGGCCGGGGCAAACGGTTACCGCGGCATTGGTCACGGTAACATTTCCTGGTACGGTATTTACAGTTACCGCAATGGGTGTTCGCGCGGATTGATCGGTACAACCGGTGCGCATGGCGGCAACATAATAGGTTGTACCTGCGGTTAATACAGGAGTTGTGAAACTACTGCCGGTATAAACAGGGGAACCGCCTGTAGCTGCAGTATACCATAAAAATGTAGTATTAGGCTGCGCAACAGCAGTTAGGGTAGCCGAAGTACCACTGCATATAGCGGCGGTATTTGTAACTACATTATTAAATTGTATAACCGGGCGCGGTATCAGCTTTTGCGCCTCGTACAGGTTTAAGGTTGATAGCACATTGGCTATACCTCCCCCCAGGGTAACTTGTACACGATCAAATATATTTTTCGGGGCATAGGTGACCGTGAAATTTTGGGTTCCGCCTATTAGCCCGAGTAATTGAAGGTTTAATAAGGATGAGCTTAAGGTATAAGTTTCGGCAGTGCCATTGGCACCGTTATAGTCGTCATAGGTTGAGACTGAAATATTCGATAACACACCTGCGGAAAGCAGTGATTGCGGTACAGACATTGTCAATCTGATGGAATCACCAACTACGGATGGGGCTTCGTAGATAATGGTCTGTTGAGCATAGGCTCCAACCAAACCAACACCCGCATTAAGGGTTGAATACGTGGTTAAATTGCCATCATCGGCATTTTGCGGATTTTGCACCCCACCAACTGCCAGGCCCAGGTTGAGCAAACCCGATGAAATGCCATACAGCTCGTCGACTGGCGAGTTACATGCTCCGGCGGCTGTACCGTTATAAAAACCTTCGTATAAATACAAAGTGCTTAACGCGCCTAATAAGCCGCCATTAAGTGTTACTCTTATACGATCATAAGCCGCAGTAGGGGTTATGCTAGCTTCTATCTGGTCGTTATTAGCTAATACACTTACCAGGGTTGATACAGCAACTGGCTGACCGATTGCCGTTGTGCCATTATAGGCTTGTAACGAGATACCCCCAAGTACTGTAGCACTCAACAGGTTATTACCTGTACCCAACTTAACCGTTACCGGTGTATTGGCCGCAACTTTGGTAGTGCCAAATATAAGCTCCTGGTATGTTGTTGCCGCTAAACCCACCGTAACATTGAGGGTTGAGTACGTTTCCACATTACCATCGGCAGCATTTGCCGGGTTGGTTACAGTACAATTAAGGCATAACAAACCGGATGAGCCAACATCCTGGCTGGAGGCATAGATGCGCTGAGCGCTGGAAGTTAAAGAGAAGCACAGTAGCAGGCACAATATCAGAACGTACCTGGCCACACAGGTAAAGATTTTCATGATTGAGTTGTTTAAGTTAGATGACCTATTTCAGTCATCTAAAATTAAACAGCACGTTCAGTATATCCCCAAAACAGTTTGTTCAGTTATTCGCAAGGCACGCAAGCTGTTCACAATGAACTAATAGTGTTCATTTCATTCATCAAAGAGGAATAAATTATTGTAAAATTATTATTATAGTAATAACGTTATTTAACTTGATTTTATATCTTTAAAAACAATTAAACTTATCACATATTATATTATGACTACACCAGCCAAATCCAATGGCCCTGAGGGCACAATCCCGGTTGAACACGGTATCGAACTAACAGCAAACTGGCGCGAATATCTTGCTGCATCAGAACCAGACTTTGTAGCACGGTCTTTTTTTATACCTATAATTAATTTTGTGAACATACTAAAGCATAATCCACATGCCGAAGGTGTTAGGGCATATATAGGCCTGGCAGATGCTGCTGATCCAATGAGTGCACAGCTTGTGCTGGTACCTGTTGTTAATGATCAGGATGTGGTTTATCTTCCATCAGAAAATGGAGAAGGCAATAACGTGGGTAGTAATGTTTGGGACCTTACTAAGGTTTGTCCTCCAATTTGCCCGTTACCAAGTGTACTTAATCAATAATATTTATTCAGAAACTCTATGTTTATTCTGCTTTAATAGCAATATTTAGGCAGAATAAACACAATTATGAGTTATCTGTATATCTATGTCTCCTATATAATACCATTGTGTATTATAATTCCAATAATTATTGCCTTTTTCAAATATAGGCTGCTATCTTTTTCTTTTAAAGTATTATTGTGGTTTTTGATTTTTTCAGCAGCCGCAAATGCGCTGAATATAATATTATCCGGGTTTCATATATTTACAACAACCTTATTTCATGTATTTACCGTGTTCGAATTTGCATTTATAACCTGGTTTTACAGCACCGTCTTTGATAAAAAATGGCGCTATATATTAGCTATCCTGGTAACTGTGTTTACCATATTCTGTATTATAAATTTCTTTTGCATACAAACTGGTGTTGAGGTGGCTACTTATACCGGAACACTTGAAGCTGTTATTATTATCGCGTACGCTATTTTATACCTTTTTAAACACAACAATAATGAACAGCCTACCCCTTGGGAACAAAGCGGCTTAAACTGGGTAAATATCTCTTTTTTAATTTATTATGGTTGTGGATTGTTTATTTTTATATCAGCCAACTTTCTTGCACATGCATCGCAGTCTGTTAACCTCGTAGTTTGGTCGGTTTTTGATACCATTTTATTAGTTCAATATCTTTTATTTGCAGTGGGATTTTACAAATGCAGCACGTAGATAACATATACATACTGGTAATACTAGGCATGGTGGGCTCATTTTTAATGGTGGGCTCATTAATATTGCTATATGTGCGCAATCAAAACAAAATTTTGAAACAGCACCAGGAATTACAGTTTAAAGAAATTGTGCATCAAAAGGAATTATTACAGGCGATTATCGAGTCGCAGGAGACCGAACGCAAACGTATAGGCCAGGACCTGCATGATGATGTTGGCACCGCGCTCTCGAGCCTGAGGTTAACCATTGAAATGTTTAAACCCGCAAGCGAGGAAGATAATAATAGCAAACATGTAAAATTAAGTAAGGAGATTATTGATAAGGTAATACGGGATGTACGTTACATATCGCACAATCTATCGCCTCCGGCTTTAAGCTATTACGGTTTGGCTGCCGCTATAGAAGAAAAAGCATCGTTCATCAATAATTCGGGACAGTTAACCATAACCTTAACTAATGATGCTGAAGAGGTGCTTAAAGGCATATCATTACCGGCATCAGTTGCATTGTACCGGGTTTTAGAAGAATTAATTAACAATACTATAAAACACGCAGGGGCTACACAATCCATTATCAAAATAGCGGCTGCCGACAATGCCATATTAATTACTTACAGTGATAATGGGAAGGGTATGGATGCGTCAGCAGTAGCTGTTGGTATGGGGATGCAAAACATTGAGAGCCGGTTAACCGTAATAAATGCTGATTATATAATTGACACCGCCGCCGGACAAGGATTCAGAGCGAACATCAATTATCAGCTACCGGCTAACTAAATATGAACGAAATAAAAATTGCTATTGTTGATGATCAAAACCTGTTTAGGCAAAGCCTGGGTTTGCTGATTGATTCTGTAGAGCAATTTAGGCTGATTTCAGAATCAGAAGATGGGAATTCATTTTTAGAAAGGCTTAATAACAAAGGAGCGGAATTACCTGATATAGCCATTATAGATATGGATATGCCCGGCATGAACGGCATTGAGCTGAATACCATCTTACACCAACAATATACTCTTATTAAAGTAATAGTACTATCGGTACACGTACAGCCATTACTTATTACACAAATGATAAATGCTGGCGCAGCTGCCTACCTGGCAAAAAATTGCGATAAAACTGAACTGATAACTGCTATTGAAACGGTTCATAAAACCGGGTTTTATTTTAACACGGGCACATTAATGGCACTTAAGGAAAGCGCTAACTACCGGGTGCAAACACAAAAAAACATCAGTACCATCCCGGTGAAATTAACATCACGCGAGAAACAGGTATTAGAGTTAATTTGTAAAGAATACAATAATGCCGAAATTGGTGAGCAACTTTTTTTAAGTACGCGCACCATTGAAGGACACAGAAATAACCTTATAAATAAAGCAGGTTGCCGAAATACGGCAGGACTGGTATTGTTTGCTATAAAATATTCACTGTTTCAGTTGCCGGTTTAAGCCTCCTTACACATACGTATTTATACCTGAATCTTAAATAACGTATAAATACCCGGTTACGTTTAAAGCTTGTATTAGTTATTGATATTGTTAACTATTGAATAAATTTATTTAGTCGATTGTCGATATATTTCATAGCAGGAAACAGAAATCTTTCTTAATACTATATTTTTTTTAACTTTTTACGACATTATAAAACATAGGTTTAATATCTGCGTATAAAGTAGTTTATTTACCTAAACTACTAAATATGGATGTTGTGATGGATAAGATATTTATCAGTAATCAGATTAAACTGGAGATATTAAGGATAGGTGGCCAACCCACAAATAAAGCCTACAATTTGCCGGGTAATTTAACCCTCGATCTTTTTAACTATGCCCAAAACGAAGCACTCTGTCGCGTATTAGAACAAAAACTCCAGGAAATAGCCACTCAATACCACACAGGGAAAATCATACTACCCGGCGATGTATCTAAACACCACACCGTTAGTGAGTGTATTAAAATGGTTTTCGCATAGTTCTTCATTTTTTAAAACTTTTTAAATATATTTAGTAACTGGCCCAACTGATGTCCGCGGAGCAATAAACCTGTTATAAATTTGTTCATTTTGTTCATTACCGCTTCTAACACAACCTACAGCCCCAGAATTTCGGTATATATATGACAACTTAAAAAAATTAATAACAACAGCACTATGTGACAGCAATAATTATTAAAACGTAGTAAAGACAACCTAATCTTAACCGTCATGACATCATTTTTAATTCAGCACTTCGAAAAGCTAAAGAAGCTCGTGCTTTCTATCGCGGAATTCAAAAATATTTCACCATCCGATTGTAAAACCCTTTCCATATTAATTTTCCGAAAAACCAATCAGCAAGTAAGTGAAACCACTTTAAAACGCGTATATGGCTTTGCTTATAGCAAATTTAAACCATCGTTATTTACAATGGATGCAATGGCCAGGTATTGCGGGCACGAAGGCTGGGCTCAATACTGCGATAGTAACAGCACCCTAGTCAGTAATGCCGCGGGCGCTGATATAGGTTGGAATAGTATTAAACAAAGTGCCGATAAAATAAGCAACTTTACTTTACAAGCCTTAAAAAACCGATCAGGTATCCCTTATCATCAAACCATAAAAAGAAAATTTATTGATGATCACTTTGATGCTTTTTTAAAAGATGATTATGCCGCCACCATTATTACCGCACCTGCCGGGTACGGTAAAACCATTGCGCTTTGCCATTGGGTTGAAGAAAAGATGGCTATAAATGCCGCCGGAAAGAATAATGATATTATCTTGTTTTTTAGCAGCAACGCGCTTATAAATGTTTTTATAAGCGGTAAAGATATTAACGATTGGTTACTATCATTACTGGGCTATGGCAGCTGGAATGATTTATCGGCCCTGCTTGACATCCGCCAAAATCATAACGGTAATTTTTACCTGATAATAGACGGGCTTGATGAACATATGTTTAAAAGCGATCAGTTTCAGTTTTTATTGAATCAGGTTATCGATATTTTTTCATTTTATAAACAGCATGAGAGCTTTAAAATGATATTAACCATGCGTGCAGCCACCTGGTTAAATAACAGGGGTGAACTTGAAGACTTTAATAAAAAATGTTTTTTAGGTTTCCCAAGTCGCGAAGACCTGCTGACTAATGTACCGTTGTTTAGCAACCAGGAAATAAATGAACTTAGTTACAATATAAACCCCGAGTCAAAAACCAATTCAGATTTTGAGGTATTGAAAAACTTCAGCTATCCATTGTATTTTCAATATTATTATAAACAATATAAGCTCGATTTTTCACTTCAAAAAGCCGATCAGTTGAGTATATATGATCTTGTTTCAACATTTATATTAAACAAAATTTACCTGGGGACATACGGCGTCGAAAAATCGCTTTTTGTAAAGATGCTGTTAGAAAACATGGATCTTACAAATGATAAATTTGTGGTTGATAAATTCAGAATAAACGATTTTATTAAACAATATCACCATGCATATAATGAGCTTTTAGGTATAGGATTCATATATGAGCTTAATAGAAGCGGCGACATGCAATACAATACTGTTATTGAGTTTGGCAACCATAACTTTCTTAACTACAGCCTTGCCCGCCACCTGTTGTACCAGAACAATAATATCGTTAACTCAAACCTGGTATCAAGCCTGAATAGTCTGTTTAAAAACGATCATAAGGTATCTATATTAAAATGGCTCATCATTTACGCGGCTAAAAACGGGCAAACCAACGTTTGTGAGTATTTGACCGAGATACACTTATCATCTAAAGAAAAAGCAGACATTATTATTTTTCTGGGAGAGGTTATTGCTAAGGAGTATGCATCATTAACCCGGGCAGAGGCAATAACTGAATACTTTCAGGGGGATTGCACCGATAGCTTATTTAATTACTTTTTTGGGCTTGAATTTATAAATACCGATTATAAAAAGGCGCTGCAAGCATTGTTACTCTTTAATTTATCTACCAAAAAGAGAATAATGATTTATAGCGGCCTGGCTGTAATAGCGGTTATGCAGCTTGACATAAACAAGCTTGAAGAATATTTATTAAGGCTAAAAAGCTTTCCGCAGGAAGAATTACAGCAATTAGCTATTAACCCGCTAAGCTGCCTTGAAACCATATACTACTACTTTAAATACGGGATAATTAAAAAAGAAGCTTTTGCCGAACTAACCACATTTTATTTTAATCCGCCAAAAACAGGCGATAAACTGGCAGCAAATACCGAAAATGATATTTTATACCTGTTAGCTGTATACACACTTTCTATTTGCAAAAGCCCGGTTAAGCTTCTGCGATTTACCAATGTGCTCAACAAAGTATATAAAAGAGAGCGAGGTGACGCCGATGCCTATAATTTTATTTTGAAAATGATGATAGTCGGCGCTAACATACAATCAGGTAATATGGAGCTTGCAACAACCCTTAATAATGATTTAGTAAAATTATATGATAAAGAGAGCCATACTTATACCCCATTTATGCTGGCCTCATTTTATTTGCTTAAGGTTAATATGAGTTTATCTGCCAATAACAAGGCTTGTGTGCATGAATTAATAAAACCCTTGGTCCGTTTAACCGATGAGGCGGATTTTAAATTAATTAAAACAGAGGCATTGGTTTCTATTTTAAAAAGCAAATTTTTACATGCCAACGATACTGATTTTTACAAACGCTCCTACTTTGATTTTGTAAAAATTGTGCGCGAGAGTGGATTTAGAGAAGAAAGTTTTATTGATAACGAATTAATAATGGCTATTAAATAGCCTCCTTTAAGTTTGGTAGTGTTTATGCCGGTTGCTATTATGGCAGCCGGTTTTTTTATGCTGATACTGGCTGTTTTTTATAATCTTTTCGCCAATCAATATAGCCTAACAGGGCTATAGGCACATATATGGCGTACATAAAAGCTGTAGCATCAAGGCCTTTAAAAATGTAAACGCCTACATAAATAATATCTACAAAAATCCAGATCAACCAGTTCTCTAAAATTTTTCGGGTTAAAAACACCTGCGCTACCAGGCTGCAAGCCGTGCAAAAACTATCCAGATATGGATACGATGCCGGTTGATAATGAAGTATAGGAGATAACCTTATCAGCATAAAACCCAGCGAAGGTGTTGCTACCGCGATAATTAATACAGAAATTATAGTTTGCCTGGCCGTGATAAGTTTTACGGGTATTTTTATTTCAGTAGCGGTATTCCTGCTCCAAAAATACCAACCATAAATATTGGTGACCAGGAAATAAATCTGCAGGCCCATATCGGCATACAGGCGTGATTGCATAAATATAAAAATGTAAATACCCACGCTAATAATGGCTACTGGCCAGTTCCATATATTATTCAGGGCCGCTAAAACAACACATAACAGGCCTGTGATTACACCTACAATCTCTAACAAGCTTTGGTTTGCCCACCATTGCTGCAGGGCATGAATAATTTGCATGGCTAAAGGTAATAATTAGGCATTACAGATGGCGAGAATATAGCATGCATCAAATAAAAATTACAACATCATTTAAAACCACACTTGTATAAAATTTAATACATCGCCTGTATTGAAAAACAGAATTTATGCTTTTTGGAGACAGAAGTCAGGCCTAATAAGTCAACTTATGAATGTAATGAACAAGCTATACTTAAGGCTAATTATATATAATTCGCACACCTTAAAGTTGTTAAGCTTTAATTTATTAATTATTGGGTTAATTTTTTACCAGCATTAAAATAATGGCAACATGTTTGTACATAATAAATCGGTCCTACACTTACCTGTAGAATGAAAACAACGTCTACCTATTAAAAATGAATTCTCAGACACCCAAGCTGAAAATTTTTGTTCTTTGTTTTGGGTTTAATCAATAGTTTAAATTAATTAGGGGAAAGGGAGCTTCAAAAGAGCTCTCTTTTTTTTATTATAATTTTTTACTATGCATGCATAACATTATTTTTACAGCAAGCTAATTAACCAAACATGAATTTTGAATTTACCGAAGAACAACTGATGGTGCGCCAGGCCGCGCGTGATTTTGCCCAAAATGAACTAAAGCCAGGTGTTATTGATAGGGATGAACACCAAAAATTTCCGGCTGAACAGATAAAAAAACTGGGCGAACTGGGTTTTATGGGCCTGATGACATCGGAACAATATGGCGGCAGCGGCATGGATGCCATATCCTATGTGTTGGTTATGGAGGAATTATCAAAGGTTGACGCTTCGGCTTCGGTAGTTATATCGGTAAATAATTCATTGGTATGTTATGGGCTGGAGAAGTTCGGCACTGAAGAACAAAAACAAAAATATTTAATCCCTTTAGCCAGAGGCGAAAAGATAGGCGCTTTTTGCCTATCCGAGCCGGAAGCGGGATCAGATGCGACATCGCAGCAGACCACAGCCATTGATATGGGCGACCATTATTTGCTGAACGGCACAAAAAACTGGATCACTAACGGAAATTCGGCGTCAACATACTTGGTTATCGCGCAAACAGATGCGAGTAAAAAACATCATGGTATTAATGCGCTGATTGTAGAGCGCGGTATGGAGGGATTTACCATCGGCCCAAAAGAAAATAAAATGGGTATACGTGGGTCGGATACGCATTCGCTAATGTTTACTGATGTGAAAGTGCCTAAAGAAAACCGCATAGGCGAAGAAGGCTTCGGCTTTAAATTCGCGATGACTACCTTAGAAGGCGGTCGTATTGGAATTGCTTCACAGGCTTTAGGTATTGCATCGGGCGCGCATGAGCTGGCGGTACAATATGCCAAGGAACGCAAGGCTTTTGGTAAAACTATAGCCAACCTGCAATCCATACAGTTTAAGCTGGCCGATATGGCAACCGAAATTGAAGCAGCGCGTTTAATGTGTTTAAAAGCGGCCTGGTTAAAAGATCATCACTTGCCATACGGGCAGGCGAGCGCTATGGCTAAGCTATTCGCTTCAAAAGTAGCAATGGATACCACCATTGAAGCGGTGCAGATACATGGCGGCTATGGCTTTGTAAAGGAGTTCCATGTGGAGCGTTTGATGCGCGATGCCAAGATCACGCAGATATATGAGGGTACATCAGAAATTCAGAAGATTGTCATATCGCGCGAGGTGTTAAAATAATCCACTAAGTTTATATACATTTGGGTTGTATCAGCGGGTATGACGATTCGGCTCATCCCGACGTCGCTGCGCTGGTCGATCCTCTCTTCCGCTGCGCGGGAAAGCGGGTAAGCACAATAAATGTATAACTGACCTGTAAAATGAAAAACAAAGCGCTACTCATAGCTCTCCTCTGCTTAGTAATTAATGTGGCATTCGCCCAAAGTAAACTATCACTATCAACCGGTGTTTGGCGCGGGGTGATCACCAATACATCCGGGCACGATCTTCCTTTTAATTTTGAGGTGAGCGATACTGCGGGGCATCCGCAAATAGCTATTATAAATGGTGGTGAGCGTTTAAAGGTAACTGATGTAAAACTTGTTGGTGATTCTGTATTTATACACATGCCGTTGTTTGATTCGGAGTTTAAATTGAAACTGGTTGGCGACAACTTGCAGGGAAGCTGGATAAAGCACTCTGCCAATAAGCAATATCTTTTACCGTTTAAAGCTACCGCTAATACTACTTACCGCTTTTTTGCCCCGGGACAAGCATCTAACCTTAACGTAGCAGGAAGATGGACCGCTATTTTTGGCGATGGTGCCAGCAGGGATACCACCGTAGGTGAATTTAAACAAAACGGAGAAGATGTTACCGGTACTTTTTTAACTACAACAGGTGATTATCGTTTTTTAGAAGGAACGGTTAAAGATGATAGCTTATACTTATCGTGCTTTGATGGCGGGCATGCTTTTATATTCATTGCCAAAGTAAATGCTGATAATACATTAACCGATGGTAAAATGTATGCTGGCTACTCCGGCTTGGACCATTGGACTGCTTACCGGAATGAAAACGCCAAATTGCCTGATGCTTACTCGTTAACATTTTTAAAGCCGGGATATAAAACCATTGCTTTTAGCTTTAAGGATACGGAAGGCAATACGGTATCGTTAAGTGATGCGCGTTATAAAAACAAAGTGGTTATTGTGCAACTATTAGGCTCGTGGTGCCCTAATTGTATGGATGAAACGGCTTTTATTAACGGGGGCTATTATCAAAAATATCACCCTAAAGGAGTTGAGGTTATCGGTCTGGCTTATGAGCGTACACCTGATTTCGCGCAATCGAAAAAGGCTTTGCAGCAGTTAAAAACACATTTCAATATTCCCTACCCGATACTGATAACGGGTTATACTCCAGGTCGTGGCGATCCGCAGAAAAGTTTGCCCATGCTGGCTGATTTTAAAGGGTTCCCGACTACCATTATTATTGATAAGCAAGGAAACGTGCGTAAAATACATACCGGCTTTAGCGGCCCGGGCACAGGCGAGTATTATACTCAGTTTGTTGATGAGTTTGATAGGTTAACGGATAAGCTGCTGGCAGAATAATTCTGATTACATTTTCAACTTGTCATTGCGGGGTACAAAGCAATCTCTATGCTGCATAGAGAAAATCGGATTTCTTTTCTTTGGTATCGCTGACGCTATGTCGTCACTTTCTTTTTCCGCAAAAGAAAGTAACCAAAGAAAACTCCCGGCTGCGCCTGCCTCTGTTATTGTTAGTGCTTTTAGTTGGGTCTGTGCTAGCCGAGCCAGACGATGCCGGTTTTGGGCGGTTAACGAGGGGACAGTGCTTTTATTGAATATCTTATTGTCGCGTCATAAACAAATTTGTCATTCTGAGCGGAGCGAAGAATCTGTAAAGTAGTTTACACCAGTACAGATTCTTCGCTCCGCTCAGAATGACAATTCTTTTTTAAGAGTTTTTAGCCGTTACGCTTTCTCTTCCCAAATCATACATAAATGCAGGATGGTTTCCACTGCTTTTTGCATGTCTTGTACCGATACCCATTCCTGTTTACCGTGAAACGCGTGCTCGCCGGCGAAGATGTTAGGGCAGGGTAATCCCATGAATGACAGGCGTGAGCCATCAGTGCCGCCACGGATGCTGCACAGCTTGGCATTCATTCCGGCACGTTTAATGGCTTCCATACCGTATTCAACAATTTGGGGATGCTTATCTAATACACCTTTCATATTGCGGTATTGCGGCTTAATATCTATTGTACGGGATGAGTTCGGGTATTTCTTCAATACATTATCGGCAAGGTCGCGAATGGCTCTTTCATGCTCTTTTAATTTACGCTCGTCAAAATCGCGGATGATAAAATCAATAGTGGCTTCCTCTACATGCCCCGAAATACTAACCGGATGAACAAAACCCTGCATCCCACTGGTGCCTTCAGGCGATAAATCCAGCGGCAGCTTCGCTACAATTTCACCGGCAATTTTAATGGCGCTTTCCATTTTCCCTTTGGCAAAACCCGGGTGCGCACTAAGACCATGGATGATGAGTTTTAAACCATCAGCACTAAAAGTTTCATTCTCCATATTTCCGGCACTTTCGCCATCAATAGTGTAACCCGCGTAGGCTCCTAATTTTTTAATATCCACCTTATCAACACCACGGCCAATCTCTTCATCAGGGGTAAATAATATGCGGATATCGCCATGTTTAATCTCCGGATGGTTGATCAAATGGTAGCAGGCATCCATAATTTCGGCAACACCGGCCTTATTATCGGCACCCAGTAAAGTAGTCCCGCTAGCAGTAATAATATCGTTACCTATCTGATTTTTCAGGTCGGGATGTTCGCTCATTTTTAATATTTGCGTAGCATCATCAGGCAAAACCAAATCCTGTCCCTGGTAATTTTTGTGGATAATGGGTTTTACATTTTCGCCGCTGCAATCAGGCGAGGTATCCATGTGCGAGCAAAAGCAGATTACCGGCACATTAGCCTTATTAGTATTGGCGGGTATGGTAGCATACACGTAACCATAATCATCTATATGCGCATCGGCAACACCTATTGCTAATAATTCCTTAACCAGCAGGTTACCTAAGTTTTTTTGCTTTGCAGTTGATGGAAAAGTATGCGATTCGGGATCTGATTGGGTATCTATTTCTACATATCGCAAAAAACGATCGGTAACATTAAATGATAATATTGCGTTTAAAGTCATAACGTTAGATTTTTTTTCGGGGGAAATTCTATTTTTGCAACTTCCACGATTGAACAGGCACCAAAATTGATAAATTATTGAATTAAAATAGGACTATTGAAAAAATACTTTTTACTTTTTGTTTTAATACTTTCCTCAGTAATTGTAAAAGCCCAGGGCGACTATAACTTTAGTCCATATGGTGTAGGTTTTGGAGTTAGTACCATTCGCGGTTATACCAATGTTGCCAAGCAAAACAATACATTGGCTGCCAATATTAACTTTACTTACAATTACAGCCCGTATTTGCCTATAACACTTGAATTGCAAGATGGCAGGTTATGGGGCGGCAGCCGGGTTACCGACCCCAGCGGGCGCGAATATGAAAATAATTACATAGCATTGTATTTACACGCCGACCTGCAGATGGGCCAGATTATAGATTATGATTACAGCGCTTTTAACGAAGCCATTAAAAACGTATATATAGGCGGCGGTTTGGGATTTGTTGATGATAATGTACAAAACCAGCGCTTTGATGTGCGTAATCCAAGCTATGGCAATTTCCCAGGGACGGATAAAAGTATAAACTTAGCCATACCAATACGTTTAGGGTACGAGGTTAAAATTTACAATGAGTATGATGAGCCTTGTGTAAGGATTGATTTTGAATACCAGCACAATATTGTTTTTGGCGAAGGTTTGGATGGATATGATGACCCGCCAAGCCAGTTTAAAAACCAGCACCCCGACCAATACCGCGAAATAAGTGTTGTGTTTAAATACAATTTTGGTACTATACGAGCGTTTACAAAACGAATTAGAGGTACAAGTTTTTGAACGTAGAGGAATTACGCGATTATTGCCTGCAAAAAAGCGGTGTTACCGAAGGGATGCCCTTTGGTAATGACACCCTTGTATTTAGGGTTGGCAATAAAATATTTTTATTGATGAGCCTTAATACCGGCAACCGCTTTAATGTAAAATGCGACCCTGAATTAGCCATTGAACTCCGCGATCGCCATGCCGAAGTGATACCGGGTTTCCATATGAATAAAACACACTGGAACAGCGTTTACACGGATGGTAATCTTACAAATAAACAACTCTGTGAAATGATTGATCATTCGTACTCCTTGATTTTAAAGAGCCTGCCTAAAGTACTACAAGCCGAAATTACAGCAACTAAATAATCTGAAATGATCATCGAAATGTTAAGAGAGACGCCCGTAGCGTCGCTCATATTTGTTATCACCATAATTACTACCGTGATGGCATTCAATAACCAGGAATTGCTATCAGAATTAATATTACATCCTTACAGCGTAGCCCGCAAAAAACGTACTTATACCGTAATTACCAGCGGCTTGATTCATGGCGACTGGATGCATTTGGCATTTAATATGTTCTCGTATTATTTCTTTGCGTTTCCGCTTGAAAAATTAATTGGGCACTGGCAGTTCGGATTATTATACGTAGCCAGCTTAATATTAAGCGACCTGCCAACGGTTTATAAACATCGGGATGATTATCAATATCGTTGCCTTGGGGCATCGGGTGCGGTGAGCGCTGTTATTTTTGGCTTTATTATGTATAACCCAACGAGTGGCATGATGATAATGCCAATCCCTGTTGAAATACCCGCTATTGTTTTCGGCCCGTTATATTTAGTTTATTGTTATTTTTCTTCGAGACAAGCGCGTGACCATGTAAACCATGACGCGCACTTATATGGTGCATTAAGCGGTTTAATTATTGTGATTATATTTAACACACATGTAGTGGGTCACTTTATTAATGAGGTAAGTCGATCGTACTTTCATTAACAAACTCACCGTTGGCATCAAATAAAAAACTCATCGGGTTTTCCGGGTTCTTGATGATCTCTAGCAACAGGAATCCCCAATTTTTCCAGAAACTTTCCAATACTTGTCCATAGGTTTTGTTGTTCCAGGTATCGAACAAAGGCTTGCTGCTCGTGCCGCGTAGTGGCATTGCTTCTAAATAAATAGTATCATCAACAGGCAAAATATTATACTCAGGCAGGCGGTTAAACAAGTAAGCCGAGTAAAATACACGCCCACTAAATTCTTCAAACTGTATGGGGTGCAGCGTTTGGTTGCCTATTTTATTTAAAACTTCTTTATGATATGATTTATTCGCGCCGTTATCCTGCAGGCAAATCACCAACCCGAAATCACGTATCCGCAGTGCGAAAGTCATGGTGTTTATCTCATCGCGATAGCCGAACTCTTTTTCATTGTTATCTACCTTAAATAAAAAAACACTGTAAGGTTTAAAATCGTCGAACTGTAACGGCAGGTTAATGCTTTGCAGCATTAAATGCAGGTGGCTGAATTTATGGATGATAGATTGCGAGATATTGAACTCCTCACCCTGCGAATGCTGCAATTTAATACCGCTTTGGATCTCGTTAAAAATAATACCATACAACAGTTTGCTCGCCCATTGAAACAGCTTTTGCTCATCGATATTTTTAAGGGCGTCGTAGCCGATCTCGAACGCGGCGGCAATTTCGGCTTCTAAAGGTTCTAACCATTTCTCATTTACCTCCGCCGCGCAGGGAATCTTTAAATCCTTATAAGTTGCCATGCTTTCATCAAGCAATTTAAAAGGCTGGTCTTCGAGGTTATAGCGGCTCATGAGCCATTGCGGGAAAACCTGGATCTTCTCTTCGGATGATGTTAATTTTTGTCCGCTTAAAAAGCAAGTGGTATTACTAAAGTTAGTGCTTTCGAACGGATGGTAAATTTGTGCCGGCATGGGTGCAAAGATAGGTATGAAATTCGTTTTGAAAATTTTAGCTTTGAATTTAACATGGAACTGACTTATCAACCCTTCGAGCTGCAGTTAAAGCACACGTTTACCATCGCCAAATTTTCGCGTACATCAACGCCTGTAATGTTGCTGCAAATAGCGCACGAGGGCCATATTGGCTACGGAGAGGCATCGATGGTGCCATACATGAATGAGACTTATGAAACCGCCTTTGCCTTTTTGAAAGAGGTGGATACCGGCCAGTTTAAGTATCCATTTAATTTTGAGGAGATCAGCGCTTATTTAGATAGCCTTGCACCGGGAAACACGGCGATTAAGGCCGGAATTGATATTGCACTGCATGATTTGGAAGGCAAGCTGAAAAACAAAGCCTGCTGGCAATTATTAGGTAGTAATCCTACCCAAATGCCGGTAAGCAGTTTTACCATTGGCATTGATACACCCGAAATTATGCGCCAAAAAGTGCTGGAAGCCGCAGAGTATAAAATCATAAAAGTAAAGCTGGGCCGGGATAATGATAGGGAGATCATCCAAACTATACGATCGGTTACCGATGTGCCTTTGTATGTAGATGCTAACCAGGGCTGGAGCGATTTGGAAAAAAGCCTTGACCTTACCTATTGGCTTAAAGAACAAGGTGTTTTACTGATTGAACAACCTATGGTGAAGACAGACCGCGACAGCAATGCGTGGCTGACGGAGCGTAGTCCGCTACCAATAATTGCTGATGAAGCTATGCAGACTTTTGATGATGTAGAGCGGGCTAAAGGCGCTTATCATGGTATCAATATCAAACTGATGAAATCTGCCGGGATGTATGAGGCGCATAGGATGATCCTGAAAGCACGTGAACTGGATTTGAAGGTAATGATCGGTTGTATGACCGAAACAAGCTGTGCTGCTCTCGCAGGCGCTGCGCTTGCCCCTTTATGTGATTGGGCGGATCTGGATGGTCCGTTGTTAACCAGTAATAACCCCTTTGTATTGCCGGAGTTTGTGGATGGGAAGTGGGTTTTGAGCGGGGAAAGTGGGTTGGGGTTGAAGTTACTATAGAATCATCATTGCGGGCGGTCGCGTAGCAACCCCAAACTTTACAGGTTGATAAGCATGGCCGCTCATCTGATGGTATCGCTAGCCGCTAAGGCGTCACTTTCTTTTTCCGCAAAAGAAAGTAACCAAAGAAAACTCCCGGCTGCGCCTGCCTCTATTAATGTTAGTGCTTTTAGTTTGGGCTGTGCCAACCGAGCCAGACGATGCCGGTTTGGGCGGTGATGGGTATGTAGTGCCGTAACGCCCATTCAAGCGTCCTTCGCTTGAATGCAAAAAGTTTTAAGCGTCCACGCTTAAAACCTAAAATGATTCGATAAGCGTAGACACTTGAACCGGCGAACGTACCTTAAAGCTTTAAATCATTTGTAGGAATAAATGTCATCCCGATTAAACAGGCAAACCCTATTAAATGAATGCCCACGACGGCCCATGACGACTTGCCTTTTTTGATTAATCTCCAGTTTTTAAATAACAAATAAATGCTAAAAATAATTACGAAGAGAAAAACAACTATGTCAAATCCAGGGCCCGCCAAATTAGTTGGACTTAACGTACAGGCCAACAAAAATGAAAAGGCTGCAATAATATAGTATGCGACAGATGAAATAACTGTATCGAATGCAAAAAAGTTGTGGCCTTCCATTTATGCGTTACTGATTTTTACTTATCACTCAACATAATCGGCGTAGCCTTACCGCTTCCCATGATGATGATCTTGGTGTTTGGCGAGGTGGCGATAGCTTGTTGGGCTAAGATGGATTGATATTGCAACTGTTTATCGGTTAGGCCGGTTGAGATGATTTTTTGGTAATCGGCTATACCCTGGGCTTCTACGCGTTTACGGTCGGCTTCCTGGCGTTCTTTTTGGAGAACGAATTGCATTTTTTGGGCATCCTGCTCAGCTTGAATTTTTGATTCGATGCTGGCGCGAACAGTTGCAGGCAGGGTGATGTTACGCACCAATATCTGCTGCACTTCTAAACCATTTTTGGCGAAGTTATCGCTGATGGTTTTATTAATCTTGAACTGAAATTCTTCGCGTTTTGTAGAATACAAGTCAACCGCCTGGTAATTTACCGCGTTATCGCGGATGGCGGTACGGGTTATTGGGCGAACAATTTTATCTTCATAATCTACCCCAATATTCTGGTAAATGTATGGTGCTTTTGATTGTGTTACTTTGTACAGGATAGAAAGATCAATTGTCACCTCTAAACCGTCGCTTGATAATACGCGGATAGCATCATCGCCCTCTACCTGTCCTTCGCCACTTTTAGCGCTCATGGTGTAGTTTTGGGTGCGGGTATCGAAAATTGTTACATCAACCAAAGGATCTATTATATGCAGACCACTGGGCAGCACATCAGTTTGTACCTGTCCGAATAGGGTTTGTACGCCTACGGTACCGGGCTCAATAACTTTAAATGCTGAGAATGAGAGGCCTAAGAAGATAACTACGGCACCTACTATGGTAGCGATACCACTAAAATTGCTGGCTGGTTCGGGCGAGCGTTTCATTACTATTCCTACAATAAGAATAATAACACCTAAAATTGCGATAAGCATGATTGGGTTGGGGGTTATGGTTTGGTTTTTATATCCGGGTTGGGACGGGGCATACTTTTGATCTGTTTCATGAGCTTTATTTTTTGCATCACAAAAAAGACAAGGGCAAAAATGGCAGGAAAAACCAAATAAAAGCTTTTCCTGTCGAATGCCAGATATCCTACAGCAAGGCTTCCGAAGATGCCAATGTTGTACATAAAATTGAGCATTGCTTTTTTAAACATCACTTAGTATACGCTAAGTTCAGGATCAATTTCAGCTGCCCAGGCTAGTATACCGCCTTGCAGGTTTGATAGGTTGGTATAACCCAATTGCTCCAATTGCATAATGGCTGCCGCGCTGCGTTTGCCACTACGGCACATTACTACAACAGGTTTATCTTTTGATATTTTATCAGCCTCAATTAAAACACCACCTAAGGGGATTGATAAACCGCCCAGGTTTGATACTTCGTACTCAAAATCTTCCCTTACATCAATAAGTTGAAAATCCGCATTAGCATCCTGCATTTCTTTTAGTTCCTGTACACTTATTTCTTTCATGATATTGTATTAATAAAAATCAAAGTTAGCTTTTTCTGTATTAAATATTTAACCGATTATTTTGTAACATTCGCTGGTTAAGAGCGTTTCATATATGTTTGCAGTTATAACACATAATATATAATGAGAAAAGTTACACGCTTTTTCTGGTTTTGTTCAGGAGCGCATATAGATACATTAAAAAAGTACCCCATCGAGCATAATAAATATGTGGGTATTGGGGCTACTATCTTTTTTACCGCGTTGTTTGCTTCGCTATCGGGCGGATATGCCATGTACTTTGTTTTCAACGGTGGTTCTTTCGCCGTAGGCTTTGCCATTTTATTTGGGTTGATATGGGGTACCGCCATTTTTAACATGGACAGGTACATTGTATCCAGCATCAACAAGGAAGGCAGCACTAACCAACAGATATTACAAGCATCGCCCCGTATTTTACTGGCGATTATGATCGGGGTGGTAATATCACGACCTATCGAACTTAAAATATTTGATAAAGAGATCCGTAACAAGTTAAAAAACGCCTATATCAAAGGTCAGCACCGTAAGATTGATACGCTGGAGAAAACCTACAATCAAAAATATGCGACGGAGATGGGCAAGGATAATGACTATAAAAAGGAAAGTGATTCGCTTACCAAAGATATTAACCGTACCCGTTACCAATTGAATCAGGAAGTTTTTGGTGATAAATCAGACCAAACGTCAGGTATTAAAGGTTACGGCACTTATGCCAAGCAAAAAGAGGGCGTTTTACAGGAGAAAGAGGACCGCCTGAAGCTGGTGACACAAAACCAGGATAAAATGGACCAATACCTTGCCCAACGCAAGGATTATGAAGGATTGAATACGCTGCGTTTGTTCTCGGACCATCAGCTGGACAGCCTGGCCAACGTTGCCGGCTTTGCCGACCGTAACTGGGCATTAGGACAGTTGGGCTATAACGACGATGGAACGCGTAACCTGGATACTTATCTGGCCGAAACGTTTATCAGCTGGTTATTTATTTTATTTGAGTGTTTACCTGTGTTTGTTAAGCTGATGTCGCCCAAAGGGCCGTATGATGTCGCGTTAGCAAAAACAGCTGAGGCTAATATGTACTTTGCCGAAAAGGATAAGGAGCGGGATGTTGCCGTTACCGATGAGGTTTACGATCATCATTTGGATGAAGATGTGGCGAAGCGAAAGAAACTTATCTCCGGGCAATCGGAGTATGATTTGGATAAGCACCGGTATGATTAATCCCCCAGCCCCCTGAAGGGGGAGTTTTATCGGCATAGCGCCCCTTCCAAATCAGCTCCCCCTTCAGGGGGCAGGGGGTTAATCGCTATACTTCTTATAAACATTATACAACACATTCAGGTCTAACTGGGTGAGTTGCGGGCTATTGTCTATTTGTACAAAGTGGCGTTTAAAGGCTACTATGGCAGCGTTGATGTCGTGGGTATCGTAACCCATCAGGCGCAGGGCGATGGCGGGGTCGAAACTATCGGGTGGTACTTCCAGCACATCATCGCTCCAGTAACCAAAACCATGCTGCGCTAATACCTGCCATGGGAAGTATGGGCCGGGGTCGGGTTTTCGGCCGGGGGCTATGTCCTGGTGACCAAGGAAATTAGTTACCGGTATATTATACAGTTTCTTTAATCGCGCCAGCAAAATCAACAGGCTATTGATCTGTTCTTTGGCGAAGGGCTCGCTGCCATTATTATCCAACTCGATACCGATGGAGCAGCTGTTCATATCCGAAATACTGCCCCACTTGCTTACCCCCGCATGCCAGGCACGCAGGTAATCGTTCAGCATGTGGTATACCTTGCCATCGCGACTGATGACATAATGGGCGCTTACCTGTGTTTTAGCGCGTACAAAAGTTTTGAGGGTTTGCACTACGCTATCCTGCGCAGTAAAGTGTATGATAACGTAATTGGGCTTGCGGATGTTAAAATTAACCGTTCCTACAAATTCTGAAGTGATCTCGACCCCCGCGGTATCTTTCAGCGCAAGAGGATCGCGTACGGTAATAATTTTTTTTATAGAATCAACCTGCCTATGATATACCTTGTTGCTTAATACGTATGGCCCCCTTGGGGAACATGCCGTAAAAAGCACCACAAATGGTAAAAGCCGGAGAATAATACGCATTTTCATTATTGGATTAGTTTTTACGGTTAAAGTGGCTTAATGTTGCTGTAAATGGGGCTGTTTTACACTATTGTTACAGTTTAATATACGTTTGTATCACATTGTTTTAGTGACAGTTAAATTTATCATTGGGGTTAATCATTTCTTTCATTTCAGTTACACCATCCTTGTACTTATGCCCTATGAAAATTGAGATTTTTAATATCATTGATTAAAAAAACTCGATTAGCTTTACAAAAAACACCATCACGATTACCAAATTGAACCACGTCAGCATCTTTGTTTTAAACCAACAAAGCGCTTATGAGTTTTACGTAAATAAATTAGGGTTTAAAGTACATATCCGTGAGGAGGTAGTGCCGGGGATGCAATGGATAACGACTTGCCCGCCCGAACAACCTCAATTGGAAATTTCGCTAATGGCTGTTAAGTTGGGGATGATGTTTAACCAGGAATCGGGCAGGCTGATGCGGGCCCTGGTAGAAAACGGCACATTCGCGTTTCGGCGTTTTTGAATGTGATAACCTGCTGGCTATCTACGAAGACTTAAAAGCTAAAGGAGTAGCGTTTGAAAAGAGTCCACGCAAAAGCTTACGATTTCTATTGCTTCCCTATACATCGTTGTTTCGTACCTCACGAGGGTGACATTTTATTTTTCCAGATTGTGTCATTCTGAGCGGAGGGAGAAATGACAGTAGTATAAGACTTACGAAGGTTTAAAAACTTCGTAAGTCTGTACAGAATGATAAAAGGTATGAAATGACAATGGTCGAGGGTTACTCTTCTACCATTTCACTATTAGGACTACTTAGCTCAGGCACTTCGTGCTTGAAGTAGCGTTTTTGGAATATCAGGATGGCAATAACGCCTACCGAAATCGCCGAATCGGCAAAATTAAATACCGGGCGGAAGAATATATAATCCTGCCCACCCCATAGCGGCACCCACTGCGGAAAATTGCCGGATAGCAACGGGAAGTAGAACATATCAACTACGCGACCATAAAATAAAGGACCATGCTGGTACAATACACCATAAATGGTGGAGTCGACAATATTGCCTAATGCCCCGGCTAAAATCAGCGCTACACACATGATTAAGCCACGGTGATATTTGTGTTTGATGAGATATACTAATCCATAGCCAATAGCTACCACCGCCGCTATGCGGAACATGGTTAAAACCAGTTTACCAAAATCGCCGCCCAACTCCATGCCGAAGGCCATACCGTTATTTTCGGTATAGTGCAACATGCCGTGGTCACCTAAAAAGTGGATATCCTGGCCGAGGTACATGTTTGTACGAACCCAGGTTTTGATAATCTGGTCGATTAATACAATAAAAACAACAATTAAAAACGGTTTTAAATACGCCGGCTTCATTATTGTTTAAGCTTGGCCTCCATGCTCAGGGTAGTGTGTGGAACCGCGCGTAAACGCTCCTTAGGTATCAATTTGCCTGTTTCGCGGCAAATACCGTAAGTTTTATTTTCAATACGTACTACTGCAGCTTCTAATTGCTCAATAAATTTCTTTTGGCGGGCAGCTAATTGGTTAATTTGTTCTTTCTCCAATGTTGCTGATCCATCCTCTAAAGTTTTGTAAGTACCCGCGGTATCATCCGTACCGTTTGCATTTGGTGAACTTAATGATGTAGCAAGCGCGTTTAATTCTTCGCGTGCAATACGCAGTTTGTCTAGTAAAAGGTCTTTAAATTCTTTTAGTTCGTTGTCTGAATATCTGGTTTTAATAGTTTCGTTTTCCATTATACTTTACTTATAGCAATAAAAATTTCAATTTCGTCAATCAGTGTTTTCTCGCCTTCATTTAACTGGTTATCAAGCAATACGCTGTCAGCTAAAATTTCGGCGCAAATATATGTTAAATTATTTTTCACAGCACCGTTAATTAGCGGGTGGTCGCTTAACTTTACATTTATCCTGTCGGTAACTTCAAATCCCTTTCCCTTACGCAGATTCTGTATGCGGTTAATCAATTCCCGTGATATACCTTCCTGTTTAAGTTCGTTGGTAATCGTAACATCTAAAGCAACGGTTAGTTTTCCTAAATTTGCAACTTGCCATCCCGGAACATCTTCGGCGATGATTTCGACATCAGATAATAATATCGCGTATTTAGTATCAAGTACAGCGATGCTGCCTTCTGATTCTAATTTAGTGATATCATCCTGACCAAAACTTGTGATGGCTTCGGCTACAACTTTCATATCTTTCCCCACTTTCGCTCCCAGTGCTTTAAAATTTGGTTTTACTTTTTTAGTGATAAAACCAGCTGCATCGGTAATGTACTCAATATCCTTGATGTTAGTTTCGGATAATATCAAGTCTTTTACCTGCTCAACCTGTTGCTTAAAGCGCTTATCTAAGATAGGTAATAATATCTTACTTAATGGCTGCCTTACGTTTATTCCTACCTTTTTACGCAGCGACAACACTAAGGATGAAATATCCTGTGCCATTTGCATGCGCTCTTCCAGCCCTTTGTTTACTAATGTCGCTTCGGTGGTTGGGAAATCAGCCAAATGCACTGATTCAAAAGTCTCTTTTCCGGATACTTTATTCAGATCATTATATAAGCTATCGGCAAAGAATGGCGCGATAGGCGACATTAATTTAGCTACTGTTGTTAAACAAGTATATAAAGTTTGATAAGCTGATAGTTTATCATCCGAATTATCTGATTTCCAGAAACGGCGACGGCTCAGGCGCACATACCAGTTGCTTAAATGTGCATCCACAAAATCCTGGATGGCACGGGCAGCTTTAGTTGGCTCAAACTCAGCGTAGAACGCATCAACCTCCTTGCTTAAAGTATTTAGTAAGGAGATGATCCATTGATCGATCTCCGGGCGGTCGCTTAATTTAATTTCTGCTTCGCTGTAAGTAAAGCCATCAATATTGGCATACATGGCAAAGAAGTTATACGTATTGTACAGCGTGCCGAAGAATTTGCGGCGCACCTCATCAATACCATCTAAATTAAATTTAAGGTTATCCCAAGGCGATGCATTGCTGATCATGTACCAGCGGGCGGCATCGGCGCCATATTGTTCGATGGTTTCGAAAGGATCAACGGTATTGCCTAAACGTTTAGACATTTTGTTGCCATTTTTATCCAGCACCAAACCATTTGACACCACATTTTTAAACGCGATGCCTTTGTTACCGATCTTTTCGTTAATGGCTTTTACCTCGTCGCTTGCCTCGCTCAGCAATACCGCGATGGCATGCAGGGTGAAGAACCAGCCACGGGTTTGATCTACGCCTTCGGCGATAAAATCAGCAGGATAAGCATTCGCAAACGCTTCTTTATTTTCGAAAGGGAAATGCCATTGCGCATATGGCATGGCACCGCTATCAAACCAAACGTCAATCAAATCAGGCTCGCGTAACATTGGCTTACCGTTTGACGACATCAGGATCACATCATCCACATAAGGGCGGTGCATATCGATCAGCTCAAACGCCTCAGGCATTAAGCCTGCCGCTTTGGAGATGGCGATCTCAGCTTCTAATTCTTTGATAGAACCGATACATTTTTCTTCGTTACCATCCAATTCACGCCAGATAGGCAGCGGTGTACCCCAGTAACGTGAACGGGAAAGATTCCAATCCACCAAATTTTCCAGCCAGTTACCAAAACGGCCGGTACCTGTTGATTCCGGTTTCCAGTTGATGGTTTTGTTAAGCTCAACCATTTTATCCTTAACGGCAGTGGTTTTTACAAACCAGCTATCTAAAGGATAATATAATATCGGTTCGTCCGAACGCCATGAGTGTGGGTAGCTGTGCTCATATTTTTTTACGTCGAACGCTTTATTTTCTGTTTTTAGTTTGATGGAGATCAGTACATCGGTGGCTTTAAAGCCAGGTTCTGCACGCTCTTCATCGCTGTAATATTCTTCCTTAACGTAACGACCAGCGTAGTCGGTAACCTCATCAACAAACTTACCTTGTTTATCAACCAAAGGAACGTCCTTACCTGCTTCATCCTTCACCATTACTGAGGGCACGTTGTTTTCCTTACATGCTCTAAAGTCATCCGCACCAAAAACAGACGCGGTATGTACTATACCTGTACCATCTTCAGTCGTAACGAAATCAGCAGAGATAACACGGAACGCATTTTTCTCTAAATCGGCATTGGTTACATACGGCATTAACTGCTCGTAATGTAAGCCTAATAATTGCTTGCCTTTATATGATCCTTTTAATGCCCATGGGATGATTTTATCTCCGCCTTTGTATTCTTCAAAAGATGCGTTTTCGCCTTCAGTCTTAAAATATTTACCTACTAAATCTTTAGCCAAAATAACCGTTATTGGCTCATAGGTATAAGGGTTAAAGGTCTCGATTTTTACATAATCAATCTTTTCGCCAACGGCTAAAGCACAGTTTGATGGTAGGGTCCACGGCGTGGTTGTCCATGCTAAAATGAAAACATCGGTATCAACACCTTCAAATAAAAATGCTGAATCCTTATCCTTTTTAACTTTAAACTGCGCAACAATGGTAGTATCCTTCACCATTTTATAGGTGCCGGGCTGGTTCAGCTCATGCGAGCTCAAGCCGGTACCTGATTTTGGCGAATAAGGCTGTACAGTATAGCCTTTATATAAATATCCTTTATTGTAAAATTGCTTCAGTATCCACCAAAGCGATTCGATGTATTCGTTTTTGTAGGTGATGTACGGATCTTCCAGATCAACCCAGTAACCCATCTTTTCGGTCAGGTCGTTCCAAACATCGGTATAGCGCATTACTTCTTTGCGGCAAGCGGCATTGTAATCTTCGATAGAGATTTTTTTACCGATGTCGTCTTTAGTAATACCTAAAGCTTTTTCAACAGCCAGTTCGATAGGCAAACCATGGGTATCCCATCCGCCTTTGCGTTTTACCTGGTAACCTTTTAGGGTTTTGTAACGGCAAAAAATATCCTTTATGGCACGTGCCATTACGTGGTGGATGCCGGGCATACCATTAGCGCTCGGGGGGCCTTCATAAAATGTATAGGGGTTATTGGCCGGGCGGCTGCTAATACTTTTTTCAAAGATATTTTGCTTTTTCCAGAACTCCAGTACTTCCTTGCCAGTATCCGATAGATTTAACTGCTTATATTCCTTGTATTTCAATTTTTTACACCTAAATTTTAGAGGTTGCAAAAATACGAATTTTAAGCTTAAAAAATTATATGGAATATTGAAATTAAAGCGCAAATATTGTCTGAACCTAAATTTTCAGAATTAGAGAAATTCGCAGAATTCTAAAAATTCGAGTTCAGACATTGGCCTGTCACTAATATTTAATATCTTGAGCCTGTAACAAACCCGTACAAGCCTAAGTCTTATATAGGCAACCATAGCCATCAGCATGCCGGTAAAAACAACTTATAAAGAAAACATAGCCATTGCCTTAACCTCTATAAAGGGGAACAGGTTGCGCACATCGCTTACGGCGCTGATCATTGCTATTGGCATTATGGCCCTGGTGGGTATTTTAACTGCTATTGACGGCATCAAACAGCAAACCAACACCGCCTTTGCAGGGCTGGGCGCAAACTCCTTTACAATAGCCAATACCGCCGATTTGGGTTTCGGACAGGGCGGCCATCAAAAAATATATCCGCCAATAAGTTATGAGCAGGCGGTTAGCTTTAAAAATAAGTTTGCCTTACCTACTGTTATCACCATTAATTTGAATGTTACGGGTACGGGCATTGTAAAATACGGCAGTATTAAAACCAACCCCAATATATCACTGGCAGGCACTACCGATGGCTATATGCAAACTACCGGGCATAAAATGGCCTACGGTCGTTTTTTCTCTTCGGATGAGTTACTACACGGAGAAAATGTGGTAGTTATTGGAGATGAGATAAAAGATAAACTTTTTAAAAAGGATGACCCGGTTAATAAATCGATACTGATTGGTAACAACCGTTTTAAGATTGTGGGTGTTTTTGCAAAAAAGGGATCGAGCATGGGTGCGGGCGATAAATTTTGCGTGATACCTGTTTTAAAAGCTAAACAGATTGATACCGTTAGTAATCCTACTTTTAACGTTACCGTGATGGTTGCCAGTCCGGAAGCGCTGGATGCTACAATTGGCGAAGCGACTTCGTTATTCAGAAATATACGCGACCTGCATATCGGCAAAGACGATAATTTTAATATTCAGCGCAGTGATTCTATTCAAAAACAATTGGCGGGCCAATTAGACGGTATTACTTATGGCGGCGTTGCCATTGGTGTTATTACATTGATTGGCGCAGCCATTGCACTGATGAATATTATGCTGGTATCGGTTACTGAACGTACCCGGGAAATAGGCTTGCGAAAAGCTATCGGCGCCACGCCATCCATCATTCGCAAACAGTTTTTAATTGAAGCGATAGTAATATGCCTGATTGGCGGTGTTTTGGGAATATTTTTAGGAATGTTGATTGGCAACATGATCGTTATTTTAACTCAGGGTAGCTTTGTAGTACCTTATTTATGGATAGGCATCGCACTAGTAGTTTGTACCGGGATCGGGCTTCTATCGGGCTTTTATCCTGCCAATAAAGCATCAAGATTAGATCCGGTTGAATCGTTGAGATACGAGTAGGTTGTTAGAATCAAGAGTAAAGATTCAGGAATCAAGATATTATTAAATTGTCATTCTGAGCATCGCGAAGAATCTTCTTCGATTTGTAAAGTTCGTATACAGGGCGAAGAAGATTCTTCATTACATTCAGAATGACAAGGTGGGAAACCCGTAAAGCGGCTCTGTACAGCATAGAGATTGCTTCGTTCCTCGCAATGACGATAGTTTATAGATCTTACTTCTTTCCCAGCAACATTATATTCTTAAGCGGGTATTCGAAAAGCAATTGTTCTACATAGGTGGTTTTTAACGCGTCATGGAATGCGGCGGCATGCTTCAGATGGTGCATATCGCTTGATATGTAGTCGATCAGTTGATTATCGATCAGGCTTTCGGCGGTGGCTTTGGTTTCTTTGCCATAGTAACCGGTTAGGGATATGGTATTCAATTGAAAATCGCAGCCCCAGGAGTGCACCATTTTGTATTGATCCATGGTCATGTATGGATAACGCTCGGGGTGGGCCAGAATTGGCTTGTAACCCAGGTTGACCAACTTTTGTATTACCTGTATATAGTTTGGCGGCAGGTTGATAAACGAGAATTCAAAAAGCACATGGTTATTGCCAAATACCATCAGTTCCTTTTTATCGATACGGGGTTCAAAGGTTTCGTCGAAGTAATGTTCGGCGGCGGCTTCAATATCAATATTAATTTGTTGTTTTTTTAGCTCGGCTTTGAGTATTTCTAACGCATTACCAATTGTTTGGGCATTGTTGCGGTAAAAATCAACCATGATGTGGGGGGTGGCAATTATTTTTTTTATCCCCAGGGACATCATTTTTTTTACAAGGGCAACTGAGTCCTCCACGGTTTGCGCGCCATCATCAATCCCCGGTAAAACGTGGGAGTGCATGTCTACAGCAATCGATTCGTAATTAAAAGTAACTTCCCTTTTATTGCTGTGCCTCTTTTTAAATAACCCAAACATGCTGTTTTATACTTTATACCATTACAACCATTAATTAGCTTAATGGGTTTTGGTTTATATATTTTTCCCACTCCCAGGCAGACTGCATCATATCACCGATACCTAATTCTGCCGTCCAGCCAAGCTTTTTTGTTGATTTGGTTACATCGCCCCAAACCTGCTCTACATCGCCTTCGCGTCGAGGGCCAATGCTATAATTCAGCTTAACACCCGTAGCACTTTCAAATGCATGGATGATTTGCAATACGGTAGTCCCTTGCCCTGTGCCGATATTGAACACATCATAACCCTTAAAATCAGGCTGTTCCATTAGTTTCAGCGCTGCAACATGTGCTTTAGCCAAATCAACTACGTGAATATAATCCCTAACACAACTACCATCGGGTGTATTGTAATCGTTACCGAATACGGTAATTTTTTCGCGTTTGCCTATGGCTGTTTGAGTGATGAACGGCACTAAGTTTTGCGGTACACCGATTGGCAATTCGCCAATTAAAGCCGAATCATGCGCTCCTACGGGATTAAAATAACGCAGCGAAATCACTTTATAATTACTCCCGGCCGCTATCATATCTTTCAAAATCTCTTCGGCAACTTGTTTGGTATTTCCATAAGGCGATTGCGCCGCTTTTACAGGTGCCTTTTCGGTAACGGGCAATTCGTCGGGCTGGCCGTAAACGGTACAGCTTGATGAGAATACAAAATTTAAAGGTTTGCCGTAATAGGCTTCCAATAAATTAAGCATCGAAGAAAAGTTATTGCGATAATATTTGAGCGGCTGTTGAACAGACTCTCCTACGGCTTTGTATGCCGCGAAATGAATAATTCCTGTAACATCGGGTTCTTTTTCAACCAATTGTTTTACGGCCTTTTCATCGCAAAGATCAAGCTGATAAAATGTCGGTTTGTAGCCAATGATCTTGGTAAGCTGATCTAATATTTTAATATCAGAATTCGATAGGTTATCGATGATAACAGGCTCGTAGCCTGAATTTACCAATTCAACCACGGTGTGTGAGCCGATAAATCCAAGCCCGCCGGTAACTAATATTTTAGCCATTATTTATTGTAGTAGGTAAAGTCTTTATGCAGAATTTCTTTCTCCGGCAATGATTTAAAGTATTCGTAAGTGATCTTTAAGCCTTCACTGCGCGATACTTTGGGCTCCCAGCCTAAAATAGCCCTTGCCTTGGTAATATCCGGGCGGCGTTGTTTAGGGTCATCTGTTGGTAATGGCAGGCTAATCATTTCCTGGTCGGTACCGGTTAATTTGATAATCTCATCGCCAAATTGTTTAATGGTGATCTCATCAGGGTTACCGATGTTCATTGGCTGCGCGTAATCGCTGTGCAATAAACGGAAGATGCCTTCGATCAAATCATCTACATAACAAAAAGAACGGGTTTGTGAGCCATCGCCAAACATGGTTAATGGTTCGCCCCTTAAAGCCTGACCGATAAAAGCAGGTAATACACGACCATCATTCAGACGCATACGAGGACCGTAAGTGTTGAATATTCTTACGATGCGGGTTTCTAAACCGTGGAAAGTATGGTAAGCCATGGTGATAGCTTCCTGGAAACGCTTAGCCTCGTCATATACACCACGCGGACCAACCGGGTTTACATTACCCCAATATTCTTCGGGTTGCGGGTTCACGTTCGGGTCGCCATAAACTTCGGATGTTGAAGCGATGAGCATACGTGCTTTTTTAGCACGAGCCAAGCCTAACAAATTATGGGTACCCAATGAACCAACTTTTAATGTTTGGATAGGTATTTTTAAGTAATCGATAGGGCTTGCAGGCGACGCGAAATGCAGGATATAATCCAACTCGCCGGGTACATATACAAATTTGGAAACATCGTGGTTATAAAACTCGAAATTCTCTAGTTTGAAAAGATGCTCGATGTTGCGCAGATCGCCTGTTATCAGGTTATCCATGGCAATAACTTTATAATCTTCCTTTATAAACCTGTCGCATAAATGCGAACCTAAAAAGCCGGCTGCCCCGGTAATTAATATTGTTTTACGTGCCATTTAGCTAACTACTTTTCTGCCTATACTGTTATAATAAAAACCACACTCTTTTACTCTCTCCAAATCGTACAAGTTACGACCATCAAAAATAACAGGTGCTTTTAATTTTTCTTTCATGAACTCAAAGTCCGGTGTGCGGAAAACCGACCACTCGGTGAGGATCAATAAGGCATCAGCGCCATCAAGCGCATCGTAGCGGTTGGCGGCGTAGCTAATTTTATCGCCTAATAATTTTTTAACGTTTGGCATACCTTCAGGGTCGAAAGCAACCACTTCGGCACCATCTTTTAACAATTCATCAATGATGTACAAAGCAGGAGCTTCGCGTATATCATCAGTTTCAGGTTTAAATGCTAAACCCCAAAGCGCAAATTTTTTGCCTTTTAAGCCATCTTTATAATAATCCCTTAGTTTTTCAACCAATACTTTTTTCTGGATCTCGTTAACATCCATTACCGCGTTCAGGATCTTGAAATCATATTTATTCTCTTCGGCTGATTTTGCCAGCGCCTGTACATCCTTAGGGAAGCAGCTGCCGCCATAACCAATACCCGAGAATAGGAAACGTTTACCGATACGGTCATCGGCACCAATACCACGCCTTACCATATCCACATCGGCACCCACCAATTCGCACAGGTTAGCAACCTCGTTCATGAATGATATTTTGGTAGCCAGGAATGAGTTGGCAGCATATTTAGTAAGTTCGGAAGAGCGCTCGTCCATAAAAATAACCGGGTTACCCTGGCGAACATATGGAGCATAAAGCTCTGCCATAAGTTTGCGGGCACGTTCGTCCATAGTACCAACTACCACACGGTCAGGCTTCATGAAATCCTCAACGGCAACGCCTTCGCGTAAAAACTCAGGGTTTGATACTACCGCGCAATCAACTGTTGTGTTTGCTTGCAATACCGCTTTAACTTTATCGGCAGTGCCAACCGGTACGGTTGATTTGGTTACAATAACTTTATAATCTGTAACCAGCATGGCAATATCTTTTGCCGCGCCTAATACATAGCTTAAATCGGCAGATCCATCACCACCCGGAGGCGTTGGAAGCGCAAGAAAAATGATCTTGGCATCAGCTATCGCATCGGCAAGGTTGGTTGTAAACTGCAACCTGTTTTCACTTATGTTACGATGAAAAAGAATCTCGAGGCCGGGCTCATATATGGGCAACTGGCCTTCTTTCATCATTTTAACCTTTTGTTCGTTTATATCAACGCAGGTTACCTGGTTGCCTGTTTCTGCTAAACAGGTGCCTGTAACTAACCCAACGTAACCTGTTCCTACAACAGCTATTTTCATAAAGATGTATTGTAATTATTGTTATACTTTTATAGCGACGAAGATAATCAAATCAAAATAATGCTGCTAATATATAATATAGGTATCGGTTTATACTTCTGCGCTATATACGTTGCCTCATTTTTCAATAAGAAAGCCAAACTCTGGCTCACAGGTCGGAACAACGTTATTTACAAAAAGTTTGAAAAAAGTTTATGGTTTCATTTTGCCTCGTTGGGCGAGTTTGAGCAGGGTCGGCCCTTGCTGGAACAGGCAAGAAAGAATCAACCTGAAATAAAAATCGTTGTAACGTTCTTTTCTCCATCGGGTTACGAGATCAGGAAGAACACGCCCCTTGCAGATGCCGTGTACTATTTACCACTTGATACGGCAGCTAATGCACGTAAATTTATTGAAGCTATAAAACCATCCGCAGCCATATTTACTAAGTACGAATATTGGTATCATTATTTTAATGAGCTGCATCAAAAAGAAATCCCGCTTTATGTTATTTCAGGGATATTCAGACCCGATCAGGTATTTTTTAAGTGGTACGGTGGCTTGCACCGCAAGATGCTGGGTTTTGTAACTTACTTTTTTGTTCAGGATACCTCATCGAAAGAATTATTGCAAACCCTTGGCATAATTAATGTGGAAGTTAGCGGTGATACCCGCTTCGACAGGGTTTGGGCAAATGCACAGCATCCTACTGAGCTACCCGTAATCAATCAATTTAAAAACAATCATAAATTATTTATAGCCGGCAGTACCTGGCCTGATGATGAAGCCTTGGTAGCTACGCTGGTAAAAGATTACGCGGATTGGAAATTCATTTTCGCGCCGCATGAAATTGGCGAGGATAAAATTGAAAAGCTGATTAGTTTGCTGCCTTTAAATTCGGTAATCAGGTATTCGCAAATCGAGACAAATCAAATATCGCTTAATAATTACCAGACGTTGATTATTGATAATATTGGGATGCTGTCATCATTATATCAATATGCTGATGTGGCTTTTATAGGCGGCGGTTTTGGTGTGGGAATACATAATACTTTAGAGGCTGCGGCATTTGGTTTACCGGTGATATTCGGGCCAAATTATGATAAATTTAAGGAAGCTAAGGATTTGATCAGCATTAAAGGTGGTTATAGTATTAATGATGAACCGGAGTTAAAAGCTACCGTAGCTTATATTACTGAAGACATACAGCGCTATAATGAAACTTGCCAGGTGGTGAAGGATTATGTGAAACAAAATACCGGGGCTACGAAAACAATCGCGGATCATATACATTTATAATCGGTTATGATCTACCCAAAGCAAAACAGCGCCCTATTTGGGCTTTTTAAATGGTATGTAAAACGGATAGTTACCCGGAATTTTGATAAAATAATTTTTGACGAAATTAGTCTTGATCCTTCAAAATCCATCCTTTTAATAGCCAACCACTTTAGTTTTTGGGATTCGCTGATTCTATTTTGCGTGAACGAGCGCCTGTTCAAAAAAAAGGCGTACGTAATGGTTTTAGAGGAGACCATGCGCAAGGATCGTTTCTTAAAATATGGCAGGGCGTTTTCGGTAGGAAAAAAGCCAAAGGATATAGTTGAATCACTTAACTATGCCGCCGGGCTGTTAAATGAGCCGGGGAATGTGGTGCTGATGTTTCCGCAGGGTAAATTATACTCCAATTTTGTAGAGTATATACATTTTGAGAAGGGTGTGTTAAACATTATCCAAAAAGCAAAAACTGATGTGGAATTGGTGTTTGCCGCAACATTTGTTCAGTACTTTAAACACAAAAAGCCTACCGCAACCGTTTATTTAAAACAAGAAACGGTAAATTATGCCGATAAAACCATTAATGATTTACAACAGGCTTACCAGCAGCATTACACGGCATCAAAGCTGCTGCAAACCGAAATAGATATTGAACAGTGATAGTAGCCATTTTTATAACTTTTATTTTTATTGTATTACGGTTCACTGTTACGCTGTTCAATTTTATGTCGAACCCCAAATTACCCCATGTAAAAAGGCCTTACACTACTTTAATATCTATTCTGATACCGGTTCGTAATGAGCAGGACAATATTTTAGGCTTGTTACAATCAATTTATGATCAGGATTACATCGATTACGAAGTGATTATTCTGGATGATGGTTCAGACGATAATACGTATAGTATCTGCGAACAATTCGCATCAAAGCATCATAAGTTCCGTATTATTAAGGGTAAAAAGTTACCACACGACTGGCTGGGTAAAAACTATGCCTGCCACCAATTGGCTGAGGAAGCCAAAGGCGATTACTTTTTATTTTTAGATGCTGATGAGAAGGTTAACGATAGCTTATTGAACAGCGCTATTCATCGCATGCGCTTATACAACCTTGGCTTGCTGAGCCTGTTTACCAACCAGCAGATGGATACTTTTGGTGAAAAATCGGTAGTGCCGTTAATGCATTATATTTTACTGAACTTGTTGCCGCTTAGGCTGGTTTACCTGGTTAAAAACAGTACGGTGGCAGCAGCCAGCGGGCAGTTTATGCTGTTTGATGCTGAAATCTATCGAAAAAACGTATGGCACAAACAAGTTAAGGATCGGGTGGTTGAGGATGTAGAAATTATGCGAATTGTAAAATCGTCGGGCTATAACGGTGAGGCTTTGCTGGCTAATGGCATGATCAGCTGCCGCATGTATAAAAGTTACACCGAAGCTGTGAATGGTTTCAGCAAGAATTTTTTGGCAGGTTTTAATTATAGCATTATTACGCTGCTCGTTTACCTGATTATTATTATTGGCGGACCGATGATTGTTATAATGACCCTGAATTTGCAACTGATCACATTTATGATCGGCCTAATTATACTCACCCGTATTATGATCTCGCTATCCGCAAGCCAGAATGCCTGGTTAAACGTTTTGCTTCATCCGCTGCAAATGATCAACCTAACTATTATTGCATTTATGGCGATACAAAAACATCTAACCAAAACAACGGTGTGGAAGGGGCGTCAGGTTTGAAGCTAAACCCACACGAATCTACCCGAAGAGAGCAAGCCATGCTTATTTTGGTTATTATCATATTTCATGTAGTTGGCTTGATTGGGTTCGCGGTTCCAACTATGCGCCCGCTTTTTTTACAGATAGTACCCTGGCATATATTATTGATGTTAGTAGTGATTGTGTGCAGTCACCGCCCAATGGAAGGTAAATTTATATTGTTTGCCCTACTGATATTTATCAGCAGCATTATTGTGGAGTGGCTGGGCGTGCATAAGCATTGGATCTTCGGCGATTATAGTTACGGGCAAACGTTGGGCATTAAAACAGCTGAAATACCTTTAATTATTGGCGTAAACTGGTTTTTATTGATCTACTCCGCAGGGGTATTGATGCAGCGGACAAGAATCAGGAGTATATTAATAAGAGTAATTGCGGGTGCCCTTATTTTGGTGCTGCTGGATTTAATTATTGAGCCTGTAGCACAACACTTTGATTATTGGCATTGGGCGAATAGTACTGTTCCGCTTAAAAATTATGCTTGCTGGTTTTTGGTTAGCGTAGTAATGCTTTTTGTTTTTGAAAAGTTTGGTTTTAGAAAACAGGGTATTGTTGCACCAGTATTTTTATTGGTGCAGTTTGTGTTTTTTATGGTGTTGTTGCTGATATAAAGCCTTTCAATTGTCATTTTGAACAGAGGGAAGCATGGCATATTTGTTTAAGCTTATAAAGAAGTAGAACTTTTTGAAATGTCGTAAGTCTAATAAGTAGATACTGTTTGTCATTTCGACCGGAGGGAGAAATCTTATACAATATGCGTAGCGTAAATGCAGGTCGAAGAAGATTTCTCCCTCCGGTCGAAATGACAAGGAAAAAAAATGACAAGAATAAAATGGAATACTTTATCGTGAGATGTGGTTTAGCAATAAGCATATCTCGCGATAAAGATATGCTTATTGCTTGGGTGTTACTGTTTCAGAAACGTTGCTGCCCCGCCCTTTATTATCAAACGCGCGGAACTTTACACCATTTGGCGGCAGAGTAATAGCATCGTTATAAATTTTGCTTTTGGCATCAGGGTCTTTACCATTTGTGGTATATCGTATTATAAAACCCGGAAATTGCATGTTAACCAAATACTTACCATCCTGCAAAATAACACCCGGTTTAGGTATACGGTAGCCATAACCACCATTTAAATAAGTTAAACGCGGTAGTTCATTTTTACCCAGCACATTCACAAAATTCGACCATGCTTGTTGATACATGGCTTCGCTTTTAGTAGTATCGGGCTCTGTTGCCCATTGCGGATTTTGCGCCCACGCGCGTTCAGCTAACCCTAATATGGATGGGAATATCATGTACTCCATACGCTCAGGTGTTTTAATATTTTCGCCCCATAAACAGCCTTGTAAGCCTGCAATGTTGGTTTTACCATAATCAGTAAGGCGTTGTTTGCCTATGAATATACTTTTGTTTATCGGCAGGCCGTCTCTGTTGACCTTCGTATTCTTAAAGTAATCGTAAGGGATAAAAGAGAACGGTTTATCAATATCAACAAAAGCACCCCAGTAATAGCCCGGCTCATCAAATGATTTGTAATGCGCCATATCAAAATAAAGATTGGTTACTGATGATAGCACCACCTTGTAACCTGCGTTTGCCAGTTTAAAAGCCAGGTCTTCCTGTCCGCTGCCGATAGCGTTGTTCCAAACCTCGGTTTGTAAATGGTATGGGGTAAAATCTGGGTTTGGTACATAATCCGGCTTGCCGTCAGTAAGGGTTTTACGCAGGCCCATCTCTTCCCAACCTGCAAGGGTTAAACCGCGGGCTTTAAGTAACTGGTTAATGTTACCATAAAAGTAATACCACAAGTCGCCTGTATTCGTAATTTCAGGATGAGTAGCTTTTAAAGCCAAATACGCCGGTGATTTTTCCCAAACATGCGGAGGCACTTCATCGCCTCCGAAATGTATGGTGGTTAATGGCGCACCAGCTTCTTTATAAATGCCTACTAAATCATCAATCACCGTGGTAAAAAATGTATAGGTTGATGGCAATGATACATCAATCACGTTATCAGTCCAATCTTGCACCGAGCTATAAACCGACTTATCATTCAAATCGCGCAGCAAATATTTTGAGGCTTCGGCCTGTTTGCCTTCTGCCATTAAACGGTTATAACGTGCATCCATGGCTTTGATAGCCGAACGGGCATGACCGGGAGTTTCAATCTCAGGCATTACTACAATGTGCCTTGCAGTGGCATATTTTAATATCTCGATATAATCGGCACGGGAATAATGACCGCTACCCGCAAGTTTGCCGGTATCGGGGCCTGAACCATGCGATGGCTGTAAAAAATGTTTGTTATCTAAGGTATGTCCGCGTTCGGAGCTTACTTCGGTCAGCTCGGGTAAAGATGGTAATGCGATGCGCCAGCCTTCGTCATCAGTTAAGTGAAAGTGCAATACATTCAGCTTGTATAAAGCCATTGCATCCAAAAACTTTAAAACCTGTTGCTTAGTTTGAAAATCACGCGCTACATCCAGTACAAATGCACGGTATGGGAAACGTGGCTCATCTTTTACTTCAACACACGGTATTTGTATTACCTTTTGCGGATGCGCATAAGCCGAGGCCGGTATTAATGTTCTTAAAGATTGGATGCCGTAGAATATACCTGCTGAAGTAGATGCACTAATGGTAATACCTTTTGTGGTAACACTCAAACTATAGCCCTCTGGTGCGAGATCAGGAACTTTATTAAGTGTAATAATAGTTTTGTATGAGCCTTGATGAATAGGATCCTGGTCTATTTTTTTGCCAAATAATTTCCCTAATTCAGTATATAGGTATTCAGCATCGCTATTTATATTATCACCATTGGCCGCCCATTTCAGAATAAGTACTTTATCTGTCAAATTCAGATAACCACCTGTTTCGGTATAGCTAAGCGGTGTAGGGAATATTTTTGTTAACTGTGCTTCCGGTACATCTGTTATAACTTTATTTTGATTGTAGATAATAGCCGGGGTAACCAAACCCGCATATGACGGGTTAAAAGGATTAATTTTAAAATTGCCTAAAGTATATCCTTGGGTTGGTTGCGCATCCCAAACTAAATAAAAACCATCGGGAGAATCTGTAAAATTAACAACCGGGTCACCGGTAAATTCTACCCGTACAGAAGCGCCGGGCTTTAATTCAGGAAACGTCGCGGTTGGCGTTAGGGTAAACAGATCACCGTTTATTTGAGCGAATGTTGCATTGCCGGTTACGGTATTGGGTGCAATATCACGAGCTGAGTTAAAATAAAATTTCCAACCCGATGCAGGCAATGTTTGCTTGCCATTATTGGTAATTATTAGCGCGCTTAACGATTGGTTCTTGTTGAGATAATTGTTCTGTACCACATCCCAGGTGATAGCGATGGCATGAGCATCAAACTTTGAATTATCAGCTTGGGCAAATGCCTGCAGGGTAAATATCGTGGCAAAAAATAAGGTTAGTAAACGGCGCATTTTAATTGGAATTAGTTTATCAAAAAACTAAAATACAATTTTTAAGATCAATACAATACTTTCTAAAATATTTTAAAAAGAAAATTTAATCCATCCATTACCCTCATAGCCAAAATTAAATAATTTAGGATGGACTATTTCCGCAATAATCTCAATGGAATCAACAATTCTTGGTCCCGGGCGATTAAAATATTGGTTTCCGTCTGTTATGTAAAGGCGATTATTTTTTACGGCTGATAGCTCTGCAAAACCGGGTAATTCCAACAAAATATTCATCTCCCTCATGGTGCGTTCTATGGAGAAACCGCAGGGCATTACCACAATCACATCAGGATTAGCTTGCTGAATATCCTCCCATTTTACAAACGGCGAATGTTTGCCGGCCTCGGCTAAAATACTGCTGCCGCCTGCTGTACTTACCACTTCCGGTATCCAATTGCCCGATACCATTAAAGGTTCCAGCCATTCAATACAGGCAACGGTTGGCCGGCTTTCTACATATTTTAATTTATGGCGGATAATATCAACGCGTTCCTGCAAATCCTCTACCAAAACATTACCCGCATCAGTTACATCTAAAGCCTGGGCAACGGTTTTAATATCCTCAAAAATATCATCCAGTTTATTGGGTTGCAGCGATACGATATGTGATTCTTTATCCAGATAATTATCCAACGCTTCTTCCACATCTTTTAATGATACCGCGCAAACCTCGCATTGTGCCTGGGTAATTACTACGTCCGGGGCAAGCTCTTTTATTACTTCGCGCTTAACGGTATAAATCGATAAGGCTTCGGTAAGGATCTCTTTAACTTTAATATCTATCTCCAAACTGCTCAAATCATCGGCGAAATTAGCTTCGGAGCATACCGGCAGGCTTTTTACCGATTCCGGGAAATCACATTCGTGCGAGCGGCCAACCAAATTATGTTCGAGCCCAAGGGCGCAAACTATTTCGGTAGCGGCAGGCAGCAGGGAAATTATCTTTTTATTATTCATGAGCAATGTACAAATGTGCGGATTTTTAGTGTTAATGATGAAGTCACTTTAAAATGATGCTCGTTTAAACTTAATATTTTGCTAATTTCATCTGCACATTTGAAACTTGCATATCTACGCATCCAAAACCTATCTTTGCACGAATGATAATTTTAACGTTTTTTATAGGCCTTATCGCGAATTTTGTTGGTTATATCCCGCCAGGAAATATCAATCTTACATTAGTACAGATAACCATAAACCGCGGCTTGAAACAAGCAGTACAGTTTATTATCGCTTTTTCCTGTGTTGAATTTTTCTTTACCTATTTTATCATGAATGCCGCCGAATGGCTTTCAGCCCAGGTAAATCTGGACGTTGCTATTGATTGGGTGATGGTTATTTTATTTACAGTATTAGGCGTTATTACCTGGTTACACCGAAATAAACCACCTGAAACTACCTATTCTGACCGGGATAGTATCCGATATGGCATCCTGTTAGGTTTTTTAAACCCGATGCAGATACCATTCTGGATGATTACCGGCACCTATTTAATAACCCACCAATGGATAGTTATTAGCAGGATTGATCTGGTGATATTTAGTATAGGATCTGCAGCCGGCGCTTTTTTATGCTTGTTTTTATATGCCCGGTTTGCCAAGTACATACAGAGTAAGTTTGCCCTTAGCACCAGGTTTATTAATACGGCAATTGCCGTATTATTTTTTGCTTTCGCGGCATATCATATAGTAAAGCAGATTTACCTGATATTTTTTAAGCATCATCCTGCAATTTAATTATTGATCTCTCAGCAGCGCCAAAACATCGTCTCTGTCTTTAGCTAATTGTGTTTTCAGCGCATCAAGTCCATCGAATTTTACATCGCCACGTACGTAGTTAAAAAACTGCATGCTGATCTCTTCGCCATAAATTTCGGTATCAAAATCAAAAATATTAACCTCAATATTGCGGGTAATCCCATTTATAGTGGGGCGCGAACCAATGTAGGCCATACCTTTATGACTTACATCACCAATAATTACTTTGGCCGAAAAAATACCATCATCAGGTATTAATTTATAGCTTTCCTCTATCATGATGTTAGCTGTAGGGTAGCCAATGGTACGGCCAATCTGATCGCCGCGACCAACTTTGCCAGTAATAAAAAAGGGATAGCCCAAAAAGTTATTAGCCAGTTCAATAGCGCCATTTAGCAATGCCTCCCTTATCAGGGTAGAGCTCACGGCAACATCATTAATATCCTGTTCCGGAATTTCTACTACATCGTATCCGTAAGTTGTCGACAACTTTAGCAGGTCATTAAAGCCACCCGCCCGGTCTTTACCAAAACGGTGGTCGTAGCCAATCACTATTTTTTTTGTGCCGATGGTATCCACCAACACATCGCGAATATAAGCTTCCGGACTTTGATTTGAAAAATCCCTTGAGAAAGGTGTAATGATCAAATGATCGATGCCTAATTGCTCCAACAAAGCAGCCTTTTCGTGTATGGTATTTATGAGTTTAAGGCTTTCATCTTCGGGATGCAATATCATCCGCGGATGCGGAAAAAAAGTAAGAATAACGGTTTCACCGCCACATTCGTCGGCTAATTCCTTTAAGCGTTCTATAATTTTACGGTGCCCCAAATGCACGCCATCAAAAGTGCCGATAGTAACTACCGCATTTTTTATGGCCTTAAATTCGTTGATGTTATGATAGATCTTCATTACTATGATTTCACCGATTCAGGATCGATTGCACTGATGTTTTTTTGTTCTCTAATAATACCCACCAACTCCATCACTTCCCAGGCATCGGCAACTTTATAATTACCGCTGCGTGTACGCCTTAATTTTGACAGGTAAGCGCCATTGTTTAATGCTTTGCCAAAATCATGCACTAATGAGCGGATATAAGTGCCCTTGCTGCAAACTACTCTGAAATCAACTTCGGGCAGTTCGATGCGTGTTATTTCAAATTCAGATATGGTAACACTGCGTAAGCGTAATTCAACTTCTTCACCACGACGGGCTTTTTCGTACAAACGCTCGCCATCAATCTTTATGGCGGAGTGTGCAGGTGGATATTGTTGAATATCACCTGTAAATTGCTGGCAGGCGGCTTTAATTTGCTCCTCAGTAATATGGCTGATGTCGAACTGGGTATCCGGCTCGGTTTCCATATCGTACGATGGAGTAGTTGCTCCCAAAATCATGGTACCGGTATATTCTTTTTCTTCAGCCTGAAAGGTGTCTATCTGCTTGGTCATTTTACCGGTGCAGATGATAAGCAGACCTGTAGCCAATGGATCAAGCGTACCGGCATGCCCAACTTTAAGTTTTAACGGCTTAAAAGAGTTGCGCAGTTTGCCTACCACATCAAAGCTCGTCCAACCAACTGGTTTATCAACCAATAACAGTTCACCGGAGGCAAAATCGAAGTCCTTATTTTTGATATGCTGAGCGTCCAAAATTTGTTATTTAATAATAAAACGGCAAAGGTACACTTTTAGTTGCCTTTGCCGTTCACACGTTAATTTTATTTAAGAAGTCTTATTCTACTGTTACCGATTTTGCCAGGTTACGCGGCTGATCTACATTACAACCACGCATTACCGCGATATGGTAAGCCAATAACTGCAATGGTATAGTTGCCAGTAATGGCACAAATGCTTCGCTGGTTTGTGGTATCTCAATTACATATTCGGCCATATCGCGTACCTGCACATCACCTTCCGATACGATAGCGATTACATGTCCGCCACGGGCTTTAACCTCCTGTATGTTGCTAACCACTTTTTCGTATGATGAATTTTGAGTGGCGATAAATATCACCGGCATGGCATCATCAATTAAAGCGATAGGGCCGTGTTTCATTTCGGCAGCAGGATAACCTTCGGCGTGTATGTATGATATTTCTTTAAGCTTTAAAGCGCCCTCTAATGCCACAGGGAACGAGCTTCCGCGGCCAAGGAACAAACAGTTGGTAGAATCTTTAAATCGCGCAGCGATCTCCTTAACATGCTCATTCGAAGCCAATGCTTTTTCAACCAATTCAGGCACCTGGTCAAGCTCGGTTAAGTACTCAACCAGTTTGCTTTGGGTGATGGTACCACGTTGTTGCGCGATGTAAAACGCCATAAGCGTTAACACGGTAACCTGCGCGGTAAATGCTTTGGTTGATGCCACGCCAATTTCCGGGCCGGCGTGGGTATAAACACCCGCATCGGTAGTACGTGGTATTGATGCGCCAACCACATTACAAATACCAAATATGGTTGCGCCTTTTTCTTTAGCCAACTCAAGCGCGGCCATGGTATCAGCAGTTTCGCCTGATTGGGAAATGGCTATAACCAGATCCTTTTCAGTAATAATCGGATTGCGGTACCTGAATTCAGAAGCATATTCAACTTCAACAGGTACGCGCGCATATTCCTCAATCAAATATTCGCCAACCAAGCCAGCATGCCACGAGGTTCCGCAGGCTACAATAATGATGCGATCAACATTTTTAAGCTTTTCAGCGTATTCCTTTATCCCGCCTAATTGAACTTTACCTTGCTGCGGATAAATCCTTCCACGCATACAATCACGTATGGAACGAGGCTGCTCGTAAATTTCTTTCAGCATGAAATGATCATAGCCGCCTTTTTCAAGCATCTCTAATTTCAAATCAAGCTCCTGTATGTATGGGGTTTGTACCGTATTATCAATATTTTTTACCAGCAAATCTTCACGACGCACGTATGCAATTTCGTTATCATTCAGGTAAATTACGTTTTTGGTATACTCCACAATAGGTGTAGCATCAGAGGCAATAAAGTATTCACCCTTGCCAACACCAATAACCATAGGGCTGCCCTTACGTGCCGCGATTAACAGATCCGGCTCATCGGCACTCATTATCACAATAGCATAAGCACCTATTACTCTATTTAAAGCAATACGAACAGCCTCCTGTAAATCTAAGCCGGTTTCATGAATAATATCCTCAACCAAATGGATTAAAACCTCGGTATCAGTATCACTCTTAAAAACATGGCCTTTTGCTACTAAGGCCTCTTTTATAATGCCATAGTTTTCTATAATGCCATTATGTATGATAGTTAATTTACGATCGCCCGAAGAGTGGGGGTGCGAGTTACGGTCGCTTGGCGCGCCGTGGGTTGCCCAGCGGGTATGGCCCATGCCAATTGTTCCGCTTAAATTAAGGTCTTTTACAAAGTTCTGCAGATCACTTACTTTACCGGCTTTTTTGTAAACTTTGAGTTCAGTATCCAACAAAGCAATACCTGCGCTATCATAGCCGCGGTACTCTAAACGTTGTAAGCCTTTAATTATAATTGGGTAAGCATCTCTGAAGCCTATATAGCCGACAATTCCGCACATAATATTAGATTTTGATTGGGTAAAAGTAAAGAGACGTTATATAATAACCAATACAAATTATACAATTAGCCCCTTAAATATATTATATACTTAAGGGGCCAACGTTGTTATTGTTTTATTTTGGTGTAGATAACGTTAAGCCTCATGCTGTAGGTTTGAGGATTGGACTTAGGCAATGCATTTACATAACCACCGCCTGCAATGGTTCTTGCTCCTACTTGCGCTGAAGGTGTAATATCAAGACTGGTTAAGTTTGTAGTATCAATTGGCGCTAAATAGGTACCGTAATCTATCAACTTGTTGGTAATCCGGTTCTGTATGTATTCAGTAACCAGGAAATGGTAGGTATTAGGGGTCTTGCCATATATTGAATAGAACCCGCCGAAAGCGGCCACGCCAGCCTCAGTTGACAAGCTGTAAGCATCAGGTATTTGAATACGCTGGTGTGCAATATCCAGTTCGTACAAGCTAAGTCGCGGTAACGGCACTAAATACCCCGGAATATCGCCACTAACCGGCTTCATTGTAACTACTAACTCCGCACGGTTAATAATTACATTATTAACACCGCCAACATTTCTATTACTAAATAGTGAATCAAGGTACGGGAAGCTTATTTTAACCCTGCTACCAGTCAACCCTTGTAAATAAACAGTGCTATCGGTAACACTTGTTTTATTAGTTATTGCGTTTTGGAAAACTGTCGATCTAACAGAGTGAATATAGGAAGCATGTTGTACTGTAGGCAAATAAACAATCTCAGTATCAATAACGGTACCACTGGCGGCGCGGATATAAATAGCAAGCGAATCTGCGCCGGTTACCATCATTGTACCGCCAGTACCTGTTGATTGGGTTTTGTCAACAGTAATATATAAGCCTTTAACACTGTTTTGAAATATCAGGTTTGAGGCAAGTTGCGCGGAACTTGCATAAAACAACTCATTATTAAGAAAGGTTGGACTGATCGGTATCCTGATTTGAGGAGCAACGGTGTCTGGCACAGCTACTTTGCCGGATACAGCGCTATCAATAACAACTTTTGTATTTGGCCGTGGTGCAAAAGTGTGATTTAACAAACTTGTACTACCCAAAAGAGTACTCTGATGAGTCCAGGGGGTGTTACTATAATAGATACCACCACTGGCTTGCCTTTGGTTTAACTGATAAACATTCAAAACATATTTAGATGTCCCGTGAGCCGAGCTGTCACCATAAAAACCCTGAGTGTATTTCAAAATCAATACGGCAGAGTCAATAGTTATTGTACCTGCAGGCAATGTGTACGCCACGTTACCTGATGATGCGCTATTGCCCGGCAAATTCAAATCAGTAATAAGATCTGATTGCGTGGAGCCAAATATTGGATCATTAATATATCCAAGCGGGCATTTAGCAATACCACTGGTTACAACAGAGTCATCCGTTGTAGTTTTAGTAAAAATAGTGGCAGTATCAACCAGCGAGCCGCTTATATTGCCTTTGGTACCAAGGGTAAAACCCACAGTGTCCTGGTTTTTACAGCTATTCAAAATAAAAAGACTTATCAACAAGGTTAATAAGTCTATCCGGAAAAATTTCATATATGATCTCAATGCTTTATACAACTTGTGCTAATTCTTCACTAGCTATTTCGTCGTAAAAATTGTAATAATTTTCCAAATCTGATGTAGAATTAAATTCCAAAACCGATTTGTGGCTGTTTTTAACATTATTTAACACATCCTGATCAATGTTTTCGCTACCTAAAACAATCGCGTCCGAATATTGAATCGCGCCGGCGTATAATGCAGAGTTAGTGCCTGGTTTATAAGCCTCTACATGTGCTTCGGTCATATCGCTCATTATCGCTTTGTTTGCAAAATCAGCGCCTAATTGTTCCGCGAAATCATTCTCATAAACAGAGTAAACTATTTTTGAGTTTTTAAATGTTGGATCGTCTTTATAAGTAGTTTTTAAATAAGCCGGTACCAGTGTGCTCATCCAACCATGGCAGTGGATAATATCCGGAGCCCAGCCCAGCTTTTTAACAGTTTCCAATGCCCCTTTGCAAAAGAAGATCATCCTTTCGTCGTTGTCAGCATAAAACTTTCCGTCTTTGTCGTTAAAGACATGTTTACGCTGGAAGTATTCTTCATTATCTAAAAAATAAACCTGCATACGCGCCGCCGGAATAGACGCAACTTTAATAATTAATGGATTATCATTGTCATTAATAATGATATTCATTCCCGATAACCGAATAACTTCATGAAGGCGGTTTCTGCGCTCGTTAATGTTTCCAAAACGCGGCATCAGGATACGGATTTCGTAACCTTTCTCCTGCATTGCCTGCGGGAGTTGACGTGTGATTTCAGAAATTTTTGAGAGTTCCAGAAAAGGCGACATTTCATGAGTTATGAACAAAAGCTTAGCTTTACCCATCTTTAAATCAGTATTAAATTATATAAGCAGTCAAAAAAATTTGAGTTTGCAAATATAATCAATATTATATGAAGTATCAACGTATTATGCAAGTAAATTCGCTTGTTTTAATTTAGTTAATTACTTTCGCCGATTATTTTTAGATTTTTAACGCCTTGAGAGTATTTACAACAACCCGGGAAATACAGCAGTATTTAGCTGATTTGCGTAATAAAGGTCTGTCTACCGGATTGGTGGCAACAATGGGGGCATTACACCAAGGACACTTGTCGCTTATTCAGCAGGCAAAAAAAGATAACGATTTGGTTATCTGTAGCATTTTTGTAAACCCCACCCAGTTTAATGATCCTGCCGACCTTGAAAAATATCCCCGCCCGATAGCTCACGATACCCAAATGCTTGAGCAGGCAGGATGCGATATTTTATTTAACCCGGAAGTGACTGAAATGTATGCTGATAATGAGCATTGGCATTTAGACTTAGGGGAAATAGAGTATTTACTGGAAGGAAAGTTTCGCCCGGGGCATTACCAGGGGGTAACACAAGTGGTTTATAAGCTGTTTAATATACTTAAGCCCGATACTGCTTATTTTGGCCAAAAGGACTATCAGCAGGTTATGGTGATAACCAAAATGGTTGAATTGCTAAACCTGACGGTTAGACTGGTTATGTGCCCTATTTTAAGGGAAGAGGATGGCCTGGCCATGAGCTCGCGCAACATTCATTTAACGGCTGAAGACAGGTTGCATTCGCTTATCCTGTCAAAAACCCTGAATTGGGTTAAGGAAAACTTCGACAGCAATAATATTCCCGGTTTACAGGCTAAAGCAGCCGAAGCTATAAATGCTGAGGACGGTGTATCGCTGGAATATTTTGAACTGGCCGATGCAGATAACTTATACCCGGCAAATCAAACCACTAAAAATGTGATTGCATTAGTAGCCGCCAGGGTTGGTAAAACGCGCCTGATAGATAACGTTTTGATGAACTGATAATGAGCGCATTGCTGATGAGTTTACATTGGTATGAAGCTTGAATTATGAAGTATGAAATATAAAGCATTAACTTTGCGCCATGATAATTGAGGTATTAAAATCTAAGATCCATCGTGCACGTGTAACCCAGGCCGAATTGAATTATGTGGGCAGCATTACGATTGATGAAGATTTAATGGATGCGGCAAATATTATTGCCAATGAGAAGGTTCAGATAGTAAATAATAACAACGGCGCCCGCTTTGAAACCTATGTAATTAAAGGTGAGCGCGGCAGCGGAACCATATGCCTTAACGGCGCTACTGCACGCCTCGCTCAGGTTGGCGACGTAGTTATCATCATGTCATACGGTTATATGGAAATGGATGAGGCCCGTACTTATCAGCCAATAGCTATCTTCCCGGATATTGATAATCAGTTGATAAAATAGTTAATTGTTAGGATAAGCACTTAGTCCTAAGATTAATTTCAAGGTAACATCAGTATCAATACCATTACGCAGCTTATAAACCATACGTATCCTCACATCCGGCTGGCGCACCAGCTGATCTAAAAAATTAGAGTTATCAATATCTAATACCATGCTATTGCCAACACCTTGGGTAATGTCGGTTCTGGAGGCTACTAAAATCTCATCGCTACCATCATGTTTAGACATATAGAATTTAACATATTCTAAATTCCCAATGTTAAACCCTGCTGGATCTGTCGACCTTAGCTTTGCCGATACAACCATTACCTCGCCAATATGATTAGCATTATTCCCATCCTTAGTAAAATTTTGATCGTAGCTGGTGGCGATGTTTACGGCTGTATATTGCGTTCCGGGTTGTGATGATGCCGGAATAGTAAGGTTTGTTGTATACGGGAATGTTGACTTAACAACAGACTCGAACATGCCGCAACCGCTAAAAATAAATAGCAAAGCAATTAAAACTGGTAATGTTTTTTTAGTCATATCTCACAAGTTTTATACTGGATAGTAAATATCAACTATTAATGTCAATAATAGTTTAAAAATAGGGTTTTTATCTCCTTATATTAAAATTGAAAATTTTATATTCAAATGGTTCTATTTTTCTATCTTTGCACCCCGACGCTGAGGTCGGGAATTTTCGCTTTCAGCGCATAGGAAAACGGTTACATTCTCAAATGAATTTAACTTTCAATCTTTAGAACTTTTTAATAAAAAAAAGCCCTATGCCCAAAGATAACTCCATTAAATCTGTATTAATTATCGGTTCAGGTCCTATTATTATAGGCCAGGCTTGCGAATTTGATTATGCCGGGTCGCAGGCCGCACTTTCATTAAAGGACGAAGGTATTTCGGTATCCATCATCAACAGCAACCCCGCCACCATCATGACGGATAAGGTTATTGCTGATCATGTGTACCTGTTGCCACTGACTTCTGAAAGTATTGAGAAAATATTACAGGAACAGCAAATTGATGCCGTACTGCCTACCATGGGTGGCCAAACAGCGCTCAACCTTTGTATAGAGGTTGCCGAGCGTGGAATTTGGGATAAATACGGTGTAAAAATAGTTGGTGTAGATTTAGCCGCTATTGAAAAAACTGAAAACCGCGAAGCTTTCCGCCAGTTAATGGTGGATATTGGCGTGGGCGTAGCAACATCTAAAATCGCTAACTCGTTTTTAGAAGGTAAAGAAGCTGCGCAGGAAATCGGATTTCCGCTAGTTATACGCCCAAGCTATACGCTGGGCGGTAAAGGAGCCGGTTTCGTGCACAAAAAAGAAGAATTTGATGAAGCTTTAAGTCGTGGCTTGCAGGCATCACCAACCCACGAGGTTTTGGTGGAGCAGGCAGTTTTGGGCTGGAAAGAATATGAGTTGGAGCTATTGAGGGATAATAATGATAACGTGATCATTATTTGTTCTATCGAAAACTTCGACCCGATGGGTATCCATACCGGCGACTCGATCACCGTGGCACCAGCCATGACCCTGAGTGACCGTTGCTACCAGGAGATGCGTAATCAGGCCATCAAAATGATGCGTGCTATTGGTAATTTCGCGGGTGGCTGTAACGTACAGTTCTCGGTTAACCCAGCAAATGAAGAGATCATTGCGATTGAGATCAACCCTCGTGTATCACGCTCATCAGCCTTAGCATCAAAAGCAACTGGTTACCCTATCGCTAAAATTGCTGCTAAACTGGCTATAGGTTATAACCTTGACGAAATAGAAAACCAGATCACCAAAACAACTTCAGCTTATTTTGAGCCAACTTTGGATTATGTGATTGTAAAGATCCCTCGCTGGAACTTTGATAAATTTAAAGGCGCAAACCGCGAGTTAGGCCTGCAAATGAAATCGGTAGGTGAGGTTATGGGTATTGGTCGCAGCTTTATTGAGGCTTTACAGAAAGCCTGCCAGAGTTTAGAGATCGGTCGTGCCGGATTAGGTGCCGATGGTCGCCAAAGCCGCAATCTGGAAGAAATTATGCACAGCCTGGAGCATCCAAGCTGGGACAGGTTATTCCATATTTATGATGCGTTGAGTTTAGGCGTACCGGTTGAATCGGTTAGAAAAGCCACAAAAATTGACCGCTGGTTCCTGAACCAGATTGTTGATGTGGTTAATTTAGAAACTGAGCTTCGCCGCTATAACCTGAATAACATTCCTGAAGATTTCTTCTTCACCCTTAAACAAAAAGGATTCTCGGATACACAAATCGCTTACATATTAGGTAATGTAACCGAAGAGGATGTTTACCAGCGTCGCAAAGCCCTGGGCATTAACCGCGTTTATAAAATGGTGGATACCTGCGCTGCGGAATTCAACGCCCAAACGCCTTACTACTACTCAACTTACGAAGGTGAGAATGAGTCGAAAGTATCCGACAAAAAGAAAATCATTGTATTAGGCTCGGGCCCTAACCGTATTGGTCAGGGTATTGAGTTTGATTATAGCTGTGTACACGGCTTACTTGCTGCCAAAGAAGCCGGTTTTGAAGCCATCATGGTTAACTGTAACCCTGAGACGGTATCAACCGACTTTAACATGGCTGATAAGCTATACTTTGAGCCGGTGTATTGGGAGCATGTTCGCGAGATTATCGAGCTTGAAAAACCTTATGGGGTAATTGTTCAGCTCGGTGGACAGACCGCTTTAAAGATGGCTGAGAAAATGCATCAGCATGGTATCAAGATCATCGGTACTTCGTTTGATAACATGGACATTGCCGAGGATCGCGGTCGTTTCTCTGACTTGTTAAAAGAATTGGAGATCCCATATCCACGATACGGTGTTGCTGAAAGTGCTGAAGAAGCATTGGAAGTTGCGCACCATGTAGGCTACCCGGTGCTAGTTCGCCCAAGCTATGTGTTAGGAGGACAAGGGATGAGCATCGTGATTAACGATGAGGACCTGGAAAAAGCGGTAGTAAGCTTACTTAAAAATCTTCCCGGTAACCGTGTATTGATTGACCACTTCCTTGACCGTGCTTCTGAAGCAGAATCGGATTCGATAAGTGATGGCGACGATGTACATATCATCGGCTTAATGGAACACATTGAACCTGCGGGTATCCACTCAGGCGACTCATTCGCGGTATTGCCACCGTTTGATCTTTCTGATCATGTGATCAGCCAAATGGAAGCGTACACCAAAAAGATCGCGATAGCATTAAATGTTCGTGGCTTGTTAAACATACAGTTCGCGATAAAAGATGAGAAGGTTTATGTGATCGAGGCTAACCCTCGCGCATCACGTACCGTACCTTTCATAGCTAAAGCTTACGATGTACCATACATCAACATAGCCGCTAAGATTATGCTAGAGGCTAATAAATTGAAGGACTTTACCATCGTTCGCAAACTGGAAGGTTACGCGATAAAAGAACCGGTGTTCTCTTTCGATAAGTTCCCTGAAGTGAACAAACAATTAGGCCCTGAGATGAAATCAACAGGTGAAGCTATTCGCTTTATACCAAACCTGCAGGACCCATACTTTAGGCATTTGTACAAAGAGAAATCTATGTATTTGAGCAAATAACACCCAGCCCCCTAAAGGGGGAGTAAATATTAGAAGGCCGGAAGTATATCTTTCGGCCTTTTTCATACCATGTCATTGCTTCGTTCCTCGCAATGACATGGTGCTTTTAGATAGGCTCCAAGACGTGAATTTTATTTTTTCGCCTTTATTTGGATTGATTATAAATAATGCCGACTTTTGTTTTATAAAGATAGATGCAGGTGATAGAAACTATTGATAGCCAGGTAAAATTACAGGAAGTATTCTCTACAAAATCGGGCAGTGTATCACAATGTGATAAAGAAAATTGCTGGTATATTGATTTTGCCGGTAAAGTTTCCCGTTTTGATTACCGTTGTCTGCTTTTACTCAAAAAAGCGGTTTATAATATCGATATCGAAGCCCTTTTGCTTAAAAATGCTAAATCAGCTGACATAGAAATCGTCTTTATCTGCGCGAGCGATCACTTTTATGTATTATCTACTCTGGAAATTATTGCCTTAAAAGAACTATTGCAAGGAACATTTACCATGCTTGAATTGAACCACATTATTCAGGATCGCCTGTATCGCTTAGCGGTTTAAACTTATTTAGATTCATTTCATATTGATGGTTATAGATTGATTTTTCAATTTATAGCATTATTATTGTTATAACCTATACTTAAAAATTAGTGTTATGAAAGATATTATGCGCGCCAAATGCCTCATTTCAGCTGAAATTGAGAGCCTGATCAATCAACAGATCCGTAAAGAAGCACAATCATCTGCCATTTATTTAGCGATGGCATCATGGTGCGACAGGAATGGTTTTGACAACTCTGCTGCCTATTTCTTCAAACAATCTGACGAGGAAAGACATCATCAGCTTAAATTTTTCAAATACATTTTAGATATGGGTGGTACATCTATATCCCCTGATATTACAGGCCTAAAAATTGAATACAATTCGTTCCGCGAAATATTTGAAGATGCACTTGATCAGGAGATTAGCGTAACGCAATCTATCAAAAGCATTGCTGCCCGTTGCCACAAAGAGCAGGATTATGTGACTCTTGAATTTTTAAACTGGTTCTTTAAAGAGCAGCGTGAAGAAGAATACAAAGCCCGCCGTGCACTTGAATTATTTGAAATTATCGGAGAACAAGGAACAGGCCACTGGGAGATTGACAAACACATTGGAAAGATACATTACGGTACCGAGGCTTAAACCTTAGGCTGATCCTGCATAACTATTTGTAACACTTTTAGCACCTCTTTTTCATGATATTCTTTCAGCCAGATATTATCTGGCTGAATATTGCATACCGGCGCAAATTTACAGCGGTCGAAGCAATCAACCTCGATTACTTCCAGGTCATTCTTATCACCGTAATATTTTGAAAAAGCTTTTACGTTTTTGTACAGTTCCTTCCCGCCGCGCTTGCCACACTTGCTTCCGGTACATACATAAATTACCCGTTCGGGTATGATGAACTTTCCCATTATTGTTATAAACGCAAAATAGAGGATCAAAGATATAGAAATACTATATCTTCTTATCAGTTAGCTATTTCTCTACCATCAATCCGGTCACCTCAAAGGTCAATTCCTTCGAATTTGTAGCATGTTGGCTTTTCTGCCCCGCTAAATGCTGACTATCATCGGCCATAAATTGCCTTGCGGCAACACCTTCGGTAACTACGGTATGGCCTGCTAAGCTAGTGGGTATGGTAACGTTATATTTAGAAAAATGCGCAGCTATCACCTTTCCGTGGCCCGCGCTTATTTCAAACCAGCCACCTTTGGTTTTGGTTACTTTAACTACTACGCCCCTAATGCTGGTACTTATACGGGTTTTTGTGCCCATGAAGGCATCCAAGTTTTGGGCTTCAATTACTTCACCCGTGTTTGGCCGCGATCCGTAGATCTTGCCTTTCTGAGCAAATACAAAGCTTGAAGAGAATATGGCGAAGGCAAGCAATAATGTTTTCATGTTAGGTGTGTTTAGATGTTTAACACTTATTAACCTTGCTTGGTTTGCATCTATTTTAATTAAGAGGGTTGTCATGCTGAGGCACTCGAAGCATGCGGGCAAAGGCCTTTACGCTTATGCTTCGAGTGCCTCAGCATGACAGCGCGCAGGATGTGTTAGCCAAAGAGTAATCCGAACACTTCCTCAATATTACCAACCGTTTTCACCTCAATCTTATAGCGTGAAAGATCGATACGTTTTTTATCCTTACCTCCGCCGGATGGCAGGTTGTATTTGGAGATGAAGATCTGTTCAAAACCCAATTTCTCTGCCTCGGCAATACGCTGCTCTACACGGTTAACTGCACGTATTTCACCCGACAGACCTATTTCCCCGGCAAAGCAGGTTTTGAATGGGATAGGAATGTCTTCATTTGATGATATGATGGCTGCTGCTAATCCCAAATCAATCGCAGGGTCTTCCACACGGATACCACCAGTTATATTCAGGAAAACGTCTTTTATGCCTAGTTTGAAGCCACAGCGTTTCTCCAATACAGCTAAAAGCATGCTCATGCGTTTAGTATCAAAACCGGTTGCGGTTCGTTGTGGCGTTCCGTATGGCGAAACACTTACCAATGCCTGGGTTTCAATCAGCATTGGGCGCATCCCTTCTAGAGTTGCCGATATGGTTATGCCGCTTAGTGGTTCATCACGTTGAGACAATAATATTTCGGATGGGTTGGATACTTCGCGCAAGCCTTCGCCCAGCATCTCATAGATGCCTAACTCTGATGCTGAACCAAAGCGATTTTTAACTGCCCGTAAAATACGGTATACATGATGCCTGTCGCCTTCAAATTGCAAAACCGTATCAACCATATGTTCCAGTATTTTCGGGCCTGCAATCATACCATCTTTGGTTATATGGCCGATGAGGAATACGGGGGTAGAACTTTCCTTGGCGAAACGCAATAATTCCGCAGTACATTCACGCACTTGCGATACACTACCGGGTGTTGACTCAATGTGTGATGAATGCAGCGTTTGTATAGAATCCACCACCACCAAATCAGGCTCCAGCTGCTCAATCTGTTTAAATATGTTTTGGGTTGATGTTTCAGTCAGGATATAACAGTTCCTGCCGAAACGTAAAGTTTCTCCCTCTTGATTCTTGATTCTTGCCTCTTGCTTCTCGTTAGGGTCTAAGCGCTCAGCACGCATTTTGATCTGCCGCTCGCTTTCCTCACCAGATATATACAGCACCTTAATGGCAGGCATACTTAAAGCCAGCTGTAGCATCAGGGTTGATTTACCGATTCCCGGCTCACCACCAATCAACACTAATGAGCCCGCCACAATGCCACCACCTAGTACCCGGTTAAATTCTTTATCAGGGGTAAGCATGCGATGCTCCTCGCTGAAAGTAATGTCAGGAATTTCTACAGGCTTGTTGGCACGTTGCTGGGTGGTGGATGAAGTTACTTTCCAATCAGGTACCGAACTGTTTGGTTTTTCGATGATCTCCTCCACAAAAGTATTCCACGCCCCGCACGACGGGCATTTGCCCAACCACTTAGGCGCCTCGAAGCCACAACTCTGACAGAAATATGCGATTTTGGATTTAGCCATGTTTTTGATGTGCAGATATGCGTATGTGCAAATGTGCGAAAATTAAAACGTAATTGCTAATTTTATTAGTAATTAATTGGCTGGTGGTGGGAACTTTATAGGCTTAAGATTCGAATGAGGTGGGATTTGATATGTTGTCTCAAATTTTAATGGTTCGTTTACCTGTTTTAATTTTATGTTTTTGTAACTATTGTTTAACCAAATTAATGTCTTTATTACCGGATAATTTCCACCAGTATCTATTCTTGTTATCCGTTTTCTTCCGTTTCTCCAATGAATAATAAGCTCGAAATAATTCACATCTGTTACACCTCCATTATCGACGGTATCAAGTGTTTTATATTTTATCCGTTCAATTTTTTGATTTAAAGTATCCCACAATTCCTCGCTAATTAAGCCCTCGTAATATTTCGGTTGAGGAAAGTCTGATTTACCGAAATGATTATGATTTAGCACACCATAATATTTATAATTTAAGGAACTATCAATACTAATTGCAGTTCCCGGATCATTCCTATTCAATCCACCCGACCGGGCCAACTCAATTTTAATAATCTCATTTTTTCGATGAGGCTTATTGCATGAAAACGATATTAGGACAATTAAAAACCCGAGAGTATACAAGTACCTATTTATAATCATATCACAATATACACGATTACTGTTTAACCAAAAAGTGCAGATGCCCTATTCGAACACCTGCACTTTTAAATATCTGCAATTGCAAATTATAACTTTATCTCTTCTTCCTTCGCGTTGAAGAAATGGAACTCTGCTATTTGGTAAGCAGGGTTGCTTTTAACCTTTATCCATTTGCCATATTTAAAGTACCACCGCATTTGCAATGTTATCAAGCCTTTTTTAATGTAGGCCTCAATATATGGGTGAACGCAAAGCGTAATATTTTTTTCGTTTTGCTCGTCTAGTATGTAATTGAAGTTGTTTTCAATATCATCTATCAGCAAAATAGTTGGGCGTATGGTGCCCGTGCCACCACATGCGGGGCAAACCTCGCTGGTAACAATGTTCATTTCGGGGCGTACACGCTGGCGGGTAATTTGTACCAGCCCAAATTTGCTCGGAGGCAAAATGGTGTGTTTGGCCCTGTCGTGTGCCATTTCATCACGCAGGTAATCAAAAAGCTCCTTACGGTTTTGAGGCTTGTGCATATCGATAAAATCGATCACCACAATTCCACCCATATCTCGCAGGCGCAGTTGACGTGCAATTTCTTTAGCCGCTTCCTTGTTTACCTGGAAAGCGTTTTCTTCCTGGTTCTCCTTATTGGCAGTACGGTTACCGCTGTTCACGTCGATAACGTGCAGCGCTTCTGTATGCTCAATAACCAAATATGCGCCACCGGCAAGATTTACCGTTTTACCAAAAGCACCTTTAATTTGCTTGTCGACACCAAAGTGTTCAAACAAAGGATCTTTGTGCTTGTGCAGGCGCACAATGCTTTCCAGATCGGGTGATATCTCGTGGATATATGACTTCACTTCTTCATACATCGCGTTATCATTTACCGTAATGCCTTGAAAATCGGCATTCAGCAAATCACGAAGAATGGTAGAAGTACGGCCAATCTCACCTAAAATCTTTTTAGAGGGTTCAACCGATGGTAAACGGGTAATAAATGATTCCCATTTTGATATCAGGTCTAACAAATCCTTCTGCATTTCGGCAACGCCTTTCCCTTCGGAAACGGTACGTATAATAACGCCAAAATGAGCAGGTTTTATGCTCTCCACAATTTTACGCAAGCGGGTACGCTCGGTATTGCTTTTTATTTTTTTGGAGATGGAAATTACTTCAGAAAAAGGCACCAATACCACATAACGCCCGGCTATGGATAAGTCGGCGCTTAAGCGTGGGCCCTTTGTTGAAATGGGCTCCTTGGCTATCTGTACGGGAATCAGCTGATTTTTAGTTAAAACTTCGGAGATTTTGCCTCCTTTGTTTATATCAGCATCAAGCTTAAAGTTATCTAAAAGCTTTGATTGATAACCACCGCTACGCACTTGTTTGGCAAGCTTTAGCAGGCTTTGTACCTGCGGCCCCAAATCAAGATAATGCAAAAAGGCATCCTTCTCGTAACCTACATCAACAAAAGCAGCATTAAGGCTGGGCATAATTTTTTTAATGCGGCCCAAATAAATATCACCAACAGTATAATTGTTGCTGATTTGCTCTTTATGAAGTTCTACAAGTTGTTTATCCTGTAATAATGCAATAGTAGCCCCGTTGGGGGTTGAATCGATAATTAATTCCTTTATCAATGCTACTCCATTTCTTAATTACAGCCAAAAGGCTATAGGTGTATAAGAGGGTAAAAAACAGTAACTAAAATAACCTGCCAGTTATGATAGCTGGCAGGTTAAATAAACGCTTTATAAAAAGCAGCCTATTTCTTTTTATGTCTATTTTTTCTTAAACGTTTTTTACGTTTGTGGGTAGCCATTTTGTGTCTTTTACGTTTTTTACCGCTGGGCATAATAATAATAATTTAAATGTTATTTAATTTTTTAATTCCTTTATGTATTCGTCGATTTTCTGATCAAATGTAGGATCAGGCATCATTGTTTTACACTTTTCGTAAGCAGCTATTGCTTCCTGTTTCATACCAAGCTGTTTGTAACTTTCAGCAAGGTAAAAGTATGGCTCAATGCCGGGCTTTTGAGCAATGATGGTTTTAAACCTGTCAACCGCTTTTTCAAACTGTCCCGACTTCATGGCAAACATACCTAAATTTAATTCGGCATTGTAGTTTGTAGGGTCTTGCTTTACTACATCAAGCAGTAAACCAATGCCTTGCATCGGCGGGCCGCCACCATTTACATAAGCAATACCTAAACCTGTTTTAGCATCAAGGCTTTCAGGTTTTAGCTTGGTAGCCACCTGGAAAGCTTCGACAGCATTGGCATCAAATACCGGCTGCGCTGTAGTATCCTGGGCCTGTTTGTAAGCATCGTTAAAATGATTACCGGCAACAATCCAGCTTTCAGCGGTATTTTCACTCCGGGCAATTGCCTGGTAATAAAATGCCGCGGGGCCGGGTTGATTGATCACATCCCATTGTTTGGCAAGCTTTTGTTCCAAAGCCAGTTTATCCGCATCAGTACCCGCATTCTTCAGCTGATCTTCCAATCCGCCAATTTTTGCTGATAATGTATCCCCAATGAATTTTTTAGCTGATGCAGATACAGTTTGAATTGTAACATCGGTGCTTGGCTTATCGGCCTTCGCAACACTGCCTGTACCTTTTTTTACTGAAGCCTCTGTTGAGCCTTTAACAGGAGGCAAATAATACAAATAGCCGATAACAGCAACTACTGCTACAATAACGACTATTTGTTTTTGTTTCATGATAAATTATTTGGCTTATTTTGTGTCTTTGTTACCGCTTCTTACTTTTTCAACAAAAGTTTTAGCCGGTTTAAAGCTTGGTACAAAATGTTCCGGGATAATTATGGCAGTGTTTTTTGAAATGTTACGTGCTGTCTTTTTTGCTCTTTTCTTTACTACAAAACTTCCAAAACCTCTAACATAAACATTCTCGCCACCTACCATTGAGCTTTTAACAACTTTAAAAAATGCCTCAACGGTTTCCTGCACATCAACTTTCTCGATTCCTGTTTTAGTTGAGATTTCAGTTATAATTTCTGCCTTAGTCATATCTGATTTTCTTTTATTTATTATATAATTACTTAACTGTTTTGGGGTTGCAAAAGTATCGTTTTATAAATAAAGAGTGAAATAATTAACAGGTTTTTTTTGGAAGCCCCTTAAATGCAGTATAAAACTTACATTTAGTAGATAAATCGGCGGGTTATAAACTACTTTTGTAACACATGATTTTTTCTGAAGAACTGGTACAATGGTACTTAAATAACAAGCGCGACCTGCCCTGGCGCAACACTACTGATGCTTATATAATATGGCTATCCGAAATTATTTTACAACAAACCCGGGTAGAGCAGGGTATGCCCTATTTTTATCGATTCGCGGAAAAATATCCTACGGTAAATGATTTCGCTGCCGCCCATGAAGATGACATATTAAAACTATGGCAGGGTTTGGGCTATTATTCGCGGGGCCGCAACATGCTTAAAACGGCGCGCCTGGTTGCTGAACATTATAATGGCATATTCCCGCAGCAATATGATCAATTAATTAAGCTAAAAGGGATAGGTGAATATACTGCATCGGCAATCTCCTCTTTTTCAGCTAATGAAGCAAAAGCGGTGGTTGATGGCAATGTATACCGGGTACTGGCCCGCTATTTTGGCATTGATGAGCCTATAAACAGCCCCAAGGGTAAAAAGGATTTCCAGGCATTAGCCAATGAGTTATTAAATCACGATCATCCAGGTTTACATAACCAGGCCATGATGGAGTTTGGCGCTATGCTTTGCAAGCCTAAAAACCCGGCTTGTGGCATTTGCCCGGTGCGAGCCGGTTGTTTCGCGTTTAAAAACAATGCGACGACATCGCTTCCTGTAAAATTAAAAACTGTAAAAGTACGCGAACGTTTTTTTAACTACTTTTTAATAATTAACAATAACGAAATATTGCTGAATAAGCGCGATGAAAAAGATATATGGGCAAACATGTATGATTTGCCATTAATTGAAACAAGTGAGTTAACTTTAATAGATGAATTACTTGCATTACCCGAAATAAAAGATTATTTTGGTGAAATAGTTGAAATACAGGAAGTTTCACCTATTTATAAACACATCCTTACGCACCAACGCTTACATGTGCGTTTTATAAAACTGCAGGCACCAGCTGTAAAATTACAACAAAATTGGTTTTTTTCCCGGTTGGAAGATCTTGAGAAATTCGCATTGCCAAAAATCATTTTTATATTTATAAAAAATATTTTTAATTTGTAGAATAATTTATGTTGAACCAAGCCTATGTCAGGAATAAATAAAGTAATACTTGTTGGCCATTTAGGGAAAGATCCGGAAGTTCGTTATTTGGAGGGTGGGGTATCGGTAACAAGCTTTCCGCTAGCTACCTCTGAGAGTTATAACAAAGATGGCCGCAAAGTAGAACAGACTGAATGGCACAATATTGTAATGTGGCGTGGCCTTGCTGATGTAGCCGCCAAATACCTGCAAAAAGGTAAATTGGTATACATTGAAGGTAAGTTAAGAACCCGTTCATTCGAGGATAAAGAAGGGTTCAAGAAATATACTACAGAAATTGTAGCCGAAAACTTTACGTTACTTGGCCGCAAAAGCGATTTTGAAGATGACAGCATCAAAAGCACTATAAAATCAGACATCGATATGCCCGATGATTTAAATGCTGATGACATATTATAAATTGAAACAAACTTAAACCTAATATAGAAGGCCTGCTTAACAAAGCAGGCTTTTCTATTTTTCACCTTTTGTAATTAATAAATATCAATGGTTTAATTTTTACGTTAATTTTATAGCCTATAACCCTTTGCAGTTTTAAAGCGTTTTTACAACATCGGTATCTAACAAAATGAAAAAAATAACATCTCTTTTTGTGGCTTGTATTTTATTTGCAGGCATTGTTAACGCCCAAAATATTGACCGGAGCAGGTTTATAAAGGATAGCTTACAACTTTATATAAATCGCGCTTTAACCAACTGGCGCATACCTGGCGCGGCAGTATGCATAATAAAGGATGGTAAAGTAGTATTGATGCGTGGCTACGGCGTAAAAGAGCTTGGATTGAATGACAAGGTTGATGAAAATACTTTATTTATGATCGGCAGCAATACCAAAGCGTTTACTGCCACTGCTTTATGTATGCTACAGGCACAGGGAAAGCTATCCCTTGATGATAAAATAACCAAATATATACCCACATTTAAACTGGATAATAAAGAAGCCGGCGACATGACAACAGTTCGGGATTTATTATGCCACCGCATAGGTTTTGCCACATTTCAGGGAGATTTTACTTTTTATAACACGAACTTAACCCGCGATCAGATCATCGCTAAAATGGCTTTGGTTAAAGCTACTTATCCATTCAGGGCTAAATGGGGTTATACTAATTCCGCCTATTTAACCGCCGGGCAGGTGATACAAGCGGTTACCGGTCATACCTGGGAGTCATACATCAGAGATTACATTTTTGCCCCGCTAGGGATGGGAAACACCCTTGCTTTAACCCGTGATTTCCCGCATGCTATTAATAAAACAGCGCCGCATACATTTGTTGATGGGCGTTTAACCGCTATCCCTTACAACCAAATAGATGGTATGGCACCAGCCGGCAGTATTGGATCTTCGATTAATGATATGAGCAAGTGGGTAACAGCCCTTTTAAATGACGGAAAGGTAGGTTTTAACCAGGCAATCTCCTCTGCTGCCATAGAAGCTACCCGCCAGCCTCAGGACTTTGTAGCCAGCGTAAAACACATCAACGGAGACGAGAATTTTGAGCTCTATGGTTTAGGTTGGTTTCTACAGGATTATGAGAACCACCGCATTGTAATGCATGACGGCGGCGTAAATGGTTATGTAACCTCGGTAACCTTGGTTCCTAAAGAGCATTTGGGTATAATCATACTTACCAATACCGACCAAAATGAACTTTATGAAGCCTTGCGCTGGGAAATTATGGATGCCTATTTTAAACTCCCCTACCAAAATTACAGTGATGTGTACCTGAAAAAGTTTAAAGAGAATGAAGATCAAAAAGAAGCTATCGATAAGAAGCTGCGTGATTCCGTAGCCATGCTCCGCCTGCCATCATTACCTATGAGCGCCTACACGGGTAACTATGTAAATGAGCTGTATGGCAATATGACCATTACAACCGGCGAAAACAATGAACTATCTATGCGGTTTGAACACCACCCAACCATGTATGCACGGATGCAATCATTGGGAGGCAACCGCTTTTATGTTACTTTCTCTGATCCGGAAATGGGCAAAGCAGTATTTCCTTTTACCGTGCAAAATGGCCGTGTATTAAGTGTCAGGGTTAAGGTTGACGATGAACTGGAACGTACACCATATCAGTTTAAGAAGGTTCAATAAGTTTAGAAGCAGCTTAAAAAATGATTGAATATTATTAGATAAAAACAAATTGTCATTGCGAGGAACGAAGCAATCGCACGGAGAAAAGCCGTCTTGCAAAGTTCGCGATTGCTTCGTTACTTACAGCAATGACATAGTTTTTTTCAGACAGCTTCTTAGAAAGAAGCTATTGAAAATTAAGCTGTTGCTAAACCCGCCAACCCCTCTATCCAAGTTGGTGAATCATTTAGGCTTTCTACTAATTGCACATGCTCGCCGCCTAGCGCTTTAAACTCGTCGCCATACTCGCGGGTTACTTCAAATACGGTTTCCAGGCAATCAGCAACGAAAGCGGGGCAGAATACTAATAATCTTTTCTTGCCTTCAGCTGCTAGTTTTGCCACAATTTCACTGGTATAGGGTTGAACCCAGGGATCACTTCCCAATCTCGATTGAAAACAAATCGTATATTTTTCTTTCGGGATGTTTAGTTTTTCGGCGATTAATTTTGCTGTATGGTGTGATTGTGCCGAATAGCAGAACTTATTAGTATCATTTAAAGTCTGACAACAATCGCTGGATTTTAAACAATAACTATGTGTATGATCTGAGCTAATTAACTGGCGCTGAGGCAAACCATGGAAACTGAATAAAATATGATCAAAAGTTTCCGGCTGATGCTTAAGCGCGTTATCGGCAAAGGTTTTTATCATCAACTCATTATCATGAAAAGAGTTAATGAAGGAGATATTAGGCGATGTCGGCCATTTACCAACAAGGTTCATCACTTTCTCATAAACAGAACCGGTGCTTGCCGATGCGTATTGCGGAAACATGGGTATAACCTTAATATCCTGCACTAGAGCTGCCTTTAATCGCTCTAAAGCCGACTCAATTGTAGGGTTTTGATAGCGCATAGCCAACTCAACTATATATTCATCGCCCAGTTTATCCTGCAATAATTGTTGTTGTAATTTGCTATAATGCAACAATGGAGACCCTGTTTGCTCGTCCCATATCGCACGGTATAATTTAGCTGATTTTGGCCCGCGGGTTGGGGCAATAATCCCTTTTACCAATAAGTTGCGTGATATGGGGTTGATATCAATAACGCGTGCATCCATCAAAAACTCACGCAGGTATTTGCGCACATCGGCGTTAGAAGGGCTATCAGGCGTACCTAAATTAACCAGTAAAATTCCTTTTTTACTCATAATGCTTATAGCTGCAAAAGTAAATAATTTGCTGTCGCAAAAAGCATGCGCCTTTATTTATTACCAACAGATGATTAGCAAATCAAATAATTTGAAAAGCAATCATACAGTTCATTACTGTAACCATTCAATTTAGCTTAATTGATTACAGTAATGAACTGTATGATTGCTGTTGATCTTAAAACTTATAGGTTAATCCGGCGCCAAAAATCTGCCTGATTTGCAAAAGCGAATGGTACTCTGTTATACCATTATTTGTAATAGGTATTTTGGCTAAAGGATCGGATACCAGTTCCACACCGGCATTTACCGTTACAAGCTTATTTACTTTCATAAATAAATTGGCTGTATAGTCGGTATAAATATTTTGTGGCTTACTTAGGTAATTTGAGTACATTTTAAGAATATTCTCAAATGATATATTCTGAGCTATGTTTATTTTGTAATAAGCGTCTAACGATGCACCAAATTCAAATAAGCTTTTGCTGCCTGGTTTTACACCAAATGCGCCGATTGATGAAAGCGTATCATTATCAACAAGGGTAATACGGCCTGCAGCGGGCGATATATTTACTCTGAAATTATCCGACTTCTTGTAGGCAAACCCAGGTCCAAACGTAATATAAGCAGGAGCGAAAGGCCCTGATATTATCGTACGGCTATTATTGTCGCCATAATTGTATCCATCGGTAAATTGTGATTGAAAGTTGGCGTAAAATGTATATAACCAATATTTTGCCGCTTGATAACCCAATAGGCTATTTAAAATTAAACGGTCATCGTTTTTGCGCCAGCCTGTACCTGTTACATCGCTAAGCCCATAACCTAATATAGCCTTATTGTCCCAGCTCCATTTATTTTTTTTATAATCAAAGTCATAGTCGAGTACAATGTTGGCCGCCGCAGCGTTTACGCCCCCACCGGCCCAGTTTTTAAACGAGCTCTGGTTTATTAACAATGTGTTTTGGCCATGTATTGTCCAATAATGGGCAGTATCACCTGGAGCAGTTGTCACGGTGGTTTGGGAGTATCCCGTTATGCTTACAGCAATAAAGAGGAATGAAAATAATAGTTTTTTCATATTTCGCATAGGTTGATTTTGTTACGTCAAAATTACAAAAGCCATTTTAAATTGTCAATCACCGCTATATATAATCATCTGGATACTACATTTTGTACTAATAGCTGCGTTTCAAAAAGCAGGAAAACTATAGCTTTAAGCTGGGTTTTGGCTATGATACTTCTTTTTTAACCCCTTAATCAATTTGTTAATCACTTATAGTCAGTGATTTATATAGAATTTCATTTTTTATTTTGAACAATAAACTCATACTTCTATATTTGCAGTCCCAAAACAAAGGGAGTTTAGCTCAGCTGGTTCAGAGCATCTGCCTTACAAGCAGAGGGTCACTGGTTCGAACCCAGTAACTCCCACACTAATAATCAAGCGGTTACATTAATTTGTAAGCGCTTTTTTATTTTTGGTTTACCTGCTGGTTTACACAAATTGTAAGTTTGTGGATGCATCAATAATTACATTTACTTAAAATTGACCAATAATTATTGACTAATATCATTATTAAACCCATAATGTCAATTTTGGACACTAACTTCATTGCATCTCATGGATTTAGGAGTAACCAAATAAGACATCTTTCTTGAATATGTAATTTTTGTATTAAATTGGCTGCTACTTTATCACATGCAACCAAAAATAGAATACGCCAAAGCAAATCATCTTGACAGCATTTATAAAATATGGGGCTTCAACCGAGCTACACTAGGACTAATGCCAAAAGACGCATTTAAAGAGTGTATATTGAAAAAATGGATTTTAATAGCAGAAATAGATGCCCAGGTTGTCGCCTATTTGCAGTTTCGTTACACAGCTAAAAATCAGACTTTGTCTATAGTTCACTTGTGCGTTGATATTTCATCACGTGGTCAGGGGCTTGCAGAAAAGTTGATAGATAAACTCGTAGAAGATTTTAAATCAAAAGCCAGAGGAATTAAATTAAACTGTCGCAGTGATTATACGCAGGCCACCTCTTTTTGGACCCGTTATAATTTTCAAGCTAAAGGTCAATTACCGAGTCGGGGAAACAACCGTAATGTACACTTAATCGTTTGGTGGTTCAATTTTGGCAGGGAAGATCTTTTTTCAATACAAAAAAACGACAAAATCAAAGCTGTCTTAGATTTTAATATTATCGCAAAATTAATGGATATATCTGTCTCAGATGGCATTAAAGATGAGATCGTTCAATTACAAAGCGATTGGTTAGTATCTGAAGTTGAATACTATCAAACTTCAGAAACAACTAATGAAATCTTTCGGGATACCAATACTACAAGGCGTGAACGAAGTCGTTTATTTTTAAAAGATTTCCCTGAATTAAACATTCACAAGCCAAGTATTAAAGTCGCTGAAAATGAACTGTTAAAACTATTTCCTGGGAACTCGGATAATGACAGATCTGATAGAAGACAAGTTGCTGAGTTTATAATATCTGGTTTTCCATACTTTGTAACCTTAGATGATGGAATATTAAAGCATGCTAAAGAAATTTTCACCATTTATCAGTGTAAAATCATTACTCCGTCAACGCTCATTTCAGAAATAGATCTTTCCATAAATGCCGAGGATTACTATCCCAATAAATTATCAGGAAATAATTTTTCAGTAGAAAAGTTAAAACCGGCGGAACGAGAAGAAGTCGACACAATTTTCCTGAATACCGGAGCCGGAGAGAAAAAATCAATATTTAGTTCTCTTGTTAATGACCTTGTTGCGAAGCCAACAGGCTGCGTACAGCTGGTTAAAGAAGCGGGAAAAATTGTTGCGCTGTTTGGATATCACGAGGTTGAAGAGCTTTTTATAGTACCTGTTATTCGAACAAAACAATATTCACTACGCCAAACCATTTTTATTCAAAACGTTAATGATTTAGTTAAACATGCGTTAAGCAAGGCAAAAAGTTTTATAATAATCAGCGACCAATTTTTGACAGAGGTAGAAAAACAAATCCTAACTGCCTCTGGTTTTTTTAGTCAAGATGAAGTTTATATCAGGGGTATTAAATCCGGGTTATATCAAAGCACAGCATTAAAATCTGAACTGATAGATATCGGTGCAAAAATTCCCGAACTAAAGACACTCATTAACGTCATTAATGAGAAATCACTTTTAGAGGCGTTAACGCTGGAAAAATTATTATGGCCGTTAAAAATTAGTGATGTAGATATTCCGTGCTTTATTATCCCAATTAAGCCGTATTATGCAAAAGAACTTTTTGATACAAAAGCAGCCAAAACAGAGTTATTCGGGGTAAAACCAACACTTATTTGGAGCAAAGAAAATGTCTATTACCGCAACATAAACCCAAATGTTGAAAAGTTTCCTGCAAGGATTTTGTGGTATGCAAGTTCGGATTCAAATTCCATACGTCAGAAGGCGATAGTCTGTTCATCCTACTTAAACGAAATTGTTATTGGCCCGGCAAAAGAGGTGTACAAAAAACATGAGAAATTCGGGATATATTCATGGAAGAGGGATATACTTAAACTGGTCAAGGGCGAGACAGCTAAACCTATTAAAGTATTGCGATTCAGCGATTCAGAGTCTTTTCCAAACGCAATCCCATTGGCAAGAGTTAAGCAGGTACTAGCTCTTTATAATGAGTCTGATAATAATTTTCAGTCGCCTCTTCGTATTAAAAGCACTACCTTTATGGAACTGTATTCTATCGGAAATGGAATTTTGACAAAATGAACAATGTGATTCTTATATCGGTAAAAGGGAAATATGTCAGAGAAATGCTTTCCGGGCATAAGACTATCGAACTGCGCAAATCCGCGCCTAAGGCCTCGGCTGGTGATACTTTAATAATATATACTACCCAGCCAACAAAAGCTGTTACAGCCATTGCGATAGTTAAGCGAATCATTACCTGTGACCCGGAACAAATGTGGCTGCAACATCAGGATAAACTCGGAATTAGTAAGGAAGAATTTGACGCTTATTACAAAAATAAATATAAAGCTGTTGGCATTGAAATGACCAAGGTCATAGCCTTGAATGATGAGATTCTTTTAAGTGCTATTAAACTCATTCATCCGGATTTTTCCCCGCCGCAAACCTTCAAATATCTAAATAAATTTACTACCCTGCGTGACTTTAAACATTTAACTACTTAATTTCTTTCTTAATGATTTAGACGTTTGGAGTGATTAGATTTTAAATTTCGGGTTAGATTTATTCATAATAAAGCCCCAAGGTGCTAACAAATTCACCTTCGGCTTTCTGTATTAATTCTTTACGATAGGTTAATAAATCGATATTATCTGCATCTAAAATATTTTCATGCATTTCCGGGCTTAAAAAGAATCTTGAAGAAATTTCACTAAAATTTTCGTCGTCAAGAAAATAAGACAAATCTCGTTTCTTAGTCTGAACAATGTTTTTTTCTGCCTGATCAGGCACATACATTATCACTGGTATCACGCTTTCCGCCAACTGATATTCCTTAAAAAGATAATATAGTTTCAATTCATCAACCTCTTCTGAGTTAACAGGTTCAAAACCATTCATATAATTTAATAAGAACAGCACCAATGCCTTAGCTCTAACACTGCCAAAATTAATTGTTTTAGGGAAATCTGTTACAGAAAATGGAATGTTTGGTTTGTCATTATATGTTGGGTCATCGGCTCCTGCAACGAATGCTTTGAACTGGTTAAACGCTAACCGTTGCTTACTTAAGGAATATATTGTAAAATAACTTGAATAAGTGGTTATCCAAAACCATTTTTTTAATTGACCTAATTGTTGAAGTGTAGGCTCTTCAATTTCATTGAAAAAGTATGTAATAAATATCAGTTGACTACTATAGGGTAATAATTTTATGTCAAGTACCAATAGCTGTTCGAAGAGAAATTTTACGGCTCTGTTTATATTGAAAATAGTTCGCTTAGTAACTTCAATGAAATTTGGCTTTTTTACTAAGTCAGCTATACTTTCATCGAAATAGATTTTTCCAAACGAACTTTGTATGCATTGCAAAATTAATTCTCTTTTTACTCTATCGAAATTATAGACCTTTAACTGAGTTATCAGTTGGTCAAGTTCTGTACCTAAACGAAAATCCAATTCTTCATTATAGGTCAAAGCTGACACCATCCAATCGGGTGATATTTTAGCGCCTTTAGAATTTATTCTTGAAAATATGTCGACAGCATCTTCTATCGAGCCACCGTTTATCTCTATTGAAGGTAGTTGATAGTCTAAAATTGATGATGATAATATCCTTGCACGATCTATCAGAATTGTAGAGTGGTCAACGTCATTTATTACATTTCTTAAACGTTCTACATAATCCAAAAATGAATAAGTGTCAATAAGTGTATTTACTGGAATATACGTAATATCAGTAGGCATTGACCGAGATAGCGTGAATTCTTCATTTTCTAAATCGTAAAAAATAGAAAAATCTTTTAATAATACACTTTCATTTCGCTCTAAGACCGTCTTTTGTGGGTTAATCAAACAACCAAACAATGTAGATAAACGTTGGAATCCGTCCAATATATAAAAGAATTCATATTCGTTGGTAGAACGTGGAGGAATTTTATAAGGACCAATTTCATCCTTTATTTTAAAAGTTTCTTTGGGCTTCCAAAATAATAAAGAACCAATCGGATATCCTAACTTTAAACTTTGAAAAAGTTCCAATTTCTCTTTTTTACCCCAAACAAAATCTCTTTGAAACGATGGGATTTGTAATTTTCCATCTTCAATCTCTTTGATATAATTTATAAGTCTTGTAACTCTTGGATTAACCTTTAATATCGCACTCATAATAAATCATTAATTTTATCAAGGATAATTTCCAATTCGTTAGCAAGTTCGCCTTGATGTTCGGTTCTTTTTTTCAAGTTTTCCTGAGTCACTTTTTCACTTAAAAACAACTTTGGAAAATTCGCTTTAAAATTAGTCATTTTAAGGCCGCCTTTTCTCAAATTACCCATATCGACTTCAGAAACGTCTAAATATAAATCTTGGACTCCATTATTGTAGGATGATAAATTCTTGGTAAAACCATTTTCTAAGTCGAAATAATCTTTCTGAAGCGGACTTAACTTTTGGTATGATGCTATGTATTCATCATTATTCTGAACCTCGCTAAATACTTCATCTGGCAGATAATTTTCCATTTCTCGCTTGAGCAAAATATGATGTTTCACACTTTTACTGTCTAAAAATTCTTTTAAGGTTATTCTTGATGGAGTTATTTCGCCAGGATAAGTACTATCACTATCTACTATAACAAAACATCTTAAATATCTCTCAGGCGACTTAGATAGACCCAAATATGTAGTCAGCTTCTCGGAAATTACGTTATCTACGTTTTCGCATCCCCCGGCATTAATAATACTGATCCATCTATATTGCAGATTGCGCCGAACAGCCTTTCCACGTTTAGAGAAATTATTGGCAACTGACTCTAAAAAATATTTATCGTGCAAGCTATTTTCCAATATAATTAATAGAGGCTGATCAAAATATAGTCTTGCTTCATCCAAATCAAAAGTCTCCGCTCCTGATTGGTTGGTTATTAAATGGTCTATATCAATGCTGTCATTTACAAAACGGTTAAAATACTCTTCTATTAGCGATTTGTCCTCACTATTTAATGCGATGTAAATGGGTGATGTATTAATTTGCGTGAGGTCAATAAAAAAATCATATCTACGGTCAAAATAACATAAATACAATAAATGGGTAAGTTTTTGCCGCTTTTCAATATCTTGAAAAATTTCGGGATCAAATTCAATTACCATTTTTCCTTTTAACTTGAGCTGTTCGCATTGCAATCGTTTCATCTAAGGTTTCCGAAAATATATTTTCCGGCCAGAAATCGACTTCGCCAAATTCGTTAACATTGATCTTTTTGATACAACTCGCATTAGTATTGCCATCATAATCAATCCAGTATATTTGAAGATCATTGTGGTCAAAATTTCCTTCGGCAATCATTCTTCTTAACCGTAAAACAAAGTTTTGCGAATGGGTTTCTATTAGGTATTTCTTTTTGAACTTAATGGAAGATTCTGCAAACAATTGGGCAAGGTTTCCGTGAGCTGCAGGGTGCAGATGCAACTCCGGCTGCTCTATAATGGTTAAATATTTATTACTCGGCAAGAAAGCATTAACGACTAAAGGTAGAGCTTGGCTCATTCCCTGACCTACATCAGCAATATTAACATTGAATTTTCGATCTTCCCGTGTTAATTCCACTTTACAAAAAGGTTGCAAATCTGTATTGACTTTAATACCCCAGCCATCAAAATTTGCTTTGTACCATTCACTCACTGCTTTTAATAAATCACTTTGCGTTTTTAGTGATTCAATCCCTAATATATGATAGGCATATTCGCCGCTTACACCTACTGTATCCACATTTTTGTAAGAACGCAGCTTAAAAGATCGCATTTCGTTTGCGTAAATTCGAAACGGTCCGATGTAGTCTGTCTTGATTTCAATATCTTTCAAATAATAGGGTTCGATTGTGTCCGAACCATCCTTATCCGTTAGTTTTATCAATTCAAAGCCGTTGAATTCACAACGATAAACTTTTCCGTCGAAGGCGTTTTTGTAAGTGTCATCTTCGTTATTATAAATAAGATTAAACTTTTCCCCTAGGCTCCAAGAAAATATTGTTGGTATTGTATTTTTTTCAAAGTCTGAGACGAGCTTTATTTCTAACGTAAAACCAGTTTCAGAAGTGAGTTTAAATTCCAACAATGCATTAGGAATTCGTTCATAAAAAACATCACGATATTCGTCCCCAAACTGAACACCATTATAATCGATCGTGTAAGGTTCACCGCTAACATTGTTAAATGAGTTATCGATTAATACTGGAAGTTTAGCCACTGCGCTCTTGCCAGAACTATTTTTCCCAATTAGGATTGTAACAGGCTTTAATTCAAGTTCCTGCTTTTCTTTAAATGACTTATAATTTTTAAATGCTATTTTTTTTATCATGACTGAGTTATAAAGTAGAAATCTGTTATATTTAATTATATAATTCCAGATTTGGCAGCAAATTAATATGCTTTATCTTATTTATTTGAATTTTATATGATACTGATAAATTGAGTTAATTTCCATTTTTCACAATATTGAGTACCATAAGTCGGCATTTTAATTTTTCAGAAATCCATATTCATAAACTAATGGTTGCAACTTTTCGCTTAGGGCTTTGTAAGCCAACTCAAATGCACTAAAATCAATAATAGGAAAATCTCCGCTTGCATTACGAAATTGTAGCGCTTTCCTTATTTGATACCAACCAACATCTGATCTATTTAATAGCAATTCATCTCTGACAGTTCTAACATCAGTATGAGCAAAATAACTTTGCCACAGCAACTTGCCATTCTCCAAAACGTTATTCGCCTCTTGAGAAAATGATTTGTCGGATATGTATTGAATCATGAAATCTGATTCAAATCTTTCTGGGGCATCAACATCATTTTCAGTAAATGGAATAAAATGATTTACAATTGACCAACGCTGTTTGTCCCAAACCAAATTATCTGCGCTAGCTGTTCTTTGGCACCGGTTGAATAACATCCAAATTAGACAATCATTAATAAATTCATAAGAAAGTTCGAGATTAGGTTGTAGAAATTGATCTCTATCATTTAGCCAAGTTGGAGTCACTAGCCTACGTACAGAAAATATTACGGCAGCCATCCACAAATTTTCGGGAGTTATATAGAATCCATTTCCACCACCATAAACCGAAGAATAGATTATTGTTTGTTGTTCCGCATGCTGTAAGTCGTTTACGCCGCAATACATATAACCAATCGCTCCATCGCTCCAGGTTTTAACTCGAGGAACTGTTTGCGAGGGAGATATTGCATTCCTCAACGGTATCACATTGGTTCTATTAGCTTTAGGCCTTTTCAACCATACATTTAAAAAAGAATTATTAGGCAAGTTGTAAAAGGCTTTAGCACCGATTGGTAGCGCTTTTTTGTCTAATACATCGACTGAAATTTCTGTAATTGGGCCATATTTTAAACTTTTATGATTTGTCTTCCAAATAAGAAATCCAATAGGAAATTTTCCAGTTAATCCTTCGAATGCCTTATTATGTACCACAAAACCGCCTAAAAATTTGGCTTTCCAGTTTTGACGGAATTTCTCAAAATTGGGGGCGTTAACATATTTCATAGTACTAAACATAGCAATGGTAGCTGTTGGTATTTCAATCGCTATTCTCGCCAAAAATTGTGTGAATAATTCATTGCTAGCCTTCCCATATGTATGCATCGCGGTCGCTGCAATTCTAGTCTTGGCAACTCCGCCTTTATTTTCCGCCTCAGTTCCATTAGCTATGTTTTCAAAATTTGTTGCTTCCGCATATGGTGGATTTATTAACACTAATATTTTTTTTTCATCTCTAATAGCTTGTCGTAGACCTTCCGGTATTTTATTAGTGAGATTATAATCAATTTCTCCCTCCATCGTAACGTCATCATTTAGATAGTCATATTGAAAACGTTGAGCAGCTACACAGGTCTTAGTTGCCTTCATAACGTCTATATCAGCATTGTCTAAAGTACTCATAAATATGTTCCGGGGATTACTGTGCTTCACTTCTAAATTGCCCACGCCACAACACATATCCCAAACTATATAGTCTTTTTGCCAATTTTTACCCAAATTTTCCTCTAACTTATCATAAGCTTTGTCGACAACAGAAAGTGGAGTATAATAAGCTCCTTTAAAGCTTCTCTCGTCTAAAGGAATCAGGCTATCCCTCCTTTCCAGGAGATAATTTCTATATTCAGCTTTAGGAGGCTTATTGTAAATTGCCCAAAATTGCCGATATCCTTCTTTGTTACCTAATTCATATATAGAACCCGCTAAGCTGAATACGGGAGATCCGTTTTTATGCATAAGTTCTGCAGGGAGGTTTTGATGAGTTGCTATAGTACCATCATGCATTATATCGGCAAAGAATAAAAGCGCGTAATTTTCCTCTGCGATACCCTTAATTTCTCTTCCAATCATTGATACCCATTTATCGAAAACTTGTTTTAAATTATCAGGCGTTATGGAAGTTCTAATGATGTCCCCATTCTTAATGGCGCTTTTTACGGTACTAATAAACTCTTCCTCATGTGTTTCAATTTTAAATGAAACGAAATAAGTTCCAATATGTGCTGAAATAGCATCCAATGCATCCTGAGTATAACCGCTTGCTGACTTACCCCACTTTATCGTTCTTTTCGATAAAAACGGCAATACATCGGCACTCTTCATAATGGCCGCCTTTTTAGTGTCCATTACTACTAAAAATGGAGGTATATAATGCCCTTTGTTTAATGCGTCCTGGACATAATGCATCAGTTGAGTAAACATCTCATAGCTTGTAAGCTTTGAGTTTTGTTTTGCCTCAAACCAAATTTCCTTCGTTTGGATATCTATTAAATTTTTCTGGTACTCTTTTAAGCCGAGTGCTTTAATATAAATATCTTTTACATCCTCTTCGCTGGTAGCAAGCTGTAATTTTTCGAATAATTTCATGTATAAAAACTTATAGCCAAATTAGAAATAAAGTTTGAGCTTTATTAGAAGGTGATATGAAAATCTAAAATCTTAGCTAACAGCGATTTTTATGATAAACTTCACATCTTCATACTGCTTTATACTTGAAATTTTGTAAATTTATATGTGATAAAATCTTGATGTTCGAAGATTTTATCACATATAGTGGCCTATGATTTTTCATCACTCGCCGAGGATAACCAAATAATAAATTGTTATTTCATGAAAAATATATTTTTTATAAGACACGGTGAAAGTGAAGCCAACGCAGGGTTGCCAACATCTGATCCTACCAGTATTGCGCTTACTGCTAAAGGAATTGAGCAAGCTAAGTTAGTTTCGGAATTGATTGATGTTGAACCGGATTTGGTTGTTATGTCTTCATACATTCGGACACAGCAAACGGCTGAACCATTCCTTAAAAAACACCCTGGTATCAAAACCGAAGTGTGGCCAATACATGAATTTGATTTTCTATCGCCCAAAGAATGCATGAATACCACTGTTGAACAGCGAAAACCCTGGGTAAAAAGTTTTTGGGATCAATGTGAAACTGATTACACCCATGGCGAAGACTCAGAATCATTTGGCGACTTTAAATCACGTGTTCTAGCCAGCATAAAACGCTTGGAAGATATTGAAGAAGAAAATATAATCGTGTTTGCTCACGGCCATGTAATGCGCGCTATATGGCAATTTTTTATAACAAAAGATGAAAATATTGATATGGCATATTTTCGTGATAATATAAGCCGTTTACCGGTTCCAAATACTGCAATCTTTAGAGCAACCTTTGATAATGGAACCTGGGCAACTGTAGAACCAAACTTTAATCTAAACTAACAACAATTATAGTTATGTATTTATTTCTAACGATCCACGTTTATCAACTCTTTAAGAAAATTTTTTCTAATGATGATTCTATAGAAATTATGTCCTTTATTGAAGATGCCAAATACAATAGGGAGTCTATATCCACAGAAAGGAAATTGAGAGTTTGCGATATATTTACTAAAGTTTTTTCTTACACTGAAACTAATACAATTGTTAATTATATTTTATCAGTAAACATCAAAAATGATAATATTTTAACAGTATAGCCCGCGATTTAGGGAGCCAAGTACTGACACCCTTTGATAATTCATTTAGGCAATGGGTGTTCATTAAGATATTTTTTTAACTCTTTTGGATGTTTATCAGACATATAACCAAAGAAAGCTATTTGCCAGTCGTTGTTTTGCACGTAAACATTGTAGTTTTTTTCAAAGTCTTTTAGCTCGTAATATTTATTATAACAATAGCCCGATATTCCGGCCGCTATTAAAATAACTGCAATAGTAGTAATCAGCATAAACCTAACACCACCATTGATGTGTTTATGCTCATATTGATGTTTAATAGTGGATGTTACTTCTTTAGGTATTCTAACGTCGTTTAAAGCCTCCTGTAAGGATTTAACTTCTTTGGTATTGTCTCGGATGGCTTGAATGGTTAATGTAGCCTTATCGCCGTTAAAGGCATTAAAAGCATCTATACATTGCTCCAGTTTAGTTAGTAATATTTCGTTATAGTCCATGATTATATTATTTCATCAAGTTTATTAATCAGTTCAATTATCTCTTTTGCATTTTTGGCAAATCCCTCCTGGTGCATCTTTTTAACAATTTGATTCAAGTTGTTACCGATACCGGCCATGATCCGGTAGAAAGCTTGTATTTTTTGCATTTGGTCAACCGGTAATGCTTCTTTCAATTCTTTATTTAACCCGCATTCCCTTAAGTAAACTGCTGTTTGCAATCTTGCTTTAAACGCTTTATGGCAAATGATCTCATATTCGCTTTGTGAGAACCGGGCCTCGACCCGCTTCTCTCTTTTATCATCGGCTGTATCCATAGTCAGATCGGTTGGGTTCTATGCCTGCGGGTGCGGTAAATTTGACTTTACTTTCCCCCTCGTTTTGAATTAGTGTTTTTTGCAATTGCGATTCCCTATCCTGTTTCACTTTTTTTATTGCAGGTGTTAGGTTGAGTTCTTTCGTCAATTCTTTACTGGTAATTTTTGCCTTTATGCCAATGTTACTATCGGTTAATCTTTTACCATCGTTACAGATATAATTAGCCAGTAAATGATAATGCGTATGTGCTTGGTCATTATGTTTATAAATAATATATTGCGTTTGGGATAGGTCAAACCCTTTTTCCCTGAGCTTATCAATATACTTTTCAAGGATTTCCTTTTCATTGTCGTTAATCTTTGGGGTATCGTCGGGGTGATGGCTTATCGCCATATGGAAAGTCACTTTTTTAATGTCGTTGTTCATTGCTGCCTGCCTGTAAAAATCTGTTATCGTCTTTTGAGGATCGTAATCTCTAACACCGTTGCTTAGCATAACCTCGTGATTTTTATTTGGCTGTGTTGCATATAGAATAGTAGTATAAAAATTGGATCGTGACTTTAAAATCTTTGAGATCATATATATTTTAAGTTGTCTTTTAATCGGGGTTGAGGGGTTTCCCCTCGCAAGCGTTCAATACGGCGGAGCCGTATCTGAACACCGCTTGCCCTATCCACCAGTCAAGCTTTAATTCGCATGCTGATTAATCAGCGTCTTAAAAAAAGGCAGGCATTACACCTGCCATAAAACGGAATCGTTTTTCGCTTCTTTTTTCTCCGTTTTTCGCACCATCCATCATCACTAAGAATGCTTATCTGTTGGCCTGTTATGTTTTGTAAAACTTGCTATTTGTGTTCCTTTCGTAAGCCCATCGTAACTGTAAACATTGAACCATCTCCATTTTTGATGATGCTTATCTAGGAATTGACTAAATCGAACCAAGTTATTCACGTGGTACCTAACGAACTTCTCATCGGATACCTTTGCAATACAGATATATTTTTTAACGCTTGTCATTATTGATGGATGGTGCGAAAAACGACTAATCAGTATGTTATTTTCGATCAGCATTTTTCTAACTTTTTTTGTAGTAAGCTTCTACATTACTACAGTTACTACATTTTTTGTAGTAGGTAGTAAGATGTAGTAAGAGACGAAATTTATCTTACTACACTGAATACATTGATTAAAGCAACATTTTCATTGCTGTAGTTATGTAGTAAGATCATTGTACTTTATGTAATAAATTTTCACCGGATATTGATACGTTCCATAATTACGCACGGATTGAGAGACAAAGCCAAGCTTTTTCAATGCTTTGCCCAATCCTTGTTTATTCAATTTAATTCTACCGTTTACCCTTTCACTTAAATGATCAAGAAAGTCTGTTGCGGTATATTTTTCCTGGTGATCATCAGTAGTACCGGGCGAATAATATTTCTGAATAAGTTCTAACTCGGGGGTAATGATCCTAAACTCTTCGTTAGCTAATTCGTTTTGTTCTATCTCTTCCTTAGTCATGTCATATTTGAACCCACGTTTCCACAGGTAATAAGCATGGCTCCAAACAATATTGATATCTATGTCCTTTTTATAAGCCCAATCAATTTTGTCTATTTCAAAGCACAGCCAACGAACATTGGTCTCATCTGTCAAAAACTCCGTCATGTTTGTGGAGCCAAAAAATGAGATCCTTCTCGGGGTCATTCTTGTTCTTCTTTCATAGGGATGCCTAACGTTAACCAGCAGCTTACTCATAATTGATTTAAGCGCATTGATTTCAAACTTTGAAAGCGTTGATAACTCATCTAATATCCCTATGAAATTCGAGCTTAATGCGATGAGGCTATCTTTGTCTACGCTTATATTCTCTACATAGTATCGCTGAAGTTTATCAGGAATTAAGAATCTGCTAAGGGTAGTTTTACCGGAGTTTTGGCGCGGCGAGACAATGATAAATGCCTGCTTGTTAAAATATTCAGGCACAAGAGCGCAAATCACGGTTCTAACCAGCCATTTCTTAAGCTGCTCATTAAAGCGCTGCTGATCATTTGCGGTAATAAATCCTGAAAACTTCTCTATATAATCGCCGTGTTCGTCCGGTTGATAGAGCTCTTTTATCTCATTGAAGTAACGTTCAAACGGGTCATAAACCTGAATATACTCAGATCCCAAGAAAACTAATACATCTGATATACTGGCCCTAATACCTGCATCTTTTCGCAATTCAATATAAAGAGTATTCTCATTTACCTCTCTGAAATCCTCTTGACCAATTTTCCGGTACTCCATATCATTACTGACAATATTCTTTCGGAATTGATATTGCTCTGAAAAATATTTTATAACCTTAACTATTGAAGGAGAGGAATCTACTACATCAATTTTTTTCTGCATAAAGTAACTGATTTAAGGTTTGCACCAAGTTTCACATCCATCATCTTATTTTTTTGATATTTTAGATAGATGATCAGCCGCCTCTTTGTCAACTTCGAACAGCATCTTTTTCTTACCTGCTTTTATCCAGTCAGATAGTTGCGACCGATAAAAATAGAGCCTCTTACCTTGTTTGTTAACGGGAATTTCTTTACGGCTTACTTTGCCATAAATTGTAGTTACAGAAAGATTCAAAAACTCTGCTGTTTGGGTAACAGAGAGTAATTCATCTGTTTGTTGAATTACTTTTTCTTTTTCCTGTAATAAAGATTCAATCTTACTCAGCTTATCAAAAAGCTTTCCCACCATTTGTGGAAGTTGGTCAAAAGTTGGAGTTTCCATATTGCATCATTAAGTTAATGCTGCAATATTGGTGGTATCTTTAGTGCTAAAACAAGGCGAGGATTGCCTTCGCAGTATTATACACCTATTTTTTTTATATAAATCTATTTTTAAGCCGTTTTAAGCATAACAAATAATTCACCATCCACTTTCTCAACCTTTATCAAAGTTTTTTTACACTCATATCCGATCTGACACATAACTTTTAAACAATAACCGTATTTGAATAATGAAGCTTTTTTACCACTGCAATATGAGAAATTATCAACTATCCATTTTGCTAATGTTTGATGGTCAAAACCTACACATAAATTATTACTATGAACTATGTCAAAGATCGACACCAATTGATTAGCCTGACCATTAAATTTCAAATGGGTATCTGCGGTGATATTTTCGAACAGTAATTGTTTCAATGGTACATGACATTCAACATCAAAATACGGTTGTAAAAGGTAAAATAATTGTTTCGCATAAGGTTGTTTGAAATTAGTAGCAGGTATTTTTAAACTATTTGCAGGTTTGATTAGGTCGACGGCATTTGACTTGTCATCAAGTGTCGGAGCTTCTTCTATCTCGCTCTTTTTCATAATTTCTAATGCACCCTCACCATCACCACCTGAAATATAATTTTGTACTGGCACACCGGAAAGCTTTTTCGATAAATTTTCAAACCCATTATCGTCATCTGGGGAAATATTTATCAACTCTTTTAACAAATCGTCATTTTTTAATAGTTTTCTTGTTAGCAAACAGTTTTCCAATGTCTCGAAAGGTCGAAAATTTAGGCAAATGGAAATAATTGGCATGAAGAAAAACAAAATGCCGAAAAGCATATGGTCTAACTGTAGAATCATTGAAAATGCTGTTTTTAATAAACCTAATAGGAATAAAAATATGCAACATAATACCATAACCCTTTTAGCATGCAATGCTTCAAATTTGAGCACTCCTTTCTCACGTTGGATATAAAGATGGTATCCATTATAAAAAAACCTCAATCTGTTATTAAGGGATGAAGTGTCAACAATTCCTGAGCAAAGAGCAATATTATAATGACCAATTTTAGTATAGGCCTTTGGTGAATATGTAACTACTTTTTTTGTAAATTTCATATTATGCTAAATTATTTAAAGTGTTAAAGTAAGTTCTCCATAGCCTCGTCAATAACACTATTTTCAAAGCTTTTTAGATATGTCTGGGTTATAGCTTCCGTTTGATGACCCATCGATTCTGAAATTATCGCTGTTGAGACACCACTGCGTTTTAAAACTGTCGCGAACGTATGCCTGGCGACATAGCTTGTTATAGGTGTGTCTACTTTAGCGGTTTTACCGATTGCTTTCAACGCCTTATTTACTCGAGTCAAGACTTTATGAATTCGATTATATTTTTGAGTAGGTGTGATGTGAATTCTATCGTTTAATATAGGAAATATATAGGCATCATTAGATAAATGAATTTTAGGTTTCCAATGTTCAATTATTTCTAAAGCAGGTTGAGGCAGCTTGAAACTTAATTCATTTCCGGTCTTTGCTCTTTTATAAAATATTCTACCACCGATTAAATTTTTCCACTTCAAGTTGGCGATATCAACGAAGTTTATTCCTTGCCCATAATAACTAAACAAAAAATATTGCTGTGCCTCGAAGTCTGCTGACTTTTTATCTATCACTACGGCCTCAATTTTTTTCATATCCTCTTTAGAGATAGCTCTTTTCTGTGTTTTAGTGCTGTAGCGTTCAGATATTTTAAATTTATCAAATGGATATAAATCTTTTTTTGTGTAATTCTCAGCAATAGCAGAATTGAATATTGCGCGAATAGTTCTAAATCTTACAGATATAGCGTTGTCTGTAAGCCCCTTTGCCTTAAAGCTATTTTCAAGCCTTTGTAAAAAGTTATAGTCAAGCTGAGAAAACGTAATGTCTTTTTCCTTCTGGAAATGCTTTATTTGACTCAGCGTATCGTTGTAAACCTTGGCGTTCCCAATCTGCTTTCGGTCTTTTAAATCTTGAATTTTCATTTCAAAATATTTAAAAACCGTTGTCTTTTTTACAGGGCTATTGGTTTCTGCGATTAGTACCTCAGGAGTGAAGTCTTTTCCGTCATGTTTAAAGTCTACAATTTTGTCTTTATATTGGCTCTGAGCTTTTGAAATGATACTATCTATTTTTTCTTTCTGAGGATGATTTTTTTTTGGTAGATTATTTTTTTGATCCCAATCTTTAGGGTGGCAAGATAAGCCCAATGAGATATATTTTCTAACACGATCTTTAGAAACTCTTATCATTAATGGATGTTCTCCATTCGTTAAGGTTTTTGATTTATATAATATAACTTTTACTGTTGGATATCCGACCCCCATTTGTGTTGGTTTACGTCCTGGTTTACACAAACCATGATAAACAAATATAATTAAGTTTATAATAACAACAAATTCAAAGCATCAAATTGACGTTTTTAAGTTCAATTTTACCATTTTTACTCAAAAAACAAATAGCAAAACTTGAAGGTTAAAAGTTGCCTTACAAGCAGAGGGTCACTGGTTCGAACCCAGTAACTCCCACCATTTTGAAAGGTCTTTTTCGCAAGAAAGAGGCCTTTTTTTGTGCCTTTAAATCTCATTCTTGTATCGTAGTGTACCTCGGGACAAGCGGAACAGGTGGTATATTTGATACACTTTTCGCTCAAAAAATGCCCAAAACAATAGTGAAAAGGAGATTTTTAGACTGATTTTGTGCCTGTTTTTAGCTCAAAAACGTCTGTTTTAACCTTAAAGATGGTTAAAAAACGCTGTTTTTTATTCGTTTTTGATAGAAAATTATGCTTTTTTATAACTTTTGATTGGGAAATGGAGTACCAATTGGGAGGGGAAAAATAGTGCGGTGAAAACACCGGCCATAGGCTGAAATATCTAACTTTTTTAGGACAAGGCTACGCCTACGGCTCAATCCACAAAACCGAATTACCTGTATTATATTGGTTTTGTTCCCAAAGTTTGTTTGCGGGGTCAATTATCCAGTTGCCATCAACAATAAATTTGTACAAGGTTTTCCCCGGCTTTAAATGCAGACTTATTGTCCATCCATCGGCAGTTTGCCCCATCCGGTAACCGTTCTCGTTCCAGTTATTAAAAGTACCCGACAGGATTACAGTTTTTGCATTGTTATAACCCTTAAGCTTAAACGTATGATTCGGTTTTACCGCTATAAATGAATTGAGCTCTTTGTTTTCAACATTGTGTACCGGGTTAGCGGGGTCCAATATCCAGTCGCCATCAACTATAAATTTATAATTGTAATTACCTGCGGGCAAAATAATTGGTACAGCCCAACCGTCGGCTGTTTTTTTCATTTTTATTTTACCGGCTTCCCATTTATTAAAGCTGCCTGCAACGTATACGTCACGGGCATTGGCATGGCCGCTTAGCTTAAAATAAACGGTTTCGCCCACATTCAATACTGAGCATAGCCTGCCATCAATATCTTTATACTTATCAGGGTTTGCAGGGTCGGTTATAAAATCGCCATCAACAATAAACTGGTAAGTGTGCATTCCTTCGCGCAGGTAAAGCGGGCACTCCCACACATCACCATTTTTTGTAAAATATATTTCATTATTTCTCCAGTTATTAAAACTACCGGCCAAATTCACTTTTTGTGCCCCCGCATAACCATGCAGCTTGAAAGTGTAATTGTATTTGTAATAAACCGAATTGGTATTACCACCACCATCATCCAGATTTATAAGGTTATTGGGATCGTCCAACCAACGGCTGTCGGCAATAAATTTATACATCCAGGCACCAGGTTGTAGCTTTATATCTATAAACCAACCGGTAGCGGTTTTAGTCATGACGCCCTTTAACGTACTCCAGTCGTTAAACCCTCCTGATAAAAACACCCTTCTCGACTTTAAATAACCCGGCAATGTAAACCGTGTTAAGCCCGTAGGCAGTTCATAAACTGATATGGATGAGAATTTGTTTACGCCATAAAGCGCGTTATCCATAAAGCCGTGCCTTTCATCGCCTTTAATAATATCATTTGTGATTATAAAAGGGTTATTCTGAGGGTTAGCCTTGAGGTCTTGTATCGATCTGTTAAACTCAACAATATCACCCTGGCGCTTAATCAGCACCCACCCGTCCTTTTCTAACGCCGAGAAATCCTTTTCTTTTAACCGTTGAATGTTTACACCGATAATAGCGGCTCTTCTTAAAATAGAATCAATGTCGGGCTTGGGTGAATTAAGATCGATGTGCAATACAAGCCCTTTTTTGGTAGCTGTTAAATTATTACGGTTTTGCGCAGCGGCTATCATACTGCTTAGCAGTAATAATATTAGAATGATATGTCGCCCGTACAGCCTCATAACTATTAGTTGTTGTAAATGTACATTTCAAAATCACTTTTAACGAAATTGATGGTAAAAGCGCCCCTTGAAAAAAAATCGTAGCCCAATATGCCATCAACTGAATAATCATAAGCCTTGCCCATTTTTTCGAGATTGGTAACTAAAACACGGTTGCGCAAAAACTGTTTATCGTCCAGAGTTAATTTGTCAAATCGTGCATATAGAACTTCAAAACTGCTTCCGCCTATACCCGTAAGCGTTGAACGATTAATAATCTGCATTGATTTTAATATCTTTTTTGACTTCGAGTAATCCAGCAGGTTAGTTTCGGCAGCGCTATCAAAAACAAACCACATGGTTTTATCATTTACCGCACCTTTTAAAAAAATAATATCGTTAATGTATTTAAATGGCATTTTTAAATAGGGTTCTTTAAATACCTGTTCTTTGGGTGGGATATTGCCTTTATCATCAAGCTTATGAATATAAAGCAGGTTGTTAGCTAAATCAATAGTAACCGCGAACTTGGCGAATAAGCGCGTGCCCAGCAGGCCCAATATTTTTATGCCGCGACCGTTTTCAATGGCCGACAGGTCGGTTACGTCGGCTGTTATACGACTGTAGTACAGGTCGAGGATAGAGAAGTTATGTACCATTGTAGTAAATGAACCACCACTGGCCTCACCATTTATGCCTGCAGATAGTTTCTCATCTATCCGGGGTGCATCCCTGAAATAAGTTGCATTTAAAACCAAATATGGTGCGCCCGTATCCATTACAAAATTACCTTCGAGCGTGTCGATCTGCGCTTCCACAATTATTAAATTGCCTGCTCTTTTTATGGGGACAATAAGGGTTTCAAAATCGCCATAGGGGGTCGGATCATTGGCTACTACAACTGCATGGGGGAAACTTATACCACTGAGCCTTAACTTTCCGGCGCAATTGCCATTCAGCCCTGCAAAAAGCAGAAATGCAAACAGGGCGAAAAATAGAAATTTACTCATTTAGCAGGTGATATAGCTATATGACACATCTTGCCACCTATTGGTTACATTATTCCTACTTATTGGGCAGGTTTATTTATTCTGAAGTAATGCCTTACGGAATACGCACGTATTCCGTTTGTGGCTTTAGTACCCACAGTATCTTCCTAAGTAAATGCCACGGAAACTAAAAAGAGGCTGCCCTTTGCGGTAACAGCCTCTTTTTCATAGCGTATTTAAGCTTATTAAACTTTATTTAACAGGTGCATTAGCCGCTTCTTCAATAATTGCCAATACTGCTGCAGGATGAGAAACCATCACCACGTGGCTTGCGTCGATCTCGGTTGTTTTAGCCTTTATTCTTTTAGCCATAAAGCGTTCCAGGTCCGGACTGATCGCGTTATCGCTTTTAGAAACTATATACCAACTTGCTTTGGTTTTCCAGGCAGGATCGCCGCTTTTGTCACCAAATACAGTTTGCGATGCCGGTGTTTGAGTAGCATAGATCACGTCTTGCTGTTTGGCAGTCAGATCCTGTGCGAATACAGTGCCAACACCAGCCCTTGATAAAAAGATGAAACCATCCTGCGGCTCAAAATATTTACCCAAACTATTCGCCGGGCCATTTGCCGATAAGGTAGGGACACTTTCGCCCAGATCTGGTGCGAATGCAGCTACATATACCAGGCCAACCACTTTTGGATCATTACCCGCCTGGGTGATCACGAAGCCTCCCCATGAATGGCCTACCAATATCACATTGCCTTTTGCTCTGGCAATTGCCCGTTTAGTAGCGGCAACATCATCCGCCAGAGATGTGATAGGGTTTTGGACCGAGATAACCGGGTAACCTTTAGCCTGGAGCGCTTCTATCTCTGCAGCCCACGAAGAACCGTCGGCCCAGATACCGTGAACAAATATAATAGTTGGTTTAGTGCTTGATTGTGCACGTACATTTAAAGTACCTATTAGTATAACTAACAGCACTGATAGCATTTTAATCGTTTTCATGGTTGTGATGTTTTTAATTTATTTTTTGGTGGATGATTTAATTAATTGGCAGCTGCAAACGCTTCTGCATTTAAAATGGTGGTGGTAAGTGATACCTCAACATTACCTCTTGTCGCGTTAGAATACGGACAAACCTGGTGCGCTTTTTCAACTAAGGCATTCGCTGTTTCCTGGTCAACATCGGGTACATTAGCTTCTAATGTAACAACCAAAGCAAAACCGCCCGCGTTGTTTGAACCAATACCCACGTGAGCCCTTACCGCGGTAACACCTGTTGTTGCTTTTTCGTTTTTAATAACGTGGTTAAGCGCGCTGTCAAAACAAGCGGAGTATCCGGCTGCAAATAATTGTTCAGGGTTGGTATAAGCGCCACCTGCGCCGCCTAGTTCTTTTGGCATCCTTACTTCAAGGTCAAGTACTTTATCTGATGATACTACGTGACCGTTTCTGCCGCCTGTGGCGGTTGCTGCTGCTGTGTAAATTGCTTTTACTGACATGATATTTGTTGTTTTTGTTATTTATTATTTTGTTTAGTTCTTTCCAGTATAATATTGATGCTGTCCCGTAACGACACCATTTCCTCCGCACTGAGGCCAAGGCTGCATTTAAAAGAGAACGGCACATTCACCGCGTTTTCCTTTAAAGCAGCACCATCTTTAGTAAGGCTTATCATCAATACCCGTTCATCTTCCATGCTTCTTGTCCGGCTCACCAGTTTTCTCGCTTCCAGCTTTTTCAGTAGTGGGGTTAGCGTCCCTGAATCAAGTAACAGCTTTTCCCCAATTTCTTTTACTGATAGCTGCTGATGTTCCCATAATACCAGCATCACCAGGTATTGCGGATAGGTTAGGCCGATATCATCCAAAATGGGTTTGTAATGCGCCGTTAATACCCTCGACAAAGCGTATACCGGGAAACAAGCTTGATTTTCTAACTTTAAATAATCCATTTGTTATTGATTGATGAACAAATGTACATTGTATAAAATTAAATTGTATACAATTTAATTTACTTGACAATAAGATTGCAATTGCTGTTGTTGCAGTCGTTTATAATTTAATAAAAATGGATAAGCGTCTGTTTAAAAAATAAACCCGGTTTCAATCAACACCCTGTTTTGTGAATCATCGTTCCGCAATGGACCAAATGCCGATCCGTCTGTTATGTTATTTGCTTTAACATAGGAGAGTTCGCCGCGCACAAAAATACGTTTGTACTGATAGGTAGGCGTAACCGTGGCCGACCAAGCCTTGCTGCCTGCACCATAGATCAGGCTGGGAGCACCTTGCGCCACGTTCCCAGTAGAGGCAATATACTCCACCCGAAACGGCAAACTGAAGCCTGAATGGGGCACCGAATAATTAACCAACAAGGCAGCGCCATATGTTGAAGCACTTTGAGAGGTGTTAAGTAATGCCGCCTTCGGCACTTCTGTATATTGTAAATACGGTTGAATGGTGAACGCGCCCGAAGTATGGGTATAGATTAAGTTGTAACCATGCTCGTTATCCTGGTAAAGCGGCGTTGCCGTGGATGAAATATTGGTTCGGCTTAAACTGCCGGCACCAATTAAAGTAAATGTATTGGTGCTATTAGCCGTATATGCAACATAGCCGGAAAGCCAGTTATATTTATTGGAATAAAAGCCATCATTATATGAGAGGGCAAAAACAACCGGACCTACAGTATAATTTACCTGCACACCCCTGTTTACTGAATTACTTTGATCCCACAACAAACCCCGCTGTATATTCATGTTTTCAAATGAAAATGTATACTCGGCACCTAAAAACGCAGGAAGCTTACCAACCAAAAAAGAGAGCTTATCCGATGGCGCGATTTCCAGGTAGCCTTGAGGTATCACACCATAAAATGCCGCTGGTGAATGGCTGGAATTTAAATAGGGAACGCCGATGTCTGGCTGAGAATATGTCCCAACCTCTACAAAAAACTGTATAAGACCACTGTTTTTCTGAATAAAAATCAACCCGTTACTAACATCCGTTTGCAAGGGTTTATCGCCCCGCGACACATTGTTTTGAAACTGCCCTAATCCACTTACCACACCCGACAAATAAATATCACCAAATTTTAAAGGTTCCGGATTAAGCGTAAGTGGGCCTGACATGCCCGGGATGGACAATGCTATTGGCGCAGTGGTCACTTTAGCTGTAGTGTCGATAGGTTTTTGTCCGAAGCCTTGCACTGTGTAAAAACTAATAAGAGCTATTGTAGTAAGTATTGATTTAATAGGCATTTAATAAGATTGGTTGATTAAATCGCAAAGTGATTTAAGGAGATTAGCATATGACATTGAGGTTCAATAAGCGGGTATGTCAGTAAATAAGCAGCAACAAATTTAGGTAAATGGTTAAAACCTAGAGGCGATTATTTGGTGTATTTTGGATAGAATGTTAGCGAGAAATTGTACTTTCTTTCCATCGCCACGGAGTTTCTCTGCAGTCGGCGATAATTTTCACCCTCTTTCCGGCTTGCCGGAGAAAGGGTCGAACAGTGCAGCGCATTCGGGGTGAGTCAACTGTTTACCAAGATATTTACCCTAAGCCTTATATCTTTTCTCAGGACGGCACATGGCTTTTTTTCCTGAATATCCTATCCAGATGCTTTACATACGAAAGTTGAAAATTTATGGAAGTTACATTGAACTTGTCCCGGAAAGCATCTACCGATGTATCATTGATCAGCATAAGGAAAGAAACAGCCCAGGTGCTTTTTTCATAAGTTGCCGCTCCCCGGGCAAAAGCGGTTGGATAAATCTTAACATTTCCGGCGCCTGAAAAATGCTGCTCGTTTCCACCATTTGCGCCTATTTTTGCCATGCCTGATAATAACCAATAATCCCCGAGTACCCAGGAATAGGCATAACCCACATTCAAGCCCAACTGCAAATTACGAACAGGGCGGTTGGCGGCAATTGACATGTTGCTATCCAAACCTATTTTATATAAATAAGCGCCACCCCCAATAATAAAGCTCCCGGCCGAAATAAGCTGCTTCTCACTTTGTTCAAAGGCCGCTTTGCCCGAAAACTGATTTCCATTAAAAACGTAAGTTCCTTCCGCGCCAATCTGTGTAATAGAAAGATTCGGATAAAGCGCAATTGGTTCATTATGTAAGCCGCCGCTATAAAACCCTTTATAGTTTTGCAGAAATACATCAAGCATAAAATGTGTGCTGTAATTATGAACCTGAAGATCATTCAAATGTGTTTTACCATATTCATTACCCATTAAGGGTATCAGCCCAAAATCATAAGTAGCGTTAATAATGGTGTTTTTCACGGCTAAGCCGAAACCTACATTTAAAGGGTAATTAGCATTGTAAGTTTTACCGTTAGCCCCAACCTGAATAGTGTTGGTTGACACATAGCCCTCCAGCAATATTTTTTGGCCATACGGTTTTATATAAGAGGTGTCTACTTCCGCAATTTGTGCCACCGAAGTGTAAGTAACCAAAAACAATATTAAAATAGTAAAGGCAACCCTCATATTTAAATCGATTAGCTATAACGGATATTAAACCAATCCTGTTGTTTTAGATGCTATATAAAACTATCGTCATTGCGAGCGAAGCGTGGCAATCCCCTACTTACAGAGCGGCTCTGCATAGCTTGGGATTGCCACGCTTCGCTCGCAATGACGCTTTGTTTTTATATAAAGTTTCTAAACCGTTTCTTAATAATAACTATTGGAAATATACGGAATTAGGTTGAGTGCTGTACTTAAAGAATTCGTCAACACCTTACTTATTCCAACAAACAGCATTCAAAACCATTGCTTGTTAATGTCTGAATCACGTCCCGGCAACAAAAAAATGCCCCTTTAATTCTTAATATCCGGTCACAATCCTCCAAATCGAAATTAATTTCAGCAGCGGGAACTTGCACATAAAGTAAAGCAAAAAGGCTTTTAGCTTGATCCTCGTTTTCAACATTAGTTTTAAAGATTTCGATCATGAAAAGATAATTTATAAATAAATCCCGGCCAAAAAAATGACTCGGGATTAGTTGACATCAATATTTCGCCGACTTTTAAAAAACGTAAAATATACTTGCCTGGATAGTATTGTTTTTAAAGTCATTCACAAGTTCCGTATTTGTATCAGGTACTTTTTGTAAGCCATACACATATCTTGCACCAATACCAAGGCCAATTTTGGATTGATAGCCAATTCCGCCAACTGCGCCCACATCGTACTTTTTAGCAAACTTGGTGTCGGTTAATCCGTCAACGTCTTCTTTTATTTTATAACCTGCCTGCATCCCCGCTTCTACATAAAAGCCAGCATTAGTGCGATATTTTAACACGATGGGGATACTCATGTACGACAGTTTCAGATCCTGAGTGCCTAGAACACCGCCTTTGATCTTCGCGCCCTCGGTCGAAAACAGGAAATCTTCCTGCACCATAAAGTTGTTCGTAAATTTAAAAGCAACGGTTGCGCCTGCGTTAAAACCGATCAAAGGATCTGTAGGGAAGTTGGCGTTGGTAAAATTGCTAACGTTAACACCACCCTTTAAACCGAACTCGAATTTTTGCAGCAAACTTTGGCTAAAAGATTTGGTTGATGCTAAAACCAAAATCATTAAGATTAATTTTTTCATAAAGTGTTTTTATTTGTTTTTTAATAAAAGCAGCCAGCAGCTACTCACTGATTGGCATCAAAGGTGAGGGCTGCCAAATCGATTTTATAGCAAAAAGTAACCGAAGCGGGCAAAGTCACGCCGGAAGCGGAATAAAAAGGGATGAAAAAAAACGAGAAGAATAAGAAAGGCTTTTAAACTTGCACTAAAGAATCGCAGGCGCGATATAGAAGATCACAATACATGCTAGCATGTTCATTGGTTTGAGATTATTTAATGGGCGGAGCTTTTGGCTATCAGCCATTCGCGAGCCAGCTTAAAAACTGGGGGGCTTTTCCTTTACTTACAATTACCTTTTCTTCAAGCTGCACTTTAAGGTTTAGGGAAAGCTTCCTGGAGAAGAAATTCGACACATCTGTTATCGCTTTCCGGCAAACCAGGTACTGCCTGTTGGCTCTAAAAAACGAATTTCCCGCCAGGCGTTCAAGCTCATCCAGGTTTTTGTTGGGATAATACGTTTTGCCTAAAAAGGTAAGCAAATGAGTAACCTCATTACTTAGGTAAAAAACAGCTATATCATCCAGGTTCACCGGGATGATCTTATCCTGATGATAAACTAATACCGATGCCGTTTTTTGAACATCCTTTCCTGCCAACAACTGCAGGAGTGCTTCATATTGCGGTTTTTGGTCGGCCGAGAGAACTTTTTTCAATTGCAGGTATTTCTGTATGGCATTATCAAGCATCTTGGCGGTAAAGGGTTTCAGGATATAATCTATCCCGTTAGCCTTAAATGCATCTAACGCGTACTCGTCATAAGCGGTGCAAAAAATAATGGGAACAGAAACCGGTTCCGCAACAAATATTTCAAAGCTAAGCCCGTCGCCTAATTGAATATCGCTGAAAATAAGATCGGGACTGTTATTGTTTTTGAAGTAGGCGATAGCCATTTTTACGGAGCTCAGCTTTACAATATCTACGGGCTGCGCTATCAGCTTTGTGATATTTTGTTCCAGTTCATCCGCTATTACTTCTTCGTCCTCAATGATTACTATTTTCATTCTTTAACAATTTTATACTTACCGAAAACGAGTTATCGTCTTCTACTATTTTAATCTCATCTCCCGACCACAGCAAGTACCGCTCAGCCAGGTTGGCCAACCCATAGTTTGTTGAAGATATTCTCATTTTCCGCTTTTGAAGGTTGTTACTTACTATAAGCCAGTCATCATTTTGACTGATGCTTATCATCAGCGGGTTTTCAAGTGTAAAACTATTGTGCTTGATGGCGTTTTCTACCAGTGGCTGCAACGTAAACGACGGCAGATAAAAATTTTGAAAAGTTTCATCGGGTAATACGATCGAACAATCCAGCGCGGCACCAAATCTTATTTTCTGCATAGCGAGATAATCATTCAGCAGCGTTACCTCATCTTCCAACTTTGATACATGGGATGCGTGGTGAAATATCGATGCCCTTAAAAAGTTGGCCATATGCACAATGTAGTCGTCACCGGTCTGGTGGTCCTTATGGTATAAGGCCTTCACCGTATTTAGGGCGTTGAACAAAAAATGAGGCTGTATCTGCTGCTTTAAAGCAAGGTTCATCGCTTCCGCATTGGCCGCTTTTAGCCTCGAAAGCTCTAATTCGCTGTACATTTTATGTTCATACAATAACACGGAATTGTGTAAAAGGTTAATAAGTGTATTAATCACAATGCCTGATCCGACAAAAGCCAGGATTGAACCCACATCCCAAAAAAACGGGTGTTTTCTGCCTATATAATAAAAAGCAGGCCTTAGTAAAAGATAAATCAGTATGCTGATGGGATAGGTTAACAAGCGCCGCCTGGCTGAAAATTTCTTTGACCTGATCGAAATTCTTTTCGACAGTATAATCATCACACCAATATCCGCATAACCAACCAGCAAAATGCCCGACATAGTAAGCAGCGTGAACGGCACCACATGGACTGGCTTGTCACTGTTAGAAATGACCAGATAGAAGATGAAACCAATGATTATAGTTTGTAACCACGTTAGGCGGCTCAAGCGCGTTATGGGTAATTTTTCGACCATTACAGTAAAGATAATCATTTAACCATCTGCTGAATTTCCTTTTTTTGGCTGAAGCGGACAAAAAAGGCCCTTAATGGTTCAATATTTAAGATCAAAAAAATCAGGCTTGTTTCATCTCCTCTTCCGGATGCCTTAAAGTGCTAATTTAAATCCGACAGGAGATGGCTCCAGATTTCCGCAGCAACCGTTAACAATCAGATACTTACGAATAAAAAAAGTTTAAAATCGCACATCAGTTGTATCGAAAGCGAACGATCTTGAATTTATTTATTTCGTATCGCATTCATAAACAACTAGTTACAAACTGGCAGCCCATTTGATTTGTTTTCGAAAAGAATTATATTAACGCCTATATTGATGAAATTACTATCGCGCGCTCTACTTTTTACGCTTGTTGCGTTTTCCATCTGCAGTTCTGCTGCTAATGCCCAGAACAAGGAGCAGAACTTGGACCAGTTTTTTACGGCCGAGGCGAATACCCAGGGATTTACAGGTAATGTGCTGGTGGCCGACCATGGAAAGATCATTTATGAAAAGTCTTTTGGTTATGCGGACCAGCAATCCGGGCGATTAAACACACCAACTACTCAATTTCCCGTGGCTTCGGTAACCAAGACATTGGTGGCAACTGCTATTTTGCAGCTTCAGGAGAAAGGCCGCTTAGAAGTGGCCGATCGTGTAACCAAGTACCTTCCTGATTTTCCCTACCCGGACATTACGTTGGTTAACTTGCTGTCGCATACCTCTGGCCTGCCTGATTTCGGCGCTTTTTTCGATTCACTCAGGAGCCATCACCCCGATACTATTCTGGTCAATAAGGACCTGATTAACGGGATGAAAATGAACAAGGTGCCACTGCTGTTCCAGCCCGGTGAACGATACAGCTATTGTAATACAAACTTTGCCGTACTCGGTATCATCGTCGAACGTATCACCGGGATAGGACTGCATGAATACTTAGACCGATATATATTGAAACCGGCCGGAATGCACCACACTTTCTTCCCTGGTTTTAATATCGCCCATTATACCATCGAGGAGTCGAAAAACCTGTCTATCCCGCTTTACTACCCGCACCTTTACTCAAACCAGGCCATCGACCCGGTTACCCTACCCGTTTACACCTCATACTGGCATAGCTATAATTTTAAAGGGTACAGTGAAACGATCACCACCCTCGGCGACTTGCTAAAGTTTGACGAGGCGCTTTATGATGGCAGGTTACTATCCGCCGCCACCTTAAAAGAGGCTTTTACGCCCGTTAAGTTAAATGACGGAAGGATCAATCCGGGTATATGGGGGCTCGGCTGGCAAATTTACAAAACGGATACCATCGTTGGGCATAGCGGCGGTATGCTGGGCGCATCAACCGGCTTCGCCAGGAATATCATAAAACACTATACCGCTATCGTATTTTATACCGGGCAAAATACTGCGCCGTCTCTTGCCCTAAACGCGTTAGCAATTTTGGATGGCAGCAATGTAGATATCCCGAAAAAAAGTGCCGCGTACGCTTTTGGCAGATTATTGCTAACCAAAGGTCAGGATGCGGCCCAGATTTTTTTGACGGAAGCAAAAAAAGACACGGCAAATTTTGAAATAAGTGATTTTGAATTTAACGCCCTCGGCTACGACCTGTTGGATGATAACAAAGGCGGCGTAATGCCGCCCGACCCTCATTACACGGACGCACTGCTGGTCTTCAAGCTCAACATGGAACTATTCCCCGATGACTGGAACGTTTACGATAGTTATGGGGAAGCGCTGGCAAAAACGGGCCACAAGGAAGAGGCCATCAAAATGTATAAAAGGTCGCTGGAATTGAACCCATCCAATGACGATGGGAAAGCCGCGCTGGACCGGCTAATGAAATAAACTGTAAGTTAACAGCTACTGCTTTGATTACATTATATATTATTCATTTTTAGAAAGTTACAAACAGACATTCACATTGTATCTTATCTGCGAATTATCAAATTAAATAAGTCTCATATGAAATTTACCTTTCGCTTGCTACCCTTTTGCCTACTGCTTAGCTGTTCTGTTATGGCGCAAACCGGTCAGCCACAAAAAGAACTAAGCAAAGCAATTGAAACTGAAGCCCTTGAAATGCAAAAGTTTTACAATGTTCCTGGCCTTTCAGTTGCCGTGGTCGTAGGCGACCAGGTGATTGTTTGCAAAGGCTTTGGCACAGCAGACATTGACCGGAACATCCCCTGTACCGAAAATACCATTTTCAGGCTGGCTTCCTCCACCAAATTCTTTACCAATCTTGCTGTGTTATCCATGATACAGCAAGGGCTAATCAATCTGGATGATCCTTTAACGAAATATGAAACTGATATCCCGGCAGACTGGCAAGGCGTTCGTTTATGGCAGCTGATGAACCATACCTCCGGCATTCCCAGCACGGACGAGACCCCTTTTGATAAAATGAGCGATGACCAGCAACGGAAGGTGAATGAACATGGCCTGTTTGAACTAATCCACCATATGCCACTGGATTATAAGCCGGGTAGCAAATGGCGTTACCAGCAAACGGGGTTTGCACTGGTTGCTATGATACTGGAAGATAAGACCGGCAAGCCCTGGACAGAGCTGATCAAGGAAACCATCACCGATCCGGCAGGGATGGAAAACACTTATCATAATGAGGAAATGGTGTACCCGCCCGGCCAGGAAACCAAGAACTATAATTACCAGGATGGCAAATTAGTCAGCACGCCGTTTTTCTTCCCGCTCGTTTTAGGTACCGGTGCTGGTTATAATACTACCGCTTCAGATGCGGCGAAACTATTCCTGGCGCTGAATGCCGGTAAAATCGTTTCCGGGGAAACTATAAAAAAGGAGGTGTTCAATCCTGAAAGGATGTACCAGCTGGGGCCCAACGCTACAGCATGGTACAGTATTTCTTCGGAAGTGAAAAAATTTGGCCCTTATTTGACGACCGGCCATAGTGGCGGCCCTGACCTGGGTAATTTCCGTTATTCCCCTGACCGGAAAGTAGGGGTGGCAGTATTCGCAGATCGGAACAATACAGGTATTTCGGAAGAACTGACCAACCGGATTTTAAAAAGAATCCTACTGGATACTCCCTTTAATCAGCAACAGGTGTCTATCGCCTACGGCATGAAAAAACTGGTTCCTGTCAAAAGTTATGAAGAACTCTGCGCGTTTTATGAACAAACCAAAGCTCATCCTGGCAAATACAGCTTTAATGACGCGGAAGCGGCCCTGAACACGACAGGCTACGATTTTTTAAATGCCGGCAATACCAAAGACGCACTGAAAGTATTTAAACTGATCGTTAAAGAGTTTCCTTCCTCTTCCAATGCCTGGGACAGTTTGGGCGAAGCCTATGCCAAAGCCGGCGACCGGCAGCTGGCGATCAGCAGTTACCAGAAATGCCTGGAATTGAACCCGCAAAGTGAAAATGCTAAAAGCTGGCTGGAAAAATTGCAGAAAGGGCAATAAGATTTGTTGAGCATCCAAACTGCGCCATTAGTGTGAAGAAAATGTACTATTAAAAAAAGGGAAGAGATATTGATTCTGTAGTCGGTGTGTTCATCATAGGTCTTCATTGCACCACTTTTCAACCATAAGCGAACACCACCTGTATCAAAACCGAACAGAAAATCAACCAAAAGCACAACTAAATAATTAATAATCAATATTTTATAACTTTGGCATTTTCTTGGCATTCTTTTTTTAAATCACAGGGTTTCTACTAAAACAAACTTAAAGATATGTTTAAAAGCTATTTAAAAACGTCGGTTCGGTTTTTATTGAAGAATAAAACCTTCAGCTTTATTAATATTTTCGGTCTGGCAATAGGCACGCTTTGCTGCCTGTATATTTTGCTGTATGTACAAAACCAATACAGCTATGATAGGCAGCATAAAGACGTTGCCTCTATTTTCAGGATAACCACCGACCTTAATTTAACCGGCGATAAACATCATGGCGCATCATCTTCGCCACCAATCGCGCCGGCTTTAAAAAATGATTTCCCCGAAGTACAAAATTTTGTACGCGTAGTAGAAACCGACAAGCTGGGCTCTAGCGAACATTTGCTGCGCTACCAGGAAAAATCCTTTTACGAAACCGGGGCTTTTTACGTAGATTCTACCTTCTTCAATATTTTCAATTATCATTTTGTTGAAGGGCAGGCGCCGCATTCCCTGGATGAACCTTATGATGTGGTATTGATCAAATCTACCGCCGATAAGCTTTTTGGTAACCAAAGCGCTGTTGGCAAAGTGATAAACATTAACGATCAATGGGGCAAACACGACTTTAAAGTAACCGGCGTAATTGATGAAAGCCTGGGAAAATCGCATCTGCAAGGCAATATGTTCATCAGTATGAAAAGTGGGCCCCAGGGTGTTTTCATAGCCAATGATCCGGATTGGGCAGGTAATAACTTTTTATATGCCTATGTTAAACTTCGCCCAAATGCTGACCCGAGTGCCCTGGAGAAAAAACTACCTGCATTTTTAAATAAATATGGCGCCCAGCAAATGAAAGCGCTTGGCATGCGAAAAGCGGTGCACTTGCAGCCTATTACCCAAATACATACTACCGGTGGGTACGAAGTGGAGCCAACCCAAACTTCTGATCCTAAGTTTCTTTTTATTTTGATACTGATCGCGGTGTTAATACAGGTTATCGCCTGTATCAACTTCATGAACCTGTCAACCGCACGCGCCTCAAAACGCGCCAAAGAGGTTGGGGTTAGAAAAGTTATCGGCGCAGGAAAATACGATCTTATCCGCCAATTCTTAGGCGAGTCATTCCTCCTGTCATTTATCGGCGTAATTATCGCGTTGCCGCTATTGTGGCTGGCATTGCCTTACCTCAATCAAATCACCCAAACGCCAATCCATTTATCCTTTTTTGCCGACTATCGCCTATGGCTGATGCTGGTTTCCCTTATTTTGGTCACCGGTTTTGTTGCAGGCAGCTACCCGGCGTTTTACTTGTCGGCATTTAAGGCTATCAAAGTAATCAAAGGCAATTTCACCAGCCAGGTGTCAGCAGCAGGTATTCGCCGTTCATTGGTGGTATTTCAATTCGTATTGTCTATTGTATTAATTACCGGTATCATCATTATATACAGCCAGCTCAATTATATCAAGTCAAAAGATCTGGGTTTTGATACCAATCAAAAACTTGTATTTAATTTCTACACAAACGATACCCAGGCCCAAATGCCTGCACTAGCTAATGATTTAAAACAACTAGCCGGGGTTAAAACGGTTACCAGTGCCGATAACTACCTCAGCCAGTTTGTAATGCGCGATCACGGCGTTTACCCGGCCGGAGGTAATATGACAACAGCTGTTGATGCCCAGAATATCGACTGCGACCAATATTTTGTAAAAGCCAGCGGTATTAAACTTGTTGGCGGTCGCGACTTTATGCAAGGCGACTCCGGCAAAGTGCTTATTAACCAAACCCTTGCCAAACGCTTAAATTTAACAGCCGAAACCGCACCCGGAACCCGGCTATATACCCAATATAACGGCCCGGCAACATTTGTTACCGTTGCTGGTGTAATGAAAGACTTTAACTATAACTCATTGCACGAAGAAGTGCACCCCTTCATGCTGGTATATGATAAAACCGCCGCCGACCTTAATTGCATGGTAGTATCAGCCAATACCAAGGATTATAAAGCGCTGTTAAGTCAGATAGGCGCTATATGGCAAAAAGACCTGCCCTCTGTACCATTTGAATACTCCTTTTTGGATGACGATGTACAAAAGCAGTACGAAACCGAAATTGTACTATCGCAGATCATCAATTCATTTACCCTCATCGCCATCCTGATCTCTTGCCTTGGACTGTTTGGTTTGGCTGCCTTCAGCGCCGAGCAACGCAATAAGGAAATAGGTATACGCAAAGTATTAGGTGCTAGTGTGGCAGGCATAGTACAACTACTATCTAAAGATTTTTTAAAGCTGGTTATAGTATCATTCATCATCGCCACACCAATAGCTTGGTACGGCATGAACAAGTGGCTGCAATCCTTCGCCTACCGCATCCCACTAAGTTGGTGGATGTTTGCCCTGGCGGGGATGATAGCCGTATTTATCGCCCTGTTTACCGTAAGCACCCAAGCCATACGCGCAGCTTTAACCAACCCTGTAAAAAGTTTAAAATCGGAGTAAGTTAAAGCTAACGTTTTCGACCCTCTTTCCGGTTTACCGGAGAGAGGACCAAAGGTCTACGAAAGATTAAAAAGGGTGTCATGCTGAGCGTAGTCGAAGCATGTGGGTAAAGGCCCTTACGCTCATGCTTCGACTACGCTCAGCATGACAACTCTCTCTTCTAATTATCTTATTAAGAAAGAAGCAAATCTCATCTTCCGAACACCTATGGAGAGTGACGAACAGCGCAGCAAAAAAGCATTGGCCTTATGCGATTCCCGCATTGGGGCGGGGAAGGGTGGGGTTTAACATATTGCCTGGCGCCCAAACCCCTCCCGTAGGGCGGGAATTGAAATGCAATCTTCCCGCCGCCCTTAATTAACCCTATAACGACTTTAATTTATACCTCTTATTTAATTTATGCACCTCGCGTTCAAGCAGGTTAATGGATTCGCCTATGGTCAGCACCATGTTTTCAAGCGTATTGATCACCGGCTGAATAATTGCCGAATACTTCCCGATAGCTATCCATATTTCCTGGATGTCGGCAACAGCCGGGTTAAAATATTTATCCGACTCATCATTTTGGCAAACAAGCAGCTCTTTTTCCACAATGATATTCTCTATCCTGCAAAAAACGATCCCGGTCAATGTTACAACTATATATATATCGTTTGATGACGCTATCTGAGAAAAATCGGTTAGCTGCCTGCCAATAAGTATATCACCCGGATAAAGGTGCTTAAGACTTTCGCTATTATCAATTGTAAAACCACGGCAGGTACAGCTCTCTTTGATTAATGAGTCCGGGATGTCAAATATCGGCAAGCTGTTTAAATAACTAACATCATGCAGCCGATGTACATAGTTTAAAGAATCATTTACCGTAAGTATACGTTTTGAGGTTGCTGAACTTGCACGTGGAAGCTCCTTTGAAAACCCTTGTTTTTTAAATACCTGCCTGCTGGCTGCTAAAAAATCCGGCCCATGTAAAAGCCAATCATACGTTTTGCTATAATAACTGGCAATTAAGCTCAATGCTTCATATGTCGGAAATTGGTTTCCGAGCTCAATTTGTGAATAATTACTCCTGGATATATTTAGCAAATTGGCTATAAATGCCTGAGAATAATTATTTTCAACTCGTAAAGCTTTAATTCTTTGACCTATATTTTTCTTTGACAGGATTTCTTGCATATTAAATATTTTTTGTTTTATTTTACGATAACCTTATAGCAATTAATTCTAATGCAAATTATCATCCATTTTTAAAATGATTGATAAACATAGTTTAAGTCTTAAGAAAATCAGATATAAATACATGGCTTTATGCAAAATAAAATCGAAAATAATCGCCTAAACATTCCGTACTTTATAATTGATGGACTTAAAAATATAGTTTCTTTTAACTTAAGTACCGCTGGCGATATAAAACTATCATTACTCGAGCCACCCCAAATAGGGCAATCATTTGTAGATATTATTCCACAGGAACAAGCATCTTATATCTCTAACATTATCGATAAATGCCTGTCGGGTCGAACGATAATAGCCGACAACGACATTGCAAGCAAAATAATAAAGACCCATTTTAAATTTCAATTCCTGTTTATTCCTTTATCTATAAACACTACTTCTCATTACGCGGCTTGCTTAATAATACCCAATGCCTATCAACCCGATTCTCAATTCTCCAATTACGACTATTCAAGTTTAGCCTCTCATGGATTACGCGGCCCCGTAAGTAATATACTCAGCCTTTCCAATTACGACAATTACCCGCAGTTAAAATCCTACGAAGCCCTGAAAATAAAGTCTTTACTAAAAAATATTTACGCTCAGGCTGAAAAGCTTAACGATGTGATTGTGTCCCTTAATTATTTGATTAACAACGACAAGGCGGCTTTTGCAGAAGATACAAATATCGAAAAATTTATGGTCAGTAACCTTGTCCTTGTCGACGATGATCCATTAGTGAACAAGATGCATAAAATGCTGCTCAAAAAATATCATGCTAACATAGCTGTAATAGATTTTAACAGCCCTCAAAAAGCATTGGAACACATAGCTGTTCACCATACCGAACTTATATTTCTGGATATTAATATGCCCGAGATTGATGGGTGGGAGTTTTTGAGCAGATTGAAAAAACACTCTTTAAAAGCGAAAGTGATTATAGTTTCATCCTCAATAGATCCGGCTGAAAAAAACAAAGCCTATTTACACGATTGCGTGAAAGACTTTATCAGTAAACCACTAACCCGCGAAAAATTAAATAAACTTTTCCTTGAAAATGCCTAAACCATGGAAACACTACAAAAAACCGAAATTTCTGTTTCGCCCCAAGTTATACATGAGCGTTGCAGATACTGCAATTCACCTTCAGTAAATCGTATACCAAGAGGGAAATTAGTAAAAGAGCTGTTTTTTTGGCTGCCTATAAGGCACTATATCTGCTATCGCTGTATAAGAACTTTTTACAGAAAAAAAATAACCAGGCACGCAATTAAGCAAAATACATTACAATAATCACCCGGCATAAAATCATACTTAAATACAACCCGGCATTAAACGCCAATAAAACAAATGGACAATATAAAGGATAAACACACAGCTAAAACTTATAACTAATGATAGATAACACACTTTATTTTTTAAGAGCCCAGCTAAGCGTTGGCAATGCATGGCAAAATATTGCCGTGTACTCCATATTGGCGCTTTTGGTAAAAGTTGTACTCGTACAACATTCGTTGTTAAAAACACGGCACAAACCCAATACCTCTACAACCGATACCGGCACCAAGAAGCATAAGCGCAAAAACAGGTTTCCCGCACTCCGCACCCGCTCCTCACATCTATAAGGCGACCGGCTTAGGTATTTTTCTGCCGCTCACCATCATATATATCCCATAACAGGTGGTAGCGATGGCAATTCCTATACCCGTAAAAGCAGAAGTTCCGGTTTCTGTAAGTGTTTTGTTAAGAGTTAAAACAATGGCTAAAATAGCCACAATGGTACTCCAAGTTGCCAGGTAATAATCAAACGTGCGTTTAAAAACCTTTGCAAGCGGGTAAAAATGCAGCCCAACTACCAACGCCAAAACAGGTATCGTCAGTTCAGGATGCCCAATATTGACAACAATATTTATCCCGATGAATATCCCCAGCCCCTCGGCGCCGAAAATTATCCCAAACCATTTTCCAATCCGCTTCTCTTCGGCCAAATCCGCCTCCGAAATCAATTTTGGATAATATGGCGCTACCCTATAAAGCTTTACAGCGTTTACAATAAACAACACGCTAAATATGGGAAAGATTAATAAGGCAAACCAGTAATTACCCGCCGCCAAACCATGGTAAGCTATACCCGACCATATTAAAGTAAAAACAGCCATCATAACCAAGCCGGTGGCAATTCCTTTTACGGCCGCAGCCGGAATTATACGAGGTTCATTTTCCATGCGATAAGAGATTGAACCCGAAGATAATAAAAGTGTTGTAAAGTTCCCCTCTCGAGAGGGGCAGGGGGTGTTTCGCCAAGCGACAAACTATGTAAATCTCCCTGCGAGCCATTCTCATCTACCCCCCGTGCGGCTGTCATGCTGAGGCACTCGAAGCATAAGGGTAAAGGCCTACTGACAAAACAGTGTCAGCACTAATCTTAATTCAATTCCCGAAATTTGTATGTACCGGTTAATAGCTCTTGGGAAAGAGAAAAATGGAGTTCTTTGAAAAGCTGATTAAATGGGGCCGATGAGAATACTATATCAATTTAAGTTTCTATATTTATCACGCTATAACCTAACTTATTTCAATTAAATATGAAAGAAATAACCTCAGTAAGTGAACTGGTTGATATTCTTAAGACTGACAACATATCCTATTCGGCAGACACATGGTATCGGGGTCAAGGCGAATACGGCTGGACATTATCGCCTGGTTTATTAAGGTTAAGAAATGCGCCCTCAGAAAATAGTTTTTTAACTAGATTTAAACAGTCTGCCGCTATGCTTATAGATAGGCATCCTAAGGATAGCTTTGATTGGATGTTTTTGATGCAACATTATGGAGTTCCAACACGATTATTGGATTGGACAGAAAGTCCATTAACAGCTCTTTACTTTGCTGTTTCTGATAAATTAACAGAAGAATCCGATGGAGCATTATGGTCCCTTAAACCAACAGAGTTGAACAGAATAGCAGGTGTCGACGTTGAGGAAAAAAACTTTATACTTTGCTTTGACGATGAAGAGCTAAAAAGCTATTCACTTGAAACATTAAGCCAAAACCCTCGTAACAAATTAACACCTTTGGCGACAATTGCTACTAGAAACAATCCAAGAATACAAGCGCAGTTAGGCGTTTTTACGATACATCATTTGGACCATAGACCGATTGAAGATTTTTGTTCTAAAGATGAAGTCATTAAGTATAAAATACCTAAGTCGAAAAAAGAAGATATAAGAAGGGAACTTAAATTACTGGGTATAAGCAAATTTACTTTATTTCCAGAATTGTCAAGCATTGGTGAAATATTAAAAGGATCATTTAAATGAGTTATATAGAAACAAACCCAGTACAACATTCTACGATACTTAGAATTTATTCAGAAAAAGATCAAATAGTTACCGATCCTGAATATCAAAGAAACGGTGGAGTCTGGACACCCGAAAAAAAACAATTGTTAATCGACTCAATATTAAATAATTACGACATTCCAAAAATGTATTTTCATCAATTTGATAGAAAAGAAAAACAAGAAACAGGAAAGTCTTACTCAATTATTGATGGTAAACAGCGTATCGAAACTATTTGGTCGTTTATCGAGGGCAAGTTTTGTTTGTCAGATGATTTTGAGTATCAAGATGATAATACTATTCGGCTTTCTGGGCTTAGTTACGATGACATATCAAAAGAATATCCCAAAATAAAAATCAAATTTGACTCATTTGTTTTACCCATAATTGGTGTTCAAACTGACGACTTAGATTTGATTGAAGATATGTTTTCGCGCTTAAATGAAGCCGTTCCCCTCAATTCTGCCGAAAAAAGGAATGCTTTTGGCGGTGATATGGTTAATGAAATTAGGAAAATCTCAAAACATCCCTTTTTCTCTACGAAAGTAAAATTTTCAAATAATAGATATCAACATTACGAAGCTGCAGCACGATTACTTTTAATAGAAGTATCCTTAGAGGAGGGTGAAAAACTTTACGATACTAAAAAAGTATACCTCGACTCTATGGTTAAGAAATACAAAAGTGGGTATATTGAATTAATTGACCGAGTTAGTTCAGTTGTAAAATATTATCTCGATATTATGGATTTGTGTTTTACCATAGGTGATAATCTATTAAGAGCGCAAGGTAATATTGTTGTATATTATTTATTGTTTAAATGGGCAGAAGAGACGGCATTTTTAGTGACCCGGTCTAAATTACTATCTTTCACAGAGTTAGTTAAGACTAATAGAGAAATAGCAGAAGCTAATTATGAAAATGCTGACTTCGATTTATTAGAGTATGACAGACTTACTCAACAAGGCACAAATGATGCTTCAAATATTAGAGAACGCTTAAGGATTTTAACAGAGAACATTGTTAAGGTTTGACCTTGCGCTGTCCGAAGTTTCCAACTTCGGACGACTATGACTGTAGTCTGAGACTACAGTCCACAAATATCACCCATAAAAAAAGCCCGGGACTTTCATCCCGGGCTTTTTAATATATTTCTTAACGAGTTATCCGTTAGCTACCAATTTATTCACACTCCTGTAAACAAAAGTGTTAAATATATGCCTGCGTGCAAAACGACCCGGTGAGTCGGCATTGATCAGTTTGCGGTAAGTTTCTTTAGGTACATCGAAGTATTCGTAAACACTCTCATCGCTAAAGTAAATCTTCAGCACCTGCGATTTATATTCAAAATCCAATATACCTGCGTTGGCGGTAGTGTTATTATATTCTTCCGAAGACTGGTCGATAGTTTCAGGCGCTATGCTTACCAAAAAGTGATAGGCCTCAATAATAGTTTTGCTTTTTTCTTCAGCTTCCAGCTTTTCTTCGGGGCTTTCCTGAAATTTATCCGGGTGCCAGGTTTTCATCATCCCGCGGTAAACGGTTTTCAGTTCCTGTAATTCCGCTTCCTTGGTTACGCCTAAAAGTTTTCTGTAGTCAACAATTTTTTTCATGATATCAATTCTTCGTCTGTAAATACTTATTGATGAACAGATACCAATCAAAAACAATCCCGGCCTTTCCAAAAATAATTTTGCAAAGGTACGCTTTTGAAAGTCAATAATTTAGAAAATTTTAAAATGATAATATTAGGTTAATACACGGCGTAAACTACTCACCCCGACTACGCTTCGCTGGCCGGCCCTCTCTTCGCCTTTGGCGGAAAGAGGGCGAAACGTTTTAAACTGATTTTCTTAACGCTTTTCTTCCTTCCCCTCTTTCCGCGCAGCGAAGAGAGGGGAGATCAAGCGACTTAGCGATGATCGGGTGAGTCAACCGCAAGCAAGGTTGTCACTAGGTAAAACAAAAATCGGGTGAGTTACCTGCACAGCTCCCAAATCTTCACTGCCTCAACAGCCTCTTTCACATCATGCACCCGCAAAATATCAGCGCCTTTCGTCAACGCAATCGCATTAAGCGCAGTTGTGCCATTTAAAGCATCCTCGGCAGTTATTCCCAGTTCATTATATATCATCCGCTTGCGCGATATTCCCACCAAAACCGGCAATTGTAGTACATTAAAATCCTGCAAGCGCTTCATCAGCGTATAGCTATGCCCCGCTTTCTTGGCGAAACCAAAACCGGGGTCGATGATCACATCCTTCACCCCAAGCTGTTTTAGCTGATGATACTTCTTTACAAAATAATCAAACACCTCATCAAACACATTCTCATATTCAGCCTGCTGAACCATATTTTGCGGCGTGCCCTTCATGTGCATTAAAATATAAGGAACCTGCAACTTGGCAACGGTGGCAAACATATCCCCATCCAGTTCCCCGCCCGATATATCATTGATCACATGCGCCCCGGCATTTATCGCCGCCTCTGCAACTGCCGCACGAAAAGTATCTATTGATAAAACCACATCCGGGTAAGCAGCCACAATCGCCTCAACCGCAGGCAAAAGTCTATCAATTTCTTCCTGTGTTGATATATCCGCCGCGCCCGGACGTGAGGAGTAAGCGCCGAGATCTAAAAATGCAGCGCCATCTCTTAACATCTTCCCGGCCTGGGCAAGTATAGCTTCTACATCCTGCTTACGGCTACCTGCAAAAAAAGAATCCGGAGTAAGATTAATTATCCCCATTACTTTGGGTTGGCTTAAATCTATCAATTTACCACCCGCGTTTAGGGTAACCTTTTTATGAAAAAACGTATCTTTAGCCACAGATTTTTTTGTTGTAAAGGTAAAACATCTTTATAAATTAACAGCGGCAACAAACCCACACATTACAATACTTTGAGCAATACATCTATAGAGTACGACGCGGTAATAAACACCTGTAAAGGGCTTTTCATCAAAAAAACCCACGACTACGGCACGGCATGGCGCATACTTCGCCCGGAGTCCATAACCGACCAGATTTTTATCAAAGCGCAGCGTATCCGCACTCTCGAAGAAAAAAAAGTATCTAAGGTTGATGAAGATATCACCAGCGAATACATCGGCATCGTAAACTATTGCGTTATCGCCATGATGCAACTGGAATCAACTGTTGATACGCCACTGGAAATTCCGGCAGAGCAGGCAGGTGCACTGTTCGATGCGAAAGTGAAGGAAACCAAGGAACTAATGTCCGCCAAAAACCACGATTACGGCGAGGCCTGGCGCGATATGCGCATCAGCTCCCTAACCGATCTGATCCTGATGAAACTACTGCGTGTAAAGCAAATTGAAGATAACAAAGGCCAAACCCTCGCATCCGAAGGCATAAAAGCCAATTATCAGGATATGCTAAACTACGCCGTTTTTGCGTTAATAAAACTTACACCGGCTCCTTAATACAGGCACAAATATCATGGCAAAAACCAAAGCAGGCAGCAATTCTTCAATTATATGGGCATCACGCATATTCGTAGGGCTGCTGTTTATTTTTTCAGGGCTGATAAAAGCTAATGACCCACTTGGTTTTTCCTATAAACTGGAAGAATACTTCGAGGTTTTCCATATCACTTTTTTAAATGATCTGGCGCTAAGTCTTGCCATTATTTTATGCGCTTTGGAGATGATCCTCGGCTTTGCCCTGCTGATCGGCGTCCGCGCCAAACAGGTAGCCTGGGGATTATTACTGCTGATTATTTTCTTTGCCTTTCTAACGTTCTATTCCGCTGCATTTAAGGTGGTAACTACCTGCGGTTGTTTTGGCGACGCGATTGTGTTAACGCCATGGCAGTCGTTCAGCAAGGATTTGGTTTTGTTACTGCTGATCATTGTCCTGTTCCGCAACCGCGATAGGATCAATCCACTATTCAAACCCAAAACAGGTGATTATTCATTAATAATAGCCACCGTTGTTGCCTTGGGCGTTGGCTTTTATACCTACAATTATTTGCCGGTGCTTGATTTTCTGCCTTATAAAATTGGCGCCAATATCCCCGATGAGATGAAAACCCCTCCCGGTGCGCCAACGGATGAATACGAAGAGATCTACCAGCTAAAAAATAAAGCTACCGGTGCAACCAAATCGATGAATGATAAGGAATACATCAAAAGCAACATTTGGAAAGACAGTACCTGGCAGATCATCGGTACGCCCGAATCTCACCTGATTAAAAAGGGTTTCACTCCAAAAATTCAGGACTTATCCATACAGGATGCCCAGCGGAACGATTATACCAAAGAACTGTTATCAAACCCATTCTACAGCCTTGTAATTGTAACCGACGATCTGCACAAAGCAAACCTCACTGCCCTAAGCAGCCTCAACGCGCTTTGCATCAACCTGATTCAGAACTACAATATGCGCACCATCCTGCTCACCTCAAATTCAGCCGCGGATGCCGAAGCTTTTGCCAAAGCGCATCATCTGGTTAGCGAAATTTATTATGTAGATGGCGTACCGCTAAAATCAATGGTGAGGGCAAATCCGGGTGTGATGTTATTGAAGAATGGTACCATCGTCAACAAATGGCATTACCATACCGTACCGACTTATGATGAACTGGTAAAAAAATACCTCCAAAACCAATAACCATGTTAACCTACCTGCTGCGCAAACTGGTATATGGGCTCGCGGTAATGCTGGGTATTGTTGTGGTGGTATTTTTCCTGTTCAACATTTTACCTGTTGATCCAGCCCGAATGACTCAGGGTCAGCGCGCCGATGTACAATCCCTGCAAGCCGTCCGCAAGGAATTTGGCTTGGATAAACCCATCCCCGTACAATTCGCTTATTATTTGAATGATCTTTCGCCTATCGGTATCCACGCCAATACGCGGGAAGAACAGCAGCGCTATCATTACGTAAAATTATTCCCGGTTTCAGCCACAAATGTTGTCGCCCTAAAATGGCCTTACCTGCGGCGTTCCTACCAAACCCGAAAGGATGTCACCTCGCTTTTGATAGAAGTTGTGCCTAACACCCTGGTACTGGCCACAACCGCCATGCTCTTCGCCATCATCATCGGCGGCTTTTTAGGCATCATCAGCGCAGTGCATCAAAATACATGGATCGACCGACTAGCAGTAGGCTTTTCAACCCTGGGCATCTCCGCGCCGTCGTTCTTCGCCGGTATCATCATCGCCTGGATATTTGGTTTTGTGCTGAGTAAATACACCGGGCTCAATATGTCAGGGAGTTTATACAGTTATGATCCTTTTCAGGGAGAGGTACTCACACTAAAGAATTTAATTCTGCCGATGGTCACCCTCGGCCTTCGCCCGCTGGCTATCATCGTACAGCTAACCCGCAGCGCCATGCTGGATGTTTTGGGCCAGGATTATATCCGCACCGCCAAAGCAAAGGGATTAAGCGATAACGCCATCATCTACCGCCATGCCCTAAAAAACGCGCTTAACCCGGTTATAACCGCTGTGGCCAACTGGTTCGCGGGTTTAATGGCGGGTTCCTTTTTTGTGGAATACGTATTTGGCTACAATGGCTTAGGCAAAACAACGGTGGATGCGCTCGAAATGTCGGATTTCCCGGTAGTGATGGGCTCCATACTTTTTATCGCATTTATTTTTGTGGTGATCAATATTTTGGTAGATGTTGCTTATGTTTGGATCGACCCAAGGGTAAAGCTCTCTTAGTTCGCAGAGCATGGTTGATGGTTCATAGCAATAAATTTAAATGGATAACGAAATAGATAACAGTTCACACAAGCCCAATTGGGTGTTCTTTATAGGATTTATGGGTTGCGGCAAAACCACATGGAGTCGCAAACTTGCAAATCATTTAGGTTATGAGTTTGTCGATCTTGACCACCTGCTGGAAGAACAATTAGGCATGACCATTGCCGAATATTTCTCCAGCTTTGGCGAAGAATCCTTCCGCAAGCTGGAATCCGACATCCTGAAACAAACAAAATTTGCTGAAAACGCTATCATCTCCACCGGCGGCGGGCTGCCCTGCTTTTTTGACCATATGGAGTGGATGAATGCCAATGGCAAAACCGTCTATATTAAATTATCACCCAAAACACTGGTTGACCGTCTCGAAAAAGGTAAAGCAAAACGCCCTTTACTGCGCGATAAACATGGCGACGAACTATTGAACTTTATAACCGATAAATTAGCCGAACGCGAAGAATTTTACTTGCAAGCCAGCCATATTGCCGATGGCATAAGCCTGAGCGTGGAGGGCCTGGAGGCACTTATCCAAAGCAAATGATCACATCGGGGTATAGTTTATCCCCCCTCTATTTTAAAATAACTTAGCTGAAACTATCTGTATTAAATGTTGTTGAGCTTTTATGGACCATAATGTATATTTACTAGCCACCGATCCTAAAAATTCCTGCCGGGACGTAATACATTCAAGGGATACCGCTTTAAAAATCAGGGTATTTTGCCTTGACAATGAAAAGTTCACCGTAAACGAGAACGAGATACAGCTATTTGGCTACGCCGACCATAAACTATACGCTTTTGAAACCATTAACATTGTAGCCGAAGATGCGCTTGATGTTGTAGGAGCCATCCAATGGTATGCCGATTACATTGGCGTCCCAGAAATGGAGATACTTCCCGATGACCCGAGACATGGGCAGGATATTGCGATGTAACACTCTAATTGAAATAAGTTTCTACAATTTTCCATTGCACTTAAATAAGTTATGTGCAGGCTGTCACCCTGAGCGTAGTCGAAGGGTGAGCGCAGAGGCCCGCAGCATGCCCCCACTGTCCGAAGTTTCCAACTTCGGACGACTAAGCCTGTAGTCTGCGACTACACAACTACAACTCCCCCTGCAAAGCCTCTATCGCGTTAGCTAAATAAGCAAAAGGCGCATTCCAGTTAATGGCGATTTCATTTACCGCATAGGCACGATCGTCATCAATATAAGCTTCATCCGGCACTGTGGATGGCACCTGTATATGGTCTTGCATGCCTGGGTTTGGTCCGCCAACTAACAGGCCGGGCACCGGCTCAACCACACCATCTGATTTAGATGGCCTATGATGCGGATGCATAGGTGTTTTGCTGCCGTAACCGGTGATGTATGAATAACCGGTACCGTTTCTGCCTAAAATATAATCCAGGTTGCTCAAAGCATACCGTAAATATTTTTTATTGCCCGAAAGCTTGTATGCCTGTATCAAAGCAATGCCCTCATTTGCCGCTATGGCGTTACTGCCCCAGTTAAAATTCCGCGGCGACTTATCCATCACTGTTTCATAGGCGTTGTCATCAGTCCCGTTGATGAGGCCATCCGCAAATGCTAATAGCTTTTGTTGTAATTCGGGCAATTGTTTAGGTGCTTTATCACCCAATAAACTGCCGTTTTTTATCAGCGTATAATAACCCAAAAGCCGCACATTGCTCCAGGTAGGTACAGGCATGTAATTATCGGGGATAAGGTCAACCGCTTTTAAATATTCTGGCTGTTTGGTGGTAACAAACAGTTCCGATGCTGCCCAGATGAATTCATCCCCAAAACTATCATCGCCGTAAGCACCTGTGGTAACTTTAGGCGTAAATTTTTCATTCATTTTATCTTGGTCATAAGCCACGTCAGGATTTTTAATCGCCCAGTACCAAGCCTTTGTGGCTTTGCCTAAACAGGAATCTGCCAAGCCCGGCAATTCCTTAGGATATTTACTGAAAACACGACTCGCCTGCGCCATCACCGCGGCAAAATCAAGTGTAGCGGCTGTACCTTTTTGCACTACATAGCGTGTTGCTTTAGCACTATCGGGCATTTCAAATTTATCAAAGGCGGCATTGGTCAGCTTATGATAAACGCCGCCATCAATATCTTGCATGCACATCATCCAGCGCAGGTTCCACAATACTTCGTTTAAAATATCGGGAACGCCATTGCCGCTTTCCGGTATATTCAGCTTAACCGTTTTCATATAAGCCGGAAAATCCTCATATAGTGAAAGCAGGGTAGAGGTACTGATGCCGCTGTTTACGATGTATTTGTTATAATCCCCAGCATCATACCATCCACGTGGTGCCGAGATCACCGTACCCACCGGGCGCAATGCCGTAGCGGCAGAAGAATGCACCAGCACCGCCGTATCCGGATGGCCCTCAGCCCGATGCCATTTACCCGCATACTTTTCCAATAGCGGTGTTGATGCCCGCATAAAATAATAAGCCTTGATGGAGGCATCCGCAACATTGCGATAAACATCTGTTTTTATCTCGAAAGGATAAGACGACCCAATACCCGGCACAACAACTCTATATTTTCCGGGTTGATGATAAGAACTAAAATCAGCTATATAAGTATCATTACCGGCGAAATCAGGGTTGGCGGATTTCAGCAACTTCCCGGTGAATACTACTTGATGATTGGGTGTTTGCAGGTAAAAGTCGCTTTTTTTATTAGTCAGTACAATGGCCGTTTTCGGCCCCTCAGGATAAAATCCAATCTGGTTTAACCGAATTATAGTTGTGCCGTTAAAAGATTGCTGTTGTGCAAAGCTTTGTTGCATAAACAGCAGGATTATAAATGTAAAGAGAAATTTCATACGTAGATGAGGTAACTGATCTCGAATATAAATATCGTTAAGAATCAATCAATTGCATAATACTTAATCCGCAAATTATCGGTAAAATTTAGCAGGATAATTATCTTCAAATTTTGCCGCTATCTTTTACTGCAAAACTTTTCAAGGTTCTCCTTAGCGGGCTCGCAGCCCATTTTGTTTGCGGTCTGCCAATCGGCACAGGCGCCCGCATCATCTCCTAACTTATTTTTCGCCTCGCCACGGGCGTTATAAGCTAAAACAAGAGCCGGGTTTATACTTATTGCAATATCAAGATCGGCGATGGCTGCTTTAAAAGCTCCATTGAGCATTTCAGCCTTGGCTCTTAAAACATATGAATCCGCCCCATATGCTTTGAAAAAGAAATTATTATTCCGGTTATGGTACTGACTGTCAATTGCAACAGTAAAATCTTTAATCGATGCATCATAATCACCTATTGCCAATTCGGCTAATGCCCGATTTTGATGAGTCGGCCCCGCCGGGTATAAAGAAATCGATTTTGAAAATGCTGCTATTGCATGTTTGAAATCTTTTTCATCCTCTCTTATAAGCCCTATTGTGTTGTAATAAGTCCACGTGTATTTGCCATTAAATGATATAGCTATCTTATAATCGTTAACAGCACCCTCATAATCTTTCAACTCCCATTTTGCGCTTCCCCTGTTGGCATAAGCGATTATATTTCTGGGGTCAAGTGCAATTAATGCGTTGTAGTCATCAATGCAACTTGTATAATTTTTATTGTTCCAATCTAATCGCGCACGGCTTAAATATAATTGTGCAGGATCAATATCCTTAGCTTTTGCATAATCACTGATAGTTAACGCGGCGGTCGAATCAACACGTGCCCGTTCCATATAAGCCCGCACATTATCCGGATTAAAACCAATTATCGTGGTATAATCACCCGCTGCACCTTTATAATCATGCCTGATCTCTCTGATCAATGCCCGTTGATAATAACCTTGCAGATCGTCTGGCTTTAAATTAATCACCTCGGTAAAATCTGCTTCAGCGCCTTCGTAATCACCCGTGTTTTTCTTAGCGATAGCTCTTAAATAATAAGCATCACTATATTTGGGGTTTATGGCGATGGCTTTACTAAAACATACTACAGCTTGTTGATATTGGGCACTGTCAATCAGTTGCTTACCGGTGCTTAAAAATTGACGTGGTGTTTGCGCGATAGTAAACATCGGCAGAAGCAAAAAAATAAATATGATCTTTTTCATATCCCCACCTGTTTTCAATTATTTACCCCACCAACTCCATCATCTTCAAAATACTATCAATATATTCCCGGTTATTAGCCAAACGGGGTACTTTATTTTGACCGCCGAGCTTACCTTTTTCTTTAAGCCAGTTAAAGAAAGTCCCATCTGGCGCCCTGCGCACCAGCGGACGACGCAGCGCCATATCTTTAAACCGCTTGGCATCATAATCAGAGTTTATGCGGCGCAGGGTTTCGTCCAGCAGATCAACAAAGCGATCAAATTCTGCCGGTTTTTGCTCAAATTCTATAATCCATTCGTGCGCGCCGCTCTCATCGCCATTAAAATAAACCGGCGCGGCGGTATAATCACGAATAATAGCGCCTGTCTGACTGCATGCCTCGGCCAAAGCACGTTCGGCATTATCAATAATCAACTCCTCGCCAAAGGCATTAATAAAATGCTTGGTACGCCCGGTGATTTGTATGCGGAATGGTGAAAGTGAGGTAAATCGTATCGTATCACCAATCATATAGCGCCACAAACCCGCGTTGGTACTAATGATAAGCGCATAGTTTTTATCTAAAGCTACCTCATCAAGCGTAAGGGTTTTGGGGTTATCCTCGCCAATGTTTTCCAGAGGTAAAAACTCGTAGAAGATACCATAATCGAGCATCAACAACATATCACCCGAATCAAAGCTATCCTGTATGCCAAAGAAGCCCTCGGAGGCATTATAAGTCTCCAGGTAATACATGTCGTCGTTGGGTATCAGCTTTTTAAACTGATCACGGTACGGGGTGAAGTTAACAGCGCCATGAAAATACAGTTCCAAATTGGGCCATACTTCCAGCAAATTCTTTTTCCCGGTGATCTCCAATATGCGTTTAAACAGCAAAAGGTTCCAGGTTGGCACACCGCTGATGCTGGTTACATTCACATCCTTGGTGGCATAGGCCATTTTCTCTATTTTCTCTTCAAAGTTTTCTATCAGGGCTATGTCGAGGTGTGGTGTGCGATAAAACTCTGCCCACAAAGGCAGGTTCTTCATAATCACTGCCGATAAATCACCAAACGAAGCTTCAGGATGCAATTGGTTAACCTGGTTACTGCCACCCAGGGTCAAACTTTTACCGGTAAATATGCGGGCATTGGGCCTGTCGTTAAAATACAGCGTCAGCATATCCTTGCCGCCTTTAAAATGGCATTCCTCTAATGATTCCTCACTTACCGGGATGAATTTACTTCGGTCGCTGGTAGTTCCCGATGATTTGGCAAACCAGCGTATACCCGAGTGCCAAAGTACATTCTGCTCGCCTTTAAGCATACGCTCAATATAAGGCTTAAGCGTATCATAATTTTGGATAGGCACGCGCTCTTTAAACTGTGAAAGCCTGCCAATACTTTTATATTGATAGAGCTTGCCCCATTCGGTTTGCTCCGCGCCTGAAATCAATTGTTCAAACCATTCCTCCTGCACCTCGTTAGGGTATTTCATAAAAAGCTCTATCTGGTGGATACGCTTCTTCATGAACCAGGTAAAAACGGAGTTGAAAATTGTCATAGGTTTTATTGGGCGAAAGTTTTTCTTTTCAGCACGAAGTTGGCGCCCAGATAAACTTTACGCACCATTTCATTGGCGGCGAGCACCTCTGGTTCACCCGATTCCAATATCTTTCCTTCAAACAGTAAATATGCCCTGTCAGTAATCGACAAAGTTTCCTGCACGTTGTGGTCGGTAATTAAAATGCCAATGTTACGGTGTTTTAGCTTGGCAACCATGGCCTGTATCTCTTCCACCGCAATTGGGTCAACACCCGCGAAAGGTTCATCAAGCAAGATAAAATTAGGCTCGGCGGCAAGGGCACGGGCAATCTCGGTACGGCGGCGTTCACCACCCGATAGCAAATCGCCACGGTTTTTCCGCACCTTATGCAAACTGAACTCGTCTATCAACTCCTCCAATTTCTCTCTCTGGCGTTCACGGGTCATATCGCCCATTTCTAACACCGCCTTTATGTTATCCTCAACAGTCAGCTTCCTGAATACGGATGCCTCCTGTGCTAAATAACCAATGCCTTTTTTTGCACGGCGATACATCGGGTCGGTAGTAATATCCTGGTCATCCAAAAATATCTTGCCCTCGTTAGGTTTTATCAAACCCACAATCATGTAAAACGATGTTGTTTTACCCGCGCCATTTGGCCCTAATAATCCAACAATTTCGCCCTGCGACACATTGAAGGACACATCATTTACAACCGTACGCTGTTTATATTTTTTAAGTAGATTATCTGCTCTTAGGTTCATATTTATGATTTCACAGATTAAAGTCGTTGATTACACCGATTATTACTAATCGCTAACCTCCAATCTCTAATCACTAACTCGTATTCCTTTTACATTTAATTGTATAGAACGCTTATCGCGCCAAATATTTTCCTCGATAGTGTAACAAATATCAAAAGGTTTGTCTTTTTTTATTTTATCCAGATACTCGCCATGGCTAAAAGCAATACAATCAAACAGTTGCGATCCATCTTGCACAACCGTCATTTTCAAATGCTTTTCGCCCACCAGTGTCGGATAACCGCTAACATACACATTTTTGCTCATGAAAACCGGCGACATATTCTCCGGCCCAAACGGCGCAAACTGGTTCAGCACCCGGAAAAACTTGGCTTGTATCTGCTTTAGCCCGATCTCGGCATCAATGGCTATTTGTTGTATCAATTGCTCTTCGGTAATGCTGGCGCTTACCACTTCCTCAAATTTATCTATGAAGGCTGCAACGTTTTCGGGGGGCATGGTTAATCCGGCCGCGTATTTATGCCCGCCGAACTGGGTAAGCAGCTCACTGCAACCACATAAAGCCTCGTACAAATCATAACCCAACACCGACCGCGCCGAGCCTGCCACATGCCCATTCGACCGGGTAAGAACTACCGTAGGGCGGTAATATTTTTCTGTTAATCTCGATGCTACTATTCCTATCACTCCTTTATGCCAGTTCTCATTAAACACCACGGTTGATTTTCTGCCGATAAGTACGGCATCGCTATCTATCATAGCTAATGCCTCATCGGTAATAGAAAGATCATGCCCCTTACGTTCAGTATTTTTAATATTGATGAGGTCGCTTTTTTCCTTGGCATGTTCCTCGTTACAGGCGCTCAGCAACTCAACCGAATGTTTGGCATCATCAATTCTGCCTGCCGCATTAATGCGTGGGCCCAGTAAAAATACAATATCCGATATGGTGTAATTAGTTGTTCTGCCTGCAACCTCCATCAACGTTTTTACCCCAATACAGGGGTTATTATTTATTTTATGCAAGCCATAATATGCCAGCACCCGGTTTTCACCTGTTATATGCACAATATCGCAGGCTATGCTTATCGCCACCAGATCAAAATATTGGGTAACCTCTTCAAAAGGGATATTATTCTTCTCGGCGAATGCCTGTATCAGTTTAAATCCAATACCGCAGCCCGATAATTCTTTATAAGGATATTCACAATCCAAACGTTTTGGATCAAGCACTGCAACAGCGTCCGGTATTTCATCTCCTGGTGTATGGTGATCACAAATAATAAAATCGATGCCTTTTTCATTGGCATAAGCAATCTTATCAACCGATTTAATACCGCAATCCAGCGCGATGATCAGCGTATAGCCATGTTCAGCCGCGTAATCAATTCCCTGGGTGGATATGCCATATCCTTCCTTGTACCTATCGGGGATATAATATTCTAAATAGCGATGATATTTCTTAAAAAAGCCATACACAACAGCAACCGAAGTAGTACCATCTACATCGTAATCGCCATAGATCATCACCTTTTCATTCGCTTTTAATGCTTCTTCTATACGGTCGATGGCTTTCTCCATATCCTTCATCAGGAACGGATCATGCAAGTGCCTGTGGTCGGGTCTGAAGAAATAGCGGGCATCATCAAAATTGTCTATCCCCCGCTGTACCAGCAGTTTACTTAAAACCGGATCGATAGTTAATGCGGCGGCCAACTGGTTTATGGTTTCCTCATCTGCATTCTCCTTTATCGACCACCGTTTTTGCATATCTTTGTTGCTTAGACCAGTAAATATAACGGATTTTTGGATGTTTTTGAATGTGCAAATATGTAAATGTGCGAATATTACACATCAAATAACATCTGCATATTTGCACATCCGCATATCTGCACATTATAACATATATTATGCAAATTTTCTCATTAGGCGAGGGCTCATATTCAGTTGATGCATCAAAAAAATTTATTCCCTTTGATCCTCAAACGGATAACCCTAAGGACCGCCCTGCCTCTTTGTTCATCCATGTAAATCCTTTTTTAGTTAAAACCGATACCGACCTGCTATTGCTGGATACGGGCTTAGGTTTTAAAGATACCCGCGACGAGCTTTTTTTACACCAGCATATCCGCAATGCAGGCTTTGATCCAGAAGATGTGACACAGGTATTAATGTCTCATCTTCACTACGATCACTCGGGCGGATTGGTAGTGGAGCGCGGCGGTAAACTGGAACCAAGTTTTCCAAATGCAACCCACGTAATTCAAAAAAACGAATGGGAAACAGCCATTAACGGTAAAACATCATCTTATCACAAAGAAATCTTCGAGGCTTTGGATGGTAATATTGATATTAAATTTGTGGATGGTTCCGGCGAATTGCAGCCCGGCATCAGGTATGAGCATTCAGGTGGGCATTGTCCTTTTCACCAGGTTTTTTGGATAGCGGAAAACGGACAAAAATGTTTTTTTGGTGGCGATGAATTACCGGAACCCGAACAACTAATCAGAAAGTTTATTGCCAAATATGATTACGACGGCCGCAAAGCAATGCAGTTACGTGAAGATTATGGTAAAATTGCTGCTGCTGAAGGCTGGACTTGCCTATTCTATCATGCTAAATCAATAACCGAGGGGAAGGTTACTTATACCGATGAGCATTTTACAGTAGCGCAGGCTTAAACGGCTTTATCAGCCTCAAACATTTCTTTTATCTTTTCAACGCTCAATGGTTTCGAGATAAAGCTATGCACAAGCGGGTATGACCTTGCCTTGTTAATATCGTTACTAAATACCGATGAAGAAATAATAAATATTTTGCTCTTACCCAACGGGTCAATGTTAAGGCGTTTATACTCATCTAAAAACTCCCAGCCATTCATAATCGGCATGTTAATGTCCAATAGAATATAATCTGGTAATTTGCTCGGATCTTTACGCTGTATCTCAACCAACTGGTCTATAGCGAATTTCCCATTAAGGCAAGCCATAATTTCAGTGGTTAGCAAAGCTTTTTTTATCAGTTTAATGGATATGAAATTGTTTATCTCATCATCATCAACCAACAAAATACTTACGGCCTGATTATTAGTGTTCATGAGTTTTTATATTCGTATTCCTTATACGGATCGGCAAAATAAAAAGTTATATTCCTATAAGTTGTAATTATAGATTATTGTTTTTTAATTGGCAAAATAAATTTAACTATAAATATTCATATAGCGATTAACGCTACAGTTAAAATTCATAGTCGCGTTCAACCTTGCAAATTCTTACCTTATAATGAGCATACCATGCGTCTCTGCCTTGCTTCTGGGCAACTAAATGGCGGGTATTTGCCTTCCAGTTTTTTATGGACTCTAATGACTCCCAATAAGATACGGTTATTCCCAATTCGTTCCGCGCGGATTCAACCCCTAAAAAACCTTCCTGCTCAGCCACAAGCTTTTCCATTTCAATGTCCATGTCACCATAACCATTATCGCCCTCTGTTCTGAGCGAAGTAAAAATCACAGCGTAATATGGCGCTGCAGGTGTTTGAGCTATCATATTCTTTTATTAATGTGCAAATATGCAGGTGTGTGGATATGTAAATGGAAGATATGCAAATGATCTTTTAAATTAAATCATCTGCATATTCACGCATTTGCATATCAATTTCACGTTCCGTATTCCGGTGTAGTTACTTCACTTTCTTCAAACTCGTAATCACTTAATGGCGGGCATGAGCAAATTAAAGTCCTGTCGCCGTAAGTATCATTCACACGACCAACTGATGGCCAGAATTTATACTCCACCACATAAGGCAGCGGGAAGGCAGCTTTTTGACGGGTATAAGGATGCTCCCATTCGTTAGCTGTTATTACAGCTGCAGTGTGAGGGGAATTCTTCAACGGGTTATTTACCTTGTCTGATAAGCCTTTCTCCACGTCGTCAATTTCATGACGGATGGCGATCATCGCATCACAAAAACGGTCAAGCTCATGTTTAGGTTCTGATTCTGTAGGCTCAACCATAACCGTACCCGCAACCGGGAACGAAACAGTTGGCGCGTGGAAACCATAATCCATTAAACGCTTGGCAATATCCGTAACCTCGATACCGAAGTTTTTAAACGCGCGGCAATCTAATATCATCTCATGCGCGCAACGTCCATGTGCGCCGGTATACAATACCGGGTAATGGTGATGCAAGCGTGCTTTAATATAGTTAGCATTCAATATAGCGTAACGGGTTGCATTGGTTAAACCATCAGCGCCCATCATCGCGATATAAGCGTGTGATATAATTAATATAGATGCTGAACCCCAAGGTGCAGATGACACCGCATGAATAGATTTGCCTTTGTCGATATCAACCACTGCATGCCCCGGTAAAAACGGAACCAGATGCTTAGCCACACCGATTGGCCCCATACCCGGACCACCACCACCGTGAGGTATGCAGAAGGTTTTATGCAAGTTCAAATGGCAAACGTCAGCGCCAATATTAGCCGGACTAGTAAGCCCAACCTGCGCGTTCATGTTAGCGCCATCCATATAAACCTGTCCGCCATTTTGGTGGATGATCTCGCATATTTCAATAATGGATTCCTCAAACACACCATGTGTTGATGGGTAAGTAACCATTAAGCACGATAATTCATTTTTGTATTGTTCGGCTTTCGCTTTCAGGTCGGCAACATCAATGTTTCCGTTGTCATCGCATTTAACCACTACAATTTTCATCCCAGCCATAGCGCCGGATGCCGGGTTAGTGCCATGTGCTGATGATGGTATCAAAGCGATATTACGGTGATGATCGCCTCTATCTTCATGATAAGCGCGGATCACCATTAAACCAGCGTACTCACCTTGCGCACCAGAGTTTGGCTGTAAGCTCATAGAAGCAAAGCCGGTAATTTCGCTTAACCATTTGTTCAGCTCATCAAATAGCTGCATGTAACCGCCGGTTTGATCAGCAGGAGCAAATGGATGCATTTTGCTGAACTCGGCCCAGGTAACCGGAACCATCTCAGTAGTCGCATTCAGTTTCATGGTACATGAACCCAGCGCGATCATCGAATGACAAAGCGAAAGGTCCCTTGCTTCCAATGATTTGATATAACGCAGCATCTCATGCTCTGAATGATGCGAATTGAATAGTTTATGTGTTAAATAAGTTGATGTACGCTGTAATTCAGCAGGAACAACCGTTTTGATATTACCTTTTAGCTCATCAATATTTACATCATTCAATGTTTTACCTTTTACCTTGGCGAAAAAACGAACAATGGTTTTAACGTCTTCAACCGATGTGGTTTCGTCCAGTGATATGGTAACTACCGAACCTTTGTAATGCAGGTTCATTTCGTTATTAACCGCCTCGCCATGTAATGGCCCGGCTAGCTCACCTAAATCAAATTTAACAGTATCGAAGAATGATTTATTAAGCTGTCCATAACCTAATTCTTTTAATGAATCGGCCAATAAAACTGTTAAACCATGTATTCTTTCAGCAATCAGTTTCAAGCCTTGCGGACCATGGTATACTGCATACATACCAGCCATAATAGCCAATAATGCCTGTGCGGTACAAATGTTTGATGTTGCTTTATCCCTGCGGATGTGCTGCTCGCGGGTTTGCAATGCCATACGCAAAGCGTAATCTCCCGCGCTGTCGATAGTAACACCTATGATACGACCAGGCAACGATCGCTTGTATTCTTCTTTAGTAGCGAAAAATGCCGCATGCGGACCGCCAAAACCCATTGGCACGCCGAAACGCTGCGTATTACCAACCACAATATCTGCGCCCCATTCACCCGGAGGGGTTAATAGTACCAGGCTCATTAAATCGGCAACTACGGTTAGTTTAATGCCTTTTTCGTGTGCTTTGGTGGCGTATTCTTTGTAATCGTAAACCTCACCTTCGCCGGCAGGGTATTGTACTATAGCGCCAAACATATTTTCGGTTAACTCAACCGTGTTGTGATCGCCTATTTGCAGTTCGATGCCATAAGGCTCCGAACGTGTTTTTAAAATATCAATAGTTTGCGGGAACAACTCTTGCGATACGAAGAACACATTAGCCTGCTGGTTTTTACGCAAGCTGTATTGCATAAACATAGCTTCAGCAGCAGCAGTACCCTCGTCTAATAACGAAGCGTTGGCAATTTCCATCCCGGTTAAATCCGCAACCATCGTCTGGAAGTTCAACAAAGCCTGTAAACGGCCCTGCGCAATTTCTGCCTGGTATGGCGTGTATTGCGTATACCATCCCGGGTTTTCCAGTATGTTACGTTGTATTACGCCCGGTACGATCACATCGTAATAACCCTGACCAATAAATGATTTGAAAACTTTGTTTTTTGACGCGGTTTGTTTCAGCGTGTTCAGGTAATCGAACTCGCTTTTTGCCGCCGGTAAATTCAACGGATTTTTTAACCTGATTCCCGCGGGAACGGTTTGATCTATCAATTCATCAAGCGAACTAACGCCGACGGTTTTTAGCATTTTAGCGGTGTCAGCCTCATTGGGGGCTATGTGGCGCGACTGGAATTTCTCCTGGTAATCGATATTCAGCTTCATGTGGAAATAGCGGGCAATTAAAATTGATGCAAAGGTACAATTTTCCACATGAGTAACAATTAGCTAACCATATATTGACAATGGATTTACAACCTGCTGCCGCCAATTAAAAATTTATAAATCAGCAATTAAGTTGTATTTTTCCATCCCCTAATACTTTATGCTGAAAAAACCTTTTCTCTTATTATTATTTCTTTGTTTTGGCGTGAAAGCCTTTTCAGCGGTATTTGTGGTTACGAGCAACGCTGATTCGGGCCCAGGCACGTTAAGGGATGCTTTGACGCAGGCGGCGGCGAATGGGACTGCAGAAAAAGATTATATTAATTTTAATATTGCAGATACGAGTCAGGTTGGCAGGACCATTACGCTGGAAAGTGAGTTGCCTTTTGTAACTGCAAACATGGTAATTGATGGCTCTACGCAGCCCGGCAGCATTCTCGATCCCGCAGGGAGCAAAATAATCATAACCCCAGACAGATCCAGCTACACAGCCGAACGCGAATGGACGGCTGCATTTATGTTGCAAAATGCTGATAACGTAGAAATCTATGGTTTTGATATCAATGATTTTGCCGGCCTGAAAAATATATACGAGGATGCTTTCGTACAAAACTGTGCTATATATGCAGCAAATTCAGCACATCTTACTATTGGCGCTCCCGGCAAGGGTAATTATATGTACAGTGATGATTTTATAATAAATGAGAACAGTCAAAATGCAATAGCTGCTGATTCTATTGTAAATATTAAAATACAATCAAATTATTTTGACTATAGTTCTGTAGGACCAAATGATCAAAGTATTTTTAAGGGCAGTTACATTTTGGACCATGATATATTATTTGGCGGAGATACCCCTGCTGAAGGAAACCATGTAAATGGTGAATTACAACTTTCCGGCAAAAATATTTGGATGGAGAATAATTCATTAGCCTTAGATCAATATGGCTCACCATTACCGGATAATAAATTTATTACTGGAATAATAATGGGTGGTACAAATATATTTTTCTATAACAATACGGCTAATATATTCCAGCTCCAAATAGACGGAGCCAATAATTTTGAGGTATATAATAATAAAGATTTTAATACCAGTGCGGGTGCGGGCTCAGTAGGAGGGCTTACATTGTATCAATCTAACAATGGAATCATTGGTTCAGACGATATTACAAAACAGAATGTATTATATTGTGTAAATTCTAATTTAGGTATTGGCAACCAAGATTGTAATAATATACAAATATTAAAAAACAGCATTACATGTAGTGAAAAGGCTTACAATTTGCTCATTGAATACAATTTCCCTAACATCCATATTCCTGCAATTAAAGTATTGGTAAACAGCGATACTGAGTTTTCAGGCAAAGCCTCTCCGAATTCGAAAATATATGTTTATGAGGATAATACTGATTGTGAGATATGCAACCCGGTAGTTTATATCACAACACTCACAGCGGCCGCAGATAGCACGTGGAAACTAATTGGCAACTTTGCCGGGAAGAAAATGTTGGCAAATGCCTTGCTTAACCAAAACTCATCTGAATACACTGCTCCTGAAATACCCGTTGATTACCGTAATTCTATCATCAGGCAACCATCATGTGGATTAAAAAATGGAGTAATGACGATTAGCTACCCATTAAAAACTTTAAAAGTTAAATGGTATGACAGTAATACTAATCAGGAAATAGGCGAAGGAGATACTATAAAAAATCTTGGTCCCGGCAACTATTACGCAAAAGCATATAATGGAAATTGCGCAAGTGCACCTATGGGATTTCAACTATACGATGTCGAGCCGCAAATAATCTCTACATACGTTTCTATACTAAACCCCTCATGTGGTAAAGGAGGATCAATAACCGGATTGATACCCACAACTGATTCACAAGATCTCGCTACGTATAAATGGACTGATTCAAATAATAATGTTGTAGGCAATCAAGCAGAAATCTCTAATCTTAGTGCCGGTACCTATACGTTAACAATGACGGATACCGTAACGAAATGTTCTACTACATACGGCCCCGTAACTCTAAAAAACACCACCGGCCCCGACATCGATCAAAGCCACGTCAAAGTACAATCCACCAACTGCGGGCAGACAACAGGTTCGATAACCAATATCCCCGCAACCGGCACCGGTACTTTAAAATATAGTTGGATAAACAGCGCGCAGCAAACGGTTAGCACTGATAGTATATTAGTAAACCAACCTGCTGGGACTTATAAATTACAAGTAACTGATGATACCCAATGCGGACCGGTTTCCAGCTCAACCATTAATATTCCTGAAACTAACGGTATCACGATGGATGAATCAAAAGCCATTACATCCCCCGCAAGCTGCGGAAATAATAATGGCTCGGTTACAGGCATAAGTATCACCGGCGCTACCCAATACCAATGGCTTGATGCCAATAATAACACAGTTGGTACAACTGCAGATCTGCAAAATGTGCCTTCGGGAAATTACACGCTTACCGCATCAAATGGTTTTGGTTGCAGCAAAATCAGTAAAACTTATTTTATAGCACAGCCACCCGGAACCATATATCCCAATTATGCTGTTTCGATGGCGGAATCGTGTTACGGCTTAAATAATGGTTCATTAACCGTTACTACCGATGCGCTTGTTAAAACATTACGTTGGGTAAACAGCCAAAACCAACCGATTGGAAACACGCAACAAATTAACGGCCTTGCCCCTGATGTTTATACGCTTTATCTCACAGACGCCAATGGTTGTGAAATCGCTTATGGTTCTTATAGTGTACTCGGTGCTGCTCAAACACAAATAGTAGCCGGATCTGAACAGATCACACCCGATCAATGTTCAACCCAAACGGGCAGTATCAGCAATATACAGATTACGGGTGGCATCCCGCCGTATACTTACTCGTGGACAAACCAAAACAATGTGGTATTTTCCTCATCAGCATCTATTAGCGGGCTCAGCGCAGGCACATACCAGTTTGGTGTAAATGATTCGCGGGGATGCGGCCTGGTAACTGCCACCTACGTAGTGCCAAATCAGGATAATACAATTTCCCCGCCTTTGGTAAATGATGTGGGATTATGCACTCCCGGCACTGCATTATTACGGGTGCAAAACATAGTTGCTGGATATAGTTATCGTTTGTACGATTCAGGCACGGGTACCACACCTATTGATGAGCAAACAAGCGGTGTATTTAAGATCACCGTAAATGCAAATACAAGCTATTTTGTAACACAGTTTATCGGTTCATGCGAAAGCTCCCGTACTAAGGTAAACGTAACGGTAGGATTATCCGGCGTAAACATCGCCAACACTTTTACGCCCAACGGCGATGGGATCAATGATTACTGGCAAATAGCGGGGATTGATAATTACCCGGCAGCATTGGTACAAATATTTAACCGCTACGGGCAAAAACTATTTGAATCCAAGGGCTACAGCATACCATTTGATGGTACGTACAAAGGACAAAAACTAGCATCCGGAGTTTACTATTACATCATCAACCTGAATACAAAATGTAGCCTGCTGAGCGGTAGCTTAACTATTTTGCGTTAGCACAAGCTCTCAAATACATTTGTATGGTATTCTCCAATCCGTAATACAAAGCATCGCATATTAAGGCATGGCCAATGCTAACTTCCTGTAAACCGGGTATATTTTCAACAAAGTAGTTAAGGTTATGCAAATCAAGATCATGTCCGGCGTTAATACCGAGGCCGTATTGTAGGGCAACTTTCGCGGCTTTAACATAAGGCGCTATTGCTTGCTCTTTTCCTTTGGCGTAATTAGTTGCGTAAGCCTCGGTATACAATTCAATACGATCAGTGCCGGTTGTGGCTGCCGCGGCAACCATTTCGGGCACCGGGTCAACAAAAATAGATACCCTTATGCCCGCCGACTTAAAGGTTGCTATAATGTATTTCAAATAGTCCTGGTTAGCAATGGTATCCCAGCCATGGTTCGAGGTGATCTGCCCTAAAACATCGGGCACTAGTGTAACCTGCTCGGGTTTGTTGGCTAATACAAGGTCAATAAATTTTTGTTCCTGACAATTACCTTCAATATTAAATTCAGTGGTCACAATTTTTTTCAGATCGAAAACATCCTGGTAGCGGATGTGCCTTTCATCGGGGCGTGGGTGTATCGTGATGCCTTGTGCGCCAAAACGTTCGCAATCTTTAGCCACCTGTACCAAATTAGGGTTGTCGCCGCCACGCGCATTACGCAGGGTCGCAATTTTATTTATATTGACGGATAATCGGGTCATAGCTTATGTATACTTTTGCCGGGGTAAATATCATTAATACTTTACTAACATCTAAAACAATTTTATGATTGATTTTATTTACAAATCGTTATGAAAAAACTATTATTCCTTTTATCACTCTTATTATTAATAAGTTCCTATAGCCGCGTTAATGCGCAGGCCAACTATACCAAAATAGAAAACTACGAAGTATTCTACGGTTACGCCCGGCACTTCCCGCAGGAGTGGATGATATTGCGCAAGTTTGATAACTACGGCAAACACTACCTCCTTCTAGTAAACCCGCAAACGTTGGAAACCCGTATTGACGAAAGCAACTTTTACCAGATCAAACAAATGACTATCGCACAGGCAAGGGCCTTTTTCGGTAACTCTCCCTACCAGGATGCATTAAAAAAAGCTGAAAAGGCGTCTGTTATGATACAGGATGCCGGCATTGAAACCGGGATGCCCAAAGAAACAGGGATCAGCCTAACGGCAGATCTTTGCCCATCACACAAACCCCTTGATCGCCGTATATTCACCGACATTATTGCTGAGTTTAAAAAGGTGGAAACACCCGTGCCTATAGCCTTATCCATCACCGGTATCTGGATGCGCGACCACCAGGAAGATCTGGAATGGTTAAAACAGTTACAGGCTAACCATGAAATTTATATCACCTGGATAAATCACTCCTTTAATCATCGCGTAAGCTTAAAAGCACCATTGAAAGAAAACTTTTTATTAGAGCCCGGCACCAATATTAATTACGAAGTGCTGGAGACTGAAAAAGCCATGCTTAAAAACGGATTGCTGCCATCAGTGTTTTTCCGGTTCCCGGGATTGGTGTCGGATCAACAACTGGTATACCGGATTACCGACTTTGGCCTGATACCAATTGGTACAGATGCCTGGCTGGCTAAAGGGCAAGCCCCCCAAGCGGGCAGCATTGTACTCATACACGGCAATGGCAACGAACCGGTAGGTGTTAATGATTTCATCACCTTGCTGAAACAAAAAGCTCCGGAAGTAGCGAAAAAACAATGGTTACTGTACGACCTGCGCCAAAGCGTGGATGATGAATTTGAAACACCTGATACGATAGCCAATCCGAAGAAAAAATAAACGATTAGCACATTGCCAATATGAGTTGGATATGCCCCAAATGCGAACGTGAACTTAAGCATATTAATGCAACCCATTACTGCATTAAAGTAAGCGTTGATAGTTTGTTTGAGGGCCGCCCCGCTGAACTGGAGTTGGTTTTTGATAAAATATTAGCCGAGGTTGTCGATTGGGATGATGTGTTGATCAGTACGAGTAAAAACTGTATTGTATTTGTTCACAAGCGCACTTTTTTTGTGATAAGGCCGATGCAAAAACAGCTTGATCTTAAATTTTATTCTAAGGCGAAGCCTGAATCTCCAATTATCATAAAAAGTACTTTTCATGCAGGGAAGTATGAAAACAGCATAAGGATTTCGCAGTTAACCGACCTGACTATGGAACTTTTTAGGATGATAAAGGATTCATATATTTTGTTATGATTTAAAAAATGAGCATCGGCCCTGTGCGATTCCCGCCCCCGGGGCGGGGAAGGGTGGGGTTATGATAAATTGCTTGGCTTATAAACCCTTCCCTGCCACTGCATATGCAATCGCACTCCTCCCGTGGGAGGGAATTGAAGTACAAAGCATTAACTTTGCCTCTTGAATCCTGATTCTTAGCTCTTGATTCTATCTGTTAACGAATGTTAAATTTTTGCTAATGAACATTATAAGCCAGTCCTTTGTTTAACCAACAAAAAAAGCGTTGTGATAAAAAACTTACTCCTTACTATTTCACTGTTACTGTTTATTTCAACAGCGGCATTCGCACAACAATTAAACGGTTTAGTATTGGACAAGCTTTCGCACAAGCCTGTAGAATATGCTACAATTCATACTGGTCAATATGTAACGTCCACCTCTATAGAGGGTAAATTCAGCCTGTATAATATCCATTTTAGTGATACCCTCAGGGTAACATGTGTAGGTTATGTACCTTACACCTATACTGTTTATAACATTCATGCCGATACCATTTATGTTGAACCTGTTTTGATACAATTACAGGATGTAAACGTTCGCACCCGTAACTATAAATCCGACTCGTTAAACCTCCGTAAGGAATTCGCAGGAACATTCAACTATCAAAAACCATCTGCCAAAGATCTCCTAAAAAACAACTTGCCAAGTGCTGCTTTTGTAGACCATGGCAGCGGTACAGACGGCGGTACTCCAATCGGCGGACTTAACCTATTAGCTATCGCAAGTCTTTTCGGCAGAAACAAAACACCTTCTGCCAAACTCCAAAAACAACTACAGGATGATGAGGAAGCCAACTACGTCGATCATAAATTCTCCAAATCTAAAGTGGAAGTAATCACCCATATGCAGGGCGATTCGCTCCAGGATTTTATGGATGACTACCGCCCAACCATCACCCGCCTAAAACAAATGACCGACTACGAACTGCTCATCTACATAAAAGAGAGCTATACGGAATTCATTAAAACGTATAAGCCCGGGGAGCATGAGGTGTTTAAGAAACCATAAAGACTATAAGTGCCTCAGCATGACACCCCTCTCTTTTTATAATAGGTCATTAGAAAAAATTCAGCCGCATCTTCCGATTATTTACGGCGAACACCAACAATGTTAAACCTTGATATTATTAAGCCCGTTTACTCATAAATCGCTTCTGTAACCAAGCACGAACCGGCTCGTCATATAACTTAAGGCAGGCATAAGCTATAGCTACGGCGGTTATCAAAAGCCCCAAACCTACCAGCACGCCTTTAGCCATTGGTATTTTGTCTTGAACAACCCAGGCTGTGTACCAGTAAATGAGCGGATAATGTGTAATGTAGATAGGATAAGAAATATCGCCCATAAATTTGCAAAGCTTAATAGCGCTTTTGTTTTTTATAGTACTACCCGCGCCCATGGCAACAATTAAAGGGAAAAGGACAATGATGGTAATGGATTCGTACAAACCATTCATCCATAAATGTGATTCATCACCGACCCTCGGGAGGCAAAGTATCACAACTAAAAGTAAACTGCATACACCAAAAGCCCATTTAACGTTGATCAGCTTGCCTACGCGGCATAACAGCACCCCGGCGAAAAACGGATAAAGCAAACGGGTAAAACCTATATTTAGCTGCGTTTTATTGATCGACCAGCCGCCTATTACATCACCCTGTGGGCCCCAAACGGTGTAGTGTATCAACAAACAAGCCGATAGAAACACGAATATAGCAAGCACGGTATTAGAGAACCTACGGATAAACAGTGCGTACAATATGTTGGCGATATATTCAAAAAACAGCGACCATGCCGGGCCGTTCAGCGGGTGCATTTCCTGCCAACCACGGATATCCATGGATATTGGCAACGGGATCAATGTAAAACCGACCACCATTACCAGCAGCATTTGCCATACAGGCGTGCTATTGATTAGCGGGAACATAGCTCCACCCTGGAAATAGAACAATGCCGCGCCGATAATCGACCCCATTATAACCATGGGCTGCAGACGGATGAGGCGGCGTTTGTAAAAGTCCCATTGCGTCATTTTTCCCCAGCGGTCGTCATATGCATAAGCTACCACAAAACCCGACAACAGGAAAAAGAAATCAACTGCTAAATAACCATGATTAAGGAGCTGCTTAAAGCGGTTATCATTTGCATATGCTTCAAGCACATGGAAAGAAACCACAACAATAGCGGCCACACCACGCAGGCCATCCAAAATTTCGTAATGATTTTTTGAGGGAAGAGTTGCAGTTTTAGTCATAATAGGTTGCCGTTTGGCTGGGTTTAATAATTGTATTATGCCAATGTCTGCTTATTTTTATAGATGTGCAAATTTGTTTGAAATTAATGTTTCAATATGAAGCAATAAGATGAAAGTAGGTGGTGAAAATACAATAGGTGTTCGAAAGACGAGGTAATTAAAATTGTACTTAAATAAGTTAGGTGTGTAGTGGGTGTCATCCTGAGCGTAGTCGAAGGGTGGGCGCAGAGGCCCGCCCGCATGCTTCGACTACGCTCAGCATGACACCCTTTTTGCCAGATGTTTACGTTCCCGCAGGGTGATTAAGTTAGAAGCATAAAACCCCTGCCGCAGATTTTCCGCTTATTGTTTCAAGTACCGAAGCGCAACAGTCCCCGACTCAAAAACCTCCGACTCAACCAATTTTAAGTGTAATTTTTCTTGCAGGTTGCCTTCAAACAGCCGCCTGCCTTCTCCTACAACTAGCGGGTGAACCACAATACGATATTCATCAATCAGGCCAAGCGCTGCAAGTTGCGAAGCAAGGTCTATACCGCCGACTAAAATATTTTTGCCTGGTTCTTGTTTCAATTTAATTACTTCGCCTTGAAGGTCTGTACGGACAATCCTCGTTTTTTCGTCTTCGGCGCTGGCTAATGATCGTGAGAAAACAACAATTTTGTCGACAGCGTTAAATGCATGGGCATATTCTACATCTGAATCCCTATCCCCTTCAGGATTTTTCGCCACATCCGGCCAATAGGGAACCATCAATTCATAAGTTTTACGCCCGTAGAGGAAGGTACCGGTATCCCGCACCAACTGGATAAAATACTCCATCGTATCTTCATTGGGAAAAAATTTGGTATGATCGCAGCAGCCATCTAAGCTGATGTTGATCGCGAAGACTAACTTTCTCATTTTGATTGGTTTTAGTTATTGGTGACTAAAAATAATAAATTTTCTTCACCGCGCGTCATTGCGAGCGATAGCGTGGCAATCCGACACTGGTTTCAGTCTGTGACTGAAATCCTGGATGATGACAGTTTGTAACTGTCTAATACAATAAAGTTATATCCAGAAAGCCTTTTATGCCTGCATAATCTTTTGCGCTGCTATAAACGTAATGTTCCGGCTCTTCCACTATGCCCTCAACAACCGGGTTATTGTGAAGGTAGTTCAATCGCTGGTCTATTTTGTCATTGGTATCTAAGCAAACCGGATGATTATCCTGCTGCCAAAACTGATAATTTTTGTTATTGCTGTTTCTTTCACCATTTGATCGAAACAACCAAAGCATCCAACGTTTACGGCTTTCCTGTATGTTTTCTTCGATTGTGGCTATTAACTTTTTGCTGGTAAATTTCTTTAAATCGCGAAGGATGTCTGATAAATTATAGTTTTCTTTAGCCGAAGCTATCAGGTGAATGTGGTTATTCATAATAACATAAGCATATATTATTAAGCCCTTGCTTTCCCTACAATATTTTAAAGATTCTATGATCAGATCTTTATAGTACGGTCGGGACAAAGCATCAACCCATTCCACTACAGCAAAAGTTATAAAATATATTTCATGACTATCATTTATGCGGTATTTGGAAGGCATATTAGAATTGATATGGTTTAGTTAGGCGAAAGTTACAAACTTTCTTTGATCTATGGGCTTCAGTTATAAACTGAAGCCAGTGGGGGGGGACAGGAAACAGAATGAAGCTATTATCTACCAACTTTTCTATTTTTATTAATAACTCTCCTTTCAAATTTTTTCCCTGCGTTAAATGCTTTTAAAAGGCCATAATGTATTGCATACCTTACACCTTCTTTTACTTTGGGATTTATATTAGAATATGTCCTTTCTCTATAAGACCAATGAATATGTGGCTCAAAATCCTCTGTATCTTCGATATAGCAGATTATATTTAAATCGAAAAGGAATTGTAAAAACTTATCGCTTGACTCAAAAAACACTGGAATATTTAAGTTGTTTTTTTCGATATGATTGGCGAATTGATCGTAACAAAACATAAACTCATTATAATCAAAACTTGGTTTGCCATTCAAGTATTCAAAAAACTTCAGAAACAACTCGTAATCTGCATCTGAATGATAAAATGCTAAATAGTCTTTTATCTCACCAAGTAAATAGTCAGAATATTTGGATCTAAAAGATGGGTTTTCAAAATCTTTTTCATCAACTATCTCAAGTTTTCGCTCCGGATTTTCCTTTAGGTTTTCTTGTAGGATTTTCATCATCGTAATTATGTCCCGAGGTCGAAACATGGAAAATCTTAAAAAGGAAACGAATGAGTCATCTTTTCTTGCCGTTCTAGTTTCGTTTTTAAATGGAAAGTAATAATCCCATGATTTACCAGCCACCAAAAACTCATCTTGTTGTGTATTTAGGATTGTGTCCGCCATTTTAAATAGACTTGAAGTCGTATATGTTGGATATTTTGTTTTCCAATCAAGTAATACTCCATTGTCTCTAATTTTATTATTTAAATTTTGTAATCCTAATTGAGAAAAAATATCTGGCCGAACAAGTATCATAACTTTTAACCTTCCCTTAGAATCTCTTATTTTTGAGAAAAAATCATTATTTAGTGTCCAAACGGCATTTGCAAGCCCCTTTACACACTCTAAATAGTCTTCAAAATCTATGTTTCTTGGTCTAATATCTATACCATCAATAAAAAGTATATGATTTTTCTCCAATTTTAGTGAAGATAAAGCGTCTTCAAATTTTCTTTGTATATATAGTAAATTAATTTGGAATTTACTTTCTGTAAACGATTCACTATGCTTGTCTTCACCAGAAATTTTAAAGAACTTGTGCATTAATTCTGCTACCTCTTTTGTTTCCTCAATAATATTTAATGCATATATTATTTCAGGTGAAAAAGCGGATTTGTAAAATGAGTCTATAGCATCCTGTAAAGGTTTAAATTTCGAAAACTTTGAAACAAAAATGCTTTCCTTTTCGCCCTTTTGAATTTGTTGTGAAAGCAATAGATATATAAGTACTTTCCAAATATTCGTATACTCAGTTAAGGTTAATTGTTTCTCTTTTTTAAGTTTAATAAATTTAACATATTCAGTCTCCCTAATGTGATTTAAATAAGAACTGGTGTTTTGAAACTCGTTATTAGATAAATAAAGTGAATAAGCTGTTTTTCCTGTGCCTTTGTCACCAACAAGAAAATAATTTGATGGCTTCAAAACCGCGAACAATTCTTCGTTTCTTATAAAATATTTATTTAAAAGATTTTTATTTTCTCTTTTTTTGTAATTCTCAGCATCGCCGAAACCCAAATTTAGGTCTATGAATTTTTTCATATTGGTTAGGTTGTTAAGTCGTGAAGCTACATAAAATACTTTAATTTTCGAGTCGCTTTCATATCTAACACAAAAAGGCCCAGTCCTAAAACCACTCCTCTTGAATTTGATTTCCAGCAGTAGTCGGTGTTTCAAACTGCACCAATCTCAATCAAAAACCAACAAAAACCCTCAATTTTCCATCAAAAACTACCAAAAAACGAGCAAAATTCATCGTTTTTTAAACGTTTTTCACTCAAAAACAGCCATTTTTAGCCTAAAAAGCATCTTAAAAACAACGTAAAAACCGCCTTTTTAGGTGTTTTCCGGGCGTTTTTGGAGCTAAAAGTGTTCCAACTGTACCACCTGTTTCACTTGTACCATGAAACAGTATGGCACAAAAAAGGGCACAGTCCTAAAACTATGCCCTCTTGAATCTTGATTCTTATTTCTTGAATCTAGTACCTGTAGTACTCCGGTTTAAACGGACCTTCAACCGTAACGCCGATATAATCAGCCTGGTTTTGATCTAATACTTCCAGCTCCACACCAATTTTTTCAAGGTGCAAACGGGCAACCTTTTCGTCAAGGTGTTTAGGCAGGGTGTATACTTTATTTTCGTATTTATCGCCATTGTTCCAAAGCTCTAATTGAGCTAAAGTTTGGTTGGTGAACGAGTTACTCATCACAAAGCTCGGGTGGCCAGTAGCGCACCCTAAGTTAACTAGACGACCTTCAGCCAAAACGATAACGTCGCTGCCATCGATGGTATATTTATCAACCTGTGGTTTAATTTCAATTTTGGTATTGCCATAAGCGCCGTTTAACCAGGCCATGTCAATCTCGTTATCAAAGTGACCAATGTTACAAACAATCGCTTTGTCTTTCAACGCGCGGAAATGTTTCTCGCGTACAATGTTCATGTTTCCGGTAGCAGTAACCACAATATCAGCCTCGCCTATAGCGGTATCTAATTTTTTAACCTCGAAACCTTCCATAGCTGCCTGTAAAGCGCAGATCGGATCAATTTCGGTAACAATTACACGTACGCCTGCGTTGCGTAATGAATCTGCCGAGCCTTTGCCCACATCGCCATAACCGCAAACAACAGCAACTTTACCGGCCATCATCACGTCAGTAGCACGACGAATCGCGTCAACCAGTGATTCACGACAACCGTATTTATTATCAAATTTCGATTTGGTAACCGAATCATTCACGTTAATAGCCGGCATTGGTAATGTACCCGCTTTAACACGCTCGTACAAACGGTGTACACCGGTAGTAGTTTCTTCTGATAAACCTTTAATACCGCTGATCAATTCAGGGTAACGGTCTAACACCATATTGGTTAAATCGCCACCATCATCCAAAATCATGTTTAATGGCTTGCGGTCTTCACCAAAGAATAAAGTTTGCTCAATACACCAGTCAAATTCCTGCTCGTTTAAACCTTTCCAGGCATAAACAGAAGTTCCGGCAGCAGCAATAGCCGCAGCGGCATGATCCTGGGTTGAAAATATATTACATGACGACCAGGTAACTTCTGCACCCAATTCAATCAAAGTTTCTATCAAAACAGCAGTTTGGATAGTCATATGCAGGCAACCTGCAATACGCGCGCCTTTTAATGCTTTTGATGGTCCGTACTCTTTACGTAACGCCATTAAACCCGGCATTTCTGCTTCGGCTAATTCAATTTCTTTGCGGCCCCATTCTGCTAACGAAAGGTCTTTTACCTTGTACTTGGTGTATGCTGTCTCTACTGATGACATATTGTTTTCGATTATTTGATTGCAAAATTAAGTAATATAAATGTGAATTAAAACTTGTTTAAACCACCCGGCTTTATACCCCCACCCGGCCTCCGCATCTTACCCCCTCCGTCTCCTTCGTCGACACCTCCCCCTAAATTTAGGGGGAGGCCGGGTGGGGGTATTTGGGCGTTCCCTCCGGTCGGGCTTTCCACTTATACTACACGGGCGTTAGTCACGGGCCGGTACCCATTTCAATCCCTAACGCGAAACTCACCCCGACATCGCTTAGCCGCTTGTCGGCCCTCTCTTCGCCTTTGACGGAAAGAGCGCGAAAGAAAATTTAAGATTGATCTTATCGCTAATATCCAATCCCCTCTTTCCGTCAAAGGCGAAGAGAGGGTGGTCGAGCGAAGCAACGACCGGGTGAGTCACATCTGCGCCTAAATAAAATGATAATGAAAATCAATAAATCCTATAAATCAAGGTTCAGACAATCACGGTCATACAATCTTCAAACAACCCCAAACTTTTTGCCCAAAAAATCATTGTCCTATTGAACAACAATACATAACAAGCCGCTACCCATGATAGAGCACGCATTCATTATAGCCATGATCGTATTATTCATCCATGCATGCAGTTGGCAGGGGATGATATTTGAAGGGGTAAAAAAGCTAATTAAGCCCGAAGGGCATATTTACAAACCGATATATGGCTGCCCCATATGTATGACACCCTATTACGGCACCATCATGTACCTGCTTTTCTTCAGGCTTTCATTTGTAGATTGGCTGCTGACCATCGGCACAGCAGCCGGTATGAGTGTAATATCGGTAATATTGATTGATATTAAAGACGGTATTTGCCTCAGTGCAAAAGAACAAACACGTAATAACGGCAACTAAACCTCTATCAATTTAGGTTTTGCTTTACTTGCCGCCTGGTTGCTTTGCGCCAGTTTAGCATTTTGCGTCATAGATAGGCTTCCGTTATATACAGCGCCGTTCTCAACCTGTAAGGTTTGGGTGCGTATTTCGCCCGTTACTTTACCTGTTGCTCTTATTTCTAACGAAGTAACTTGCAGGTTGCCGGTTATTGTGCCATAAACCACCAATTCTTTGGTAACTACATTCCCCTGTATCGATCCTTTTTCACCTAAAATCAAACCTTCGTCAACCATCACATCCCCAGTTATCTGGCCGTCGATGCGTGCAAAATCAGGCGCTTTTAAATTGCCATCAAAAATACAGCCTTCGCTAATCAGTGTTGATATGGATTGCATATCAAGGGCAACTTTATCTTTTTTAAAAAGTGACATGGTATATTGTTTGTTAGTTGTTTAAGGATAAGTAACTGATCGGGTTCACAGCTTTACCGTTTTTACGAATCTCGTAATGCAGGTGGTTACCTGTCGAACGCCCGGTGGAGCCAATCTCGCCAATTTTTTCGCCTACGGTAACTTCTTGTCCAACCTTTACGGTAATTTTCGAAAGGTGGCCATATAAAGTTTCGAAGTTGTTTTTATGCTGAATGCGTACGCAATTGCCATAACCACCAAACCATCCTGCAAAAACAACTTTGCCATTAGCGGTACATTTAGCCGCGTCGCCGCGTTCGCCTTTAAAATCAATTCCTGGATGAAACTCCGCATGGCCGCCATCAAACGGATCGCTTCGGTAGCCAAAGTATGATGTTAATGCACTAATGTGCGGGTAGCCCATCGGCGTAAAAGCCACAGCAGTTAAAAAACGACTCAAATAATCATCATATAACGAGTATTTTTCTTCATCAGTAAGTTTGGTAGCATCTGCATCATCACCATTGCCACCAACCGCTTTGGTCGAAAAGCCACGTAAGCCACGTTTCTTTAAATAAGAGTTTATGGTTTGCAGTTTGCCTTCAATTTCCTGTATATAGGTTTGTGCTTTGTTTTGGCTTGGGGCTTTCACTGCCGGGGCTGGGGGAGGAATCGCGTTCTTAAGCTTTGTTATCTGGGCCTGCAATTGCGCCTTATCTATTTCTTCCTGCTTGTTTTGGCTGTTTAAATAAAATATTGTGCCCGATAGTATTACTATTAGGCCTAACACGCTTGCCACGTAGTGCTTTAAACGGCTAATATGCTTGGTTTTTACCTGTAATGTTTTGGATGCCCCTTTGGTTTTATCCACAATTATTACCGTACTTATACCAGAGGGTTTAAATTTCATCTTTATTAATTAGGGATTGCAATATAAATAATCAGCTTAAATAAACCAACACGTTGTAATGCACCGGCTTATACGTAAATGACGTAATGTTTGTTTAAACGTGACATAATAACTGTCGCAACAAGTCTTTATTGCGTCAACAAAGTGTTAATATTCGGTTTTTTGGATGTTAACTGCTAATCATTTATTATTTTTGTAGTCAATTTAATTAGATAAAAATGTACCCAGAATATTTAGTTGCCCCCATGCGGGCCGAATTAACCAATGTTGGTTTTGAGGAGTTAAAGGATTCAGCGTCAGTAAAAAAAGCTATTGAAAGCGAAGGAACCGTGTTTGTTATGGTGAATTCTGTTTGTGGATGCGCGGCAGCTAATGCCCGTCCTGCCGCACGTATGGCTACCCAAAGCGAAAAACACCCTGATAAATTCGTTACTGTATTTGCAGGTATGGAAACCGAAGCCGTAAACGCTGCACGTAACTATATGTTGCCTTACCCTCCGTCATCACCGGCTATGGCTTTATTTAAGGATGGTAAATTAGTACACATTATCGAGCGCCACCAAATTGAAGGTCGCCCGGCACAAATGATCGCTGACAACCTGATCGGTGCATTTGAGCAATATTGCTAAGCATAAGATTTAAGAAAATATTAAAAATCCGGCATGTAAACATGTCGGATTTTTTTGTGCTTTATTATTTAATTATCAGTGAAGCAAAAGCACAACCCCTCCGTTAACCGCAAAAATCCGGCATCGTCTGGTTCGGCAACCACACCAGAGGTAATAGCACTAACATTCAAAGAAGCAGGCGCAGCCGGGAGTTTTCTTTTGGTTACTTTTCTTTTGCGGAAAAAGAAAAGTGACGCTTAGCGCAGCGATACCAGAGATAAGAAATCAGCATTTGTCTGTGACTAAAAACCATCCAAAAAACGTGTTAATTTAAGTTATCAACAGGGTTAAATTCCTGTAAACAAGCATTCTGCAAAACTGAATATGAAATCAGGGTACTTTAACCACAAGGTGTTGAAAACTCAAAATAGAATTCTGCTTTTGAGAATAATAGCTTTGAGTAACGGCCTCTAAAATCTTTTTAGCTGGTCAACTCACTATAATTCAATACGAAAATGGGCAGCAAAATATCAAAGAAAACACCAGGCACTGGCGGAAAAGGATTAAAGGTTGATAGATACTTCACCAAAGATGGAGTAAACGTATTTGACCTGTTTAAATATGAGAAACGCTCGTCGGTAATCCGCAACCCATCGGGTGATGCGGTGTTCGAAATGAATAATGTTGAGGTACCCGCTGCATGGTCGCAGGTAGCTACCGATATCCTTGCTCAAAAATACTTCCGCAAAGCTATGGTGCCGATGGCCGATGGCACAACAGGATCAGAAAATAGCATCAAACAAGTAGCCCACCGCATGGCCAATTGCTGGAAGGACTGGGGCTCACGCTATGGCTACTTCGCATCGCAAAAAGACGCCGACATATTTTATGACGAGATAGTATACACCATAACCGGTCAGTTGGCAGCGCCAAACTCGCCACAATGGTTCAATACGGGTTTGCATAGCTCTTATGGCATTACCGGCAAACCGCAGGGACATTATTATGTAGATCCTATTACGGAGAAACTAAGTAAATCAACCTCCGCCTACGAGCGCCCGCAGCCACACGCTTGTTTTATTTTATCTGTGGATGATGATTTAGTGAACGAAGGCGGTATCATGGATCTATGGGTTCGTGAAGCGCGCATTTTTAAATATGGCTCAGGAGTGGGCACTAACTTCTCTAAAATTCGCGGAGAGAGTGAAAAACTTTCAGGTGGTGGCTACTCATCAGGCTTAATGTCATTCCTTAAAATAGGCGACAGGGCAGCTGGAGCTATCAAATCAGGCGGAACTACCCGTCGCGCAGCTAAAATGGTTTGCCTGGATTTAGACCACCCTGAAATTGAAGGTTTTGTAAATTGGAAAGTTGAAGAAGAGAAAAAAGTAGCCGCGTTAATAGCAGCAGGTTATTCCTCAGATTACGAAGGCGAAGCATACCGCACCGTATCGGGCCAAAACTCAAACAACTCGGTTCGTATACCCAACAGTTTCTTCAATGCTTTAAAAGAAGGAAAAAACTGGGAGCTAACCAGCCGCATGACTGGCAAACCTATCAAATCCATCTCCTCACAAAAATTATGGGATGATATCGCTTTCGCGGCCTGGGCTTGCGCCGATCCGGGTGTGCAATATGATAGCACTATAAACGAGTGGCATACTTGCCCTGAGGGTGGTCGCATCAACGCTTCAAACCCATGTTCGGAATACATGTTCCTGGATAATACGGCTTGTAACCTCGCGTCTATCAACCTGGCACATTACTTCGACCCCAAAACACGGGTATTTGATGTAAAAGGCTTTGAACACACTTGCCGTATCTGGACCATCGTTTTAGAAATATCTGTATTAATGGCACAGTTCCCATCAAAAGAAGTTGCCCAGTTATCCTACGATTACCGCACGCTTGGTTTAGGCTACGCCAACTTAGGTTCTGCCTTAATGGTGAACGGTATCCCATACGATAGCGATAAAGCCCGTGCAATTGGCGGTGCTATCACCGCGATCATGACGGGTACTGCTTATGCAGCATCTGCTGAAATGGCCCGCGAGTTAGGTGCGTTCAGCGAATACAAAAACAACAAACAACATATGCTGCGTGTAATGCGCAATCACCGTTACGCGGCTTATAACTCTACCGGAAACTACGAAGGCTTAGAAATTTTCCCTCCGGGAATCGACCAAAAACAATGTCCGGATTACCTGCTTTCTGCCGCCTGCAACGCATGGGATAAAGCAGTAGAAATGGGTGAGCAATATGGCTATCGCAATGCCCAAACCACTGTTATCGCCCCAACCGGCACCATTGGTTTGGTAATGGATTGCGATACTACCGGTATCGAGCCTGATTTTGCTTTGGTTAAATTCAAAAAATTATCCGGTGGCGGTTATTTCAAGATTATTAACCAGGCAGTACCTGAAGCCTTGAGCAATTTAGGTTACCCGGATCATGAAGTTAAGGCTATTGTAAACTACGCCAAAGGAGCTGCTACCTTGACAGGAGCTCCGCATATTAATGCAGATACCCTAAAAGCAAAAGGCTTTACGCAAGATGAACTGGAAAAATTAGACAAGGGTTTAGTTTCTGCATTCGAGATCAGCTTCGCATTCAACATCTGGAGCCTGGGCGAAGAGTGCTTAAAACGCTTAGGTATCACCGCCGAGCAATACAATGCGCCTGATTTTAATGTACTACGTACCTTAGGCTTTAGCCGCAAACAGATCAACGAAGCCAACGAGTATATCTGTGGTACCATGACGCTTGAAGGCGCACCTTACCTAAAAGAAGAACATTACCCAATATTTGATTGCGCCAACAAATGCGGTGCAAAAGGCGAGCGTTATATCCACGCGCATGGCCATATCAAAATGATGGCAGCCGCACAACCTTTCTTGTCAGGTGCTATTTCAAAAACAATCAATTTGCCAAATGAAGCTAAGGTTGATGAGATCAAGGATTGTTACGAATTATCATGGCAATTAGGCTTAAAAGCCAATGCGCTTTACCGCGATGGTTGTAAATTATCGCAACCATTATCTACCAAATCCGACGCTAAAGAAGAAGCAGAAGAAAAATTAGAGACTGTTGAAGAAGTATTAGGCGAAGCGGCCAATGTGAAACTAAGTGACCTAACACCTGAGCAGGTTATAGAAGCCGCAATGGCGATCATGGAGCGCTCAAAAGACACCAGCTTTATGCGCCAGCTGTCACGTGTAGTACAAAAGAAGAGCTTACCATATAAACGCCGTGGTTTCACCCAAAAAGCGACTATCGACGGCCAAACCGTGTTTGTTCGCACAGGAGAGTATGAGGATGGAACTTTAGGCGAAATATTTGTAGATATGCATAAAGAGGGCGCAACTTTCCGCTCATTAATGAACTGTTTTGCTATCGCGGTATCCGTAGGTCTGCAATACGGTGTACCATTAGAAGAGTATGTAGAGAAATTCACCTTCACCCGCTTTGAACCTGCCGGTATGGTGATGGGGCACCCGAATATCAAAAGCTCAACCTCAATCATCGACTTTATCTTCCGTTTATTAGGTTACGAATACCAAAACCGCACCGACCTGGTACACATAATTACCGAGCAAAATGCGGTAACAGGCAACCCGCAAATGCAGGACAGCGATGTTAACCCTGATGAAACTAACGTTTATGCCCCGGTAAAAAATGATAGCGGCGTAACCAAAAAACAAGCCATGACCGTTGACCTAAGCATGGGCGTACAAAGCGATGCGCCAAGTTGTAATGTTTGTGGGCATACTACCATAAGGTCTGGTACTTGTTACAAATGTTTAAACTGCGGTAACTCTATGGGTTGCAGCTAATCACGAATCCCTCAACTAATATTCAGGTCTCAACCACCTGGATATAGTGTTCAGTTTATATGTTAATTATTTGAGCCCTGCCCGGTTGCCATCGGAGCAGGGCTTTTTTGAAGGACAGTTGCAAACTGTCTTCATCCAAAGTTTCAGTCACAGACTGAAACCAGTAAATAAAAACATAATAGACTGGCTTCAGTTTATAACTGAAGCCCACAGATAAAGAAAGTTTGTAACTTTCTTACCTTTGCACCCATGTTCGAAGTAATTCTTAAAAAAGGCAAAGAAAAAGCGGTATTGCAACGCCATCCATGGGTATTCTCCGGCGCTATTGAGCGTGTAAAGGGCAGCCCGGAAAACGGCGACATTGTAAAGTTATTAAATGCCAAAGGCGATTTTATGGCCTACGGTTTTTTTAACGATCAATCGCGCGTGGCTTTACGTTTGCTGGAATGGGACGAGAATACCGTGGTAGATGATACCTGGTTCCGCGAAAAAGTGGGCGTAGCAGTAAAAAGCCGTGCTGATATTTTGGCTGATGGTACCACGAACACCTGCCGCCTTATTTTCAGTGAATCGGATTATTTACCAGGCTTGATTATTGATAAATACAATAACCATTTAGCCGTGCAGATACTTACCTCGGGTATTGAAAAGGTAATGCCGGTTATTATTGATGAACTGAATAATCTATTAAAACCCGAAAGCATTTTCGATAAAAGCGATGCCTCATCGCGCGAGCACGAAGGCTTACAAACCTCAAACGTGGCGCTAACTTTAAACAGTCCACCGGAAAATGTGGAAGTAAAGGAAAACGGCATCATATACAATATCAACATCGCCGAAGGCCAAAAGTCCGGCTTTTACTGCGATCAACGCGATAACCGTAAAATAGTGGCAAGCTATGCCAAAGGGAAAAAGGTATTGGATTGCTTTAGCTACACCGGCGGTTTCACCTTAAACAGTTTGCATAATGGCGCATCATCAGTTACCAGTGTGGACAGTTCAGCCCTGGCTATTGAAACGCTGCGCGAAAACATCAAACTAAACAACCTTGATACAGCCAAACACATCGCCATACAATCCGATGTAAACAAACAACTAAGGGCTTTCAGGGAGCAGGAAGAAAAGTTTGATATTATTGTGCTTGATCCTCCTAAGTATGCACCATCGCGCTCGGCGTTAGACAGAGCCTCACGTGCTTATAAAGATCTGAACAGATTAGCAATGCTATTACTTAATGATGGCGGCTTATTGGCCACCTATTCCTGCTCAGGAGCCATGAATATGGAAACCTTTAAGCAAGTACTGGCCTGGGCTGCATTAGATGCAGGAAAACAGGTACAATTCATCTACCAGTTTTGCCAACCCGAAGATCATCCGGTAAGGGCGTCATTCCCAGAAGGAGAGTATTTGAAGGGACTATTGTGCCGTGTTATTGGTTAAGTGGTTGAATGAGTTGATTAAGTGAATGGTTTTAAAAACTACTCACTTAATCAACTCATTCAATCAATAAACTCCCTTAATTGAATTTCACATTGCCATAGCTCGAATTAATGGCAATCGTTTTACCACTATTGGCTCTGCCTATATAACCTTTATAGCTTTTAGTTGAGTGGAAGCCTTTTTCACCATCATCCGGTGTTTTAGCGGTTACGGTAAATGCATGCTCGCCGTAATTAAAATCACCGTAGCGGGTTACTATAGCAAAGTCTGCATTTTCGTCGCCGCTAAGGCCAATGTCTATGTTGGAGTAGGATGAAGATATGTCCAAACTCTTTACTGTTCTATCCAGGTCGCCAATTTGCAAACCACCGCCGTATCTTAAGTTTATAGTTGCCGAGGTATGCAATTTGCCTATTTTAACCGGGCTATAACTTACATCTGCCGTAAGTGCATTTACCGATCCAACAGTAAGATCACCGTAAGAAAGCTGAATGGTACAATTATTTAAATTTTCTATGTTGGCATTGCCGTATTTTACTCTTAGCGTGCTCTCATTAGTTAATGATCTGGCCTTAAGGCTACCGTAAGAACTATTTATAGTTACTTTACCATCCAGGTCCGGCAAATAAACCCCTCCGTAACGGTTGTCAATTACCAGTTCGTTTTTTGCAGGCATATAAACGGTATAATTGATCTCCATTTTCCTGCTTGAACCACCCTGGAATACCGAATACCACGAACTTTTCACTTCACCTATAATAGTCCTAAAGCTGATTAACGATCCATTCTTAGCATCACTTATGTTCACATTATCCAGTAGTTTCTGCGTAGCATCATCGCTTCCGGCCGAAACCTTTATTTGCACATCCACTTTAACCTCGTTCCTGTTCCATGTGTTAACCGTAACGTTACCATACTTATTTTCTATCGATAGTATATCATTTGCGTCAGCAGGGTAGGTTTTACTATAATTTTTAACCCGGTCATCATCATCACCGGTAGTAGTTGTTGTAATGGTGTTAACACCCGCGTTGTTAACAATAACATTTACCTGCGGGGCAATATCATCTATATCGGTATCAACATCTACATTAATGTTTTTTACTGCAGCCATTACCTGTGCATTGGCTTGTACGCTTAATTTTTTTAACTGTGCATTTAACTTATGCAGTTTTACTTTAATAACTTTTGTATTTATAGTGGTTGATGTATTGGTTGACACCATTACCGGTTCCACATTAATATCCACTGGAGCAACAGGCGCCACCACCGAATCTGTTGGCGCAATTGCCTTAACCGGAGTTTGGGCAAGGCTTGTTAAGCTTATGGCGAAGCAAGCGGCAACTATTACAATTGCGGAATTAAATATTTTTGGTTTCATTTTTTTGATCTTTTTTATCTTGGTTATATTGCTCAATCGCGTTCAATTGTTGGTTAAGCACTTCTGTTTGTATTTGTAAGTTTTGTATCATCGCCCGCAAAACAAGCTCCTGGTTGGGGCTGTTGGCTAAATCGCTATTCAGTTTTTTATAAGTCGAATCCATTTGCGCTATTTCCTTGCTAAACTCCTGGTATAAAGCCGGGTCGCTTTTAGCAATTTGTTTAAGCTCGGTACGCTTAGTTTCCACAAGCGATGCATAATGCATTTGCTGCTTGGCATATTCGGGGTTAATATCTGCCAGGTCAACGCCTCTTTTTTCTATACTCTTTAAAAATACTATAAAGCTTATCCCCATTACCAATATTACGGTAGCTGCCACACGCAGCACAAAGCCTATGGTGAATGTTTTGGCTTCACGCTTTTTTGGCTCTTCGGGTAATTGCTTTTCAATCTCAGCCCATAAGCCAGCTCTTGGTTCAAGGTCATCAAATTCCTCTCGGTTCGCCCTGATAAAATCTTCTAGTCGCTTGCTCATTGTGTTATCCCTTTCCTTTTTAATATCTCTGCTAATTTTCTTTTTGCCCTCAAAAACTGTGTTCTCGAGGTATTTTCTGTAATGTTTAAAACCAGGCCTATTTCTTCGTGGTCGTAACCCTCTAATAAATACAACGATAATACCACCCGGTAGCCATCCGGCAACTCTTTCATAGCATCCTTAACCTGGGCTACTTTAAACAAGGTGTCTTCGTCGCTTTCAACCTCTTCATCCGGTATATTGTCCAGTTGTTCTCCATCAATATCAACCAAATCCATTTTGCGCTTCCGTAAAAAATTTATGGAGCGGTTTACCACAATTTGCTTAAGCCAAAGGCCAAATGTGGTTTCCTGCCTAAAATCTTTCAGCTTATTAAAAGCATCCAAAAACGATTCCTGTAATACATCTTCAGCCTCGGCAATATTGCCCACTATCCTAAAGGCGACGTTTAACATCGCTTTAGAATATAACTTGTACAGCTCGTAGCAGGCTTTTTTACTACCCTGCTTACACTCAACCACCAGGTCGTAATGCTTATCAATGTATACGGATTCCAAATTTTGCAGCTTTCATATAACAAGACACAGCGTTTTTTAGAACGTTGCATGAAGATAAGATTATTTTATATTTTGATGGAAAGAGACTTAGGAAGAGAAATGGATTTGGTTAATTGGGCGTTCCTGCTGATAGAAGCGTGCAGGCTATCCCTGCCTGCCGGTAGGCAGGCGCTCATACTACACAGGGCATTAACCACGGGCAGGTACCCGCTACTATCCTTAACGCGAGAAATTTTTCCCCGCCCTCTTTCCGCCAAAGGCGAAGAGAGGGTCGACCAGCGAAGCGTAGTCGGGGTGAGTCAATTCGGCGTAATGCTACCCTATAAACTCATCAATAGCCCTAACCGCATTCTCATACCGGTCATCACCCGTTCCGGATATAAGTACATAACGTGCGTCCAAAGCTTGTAATTCTTTTAACCAAACGCCCATAAAATGCTCCCGCATATGCGGAAAATCCCGCAATGGATCTTCCTCCCAGGGCAGGTCAATATCTAATAACAGGTAAAGATCATAAGAGTGTTTCGGCAGTTCATCCAAAACCTCCTGCGGCGTACGACCAAAGGTATAATCGCTCCAGATTTTCACGGTAATAAACGTTGTATCGCAAATAAGCAGCCCATTGGCCAACGGCAACATCTCAGCCTCCAAGGCCAGTTGACCGTAAAACATATTAATCTCATCCTGCCAGGTGCAGGGCTCAGTTAGCTTGGCGCAATAATCGCGGGCGAACTCGGGCACCCAAATGGTATGATAATGCTTCGCCAAATAAGCCGACATGGTTGACTTCCCCGTCGACTCCGGCCCTACAACAGCAATTTTTGGTATAGCCATTATTTAACTTTTGAGGATAACCAGTTATTGCGGAAATCCTGTTGTTCTTTGCTTAATGTTTTACCAGCTTTTTCAAAAGTAACCACTTCAAAGTATGGGTTTTCTTCTAATGTTACCGTAGCGCTATGCTCGCCGGTGCGATTTTTATAATCAACCACTATTTTATCGCCAATATTTTTGGAGGCAACAACATCATTAAATGATTTTACATCGGTAATAACTATACCATCTGCCTTCAAAATAATATCACCTGCATCTAAACCTGCTTTATAAATAGGTGAGCCGGCCAAGGTCGTCGACTGCAATGTAAGTCCTTCGGCAGAAGTTACACTTGCTGCACCAGCTCTTCTCCGCCCATAGCCATAACCCAACGGACCAGCCCATGCTTTACCCGGAGCGGCTTTTTGTAATATCAAACCTGCTTTAGCTAGTAATGCTTCGTAGTTGTTTTTTTCTACTCCGTAGATGTAACGGGTAAAAAAGTCATCTGCGAATTTAGGGTTGGTAAGCTTACCCAATATTTTTTGCAGATCAGGGATGGTATAAGGCCTTTGCACTTTGCCTACAGCAAGCCAAACAGCTTTCATATAATCATCAAGCGTCAGGTTAAACTCGCTGCGCAAACGCAGGTCAAGCGCTACTGCGGTAGCGCCGCCGTAGTAATAATAAGTAAGATAAGTGTTATTGCTGTTAACCGGATCTATCGATACTCCATTATCCGCATATACCGCGTAACGGCTCATTTGTGTTTGCGAATATTTAGCAGCAGCCGGTGAGTTTAACACAGAATTGATTAACCCCGATAAAGTTTTCGTATAATCATCAACGCTATGAAAGCCTGCGCGCACCAATAGCATTTCGCCATAATATTGGGTAAAGCCTTCGGCAAACCAAAGCTCGCTACTCATGTTAGCATGTGAAAAATCAAACGGTTCTAATGATTTTGGGCGGATGCGCTTTACATTCCAGCTGTGGAAATATTCATGCGCGAACGTGCTTAGTTCATCAATTTCGTTACCCGCTATTTGCTTATCAGTTTCCACAATACAGGTGGAGTTACGGTGCTCCATTCCATCCCCGGAATTTGACGGATAAACATCATCTAAAAAGGTGTACTCGCCATAGTCATATGATGGCAACTCGCCGTAAACAGCTTTTTCTTCCAGTACAACCTTTTGCACCATTTTGCCAAAATTGTCAATAGTTTCCTGGCTGTCGTCGGAGTGTGCTACTAAGTTTATCTTTTCTGTTTTTCCATCAGTATTTACAACCGGCCAGCTGGTTTCTTTAAAGTTTGAAAGCTCGGTGGGGCTGTCAAACAAATATTGCAGGTTTGGTGCCGAGTATATATTAACCCCGTCATGAGGCAATTGCGTAGCTACTTTCCAGCCATAGGTATCCAGGTCATTAAATTCAACTTTTATCGGGCGGGCATCCAGGCCTACGGTCCACATAAAAACTGCCGGAAAGTTTAAATGCGCGTGACTTGGATCAATGCAGGCATAAGTACCATCTGTCCAATCAGCAAATAAAGTGTAACTTATTTTCACCGTTTCGGGGTGGTCCTTTAACGTGTAAACATCGCCTTCAATCTGTTTCAGATCGAGCACATTGCCATCCACATCCGTGGCTTTAACATTATATATATTTTTCCCAAATTCATGGGTAGCATATCTGCCGGCGGATGACCGGCTCATTTTAAACACTAAAGCGGTACCCGGTGCTTGCGGTAAGGTCATTACAATCTCAGCCTCGTGGTGGGCGGCGTTAGGGAATGATATAGAATAAAATATTGGTTTTACAGTAGTTTGAGCAAAACTACCGATGGCAAACACCGTTGCAACGAGTATTAAAAACAGCTTTTTCATATTCAGTTAAAAGAAAGCTGAAATTAATATAAAATCGCTAAACGTAAGCTATCAATTTTATTACAGATCAGTTTCAATCAATAATCAGCCCAATCATCTTTTTTTAACATATTTCAACGTCAGTAAATTCATCCCGTTAACGCGGTAGCCGCTGATATTATTCTGGTAAAGGTTTACCAAATTATCATAATATAAAACCACCACCGGGGATTGCTGCATCATTAAATTATCCATTTGCTGATAAAGTGCATACCGGGCATCGTCATTTATTACATGATAGCTTTGGTTATACAGCTCGTCAAATTGCTTATTGTTAAAAGCAGTGTAATTCGGCCCGAAAGGCACTTTATTCTTCGAGTAAAAAACCGATAAATAATTCTCCCCATCCGGATAATCCGCATTCCATGACGCACGGAAAAAGTTAACCCCATTCTTCGCAATTTGTTCCCGCAAACTTGCGCCCTCCATTATTTCCACACGGGTTTTAATGCCAGTTTGATTAAGCTCGCCTTGTATATATTCTATCAGGTCGCGGTAACTGCTTACGGTGTACAGTGTAATTTCGGGCAAGCCCCTGCCATCCGGAAAACCTGCTTTAGCAAGTAATTGCCGCGCTTTTTCAGGGTCATAATTATAACCGATCACTTTCTTATCATCAAACCCCGGCATGCCCTTAGGGATAAACCCGGCATTGCCCGGCGTACACATGCTGTTGCGCAAATATTTGATCATACTTTGCCTGTCGATAGCGTAATTAATGGCCTGCCGTATCTTCAACAATTTTAACGGTGAGTTTTTTAATATATCCAAATTGGTATCTACAATTATTCCCAGGTACTCCGTATTTAAATACGGATGGGTAACCATAATAAATTTCCCTTTATACTTTTGGGTGATATGCCCGCTTTTTGTCAAAATATCATCGCGATAGCTACCGTTTATCCCGTTAAAAAAATCCAGGTCCTTTTTAATGAAAGCCATAAACGCCGTTTGCTTATCCGGGATAAAGCTGGCCCGCACGGCATCTAAATAAGGTAGCCGATGGCCTGTGCTATCCCTTTCCCAATATCTTTCATTCTTTAAAAACACCAAAACCTCGCCCTCTTTCCAGTACTTAAACTTAAACGGACCAGTACCCACAGGGTGGCTCCTGAAATCCTTTCCATAAAAATCAACAACCTCATGCGGCACTACCGAGCAATATGCCGAACTCAACAAACCCAGCATAGGAGGGAATGGTTGTCTTAATTGTATCCTGAAGGTACTGTCGTTCAACGCCATAAAGCTTTGCATTCCCGCAACCTTATCACTAAATATCCATGATCCTGATGAACCAACCTTCGCATCTATTAATCGACCAAAGCTGTAAACAAAATCGGTTGCTTTAACCTTTCGCCCGATCCCGTTTTTAAATCGATCATCATCCTGAAAAAACACATCATTCCTTAAATGAAAAATGTATTGTAAACCATCTGCGCTTATTTCCCAGTTTTTGGCAATACAGGGCTTCACCTTTAGGTTATCATCCAACTGTACCAATCCGTTATAAAGCTGGTTATCCATCCAAATGGCATTTTGGTTCCTCGCAAAAGCAGGGTCTAATGATGTAAGATCATCATCAAGGTTGATATTGAAAATAGTTTTACGATTATCGCTACTATTAGTAACACAAGCGGCAACTAAAAGCAGCGAAACAGCCAAAAACCAATTAACCATTTTGTTCATATACTGCTAATATCGTTAAAATGTGGTTGTTCATCTTAACTTAGTAATATGCTCTATTTATTATTATTTTATAATAAGTAGCTTATTGAAATCATATTGTTTAATATTTATCAATAAATGTTCTATAGTTAAAAAAATTTCGCATAACTTAGATTATTGAGTTTTTTGTTTTCCCTAAGGATTAAAAACTATTGTGAAGCAGTCTAAACCTCTATTATTTATAGTATTCTTTGCAATATTTTTTTATTGCAGCCTATATACTGTTGCCCAAACTAAACCTGTACCGGCAAATAGCCAACGCAAAGATTTTTATCTTTTATTAAAAGAAGCCGACCTTAAGTTTACCTTCCCATCAGGATTTAAGGAAGTTAAGGCAATAAACAATGACTATTTTTCTTTTGATTTCGCACTGGAAGAACCCCAACATAATTGTGAAGTATGGTTAATGGTTAGATCACAAAAACAAAATTGGCTGAGCTATGAAAATGCCCAGAATAACAAAAAAACTGAACTTGCCAATCCCGATTCTATGTATGTAGATATTGGCAAAGCTTATGCCATAGGACTAACAGGCAGTCAAAACTTTATGGTGCGTAATATCCCTGCGGATGTACTCGCAGAATATAATGCAGATGCAGGCAAATCATATTTATTAAACTTGCGCGATATGCAGGTAATTCATCATTACAAATATGCTTTGATCGTTTCCCTGCAAAAAAACCATACCGGAACACTGATTGCCATCTTTTTTACCAATTACAAAGACCCTGATTTTTACCGCGATGTGAACTGCGTTAGTCATTCTTTTAAATTCACTCCCTGATACTTCGGATTTTGTTAATAAGTTAACATAATTGCATTCGCATTTCAGCCCCAATATTTTATTTTTGTAGGAAGAGGTAAAAGCTCCACTTATTGAAGCTTACCCTCTTTCCGCCGCAGGCGAAGAGAGGGTCGACCAGCGCAGCGCAGTCGGGGTGAGTCAACTCAACGAGCATACCTACACGCAGGTAATCTAATTACTTGATACTTAATACTTGATACTTAAAAATGGCAGAAGTAAATTACGATGATGATAGTATACGGTCGTTAGACTGGAAAGAGCATATCCGTTTACGCCCCGGCATGTATATTGGCAAGCTGGGCGATGGATCGGCTTATGATGATGGCGTTTACGTTTTGCTGAAAGAAATTGTAGATAACTCCATAGATGAGTTTGTGATGGGCGCAGGCCGCTCTATCGAAATAAGCATGAGCGATCATAAGGTGGCCGTGCGCGATTATGGCCGTGGCATCCCACTGGGTAAAGTGATTGATTGCGTATCTAAAATAAATACCGGTGGTAAATACGATAGCAAAGCTTTCCAAAAATCGGTAGGCCTAAATGGTGTAGGTACCAAAGCTGTAAATGCCTTGTCAAATAGCTTTACCGTACAATCTTATCGTGATGGTCGTACCAAAATTGCTGAATTTGCCAAAGGCGAATTAATTCGTGACGAAGCCGAAAAAGAAACATCGCAACGGAATGGTACCGCCATTAACTTTTTACCGGATGATACCATATTCAGGCATTACCGCTTTATACCGGAGTTTGTAGAGAACATGATCTGGAACTACGTGTTCCTGAACGCCGGATTAACCATCAACTTTAACGGTCAGAAGTATTTATCTGAACGAGGCCTTTATGACCTGCTGAACAAAAATACTGATGTAGAAAATATCCGCTATCCTATCATTCACTTAAAAGGTGAGGATATTGAGATAGCCATGACTCACGGCCAGCAATACGGCGAAGAATATTATTCATTCGTTAACGGCCAGCATACCACACAGGGCGGTACACACCAGGCGGCATTCCGCGAGGCGGTGGTAAAAACCATCCGCGAGTTTTATAAAAAGGAATTTGATGCTTCGGATGTACGTGCGTCCATTGTTGCCGCCATCGCTATAAAAGTACAGGAACCGGTATTTGAGTCGCAAACCAAAACCAAATTAGGCTCGCAAAACGTTGGGCCTGAGGGACCTTCTGTCCGTGGATTTATCAATGATTTTGTCAAAAAAGAACTTGACAATTATCTTCACAAAAACCCTGCAGCGGCCGATGCATTGCTTAAACGCATTATGCAATCGGAGCGGGAACGCAAGGATATTGCCGGCATTAAGAAACTGGCTAACGAACGCGCAAAAAAAGCATCATTACATAACCGCAAACTGCGCGACTGCAAGCTGCATTTTGAGGATACCCACGAACGCAAGCAGGATACCACCCTATTCATCACCGAAGGTGACTCGGCCAGCGGTTCCATCACTAAATCGCGCGATGTGCAAACTCAGGCCGTATTCAGTCTGAAGGGAAAGCCACTAAACTGCTACGGACTAACCAAAAAGGTGGTTTACGAAAACGAGGAATTTAACCTGCTGCAACACGCTTTAAATATTGAAGATGGGTTAGATGGTCTACGCTATAACAACATTGTAATAGCAACAGATGCCGATGTTGACGGTATGCACATCCGCTTGCTGTTGATGACCTTCTTCCTGCAATTTTTCCCGGATCTGGTAAAGGCCGGGCACGTGTTTATCCTGCAAACGCCACTATTCCGTGTGCGTAATAAAAAGGAAACCATTTATTGCTACAGCGATGACGAGCGACGCAATGCCATAGCCAAGTTGGGCACCAAACCCGAAATAACCCGATTTAAAGGTTTGGGTGAGATTTCGCCCGAAGAATTCGGTTTATTCATCGGAAAAGACATCCGCCTCGACCCGGTTATACTGAAGGATGCCAACATCAAAGGTTTACTGGAATACTTCATGGGCAAAAATACTCCAACCCGCCAACAACACATTGTAAATAATCTGCGCGTTGAAAAGGATGATGAAAGTATCAATCCATTAGTAGCTGAAGATTTAGAAAGCGTTACACTGGATGTAGCGGTATGATTAACTTAAAATCAATTGCTGCAAATTTTGGCTAAAGCCAAATTCTTGTTTAAACATCCGTTGGCTGAAGCCAACGGCAATGAATTGATTATAATTTATTTTGAGTATAATTCATTGCCGTCTGCTTTAGCTGACGGTAATGAATCGCGCATTTTTATGGCTTTAGCCGAAATTAACCGCGCGGCAATTTATACGCATCCTTTTAATAAGCCTATTGCATCTTAATTAAATTTTTACCTATCTTGTATCCCCCACATTTTTACGGGGATATATAAATGGTAAATCACGAAATAAAAATAGCTTTTCAGGAGTACGATAACCTGCACGAGCTTAATACATCCGACAAACACCTCTGTCTTGAAAGCGTTAAGGCATTAAAAAATTCACACTCTCCATACTCAAAATTTAGGGTGGGTGTAGCTATGCAGCTGCAAAGCGGTAAAATAATACATGCCAGTAACCAGGAAAATGTAGCATATCCATCAGGCCTATGTGCGGAGCGTGTCGCATTATTTTATTGGGGTGCCAACCATCCCGACGATCCAATCGTTACGATGGCGATAACGGCGCATTCTGATGAGTTCGTGATCACTAAGCCAATTACGTCGTGTGGCTCATGCCTGCAAGTTTTAGCCGAGTACGAGAAAAAGCAGGATCAACAGATCAATATTATTCTTTATTGCCAACAAGGCCCCATCTGGAAAATAAAAGGCATACAAAACCAGCTGCCGTTCTTATTTTTTGAAGACAGGCTGATCACACAATAAGTCCAGCATTTAAAAGCATGCCGGACCACGATCGCTTCCAAATGGATATTTGGACCGGCCGTGTGTATGATCCCACAGGTTTTGCGACAAATGGTTGCTTCTAATGTGATTTTGTGGCATTGACGCTTCTGGCTTTATAGCTTCAGTCTTCTCCGGCTGATTAACTACAGTAGATTTCTTTTTCATAGCGATTTCTCCTGGTTTATCTTTTTTATTGCAATTGAGGTTTGCAAATTGGTTACACTAAGTTAAACACAAAACCGCTAATTTACAAGTGTTTTATGAAAGTTTTTTTAACAATACAAAACACATATATCCATTGTATTTTGAGAGCGAAATTCACTTTATAGTATCCTTTTTCGCGTTCAGTGGTGGCCCCAAACTAAATTGGTTTAACACCTGTTGAATCCTTTTTCCCATTTATCACAGCAGGCTTAATAACCGGTGTTTGTTTAGTGGTACTATCGGCTTTACTATTTGTTCCGGGTAAACCATTTTGTAAGCCTCCGGGTTGCTTATTCAATACACTATCTGCCGCTGCCTTTACACCCGGCAAAGCTTTGCCTACACCCTTATCTTTACCCGAATACATTTTCTTAGGGCGAGGCGCGCCGGCAATATGCTTGGTAGTAGTATCACGCAACTTATTGTATGATGGCAGTACCGACTCTTTGGATATTGGCCTGTCTTTCGGTTTCCATATAAAGCCTTTTAATATTTTTTCATCCTCCTTAACCTTTTCAATAGGTATATAACGATGGTCTGGTTTGGTTAAAAAGGCAAGGTCAGTTACCTCGTTATTCTTTAAATTTAACCGCATCCTACTTGCGAATGACCGTTGCATATCTGTAACCAAATGGGTTGTACTGTCGTGCACAAAGTATATACACTCCACATTACCATCAAAAAACACACGGCTTAATTTATTATTCTTAAAAAAGCCACGCATTTTCTTTCCGCCAACCTGGTTAAAATGCGTGGAATCGTTTTTCTCAATATTTACAATAAAAGCATTTGGAAACATATCCATCTTATCCAGCTTTTTGTTTTTCATGATGAGGTTAATGGTATCGCCTGATAGTTGCGAGCCCTGTGTCCATATCATTGGCTTCGTATAACATCGTATGGTGGAGTCGCTGTTACTATAAAACATCGAATCTGCCTTAGCCTGCAAGTCCGACTTAAATATCTTCGCACTATGGAAGGCATACAATATCCTTATCCTCGCGGTATCCTTCAATACTATTTTCCGGTCTAAAAATGTGGAATCTACTTTAACAACCTTTTTGCTTTTAGCTATAATCTGGTCTTTCTTAGGCTTCGCCTGTACTGTCGGCTTGAGTTTCGGGCGCCCAAAGTAATCCCGGTGATGATAGCTGGTATCCCTTGCAATTTTTGGTGCTTCTATACTCAAAAACTTAGGGGCAACCTTATAAACAATAGATGGCGTTTTTTTAATCGTAGTATCTCTGATATGCGACAATCGTTCCTGCTCCTGCAGCACAATAAGCTCTTTGTATGTCAGTATTCGTGTCTCAATCGTATCTGCCGACATATAAACCGAGTCTTTTTTTACCTTGCTCGTATCTTTGGGAATAATCGGCGGTTTGCTCGTTACAATTTCGTTAGTATCTAACTTACCCTTTTGCAAGTTTTTTATGCCCGATTTCATTTTACCCAGATCTGGCATACTTATTTTTTTGCTTTGTGCCGATAACATTTTCCCGGCTGAATCCGCACTCATTTTGTTCGGCATCTTTTTGCTGAATGAATCGATAACCGGCATGGTTAATTTGCTATTTACCTGGCCAATTAATTGTTGCTGCCCCGGTAATTTACCAACTTCAGCTTTATTAGCCTTATTATCGGTTAATTGCTTTTTATCCCCTTTTTTAGTTTGAAGCGGTGGTGGCACCGCTTTTGAAGTATCCTTTTTAGTCGAATCTGCGTTTTCGGTAACCAAAATCACGTATGGGTCGCGGGTAACTATCGCCAGGTCATTCTTCTTAAAATAAGTCCCCAATCCGCCCTTAATCGTTATTTTTTGCTCATCATCATTAAAAGTAACATGTTTAACAGATCGTCCGTAGCCTTTTAACCTGTCATAAAACAAGGTATCGCCGGTTAATGATTTGGTACCCTGTTTATATAAGTTATTCTTGGTGAATAGCGCCTGCTCAACTATGGTATTGTAAGTGCCGTTATCAGTTAAAAGGGTATCCTTATCCTTGGTGCCATAAATGCGGGTTGGCCCATAAAAATAATTTATACGTGTTTGCGAGTTATAGCGCATGGTATCGGTATAAATCAGCGCGTCATTAGTAGTACAAACCACATTATACCTGAAATAAGCATCATGCGTACCTGCAAAATAATAACCGTTCTGGCTTACCAGCGTATTGGTTTTACTCACTAGCTTACCACCGTTAGTATAGGTACCAATGCGGGTAGCTGTATTATAATTGAAAAAATTGGTGGTTAAGGTTGCTTCCTTATCAACCATTTTCACGTTATCGGTTAATATCGCTATCTTGGTATTTCCGTTGTAGTTAAGTTTATCCGAGTAAATATTCAGTGTATCGCCCTGGTTAATAGCTACGTGACCAAAGGCATCAAAAGCGTTGGCGCTTTGATAAAAGTAGGCACTATCCGAACTCATGCGGGTGCGGTCCTGGGTCCAGATGCCATTATATACCTTAATCACATCCAGGCCACTGATCTTGTCATGCTGGCTTTTAGTAGATGAAATTAAATTTACTTTTGATGCTTTTTTTTGGGCGATAACATTCCCCGCCACCAGTAGTAATAAAAAAATTATAACGTATTTACTCACAATGGCAAAATTAGTTTTTTGTTGGGGTTATTAAATTAATAATTTTGATGAATGCTGCCGGTTAAACAATTTACTGATTTTATTGAACAAAACAAACTGTTCAAACCTGCCGGCAAAGTGCTTGCCGCTGTTAGTGGCGGCATGGATTCTGTTTTAATGGCGCACCTGTTAAAAGCGGCCGGGTATATTTTTAGCATTGCTCATTGTAACTTTCAGCTACGCGGCGATGATGCCATTGCCGACCAGGAATTTTGCAAAAACCTTGCTCAGCAACTCGGCGTGCCGTTTTACACCATCAACTTTAATACCGCCGATTACGCCGCCAACCACAAGGTTTCCATCCAGATGGCAGCCCGCGATTTACGCTATCAGTGGTTTCAACAACTTAAACAACAGCATGGTTATGATGCTATTGCGCTCGCGCATCATCAAAACGACACGATTGAAACTATATTGTTAAACCTTACCCGCGGCACAGGCATAGCTGGCTTACATGGCATCCTGCCCAAAAACGGCGACCTGGTGAGGCCTCTATTATTCCTGAACCGGGAGGATATTCAGCAGTTAATTCAGCAAAACGGCCTGCAATATGTGGAAGATAGTTCCAATTCATCTGTAAAATACGCCCGAAATAAAATACGCCACGAAGTTATTCCCAAGCTTAAGGAACTAAATCCCGGTTTAGAAAAAACATTCGAAAATAATCTGCAACATTTCAGGGAAATGGAAACGCTGCTGGAATTAAAGCTATCGGAATTAAAAAAAGACCTGCTTATTCAACAAGAGGACGAAATTCATCTGCCATTGGAAGCCGTGAAAAAATTAGAGCCTAAGCGACTGTTACTATTTAACCTGCTGCAACCTTATGGTTTTAATGAAACAACGATTGATGATCTGATCTCTTCGCTCGATAAACATTCGGGTAGGGTTTTTGAAAGTTTAGGTTACAGGTTGATACTCGACAGGGAAAATATCATCCTTGCCAAAAAAACGGTCCACCCGGCTGAAATAACCATCAATCCAAATAACCATGTGGTTAATTATAATAACTACAAAATAACCCTGCTGCATGATGACAGTCCGCTTATTGTAAAAGACAACCCTTTAGCTGTAAGTATTGATGCTGATTTGTTGGTTTATCCGCTAACCATCCGTGCATGGCAGCAAAGCGATTATTTTTACCCACTGGGGATGAAAACGAAAAAAAAGTTAAGTGATTATTTCATCGACCAAAAAATACCGGTGCACCAAAAAACACAGATACCTTTGCTGATAAACGGAAATGGCGACATCATTTGGCTTGCTGGTTATCGCAGCAGCGAACATTACAAAGTGAGCAAAAACACTAAAAAAGTTACTATATTCGAATTAATTAAAACATGAGCGATAAACCCGATTTTATTGAAAAACAATACCTGGGCAGGGAGTTTATTCCTATTACCATACGCCTGGTAATGTCGATGTTTTGTTTTGCGGCCTACTTTTTTACCGATCAGCGATCTAATGCTTTATTGGTGGTGGTAGGTTTTGCCATTTTGGTTATTTCTATCATTATGGGCTTTCTGTTGCATTTCCGCACCCGCGTTATTAATAAAAGTATTTTGCTTGATGGTTTGTGGACCACTCGCCTGGTAAAAATCGACCTGAACAGCATTGTTAAAGCAGAAAAAGGCGAGTATAGCCGCTACCTGTTTAATAACCCTGTTTATAACCTGCACAGCAAAGGAACCATCCGCTTTTATACCGGCGGCAAAGAGGCTATACACTTAACAGACCGGGATGGTTTGGTATATATTATTGGGTCACAACATCCTACCGAGTTTTTAAGAGCGATACTTGCTGAAATGAAAAGCCGCCCCTAAGTATTATAATATTTCTTAATTCAAAAACCGTTTAAACAATACTTTCGTAAGTACCTGCAATAACAATTGTAGTATTTATGAATGAGGGATTAAATTTCAAGATAAAAGCTATTGCAGCCAATATCCGGAACAAAAGAGAATACCGTAATTACACACAAGAGTATTTGGCTGCAAAACTGGCTATCTCGCAAAATGCATACAGTAAAATTGAGCTTGGATATACTAAAATAACCGTTGAACGACTTTTTCAGATAGCAGAAGTTTTAGGTTTCGAAGTAACTGAATTGATCGATACCAAGCCCCAGGGGGCACCTCATATGGCCAAAGTAAGCTAACAATAATATCTTTGCAGATATTATTGAATGATGAGTAACTCCAAAATAATTGATAAAACCGTTCAGTTTGTACGTACCTCTCTCCAAAATGCCGAGGGTGGGCACGATTGGTGGCACATACACCGCGTACACACCAACGCAAAACTAATTGCCGCTACTGAGAATTGCGACCTGCTTACTGTTGAACTAGCTGCTCTTTTGCATGATATTGCCGATAGCAAATTTCACAATGGTGATGAGGAAATTGGCCCTGCAACTGCCGGAAACTTCCTTCACAGTATAAAGATTGATGAGCATGTCATTGTTCATGTTCAACAAATCATACGCCACATCTCCTTCAAATCAGGTTTTGATAACTTAAGCTTTCAATCACCCGAACTCAGTATTGTACAGGATGCCGACCGGCTTGATGCCCTTGGCGCAATAGGCATTGCCCGCGCATTTAGCTATGGTGGCTTTAAGGGCCGTGAAATATATAATCCCGAAATAAAACCCAACCTTAATATGAGTAAGGAGGAATATAAAAATACTACAGCGCCCAGCATTAACCATTTTTATGAAAAACTACTTTTGCTGAAAAATAAGATGAACACCACTACCGGTAAAAAACTTGCTGAACAACGCCACGCGTTTATGGAAACCTATTTACAACAGTTTTTTATGGAATGCAGTAGCATGAGTTAAACAAAACTTTACACTGTATTTAAATTGTAAAACTTAAATTTGCGAATTGATAGCCCATAATTGATTTAATTATGAATGTAAGCACTGAACTAAAGCTGACAGACAAAAAAATCAATCCAACTGCAATGCGCATTTTGGTACTGGAATCGCTATTGAAACAAAAATCCGCCGCGAGCTTAACTGATATTGAAAAAAGCCTGCAACCTGCCGATAGAATTACCATATACCGCACATTAAAAACTTTTGTTGAAAAGGGATTAATTCACGTGATAGATGATGGCACAGGTTCACCTAAATATGCCATATGCGCCGCCGGCTGTGATGCAGGGCAGCATCATGATTTGCACGTGCATTTTAATTGCATCGTTTGTAAAGAAACTTTTTGCCTGCCAAACAGTAAGATCCCGGAAGTATTATTGCCCAATGATTTTACATCAATAGAAATGAATTTAGTGGTAAAAGGTATTTGCAAACAGTGTAAAAAATAATGCAATCCCATTGCACAATTAAAAAACGTATATTCGCACAAATATTAAAAAACAAACAAAATGGATACTGGTCCGAGTCGAAGCTCATATCATTTATTACAAAACTCCCGCTAACCAGGTCTGCTCTTTTAAGCTGCCCGGCCACGGGTTATTATTACTATCATGCTTAAGAGAGAAAAATTAAAAGCCGCTTTAGGTAAAAACAACGGTCATCAATCTACAGAATTCAGCACCGCATCAGCATTAAAAATTAAACAAGTTTCAGGCCAGGGTAAAGAGAATTACCTTTTCGCACTGCAAAGTCATGAGCTTGGCCTTTCGCCGGCAGAGGTAAAAGATCGTTTGCATACTTATGGCTTAAACGAGGTTGCGCATGAAAAAGCTCCCAAATGGTATGTGCAATTTTTTGAAGCCTTTTTAAACCCCTTTATTGGTGTATTAGTGGTGTTGTCTATCATCTCCCTAATTACCGACGTAATTATCCAGGCTCCTGCCGACAGGGATTATACTACGGTTATTGTAATATCCATTATGGTGATGCTAAGCGCCATGCTGCGCTTTGTACAGGAATTCCGCAGTAACCAGGCGGCTGAGAAGCTAAAGTCGATGGTTAGGACAACGGCTACCGTTTTGCGCGAACAAACCGGCAGAGAAGAAATTGACATTAAACAATTGGTTCCCGGAGATATTATTTTGCTTTCAGCGGGGGATATGATCCCTGCGGATGTGCGCATTATGCAGTCGAAGGATTTATTTGTGAGCCAGGCTATGTTAACTGGTGAAGCGCTGCCGGTTGAAAAAACAGAAGCAGCTAATAAAAACGCCGACAAAATTTCGCCACTTGACCTGGATAATGTTTGTTTTATGGGGACCAACGTGGTGAGCGGTACGGCCCACGCGGTGGTAGTAAATACCGGAAGTGAAACTTATTTCGGTTCTCTCTCAAAATCATTGATAGGCAAGCGTGCCGAAACCAGTTTTGATAAAGGTGTAAACAGTGTAAGCTGGTTACTGATCAGGTTTATGCTGGTAATGGTGCCGTTGGTATTTTTAATTAACGGCTTCACCAAACACGATTGGTTACAGGCATTACTTTTCGGCATATCCATAGCGGTGGGTTTAACACCGGAGATGTTACCAATGATTGTTACCGCCAACCTGGCTAAGGGCGCAGTTAACATGTCGAAACGCAAGGTGGTGGTTAAACGCTTAAACGCTATACAAAACATTGGCGCAATGGATATTTTATGTACCGATAAAACCGGCACATTAACCATGGACAAGATTGTTTTGGAGCGCCATTTAAATGTTTTCGGCCATGAGGATAATGAGGTAATGAAATGGGCTTATCTAAACAGCTATCACCAAACCGGGCTTAAAAACCTGTTGGATTTGGCGGTACTGGAGCACGTAGAACTGCATGACTGCCTTAAAGAAGGTGAAGCTTTTGAGAAGGTAGATGAAATCCCGTTTGATTTTCAGCGCAGGCGGATGTCGGTTATCCTCGAAGAAAAAAACCATAAGCACCTACTGATATGTAAAGGCGCGGTTGAAGAAGTGCTTGATTTGTGCACCCATGCTTTTGATCCGGGTGAAGACAATCAGCTGCAAATAAAAAGCGATGCGATCATCCCTATGGATGAAAAAACCAGGGAAGCGATCCTTAAAACATCCCGCAAATTAAATGAGGAAGGTTTAAGGGTATTATTGGTTGCTATTAAACAATACGATGAAAGGCCCCTTACCTATACCATTGCCGACGAAAGCAACATGATATTAACCGGCTTTGTGGGTTTCCTTGACCCGGCAAAACCATCTGCCAAACCATCTATTGAGGCCCTGCACCGTTTAGGCATCAGCATAAAAGTGCTCACCGGCGATAACGAGGTGGTTACCAAAAAAATCTGTAAAGATGTAGGCATCCCGGTTGTTAATATTTTGCTGGGTAAAGATTTGGAAAACATGAGCGATGAGGAGCTTACCGCCCGCATCGACGATATCAGCATATTGGCTAAATTAAGTCCATTACAAAAATCAAGGGTAGTAAAAGTATTACAAGCCAAAGGCCACACCGTTGGTTTTATGGGCGATGGTATTAATGACGCCGCAGCCTTGAGGGATGCCGATGTAGGTATCTCTGTTGATACCGCGGTGGATATTGCCAAAGAGAGCGCCGATATTATTTTGCTGGAGAAAGACCTGATGGTATTGCGTAAAGGCGTTATTTATGGCCGTCGTACGTTTGGTAACATCATTAAATATATCAAAATGACGGCCAGCAGCAACTTTGGCAACATGTTTAGTATGCTGGGTGCCAGCGCGCTGTTACCATTTTTACCGATGCTGCCTATTCAAATTTTGATCAATAATTTATTGTACGATATATCGCAGATCTCTATCCCATGGGATAAAATGGACGACGACTATATTGTTAAGCCCCGTAAATGGGATGCTAGCGGCATCAGTAAATTCATGATCTATATCGGCCCTATCAGCTCTATATTTGATTATGCCACCTTCGCGGTATTGTGGTATGTATTTAAAGCTAACTCTACAGCGCATGCAGATTTCTTTCAAACCGGTTGGTTTGTGGAGAGCTTACTATCACAAACGCTGATTGTGCACATGATACGTACCCGTAAAATACCATTTATACAAAGCTGGGCGGCTACCCCGGTAGTGGCGCTTACATCGCTAATTATGCTGATAGGTATCGCATTGCCATTTTCACCTATCGCGTCGGCATTTAAGCTGGTAGCTTTACCGTTAAGCTTTTTCCCATGGTTAATAGGCATTTTATTTTGCTATTGCCTGCTAACACAATTGATAAAAAACTGGTTCATTAATAAATTCAGTCAATGGCTATAAGCTAAAATCATATACAGTAATTTTTAACACTAATAGTTAGCTTGTTTTTCTGTAAGACTACATTATGAATAAACACAGGCTATTAAAACAGGAAATTTATTCACACAGAATTCTAATGAAAAATAATAAATTTAGACAAGACTAAAAAAAATATTTGATTTGCTTAAATTAAGTTATTCTTTTAAACACTCATTATGAAAAAACATTTAACCTTTATAATAATCTCATTATTATCAGCACACTATGCACTTGCACAAGACACTGTTAAACAAGAGCGCTACAGTCTGCACTTTCAGGAAACTACTATTACGCAGGATAAGCCACCATTTAGCGCTTCTTATTCAGGATTGAATAGCTTATCACCCTTGGGCGAAACTCAAACATCCATAACCAGCACCTTATTTGGGGATGCTAGGTTATGGAAAGGTGCCGACATTGTTTTTAACCCGGAAATATCAGGCGGTAGCGGATTAAGTAAAACTACCGGTATCGCGGCTTTTCCAAACGGCGAAGTTTATAGGGTTGGCAGTACACAACCAGCCATCTATATAGCGCGGCTTTACCTGCGCCAAACATTTGAGTGGGGGAAAGAAAAAGATACCATTACCGATGACCAAAACCAGATAGCTGGTTTAAAAAGCAAGCGTTATTTTTCTATAGCCGCCGGTAAATACGCTTTGGCAGATTTTTTCGACAACAATCAATTCAGTCACGACCCACGGATGCAATTTATGAACTGGGCCTTGATGGATAACGGTGCCTGGGATTATGCCGCTAACACCCGTGGTTATGTATTAGGACTATATACCGAATTAGGCCAGCCAGACTGGACCCTCCGTTTTTCGTTTACAATGGTGGTAACACAAGCAAACGGTTCGGTTTGGGATGCTAAAATATTGCATGCCAATACGCAGAATATTGAATATGAAAGGCGCTATGCTATCGGCGGACAAAAAGGTACCGTGCGGTTATTGGGTTATTTAAATAATGGAAAATTTGGGAACTACGACCAGGCCATCGCCCAAAATCCGAAAGCGCCAAATGTAGATTCAACCGAGGCTTATGGCAGACACAAAGTAGGGTTTGGTATAAGTGCCGATCAGTACTTAACCAGTGACCTTGGTGTATTTGCCCGCGCAAGCTGGAATGATGGCCATACTGAAACCTGGTTTTTTACCGAGATCGACCGCTCAATAAGCTTTGGCGCTGAATTGAAAGGAACATCATGGAAACGCCCGGATGATGAAATAGGATTAGCTTTTATAGGTGATGGCTTATCGTCAGAACATCGCAACTATTTAGCTGATGGTGGCTATGGATTTATTATAGGCGACGGTAAACTAAATTATGCACCCGAAATGGTAGCAGAGTTTTATTATAAAATTAACGCTTACCAAAAGAAATTATGGTTAACACCCGATTATCAGTTTATCTTAAACCCCGCTTACAACGCAAGCAGAGGGCCGGTAAATGTGTTTTCGTTAAGGATGCACGTAGAGTTTTAAACTTTCTTTAAAAAGTCAAGTAAATCAGCCATGGCAATAGCGCGGTGGCTGATTTTGTTTTTCTCCGCCAAACTCATCTCAGCAAAAGTCTTGGTATAACCATCCGGTTGAAAAATCGGATCATAACCAAAACCCTGAGTTCCGCTGCGCTCATTTCGGATAGTGCCGTTTACTACACCTTCAAAAAAATACTCGTCGCCATTCCATATCAGCGATATAACCGTGCGAAAGTTTGCCTTACGGTTAGTAATGTTTTTTAGAGCGGCAAGTGTTTTATCAATATTCGCGGCATGGTTACCATGCTCGCCGGCATAACGGGCAGAGAATACACCCGGTTCGCCATTTAGCGCTTCAATTTCCAGTCCGCTGTCATCGCCAAAACAATTGATGTGGTATTTATCGTAAATGAACCGGCTCTTTAGCGAAGCATTCTCGCGAAAGGTTGTGCCGGTTTCGTCAATCTCTTCAATACAGCCAATATCGGCCAGGTTTAATAATTTTATTTTGCCTTCAATTTTGGCGGCTACTTCTTCCAGCTTGTGGGCGTTGTTGGTTGCAAAAACTAACTGTTGCATGATAGAGTCAAGATATAAGATTCAAGAATAAAGATAAACTCCGATTACAGCAATTTCATTTGCTCCCAGAACGCTTTTTTATAATCGTTGCTGTCCATCATCTCATCAAAGCTAAAACTGAATAACATTGCGCAGTTACCTTGTGTTTGCTGTTCGTTCAATTTAAGGGAAGAAATATTTTTCGGCCATGCGCTTTTGCCCATCAAGAGCATTTTTTGAGGGTTGAAAAAGCTTGATATAGTTTCATGATCCGCTTCGATGTGATTTGCTATATTTAAGATTGCTACATCATCCAGCTCAAAACCCAAACGCTTTAAAGTGTTTTGCAGAGCCGTTAAATGCGCATCGGCCATAAAATCAATACCGGGATAGTGAACCGTAATCAGGAAGTTTTTTTTGTTGCCGCCTAAATAATTAAACTCAATTTGTTTCGTTTCTACAACAACTAATGGGGTAGCCTGTGGTTCAGGTTGTTCCATAGCTAAAGCCGCGTGGCTATACGCTTCCCGGTCCTGATTTAATAAAAATATATCATCCTGCAATATAAAATGCAGCGCTGCTGGATTTTCGGTTTTCACTTTAACAAATTTTAACCAAAAGTAGTTAAACAGTTTCAAGCTTTATCGGCATATTCGCATAATTATAGCTGGCTAAAATTTAAACCCACTATTTTTAATAAATTTTACCGAAATTTGATTTTTTAAGCGGATACTGTCCGCATACTATTTAGCATCAGAAATATACATGAGAAAAATTGGGTTAGCCATCCTGGGGATATGTTTATCAGTATCAATAGCCAGCGCACAAAATAAAGACAGCCTGGCAATGGCAAGTGCTCCAAAGCACACACTTGATAAAATAGCAGCGGTTGTAGGCAATAATATTATTTTACAATCCGATATTGAATTATCATATGCCAATTACCTGGCGCAAGGTGGTGCTCCTAATCAGGACATCAAATGTCAGATATTACACGGACTATTAGCACAAAAAATATTAGCGCAACAAGCCATAATTGATAGTATTGAGGTTAAGGATGACGAGGTTGACAATGAGGTTGACCGCCGTATGCGTACCATGACCCAAAGAGCCGGTGGCCAGGACAGGCTTGAGCAATTCCTGGGCCGTTCAGTTATCCAATATAAGGATGAGATTCGCCCGGATATTAAAGAAGCATTGGTTGCTGATAAAATGAGGGCCAAAATAACTGAAAAGTTAAACGTTACCCCTCAGGACGTTGAAAACTATTACAACAAAATGCCAAAAGATAGCTTGCCTACATTTAACAAAGAGGTGGAAGTTGGTGTGATCGTTTTTCAGCCAAAACTGAATAAAGATGAAAAGTCTTTCTATCGCCAAAAGGCAGAAGATTTACGTACACGTGTGAAAAATGGTGAAGATTTTGGCACACTGGCACGTTTATATTCGCAAGATCCGGGTTCGGCGCCGGATGGTGGTGATTTAGGCTTCGCTGATCGTAACTCTTACGTTAAGGATTTTGCCGGATGGGCATTTAAACTAAAAGCGGGTGAGATTTCACCGGTATTTGAAACCGACTTCGGTTTTCACTTTTTACAGGTGATTGAACGCCGTGGAGAGCAGGTGCATGTTAGGCATATCTTAATTATCCCTGCAATTACACAAGCCAGCCTCAACCGGGCCAAAGCTAAAGCTGATAGTGTTTACAATGATTTAATGACCAACAATAAAATAAACTTTTCAAGCGCGGCCGCCTTTTATTCAGACGACAAGGAAACCAAATTTAATGGTGGTATGTTGCTAAATGCCGAGGATGTGCAAAACAGGAGTACCATTATTCCAAGTGATAAGCTCGACCCGCAAATTGCTTTGGTTATTGATACGATGAAAATTGGCGGTTATTCAAAACCACAATTGTTTACGGATAATGCCGGTAAAAAAAGCTACAAAATTTTATATCTAAAGTCAGTTACCGACGCGCATAAAGCTAATTTAGCTCAGGATTATCCGAAGCTACAAGCAGCCGCGTTGAATGATAAAACTAACCGCACAGTAAGCCAGTGGTTTGAAAAAAGAAGGAAAGAAACTTATATCAAGATCGATCCGGAATTTAATACTTGCTCTGATTTAATAGGCTGGGCTACACCTCCGGCACCGGTACAAGCTAACACCACTAAATAAACTATGCAATACCCATCGGATGTTGAAGCCGCCGACGCTTTAAACAAGGCCTACAAGCAATTGCGCGCCGAGATAGGTAAAGTTATTATCGGCCAGGACGAAGTGGTTAAATTCGTCCTGATTTCTATCTTCAGCAATGGGCATTGCTTATTGGTCGGGGTACCGGGTTTGGCTAAAACCTTGCTGGTACAAACCGTTGCCCAGGTACTCGATCTGGATTTTAAAAGAATACAGTTCACCCCGGATCTGATGCCATCAGATATTATTGGCTCAGAGATTTTGGGAGAGGACAGGAATTTCAAATTTATACCCGGCCCGGTTTTTTCCAATATTATATTGGCTGATGAAATTAACCGTACACCACCAAAAACACAAGCCGCTTTATTAGAAGCAATGCAGGAAAAGGCCGTTACCGCGGCAGGTGTAACTCACCAGCTTTCGAAACCGTTTTTTGTTCTGGCCACCCAAAACCCAATAGAGCAGGAAGGCACGTATCCTTTGCCCGAAGCACAGTTAGACAGGTTTATGTTTAACGTGTCTTTAGATTACCCGTCGTTTGCCGAGGAGTTGCAAGTGGTTAAAAATACAACCAGCTCAAATCAAACAAAGGTTAACCATATCTTAAACGCCGAGCAGATCATATATTTCCAGCAATTAGTTCGTAATATCCCAGTTGCTGATAACGTATTGGAGTATGCGGTTAAACTAGTAGCCAAAACCCGCCCCAATGGCGAATTTGCAGCCCCGCAGGTAAAACGTTTACTAAACTGGGGCGCTGGTCCGCGTGCGTCGCAATATTTAATCCTGGGGGCTAAATGCCACGCTGTTCTTAACGGCAAATATTCGCCGGACATTGAAGATGTGCGCGCGATTGCCAAACCTATCCTTCGCCACCGTATAGTGCGCAGCTATCATGCCGAAGCCGATGGCTTATCAACTGATGATATTATAGAGGGATTGTTTTAGAAGTATTGTATAATTTATTGTCATTCTTCGCTGCGCTCGGAATGACAAAGTTTAATACGGCAAGATTTAGCCTTAAAAAAGAAGAGGGATGATTCTTGTGAATCATCCCTCTTCTTTTAAATTCTATAGTTGTTAATCGTTTTCAACTGCTGAAAACACTTCCAACAAAATATCCCACTTGTGGTTCTTGTCAATTTCCCAAATACGAACATAGTTGTAATTGCTAACAACCTGTCCTTTAGTTATACGAGCTGTTCCATAGCTATAAGCAAGGTCATTACTGGTTGAGCGGCCTGCATCTGTGGTCTCAGCCGTAATAGTGATGGCTTCGTTATCTATAAATTTCATGATCCTATCCTGACCAACCATTGGCTCAAAGCCGGGGAAGTAGTAGCGGCCCTCTGGACTTAAAAATTCTTTATAGCTTGCTAAAGTTGATATTGATAATGAATGATTAAATATTTTATCAGTAGCCAGTATTACGCTTTTACCATTGAATGGGTCTTTACTTGGAGCAACCAGCTTTGATGAATCAGGTTCCTGAAAGTCGGTGATAGCATCTTGCTCAGGTTCCGGATGTTGGATACCTAAATCCATCAGCAACTTTAATTTATTGTTCTCATCTGTACGCCATATAGATACATAATCGCCATATACTTTGTCGTCATCGCTTTTGCCATTTTGATAAACATATGGGCCCGCTGAAAAAGCCAGATCACCATTGGCTGATATACGCGCAAATTTAGGCTCCCATGTTAAAGTACCCGGTTGTTTATCAATGTTGGTATAAAAATCTGTTATTTTAACCGGGTTCGGTTTAAAAACTATTCCTTCTATATCTGCAACTTCTAAAAAGGCATCTTTAATCCCTTTATGGGCAACTAACTTATTAAAGTTATCCTCTGCTTTGATAACTTTATCTACATGTGCCAGATCGGGCTTTTGGGCCAAGGCTAAATTTGCAAAGCAAGTTAATATAACAGCGGCTGAAAATATTTTTCTCATATGATAATGAATTGTGAGGGGAAATTTAGTGATAACATCGGAATTTATCCCGTGCAGATTTGTTTTTTTTATTTTAAATTTTAGTCCAGTTTGTTCCTTCTTTCGTGTCCTTTAGCTGAAAGCCTATCTGTTGCAAGCCATTCCTTATCTTGTCTGACGTTGCGTAGTCCTGGCTGCTTTTTGCCTCGTTGCGCAGGTTAACAATAAAGTTTAAAACCTGTGGTAAATCATCGCCAGCGGCCTGTTCATCTTTCAAACCCAAAACATCAAGTACAAAACTATTCATTAATTGTTTTAACAATTCCAGGTTTTCGGCATCAATTTTTAGTTTACCATCATAAACCGAATTGATAATCCGTGATGCCTCGAACAACTCAGCAATTAATACCGGGCTGTTAAAATCATCATTCATAGCCTCATAACAACGATCAGAAAGCGCTTTTATTTCAACCTCGGTGGTAGAAGATGCTTTTAAATCGTTAAGCAACGCAAATGAATTCATCAGGCGTTTAAAGCCTTTTTCTGATGCCTCCATGGCATCATTACTAAAATCAAGGGTGCTGCGATAATGTGCCTGTAGCATAAAAAAGCGCACTGTCATCGGGCTGTAGCCTTTATTCAGGATAGAATTTTCGCCGCTAAACAATTCATGCGGTAAAAAACTATTGCCTAATGATTTCGACATTTTTTGCCCGTTAACCGTAAGCATATTGGTATGCACCCAATAATTAGCCGGCGTTTTACCACAAGCTGCCATATTCTGAGCGATCTCGTTAGTATGATGTGTCGGGATCAGGTCGATACCGCCGCCATGTATATCAAAGTGCTCGCCAAGATATTTTTCGCTCATGGCAGAGCATTCGAGATGCCAGCCCGGCAAGCCAACACTCCACGGTGAGGGCCATTTCATTAACGTTTCGGGTTTGGCTTTTATCCAAAGCGCGAAGTCTAATTTTCCTCTTTTTTCTTGCTGTCCGCCTAGTGAGCGGGTGTTGGTTAACAAGTCATCCAGGTTGCGGCCACTTAAAACGCCGTAATCGTTGGTGCTGTTGTATTTCTCCACATCAAAATAAACCGAGCCATCTACCTCATAGGCGTAGCCTTTTTCTAATATGGTTTTAACCAGTTCTATTTGCTCAATAACGTGGCCGGTAGCCAGTGGTTCAATACTTGGCGGCAGGATATTCAGTATCTGCATCACATCATGAAACCCTACGGTATACTTTTGCGCGATCTCCATTGGCTCTAATTTGGCCAACTTTGCTTTCTTGGATATTTTATCTTCGCCCTCGTCTGCATCACCTTCCAGGTGCCCGGCATCAGTAATATTGCGTACATACCTTACCTTATAACCCAAATGGTTTAAATACCTGAAAATAATATCAAACGAAATATAGGTGCGGCAATTGCCTAAGTGTGCATCACTGTATACGGTGGGGCCGCAAACATACATGCCTACGTGCGGCGCATTTATTGCTTTAAATTCCTCTTTTTTGCGTGTTAAGGTGTTGTAAACAAACAAATCCTGCTTCATGCTGGCAAACTTACAATTTTTTCGGCTTTGGTTGTTGTTTAGAATCAAGAGTTAAGAATCCAGATTCATGACAAAAGTAATAACAGCGTAAATTTTTCATTGTCTTGATTTTATTTTAGTTGCAGATCACTAATAACAGGGTAATGGTCGGATAAACGCTTTTCTACAATATCATAATTCAGCACGTTGAAACCGGGACCAGCCATGATGTAATCTATCTGGAAATTAGGAAAATCGCCGTTATAAGTTTTGCCAAAACCGGAGCCCTTTTCGCAGAAAGCATTTTTCATCCCCGCGCTCATTTGGTTTACAGCAAAAGAGCTGGGCGTATCGTTAAAATCGCCAGATATAATATAGGGGTAAGGGCAAGCTGCGGCACTCTCCTTAATTTTTAACACCTGCGTGGCACGTTTAATAAAGGCTGCTTTTAATTTGGTTGCTAGCCTTTTAGTGGAGTGTACATTGGGTTTACCTTGTGATACTCCTTTTAAATAGCTGTAATCCTCCGATTGGAAGTGAACCGACTCCAGATGAACGCTGTAAAACCGGATGATCTTATTTGATTTTTTAACATCGATGTAAAGGCATTGGTTTTCATCTGTCTTATCGGCAGACACCATAATTAAACCGTGTGCTACGATTGGATATTTGGAAAAGATGGCCATGCCTATTGAATCCGTCGAGTTTGATTCAAAACTCACAAAATAATGATTGTTTGTTTTTAAAATGTTCTTTAGGGCATTAACCATTTGGTATGGCCCATAATTACGCGTATAAAACTCCTGAAACCCTATCAAATCAGGGTTTTCCTGTTTTATGATAGCCAATATATCATTTCGGGTTGAGGTATCGTTGTTTGATCCGTAGCGTTTAAAATCATGAACGTTGTAGGTCATGATGCGTATAGCGCCGGAATCTTTTGTTATACCGGGTTTACTGGCTGTGCGCAGGCCAAAGTTTTTATTGAGCATACCCCAGCCTATGCCTATAACTATCAACGGCAATAAAATCCATATGCTTTTACGTAGCAGCCAATAAAAAGCGAATACGAGGGTGGCCACCAATAAAATAGGATAAGCCAGGCCAAAGAAAGCGATAATCCAGAAATTGGATGGGTTAGTTATGGGGGCAAGGTAGCTGAGCAGCAATGCGGCGCAAAGCAGGAAGTTTAACCACAGTACAAGCTTATCAAAAAAACCAAGTCCGTTTTTTTTAATTGTCATCTTTACTGGCGCGGAATAATATTTCTTTTTCTTCGCTGCTTAAGTGTTCGTAACCCACCTTTGATATTTTGTCGAGGATAACATCAACCTCATCCTGCCTTGGGCGGGAATTTGCTCTTTTATTATTGCTGCGGGCAACTACTTTTAGTTTGGAAAGCTTAGGACCGGATTTAAAGAGATTGGCGATATTGCCAACCCAATCGCTGCCTGCTTGCAGGCGTTTGATATAGATGAAACCGAATAATGCGCCACCAAGGTGAGCGATTTCACCGCCTGCATTGGGGCCTGCGATACTCAAAAAATCAAGTATCACATAAAAAATAGCCAGCCATTTCAATTTAACCGGTCCAATAATCATCAGGGGTATCGTATAGTCAGGCATCAGAGTGGCCGTAGCTACAATAACAGCCATTACACTTGCTGATGCACCAACAGCGGTACTAACTGGTAATACAGCGGCAAATACCGGGAAAAAATTATAGCTAAGTATATAAAAAAGCGCACCGGCTAAGCCCCCCAAAAGGTATACGCCAACAATTCGTTTTTTACCCAGGTACTCTTCAAATATTTGCCCTAACCAGTATAGCCACAGCATGTTAAACAGGATGTGGAAGATACCTGCATGCATAAACATGTAGGTAAGCGGCGTCCAAAAGCGAACCAGAAGTTTGGGCAGATAGGCCGGTATAGCCAGGTATTCGTTAGAATAAAACGTGATGATTTGCGAGCTGCCGGTAAATAGCCATTCAAAAACAGCGGGGATACCTATCAGCAAAAAAACAGCAACATTAATGGCAATAAGCAGGTTAAGCTTACTATCCGACCTAAGCACTTTTGATTGTATATTTTGCCAGCTATTACTCATATTATCTTAATGCTAAACGTAGATCAATAGAAACTGTTTGGCTTTTTAATCCCCCAAAGCTTTATTAAAAGGAAGCCAAATAAAGCTCCGCCTAAATGCGCCAAATGCGCAACGTTATCGCCCTGGGTTTGGTTTATGGTTAAATAAATCTCCAATGCCACATAAGCCATTATGGCGTATTTAGCTTTTACCGGCACGGGTATAAACATAATCATCAATTCCATATTAGGGTATAACATGGCAAAGGCTATCATGATACCGAATATAGCGCCTGATGCGCCCACCATCCCCCCGGTATAGATATCATACATTTTTTGACCATGTACGCCAAATTGATAAAAGTAGTTAACATCGGTAGTAGGGTTAGGAATAGTAAATGCACCCGTTATAGCATGAACCTCCATAGCCTGTACAAACATTTGTAAAGCAATTGCGCCCAACCCGCATATAAAATACATGTTAAAAAAACGCTTTGAACCAAGTGCGTACTCCACTATCGGCCCGAACTGAAACAGTACGAACATATTAAAAATAATGTGCAGCCAGCCACCATGAATAAACATGTAAGTTAATACCTGCCACACCCTGAAATTGGCAGAATTAAAATAATATACCCCAAACCAGGTGCCCATCGGATCGAAACCCGGGGTAGAGAAATTATGGCTTAGGTATACAGATGGTAAAAAACAAAGAATGTTGATGATCAACAGGTTTTTTACAACGGGGGGCAAATTTGTAAAAGGCGATTGCATGTCAGTTTCTAAATATTATATGTAGCCAAAGGCTATTTTTCAAATCGTTCAATTAATTCAGCTAATGTAAAGGTACTAATTACAGGCTTTCCATTTAATGCAAGATTAGGCATTTGGCAGGCAAAAAGTTGGTCTATTAGTAAATTCATTTCCTCTAATGACATTTTAGTGCCTGATTTAATTGCCGCATTCCGCGCCAGCGATCTTGCCAGGTTATCGCGCTTATCCAATTTTAATATGGCAAGGTTATTTTTAAAGCCTTCCAGCAATTGCTCTAGCAACTGTTCTTCGCCAACATTATTCAAATCAGCCGGTATACCTTCAACCACTACCGTATTTTTACCAAACTCGCGTATGTCGAATCCTAAAGCACGCACATCGGGTAATAGCTCTTTTAATAACTCAAAATCGCTGCTGTTTAGTGTGACGGATTGCGGAAACAGGCTTTGCTGACTAACACCCGAATGGCTTTGCAGTTGCTGTAAAAAACGCTCGTACAATACCCGTTCATGTGCCGCTTGCTGGCTTATCAGCATAAAACCCGATTTTATTTGCGACAGGATAAAACGGTTATGGATCTGGAAAAGTTGGCGCTCGCTCGACTTGGTGATCTCCTGCTCATCCACTTCAATATTCGCCTCTTCATGCAGTGTTTGCTGAACCGGCGACTCCCGCTTGCTGATCTCATAAAGCGTATCCCAATTTTGGGGGATTGGTGAACTGCGATATTCGCCGCTACTCCTGAAAGCAGGCGGTAGTTCACGATTGACTTTCTTCTCGGCTGCAAAAGGATTAAAATCCGGATTGAAGGCGATGGTTGGCGCAACAATCTCTTCAAACGGTTTTGGCGTTATCAAATGCTCAATGCTATTCTCCTGGTCAAAATCCAAACTTGGGGTGATGTTATATCTACCCAAAGAGCGTTTTACCGCCGATCGGATAATGGCATAAATGGATTTCTCATCCTGGTATTTAATCTCTGTTTTGGTTGGATGAACATTGATGTCAATTTTTGATGGATCTATCTCGATAAATAAAACATACATCGGGTAGCATTCATCGGGCAATAACTCCTGATAGGCAGTAAATACCGCATGGTTAAGGTATGCATCCTTTATAAACCGATTATTCACAAAAAAGAATTGCTCGCCGCGGGTTTTACGGGCAAACTCGGGCTTGCCAACAAAGCCATGCAGTTTAATGATGCTGGTATCCTCTTCAACTGGAACTAAGCGTTGGTTATAATTATTGCCAAATAAATGTACTATGCGTTGCTTTAACAGCGATGCCGGCAAATGATAAACTTCCTGCCCATCGTGGTGCAGCGAGAAAAATATTTGCGGGTTTGCCAGCGATACCCGTTGAAATTCATCAATAATATGGCGCATCTCCACCGGGTTGCTCTTTAAAAAGTTGCGCCGGGCGGGGGTATTGTAAAACAGGTTTTTTACCGAGATAGAAGTACCGGTATTAGCCGAACATGCTTCCTGACTTATTACTTCCGATCCTTCAATTAAAATACAGGTGCCTAATTCATCTTCATGCCGGCGGGTTTTTAGCTCCACCTGCGCAATAGCTGCTATAGATGCCATAGCTTCGCCACGGAAACCCATGGTACGGATGGCAAACAGATCCTCAGCTTTTTTAATTTTGGATGTTGCGTGGCGCTCAAAACTCATGCGCGCATCGGTAAGGCTCATACCGCAACCGTTGTCGATCACCTGTATCAGCGCTTTGCCTGCATCTTTTAATATAAGCTGTATCTTATCCGCACCCGCATCTATAGCGTTCTCCACCAATTCTTTTACTGCCGATGCAGGTCGCTGCACTACTTCGCCCGCAGCAATCTGGTTGGCAACGGCATCCGGTAAAAGTTGTATTATATCTGACATTTAAAATGATTTCTCCCTTATCCGGCTTTCATGAAAACGATACATTGATGCACGAATTGTATTTGGATGCTAAATTAAATATAACTTTTTTATCATTTGTCAGTTGTATATAGTTTATAGTTTTATTTAAACTTGTACCGCTCTACATTTATGAAAAAATTATGGCCCGCCCTCTTTCTTTTTGTTCTATCGTGCCAACAAAAAAAGGAATATAATGCTGATCTTTTAGTTAAAAACGCGCTGATTTATACTGTAGATAGCAGTTTTAGTACTGCACAGGCTTTTGTAGTGAGCGCCGGTAAAATTATTGCCGTTGGCGATAGCGCTACGCTTGATAAAAAATATTCGGCCCGTGAAGTGATTGATGCAGGCGGGCATCCTGTATATCCCGGTTTTATTGATGCACACACTCATTTTTATGAATATGGCATGGGTCTGCAGCAGGCCGATTTAACCAATACCCATAGCTGGGAAGAAATTATTGATACCATAAACACCTATGCGCGCCACAATCCTGATGGATGGATAATTGGTAATGGGTGGGACCAAAATCTTTGGAAAAACAAAACTTTTCCTACCAAAGCAAAACTCGACTCCTTATTTCCGGTTAGGCCGGTGTTACTAACCCGTGTTGATGAACATGCCGCTATTGCCAACCAGGCAGCATTGAACATTGCCGGAGTAAAACCGGGACAAACCATTACCGGCGGCGAAATTGAAGCTATAAGAGGTAAACTCACCGGCATGCTACTGGATAACGCGATAGGCATCATCAGACGAAAAATACCGCCACCCGATGATAGTGTAGTGCAAAATGGCTTATTAGCCGCCCAGCGCAATTGCTTTGCTGATGGATTAACCACTATTGATGATTGCGGCCTCCCTTATACCATGGTGAATACCATAGCCGACATGCAACATAAAGGCGACTTAAAAATACGCATGTATGTTTTGCTATTGGACAAGCCGGAGAATTACGACTTTTTATTTAAACGCGGTATCATCAAAACTCCCCGTTTGAATGTTCGCGGATTTAAAATGTTTGCCGATGGGGCTTTAGGTTCGCGCGGGGCTTGTTTATTGCAACCTTATTCCGACCAAAAAAACTGGCGAGGGTTTTTGTTGAGCGATCCCAAACATTTTCAACAGATAGCGGAAAAGATCATCAAAAGTAATTTTCAATTAGCTACCCATGCCATTGGCGACTCAGCAAATAGAATGATGCTGAAGATATATGCGAGTGTGCTAAAAGGTAGAAATGATCGCCGCTGGCGGATAGAGCATGCGCAGGTATTGGCGCCATCGGATATTGACATGTTCGGGAAGTATAATATCATCCCATCGGTGCAACCCACTCATGCAACGTCTGATATGTATTGGGCCGGCAGCCGTTTAGGTACTACGCGTTTAAAAACAGCTTATGCCTATAAACAATTGCTAGATCAAAATGGCTGGTTGCCTTTAGGAACAGATTTCCCGGTTGAAAATATTAACCCCATTTACACATTTTATGCTGCTGTTGTGCGTAAGGACTTGAAAGGGTTCCCGGCAAATGGCTTTCAACCCGAGAATGCTTTGAGCCGCATGGAAGCCTTACGGGGCATAACCGTATGGGCTGCTAAAGCAAATTTCGAGGAAAAAGAAAAAGGTAGCATCGAGGTTGGCAAGTATGCCGATTTTGTGATACTGGATAACGATATTATGAAAATAAACGGCGCCGACCTGCCAAAGGTTAAAGTGCTAAAAACGTATGTTAATGGTGAAAAGGTATATGAGAAAAAATAGGGTTAATGCTGTTATAGTGTTTTTGTCGGCGTTTGTATTGTTTAACTCGGCCTGCGCACAAAACCCACCGACGGGCGTGGCGTATGTACAGGAAGAAGCCTTAGTACAAAACGCCACGGTTTTATTAAACAATGTCGATTTTACCATCCCGCTGCAAAACCTGAATACCGCGAAAATTGCCAGCGTACACTTCTCCAATCAATATGCCACCGGGTTTGATAGTCTATTAAACAAATATGCCAAAGTTGATGCTATAAACGGCAATTTATATAACGGCCCGAAAAACATCACTGATCTGGCAGCCGATCTGAAATGGCATAACACTATCATTATACAACTAAACAACACCGATGTAAACAACCCGCAGATCATCGACTTTATCACCCAAACACAAAAACTAAAAACGGTTATTGTTGCCCTGTTCGGCAGCGGCGATTCGTTTAATAAACTAAATGGGGTTACCGCGCCCATCATCTGGTCGCAAAGGGTAACACCGGTAGCTGCTTATTTTAGCGCGCAAGCCATATTTGGTGGCGTTGCCATCACCCAAAAACTTACCAGCACATTTACGCCTCGGTACGCTGCTAATATGGGGTTCTTTACAGCCAAAACACGCTTGCAATATACTGTGCCGGAGGATGCGGGCGTAAATTCCATCAACCTGATCGCTATTGATGATATTGCCCGTGAAGCCATTTCAGCGCATGCTACGCCAGGTTGTGTAGTATTGGTTGCCAAGGATGGTAAAGTGATATTTAATAAATCATACGGCTACCATACCTATGACAATCAACAGCCTGATAAAATAACCGACATCTTCGATATTGCCTCCTTAACCAAGGTTACTGCTACCACAATGGAGGTGATGAAGCTTTATGATGAAGGGAGAATAGGCCTGGATTCCACCATTGGCGATTATATACCGGGCGTGCGTACTTCCAACAAAAGCGACATCACCGTTCGCGAATTAATGGAGCATCAGGCTGGTTTAGTGCCCGATATTCCAACCTACGAGAAGTTAAAACCAAGCGACCACAGTATTGATTCATCCGCCGCATTCCCCACCAAGGTATCCGACAATTATTTTTTGAGGAAGAATTATTTTAAAGACGTGATGTGGCAGGATATATTAAAATCGCCGCTTCGCACACGCGGACAATATGTTTACAGCGATGTAAGCATGGTGCTGATGAAGGAAATTGTCGAAACCATTACCTCGATCCCCTTAAATGATTATGTATTGAATCAGTTCTACCTCCCATTAGGCATGAAAACTGCAGGCTTTTTACCGCTGTACCGTTTCACGGCATCGCAAATAGTCCCTACTGAACAGGATGCGGTCTTTCGCCATACTTTACTGGATGGTTATACCGAAGACCAAACCGCTGCATTAATGGGCAATGTATCCGGCAATGCAGGCATATTTGCCAGCGCGAACGATTTGAGCATATTATATCAGATGCTTTTAAACAGGGGCACTTACGGTGGCGTTCAATATATCAAACCCCAAACCGTTGATCTCTTCACGGCCAAGCAGTCGGCAGTTAGTCGCCGTGGCTTAGGTTTTGACCGCTGGGACCCGTTGGAAGATCATCATTATCCGTCAAAATTAGCCTCACCACAAACCTACGGGCATACCGGTTATACTGGCACCTGTGTTTGGGTTGATCCGAAATATAACCTGGTATATATATTCTTATCAAATCGTGTAAACCCAACCGTGGGTGGTAAGCTATCCAGCCTGAATATCAGGCCAAGGATACAGGATGCGGTTTACCAGGCGATACAGAAGGGATTGTAAGCGAGTTAATATCGAACACTGAATTTTGAATTATGAAGTTAAACTTCGATGTTCGACATTCAAAATTCAGTGTTCGATATTAACTCCCACTTTGTTTCTCCCAAGGAACGCGTCCATCAAAATTATTACATCCGCTTAACACTATTCCAATAAATTGCTGTTAACCTTGTAATAATGAAAATAGGTATTGTTTGTTATCCAACTTTTGGCGGTAGTGGCGTTGTAGCCACCGAACTTGGCAAGGCCCTTGCAGATCGCGGGCACCAGGTTCATTTTATCACCTATAACCAGCCTGCCAGGCTCGATTTTTTCTCGGCCAACCTGTTTTATCACGAGGTCTCGGTATCTAAATATCCTTTGTTTGATTACCAGCCTTACGAGCTTGCCCTGGCCAGTCGCATGGTGGATGTGGTGCGTTTTGAAAAGCTGGATTTGCTGCACGTGCATTATGCTATCCCGCATGCTTCGGCTGCGTTTATGGCTAAGCAGATATTGCTTACTTACGGCATATACATCCCGGTAGTAACCACCCTACATGGTACCGATATTACTTTGGTAGGCAAGGACCGTACGTTTAAACCCGTAGTAACTTTCTCTATCAATAAATCAGACGGTGTAACTGCGGTTTCGCAAAACTTAAGGGATAACACTTACGAGTTTTTTGATATTGAACGTGACATTAAAGTAATACCCAATTTTATTGATCTTTCCCGTTTCAGCCTTAAAGCAAAGGACCACTTTAAAAAAGCCATTGCTCCCGAAGGAGAAAAAATATTAATACATACTTCCAACTTCCGCAGGGTAAAACGTACCGAGGACGTGATCAGGATATTTGCTAAAGTGATTCAGAAAATACCATCCAAACTGTTAATGGTAGGCGATGGCGGCGAACGTTCCGATTGCGAACAATTATGCCGAGATTTAGGTGTAAGCGACAATGTGCGCTTTTTAGGTAAACAGGATGCTATTGAAGAAATACTATCGGTAGGTGATCTATTTTTGATGCCTTCACAGTCTGAAAGCTTTGGTTTGGCAGCATTAGAAGCCATGGCCTGTAAAGTGCCGGTGATCAGCTCAAATGCGGGCGGCTTACCTGAATTAAATGTTGATGGTGTTACCGGCTACCTGAAAGATGTTGGTGATGTTGATGGCATGGCCGAAAAAGCGATCTATATTTTAGAGGATGAAGCCCGACTAGCCCAATTTAAAGACAATGCCCTTGCCCGCGCCAAAGAATTTGACCTGACGAATATTTTACCCCAATACGAAAGCTATTATGCTGAAGTGCTTGAACAAGCGAAGGCGAGTAATTTATTGTAAATGCCCTTTCTCCTTATTGTCATTTCGACCATCGGGAGAAATCTTCTTCGCCCTGTATTTTCGCTTTGCATTTTGTAGAAGATTCTTCACTGCGTTCAGAATGACAAAAGAGAAATTATTTCAACCTCTCCAAAATCTCCTTAGCATCTAACTTCTCCTGTAAGCCACTTTCCATATCTTTAAAAGCCAGTAAGCCGCTTTGCATTTCGTCGCTGCCGATCAATACGGTGTAGGGAATATGCTTATTATTGGCATACTCCATTTGCTTTTTAATCTTAGCCCCTGCGGGATAAAGCTCCGCATTGATATTATGCTGGCGCAGACTGTGCAATAACGGCAAAGCATATTTTTCGCCATCACTGTCAAAACAGCAGATCAGCACTTTGGTAGTTTGATTAGTATCAGCAGGGAAGAGGTTTAGCTCATCCATTACATCATAAATACGATCGGCGCCGAAAGAAATACCAACTCCGGTCAGGTCTTTTAAACCGAACATACCGGTCAGGTCATCATACCTGCCGCCGCCGCCGATGCTGCCCATGGCAACCTCGTTGGTTTTTACTTCGAATATAGCGCCAGTGTAATAGTTTAAGCCACGTGCAAGGGTAATATCCAGCTCCAGGGTCGCATTTTGCAGTTTGCAGCTATCGATGTAGGTAAATACAGTTTCAATCTCATCACAGCCCTTTAAGCCCGTTGCCGAATCTTTTAAAGCTTCACGCAGACTTTCCAGTTTAATGCTGTTTGATCCCTCAAGCAGAATAACCGGTTTTAGTTTTTCAATATCCTCAGGACTAAAGCCTTTTTCTAATAACTCTTTGATTACGCCATCCAAGCCTATTTTATCCAGCTTGTCGATAGCTACGGTTAGGTCGATAATGTTATCAGCCTTGCCAATCACTTCGGCTATACCTGATAGTATTTTGCGGTTATTTATTTTTATGGTGAAATCCTTTAACCCCAATTTGCTTAAAGCTTCATCGTAGATCATGATAAACTCCGCCTCATTCAATAAAGATGGAGAACCCACCACATCAGCATCACACTGGTAAAACTCGCGGTAACGGCCACGTTGAGGCCTATCCGCACGCCAAACCGGCTGCACCTGGAAACGCTTAAACGGAAAAGTGATCTCATTCTGATGCATCACCACGTAACGGGCAAAAGGAACAGTTAAATCGTAACGGAGGGCTTTTTCGGAAATATTTGGTGTTAAAGCTTTACTATCTAATATTTCCCTTACATACTTTATGGCCCCTTCTTTAAATTCTCCCGAAATCTCTTTCAAGGTATCGGCTATTGGTTCAGCAAACGAAGAACTGTATTGCGACATTAAATCAAAGTCTCGTAGTTTTTCAAGATCCTTGAGTAAAGTGGCATTCTGTATAAAATCTCCTGAATTCAAGATCTTGAATATCAACTTATCCCCCTCATCACCGTATTTACCCATTAAGGTACTTAAGTTTTCCATCGCTGGCGTTTCTATCTGCTGATAGCCATATTTACGAAAAACGCTTTTTATCGTATCAAAAATAAAATTGCGCCTTACCATTTCGGTAGGTGAAAAATCGCGGGTGCCTTTGGGTGTTGATGGTTTGATGGATGCCATGCGGCAAATGTACAAAAAAGGTAGCCCTACCCAAACCCTCCCCTGAAGGGAGGGCTTAAAAAAAGTCTCCCCAACCAGGGGAGATTTAGAGGGGGCTTATAAATTGTTTATTTTTACCCCCATGCATATCATTACCCAAACACCCCGCCTCATTATCCGCGAGTTTTTACCGGAAGAACTGGAAACCTACCTCCATCATTTTAGTGATGAGGAAGTTTGCCTTTATATACCCAAACGCACTACGGATGAGCGTATCACCATTTTCCACACAGCATTAGCCAATTACGCCAACACTAAGCTGACGGGCATCTGGGGCATGTTCAACAAAGAGACGGGTGAGTTTATCGGCAGTTGTCTACTAAGGCCTTTTAATGGTGATGTTAAGGTAACCGAGGTTGGCTACAGCATGGATAAAAAATACTGGGGACAAGGCATTGCCACAGAAATGACTGAAGCCATGATAGCACACACTTTTTCGGATACCAATGTTGATGAAATAGTGGGCGTTACCGAATTAGAAAATATTGGCTCGCAACGTGTATTAGAGAAAGCCGGCCTTAAACGAGTAGATAATTTCTTCAGGGATGGGCTGGAATTGGCTTTTTTTAGAAAAGCGCGATAGTGATGCGTTGAAAACACCACAGACGTTCAGAAAGTTAAAAAAGGGGTCATGTTGAGGCACTCGAAGCATGAGCGTAAAGGCCTTTGCCCGCATGCTTCGAGTGCCTCAGCATGACCCAACTTCTTTTCCCATACTGACAAAACAGTGTCAGCATTTATTCCAATACAGTTTCCGAAATTTGAATGTACCGGTACTTCCGCTCTTGCGAAAGAGCAATTTCCGTTCTTTGAATTAACGAAATAATCGCTTATCAGTTATCGCGCAGCTCTTTAACGATCTTTTTGCAGCCATCCTCAATCAAATCAAAAACAGGCGCAAATTGGGTATCGTCATAATAAGGATCGGGGACTTCTTTACTGCCTAATAGTAGTTTTACCTTGTCGGCGGCTTGTTTATTGGGTGCCAGGGCCAGCACATCGGCTAAGTTGTTTCGGTCCATCACATAAATGTGATCGAACCCATCAAAATCACTCTGCCTGAATTGTCGGCAAACCTGGTGACCGATAGGCACGCCACGCTCATGGGCTATGCGGGTTGAACGCCTGTCCGGTCCCTGACCAACATGCCAGTTACCCGTACCCGCCGAATCAATCTCCCAACCCAGGTTGTTCTTATCCGACAGATCCTGCATAATCCCCTCCGCCAGCGGCGAACGGCAAATATTACCCAGGCAAACCATTAGTATTTTCATTTTTTGAGTTGATTAGTTGATTGGGTTAAGTGGTTAATTAAGTTTAGCGAAGTTTAACCACTCACACAATCAACTTAATCAACCACTTACCAACTATCCAAATATCGCGTTCAGCACACCCGCTAACCTAACACCCGCTTTTAACAACTGGTGGTTAAGGATTGCGATATGCGTGAAATTGTATTTATAATTCAGGTTGTCACCTGGTTTTATATCGGTGTAAAGCTTTTCCGCAATTTGGTTTGATTCAAACAGCCACTCACTTACCGGTGCTTTTTGCCATTCTTTAACTTCTGCAGGTGTAGCGTCATTTACGGCCGCTGCATATTCTGTATAGCTTAATTGCTGAAAATCGATCAGCTGCGAATCCCAAACCGAGTGTAGGTTTGTTGGCGCATTAAACCAGCTCACTTTAAAGTCGTTGCCTCCTTTGTCATCAGCGTGGGCTACGTGCATTGGCTGGTGTACATCTTCAATAATGTGTATCAGCATACGCAGGTCAAGCACCTTATCTTTTTTAGGCAGATTTTTATTTTTCAACTGTGCTTCCAGATAATTGATCTTGGTATAAGCGTCCACGCTGGTATCCTGCTTTAAAAAAACAACCAACTCTGGATAAGTGTAAGCCTTATTCAAATCGATATAATGCCATGCCGACATATAGCTGTACGATGGATCGGATTTAATAAAATCAGCCCAGGTACTTGCCATAGCTACGGTTTCGTGCCCTAAAATGGCTTTAACTGCAGCACGGGCTTTGGGCGTTAAGTAGCTTTCGGCTATTTGTCCGCAGATACGGTGCCCGTTAGTGCCCCATGCCATGCTTTGTACCGGCACGTACAGCAGTGCCGCGCCAATAAGTAATTTTTTAAAGAATGTTGTTTTCATTTGCTTAAAGTGGTTTTACAATACAAGTAGTTCTTTTTATTAACCGTGCTGTGATAGGAATAACAGCCGATGTGCTTGAAAATTGATAAACAGAGTCGGTTTTTTTGGTGATCTTAAACACTTCCTCATACATCCCGAAACGGAAGCATCCTGCTGTTTCTTTCAGCGTAAAATCAGGCTTACAAAACTCGCCTTTCAAAAACAGGGAATCATTCCGCTGGCCGTAATTACCTTTGGTATATTCGGTCCAATGGCCTGCTTTCATGCAGCTATCAGCGCCGTAATTTACTTTGGTAAATGTTTTTATCGATACAAAAAAAGAGTCGCAGGTAAATTTGAAGTGATAAAGCGAGTACGTCAGCAGCTTTTTCTGCATCGGTACCGAATCCTGCTGCCATTCGCCTTGAAATTCCTTAACGCCCGGTTTCTGCATATTGGGGTTCATCCAGCAGGAGCCCAGGAATAAGGTTATTGTTAAAAGAAGAAGAGCGAAAGTCAGTTTTTGCATTTAGTTATCTTTTTGTCATTCTGAACGGAGTGAAGAATCTGTACGGTGTAAACTACTTTACAGATTCTTCACTCCGTTCAGAATGACAATTTATTTTAGATGGGCTTATTTTAAGCTACCTATCATATCTTCCGGCCTAACCCACTGGTCAAACTGCTCGTTAGTTACCAGGCCAAGGCCTATAGCAGCCTCACGTAATGAAAGATTTTCCTTCAACGCTTTTTTGGCAATTTTAGCGGCATTTTCATAACCGATATGTGGGTTTAACGCGGTAACCAGCATTAATGAGTTTTCCAGGTGCTTTTTGATACCGGCATAATTTGGCTGGATACCGGCAGCGCAATGATCGTTAAATGATACGCAAGCGTCACCGATTAAACGTGCCGACTGTAAAAAGTTAGCTGCCATAACCGGTTTAAATACATTCAGCTCATAATGGCCATTGCTGCCAGCTATTGAAATGGTAACATCATTACCCATAACCTGTGCCGCAACCATAGTAACCGCCTCGTTTTGGGTTGGGTTAACTTTGCCCGGCATAATAGATGATCCCGGCTCATTATCCGGAATATGGATTTCGCCAATACCTGAGCGCGGACCAGAAGCCAGCATTCTGATATCGTTAGCAATCTTCATTAACGATACCGCGATCTGTTTTAAAGCGCCGTGACTCTCCACAATAGCATCATGCGCAGCCAAAGCTTCAAATTTATTTTCAGCAGTGCGGAAAGGTAAACCGGTAAATTGAGCGATATACTCAGCAACCTTAACATCATAACCTTTTGGGGTATTGATACCGGTACCAACAGCGGTACCACCAAGTGCCAGTTCAGATAAGTGATCCAACGTATTACGCAAAGCCTTTAAACCATGGTTCAATTGCGATACATAGCCAGAAAATTCCTGACCTAAAGTCAGCGGCGTAGCATCCATTAAGTGGGTACGGCCAATTTTAACAACACTTTTAAATTCTTCTGATTTCGCTTTTAGCGTATCGCGTAGTTTCTCAATGCCCGGTATGGTAACATCAATCACCATTTTGTATGCCGCGATGTGCATAGCAGTAGGGTAAGTATCGTTTGATGATTGTGATTTGTTCACGTCATCATTCGGGTGGATAAAGGTTTTGCCTTCGCCCAGTTTATTTCCTTGTAAAACATGTGAGCGGTTAGCAACAACCTCGTTCACATTCATGTTTGATTGTGTGCCTGATCCTGTTTGCCATATTACCAACGGAAACTCGCCAGCTAAGCTACCGGCTAATATCTCATCACAAACCTGGGCGATCAGATCGCGTTTTTCGGCAGGCAATACGCCGCAATCGGTATTGGTATAAGCTGCAGCTTTCTTTAAATAAGCAAAAGCGGCAATAATTTCTTTAGGCATTGATGCTTCCGGCCCGATCTTAAAGTTATTACGTGATCTTTCGGTTTGTGCACCCCAGTATTTGTCGGCAGGTACCTGTACCTCGCCCATGGTATCATGTTCAGTTCTGAAACTCATTGTATTATATTTTGCTGCGCAAAGTTATGTTTTATATGGAGGATATAAACTGAAAACGGTAATCTTTTTGGTACAAAAAACTAAACTTTATTGCCGATGTTTAATGATTTAACAATCACTTCATCATGCCCAAATACAACATCATATACACCACCCCGCATCACGACCATTACCTCTGGAATGGGACTTCGCTCAATAAGCTGGAAAAAGCCGGGCAGGGAAACCTGATGTTCAGCGGAAAATCATTTAAAGAAGAAGAGCTTGCAGACGCGATGGCCGATTGCAAAAAAGCAATAGCACGATCATTTCCGAAAGACGATAACCCCGAAATCAAGGCCGTACAAATAGGGGTATCCGATTAATTATTTAACGCGTTATAATTCCTTTGCCTGCGCCAAACTGCAAGCGTAATATATTTAGCGCGCTTGGTATCCAAATAGTAAATTTTGTTTGTTTTTGGATATACAATAAAGCTATACCAGGTATCGCCAGGGGGATTGGCGTATTCAGAAACTTTTACCGAATAAAAACTCTGCGATTCTGACGGCCGGCCGGTGATATAAGCAATAAGGTGCTTTTTACCATGCGAGCTTTTCTTATCCAATGCATTGGCCTTTATAACCTCAGGTAAATTGTTAATGGTTGTGATAACCTCTGCTTCTGTTTGCGGTTGAGGATCATAATCTACCGGTTTCTTTACCGCGCACGAAACCGCTAAAAGCATAACAACAAGTAGCGGAAAGTATAGTTTAACTCGATTAAATAAACCCATAATTAATATTTTCTATTCATTATACAGTCAAAACCAAAAATCGTTCATAATATTATCCAAATGTTTAAAACTTAAAATAGTTAGCGATTGTATAATTTCTGAATTTCGCCATCGTTAAAGTGATTGACTGCTTCTTATGACATTATACAAAAACATTCTTACCATTTCTCTCTCGTTGCTATGTTTAGCTTCCTGTTCTCAAGATAAAAAAGACAAATACGGGGTTTCTTCCACACCCGATCTCGATAAACCCTTTAACTCTAAACAATACCTACAATACGACCCTACAAAGGCCGACAAAAAGATTGACGAGTTTATGAAGCACCTGCACCAGGTGGCAAACTTTAATGGCAATGTACTGGTAGCAAAAAAAGGCAAGATCATTTATGAAGGTGCATTCGGTTGGGCCGATTATCCTAATCAGCATGCTTTAGATATTAACTCCAAATTTCAATTGGCATCGGTAACCAAAACCATTACCTCAACAGCTATTTTGCAGCTGATGGAGCGCGGGAAGCTGAAGCTGAACCAGGATGTACGCGATTTCTTCCCAAATTTTCCCTACGAGGGCGTAACTATCCGTTTGTTATTGACCCACCGCTCGGGCATGATGAATTATGTATATTTTGTGGATGATGTGTACCGTTCCGAGCACCGCGATCAGCGCAAAGGCATCACCAACCAACAAACCATGGACATGATCGCCCAATACAAACCTGCACGGTTTAACAAACCCGACAAAAGCTTTCTGTACAACAACTCCAACTTTATGGTGTTGGGCTCGATAATAGAAAAAGTAACTGGTATGAGCTATGCCGACTATGTAAAGCAAAATATTTTTGTCCCTGCGGGGATGGCGAATACCGCTGTATATTCCAAAGCGGTATATGATAAAATCCCAACCTTTGTGCTGGGGCATGATCGTAACAGCTGGAAATATTCAGTAGCGCCAAACTTTTTAGATGGCCCGGTTGGCGCATATGGCGTTTACAGCACAGTTGCCGATCTGTTTTTATTCGACAGGGCATTAAGAGCTGGCCGCTTGCTTAAACCAGCCACGCAGGATTCTGCCTATACCGATCGCAATCCGATGATTCGTGGGCATTTCAACTATGGCTATGGCTGGAGATTATTTGAAGCTCCCGGACAAAAAGTGGTTTACCATACCGGCTGGTGGCACGGTTTCAGGCACATATTTTTGCGCGATATGAAAAACGATGTAACCATAGTAATACTTGGCAACATGGTTAACGGCAGCTTACTGCATTTAGATGACCTGTTTAAAATAACGGGCATGCCGATAGTACGCAAAAGTGCTTATACGGGTAACGGGGAAACAGAAGAAGACCAGTAGTATAGGTCTGAACTCGAATTTGGGGGAATTCATGAATTTTTAGAATTCTGTTATTTCTTTAATTCTAAAAATTCAGGTTCAGACAAATTTAGCGATGACATGATGGTATTTTTAACTTAATCAACCAAAAATATGTTTGATAAAATAATGGAAGCCCAGCAAAAGGCTGGTGAAGTAAAAAAGCGCCTGGACGCCATAACCGTTACCGGCACTGCCGAAGGCGGTAAGATAACCGTAAATGCCAACGCCAATAAAGTAATTCAATCCATCAATATTGATGAAAACTTTTTTGCTGATGCTGACAAAGAGGAACTGGAAGAACTGCTTTTAATAGCCATAAACAAAGCCCTGGAGCAAGCCGAAAACGTAAGCCAAAGCGAAATGGCTGCCATGACACAACAAATGTTCGGTGGCTTGGGCGGATTGTTCGGAAAATAATAAAAAGCTCGGGCCGTGTGATTCCTTCCCCGGGGAAGGAGGAGGAAGGTGTTTATTAAAACTATGAAACCCCGTAGGGGTTATATGTTGGTAGAAAAATAAAACGAAATAAAGACCGTGCCGTAGGTACGTAACCCTGTAATGTTGCGTACCTACGGCACGCCAAATGGTTTAAAATAATATCTGCTACCAACATTTTGCTCCTATGGAGCATGATTAAAATTACAATTCCCTTAACTTAACGACATTGACACCCGCCACAAGACGGGAATCGCACTGGCCTCAACACACCTTTCATTAGCGAAAACACTGCTTGAGAAGATTTCTCCTCGTACCTTGTCGAAATGACAATAGTATTCCAAACAAGGGGATAAAAAGTAAAAGTTTGGTCATTAAACGCCACTTTAAGAAAACTTATACCGCGGCTTCTTACTTTTATCATAAACACATCAAACATCATGAAAATCACTTATTACGGTCAATCCTGCGTTCAAATAGAGGCGGGCGGCAAAACATTATTATTTGATCCGTTTATATCGCCAAACCATTTGGCGAGCCATATTGATATTAACAGCCTGAAACCGGATTACATACTGGTATCACATGGCCACGGCGACCACGTAGCCGACCTGATAACCATCCAAAAAAACAGCGATGCAAGGGTTATTTGTATTGCCGAGATAGCAGGTTGGTTAGGTAAACAAGATATTGAAGCCCATGGCATGAACATAGGCGGCGGCTATAATTTCGACTTCGGTCGTGTTAAAATGGTGAACGCTATCCACTCCAGCTCAATGCCCGATGGCAGCTATGGGGGCAACCCAGCCGGTTTTGTTATTTATACCGAAGGCAAAGCGATTTATTTCGCGGGCGACACCGCGCTTACCTATGATATGAAGCTATTGGCTGATGACAACCTGGATTGGGCCATTTTACCCATTGGCGATAACTATACCATGGGTGCCGATGATGCCATTAAAGCTTGTGATTTCATCAATTGCAAAACCGTGATTGGTGTACACTATGATTCGTTCCCGGTAATAAAAATAGATAAAGACGAGGTGATGGAGAAATTCGTAAAAGCAGGCCTCAATTTAAAACTACCCGCAATAGGCGAAAGTTTATCATTATAAGTACAAAAAAGCCCCGCTAACAAATGTTAGCGGGGCTTTTTTTATTCGAAACTACATTTTGGTAGTATCTTTCTTCACTGTACTGTCACCACTCTTCATTTTCGTTTTAGTCTTGTGCTTTTTCACCTTAGTAGTGGTATCAGTTTGCATTGTACTATTAAAATGATGAATTGGCATCGCCGCAAAAGCACTTCCAAATGTGATCGCTCCTAAAGCAATCATACAAAATAGTTTTCTCATGGTATTAATTTTTAGTTTTCAATTTGTGTTATACTATAACACAAAAATTAACCAAAAATTGTTTTTTATTTCTTTTAAATTAAATAACAGTACCGTGCGGAATCATTGCCCGCTTTTTAACAACTACAATCCCATCCTGCACAGTATGCGTACCGTAGTCGCCATCTTCCAGTTTTTCGCCGCAATTAATGCTCACATCATTACCAATATAAGTGTTTTTATCTATGATAGCGTTTTTGATGGTACACCTGTCGCCAATACCCATTATTGGTGAATTACTCACTTTTGATTCTTCTATTTGCTCAAGTGTTTGATAGTTATCGCTACCCATCACATAGCAGTTTTCAATAGTTGTATCAAAACCTATGCGGCTGCGTATGCCAATAATCGATCGTGTAATATGGCTCGCATTTATAATACAACCATCTGCAATGATAGCTTTATCAACTTGCGTACCGCTCATTTTTGATGGGGGCAACATACGTGCACGGGTAAATATGTAGTTCTTGTCGAACAAGTTAAACTGCGGGATGTCATCTGTAAGCCCTAAGTTAGCATCAAAAAATGATGGGATAGTACCAATATCAGTCCAATAACCTTCGTACTGATAGCTTAAAACCTTATGGTTATCAATCGACTGCGGGATGATCTCTTTACCGAAATCGGTACGCTCATTACCTTGCAAAAGCTCATATAGCAAATCGCGGTTAAATATATAAATACCCATTGATGCCAGGTACAGGCGGCCTTGTGCTTTCATCTCATCACTAACCTCTGATGCCCAGCTTTCAAAATTGGTTTTAGGTTTTTCGATAAAAGCAGTAACCAGGCTTTCCTCATTCGTTTTCAAGATACCAAAGCCCGGAACATCATTAGCGTGCACCGGAATTGTCGCGATAGATATTTCCGCATCTGCCTGGATGTGATTCTCTATCATCTCTTCAAAATCCATCTGGTATAGCTGGTCGCCGGAAAGTATCAGCACATAATCAAACTCGTGAACGGCCAAATGGTGCAAACTTTGTCTAACCGCGTCAGCCGTTCCCTGGAACCAGCCTCCACTGGTTGGTGTTTGCTCTGCGGCCAAAATATCTACAAAAGCCTCACTAAAGCTGCTGAAATGATAGGTGTTTTTGATGTGTTTATTTAACGACGCCGAGTTAAACTGCGTTAACACATAAATACGCGTAATGCCCGAATGCAAGCAATTAGAGATAGGAATATCAACCAAACGGTATTTACCGGCAATTGGAACGGCTGGTTTAGAACGGGTTGCGGTAAGGGGCGACAGGCGACTGCCCTGGCCACCGCCAAGTACAATGCAGATTACTTTTGAGGTCATATATTAGGTTTTAAACTTTCATAAAGGTTAATGTACTCTTTGGCCGATCTGTCCCATGAAAAATCAAGCGCCATCATTCTTTTACGCAATTGGTTAAGATGTTGCGGGTTTTCATACAATACTAATGCCCTGTCAACTGCATTACAAATATCCTCTACCGATATGTTGTTAAATCGTATACCATAGCCACCTTCGTCGCCAAAATCAATAACAGTATCTTTTAATCCACCTGTACTGCGAACTATTGGCACGGTACCATAGCGCAATGCATATAACTGATTAAGCCCGCATGGCTCAACGCGAGATGGCATCAGCAAAAAGTCTGACCCCGCATATACTACATGCGCCAGCGCTTCATCGTACCCAATAAATACATTGCACTGCTCAGGCAGCAGCTCTTTTAATTCTTTTAAACCTTGCTCCATTAGCGGGTCACCGGCTCCCAATATCAGGAAGTTAATTTTACCCGGATGCTTGGCTATGGTTCTTGCTATGGACTCTGCCAGCAAATCAGCGCCTTTTTCCAATACCAACCGGCCAATAAATGATACCAAAGGCAACTCCGGCGATAGATTAAACCTGGCACATAATTCTTCTTTGTTTTTTTGTTTTCCCTGTGCCACTTTGGTCACGGTATAATTCGCCGGGATCATGGTGTCAGTTTTGGCATTCCAAACCTCGGTATCAATACCATTGATAATTCCCGATCCTTTTGCTTGCTCCAGGTAAAACAGGTATTCTAAGCCGTTGGAGCTTATTGTTAACTCTTCCAGGTAACTTGGTGATACCGTGGTATATTTATTACAACATTTTACCGCCGCTGCCAGTGGATTAATAGCACCGGCCCAATCTAACAAACCACCTTTGGCGGGGTCTATCTCCGGCAAATAATAAAATCTATCCCAGCTTAAAACGCCATGGTATTGCCCGTTATGAATAGTAAATACGGTTGGTATTTGAGCAAGGCGGGTATACAGTTTTGAATGATACATCAAAAATGGGATCAGCCCCACATGGTGATCGTGACAATGGATAATATCCGGACTTTGCTGCGAGTAGCTTATCCAATCTAAAAACGCCAACTGAAAAGCGATAAACTGCTCCCGCTCATCAGGATACATATAAACCTCTTCACGGTCTAATAATCCGGGGATTTTTATCAGGTATAATTCAAAACCAAGCTTGTTGGTTTTCTCCTTCCATACCTCAAAATATAACCTGCGGTTACCTAATAGCGTTGCTGCCTTAAAAACAATATCAAATTCATTTTCGCGGGTAAACTTACGGTCGTAAAAAGGGATAACAACCGCGGCATCCATGCCGGCAAGGTTTTGGTATTTAGGCAATGCGCCCACCACATCAGCAAGGCCACCAACTTTAGCAATAGGGTAACATTCGGCGGCAAGATGGTAGATTCTCATACAGGTATAAATAATGGCATAAGTTAGGAAACATTTAACTCAATAAGCAAACACATAATTTAAAAAATGTGTTTGCTTTGCTGAGAATATTTATACCAAATAGCCAATTTGTTACAGTTTTATTATTAACCCGTCTTTAATGATTGCTGATACGCTGCAAAGGGTATTATTTTTTTTTTTTGTTTAGCTACGAAGATTTAGCGCGATAACCTAGTAATGATAAACAGCTTACTCAACAGCATCCAAAATATAATCACGCTAAGCCCGGAAGAGGTTGATATCGTAACATCTTTATTTAAAGAAAAAACCTACAAAAAGGGCGAATTCTTTTTGGAAGAGGGACGGATCTGCAAACACGTTGGCTTTGTTGCGAAGGGATTGATGCGTTTTTATATTAATCACGATGGAGAGGAAAAGATATACGACTTCTCCCAGGAGAACGAATATGTATGTAATTACGAGAGTTTTCTGCCCCAAAAACCGTCTTCCAAAAACATCCAGGCTTTAGAGGATAGTGTGGTTTTCGTGATCTCTCATAACGACCTGCAATCCTTTTATAAAAATGTTCGCGAAGGGGAGCGTTTTGGCCGGATAGCCATTGAGTACGTCTTTTTACAAGTACTGCAGGATCTCAGCTCCTTTTATACCGAAACACCCGAAGTCCGGTACGAAAGGTTTTTAAAAAACCACGCCGACCTGCAGCAAAGGATCTCCCAATACCACGTTGCATCCTATGTCGGAGTCAAGCCTCAATCGCTAAGCCGCATCCGTAAAAGAATTTTTGGCCCGTTTTGATTTGTTAACCGAGGTGCATTAATGCCGGTTGCTGTCCTGATAATTTTGTGTCATCATTTAAAAACAAAATATCATGACAACAAAAATTTCTTATGCGATCGCATTTTTAACCGGGTTGGGAATAATTTTTCTCGGCATCCGCTTTTTTATATCCCCAGAGGTAGCAACAGCCGCTTTCGGCATCCACTTTAATGCAGGTGGCGATTATTCTTTTGACCATATAAAAGGTATCAGTGATATATTTTCCGGGCTGCTGGTTTGCGCTTTTGTGCTGATGAATGAAAAGCGTGCCCTGGGCGTTACCCTATTAGCGGCCACAATAATACCGGTTAATGACATGCTTATTGTACTCAGCAAAAGCTATAACGGCATCCCGCAAGCAATGCCGCACATCGTCGCGATCATCATTTGCTTCGTATTCGGGATAATTCTATTGGCAACTAAACAAACAAAAAAAGCAGTATGAAAACACAATCCTATGTTAAACTGATCAGCTCAGTCGACACCAAAAAAAATAGTGTACTGGAGATGAATATCCTGCCGGGCGAAAATACCCCGTGGCATTACCACACACTTTTTTCAGAAACATTTGAGGTATTAAAAGGCACACTGGAAGTAGGGAAAGGTAAAGCCATTCACCATTTAAAGCAGGGCGATACCGCGACGATAGAGCCGAACGAGAAGCATTATTTTCATAATGTTTCTACCGAAGAATGTATTGTAACTACAACCCTAAGTCCCGGAAATAAAAACTTTGAGAATGCCCTTTTCATATTAAAAGGCCTCGCAAAAGATGGCCTGGCAAGCGGAGCCGGAACTCCAAAAAGCCTTTCAGACTTAGCACTATTTGTCTATTTAAACAACTCAAAAATGGTAGGGATCCAGAAAATAGCCGCGCCGTTATTTAATATTGTTGCTAAAGCCGCTATCAAAAGAGGGCGCCTGAATGAATTGATAGAGAAATATTGTAAATAAACACAATGTTACCGAAGGGCCCCTCCACTCCATGTCATTGCGAGGAACGAAGCAATCGCGAACTATACAAGGCCGCTTTTTCCCGTGCGATTGCTTCGTTCCTCGCAATGACATAAAGGCAAGTGCTGCCTGTTGTTGGTGTCTGTTTTTATATTAATGCGCCTCCAGCCAATTAGCGCCAGTACCGATTTCAACCATAATAGGTACAGTTGTTTTTATGGCGTTTTTCATATTATGCAAAATGATCGGTTTAACGATCTCCACCTCGTGGTGTGGAACATCAAAAACCAACTCATCATGTACCTGCATTGTCATGCGGGCATCCAGTTTTTGGGCGAGGAATTCTTTATGGATATTGATCATCGCGATCTTGATCATATCTGCCGCCGAACCTTGTATTGGCGCGTTTATGGCATTTCGTTCCGCAAAACCACGCACCGTTTGATTGGCTGAATTTATATCCCTTAAATACCTACGCCTGCCCATCAACGTAGTTACATAACCATTCTCGCGGGCGAAATTCATGGTATCGCTCATATAGGTTTTTATGCCGGGGTATTGGGTAAAGTAGTTTTCTATGATCTCGGCGGCCTCTTTACGTGGGATACCCAAATTCTGCGATAATCCAAAAGCCGACTGCCCGTAAATAATACCAAAGTTTACAGCCTTGGCATTACGGCGCTGCGTACCAGTTACCTCATCCAACCCGATACCGTAAACATTGGCCGCCGTTGCGGTATGAATATCCAGGTTCTGCACAAAGGCTTCCATCATATTGGCATCCTTGCTTATTTCGGCTATGATACGAAGTTCTATTTGTGAATAATCCGCAGATACAATGGTGTGTCCGCTATCTCTCGGGATAAATGCCTTACGCACTTCACGCCCGCGTTCGGTGCGGATAGGAATGTTCTGTAAATTTGGATTGGTCGAGCTTAAACGCCCGGTGGCTGCTACCGCCTGGTTGTAGGAGGTATGTACACGCCCTGTTTTAGGGTTTACCAGCTGCGGTAACGCATCTACATAAGTCGACTTTAGTTTTTGCAGTTGGCGGTAATCCAAAATATCCCTTACTATGTCGCTTTTCGCGGCAAGTCCCACCAAAACATCTTCACCGGTTTGGTACTGGCCGGTTTTGGTTTTTTTAGCTTTAGGATCGAGCATTAGTTTTTCAAACAACACCTCGCCTAATTGTTTGGGCGATGCGATATTGAAACGTACACCAGCTTTTTCAAAAACAACTTTCTCCAACTTGGCTACATCGGTTTCCAATTCTTTCGAAAACTCTTTTAACGTATCGTGGTCTATTTTTACCCCTTCATATTCAATATCAGCCAAAACATAAATTAACGGATGCTCAATTTCATTGATCAGTTTTTCAGCCTCCGCTTCTTTAATTTTGGGCTCGAAAACATTTCTTAGCTGAAGCGTGATATCTGCATCCTCAGCTGCGTATTCTTTTATTTTTTCGATCTCCACATCGCGCATATTGCCCTGGTTTTTGCCTTTGGCACCAATGAGTGATGTGATTGAAACCGGTTTATAGCCTAAGTAATTTTCCGACAGTATGTCCATCCCATGGCGGGTATCGGGGTCAAGCACGTAGTGCGCCATCATGGTATCAAACAGGTTACCTCTTACTTCGATGCCATACCATTTCAGGATCAGAATATCAAATTTTAGATTTTGGCCTGTTTTTCCGATAGAAGCATCTTCAAGCAATCCCTTAAATTCATCTACAATCTTTTTTGTTTCCCCCTGATCGGCAGGTACAGGTACATACCAGGCTTCATTAGCTTTTATGGCGAATGATAAGCCCACCAGCTCACAAAAATTAGCATCAGTACCGGTAGTTTCCGTATCGAAGCAAATATCTTTTTGTTGTTTTAGCAACTTGATAAGTTCAGCACGCTTTTCGAAAGTATCGGCCAAATGATATTTATGCGGAACAGTATCGATACTTTTTGAAGGCGCGACCGAAGTTTCAGGCTCACCGATATCTGCAATATCAACGGTCATCGTAGTTCGTCCGGTAGCCACTTCATTACCAAACAGGTCAGTTTGGATAGATACCGATTTCATTTCGGTAACGCTGAAATCATCACCAAACACACGACGGCCCAATGTTCTGAATTCCAGTTCAGCAAAAAGCGGCTCTAACAGATCTTTGCTTGGGGCACACATTTCCAGTCCGGCTTCATCCAGTTCAACCGGAACATTCAGGTTGATGGTAGCTAACCTCTTCGACATTAAGCCTTGCTCGGCAAAGGCCTCCACATTTTCGCGCATTTTTCCCTTCAGTTCATGACTATGCGCGATGATCTCCTCAACTGAACCATATTGTTTAATCAGCGTTTTAGCGGTTTTCTCACCAATCCCCGGGATACCGGGGATACCATCCACCGCATCACCCCATAAACCTAAAATATCTATAACCTGGTCAACACGTTCAATTTCCCATTTGGCTAAAATCTCTTTTACACCCAATATCTCCATCTCGTTACCCATGCGGGCAGGTTTGTAGATGTGGATATTAGGCGATACCAATTGACCGAAATCCTTATCTGGTGTCATGCAGTAAACCTGGTAGCCTTTCTGTTCTGCTTTTTTTGCAAGGGTGCCGATAATATCATCAGCCTCATAACCGTCAGACGTGATCAGTGGGATATTAAAACCAAGCACCACCTTAAAAATATAAGGTAATGCCTTGGATAGATCCTCGGGCATAGTTTCGCGATGTGCCTTGTATTTTTCGTATTCAATGTGGCGATCTGTGGGCGCTTCGGTATCAAATACCACGGCCATATGGGTTGGCTTTTCTTTTTTCAGCACATCCAACAGGGTATTGGTAAAGCCCATAACTGCCGACGTATTTAACCCGCCCGACGTAAACCGCGGGCTCTTACTCAACGCAAAATGAGCCCGGTATATCAGGGCCATGCCATCCAAAAGAAATAGTTTTTTCATGATTATTTTATCACTAATTGCACGAATGTATTTCACTAATTGCACGGATGCATAGCTAAATCATGCTATTACAAAAATAGAATTAATGCTGATAAACAGCCCGACTAATGAAAGAGTTGCCAACAATTAATATTCGTGCCATTCGATCAAATTCGTGCTATTAGTGCACAATTTATTTAAAGCTACACTCCGGTATATGATCATTCACCATACCAACGGCTTGCATAAAAGCATAACAAATTACGGTGCCAAAAAACTTGAAGCCCCGCTTTTTCATATCCTTACTAATAGCATCCGATATTTCGGTGCTTACCGGTATTGCGCCCGAGGTATTATTAATCGGTTTTCCCTCCGGCATAAAGCCATACAGGTATTTATCAAACGAGCCAAACTCCTTTTGCACCTCCATAAACAACTTAGCACTGCTGATAGCCGCGCCAATTTTCAATCGGTTACGAATGATCCCGGCATCGTTCAATAAGCGATGCACATCTTCATTATTAAATTTGGCTATCTTTTTATAATCAAAATCAGCAAAAGCCTTACGATAATTTTCGCGGCGACGCAATATGGTTATCCAGCTTAAACCCGCTTGAGCTGCCTCAAGTATCAAAAATTCAAACAGAACTTTATCATCGTGAACCGGTTTTCCCCATTCTTCATCGTGATATTTGATGTAAAGTTCATCAACTCCCGGCCAGCGACAGCGTTTTATTTCATCCATTTTATTTAGATTTAGTAGTTACTTTATATTTATAAACGCCAAATTTTAACTGTTTAAAATCAATGGCAACCGCGTTATTCAGGAAAAAAGCATTACCTGTTAAACCTACAATCTTCTCCTGTTTATAAAAATCATCCCAATCGTTTCCCGGCATCATGTAAACATAATTATTAGGCAGGGTTGTATTGCCCAGTTTCACGGGCTTATTAATTTGCTTTCCATAAACCATTTTAATTTGCCCCCAGGAGCTAATCCCCAAAGAATCAACCTGCGTATTCCCGGTAAATATGTTATAATGTTGCCGATCTGTCATTATTGCAAAAATGCTTGAACCGGTATCAAACATCATCCAGTAGGGTATTCCACCAATATTAAATGGAATTTTTAATGTGCCCATATCCAGCCGTGCATCCACAAAATCAAACTCATCTTTTGTTTTTTCATTTAACGAATCCAATATTAAAAAACGCTGATTCGGGTAATCAATGATCAGCACTTTATCTTTAAAAAATGGTGCGCCAAGTGTGCCTATTCTTATTGGTTTGCCTTTTTTTATAGAATCGACTGTTAGCGTATCGCCAAAGCCTTTAAAGTAGGCCATATCATCAAAAATATATTTTACATTCCCTAAACGCGCATCGAGATTCCTGAATCCGCCATTCTTAGTGTTCTGTATAAAAAAGCGTTTAGTAGTGGTGTCCAGTTTTGCTTTTAACACGCTGTTCTCATTCAAAAAATAGTCAATACTATTGCCATACAACATCGAACTGGTTGCGCCAAGGTCGAATTGCAGCGTAAAATCAGCATCAATACCATCTATTTTAAACGGAACAATCATGGCCGCTTTATCAAATCTCCTGTTGCCAAGCTTCATACTTTCCCACGAGAAAGGTATCCAGCCTTTGCCGGAAAAAATATTTTTGGATTGCGCTTTAGTAAATATTGGCATCAATAGTATCAATAAAAAAGCAACCCCAATAATCTGCTGTTTAGGTTTTAGTGTTTTCATGTATAATTAATATGGTTTTAAGCCTCATTCAATTCATCCCAGTACTCCACAGCCCTGCGATAATGCGGTATCACAATCGAGCCCCCTACTAAATTGGCAATCATAAACACCTCGTTCATTTCATCGCTGTTTACGCCGGCTTCATGGCATTTTCCTAAATGGTATTTGATGCAATCATCGCAACGCAAAACCATGGATGCTACCAGGCCCAACATTTCCTTGGTCTTTACATCAAGCGAGCCTTGGGCATAAGTGGTAGTATCTAAAGCGAAAAACCGTTTGATATTGGTGTTAGCAGTTTCCATTATCCTATCGTTCATTTTAGTACGATAGGATTCAAAATCATCTATCAATTTTCCCATGGGATTGTGTATTATTCTTTGATTTTTTAAAAGTATAAATCTTATTTTTATATATCAGAAATGCTAATAAATTTATCAAATAATTAAACACATTATGGAAAGCCTATCGCCCAATATTTTCGTAAAAGATATTAAAGCCACTATTGCTTTTTATAAGCAGTTAGGGTTTGAAGTTGCAATGTCGGTACCTGAACATGCCGACGACTTGGTTTGGGCGATGCTGGTAAATGGCAGTGTAACGGTTATGTTCCAAACGTTTGATAGTTTGGGCGATGATCTGCAAGAAGTGAAAAGAGAGGATGGCGGCTCGCTTTTATTCTATATTAAATTGAAGAACATTCTAAACTTTTTTGAGCTGCTAAAAGATAAAGTAACTGTTGTAAAAGGGATTGAAAAAACATTTTACGGTGCAACCGAATTTTCAATCCTCGACAATAATGGCTATCTGTTAACTTTCGCCGAAGATATATAATGATCCTTTTTAAACGTATTGATCATATCCACATAGCCGTTGCACCTGAACGCCTGGAAGAAGCCAAGATTTTTTATACTGAAGTAATTGGGCTTGAACTAACCGACCGGCCAAATCATCTTTTTAAAACATCGGGCTATTGGTTTAACATCGGCGATGCCCAGTTACATATTGGCGTAGAAGCCCCATTACCGGTTTCTACAAGACATACAGCGTTTGAGGTTGAGGATGTTGATTCCGCCTTAACCTATCTCGAAAATAAAGTAAAAATCTTGGAAGAACCCATAATCCCCGGAAGGCGCCGCTTTGCTTTTTTAGATCCGTTCGGCAATAGAATAGAGTTGCTGCAAAAAATTGATTTATAAAACCGGGTATTATACTAATAGCGTATCTTAGATTATAAATATTTCAACGCAATTAATTATGAAATTTATTCCCCCAAGAATACATGGCATTATCGATTTTCTCGTTGTGCTATTTCTTTTGGCTTCGCCGATGTCTTTTGGGTTGAGCGGCTTTGTGGCCATATTTACCTATGCACTTGCCATAGTTCATTTAACACTTACTTTATTAACCGACTTTAGTGCCGGCTTACTTAAAGTAATTTCTTTACCATTACACGGTATGATAGAATTAGTAGTAGGAGTTGTATTAATTATACTTGGATTCACCCTTTTTAAAGATACCGGAACCGGTAAAATATTTTATATCGCTTTTGGAATTGCAGTTTTGATTACCTGGTTATTTTCAGATTATCATGGGAATAAATATATCCAGGATTAACTTATAATGCTAACTCAATCATCGGGTCCCAAAATACGTTTTTAAAATCCTGTACCTGGTCGTCAACAACTTTTACACCTTCACTCTCCAACAGCTCTGCCATCAAACTACCGCCGAAATGAAATTTTGCAGTAAGCAAGCCTTGTCTGTTTACCACCCTGTGTGCCGGCACCGGGGGTTGTTCTTTCCCACAAGCCTGCATGGCATAACCAACCATCCGTGATGAGCCTTTTGTACCCAAATAGGCTGCTATAGCGCCATAGGAAGTTACGCGGCCCGGTGGTATCAACCTTGCTACCTGGAAAACCTTGTCAAAAAAATTAATATCATCCATTACCTGTAAATGAGAACTTAAGGTAGTTAATATTCTTATTATCCTTCAAGTATTTTTTCTCATAATAGGTTTTGATGTTCAGCACATCATCTGCATATGGCGAATGATACAGGTCTTCTGTTTTTGCGTGAAGGATCAATTCCAGCTCACCAATTTTCTCGGCGGTATAAGCATGCAAGCCATCGTTATCCGTTTTAAGGTTAACATAGCCGCCATTTTTCAGGAGGTGTGTGTATTTATTGAGGAAGCGGGGAGAGGTTAACCGCTTTTTTTCGCGCCCAAGCTGTGGCTGCGGATCGGGAAAAGTGATCCATATTTCATCAACTTCTCCGGGAGCGAAGTAATCGAGCAGATTTTCTATTTGTATGCGTAAAAAGCCAACATTATTCACACCTTCCTCCAACGCGGTTTTAGCGCCGCGCCATATGCGGTTGCCTTTGTAATCAACGCCAATAAAATTTTTATCCGGAAACATTTGAGCCAGGTTTATGGTGTATTCACCTTTTCCGCACCCAAGCTCTAATACAACAGGATTGTTGTTTTTGAAGAAATGGCTTGCCCAGGTACCCTGATATGGTTTACCTGCATCTAACTGCAAAACATTACTAAATGTATCTATTTCGGCGAAACGCCTGATCTTATCTTTTCCCACTTTTTAAAATTAAAGCGCAAAAATAGCTTTTCCAGCTTTATTGGGGCGAAATTTATTTTATACCGTCTTAGACGCTGTTTAAAAACAAAGCGTCATTGCGAGCGAAGCGTGGCAATCCCCTACTTACAGAGAGGCTCTGCATGGCTTGGGATTGCCACGCTTCGCTCGCAATGACGATAGTTTATTTTTTTTAGACAGCCCCTTACATACTGTAAGGGTATCTTTTTTCTACTTTATCTTTTTTGGTGAGGTTGAAAATCGCGGTCCTTGCCTTATCCCAAAGCCCACCTATGGATTCTTCGTTAACATAGCCGGATGCTTTTTGAGATACCAGCCCAACCAGCGCTTTCACCAAAAAGCCGGAATGCTTAAACAGTGTTTTGTTTAAAGTTATCGGAATCAGGAAACGGGATAGAATGCTTACAAAATCCTGGTTGAAAATGTTCGACTTGTCTTCACCTGTATGATTTCCTTTCGGGAATGCCGATAGCACGGTAGAAAAAATAGCTGAAGGACTGCTAAAACGCTCCTGTATAGCAGCAAGCTGCACCCGTTCCTGTGCCCTTAGCCGCACTATCTCTTCTTTTAAATCCCAGCTGTTTTTTATAATCGGGTCCATCTTACTTATTTAAATATTTTGTTTATAAACCCGTTAACAATCGGTTTCTCCAGTCTCTTCTTATTCGCTTTTACAATAAGCGCTATCAGTAAATAAATAAGCGCAACACAACCAAAACCTTGCCAGTCGGAGTTAAACACCGCAGCCAGAAAAAAGGCCAGTGTGAGACTGGCAAATATAAAAGCCAATACCATACACACCATTACGGCAGCATCAGCAATAATACTGGCTGCTATTGATGTCCCTCCTTCAATCGCCCTCAGTTTGGCAAGCTTAAACCGCAGTTCAGCATATTCTGTAAGCTGATCGATAATTGGGGGAGGTGTTTCTTTATTATTGGCTTCCATATAGTTTATTTACGATCGCGGCATTTACATCCGCGATGATTGGTTTATGCGTGCTCTAAATCGTCCTGATATTCTGCCTCAGCACCGTTAATTTTAGTTTTGATATTTTCAACAACCTTATCTTTTATACCAACCAGGTTATTAATTTCATTCGCGGCGGTTTCTTTTATAGACTCGCCAAGATTTTTTAATGATTCTGAAAGCATATCGCGTGTTTCGCTACCCTTATCCGGAGCAAACAACATTCCTAACGCTGCACCTGCTGCCAGCCCTGCCAGCAATGCAATTACTACTTTTGAGTTATCGTTCATACTATTATAATTTTTAAGTTGACTAATTGTTTTATAAACGGCTAAAAATCTTGCCAAGTATCAAAATAAGACAAATTGTCTTTACAACTTGTTACCATTTATATCCAAAAATAAGCATTCTTGTTTTATGTTTCGGTATTGGTTCGTATTCGTTCTAACCTGTCTGCCGCCAGCCTGTTGGTTTCGTATATCTCAAGCAACAGCAAAAAATACGATAATAATACCGGGCCAAAAACCAGGCCTAATATCCCAAATAGCGGTAAACCTATAAAAACCCCAATTACCGATATGATAGGATGCGTATTGCCAACACGTTTATTTATAATAACCCTTAAAACGTTATCAACATTGCCAATAAATAATAAGCCGTAAGCTATTATTAATATCCCTTTTATGGTATGATCGTTAGCTATAAATATGATCCCTGCCGGTATACATAAGGTTGGCGCGCCAACTACCGGTAAAAACGACATGAAGGAACCTATCACCCCCCAAAATATAGGGTCGGGTATTTCAAATGCATAAAAACCCAAACATAGCAATGAGCCCTGGGTAATAGCTATAATTCCCTGGCCTAACACGTTGGAGTAGGTTGAATTACGCATTGCTTCAGCAAACTTTAAGGCATGCTGTTCGCGGAATGGGGCATATTTTAACAATCCTGTTTCAAACTCATTACGCTGGGTAAGCATAAAATAAAGCAGGAAATATAAAACCAGCAGCGTTAAAATTATACTTGCCGCGCTGCCCAGTATAGATGGGAACAGATCGGTAGCCAGTGTGCCTAGTTTTTGGAGCGTATTTTCTGCAAAATGCTGCTGATTTAACTTTTGAGCTGCAAATGCATCAATTTTAGTTAACCACTCTTGTATAGGGAAGGTATTATGATTGATGGATGCTATTTTATCTATCACCATAAAACTTAATGATAGAAAAGGGATAACAATTACGATAAGTGAACTAAAGATAATTAATAATGCAACCAGCGTTTTATTCCAGCGTTTTTTTTCAACCAGAAACAAATACAATGGCCTGAATATGGTAAACAGTACAATTGCGCCAAGTATTGAACTGAATAATCCGCTCAAAGCGTATAACAAAAAGCAACCCAGCAAAATTATGCTGACCAATATGATATTGTTACGTTGCTTATAGTTAAAAATTGACACGTGATGGTATTTAGATAGACTTATTTCATAAACAAAAAAACGCTAAAATGTTTTTAGCGTTTTTCGCAATATTTATACGGCTTATATTTAATTTTTATCTTTTAATAAGGTATCTATTACAACACAGCTGGCAGCAATCGTATCCAGATAAAAAATACTATCGGCTGAATCCAATGGAATTTCATAGCGCAACTGTTCAATAGCTAGCTGTATGGCTGAAAGCTGGTTCCTGATATCGTGTTTCAAATTTTTAGATTCGCTACGTTCTTCAGTATTATCTTTCAGGGGCTCTTCCATTTTATTTAAGGTTAATGGCCTTCATTTTATTATACAAGGTCTTTCGGTCTATTTTTAGTATTTCTGCTGCTTTGGTTTTGTTAAAGTTCACCTCTTTTAACACTTGCAAAATAGTTTCATATTCCGCTTCCAGGGCAGCATTTTTTAAATCATGCCTGTTTTCCTTTACTTCGGCATTTTCCGCATTCCCCGGGGTGTGATTGCCGCTATTGACACTATAATCAAAGGACATCATCCTGTTCGAGATCTCAAGCGGAAGAGCTTTCATCATTATCTCGTTGCCTTCTGTAAGCAAAGTAGCCCGCCTTACAATGTTTTTCAGCTCTCGGATGTTTCCCGGCCAGCGATAGCTCATAAAGCACTCTATAACCTCCTGCGAAAACGAAGTTACATTTCTGCTTAACTCCTGATTCGCAATCAACAAAAAGTGCTCTGCCAATAGCATAATATCATTTCCGCGCTCACGCAAAGGCGGCATATAAATACTGAATTCGTTAAAGCGATGATACAGATCTTCCCTAAAACGGCCTTTCTGTATACTTTCCTGAAGATTTTCGTTGGTCGCTACAATTATGCGTACGTCAAGGTCTATTTCCCTGGTACTGCCTATTCTCTTAACTTTCCGCTCCTGTACTGTCCTTAATAAAGCGGCCTGTATATCGTATGATAAATTACCTACTTCATCTAAAAACAAAGTACCACCGTTAGCCATTTCAAAATGACCTATTTTAGTGTACAATGCTCCTGTAAATGATCCCTTCTCATGTCCAAAAAATTCACTTGCGGCAAGTTCCTTGGTTAATGATCCGCAATCCATGGCCACAAAAGGATTGTTGTGGCGCGGGCTGCTCATATGTATACTTTTAGCAACCGCTTCTTTCCCGGTACCGCTATCGCCTATGATAATTACACTATAATTAGTTGGGGCAACAAGGTCTATCTGGCGTATAATTTCTTTTGATGCGCGGCTATTACCAAAAACAAATTCGCCCGCCTGTACTGTTTTTTTATGCTCTTTTGATTTGTTGTTCGTTACCGGCTCATTATCATGCATAGCCTCCGACAAAGCATATTGCGTTTCAATAGCTTTGTTTACGGTATTCAAAATTTCGTCGGGATATAGTGGCTTGGTGATGTAATCATAGGCGCCCATTTTAATGAGCTCCACAGCCATTTTTATATCAGAATAACCGGTAATAATAATAACACCGGTTTTAGGGTATTGAATTTTAATGTTTTTCAACATCTCGCGGCCATCGGTATCTTCCAGCCTGAAATCACAAAGCACCAGGTTGAATTCACCATTCTTCAGGCATTCCATACCAGCGGTACCGTTTGATGCCGTTTGAACGTCGAAACCGTTACGGGTTAAAAACTTTGATAATAACAGCGCAACATTAACTTCATCATCAATGATGAGTATTTTTTTCATATCACAAAACTGTTAACAGGTAAATGTATTAAACCGTTAAATTACACAAAATTGCGAAATCTTGTAGTTTTTTGTGAGAAATGCGCTTTTTTTTATTTTAGATTGAAGGCATAAGCTACGCGGGCACCCCACATAATACCATAGTTTCCATCGCCGAAAAAGCTTTGTTGAAGTGAATATTTTATGCCGGCCTCGATATAGCTTTTTTGTTTTCGCCTGAATAATATCCCCATTTGGCCATCATAAGTAAAAGCGGTACTATTAAGCGCATATACCGAGTTTTTATTTAGCAACAAGGCTTCGCCTGCTTCACCTTGTATATAGAATGTACGGATTATGAAAAGCTTAAGGCCAACTTTTACAGGCGCAACGCCCATATTTGATGATTTTACGTTTATTATATAATTAGGGTTTGAACTGCTGTTATTTGCAAAAAGGTTAAGATAACCAGCATTTCCTGTAACATACAGATGTTCAGACAATGGCAAATCGTATTGTACTGATACACCTAATCCGGCTTTATATTGATCTTTAAATCCGCCCGATGTGGCCGCACCATCAATGCCAATGCTTAAACGCGCGGTATCAGGAACAGCGCTATATTGTGCTTTTGCACCCAAGGTAAAGCATATAAATGCCAATAAAACAAGTCCCTTTTTAAAAGTGATTTCCATTTTCTATGTTTAGATTAATGCTGTTAAAACGTACAATACAATTACAACGTATACCAGCCTTTAAATAATTATGCAGGCAATAATACAGTTTTTATGCAAAGCTAGTATCAGTTTTCACATAAAATGCTTTGTAATAATAAAATTGCGAATTATTTATTTGCTGAAATGTTAATTTGTTACACAATTCCATATAAAACAAAAAAGCGGGCACTGATTGATCAGTGCCCGCTTTTTTGTTAATTAAGTAAGTTTCCTTAGAAACCGTATGCAACACGCAGGCCAAAGAAATTAACTTTGCTGTCATCAACATTGCTGTTTAATTTAGTGCTTGCTTCGTAACGTACACCGGCATCAATGTAGTTTTTACCGCCTAACTGAAACTGGTAACCAATTTGTGGGGCATAAACAAACGCTGCTGAGTTGTTTGCATCAATCTTATTTTTGTTTAACACAAATGCTGCACCTGCTTCGCCTTGTACATAAAAGTTACTTACAACGAAGTATTTCAAACCTGCTTTAACTGGTAATAACTCAATATTTGGAACATCAACGCCTGTGCCATCTATGTTTTTCTTTCCAAATACATTATCATAACCCGCATTAACCGTAACAAATAATTGGTTTGCAACAGGAATATCTACCTGCAATGAACCACCAAGGTTCCAGTTATAAGAATCTGATAATTTTCCGGTTGGGATACCCGCGTCAACACCAATGCTGTAACGGATGCCAGATGCTGTTGTAGTAGATGTAGTTGTTGGGGTAGTTGTTTGTGCTTTTGCACTGAATGTGAATGCAGCAAATGCTAATGCTAATGCTGAAATTTTAATTGAACTTTTCATGATTTCTATGTTATTAAATTGTTGTGTGTTTATTAACACAGTACAAAGTAACGGCACAAATCACCTAAGTTTTTTCATCCAAATGTCAGGATTATTCAATCGATTGATTAACAATAAGATAAATTTTAGCTAAAACGATTTTAAAATGGCTGTATGACATTTTTATGACTATTTGCCTTTAAAATCCGCTCTCCTTTTTTCCATAAATGCGCTTACACCTTCCTTAAGGTCTTCTGTTCCAAAACATTTACCAAACTCTTCTATTTCAATAGCGAAACCATTCACGCCCGATTTTCCTGCTGCATTAACAGCCTTAATAGCTGAGGCCAAAGCCAGGGGTGCACGCTGTAACATCTTGTTTAACAATTCTTCGGCTTTCGTTTGCAATTCTTCCTGGCTTACCACATAGTTAACCAAACCAAACTGCATTGCATCTGCCGCGGTAATCATATCAGCTGTCATTATCATTTCAAAAGCTTTGCCCTTGCCAACCAAACTTGTCAGCCGTTGGGTACCACCATAGCCGGGTATTAATCCCAATGTAACTTCAGGCAAACCCATTTTAGCATTATCGGATGCTATTCTTATGTGGCACGCCATAGCCAATTCCAACCCTCCGCCCAAAGCAAAACCATTTACCGCCGCGATCACAGGCTTCGGACCATTCTCTATTAAATCAAAAACCTTGGTTTGTCCCTCGCTCGCCAATGCCCTGCCTGCTAAGGCATCAAAAGAGGAAAACTCCGAAATATCAGCCCCGGCAACAAAAGCCTTTTGACCCGCTCCGGTTATAATCAGGCCGCCAATCTCACTATTACTAAACCCATCAGTTAAAGCGGTATGTAGTTCAGCTAGTGTCGCTTTGTTCAATGCATTCAACTTGCTTTCACGATTAATGGTGATGTATTGGATCCGTCCTTTACATTCAACTAAAATATTTTCAAAAGCCATAAAATCAATTTAAAAATTCCGGTGCTGATGCACCCACTTGGTTATATAGTCCACAATATCATGCGTGGTAGTCCCCGGTGGAAAAAGCTCGCCCACGCCTAATTTTTGTAAAGCGGTCATATCCTCGGCCGGTATAATTCCGCCGCCGGTAACCAGCACGTCATCCATGCCTCTTTCTTTTATCAGGTTGATGATCTTGGGGAAGACAGTCATATGGGCTCCTGATAATATGGAGATACCAATGGCATCCACATCTTCCTGCAAGGCGGTGTTCACTACCATTTCAGGCGTTTGGCGCAAGCCGGTATAAATTACTTCCATACCAGCATCGCGAAGCGATGTAGCAATAATACGTGCGCCGCGATCGTGCCCGTCAAGGCCAACCTTAGCAACTAATACACGAATGGGCCGGTTAAAGGTATTACTCATAGTAAAACCGAGGTTTATTTTGTGCGATAAAAGTAAGAAGAAAATGTGAGGTTAATTGTTGGCCGATATAGACAAATAATCTTCGATTTTATTCACAACATCGTCAACACTATTCATCACCTCATCATTGGTAAAACATAGTATATTAAATCCCCAGCTTTGCATTACTAAATCCCGGTTAGCATTATATTCTTTCTTTAATAAATGAATAGGGCCATCTACCTCAATAACCTATTTGGACTTCGCGCTGTAAAAATCAGCTATGTAAAAGGACCTTTTACCGAAGCCGCTAATAGTAAATAATGGAAACTGTCTTAAGAATCTTTCGCCATTGATATTACGGCGCCTAAGCTCATTCCATAATATCTTTTCAGCAGGCGTTTGATTTTTCCGTAGCTGGCGACAAAATTCGGTGACGGGGTTCATGAAAATGAAGGTAAAAAATAGCTCGCTTTTCACCAAGCACTTTATTTTACCCCCTCCGTCTCCTTCGTCGACACCTCCCCCTAAATTTAGGGGGAGGCCGGGTGGGGGTAAACATTTTTTCTTATTTTTGCTCCCCTATGAGCGAAGAGAGATCATTAAATTTTTTAGAAGAAATAGTTGAAGAGGATATTGCATCCGGTAAAAACGGCGGCAGGGTACTTACCCGTTTCCCGCCTGAGCCTAATGGCTACTTACATATAGGCCACGCCAAATCCATTTGTTTAAACTTTGGGCTGGCCAAAAAGTACAATGGTGCAACCAATCTTCGTTTTGATGATACTAACCCAACGAAAGAAGAAACTGAGTACGTTGACAGTATAAAAGCCGACGTAAAGTGGCTTGGGTTTGAATGGGCTAATGAACTATACGCTTCTGATTACTTTCACATCATATATAATTTCGCGGTAACCCTTATAAAATCGGGGCTGGCTTATGTTGATGACAGCAGCCCGGAAGAGATCGCATCGCAAAAAGGCACCCCCACTGAAGCAGGTACGCCAAACCAGTACCGCAGCCGCAGCATTGAAGAAAACCTGCTTTTGTTTGAAGAAATGAAAGCTGGCAAATACCCGGATGGTGCAAAAGTATTACGTGCAAAAGTTGACCTGGCTTCGCCAAACATGCATATGCGCGACCCATTAATGTACCGTATAAAACATGCCCATCACCACCGTACTGGTGATGAATGGTGTATATACCCCATGTATGATTTTGCCCATGGTGAATCAGATGCTATTGAGGAGATAACACATTCAATCTGCACATTGGAGTTTATACCACACAGGCCGCTGTATGATTGGTTTATTGAGAAACTGGACCTATTCCCGTCAAAACAATACGAGTTTGCCCGCCTGAACATGACCTATACCGTAATGAGCAAGCGCAAGCTACTGCAACTGGTAACCGAAGGCCATGTGGAAGATTGGGATGATCCACGCATGCCAACTATAAGTGGTTTGCGCCGCAGGGGATATACCCCGGCATCTATCCGCGAGTTTTGCGAGCGTATTGGTGTTGCCAAGCGCGAGAACATGATAGACGTAAGTTTACTAGAGTTCTGCATCCGCGAAGATTTGAATAAATCAGCCTGGCGCCGTATGGCTGTTCTTGATCCGATAAAACTGGTATTAACCAATTACCCTGAAGGCCAAACCGAAACTATGCACGGTGAAAACAACCCCGAAGCAGAGGATGGCGATGGCAGCAGAGAGTTCCCGTTCAGTAACGAATTGTGGATAGAGCGCGAGGACTTTATGGAAGAACCACCTAAAAAATTCTTCCGTTTAGGTGTCGGGCTGATGGTGCGCCTGAAAAATGCTTACATTGTTAAATGCGAAAGCTTTGTTAAGGATGCCGACGGCAATGTGACCGAGGTGCATTGTGTTTATCTGCCCGAATCAAAATCAGGTAATGATACCAGTGGCATTAACGTAAAGGGCACCATCCATTGGGTTAGCGTCCCGCATGCTAAAACTGCCGAGGTTCGTTTGTATGATCGTTTATTCCAGGTAGAAGACCCATCAAATGAAGACGGCGACTTTAAAGACTACCTTAATCCAAACAGCTTACACATCATAAAAACAGCTTACATTGAGCCCGAACTAGCCAAAGCCGAAGTTGGCGTAGGCTATCAGTTTATGCGCAAAGGCTATTTCACTTTAGATAAGCACTCCACTGCCGATAAGCTGGTGTTTAACCGCACCGTTACCCTAAAGGATGGTTGGGTAAAGAAATAAATACACTCATACATAAATAATTTTATAAAAAGACTTTAACCCAATATATACGGTTAAAGTCTTTTTTGTACTATTGAAAATATTAAGCCTTATGAAAGTTAGCGGATTCACTTTTATCAGAAATGCTGTTTTAAACGATTACCAGATTGTTGAAGCCATAACCTCCATTTTGCCAATATGTGATGAATTTGTGGTCGCGGTAGGTAAATCAGATGATGATACCCGCCTATTGATCGAAAACATCAATTCGCCCAAAATAAAAATAATAGATACCGTTTGGGATACCTCAATAACAGAAAGCGGGAAGGTATTTGCCACCGAAACCAATAAAGCCCTGGCAGCCATTTCGCCCAATACCGACTGGGCTTTTTATATACAAGGCGATGAGGTTGTACACGAAAAGTATTTGCCGCTTATCCGTAAGGAAATGGAAGATAACCTGAGTGATGCCCAAATTGAAGGGCTTTTGTTTAAATACGTCCACTTTTATGCTTCGTATGATTATTATGGCGATACCCGCAGGTGGTATCGTCGCGAAATCCGTATCATAAAAAATATCCCAGGCATGTCATCATTCCGTGATGCGCAAGGCTTTAAACTTAACGGAGAAAAAATCAAAGTTAAACTGATCGATGCCTACGTATACCACTATGGCTGGGCCAGGCCACCACAAGGGTTAACAAATAAGGCCCGGAATTTCAACAAGTTCTATCATGATGAGCAATGGAACCAGCAGCATATGACCGAAACCTTTGAATTTGCTTATGATAATGCCGACCGTATCAAAAAATTCCAGGGCACTCATCCAAAAGTTATGCATGAGCGTATTGCTGCCACAAACTGGAAAATTGATTTTAAAGAAAAACCGCTACAACAAGACTATACCCTTAGGCGCCGGTTTTTACAATTTGTTTTTGATTTGACCGGATGGAGCATAGGCGAGTACAGAAATTATAAGATTGTTAAAAAGTAATAAACATTCAATCCATCGCTTTTTTAAGATAGATCACCCTTTAATTAAACGGCTTACTCGTTTCCACCATGAAATTTTGCAGGATGGGCAACAAACGGGTCACCTGTTCAGGGTTTTTATCAGCAAGATTCACACGTTCAGCAGGATCCCATGATAGGTTAAAGAGTTCGATAAGTATACCTCCGTCTTTTGTTTTAGTTCTGCGAAGCTTCCAATTCCCATCACGCACTACCTCTCCATTCATATTCACATAAAATATGATCCGGTGGGGCGTTTTATAATTGGGATCGGTAAGCAGACCGGCTATCGACTGCCCATCAAGCTGTCTGCCTTTAGGGAGTTGTGCCCCGGTCCATTCTGCAAATGTTGGCATCATATCCAGGCAAGAGAAAGCCGATGTAAGTGTTTTATTCTTTAGGGTATGTCCCTTCCAGTAGATAATAAAAGGCACGCGATCGCCACCTTCATAAGTTTCAAACTTTGAGCCACGGAATATACCCGGCGACCCGGCATGATACTGACGTGTAACGCCATCCGCATATACACGGGCGGGGATATTTACCCAGGGGCCATTATCGCTGCTGAAAATAAAGATGGTATTATCCGCTAATCCTTTTGCTTTAACAGCGGCCCATAATTTGGCAAAACTTTCATCCAATTCCTCTATAATATCTCCGTACTCTCCTCCATCTGAATGGATCTTCCGGTATTTTTTCGCTGCGTAATATATTGGCAAATGTGGCATGTTGTGTGCCAGGTACAAGAAAAACGGCTGTTTGGATGATTGTTGATTAATGAACTTAATAGATTCATCAGTATACAAATCGATCAGCGAGCTATCTGCAGGTTTGTAAATCACAGGAGTGCGGTTCCTGAATATTTTTATCACCGTATCGGTACTTACATAAGGTGCTCTATAGTCATGGCTGTATAACATCCCGTAAAAAGAATCGAAACCTTTGTTATTTGGCAACGAAGTATCTCTGTCGCCGAGATGCCATTTGCCTACCATCCCTGTTCGGTAACCTACGCTTTTAAGCATTTGAGCAATAGTTATTTCCGAACGCGGGATACCATGATCAGCGCCGGGCCCTATAGGTTCCGTCAAATTCATGCGATTGGCATAACGGCCGGTTAGCAATGCGGCCCGGGAGGGTGTACAAATAGGCGACGTTACCACATAGCTGGTAGCGCGGATACCTTCACGGGCCATGCTATCTAAAAATGGTGTTTTAACGAGCGGATTACCATAGCAAGCCAAATCGCCATAACCAAGGTCATCTGTAAGGATAAAGATGATATTGGGTCTTTTCTGGCCATAACTCGCTAACGAGATCAATGTAAACGATAGGAAAAGTAGTATATTTTTCATGTTCGAATTTCAGAGGTAATGCTGCTCCTAATTTATGAAAAAAAGATGGTCAGCAGGAAATCCCAACTTCTGTCACTGTTTTGATACGTATCAGAATTACACATACCCCGGCTGTTCGTAGTTTCCAACTACGAACCACAAAGCTCCGAGACTCCGTCTCGACAAACACTACCCGGCCCAGCCCTCTCTATCCAAACTCCTGAAATGTATCGCCTCAGCCAAATGCTCCACCTTAATATCCTCACTTCCGGCAAGGTCGGCTATGGTGCGGGATACTTTCAATATGCGGTCGTAAGCACGGGCAGATAAGCCCAGTTTTTCCATCGCTTTTTTAAGCAGGGTTTGGCCGGCATCGGTTATTTTGCAGATTTCACGCACCATTTGCGGCGACATTTGTGCGTTGGCGTGTAAATCAGGCTTGTCACCAAAACGTTCTATCTGTATGTTCCGAGCAGTAATTACGCGCTCGCGGATCAATTCGCTTTTTTCCGCAAGACGATCGCTGGATAGTTCACTAAAATTTACCGGCGTAACTTCCACATGCAAATCAATCCTATCCAACAGCGGACCAGATATCTTACTCATATACTTTTGCACCGCACCGGGCGGACAAGTACATTCTTTTTCCGGGTGATTATAATAACCGCAAGGGCAGGGGTTCATACTGGTTACCAGCATAAAACTACAGGGATAATCCACCGAAAACTTAGCTCTGGAAATATTTACTTTGCGTTCCTCCAACGGCTGGCGCATTACTTCCAATACACTGCGTTTAAATTCCGGCAATTCATCCAAAAACAAAACGCCATTATGTGCGAGCGAAATTTCGCCGGGTTGAGGATTGGTTCCCCCACCTACGAGCGCGACGTCAGAAATAGTATGATGAGGCGACCGGAACGGCCTTATCGTTACCAAAGCATCAGCCGCAGCCAGCTTGCCCGCTACAGAATGGATCTTAGTTGTCTCTAATGATTCATATAAACTCAGCGGGGGCAATATAGATGGCAACCTGCGCGCTAGCATAGTTTTACCCGCCCCGGGCGGACCAATCAATATCACGTTGTGCCCGCCTGCGGCGGCAATTTCCAACGCTCGTTTAATATTTTCCTGACCTTTTACTTCGCTAAAATCACTGTCGTAATTGCAAAGGCTATCGTAAAACTCTTCGCGAGTATTTACAATCTCCCGGTCGAGTTTGGCATCGCCATTAAAAAAATCCGCTACCTGCTTTATGGTTTCAACACCATACACTTCCAGGTCGTTCACAATAGCGGCTTCCCGGGCATTTTGTTTGGGTAGGATGAAACCCTTAAAACCATCTTTCCTGGCCTGTATAGCAATAGGTAAAGCGCCTTTAATAGGCTGCAAGCTGCCATCCAGCGAAAGTTCTCCCATAATCAGGTATTTATCCAGCTCTTCAGTTTCTATCTGTCCCGATGCCGCTAAAATCGCGGTAGCTATGGTTAAGTCGTAGGATGATCCTTCTTTGCGGATATCGGCAGGAGCCATATTCACAACCACCTGCTGCCGCGGCATTTTATAGTTCGAGCTTTTTAAGGCTGATTCTATACGAAAGTAGCTTTCTTTAATAGCCGTGTCTGCCAGGCCCACAATAAAAAATTTGGTGCCGGGCAAAATATTAACCTCAATTGTAATTGTTATAGCCTCTATGCCATATACCGCACTGCCGAACGTTTTAACTAACACTATGATAAAGTTTATTCAAAGCGAAAGATATAGATTTTATTTTGAGCACTGGAATATTTAACAAAAAAACGGGTCAGTCTTAATGTTAAGACAGACCCGTTTAAAAACTATAAATTATTGTTATTAATTACCGCAATTAATGGAAATAGGATCATCACTATATTCAATTGGAGGGCCTAACACTGTAAATGGTGATTGGCCATGCGGTGTTACTGTCCCATCAAGTGACATAACACCCGTGCTCGAATTATATGAATAAGTTCCTGTGGAAGTTCCGGCAGCATCTATAACTCCATTTACACATCCAATTTCATACGTATCAATACTTCCTGAAAGGGCGGTTCCACGCCCAATCAAAACATATATGTTTGATGATGATGGTTCCTGAACCTCAAAATAGATTTGTAACAGTTTCTTTCTTGGGTGGATTTTAACATGCCGGGTTGGACTTTTTGTCTTAGCACTAATTGTAGTGAAATTAAAAATTAAAATACAGGCGAAGACTAGCAGCATTGCTGCGTTCAGAAATTTAGATGTTTTCATACTATTGTTAAGTTTTAGTTTAACTAAAGGTAAATCTAAGTTTTATCAAAAGCAAACATTTGTTTCTCAATGATTAATAAATATCCCATAAGGAACAATCGGTCGTTTTTTAGTAAAACAAGAAATAGTTTAACTAATTGAAAATAAAGACACTAAATATAATAACCCTGTATTGCTATTTTTCAGCTATTGTAAATCCGGCCAGCAAATCAACAGTAGGATCTGCAATTATGACTGCTGGTTTTGTCGTAGCAGGGAAGGTGGTGGTAGTTTCTTTGTCCTTAACATCAACAGTATAAAATTTACCGTCTATTTCCAACTTCAACGGGAACACGAATAAGTTATTTTGCTTTTGGGTGATAGTGATATTAATCGCTTTTTTATCCGCATCATAGCTCCAAACAATACCTAATTCCGGATGACCGGCATTGTAGATCCATTGATTGAAGAACGTATGCAAATCCTGCCCGCTGGTTTGCGCCATTACCTGCTCCAGATCTGCCGTATTGGCGTTTAGGCTTTTGTATTTAGCATAGTAGGCTCGTAAGCCTTTCCAAAACAGGTCGTCGCCTATTTTACGGCGCAGCATGTGTAATGTCCAGCTGCCTTTTTCGTAGCTATTGGCATTTAATAATTGTACATAATTGCTTTTTACAGCAGTATCTACCACAGGCGTATAGCGGTGGCGTTCAAATTTGATCACCTTGTTACGGTCAATGGCCTCACGTTTTTTTAGCGTATCAACGCCGTACTTATTTTCGAGGTAGCAATTGGTCATGTAGGTAGCAAAGCCTTCGCTTAGCCACAGGTTTTTCCAGTTTTTCTCCGTAACAGCATCACCAAACCATTGGTGACCAATTTCATGAGCTTGTAGCTCTTCATCGGCGCTACCTGCGTCCGGCGAATCTTCATAATAAAAAATAGCGCTGGCATTTTCCATCCCCCCATATATTGTTTTGGATTGTACATTGGCCAGCTTCTCGTAATCATACAAGCCAATTTTAGCATCGTAGAATTTCAAAATATCCGGCGCATAAGCATAATTCTTAAAGCCATTAACCTTATCCTCCGGGAAAACATAGGTATAAACCGGTACGCCATTTACTATGCCTGATTGTTGAATAGCAAACTCCGCGACGCCTATTACCATTAACTTTGGTGCCAATGGTTCACTTTCTTTCCAGTGTGTTTGTTTAAGATGATTCGGTAATTCTTTTTCTTCGATTTTTAAGCCGTTAGATACTACCTGGTAATGGCTTGGCGCGGTAACAATAAAATCAACCGTTGCTTTGTCGCTTGGATAATCCGCGCAAGGCAACCAGTTATGTGCCCGGTTGGGCCAGTTATCCCCAAAAAATGTACGATGCCCGTGTTTATTTACAGATATAATCAATCCATCGGCAGGTATACCTGAATAATTGATGGTGTAAGTATGCGTAGTATTAATTTTTGCAGGCGATAAAATGTGAATCACATCGCTATCCTGTACAAATTTTAACGCTTTCCCATTTTCATCAATGGATGATACCAGCATACCCTTGCCGGTACTGTTCTTTTTAACCAGGTTTAATTCAGGCTCATTAACGTTGCCTGTAAACTTGATGATAACATTTGCTTTTCCTTTTATATTATCGTTCGCGTCATTCAATCCTATAGCAAATGTATAGTGCTGTACATCCATATCCCGAAAGGTAACCTGTGCCTTCGCTACTGATGTAGAAAATAAAAATAATACCGACCCGAAATATAAAAGGCATTTTTGCATGTAATTACATTTTAGGCATACGGCGCATCATGCTGGCCATGGCTGCGGGGTTGCTCATTTGCTTCATCACCTTACGCATGTCGTCAAATTGTTTAATCAGGCGGTTTACTTCGGCAAGGTTTGTACCTGATCCATTTGCTATGCGGTTGCGTCTGCTTTGATTGATGCTATCCGGGTTCTCTTTTTCGTGCGGGGTCATGGATTGAATGATGGCTTCAATCGCTTTAAAGGCATTATCATCAACTTCAACATCCTTCATCATTTTGCCAACACCCGGTATCATACCCATCAGATCTTTCATATTACCCATTTTTTTGATCTGCTGTATCTGGCTATAGAAATCGTTAAAGTCGAATTTATTTTTTCGGATCTTTTTCTGCAATTCGGCAGCTTCTTTCTCGTCAAACTGCTGTTGCGCACGTTCAACCAACGAAACCACGTCACCCATGCCTAAAATCCTGGAAGCCATACGATCCGGGTGGAAAACGTCAAGCGCTTCCATCTTTTCGCCGGTACCAATAAATTTGATCGGCTTGTTAACCACCGATTTAATAGACAGCGCCGCGCCACCACGGGTATCACCATCTAATTTGGTTAACACAACACCGGTAAAGTTCAAACGATCGTTGAATACTTTGGCTGTATTCACCGCATCCTGACCGGTCATGGCATCCACCACAAATAAAATCTCATGTGGTTTAACCGCGTCTTTTACCTGCTCAATTTCCACCATCATGGCTTCATCAATTGATAAACGGCCAGCAGTATCAATAATCACTACATTGTGGCCATTTTGTTTTGCTAACGCGATACCTTCTTTTGCTATCGCGATAGGATCTTTTGATTCGCGGTTCGAATAAACCGGAACACCGATCTGCTGACCTAAAACCTCTAACTGGTCAATAGCCGCGGGGCGGTAAATATCATCAGCCACCAATAATGGCTTTTTATTTTTTTGTGTTTTTAGATAATTGGCAAGCTTACCGGTAAAAGTTGTTTTACCCGCACCGTTCAAACCTGCAATTAATATAATAGTTAGCGAGCCCGAAAACTCTAATTCGGCAGTGCTTCCACCCATTAAAGCGGCTAGCTCATCGTTCATGATCTTGGTAAGCAACTGGCCAGGCGATACCGCGGTTAATACGTTTTCGCCTAATGCTTTTTGCCTGACATCATCGGTAAATGCTTTAGCGGTTTTATAGTTAACGTCGGCATCCAGAAGGGCTTTGCGTATTTCCTTCATGGTCTCTGCCACGTTTATTTCAGTAATAGTTCCTTGTCCTTTCAGGACTTTAAACGCCCTGTCGAGTTTATCCGAAAGATTTTCAAACATTATTATTCAGCTCTTTAATCGTTATTAAGAATGCAAAGTTAAGATTTTAAACCTATTGGTTTAAACGTGATTTGATCAGGGGAATTTATAGATCATACCCAAACCCATACCCTCGGTACCCTGCGCCTGCGGAGCGGTATTTTTATCATATAGGAATGACCCATTAACCGTAACCGCTATTAATTTATTCACCTTGGCGGTTAATGTAGCATCAACACGGTGACTTATATAAGCCAATGATTGGGTATATGGTATAAATAAGGCATAACGTGCTGTAATGTGCAGGTTTGGCATCAAATCCTTATCAACCGTAGCCACACCCTGAAAAGCGATTTGGTTAAACAATGTATGCCTGTCCGTTACACCATAGTTATCAACCTGGTTATGATATATGGTAGTATCCAACACAAATGTTTGCCTGGCTGTCGCGGCACCCAGGCGTAGATCGAACCATTTATTGGGCCTAAACTCCACCCCGGCAGACTCCGTTAAATAACCCGGCGACATAAATTTGGATATCAACAATGGCGGCAAGGGATCCTGGTAGGTATATCCGTTATCAAACTGGGATTCGAAAGTTAACGACCCAAAAAACAACCAGTGTTTTGATAGTTGGGTTGCTAGTTTATTATCATAAAATATACGGTCGTTGGTTTTGCGCAGGCCTTCCCCTTTAATTTTTGAGGTGCCGTAAAGCAGGTTTACTTCGGTTGTATAATCTAATGGCGATTTATTGTACTCTGCCTTAAAATCATAGTTGACATTTAAGGCTAAATTGCTTGCACCACCACCGGTCCAGTTTTTGGTAAACCCAGATTGGTTAAAGTTAATATTGAACACAGTCCATTTATGCCAATAGCTAAATTGGTAATCGGGTAGAGTAACCGGTATGGCTATGGGGGTTATTTGTATTTGCCTTACACGTACCGGTAACTCATTTTTACCGGGATCAATCCGCAATTTGTTTAAAAGTGTAGTATCTGTTTTAATACTGTCTGTTTTAACGGTATCGGTTTTTTGTGCTATTGCCGATAAACCCGACAATAACAATATAGAACAAATCAATCCCGAAACACTTTTTATAACCATGCTGCTACAAAGAAAAGCTAAAATCTGCTTTTTCAATAAAAAATAAGAAAAAATTAATGATTTGAACTTGTTTTTACTTAGCCGGCTGAAGCGCAGGCAACGCATATACCTTTGGCCGACGAAGGTACCTGCGGTAGTTTGCTTTAATCGACGCTATAAAATCATATTCACTTGCCGCCACCACAAAATAGTACCCCGGACGGTAGCGCTGCATAAATTCGGTGAGTTGCGGATCTTTTAACCCTGTTATTCTTACAACTAATGCACGGTTAAAACGGTAATCAATTACATCCTGATAGTAATCGTTTTGTATGGTTTGCCTTAATTTTTCAGCATTGCGGCCTTCGCGGCTAAACATATTATAAAGCGCATCAATACTTATTCCTGCCCCGCTACCCGGTGATACCGAAAGAATATCCTTATCATCAAGCACACCGTATAATTTAGTATAATCCCGTTTGGTAGCGGCCAATTTTTGTTCAGGGTTAATCACAACGCTATTTACTTTTACTTCTTGTAATTGTATAGCGCTGCGTTTTAAATAAACCGCCAATGAGTTATAATTCTCAATCTTAATGGTATCATTAAAATAATTCTGCTTGGTAAATATCAATATGTCTCCAATATTTGCCGCAATCTGATATTCTGCTTTTAGGTTATTATATACCGCTTTTCCGGTGCTTGTGTTAAAAATGTTTACTTCGGCTATGCGGCCATTGGTACCTTTATCAAAAACAATTCCGTCAACAACCTTATCCTGCGCAAAAGCACAAAAACAGCTCCCCAACAACAATACCGTCAGTCCAAATCTCATAGCAATGCCAAAACTACATGCTTGCCGTACAAACCTCATTCTATTTAACACAAATTAACAAGCTATTTTGCCACTACTAATTGTTGGCCGATCTTAATATTATTATCTGCCATGCTGTTAAGGGTTTTCAATTCATCAACAGTTAAACCAAAACGCTTCGATATGTTATATAGTGTGTCGCCGGTCTGCACTGTATATAATTTGTTACCTGGCGTAGCCTGCGCAATAGAATCCTGGTTAGCTTTCCCTATATTTTGATCTATCTGCGTAAACACCCTGTCTTCACGCTTAATTTTCTGTACTGTACCTTCGGGCCTGTCATATTGATCAAGATTATATTTTTGGATAATGCCGATAAGCAATTGTGGGTATCTTGGATTGGTGGCATAACCTGCTGCCTTTAAGCCATATGCCCATCCCTGGTAATCATTTTTATCCAACTCGAATAAGTGAGCGTAATTTTTTCTTTTCAGGAAGTTGGAGTGATCGCGGAAGGAATCTTCCGGCCTATCGTACACACGGAAGCAATCGTTCTTATTATCATCATCCTTATAATAGCTTTTACCTTTCCAATCGCTGGTGCATTTAATACCGAAATGATTGTTAGCATTTTTTGCCAGTTCACTGTTCCCGCTGCCCGATTCATATAAACCCTGCGCCAGCGTGATACTGGCGGGGATGCCGTACAAATTCATTTCCTGTATGGCAATGGCCTTGAAACGCTCAATATATTGTAACGAAGTGTAGGATTGGTAATTATTAATCGCGTCGCGGTGTTCCGCCTGGATCTCCTGATTATTTCGTTGCGCCTGGCGGTTGCTGATGGAACTATCAACGGTTAGTTTATGTGCCGTACACGCACTTAAACTCAATATTGAAAATAATAAAAATCCTGATTTACGCATAACAGCCAAACTTGAGGTAATAGAATAGTTCGGCCAAAATAATACTAAAAAAGTATTTTACTGCGGTTTGTTTGCTAATTGAGGCTGATCGGCCGGTGTTTCATCAAGCGAATTCAATTTGTACTTGTTGATGATGCCTAAAACTTGCGCCGCCCATTTTTTACTGCCGGCATAACCGCTGCGTTGTATTCCTTTTGCCCAGCCGATGTAATCATAGTGGGTAAACTCGTCGGTTAAGTGGCTAAATTGCTTACGCTCAGTCATGATGCGGGCAAAATCCTGGAAAGAATCAAATACTGAGCCGTATTGTTTATATGGCGACCTTACTTTTTTATTGTGTTTGTAATAAACCGAAGAGCCTCCGCCTTTCATTCCAAATTGATTATTTAAATTTTGCGCTATTGAGCTGTTTCCGCAAGCGGATTCATGCATGGCTACACCCAAAACTATACTTGCCGGCACGCCGGTTTCATGCATGATGCGGATGGCATCATCCTTAAACTTTTCGATATACGACTCTGATGTATTTTTTTGTGCCGAAGCGGCAAGGGTGGATATGAGCAGTGTTGTAATCAGTAAGATTTTCTTCATAATTATTTTTTTCTGATGACCAGTATCCCGTCGCGCACAGGCAAAATTAATTGCTCTACCCGGCTGTCTACGGAAATTCGATCATTTAGTTCGCGAATTCGTTGTGTATCGGCGTCATTTTCTGGGCCGTATACCTTCCCTTTCCACAAAACATTGTCAATTATTATTAATCCTCCGGATCTGACTTTGTCAAATATTAACTCAAAGTAAGTGAAATTATTCTTTTTATCAGCATCAATAAACACAATATCGAATATTTCTGCCGCTAACTCCTTTATAATCAGCCCTGCGGGCCCAAAATGCAATTTGATCTTGTTTTCCACATTTGTTGATTTAAAATGTGAATTAAGCATTTCCTCCAACTCGCGGTTAACCTCAATGGTGTGAATAATACCATCCTCGGTTAAACCCTCGGCAAGGCAAAGCGTAGCATAACCGGTAAATGTGCCTATCTCTAAAATACGTTTGGGTTGCATCATTTTGCTGAGCATACTCAGCAAACGGCCCTGGTAATGGCCCGATAACATATGCGGTTTTAATACCTTTAAATAGGTGTCCCGGTTAATCTTTTGCAAGTGTTCCGGCTCGGGCTCGCAATGATTATCTAAGTATTCCTGAAGGTTTGGATCCAAAATCTCCATGGCGCAAAGATAAGAATTTTGTCTGAATCATGATTTTTCTGATTATTCTGCTGTTTGTCTGAATCTTGATTGGTCGGATTTAAGGATTTTCTTGATGTAGTCTTCATTATAATCAAGTAATCGACTAATCAAGAAAATCAAGGTTCAGACTAGTAAGGTATTTTAGCAAACTCAATGTGATGTTTTACACAGGTTTCATCATCCACATATTTTAATGAAGCGAATATCAATCGTTTTTTACCCGTATAACCTGGCAGCCTGTTGATCATGTTTAGCGTTAAGGCGTTATTCTTTAGCCAGTCCTGGTTGGGCATATAAAACAGGTATAGTTCATACTCTTTGTCTTCGCCTATAAAGTTTGTTTGGATATCAACAAGGTTCTCGTCAAACTTTTTGCCTGTGGCTGTTTTAAACAAATAGCGGGCAAGCTCAATATAGGTAGGTAGTTTATTGCTATGGAACATTTTTTCCATGCCGGGCGCTTCACCCAGTTTTAAATAATCTAATACACTCGGCTTATCTTCTTTAGGCTCCTCTACTATTCTCTTTAACATCTGACTAGCCACCTGTAGTGCGTCAACGGCATATTCATCGCCATCTACTTCTTCCAGTATTTTACCGGCCAGCCATTTAATAAGCAGCGGCTTTTCATCAACCTTAAAGTATTTAGCTAATTCAATAACCTGCTCGCGTTTGGGCCTACGGGCGCCATGCTCTATCTTGCTTAATATTGCCTGGTCAATATCAATATAAGCGGCTACTTTTCTTAATGGGATATTTTGCTCTTCACGTAATTTTTTGATTGCTGCACCTAAGGTTTCCATGCCACCAATTTAATAAACCGTTTTGACAATCGACGTCAAGCAACCATTAATTTTTAGACTGAAGAAAACGATGGTAACGTGGCTATTATACCGGTAATCTCTTCGGGCTTTTGAGTTCCTATTAAAAACTTCGTTCCGCTTTTTAGTTCTATTTCTAAAGCATCGTTTCCAGATACGGTAAAACAACTTTCGCTGTCATTGTATCTTACACCCCAGCCCATAAATTCTTTTAGTCCGTCGTATTTTCTAACCTGTATACTCCTGATATCATCTACAGCAATTTTAGTATCACTTGTTAGTAATCCATAACTTACACTAATCTCCTTTTCGGTAATTTCTAAAATGAGCTTCTGTTTATTAAAAAAAATAATGCTTAAAATGCTGCCCGCAAAAAGTGCGATCAATAGCCAATCTGGCGCGGGATGATTTCCTACCGGTTTACCCAGCACCACTTGTAAAACAGTAAATACACCAAAAAATACGGAAAACAGCGCAGCTCCAATAATTAATATCTTATTGCTTTGCGTTTCTTTAAAAAGTACCTTATCCATAAACTCATCATTTAATAGACTCAAAACGCCCGTTTTTCCATCCACGATTGCAACAAAATAATTGCCGAAATGGTATCAACCAATTCCTTGTTCTGTCGCCCTTTTTTATTCATACCGCTTTGCGCTATGGTCGCCGATGCCATTTTAGAGGTAAACCGCTCGTCAAGCATTTCAATGGGGATTCCGGGGAAGTTTTTTTTTAATATCGTCACAAAACCCTTTACATGCACTGCCGATTGCGATGGGCTATTATCCATTTGCTTTGGCTCGCCCACAATAAAACGTTCAACCTGTTCGGTAAGCAAATACTTTTTTAGGTAATCCACGATATGCTGCGGATGGATGGTATCCAAACCTGTAGCGATGATCTGCAACGGATCGGTAACCGCGATACCTATGCGTTTTGTTCCGTAATCAAAGGCCATTAATCTCATTTGAGACGTGAGATATGAGATGTGAGATGTGAGATTACCATATCCAAAGATAAATTAATTTTGGTGAGTTCATCTGCAAACGTTTTTTACCCCCTCCGTCTCCTTCGTCGACACCTCCCCCTGATATCAGGGGGAGGCGGGGAGGGGGTAATTTGCCGATTTTTGTCAAAAACCCTCCTTGTCTCACATCTCATATCTCACATCTCAAATCTATTGCTTATTTTGCACCAATGCAGTTTAAGGAGATTGTAGGCCAGGCCGCGATAAAACAACGTTTAATGAATTCGGTTAATGAAAACCGGGTTAGTCACGCGCAATTATTTTTAGGGCCCGAAGGTTCTGGAAGTTTGGCGCTGGCTGTTGCTTACGCTCAATATTTATCGTGCGAGGATAAGCAACCTGACGATTCCTGCGGGGTTTGCTCCTCCTGCCGGAAGTATCAAAAGTTGATGCATCCCGATCTGCATTTTTCATACCCGTTCTTCGCTAAACATAAGGATGATACCGCGTTAACTTTCATTGAACAATGGCGCGAGGCTTTTATCGCTCATCCATATTTAAGCCTGGATATTTGGCGTGATTATCTGGATGCTGAAAACAAACAGGCCAATATCAACATTGCCGAATGCCACCAGATCATTAAAAAACTTAGTCTTAAGCCTTTTGAATCTACCTACAAAGTACTGATTCTTTGGCTGCCCGAATATTTGGATAAAGAGGGTAATGCACTGCTTAAAATTATTGAAGAACCACAACCAAATACGCTGTTTTTATTGGTTGCCCAAAATCAGGATCAAATATTAAATACTATTCTTTCACGCACGCAGTTGATTAAAATCCCTTCATTGGGTTATAATGAGGTTAAGGATCATCTGGTAGAAAAATATAATCAAACTGAAGACGCGGCAGCGCAAATTGCTTATCTAAGCAACGGTAATTTAACCGAAGCGCTGATAATGCTGCAGCAAGATACCAAAGGATACCATAAATTATTTGTCGACTGGTTGCGTTTGTGCTTTGGGAATAAGGGCTTGGAAATATTACCTTTTATTGATCAGCTGGCTAAGATGGGTCGCGAAAATCAAAAGAATTTTTTACGCTATGGCGTGAGTTTTGTACGGGAATGCTGCTTGCTGATGGCGGGCGCCGGGAACCTGGTTCACCTGCCTGCGCAGGAACTGGAAACCGCGCAAAAAATGACTAATGTGATGAATATTACCCAGGCCCAGGCTATAAGTGCCGAGCTTGAAAAGACACATTATCACGTAGAACGAAATGCAAACCCGAAAATTTTATTTTTAGATGTATCTTTACAGATTATAAAGATACTAAAGTTTAAAACGATCCCGCAGGGGACACAATATATACCGAATTAATTATGGGATGTGGAAGTTGCTCAACGGGGGGCGGATGCTCACCGGCAGGCTGCAAAAGTAATGGCTCGTGCCTAACAAGCGGATGCAGTAAATTAGATGTATACGATTGGCTGTCGCACATGGACATGCCGACAAATTATAAACCGTTTCCGGTTATCGAAGTTAAATTTAAGGGCTCTCGCAAGGAATTTTATCTGAATAGCGATAATATTTACCTGGAAGCAGGTGAACTGGTGGTGGTTGAAACCGCTACCGGCGGCTACGATGTTGGCCACGTATCCATAACCGGCGAACTGGTGAGGATGCAGATGGTTAAACGCCGCGTTAAGGAAGCCGACGTTGCCAAAAAGATCTACCGCAAAGCTACCGTTGCCGACGTTGAAAAATGGAAAGCCGCCAAAGATATGGAGTGGGAAACCATGCATAAATCGCGCAAACTGGCATTGGAACTCAACCTGAGCATGAAGCTGAGCGATGTGGATTACCAGGGCGATAAAACAAAAGCTACTTTTTATTATACCGCCGAAGGCCGTGTCGATTTTCGGGAGCTGATCAAAAAAATGGCGGAGCAATTCCGTATCAGGATTGAAATGCGCCAGATAGGTATGCGACAGGAAGCAAGTCGCTTAGGTGGTATCGGCTCCTGCGGTCGCGAGCTTTGTTGCTCAACCTGGTTAACTGATTTTAAAACAGTTTCTACCTCTGCGGCACGCTACCAAAATCTTTCGTTAAACACATTAAAACTTGCCGGCCAATGCGGTAAACTAAAATGTTGTTTAAATTATGAGCTGGATACTTACATGGATGCGCTTAAACACATCCCCGATAATGTAAATGTATTAAAGACCGAAAAGGGTGATGCCCGCTTACAAAAAACCGACATATTTAAAAAAATAATGTGGTTCGCTTATCCTCGCGAAGAAGCCTGGATTCCATTGCCAATAAGTAAGGTTAAAGAAATTCAGCAGCAAAACAGGGATGGCGTAATCCCTGCGGATTTAGGCGAAACGGTTGAGTTGGAAACCAAACCGGTTAAAACTTTAGATTATGAAAACGTTGTTGGGCAAGATAGTTTAACCCGTTTGGATGAACGCCGCAATAACAACAATAAAAATAAGAACAAGAATAAAAACCGGAATAACCGCAACCCTAATCAAAACCCGCAGCAGGCAAACCAGCCAAGGCCAGCGGGTGCTGTACAGAACAACAGGCCGCCACGCCCTGAAGGTGGCAAGCCGGTTGATGGGAACAGGCCGAAGGCGCCTCGCCCGGAAAACAACAAACCCGCAGATGGAAATAGTATTGAAGGGACTCGACCTGAAGGAGCTAAGCCACAAGGAAACAATCAAAACCGTCGACATAAACATCGCCGGCCAAATCAAAATAATCAAAACCGCCCCGGCAATAATCCCGGGCCATCAGCAGAATAATAAGTAATGATGCGTGCTTATAAAATACTTTGTTTTTTACCCGTTATCCTGGTAGCGTTGTCTTTTGCCGGATGTTCAGATCCCAGCGCCATCGTTGATAAAAATACCGGGATTGAGAATCACAACTGGTCATACGTTAATCAGGTTAAGTATGATGTGAAGATCGACAATGAGAAGATTCCTTACAACCTGTACTTCAACCTTCGGGTAACGGGCGATTATAAGTATTCCAACATTTTTATTTTAATGCATGAAAATGGCCCCGGCGTAAAAAATGATGTTAACCGCTACGAATTTAAACTGGCGAATGCCGACGGCGAATGGCTGGGCGTAGGTTCAGGTAATTTATATAGCTACCAAATGATGTTCCGGGCAAATTATATATTCCCGGCAAAAGGGGTATATCACTTTGCTATTGAACAAAATATGCGCGATAACCCTTTGCATGAAGTTAGTGATGTGGGTTTGAGGGTTGAAAAAGCCGGTAATTCGAATCAATAAAATTATCCTGATGTCATGCTGAATTTATTTCAGCATCTCTGTTGCTTGGCGATGCTTTGCAAATCGATGACTGTCCTATGAGATTTCTAAATAAATTCGGCATGACTGATTTGGATTGGTCAATCTAATAAAGCTCCATCTTTTCTTTTTCTTATTAAATTTTATATCTTAGTTTTGCTAATATTTTTTGCAAAATGAGTGTCGTCTTTTTAATTGTTTCCGTTTTAATTCTGGTAATTGCTGTTTATTTCTTTTTGAAGAAACCGGCAGCTGATGGTCTTTCTGCCGATGAGCTGCTGCGTTTAAAAGCAGAAAGCGACCAACTTAAAATTGCTGTGGCGCGTAGTGAAGAGCGTGCATCAGGCTTAATAGCCGAACGTGATAAATCTGATAAATTATTACAGGACGAGCGCATAAGATATGATGCTTCCGTATCTACCTTAAACCAGGAACTGCTAACCGAAAAAAACCGGATGGCTAAAGCCGAGGAATCATTCAAAGCACAGCGCGAACGATTAATGGAGCAGGAAAAATCTATCCAGGAGATACAGCAAAAATTCCAGTTAGAGTTTCAGAACGTAGCCAATAAGCTGCTCGATGAAAAATCCCAAAAATTTGTGGAAACCAACCGTGCCAACCTGGATATCCTGTTAAATCCACTCAAAGAAAATATCAAGGCTTTCGAGGAAAAAGTTGACAAGGTTTATAACATGGAAGCCGCCGAGCGAAATACCCTGAAAGGTGTTATTACGCAACTGATGGAGCTGAATCAATTGATTAGCAACGAGGCCCAAAACCTTACCAAAGCTTTAAAAGGCGACAATAAGAAACAAGGTAATTGGGGCGAGGTTATTCTGGAGCGTGTTTTAGAACGCTCTGGCCTGGTTAAAGATCAGGAATACCGCATACAGGCAAGTTTTACCGGTAATGATGGCAGCCGTTTACAACCCGATGTTATTATTGATTTGCCGGATGACAAGCATTTGGTTATCGATTCTAAAGTATCACTAATTGCTTATGAGCGCCTGGTTAACTGCGAAACCGAAGAGGAGCGCAAGTTATTTTCAAAAGGCCACGTGGAATCTATCCGTAGTCATGTAAATGGATTATCCGCAAAAAACTATCATGATCTTCACCAGATCAATTCACCTGATTTTGTTTTGTTATTTATACCGATAGAATCATCATTCAGCTTCGCGGTACAAATTGATGCTGAACTATTCAGCGATGCCTGGGATAAACGGGTGGTAATTGTAAGTCCATCTACATTATTAGCCACACTGCGCACGATCGCCAGCATTTGGAAACAGGAACGCCAAAACCGTAATGTATTAGAGATTGCACGATTAAGCGGCGCTATGTACGATAAATTTGTCGGCTTTGTAGGCGATATGGAAGGTATCGGCAAAAACATCAAACAAAGCCAATCGGCTTATGATAATGCTATAAGTAAGCTAACTGAAGGCAATGGTAACCTTACCAAAACCGCCGAAAAAATAAAAAGCCTTGGAGCCAAGGCTAATAAACAAATAGATCAAAAATATTTAAGCGAAGAATAATCTTCGCTTAAATATTAATTGATCTGATAGTTAGTGTTTGTTGATATTTTAGCTGTTGCCACAGCATTAATTTTATCCGACTTAACAGTTATAAACATTTTTATATCGCCGTTTGAACTTGTTGGATAGTTATTTTTTATATTGTAAACCATTTTTCCGCTACCATTTCCGGTAAGGCTTACATTAACACCTTTTAAGTCTAATTGCATATCAAGTACCTGTGCTATATCAAAATAAGCACTATCTCCGGAAATACTTGTCAGTTTATAGGTAACCTTAATGCTCATGGCCATTCCTTTGTTAGCCATTGGCAGGTTAAAAGGAACTGTTTGTGTAAACGATTCACCCACTTTTATTGGATGTTCCGGAAAATTTATGGCACCCATCATGCTATTCACCATTTTTTTAATTGGCGCTGCAGCGGAGTCATCCAGCTTCTTTCCACCTACTGAATCTAAATTAAGTTTTCCATCAGCGTCTACATGACCATAAAATTTAATTTCTGCACCTTTAGGGGCTGGTATCGGTATTGGTTTACCATTAATAGCAACGGTAATATTTGGCATCGCTCCTTTCACCATAGTTACCGGGAAACTATTATCAGCCGAAAGTGCTCCTGTTGTGGCTGTTGTTTTGTTATCAAATTGCGCACTGGCAACCAAAGGTTGCGTAATACCTTTTGATGCTAGCTTTTCTGCCAGATCCTTATTTGCGGATAAATCGGTGGTAACAACACCAGACACATTTGTTGCAATTAAATAAGTGTGGCTTGGCAAAAATTTTATTTTAAACATTACCCCGTCCTGCGCTCTTGCAAAACTTACTGATAATATTAACAAACTTACAAACAGGTACTTTTTCATGTGATTAAGGAAATTTATTAGACCAATTTAATCATTTTTTTTAAATGCGTTCCATCCCTGTGCTTTTAATGGATGAACTACACCGCCCTTAGTTATTAAATTACATCCCACCGCAGGCTCTGTTATATAGCCGATGATGGTAATATCCATTTTAAACTTAATTTTGTCATAGTCGGCTTGTTTTACGGTAAATAACAGCTCGTAGTCTTCGCCACCACTCAAAGCGCAAACAGTTGGGTCAAGATTGAATTCGCGTGCTGTTTCAAACGTCATCGGGTCAAGTGGTATCTTTTCCTCGTATAAATTACAGCCTTTATTACTTTGCTTGCAGATATGCAATATTTCAGATGCCAATCCATCAGAAATATCAATCATAGATGTTGGTTTAACCTCAATTTCTTTTAGTAAGTCGATAATATCGCCACGGGCTTCCGGTTTTAACTGGCGTTCTACTATATAATCTTTTCCCTCCAGATCGGGCTGAATATTTGGGTTTTCGAGAAATATTTGTTTCTCGCGTTCCAGCAATTGTAAGCCAACATAAGCACCACCTAAATCACCCGATACACATATTAAATCACCTTCTTCGGCGCCATTACGGTATACAATATCTTTTTCATCGGCATAGCCAATAGAAGTTATACTGATCACCAGGCCTTGTTTTGATGAAGTAGTATCACCGCCAACTATATCAATCCCATATTTATCGCAAGCTAAATAAATACCTTCATATAATTCTTCAATAGCCTCTAAAGGAAATTTACTGGATAAACCTACTGATACGGTAATTTGCGTAGCCGTACCATTCATCGCATAAATATCACTCAGATTTACCTGTACAGCTTTATATCCCAAATGCTTTAATGGTGTATAAGCTAAATCAAAATGTATTCCCTCCAGCAACATATCTGTTGATACCAATACCTTTTTTCCTTTAGCATCAAGCACTGCAGCATCATCACCAACACCTTTAGTAGTATTTTCGCGGGTAAGCTTTATATTTTTTGTAAGGTGATCTATCAAACCAAATTCACCTAAGTTCTCTATGTTAGTTTTCTCTTTATTATCAAATAATGCCATGGTACTTTTTTAAACAGTGCAAAAATACGAAAAAGCTCAGGTCAAATATTTCTTTAATAACAGCTTAAAAACAAATCCCTTTCTAAAAATTCATTAAAAACTCAGAAAGGTTAATCGCTATATACAAATATTAACATTAGATTAATAGTGCATTAGCATATTTGTAAAAAAAATAATCTATGAAGTTTAGAAACCTACTTATTTCTGCCAGCCTTGTACTGGCAATTGCAAGCTGTAAAAAAGATAATGCAACAAACACAAATTCAGGATCTGGTGGAAGTACCGGAACTACTGGCTCAACAGGAAGTACTGGAACCACTCAACCAGTGCCATATGTTATTACCGAGGATTTTGAAGAAGCTACAACCTCTACAAAAGCTGCTTATGCCGATGCTAATGTAACTTTAGGTACAGGATCATGGGATTTTAACGATGCTTTAATCGGTAACCTTGCAGGAGATGTAAAAGATGGAAATTTTTCCGTTAGAATACGCACCGGCTATTTAGCAATGAACTTTGATATTAGCGGACTTACTCAATTAAGTATTAAACATGCTAAATATGGTACCGATGCATCTTCTACCTGGCAGCTAATGCAGTCAACAGATGGTGGTACAACTTATACCCAGGTTGGCAGTAATATTACCGAAAGCAGCACTACTTTAGTAACCGATTCATTTAAAATATCAGTTACCGGTAAAGTAAGATTTAAAATAGTAAAAGCCGGTACTACCCGTATAGATGTTGATGATATTACCTTTAAAGGAACCGGAAATTCAGGTGTAACCATTGTTACTCCGCCAACAACTGGCCCTGATACTTCTGCGTCATCATCGGCAGCAACCCCAAGAGGTGTAACTATTGGTACTGATGCTCCACCTGAGACAGGTGATAACAGCAATCTTTTATTTGGCAATCCATCAAATGCAACAACAGCAATTGTAATGGCTGATAATTATTTAATAGATCAGGGCTATTATGTAGAATCATACAACAGTACCAAAGGGGAACCAAACTGGGTAAGCTGGCATTTAGATGCAACTAATATAACACAGTCAACAGGTCGTCAAAATGATTTTGCTGCTTTTAGCGGGTTACCAACCGGATTTTTTGAAGTGCAAAGTACTGCTTACAGTGGTTCAGGTTTTGATAGAGGACACAATTGCCCTTCAGGCGATAGAACAAGTTCTACTAATGCAAATGACGCTACTTTTTTAATGACCAATATGATACCACAGGCACCGCAAAATAATCAACAAACCTGGGGTAATCTGGAAAATTATTTACGTACGCAAGTTACAGCCGGTAACGAGGTTTATATCATCATGGGTAGCTATGGTACAGGAGGTACAGGATCAGTAGGTACTGCTAATACTGTTGATGCCGGCCATGTTAATGTACCTAGTAATGTTTGGAAAGTGGCTGTAATTATCCCCGTTGGTAATGGTGATTTAAGCCGTGTAACAACTGCAACAAGGGTTATCGCGGTTAATACGCCTAATATCAATACCATTAATTCCGACTGGACTAAATATATTGTAACCGTAAAAGATATTGAAACAGCAACAGGTTATAGCTTATTAACAGCTTTACCAAGTAATGTTAGAACAGCCTTAGAAGCTGAAAAAGATTCAGGGATTTAGTTATATCTACTCAATAAAAAAAGCCCGCTTAAAATTTTAAGCGGGCTTTTTTTATTGAGTGTTAGACTTACGAAGTTTTAAAAACTTCGTAAGTCTTTCCCGTTAAGTTATAACCCTAATTGTGCTGAAATCTCCAGCATTCTTTCAATAGGTTTTACAGCTCTTTCAATTATATGTTGTGGAACCTCTATCTCCGGCGATTCATTTTTTAAACACAGGTATAGTTTTTCCAAGGTATTACGCTTCATGTGCGGGCAATCATTGCACGCGCAATTGTTATTTGGCGGAGCAGGGATAAATACTTTATCAGGATTATCCTTCTGCATCTGGTGTAAAATACCCGCTTCTGTTGCTACTATAAATTCCTTTGCAGGGTTGTTAGTAGCATACTTTAGTATCCCGGTTGTCGACCCTATGTAATCGGCCATTTGCAAAATAACATCCTCACACTCAGGGTGAGCTAATAATTTTGCATTTGGATATCGCTCTTTCAGTTTGGTAATTTTCTCTCTTGAGAATATCTCATGTACCATACAAGCTCCATTCCACAAAACCAGGTCTCTACCTGTTTTTTTAGCCACATAAGCACCCAAATTTTTATCAGGCCCGAATATTATTTTTTGGTCTGCAGGTAAGCTTTCCACTATTTGTACCGCGTTGCTTGAGGTACAAACAATATCCGTCATAGCCTTCAACTCAGCTGTACAATTCACGTAGGTTATTACCAGGTGATCAGGGTAATTTTCTTTAAATTTCCTGAACAAATGTGGTGGGCAACTATCTGCTAATGAACATCCTGCCTTTAAATCCGGTAATAGGACTTTTTTGTTTGGTGATAATATTTTTGCTGTTTCGGCCATGAAGTGTACACCGGCAAATACAATAATGTCGGCATCTGTTTTTGCGGCTTGTTGCGATAATCCGAGGCTATCTCCAATATAATCCGCGATATCCTGAATATCGCCTTCCTGGTAGTAGTGAGCAAGTATGACAGCATTTTTTTCTTTTTTAAGTTTTTCAATTTCAACAAAAAGGTCGAGTGTTGGGTCGATGTATTCGTCAACAAAACCTTTCAAATTTATTTCCTCTAAGGTATCCATTCCACAAATCAATTAATAATAATTAGTTTTTATATATATAAAGAAACAGTTGTTATTAAGGTGTTAGTTATGTTAAAAAGTTGTTGAACTATTTAGGCTAAAAGTTGTTTTTAATATTTTATCCACACTATTTTAAAAGTTATTAATTTATATAGAGTTGATTTATAATAGCATGTCAGTAACAACTAATTTTATCAAAGTTATATTGTTAATATTTTGTGAGCTAATTAAATGTTAGTTACTGCGAATATTGATCTCATAAGTAACTCAAAGTTTAACCCATTTTGTCATTAAACAGCCACTTATCAACGTTCTGTTTATTTATTAAATATTTACTTACACAAAATTAACATCTTTAGTGCCTATTACTAACATAAGCACTAATTTTACACATATTATAGCACATATATGACCAGAACAGTTGATTTCCTAGTTGTAGGATCAGGCATAGCAGGATTGAGTTTTGCATTAAAGGCGGCAAAACATGGTAAGGTTCTGATAGTTACAAAGTCAAACGAAGACGAATCTAACACTAAGTATGCCCAGGGAGGTGTCGCGGTGGTTGTGGATAAAAAAGAAGATTCTTTTGAAAAACACATAAATGATACCTTAATTTCAGGTGATGGCCTTTGTGATCAGGAAGCTGTGGAAATCGTTATTGAAGAGGGGCCGGAAAGAATTAGAGAAATTATTGATTACGGAACCAATTTTGATAAAACCAATGAAGGTTTTTATGACCTGGCAAAAGAAGGTGGCCACTCAGAATTCAGGGTATTACATTATAAGGATATAACCGGTTTCGAGATTGAAAGATCATTATTAGAGCAGATACATAAGAACCCGAATATTGAAATACTAACGCATTACTTTGCTGTTGATTTAATTACCCAACACCATTTAGGTGATTATGTGAATAAGTCGAGCGATGATATAATATGTTATGGTATTTATGCTTTAGATACACATACTAATACTGTTGATAAGATATTATCTAAAGTTACGGTAATGGCATCTGGTGGTGCTGGTCATATTTATTCAATTACTACAAATCCAACTATTGCCACTGGTGATGGTATCGCGATGGTTTATCGTGCTAAAGGAAAAGTTAGGAATATGGAGTTTATACAATTCCATCCAACAGCGTTATATAACCCGGGTGAATATCCTTCATTTTTAATATCCGAAGCAGTACGTGGTTTTGGTGGTGTGTTAAAAAGGACTAGTGGTGAAGAATTTATGCAGGAATATGATCCGCGTAAATCATTAGCGCCACGTGATATTGTTGCGCGTGCCATTGATGCCGAGATTAAAAAATCAGGTGAGGATTATGTTTATTTAGATATTCGTCATCGCAATAAAAAAGATATACTGGCTCATTTCCCTAATATATATGCCAAGTGTTTAGAGATAGGTATTGATATGACCAAGGATATGATCCCGGTGGCTCCTGCCTGTCATTATATGTGTGGAGGTATAATGGTTGATCATGTAGGTAAATCATCTATACATAGGTTATATGCTTGCGGTGAGTGTTCTTCAACAGGTTTACATGGCGCTAATCGTTTAGCATCAAATTCATTATTAGAGGCTTTGGTTTTCGCGCATCGTATTTATGAACATGCTATAGGTCAATTTGAAAAGAATGTATTACCAGAGAATATACCGGATTGGAATGAGCATGGCGTTCAATTATCAAACGAAGATATATTGGTGACACATAACGTTCGTGAAATGCAAAAATTAATGAATGATTACGTGGGTATAGTGCGTTCTGATTTTAGGTTGGAAAGAGCTATGCGCAGGTTAGGTTTATTATATGAAGAAACTGAATCTTTCTATAAAAAAACTAAATTATCCGTAAAGCTTTGTGAGCTGCGTAACCTGATCCAGGTATCGTATATTGTAGTAAAATCTGCAATGTTACGTAAGGAGAGCAGGGGATTACATTATACTACTGATTATCCTGTGCATGCTGAGGTGATAGAGGATACGGTATTTTAATTAAGAGCGGAAAACGAGGTTCGAACTCGCGACCTTCAGTTTGGGAAACTGATGCTCTACCAGCTGAGCTATTTCCGCTTTAATATTTGTCAAACATATAATTAAAAATTAAATAATGCCACTGATTCTACCAGTAAAAGATAAAAGCCCTGTTTGGGGTTCTGATTGTTATATTGCTGAAAATTCCACCATTGTTGGTGATGTTATAATGGGCGATAATTGTTCTGTTTGGTTTAACGCGGTTATACGTGGGGATGTAAATTATATTAAGATAGGTAACAATACCAATATACAGGATGGCGCGGTGATACATTGTACTTATCTGCATGCCGGTACAGATATAGGTAACAATGTTTCTATAGGCCATAACGCGCTTGTACACGGCTGTATTTTACATGATAATGTATTAATAGGCATGGGCGCCATAGTAATGGATTACGCCGTTGTTGAGCCATTTGTTATCATAGCAGCCGGCGCTATTGTACTTGAGAAAACTATATGCGAATCTGGCTATCTATATGCCGGTATCCCCGCAAAAAAAATAAAGCCAATTACCGATGAGCAGCGTGAAATGCTTAAACGCCTGCCTAATAATTACATTATGTATTCCAGCTGGTTTAAGGAATAGGTATTAAGGTAACACCTGCTCTTTTGGTATATCCAGCTTTTCTTCGGCATCCCAGTTTGGCCTTAGGGTAATTTGTACGGGGTCAACCCAGATGTTTTCTGGGTATCTTTTTTGTTTCACATTACCACTATCCCACTTGCCATTATGATTATCATCATAAACAACTTTAAATGAATATTTACCTGTTAGAAAATTTTTATAAACGATAGATGTGTTTTTAGTTATTTTATCTGTTTGTATAATGTGGTCAGCATCCTGGTAAACCTCAACCAGGTATTGTTTTGAAGTATCAGGTACAGTAACTTTCATGGTTAGCGTACTGTAATTTTCTATTTTATCAATCAAAAACGGCTTCTGGTATTTCTTGTTTTTATCGCCGTTTATAAAAGTGAAAGCGTTTTCATCTGCAACAAGTATATACCTGGAATCTTGTTTCCATCTATATTTTATAATATAGCGCTTAAGGTTACTTGTATCTTTTATAATGTTTAGGTTATTTACAGCTACCGAATCTTCATATAAAGTTATTTGTGAGGGATCATAGGAAGCAATAGGATAAGAAGCTATGATCATCAAATCAGATGTTGGTTTTAATTTATTTGTATTGCTTATATTTAATCTAAAGGTGTAAAGTTTTGTAAAGCTTTCTTTTCTTCCTTTTAATCTTGATACACTATCCAACGGTTTATTATTATCATAAAACGCTACCCTTATCGAGTCAAAGTCCATATTTTTCATATAGATGTTAGTGGTATCCTTAGTAGGGGAAAATTCTACTATTTTTTGATCATCTAATGCCGGGGGATAAATAATTTTAACCGATGGGTTGTTCAGCTTTTTATTAAAAACAAAAGATAGTCTTCCATCCTGTTCAAATTTTCCTGTAGCCCGAAATTTTGCCGGCTCTTCTTTAAACAAATTTAATTGTATGCCAGATGTATCGGCATATAAATGTACAGGCTGTTTCTGAAAAGCAATCAATTCGTCATCCTTATTATAAATCCTATCAGGCGTTTTTTCTTCGAGCGCGTATATGCGGTAATCGCCATCGTGGAGGTTATTTAGTGAGAAATTTCCGGCAGTATCTGTAGTAGCATAAATAGAAGGTTTTTTCTTTCCAAAATATGCCGAATCTTTTTCAGCCGGGAAAAGCATTACTGTTACATCCTTTTCCCTTTTTTGCGTTAATGTATTGGTAACTGTTCCGGATACGCTTAATGAATCAATATGTGGGCCGGTAGAAAAAACATAAGTAAAGTTCTTCAAAATATTTCCTTCGTTTACATCGGCAATTGCTTTACCAAAATTTATAACGTAGGTGGTGTTTTTCTGAAGCGTGTCTTTAAGAACGATAACCAGGCTTTTTGATTTAATTTTATATTCCGGTGATTTGTCCTGAGTTGGGCTCATGGAAATTTCTGTATACTGATTCGATAATTTAAAATATTCATCGAAATCAAGCTGGATAATTTTGGCTTTAAAATTCCGGCTCATGTTTGGTGGCGTCGCTTTCAAAAGTCGGGGAGGGGTCACGTCTTTTGGCCCGCCCATTGGCCTTTGGATGTTTGCACAACCCGAAAGCAGGAAAAATACTGTTATCAACGATAAAAAAGTGCAGAAAAAAAGCGATTTTTTATTTAACATAGTTTTTATGAGCTATAAACGATTTTTGCTTTTTGATGGAGATTGATATTAGAAATTAAAAATAATCGCTTTAAACAAAAATTTGTATAATTAATTAACAATCAACACCTTATAATATTATTTTGACATGTGAACCATAATAACCGATATATCCGACGGTGAAACGCCTGAAATGCGCGATGCCTGACCTAAAGTACGTGGTTTAATTTTCATCAGCTTTTCGCGGGCCTCTTTTGAAAGCGAGCTCAGGCTATGATAATTAAATTCGGTATTGATCTCGCGGTCTTCCATTTTTTTCATGCGTTCAACAATATCCAATTCCTTTTCAAAATAACTCTCGTATTTGATTTTTATTTCAGCCTGTTCAATAGTTTCTTTATCGTAGGCAGATAGTAACTCATCTAGTCCGCTATCTGCTTTTCTCAAGTCGTTAAAGTTAACTTGTGGTCTGCTTAATAAAGCGAACAATTTTGCACCCTGAGATATTGGACTTGTTTCTAAAGATTCCAATAACGAGTTTATATGCTCGGGATTGAGTGACCTTGATTTTGTATAAGCTACAATGTCATCCGAGTTTTTAATTTTGGCATTTACCTTATCTAAACGGGCATCATTTATTAAACCCAGTTCATGACCGATAGGGCTCAGCCTTATATCAGCATTATCCTGGCGAAGTAATAATCTATGCTCCGCTCTTGATGTAAACATGCGATACGGTTCTTCGGTTCCTTTAGTTACCAGGTCATCAATTAATACACCGATATATGATTCTGATCTTTTTAGTATCAGTTCATGTTTATCATGTATTTTTTGGTGTGCATTTATACCAGCAATAAACCCTTGCGATGCCGCTTCTTCATAACCAGTTGTTCCGTTTATCTGCCCAGCGAAATAAAGATTGCTGATTTGTTTGGTTTCTAAAGTCAGATCTAATTGGGTAGGTGGGAAGTAATCGTACTCAATGGCGTAACCCGGGCGGAACATTTTTACTGTCTCAAACCCCGGGATTTGTATTAATGCTTTGTATTGAATATCCTCAGGTAATGATGTCGAGAAACCATTTACATAGATCTCACAAGTATTCCAACCTTCGGGTTCAACGAATATCTGGTGGCGGTCACGCTCGGCAAAGCGGTTTATTTTGTCTTCTATAGACGGGCAATATCTTGGGCCTAATCCTTTAATTCTACCGGTAAACATTGGCGATTTTTCAAAACCTTCTTTTAATGTTTCGTGAACTTTGGTATTGGTATAAGTGATCCAGCAACAACGTTGATCGTTTGATAGTTCAACATCGGTATAAGAAAAACGACCTCTTTCTTCATCCCCCCACTGTTCTTCCATTAAGGAATAGTTTAGACTACGGCCATCCACACGTGGCGGAGTGCCGGTCTTCATTCTGCCTGATTCGAATCCTAAATCGATTAACTGCTCAGTTATTCCGGTAGCTGCACGTTCTGCTGATCTTCCGCCACCGAAACGTTTCTCGCCAATATGGATAACACCATTTAGGAAAGTACCGTTAGTTAGTATCACCGCGTCGGCTTCTATTTCTACACCAATTGATGTACGCACGCCACAAACGGTTCCGTTCTTTACCAACAGGGAGCTTACCATGTCCTGCCAGAAATCAACATTGGGTGTTCTTTCCAGCGCTAAACGCCACTCTTCCGCAAACCGGGCGCGGTCGCTTTGGGCACGGGGACTCCACATGGCGGGGCCCTTTGACTTGTTTAGCATGCGGAATTGCAGGGATGTTTTATCCGTAATGATGCCGGAGTATCCACCCATCGCATCAATCTCTCTCACAATTTGTCCTTTGGCAACACCACCCATGGCAGGGTTGCAACTCATTTGTGCTATAGTTCCCATATTCATGGTAACCAATAAAACAGATGAACCAAGGTTGGCAGCAGCAGCAGCGGCTTCACAACCAGCATGCCCGGCGCCTACAACTATTACATTATACTTCTTAAACATGGCTTAAACCATTAAATTATTTAACACGTTCCACGTGGAACGTGTTGTTTTTTATTGTTCATTTCCGGATGTTCCACGTGAAACCTTGATTAAAGACGCTAGTGCGAACAGTGCCCAAATGGTTTCCAATACTACAAACGGATAAAATTTTATTAAATAAGATGAATACCCACAAGTAGCAGCTCCTATAAAATTCATTAGGGTATATAGAATGCTATTTGCAGGCAGCTTTTTATATAGGTTCAATAGGAATGCAATCAATAAGATCACAACCCCTACAGTAGCTATAATATCCGATTCCTTCATAATTACATTTCTTTTAGCTCGGTTAATTCAAGCCATCTCAGGCTTTTCTCATCAAGTTCTATACTTAACCTTGCCGATTTATCAATCAACTCATTTAATAAATGGGTATCAATACCAACAGCATTTAACTGATTGTTGCAGTCTTTAATTTGAGTTTCGAGCAACGCAATTTCTGTTTCAAGCGTTTCAAGCTCTTTAGTTTCCTTAAAGCTTAGCTTGCTTTTTTTAGGTTGGGTGCTGGTTATTGCAGCTACAGGAGCAGGGTTCAGCTTTTGTTTTCTGGCTTCTTCCTGTTCAATTCTGTACGAAGAATAGTTGCCGTTGTATATTCTTACATGGCCTTTTTCCTCTACAATAAACAACTGATCGGTTAATTTGTCCAGTAAATACCTATCGTGCGATACCATCATTAATACGCCACCGTAGTTGGTTAAAAACTCTTCCAGTACGTTTAAGGTGTCAATATCCAAATCATTGGTGGGCTCATCCAGTATCAGGAAGTTTGGATTCTTCATCAGGATGCTCATCAGTTGCAGGCGTTTCTTTTCGCCACCGCTCAGATTGGCTATAAAGCCGTACTGTTTAGCAGGAGGGAATAAGAATAGCGTAAGTAATGCAGATGCTGAAATGGTTTTCCCATCGGCCATCGTAATAAACTCTGCAACGTTTTTTACTACATCAATAACACGTTCTTCCTCTTTAAAGGTAATCCCTGATTGATGGAAGTAACCCATTACAGTTGTTTCGCCACGCTCAATCGTTCCTGAATCTGGCTGCAAGCCATTCGTTATCATATTCAACAGGGTGGATTTACCACTTCCGTTTTTACCGGCAAGGCCAATACGATCCCCTTTTTTGAATACGTAGCTGAAGTTATCAGTATAGGTAATGCCATTAAAGGCTTTATTGATATGGTGTAATTCCATAATCTTATTACCCTGGCGTGCGGTTTTAACGCTAAGCTCAACCTTTTCTTTAGGACCGCCGCCTTTGGTTTTGTCTTCCAAATCATAATAAGCATCTATACGAGCTTTTGATTTGGTACCACGAGCCTGTGGCTGACGGCGCATCCACTCCAATTCTTTCTTTAAAAGGTTGGAGTTTTTGTGGAATTGTAGTTCATCAACAGCTTCACGTTCGGCTTTCTTTTCTAAATAATAACCATAATTGCCAATGTAAGGTATCATCTTGCCACGGTCAATCTCCAAAATCTCGTTACACACATTATCCAGGAAATACCTGTCGTGCGTAACCATCAATATAGTTTTTGCCCCATCGGTCAGTAACTTTTCTAACCATTCAATTGTGTCAATATCCAGGTGGTTGGTAGGCTCATCCAAAACATAAATATCAGGATCCTCAATAAGCAACCGCGCTAAGGCAAGTCGCTTTTTTTGTCCGCCCGAAAGAGTATCTATATGTTGGTTTAAATGATGAATGTCTAGTCTGCCTAAAATTGTCTTGATCTTGTACTCGTATTCCCAGGCATCAACATCGCCTAATTCTTCCATGGCTTTATCAATAGCCTTGGCATTATCAGGATCATTTTCTAAAAGCTCTTCGTATTTACGGATAGCCTGCTGCTGCACATTATCTGCATGGAAGATATAATCGCTTATGGTAACCGCGTTTTTAAAATGCGGGTCTTGCTCCAGGTAGCCTAAACGAAGATCGCGGCTGCGCACAACCTTGCCTTCGGTAGGTAGAAATTCGCCGGCTAATAATTTTAAAAGAGTTGATTTACCTGCGCCGTTAATACCAACCAGGGCCACACGGCGACCACGGTTAACGCCAATGGTTACATTTTTAAACAACCATTTATCATGAAAAGAATGGCCGAGATTTTCGGCAGAAATATAAGTGCTCACGCTATTTGTTTTATTTGATCGGATGGATGTATAAAAACACCCTCTTCACTATTTGTTGATTGTTTGTACATGGCCATAGCCACGGTTTTTGCAGGTATGCTCCTGTATTTTTTAAGGCTGCCTATAAGTAAGGGATTAATGATATACAATAGTCCGGTGACAAGCTTTTCCATCGGTCTATAATCTTTTCTTTCACCGGCTAATATTGATGGACGGTAAATATGAAGAGACGGCAACTTCAGTTGCTGTAAATCGTATTCGGTTTGACCCTTATACCTGGTATAATAAGCGGCAGAATCTTTATCAGCTCCAATAGACGAAACATAGTGATATTGTTTAACGCCATTTTTAACAGCTAATTGCCCTAACTTTACAGGATAATCATGTTCAATTTTATAATAATCGGTTAAATCGGGCGTCTTCTTTTTAGTTGTACCGATGCAACAAAACAATGCATGGCCGTTAATATCTCCGGCAAAATCATCAAGCCTATCAAAATCAACAATAATCTCAGTTAACTTTGGATGCGAGATGCCGGTTTTCTTTCTCACTAAAACAGTAACTTCAGCATAGGCTGGTTCATTTAGCAGTATAGTTAATAAACTACTGCCAATTAGTCCGCTTGCGCCTGCTATTATTGCTTTATATGCCATTATACCCAAATAATTTTGCAAAAATACACATAATTAATTTGTGGAATAAAAATTGAATGTTTAAACATATAATTAATAAAACGATTATGAAAAGTATATATTATGCCGCTAACGAACGCGGACACAACGACATAGGTTGGTTAAAAGCTAATTTCTCATTTAGTTTTGGCCCATATTACAATCCTGAAAAAGTACACTTCGGTGCGCTTAGGGTTTTGAATGATGATATTATTAAAGGTGGAGCCGGATTTGGTACCCATCCGCATGATAATATGGAGATCATCACCATCCCAATTAAAGGCGCTTTAGAGCATAAAGATAGTATGGGAAGTGTTGGTGTGATCCATTCGGGTGAAGTTCAGATCATGTCGGCAGGTACAGGTGTTACGCATTCGGAGTACAATCATTCCAAAACAGAGGATGCCAATACCTTGCAGATATGGTTGTTCCCTAAGGAAAGAAACATCAAACCAAGGTATGATCAAAAAAACTTTAACGAGGTGTTAAAATCCAATCAATTGGCAACGCTTATATCACCAGATAAGGATGCGGATACGCTTTGGATCAATCAGGATGCTGTTTTTTCTATGGGGGATTTTGAGCCGGGACAGACCATAAATTATGATATAAAAATTCCGGGGAATGGCCTTTATATTTTCGTTATTGAAGGTGCGGCTAAGATCGACGGGCATATATTAAACAAAAGAGACGCTTTGGGTGTTTATGATTTAAGCTCGCTTAAAATTGAAACCGAAGCGCAATCCCGTTTGCTTTTGATGGAAATACCAATGATGTAAACCGGCTTTAACGCCAAGGTGAGATTTATTTGAGCGGATAAAAAACAAATAGCTAATCGTTTGTTGTAACAGTCAATTAATAAACACCTTATGGCGGAGCAGGAATTAGAACTAACGGGTTGGAGAAAATGGTTTGCCGAGGTTGGCGATCAATGCGTTTTCTTCACCAGGTTTTTCAGGAATATATTTAAAGGCGGCTTCGAGTGGTCGGAGTTTATTCGTCAGTGTTACGAGATCGGTTACCGGTCGATGATGCTGGTGGGTATAACTTCGTTCATTATGGGAGCCGTTTTAATTTTACAATTACGGCCATCGTTAGAATCTTTTGGCCAGGTGGGGATGTTACCCAAAACACTTTCCGTTTCGCTTATCCGCGAGATTGGCCCTGTGATTACAGCGCTGATATGTGCCGGTAAAATATCATCAAGCATTGGCGCTGAGCTGGGTAGCATGAAGGTTACCGAGCAAATTGATGCCATGGAAGTATCAGGCGCAAACCCGGTGCAATACCTGGTTGTTACACGTATATTGGCGGTAACGCTTATGGTGCCGTTACTAACGGTTATTGGTGATATTATTGGTTTAGCAGGTGGTTTTTTAGCACTGAATATAAAAGACAGCGTTAGTTATACCTTATACCTGCACAAATGTGTGGCTTCGATTGACTTTTCTGATTTTTTACCGGCCTTTGTTAAAACCATCTTTTTTGGCTTCGCGATAGGTTTTGTGGGATGTTATAAAGGCTTCAACTCAAACAAAGGAACAGAGAGTGTGGGTTTAGCGGCTAATTCGGCCGTGGTAACCGCTTCGCTGTGGATTTTTGTTATTGACGCCATTGCAGTACAAGTAACCAGTATTTTATTCTATAAATAATATGGAGGCGGTAAAGGAAAAGAAGGAAGCCACTACAAAGCCTAAAAAAGAGGCGATTATCGTGATAAAAGGATTGAAAAAGTCTTTTGGTAAAAAAAATGTACTGAAAGACATTAATCTTGAAGTAGATCGTGGGGAAAATGTGGTTGTACTGGGGAAATCAGGTGAGGGGAAATCGGTTACTATAGAATGTATAGTGGGCTTATTAACTCCCGATGGCGGGTCAATAAAGGTATTTGGCGACGAGGTTACCGATATGAATGATAATCAGCTGAAGGAATTGCGCATGAAAATTGGCTTTCTGTTTCAGAGCGGAGCGTTGTTTGATTCGATGACGGTGAGAGAGAATCTGGAGTTTCCATTAACCCGGGTTTTAAAGATGAAAAATCAGCAGGAAATAGACGAGCGGGTGAACGAAGTGCTGGAGGGGGTGGGTTTGGTTGACGCGATAGACAAAATGCCCTCAGATCTCTCCGGAGGTATGCGAAAACGAATTGGATTGGCCCGTACGTTGATCATTAAACCTGAAATAATGTTGTATGACGAGCCAACGACAGGCTTAGATCCCATAACATCACGGGAAATAAGCGAGTTGATACTGAATATGCAGAAGAAATATAAAACCACCTCGATTATTATAACCCACGACATGGAATGCGCACGCATCACATCAGACCGGGTAGTGATTATGGATAGTGGGCAGTATATAGCCGAAGGAACGTTTGAAAGCCTTCAAAAATCAAAAAACGAAATAGCCAGGGAATTTTTTAAAGATATATCATGAAAACAACGGGATCACAAAAAATAAAAATAGGGCTGTTTACCATTGCCGGTTTAGCGGTTTTGATTGCCATTATTTTTTTAATAGGCAATAAAAGAAATCTGTTTAGCTCCACATTTGGTGTTTACGGAACGTTTAGAAATGTTAATGGTTTGGCTATTGGCAATAACGTTCGGTTTGCAGGTATAACAGTTGGCGTTGTAGCCAATATTACTATCATGAATGATAGTACAGTGCGTGTTGATCTTACTTTAAATGATGATGTGAAAAAATTCATCAAAAAAGATTCTAAAATCAGCATCGGCAGCGATGGGTTGATGGGGGATAAATTGGTTGTAATTGCGCCGGGGGGTATAACCACACAGGAACAAGTGAAGAATGGCGATCAGCTACCATCGGTACCTCCGGTTGATGCTGACAAGATCATAGCCAAATTAACTGGTATTGCAGATAATGCAGGTACGTTGATACAAAACTTATCAGAAATTACTGGTAAGGTAAACAGCGGGAAGGGTAGTTTGGGCCGCCTTTTAAATAATGATAGAATGGCTAATGACCTGGACGCAACGGTTAAACAGGCCAAAACTACCATGGCTAATGTGCATAAAACAACATCTACCTTAAATGAGGATTTAACCGCCGCGCAACATAACTTTTTGTTGAAAGGTTTTTTTAACAAAAAGAAAAAAGCGTTAAAAGCTAAGCAAGATTCGATAAAGAAGGCTCAGAATGCCGCGGGACAACAGTAGGAAAGTAAATGAATAAAAAGAACATATAATGCAGGGCCGCTTCCGCTAATAATCATTTGACACCACAAATAATTATTAGTTAAATTAGCTTAAACTTTAACCTTTAAGCAATGGAAACAATAATTGTAAATGGCGCAACCTATTGGCTACCAGAAAACAACGATGATGTAATCGCGCTGGTGCAGGAGGCATTAGACAAAAACGAGATCATTTGTGTTCGCGGCTCTGGCCACTCATTCCCGTTAATCGGGGGCCTGGAAAAAGAACAAAAATCATCAAGCGGTAGGCCCTACAAGTACATTATGCTCTCCAAAATGTATGCTGTGGAGATGCTTGATGAAAACACTGTGAAAGTTCAGGCCGGTTGCCACCTCGGTGTCGACCCATTCGATCCTACCGGCATCTCCACTGTTGAAAATTCCCTGTGTTGTATTTTAGATAACTTAGGCACTGCTACAAATAATCCTTCGTTAAACCGTGCACTTCCCGACCTGGGGGGCATAACGCATCAAACTGTTGGTGGTTTTTTGTCAACGGGTTCATCCGGAGGCTCAACCCAATATTCGTTTGAAGATGCGCTGATAAGTGTAGATGTGGTTACGTACAAGTCTAATGGGGAGGCTTGTTTACTTACGTATAATAGGGACGACAAGCCTGAAAATCATTTTTTTGCGATAGGCTTGGCTTCTCTAGGCTTAATGGGTGTTATTGTATCAGCAACTTTTACGTGTATCCCCCAATTTTATATTGTAGGGTCAGAAACTATTGAATACACCGATAAATGCACTCTGATCGATTTTTTTAATAAATCGAACGGCTTACCAGACCTAGAAACTTTTTTAAGGCAAACCGAGTACACCCGTTTAATGTGGTGGCCGCAGCAAAACGGTCAGCAGGATCTATCGCGGATGGTGGTTTGGCAGGCAAAACGTACAGATAAAGCAGGAGCTGAAGCCTGGGCAGCAAATGCTTATGAATTAATGGGCGTTCAGCCATCTCCTGACGGACTAAAACCGTATGAAGAAGTACCCTATGTTTTTGGCAGCCCTGATCCGGCAAATATAGTTGCTAACCTTATATATAATGCTATTGGGCAATGGCCAACATGGCTGCAAAAGCTTCTGGCTGATAAACCTACAGAGTATGAAATTATTAAAACTTTGGTAGAGAGTAATTATGCTACAAAGATATTCCCTGCTATAATGGACCTTTTTGTAGCTGTTGATACATCTACCAATAAAAATAAAGGGCCGCAGTTGTTTTCAGACCTTTGGTACAAAGGGATACCTATGGACAACCAGATGAATGATAAACTGATGCCGGTTTGGTTTACAGAGCTATGGATAAGTACGGACTGGGCCTGGGTGTTGATGGTAGACCTAAAAAACTATTATGATGCTCAGCCAATAAGCATAGACTTTAGCTTTAGCTGCGAAATTTATGCCGCCAAACAAAGTCCTTTTTGGCTAAGTCCGGCCTATGGCACGGATGTTGTCCGGATCGATGTGTTTTGGTATGGTAATAACCAGGGTGATCCGGCAACATTTTACCAAAATTTTTGGGATTTATTGGCAAGCTATAGCTACCGCCCACACTGGGGGAAATACATTCCTGACATGATCAATGGTTTCCCCGCCATAAATTATTGGTCTGGTCTATACACCAAGTGGAATGACTGGATGAAGTTGAGACATACAATGGATCCTAAACAGATTTTTGTGAACGATTACTGGCGTGGGAAATTAGGGATACCCGCAGTGTAATTATTGTGGTGCATCTACGAAACAAAAAAGCCTTGCGTAATGCAAGGCTTTTTTGTTGATAATGTTTTACATGTTATGCAAAGCATTGCCTGAATAGTATAATATTATGATGACCAAGCCAGCCAATATCCGGTAAAAGCCAAATAGTTTAAATCCTTTTTGCTCTAAAAAGGTAATAAATGTACGTATGGCTAATAAAGCTACCACGAACGCTATCGCGCTGCCAATTAGCAGGTAGATAATATCATGATGAAGTGTTGCCGAATCAAGATGATTGTCTTTGTGAAAGTCCCAAAGATCTTTTAAGGTTGCGCCAAACATTGTCGGCACCGCTAAAAAGAAAGAGAACTCGGCCGCAGCAGTACGGTTCAATTTTTGCGACATACCACCTACGATAGAAGCCGCAGAACGGGACACGCCAGGTACCATTGCCAAACATTGGAAACAACCGATTTTAAAGGCGGTTAAATAGCTGATGTCTTGTTCTTTTGTAACTGTTGGTTTATTGAACCATTTGTCGACAAAAAGGAGGATTACCCCACCGATAACGAAAGCATAGGCTACAACTAACGGGCTTTCCAGTAATTTATCAATGTGTTTTTTTAGCAGGATGCCCAATATCACCGCAGGGATAACACCTACAACTAATTTGTAATAAAAATCGAGCGAGCGGAAAAAACGTTTAAAGTACAATACAACAACGGCCAGTATGGCGCCAAGCTGTATCACAATTTCAAATAGTTTTACAAATTCATCCTTGCTGATGCCCATTAACGAGCTGGCAATAACCATATGCCCGGTTGATGATACCGGCAAAAATTCTGTTATCCCCTCAATAATTGCAAGGATAATAACATGTATTATACTCATGCTTTGGTATCAGGCTTTTTAAGTATCGCGTAAAAACCAATGCCGAATCCTGCCAAAACGGTAAGCGGAGCTATAACAATTTTGGTTGTGTTATAAATATCTGTTGTGCCCGACATCAGGAAGAAGCCTAGAATAACAACAACCACCGCGGCAATAAGCCAGGTGTAATTACTTTTATCAAAAACAAAATGTACGGATTGTGACTCTGCTGTGTTTTTTGCAGCTGTTTTAACCGTGCCAGACGGTTGGGTGATTTTTTGTGCCATTTATAATATTTTAAATGTTGATTTATTAATGAGAGATTACCTGTAAAGGTCGTATATCTTTAATCTTAAAAATTTGTTTACTGCTAAAAACGTGCTGAAGCCAGATATGAAAATACCTAGCCCTATTACGCCTAAAAATACAATGCCAAACTCGGTATAGCTTTGTAATATGATCAGATCAGGTATTTGTTTATCGGCAAAATATAGTGTTCCGATTAGAATCATAACGGCAATAAGCCCGCCCAACAAGCCGTGCCAGATGCCATATAACAAAAACGGCTTGCGGATAAAGCCTTTTGTGGCTCCAACCAATTGCATCGATTTGATTAAAAACCGCTGCGAATAGATTGCTAACCGAATAGTGTTGTTAATTAAAGCTACCGATAATATCACAAATATGCCTGCGAAAACCAAAATAACCAAACTTATAGAGGTTATATTTTGATTCATCTCATCAACCAGTGATTGCTGGTATTTAACTTCTTTTACTAACGGATTCTTAAGCAATTCGGCTTTGAATTTTTCTATATCGGCATTATTGGCATAATCAGCTTTCAAATAAACATCAAGGGATGGTGAAAGGGGGTTGTAGCCTAAAAACTTTACAAAGTCTTCGCCTAAATCTTTTTGGAGGTTGCGTGCAGCAAGTTCTTTGCTTACATATTGGGTTTGCTTAACCATTGGATTTGTTTCCAATTGTTTTTGCAATTGCAATACATCGGTTTCGTGTGCCGCATCATCCACAAAAATATTAAGCACGATGTTTTCTTTAACGTAGCGTTTTAGGTTATTGGCGTGTACCAGTATAAGCCCCAGCAAGCCAACCATTAGTAATACCATGGCTATACCAAAAACGGTAGATATGTATATCGTCTTGGTTTTTTTTGCTGATTCGCTTGCTTCAAATTCTTCCATAGATGCCTTTGGGTTTGTGCGAAATTAACAAACACGCCTTAAAGGTAAAAGTTTATATGTTATTAATTGCGATTTAGTATATTAAAGCCGCCCGTGTTTAACAAAATTTAACAAGCAGTTGGCTTAATGTGTATTGGCAACAACAGGTTTTTCAAAAATAAAATTTTGTGCGCCTGCATAATAAGAAGAAACCAATGTCCAGCCCTGTTGGGTTACATAATCAAGAACGGCGATTGTTGTAGGAAACCTGATCTGTTTGCCATTGCTATCCTTTATTTCTATATCGCTGGTTTTTGTTGTTGTCCCGTCAAATAATGTTGCAACAACATATTTTTTTGATGGCGAGCCGATTCCAACAATACAGTAAGCTATCTTTTTTTGATAAGTAGTGGTGTCTGTTTGCGCATGGCAAAAAACCGGCAATGATAATAACAGCAGGAATAATAGCTTTTTCATTTTTTAATGGTTTAAGGTAATATGAATTTATAATAAGACAAATCAGGAGCATCAAAATTACCCTGTAATCAATTTATTACAAAATAGCGTGGTTTTTAAACAAAGAGATAAGCTTGTTGGTTTAATGATAACAGATATACCATACACGAAATGACAAAGCCAGCAAATTCAACAGATAAACCGTCGCCAACAGATACCCCAACCGAAAGGCCGCATGATAACGGCCATAAAAGCGTGGTTAAAAAATCAGATAAAGAATATAGAGCCGATCAGCCGCATGGCGGAGATATCGCAAAGAAACATGAGAAAGAAGAGCAACCCGTTGGACCTGGTAATAAACAGAATGAGGGGAAGTCTTAAATCCAAAGTCTTAAGCCACAGGTCAAAATTCTCGACTCAAGACTACTGACTATCGGGATATCCCTGCCGAATTAAACTGCAGGTCGTATAATTTGCGGTAGTAGCCATCTTCAATTTTTAGCAATTCCTGGTGGGTGCCGGTTTCTTTGATTTCGCCGTGATCCAGTACGATAATTCTATCCGCTTTTTGAATGGTGGATAATCGGTGGGCTATTACAATAGATGTGCGGCCTTCCATTAGTTTATCAATGGCATTTTGTATTAATATTTCCGTTTCGGTATCAACCGATGAGGTTGCTTCATCCAAAACCAAAATCGCCGGGTTATAAACTAATGCTCGTATAAACGAGATCAATTGCGCCTGACCGGCAGATAGGGTAGAGCCGCGTTCCATCACATTATAATCATAGCCACCCGGCAGGCGTTCAATAAATTCATGCGCGCCAACATCTTTCGCGGCAGCGATAATCTGCTCGCGGGTGATGGCCTCGTTATTCAGGCTGATGTTGTTGGCAATGGTATCGGTAAACAAAAAAACATCTTGTATCACAGTAGCAATTTGCGCGCGGAGGTAATTTACATCATAGTCCTGTATGTTGTGCCCGTCGACAGTTACCTCACCTTTTCCTATTTCATAGAAACGGTTCAGGATGTTGATGGTAGATGATTTTCCTGCACCCGTAGCGCCAACTAAAGCCAGGGTTTCGCCGGGTTTAACGGTAAAGTTAATGTCCTTTAATACCCAGTTTTCGTCGTTATACGCAAACCAAACATCTTTAAATTCGATGTTGCCATTTATGCGGGCGGGTTTTAAATGCCCGGTGTTAACGGCTACTTCGTCGGTATCCAAAACCTTGAAAATACGATCGGCACCCACCATGCCCATTTGCAGGGTATTGAATTTATCGGCCAGCTGGCGTATCGGCCTGAAAAGTAAATTTAAGTAAACAATGAAGGCCAAAATAGTACCGGGTGTAACCGGTTTGCCGGTGGTAGATAAGAAAGTCAGCTGTTGATCAGATAATACCCGTTTGCTGCCATACCAAACCAGCAGACCTATGCACATGGCAAACAAAACCTCCACAACCGGGAAGAATATAGAATAATACCAGTTGGAGCGGATATTGGCATCGCGGTATTTTTTGTTTACGGATACAAACTTGCGCATCTCCTGCTCCTCGCGGGCGAAGAGTTGGATAATGCTGATGCCAGAAATATGCTCGGCCAAAAAAGTATTCAAATGCGCTACCTGGGTGCGCACTTCCTGGAATGATGATTTGATTGCCTCCTTAAACACATAGGTTGACGCGAAAAGGAACGGCATCGGGATTAGTGTGATCAAAGCCAGTCGCCAATCCACCCAAAGCATGTAGCCAATAACTGCCAGAAGGAGCAGCATATCGCCCATGATGGAGATCAGTCCCTCCGAAAAAATATCGGCGATGGTTTCCAGATCAGATACCGTGCGGGTAATTAAAACGCCTATCGGCGTACGGTCGAAATATTTTAAACGCAGACTGGTAATGTGGTTGAAAATATCAATACGCAAATCGCGGATAACGGATTCGCCCAGCCAGTTGGTAATAAACGTTTGATAATATTGGGCGATGGTTTGTACAATGAGCTGGGTGATCATCAGCTCCACCATAAAAACTAAACCCGTATAGTTATTCTTTAAAATATAATCATCCATTGTTTTTTGGATGAGGATGGGTTGGATGATGGCCACACCCGCCAAAAAAACAGTAAGGAATACTGCTATAATAAACGTGGTGTTGTATGGCTTAACATAATGCATTACGCGGCCAAGCAGTTTCCAGTCGAGCGCCTTACCGGTAACTCCCCTGCCCCCTGAAGGGGGAGTTTTTTGATCAGCCGCAGCAGGTGCTTCGGTCTTTGTATTCTTATCTTGTTTATTATCGCTCACTAAATCAAAGGTAAGCTATAATTACAACATCAAAAATCGCAAATTGTAAATTGACTTTGTTTTTAGATTAGGTTTTGTTGGTGACAACACCAACAAAGGCGAAAAGGCGGAAGATGTGTGGTATGTTCGGGATATTTGTTAGTGGGGACACCAACAAAGGGTAAAATAGTAACCACATAATTGCTCCCCCTTCAGGGGGCTGGGGGGTAAACCACCTCTGTTAAATACAAACCACAGGCCTGTACTGATGTGCCTGCATTGCTGCGGTTTTTACTGCGGATAATGGCATGTATCTCTTCGGGTTCAATTTCTTTTTTACCGACTTGTATCAGCGTACCTACTATAGCTCGCACCATATTCCGAAGAAAGCGGTCGGCAGAGATGTGGAAAATGATTCCGCTATCGGTTTTAACCCATTCTGCTTTGGATATTTTGCAGTTGTTGGTTTTTACCTGGGTATTTGATTTGCTGAAACAGCTGAAATCAATATACTCCATAATGATTTTAGCGGCTTTGTTCATCAACTCCAGGTCCGGTTCATCGCGCAGCAACCAGGAATAGCCATGCTTAAATGGATTTTTATTAAAATGAATGTGGTATTCATACGATCGTAAAGTAGCATCAAACCGGGCATGTGCATCAGCATTAACAGCGAAGATATTGCTTACGGCAATATCGTGCGGCAAAACAGAATTCAGGCTACGTAGGAAACCGCCTTTATCCATTTGCCAAACCCCATTGGTCATTAACTTTTCTGCATCAAAATGCGCGAAGAACTGTTTGGCGTGTACGCCGGTATCGGTACGGCCGCAACCGAGGGTTTCAATTGGCTCGCGCAGAATGGTGCTTAATGCTTTATTCAAAACTTCCTGCACGCCGATAGCATTGGGCTGCAATTGCCAGCCATGGTAATGCGAGCCATCATAAGCAAGTTCGATAAAAAAGCGTTGGGTTGCCACGGTGCAAAAATATGGATTTTTGAACGGGCTAAAGAATGAGAATGTCGCATATCCGCCCTATACTCCAGCTTTCCCTATTCTATGGAAAGATATCGCACATGGCCCGCAATTAACTTTTGGAGATTAAAACCATCTGCAAAGCAAATAAATTCTTAAAAGTGATTTCCCTGTGCCCGGTTAAGCCAGCTCCTCTTTTTTCTTTAAGAAGCCGTTGCGGCTGGCTATATACCATGCGACAAATAAACTAACTGTAGGACTGGTAAATTCAACAGTTGTCCAGAAAATAAGTCTGAAAGAGGGCTGTTTAAATAAAAAAATAAGGGGGAACAATACTAACGAGTAGGATAATATTACACCCCAGCCTATAAATCCCCAAACGATATAATTCTTTTTTAGTCTGCGCCCTATATAACCGTAAACGGGGAATACAGCCACAAACGACACAATAAAAAATATAGTTATTACAATACTCATCTATATTGTGAATTTACTTAACATTTATCGTTAACCAAAACTAATTCAAATGATTTAATGTGATTATCATTTAACTAAACAATTCTATATTTGCTTATCAATAAAAATAGCCATGTTACAACGCGTACAAAGCATATATCTTTTTTTAGCCTCGCTGGCTATTTTCGCTCTTTTCCTGTTTCCGTTGGTTCATAATGTTTATGTAGATAATAAACCTACTACTGTTATGGTTACCGGTACTTACCAGGATGTGAACGGCCAGCAAACTCAGATTGACCATTTTGTGGCGCTTACTGCCGTTACTGGCATTGCGGCGCTTATTCCATTGGTGATTATTTTCCTGTTCAAAAATCGTAAACAGCAAATAGCATTATGTTATAGCGCAATGCTATTGATTATTGGTTATAGCTTCTGGATAGCCCAAGCTTCGAAGGCGGTTGTTGGTGATATTACGCTGCAAACCAATAACTATGGTATTGGCATGGTGCTTTGTCCGTTGGCGATTGTTTTTCTGTTGCTGGCTATAAAAGGCATTCAGCGTGATGAAAAGCTGATTAAATCAGCCGATAGGTTACGATAATTACGTTTACATCAAACTTTTCCGCGACATCTTTATTTAATGAAGGTCGTTAGCTTCAATTAAATTAGTATGTTTAGCTTAGAAACAATAAAGAAAATTATGGAGCAAAAATTAAACTGGCATCAGAAGCATAAAAGTGAAATGACTTTCGGGCAAAGACTGGCCGATTCTGTGGCTACGGGCATGGGCTCATGGCGGTTTATCATCATCCAAACAGTTATTGTGATTTTATGGATGGCTTTAAACGTGGTTGCTTATGTAGATCATTGGGATCCGTATCCATACATCTTACTTAACCTGCTTTTCTCGACACAGGCAGCTTATGCAGCGCCAATTATTATGATGGCGCAAAATCGCCAGGGTGAACGCGACCGTGCGCAGGCTGATGAAGATTTCAGAACGAACGTAGAGGCCAAAAAAGAAATAGAAGAATTACAGGTTCTGTTAAATAAAATAGAGTTGGACAAGCTGGATAAAATTATTACCATGCTGGAGAAAATGGATAAAAAGTAAAACCAAGATGTAAGAATCAAGAGTCAAGATTTTTCTTGGCTCCGATTCTTGTATCTTGGGTTATCATAAACGCCGGGAACTTAGTGTAAGACTTTTTGTCTTGATTCTTACATCTTGGCTCTTGATTCTGATAATATGGGTATAGTAGCTGAAGAGTTTCTCGTTGCGAGTGAGCAAAAAGCATTTGATAAAGGTCATCGCCGCATTATCAATTATAACATTGGTAAGTATGATGCCGCTTTCGCGCGCGGATTATCGAAGATCATCAATCTGGAAAATAATAAGCGCAAAGGCCATGTGCTGAAATGGAAAGTGATGGAGAACCTGGATAAGTTTTTACCCGAGTTTGAGGCCAATTTTCAGAAGCGTGGCGGAAAAGTGATCTGGGCGAATGATGCAGAAGAGGCTAACCGCGAAATCCTCAATATCCTAAAAAAAGCAGGCGTAAAAACCGTTGTAAAATCCAAATCAATGGTTACAGAGGAAATTCAGCTAAATGAATTTTTGGAGCATAACCAAATTGAATCTTTAGAAACCGACCTGGGCGAATATATTGTGCAATTGCTGGGGCAAAAGCCTTATCATATTGTAACCCCGGCCATGCACTTATCTAAAGAAGATATAGCGAAGCTGTTTAATGAAAAATTCGGCACCCCGCTTGATTCAACGCCTGAGCAACTCACCCAAAAAGCGCGTGAGATACTGCGCGATAAATATGTGCAGGCCGATGCCGGGATAACCGGGGCAAACTTTTTGATTGCCGATACAGGCAGCATTGCGATAACTGAAAATGAGGGTAATGCCCGTTTAACCACCAGCTTCCCCAAAATTCATATTGCTATTGTGGGTATCGAGAAGATGATCCCATCTCTTGCCGACCTCGACTTGTTTTGGCCGATGCTTTCCACACACGGTACCGGGCAAAATCTGACGGCATACAACACTATTTTAAGTGGGCCGCGCCAGCCCAATGAAACGGATGGCCCCGAAGAAATGTATGTGATTCTTTTGGATAATGGGCGCACTAATCTGCTTGCCCAAAAAGATCAGCGGCAGGGTTTATATTGTATCCGTTGCGGTGCTTGTTTAAACGCTTGCCCGGTATATAAAAACATCGGCGGGCATACGTATAATACGGAATATAGCGGCCCCATTGGATCTGTGATTACCCCGCACATGCGCGGCATGGAAGATTTTAAACACCTGAGCTATGCCAGTAGCCTTTGCGGTAAATGCACCGAAGTTTGTCCGGTGAAAATCGACATTCATAAGATGTTGCTGCTTAACCGCCGTGATTCGGTTAAAGAGAACCTGGTAACCACCAAAGAACGCTGGGGTTGGGCTATCTGGAAAAAAGGTATGCTGAAACGTAAAATGGAAGATTATTTTAGTGGTAATACCAAAAACTTTCTGCTTAAAACATTCTTCAGAAAAACCTGGGGCAATCTGAGACAATTACCACTGGTGGCCGAAAAGTCGTTTACCGAGCAGTGGCAGGAAAAACATAAAGAGGAGCAGTAGGCAGTTAGCAGCAAGCAGTTTGCATTGTTGTTATAAGTGCAAACTGCTTGCTGCTAACTGCTAACTGATTAATGTTTATTACCAAACCCAAACTCGCGATAAGTATTAGGCATTTCGTTATTGCTGCTGAAGGCAAAGACATAACTGGTACGCCAGCTTTCAAAATCGGCGTCTTTGTCTTTTATCTGAGCTGAGTGGCGTGATGTTAAAAGATATACTCCTTCGCGACTAAGCTTGAAGTAAATCATACCGGCATTGTCGCTGCTCAGTTTTTGAGGGTATACATTTCCACCTGCGGTTTTAACGTACAGCATTACTGTAGCCGCGGCTAAGGGTTTGCCTTTAAAATTTATCTGTGCAGATATGTCATCGCCATAGTTAAATTTATATGGGTTGTCTTTAAGGATAATCTCGTAATCGTCGTTCAAGGGTTTGTCAAATGCTTTACCACCCGGGTCGCCAACCTGAACTAAGGTTTTCATATAGTAAGTATATCTTTCTTTATAAAAAAGCTGGTTGCTGTTTTTTACCTTATCCGCAATGTTATCCGGATCGTCGGCATCCAATGATCTTAAAAATTTGCTCCGGCTCATTTCATTGGCCAAAGGTTTGGTTGTCATGGAGATTAGGGTTAATCCATCCTCTTTAATCGGGTAGCTTACTGCCGAATCGGCACCGGTAACAACGCCATTAAGATCTAATTTTTTTTTCCCCTCATACATAAACACACTTTGTGTGTTGCTTTGTTGAAACTTAACGTCGGTTTGCTTGGTAAAATCATCTGTTGCTATGATGTGCATATCAAGCTTGTCGCCTTTTTGCAGAAAAAACTTTTCAGGAATTAAATAATAATTCTGGGCGTGAGCAATAAAACCTGACGAGGCAAGAAGTATAGAAAGTAACAAACGAATACTTTTCATAGTATAAAAGGAGTTGAGGTTGTAAACATACAAAGTTTTAAAAACATCAGTAGTTTAGCTATATGAATTTTGACCGAAAAAATTTAAATAATGACGATTTAATCGCTTTTTATAGAAAATTGTTACTTCCGAGGCTGATTGAAGAGAAAATGCTGATCCTGTTAAGGCAGGGCCGCATTGGAAAATGGTTCTCGGGTATCGGGCAGGAGGCCATTGCGGTTGGCTGTACCCTTGCCATGCAAAAGGACGAATATATACTGCCCATGCACCGAAACCTAGGTGTTTTTACAACCCGCGAAATACCATTAGCCCGTTTGATGGGCCAATGGCAAGGTAAAGCTTCGGGTTTTACAAAAGGGCGGGATAGGTCATTTCATTTCGGCACACAGGAATATAAGATTATTGGTATGATATCCCACCTCGGCCCTCAATTGGCTTTAGCGGATGGGATAGCATTGGCCGATGTTTTAAACAACAGAAAAAATGCAACCCTGGTTTTTACAGGAGAAGGTGCAACCAGCGAAGGTGATTTTCATGAGGCGCTAAACGTTGCCGCGGTTTGGAACCTGCCAGTGATATTTATTATTGAAAACAATGGTTACGGCCTATCTACCCCAACAAAAGAACAATATGCCTGCAAACGTTTGGTTGATAAAGCGGTGGGCTATGGTATGGAAGGGCGCCGGATTGATGGGAATAATATTCTGGAGGTTTATCATTCTATTAAAGCCATTGCAGAAGATATTCGGGTAAGCCCACGCCCGGTTTTGGTGGAGTGCATGACTTTCAGAATGAGGGGTCATGAAGAAGCATCGGGCACTAAATATGTTCCTGAGGAGCTATTTACGGAATGGAAAGCAAAAGACCCTTTGTTAACTTTTGAAAAATATTTAATTGATGAATTTGTGCTCCGGCCCGAATGGCCGCAATTTATCAGGAATGAGTTTAATAAGGTTATTGACGTTGAGATAGAAAAGGCTTTTAAGGAGCCCGACATTTTACCGGATGAGAATATTGAAATAGCGGATATGTACAAGGCTTATCGAACGCCGGTTATAACGTCAGCTGTTAACAGTACTAAACGGAGATATATTGACGCGATAAGCGATGGCCTAAGGCTGAGCATGCAGAAATATCCAAATCTGGTTATTATGGGGCAAGATATTGCGGAGTATGGCGGGGCATTTAAAATAACCCAGGGTTTTGTGGAGGAGTTTGGAAAAGGCAGGGTACGCAATACGCCGATTTGCGAATCGGCTATTGTTGGCGCGGCTATGGGCCTGGCATTAAACGGCGGTAAAGCTGTTGTAGAGATGCAATTTGCCGATTTTGTTACCTGCGGCTTTAACCAGGTAGTAAATAATTTGGCTAAAACTTATTATAGATGGGAGCAGAATGTAGATGTGGTGATCAGGATGCCGACAGGCGGCGGTACATCGGCGGGGCCATTTCACTCGCAAAGTAACGAGGCCTGGTTTACCAAAACACCCGGACTAAAAGTTGTTTATCCATCGAACCCGGCAGATGCTAAAGGTTTATTGATGGCTGCTATTGATGACCCTAACCCGGTAATTTATTTTGAGCATAAATATTTATACCGGAGTAATTCGGGCGATGTGCCCGATGGCGATTATTTTGTGGAGATTGGCAAGGCGAAAGTTGTTACTTCTGGCACAAAAGCAAGCATTATTACTTATGGACTGGGCGTTCACTGGGCATTGGAATATGCGGCGAAACACCCGGAGTTGTCGCTCGAAATTATTGACTTGCGCAGCTTGCAGCCCTGGGATAAAAATGCAGTTGAGGCAAGCGCTAAAAAAACGGGCCGGGTTTTGGTTTTGCATGAGGATACCCTGACCAGTGGCTTTGGTGCAGAGATAGCGGCGCATTTAGCTGAACATTGTTTTGCTTACCTGGATGCACCGGTAATACGTTGCGCCAGTTTGGATACGGCCATCCCGATGAATAAAGAATTGGAAGATCAGTTTATGGCGAAGAGCAGGCTGGAGGAGAAGATGAATATTTTGCTTTCGTACTAAATTCCTCACTGGGGCTTCTTCCTGGCAGTTACAAACTGCCAGAATCTTGGGGTTTCAGTCACAGACTGAAACCAGTACTATGTGTGTATTAATTAAAAATTCAAAGAACTGTATTTTTTCTTTCACAAGAGGAGAGGACTGTGCAATCGTTTAAACCCCACCCTTCCCCGCCCCGGGGCGGGAATCGCACGAGGCGGATGCTTCCTTTGGGCTTGGGGTATACACAAATTTCGGGAAATGGGGTGAGATAAGTGCTGACAGTGTTTTGTCAGTAGATGCTACCCATGGCATGTTTACTTGCGAACTGTTTTAGGATGTCACCCTGAGGCACTCGAAGGGTGAGCGCAGAGGCCTTTACCCGCTATGCTTCGAGTGCCTCAGCATGACACCTTACAGAATATTATATCAACGGTTAAAACCCACCGCTCGATCCTCCACCGCCAAAATCTCCACCGCCAAATTTTACGCCTTCATTTGCCGGGGCTTGCGGCGTTTGCGAGAATGTTTCAGCAATAATGAGCGATTCTATTTTCAGGTGATCCATTAAATGCCCATCCTGTGTTTCGGCAGAGGTAAATCCATGTTTGGGTGTTTTCAGGTACTTCATAATGGCATAAATAATACCAAGTATTACGGCTCCTATCATAGTAAGCGTAACATCAATGGGCAGCACGTGATAATAATTGCGGAAGGTAAGCGCAGCCGCGGTTATCAGCAGTAAGCCGGTACGCAGCAGTACCACGTCTTTTTTTTGTATGCCTGATGCTATGTAAACAAAGGGCAATAGAATGGTCCAGGTCCAGAACAATGCCGCAAATGGAACAGGACCTGTTTGTGCCGCCATTTCGCTGCTTAGGGTTTGGATAACGTAATAATTGCCTGCAGCGTACAAGGTTAAAAGGCTTACAATCTGTATGATAACAAAGCAGTTATCGTAATTAATAAATTTTCCTTTTTTACTATTAATCCGGGAAAGCCAATAAACGCCTCCCGAAACCATCATCATCACAAACGGAGCGGTTGCTAAACCAGCGGGTATAACTCTTACCCATCCAAAAAAGATAAAGGCAAAAAAGGAAATACAGCAAAGAACGCTTGTGAGCATATCCGCAAAACGTATACTCAGGTAAAGACATAATAAAAAGATAATTCCCGCCAGGACTATGTAATTCATGGTATAATTGAGGCGGAAAAGCAGCATAACAAACCCCGTTGCAAATAAGCATCCCGATATAAACAGCAGGGCATCATCAACTCCTGATCTGAAATGATTGTTGTTTTTCACAATAAGCTCCAGTGCGATATAATTTATAAGCCCGAGGAAAAAGAACCAGCCGAAGGTTTCAACTGCTCCAGTTGCTGCAAAGACGAGGCTTATTAAGCCATCGGTAAACGAAACAATAATGAAGGTTAGTATAATTAAGCCAACCCGTACAAACAGGTTCGGTGTGTAAAAGCCGACCGGGTATTTTTCTGTGATAGATTTAAACTCATTAGCGGTGATGTAACCACGCAGCAGGTCTTTTTTTATGACGGCCTGCAAACGCATATTGGCTAACCATGTTTTGTTATAGACAATCATGCTGTTTTAAGTTTTTTGTTAATATTTATCAGCAGGAATACAAGGCCAATACCCGATCCGATGAAATAAAATAGCAACAAATACACCGCGACAGTATCTTCTGCCTGTATAAAAAGCCGTATCACCAGGCTACTTACAGCAATATAACTGTACAAAATCACCAGTAATAAAAAGTAGAACGATTTGTCTTTAATGGCTTCTTTATACAGGAATGCTGATAAAAATAATATTCCGAGCATAAATGCTATAGCGATTGCTGAGTCGTAATAATGAAAGTAACCGGCGAGCAGCACGATATAAGTAACATGGATGCCGTAATGCTGATAGCTGAAATTAAAATGCTTTTTGAAGTTGCACGTTCGTGTTAACCAGGCCCCTGTGATTAGTAAAACGCCTAAAAGCAGGTAGGTATAAATTATAGTTACGCTGTTATAGTCGTTGTCTATCAATAGTTGTTTTGGAGTAACAGATACGCCCATCCAAAGGGCCAAATTGGCAATGGCCATACTAAGGATGCCTAAATGATCAAAATAGTAGGCAATAAAGAATAGTACCAGCATGGGAATAAATGTGGCCATGCCATAATTGGTGCCAAATACCTTATACTCAAATTGTAAATAGCCAACAAAGGTTATAAACGTGATACAACCCAACAGTAAGATATAATCAAAGTAGGCGTTGGGCGAACTTACCTTTTGTGTACTGAATGGTAAGGTGTTTTTAAAGCAATAAGCGAAACAGCCCAGGCAGATGAGTGCTATCAGGAGTAAAACAAATTGATGGCCAATGCTATCAATGTTCTCATAGATGAGCGTACCTAAACCGGCAGTAAGGAGCATAACGCCCACATACAACAGGGTTTTGATTTCCCAATGAACGGAGAACAGTAGAGGTTTTTCTTCTTTTTGCCTGATCTTTTCAAGCGATTCCTCACTTATCAGGCCTTCGGCATGCAGGTTTTTATACAGGTTGTTGGTCATCCCCGGGTTGAAACTTGTTTTAAACCAATTATAGTAAAGATTATCGGGTTTTTCTTTTTTATATTGATAAAATGCCTTTGTTGGGTTATCTTCAAAGGTGTTCGGAAGAATGACGAATAGGGTTTGTTATCACCTATGTTGTTCCAAAAATTGCATTGTACGGACATTTATCGTTTCCCGGGAAAAATCTATTGCCTTACCTTTATTTTAATAAACATTACCTAAAATTATTTTTATGATACCTGTAAAAGGATATGCGGCACAATCGCCGACAACAGATCTTGCGCCCTGGAATTTTGAAAGACGTGAAGTAGGGCCTCACGATGTACAATTTGATATTCAATTTTGTGGCGTTTGCCACTCTGATCTTCACCAGATAAAAAACGACTGGTTCCCGGGTATATTCCCAATGGTTCCTGGCCACGAGATTGTGGGCCGTGTGGTAAAAGTAGGTTCGCATGTAACCAAATTTAAAGTTGGCGACCTTGCCGGAACGGGATGTATGGTGGATTCTTGTCGAGTTTGTGAAAATTGTAAGCAGGATTTGGAGCAATATTGCCTGAATGGAAGCTCACAAACCTACAATGGTGTAGAGCAGGACAAGAAAACGCCAACATATGGTGGTTATTCAAATTCGATAGTTGTAAATGAGGATTTCACCCTACACATATCGGATAAGTTAGACCTGGCTGCTACCGCGCCATTGTTGTGTGCCGGCATTACAACATACTCGCCATTACGCCATTGGAAAGTTGGAAAAGGACACAAATTAGCCGTTTTAGGTTTAGGCGGATTAGGCCACATGGCCGTTAAATTTGGTGTTGCTTTTGGCGCTGATGTTACTGTATTGAGTACATCGCCAAGTAAAGAAGCGGATGCAAAAAAATTAGGTGCGCACCATTTTGTGGTAACATCTGACCCGGAACAGATCAAGGCGGCTAAAGGAACTTTCGATTTTATATTGGATACTGTTTCTGCAGAACATGATTTTAATATGTACCTGTCGTTATTACGGACTAACGGTACCATGATATGTGTTGGTGTGCCATCTAAACCAGCTGAAGTTGCCGCGTTTAGTTTATTGGGAGGACGTAAGAGCCTTGCAGGTTCAGGTATCGGCGGTATAGCCGAAACTCAGGAAATGCTTGATTTTTGCGCTGAGCACAACATTGTTTCGGATATTGAGATGATCGATATAAAAGATATCAGCACAGCTTACGAGCGTATGCTTAAAGGCGATGTGCGTTACCGCTTTGTGATTGATATAGCTACTTTGTAGTTTAGATTTTAGTATTGAGATATATGAGATTTGAGACAGGAGTTTATTCTGTTTTAGATCTCATATCTTGTTTATAGCTAATGCGTAGGGTTTAAAATCTTACATCTCATTTCTCACATCTCAAATCTAATTTTTACTTTTGCGCCTCAATAAAAAGTTATGGCTAAGGCATCTGATATAAAAAATGGTAATATACTTCGCTTTAATGGCGAGCTAGTGCAGGTTGAAGAGTTTTTGCATCGTACACCGGGTAACTTACGTGCGTTTTACCAGGCACGTATGCGTAATGTTAAATCGGGCAAATTGGTGGAGTACCGTTTCCGCACCGATGAGGAAGTTGATATAGCCCGTGTAGAAACCAGCAATTACCAATATTTATACGAAGACGGCGATGCATTGGTGATTATGGATAATGAAACCTTCGATCAGCATAATGTACCTAAAAAATTGTTCGGCAACGCTGTAAAGTTTTTAAAAGAAGGCATGAACGTGGTTGTTGCTTTTGAAAGCGATGAACCAATCATGGGGCAGATCCCTAACTCTGTAGAATTAGAAATAACCTATACTGAACCAGCTGTTAAAGGCGATACCTCAACCAGCGCATTAAAAAATGCTACTGTTGAAACAGGGGCTGAAATTAAGGTTCCGTTGTTCATCAATATTGGCGATAAGGTGAAGGTTGATACTACCTCGGGTGGCTATGTTGAGCGTGTGAAAGGGTAAGTAACATGGGATTTGTTGGTGACAACACCAACAAAGGAGGGAGAATTTTTGTAAAAAGAGTGGGGTGTCATGCTGAGGCACTCGAAGCATGTGGGCAAAGGCCTTTACGCTCATGCTTCGAGTGCCTCAGCATGACACCCTTTTTAATCTTACGAACACCTATTGCGGTAGGTTGTAATCAACCTGTATGGTCGGCAACAAAGTAACATCATCAATAGGAACCTGGTTTACAGATACAATAGGATGGCGTTGTTTATAATATCGGTATACCTCTTTTGCTAAGGCTGCACTTTCAATAGCAGGCGGGTTAAAGTTAACCGTGAACGAGATAATAAAATCATGCAGTTTTTCATGATCGGGTATTATCCATTTATGGTTAGATTTTTTTAGTGCTTCGATTACTGGTGTGGTTAGCACATAATCATCGGCATAATAAATGATGATCTTTTTAACATTTCCGTTAGGATCAGCAGTGAATTTTAAAACCACCGTACCGGTAGCCTTTTTCTGTATGATCTCCGGAGATACAGTTAAGCTATCCTTAAAAAAGCGGTTCATAATAGTAACGCCTCCCTGAAATGGGAAGATCAGTTGATCCTGGGCCTTGCTATAAACCGATGTTAACAGAAATAAGGCAATGATAATGCTGCCTTTTATAAAAAACTTATTCCCTTGGATCTCTTTTTGTACCTTCATAAAGCTCATATTCAAATAAGCGGCAATCCAGCTTGCCGTTGTAAAACTCAATTTTTCTTGAAGCCCGTAGTCCTATCTTTTTTGCCAGATCGGGGTTGCCGGTAAAAACGTAACCCCTGTAGCCCAGGCATTTTTTCTTTAAAAAATCACCAATACGCTTATAAGTGATCTCCAATTTAGTATGTACACCCAGGCGCTCGCCGTATTCGGGGTTAAACATTACTATACCTGGCTCGGCAGGAACTTCGGTATCTTCAAAATCACAAACGCTAAACTCTATCAAATGTTCTACCCCGGCGGTATTTGCATTTTTTTGTGAGATGTCGATGGCATCTTGTGATATATCTGTCGCGATGATTTTAAATTTAATTTCTTTTTTGGCTTTATCCTTCAGCTTGCGTCTTTCAACAAAAAACACCTGCTCGTCATAACCCATAATATGCATAAAGGCATAGTTCATGCGGAATAGGCCGGGATGTTTGTCGGTAGCTAACAAAGCTGCTTCGATAGCCAATGTGCCAGAACCGCACATGGGGTTAATAAATGTGCTTACCTTATCCCAGTTAGTTGCTATAATGGTTGATGCTGCTAAAGCTTCTAACATTGGTGCTTTGCCCGGTATTTTACGATAGCTGTGTTTGGCCAAAGTTTCGCCCGAGGTATCCAAGAAAATCTCGGCCTTATCATCCTGCCAATATAGGTGGATAACAGTTTTGTTTGATTCGGCACCTGAATTAGGGCGTACACCTTTTACTGACCGGATACGATCAACAATGGCATCCTTAACTTTTACATTGGCAAACAACGGGGTTAAAATATGCTCGTTATTAACATTGGATGTGATAGAGAAGTAACCCGTGAAATCAATGAGTTTTTCCCATTCAATTTCAACAAGACCATCGTACAACTCTTTCGGGTCGGCGGCGGTAAAGCTCTTTAGTAAATAAAGCACCTGGCTTGCGCAACGCAAGTTAAGGTTTAACGGTATACAATCGTTTACGGTTCCTGTAAGTTCGATACCGGTCGGGAAAACACGGTCGGGCGTAAACCCCAGCGCCTCAACTTCTTGTTGAAGATATGGCGACAGCCTTTTGTTACAGGTTATTATGATTTTACTATCGGTGGAGAAAACTGACATGGCGTTGTTATTCAACTACTTAAATTAGACGAGTAACGGATAAGTACATTAATAAGCGCTCAAATAAAGGATCGATCATTAAATATTCATTCTCCTGTTGCCTTTCGATGATAAGTAACTATAAATGAAATGCAAAAATAGCTAATAAAAGTTAACCTGCAATCTATTAAAAACGGAACAGAGGTTACAGCTTGATAGAATAATACAAAAGCTATATTTACAGCGTGAATTGAAAGCTGATGCCTAAAAAGAACCAATCCATTCCTGTAAATACCATAGCCGACGATTTTGACGCGGGTATTTCTATTGAGAGGATGTCTTTAAGCGCTGAGGATGAGGCAATACTAAACTATTCGGAAGAAGCAAAGTTAGCACACCGGCACGACAGCCATTCTTTTTTCCTGCTTGAAAAGGGGACTGTTAATATTGAAATTGATTTTCAAAAGTATATCATTACAGCGCCGTCTATTATTTACATTCACCCTGATCAGGTACATCGTACCACGGCATTTGATAATATGACCGTATGCAGCTGGGCGATCACCAATGAAAACCTGCACCCGGAATACCTGAAATTGCTGGAAAGCATCACCCCTGCAAAGCCATTAATTTTAAACGAAGAAATGTTTTCCATTATTTCTGAAGCGACAGCGCTTTTTATGAAATTTGCTGAACGGAAAAGCGATAAATTATACCATTCCCTGCTAAAAGATAGTTGTAATGGATTGGTGGCGTTAGTCGCTTCGCAATATTTAGAATTGGCTAAACCGACCGACAAACTCTCCCGTCTTGAAGTTATTACCAAGGCTTTCAGGGAAATATTGGAACGGAATTATACCGCAATTAAACGCCCGGCAGATTATGCTGAAAAGTTAAATATAACCACATCTTACCTGAACGAATGTGTTAAAAATACAACAGGCCACCCGGTTTCATATCACATACAGCAACGCGTTATATTAGAAGCAAAACGTTTGCTTTATTATTCGGATAAATCGGTAAAAGAGATCGCTAGAGACTTGGGGTATGATGATTATCCTTATTTTTCGCGCCTGTTTAGTAAGGTTACAGGAATGACAGCCTTGACATTTCGAAATAAAAACCACGATTAGTCCAATACTTACGCCGTATTGCCATTTTTTCTTATTGCTGCGCGATGTTCCTTTGTCGTATTAATTAACGCAGATAAAAATGGAATCATTAAAAGATAAAAAAATACTTATTTCGGGCGCAAGCATAGCCGGGCTATCCGCCGCATATTGGATGAACAGGTTAGGTTGCCAGGTAACCGTTGTTGAAATTGCCAGCCAACCCCGAACTAATGGCGCCGCTATTGATATACGTGGCGGAACCGCGGATGTTATCAAACGCATGGGTATTTATGATGAATTAAAAGCAGACAGGCTGCATGTGGAGCTTATAGAATTTAAAAATGCTGATGATACGGCAGCGCGCTCGATGCCGACGGGAAAGGAGGATGAGGAGCTTCCTGATGATGATATTGAAATTGAACGGGATAAATTTATCAGCATTTTATATAACGGCCTGAAAAATGATGTTGAATTTATTTTTAACGACAGTATCACCGCTTTAGGTGAAACAGAAGACGATATAAAAATCACTTTTAAAAGTGGCGCAGAGCGATCTTTTGACCTGGTGTTTGGTTGCGACGGTTCACATTCGGGTGTGCGAAAAATATGGTTTGGCGAGGAAAGTGAATACACGCATTTTCTTGAAGCATATTTCTCTATCACCACAGTAAATAAATTACTGATCAAACAAAAAACGATGCAGATGTATAATGAGCCCAACAAGTCGGTTATGCTGAATGCTTACAATAATAAAACCGATATTATTTTTTGCTTCTTCTCGGAAAAAGAGATCTCATATGATTATCGTGATATCGCACAGCAAAGAAAAATTATTGCTGAACAGTTTACCGGGTTGGGCTGGAGAACCACGGAGTTACTGGAAGAGGTGGAGGGTTTGGAAAACTTTTACTTTGATAAATTTTGCCAGATAAAAATGCCATCGTGGACAAAAGGCCGGGTGGCGTTGGTGGGTGATGCCGGGTATTGCGCTTCGCCCGCTGCGGGGATGGGTGCATCGTTGTCAATAAGTGGGGCTGCAGCATTGGCTGATGCTTTGTTAAAACATAATGGTGATTTTGAATTGGCGTTTGAGGATTACAATAAAAATCTACGTCCGTTTATTGAGGAGATTCAGGCCGTTGCTGAATTAAATGTGAGAGAAAATTTTATTCCTAGAACGGAGGAGGCGATTCGGAGAAGGAATGAGCAGGAGAATCCTTTTTAAATAAAATAGTTTTTTACTATTTGTTATTGCGAGGAGGAACGACGATGCAAATAGGGGTATACAGTTTACTTTTCTCTTGTTTACCTTTCTTTGGTATCGCTGCGCTAAGCGTCACTTTTTTCGGTTGATTGTTTTCAATGGCTCTCAAGAGGGCTCCGCCGTTCTTTTTCCGCAAAAGAAAGTAACCAAAGAAAACTCCCGGCTGCGCCTGCCTCTGTTATTGTTAGTGCTTTTAGTTGGGTCTGTGCTAATCGAGCCAGACGATGCCGGTTTTGAGGTGAACAATGGCTTGTGCTTTTAAGTCTAAACGTCATTGCGAAGAACGAAGACAATCGATCGAAGAGAGCTCATTAATACCGATAAAACATACACACATTATTAATAATCTCTAAGCTATACAGTATTATCGTGCGTCCGGTGTGGATTGTCATGCTGAGGCACTCGAAGCATAAGCGGAAAGGCCCGCCCACATACTTCGAGTACCTCAGTATGACAGCCTTTACGCACGTTACTGGTCATTGCTGACATGAGGGAGTGTTTGTGGAAAACTTGGGCAATATTATTGGCAATTTGTAGATGAAATACTACCCAAATTAATTAGATACCATTAACTTTACATTTTAATACTTTTTAAAGCTATGGAAATTAAAGGTAAGGTACATGAAGTGTCTCCAACCGTGCAGGTTACGGACTCACTTAAGAAAAGAGAATTGATACTAGAATATATTGAGAACCCTCAATACCCTGAATATTTAAAATTTGAAGCGATACAGGATCGTTGCAATTTGTTGGATAATACTAAAGTTGGTGATGACGTTGAAGTTTTCTTCAACCTTAAAGGCCGCCCCTGGACAGACAAAATGGGTAAGAAAACATATTTTAACTCATTACAGTTATGGAAAGTGAACGTATTATCAGGCGCTGGCGCAACAGCCGGTACTCCTGCATATGCCCCGCCTGCTGACATCAGCTCACAGCCGGATGATGACGATTTACCTTTTTAATTAGCTTGCAGTCGCTGGTTAGCAGTTTGCATTGTATAACAGCCCAAAATAAAAGAGCCTTTCAGATATTCTGAAAGGCTCTTTCTTGTATACTTAGAAATTTTGCAAACTGCTAACCGCATACTGCAAAGTAACCTATTCCTTTACTATTTTCTTCACTGTTACTTTACCCGCCTGTTTTACTTGCAGATAATAAGTGCCGTTTAAGCCCATGGCAAACGTAGTGCTGAATTTGCCATTTGTGGTTTTTGAACTCCAAAGGATGGTGCCTTTGCTATCTTTTAATTTTACTTCTGCTACAGCTTTTGATGGTAAACTGAACATCAATAACACTTTGCCGGTTGAAAACTCTGGAGCCAGTGTCAGGTCCATCAAATCAAGCATCTCCATTTGTATTTTTTCATGATTTGTCGCATCGGGATCCAGTCGGCCAAAATGGTCTGATACATGAAACATTACATGGGTGCTAACACCCTCGTTATCGGTACTGGTAAATATGAAATTCTGTGTGTTTTTATGCTCAAATCCCATACGGTCGCCTCTATCCATTGGATGATATTCATTCATCTCTCCGTGGTGCTTATCATCTATGCGTATTTTATACTGAAAGGCAAAGGTTGAGTCGCTTTTTTTACGCTTGTGCATCATGTCGCCATTGTTAGCCATCGGTGCATCAATGGTGACGTTTTTTGTTTTTACAGATGAGATGTTACCAATATCCTTTAACGCTTCACTACGGTCTTTCCCTGAAAGGTCCCTGATGTTTTTTCCGTTTACCGTTGTATCACCATTAACAATGGTAATATCCATATCTTTAGTGCTGCTTTGTGCAGAAACCAGCGGGGGTAATCCTAAAATTGCCAGGATACAAAGTGAAAATATGAATTCATAGCCGGGTTTAAATGATCGCTTTTTCATAATATGTTTAGTTAATTAATGTCAAAGGTAGTAAAGTGTTGTATTTCAAGTTGTAACAACAACGTTATAATACGCTATATTGTGTTAAAAATTGTTAAAAGAAAACTTAGTCGGGTTATTTAAAATATTTTTGTTTTGAAAGATGAAAAAGAGAAGCATTAGGCTTATAATAGGATTGATGACTATCGCGCTTTTGGGCGTGGTGGCCATGCAGTTGTATTTTTTGAGGCAGTCGTACCTTATGCAATCAGAGCTTTTTGATCGTTCTGTTAACGAAGCGCTTAACAATGTGGTTAATAAAGTTACTAAGCAGGATGCCGTTAATTTTTTAAATGACAAGGCCAAAATTAATCAGCAAAAGCGGGTGCATTATAATATGCTTAAAAATACCGATACCACTGCGAGTGTATTGTTTAAGCCCACAAAGAAAAAAAGCAAAAGACTCACCCTAAGAGAAAAACGGATTGCCTTATTGCGGGATAGCCTGAAAAGAATGATCGCCAATAAAAAAATGGATGATGAGCTGGAAGGGATGTTGCAAAACGGCTCGATCAAATTCCAGATAAGGATTGATGAATATACCGATGAGTTTGGCGTGGTACGAGGCCAGTTTACGCCCGAAATTGTAAGGAGCAGTCAAAAAAGTATTACAATAAAAAGGCCCCGCGTACTTCACAAATATGATACGTTGCACTATGTATACAGTGACCCGCAGTTTGGCAAGCAAATCATTTCGGTGCCGCAATTAAATCCCCTATGGCAGCAGGAGCAAGCGCGCAAAGCACGGGAACGGCAAGTTAAACTCGTTGAAAAATTTTTAGCTACCGATTCGCTACAAAACGTAAATGTTAAAACCGGGAACACAACCGTTATTGAAAACCTGGCCCAGGAATATCAAACTTTTAGCGAGCCTTTAAAAGGCCGCTTAAACGCTGTTTTTATTGATACTTTACTACGGTTTGAATTGCATAACCAGGGGATATACCTGCCCTATAGTTTTGAGGTATTGACGGCGAATAATGACTCTCTTATCTTCTCCAAAGCCATGGATATGGCAGGGGCAAAGCCTGTATTTATAAAAGCCAATACCTATGAAACATCCATTTTTAGTAAGGATGTTATCAGGGATCCTGGTAAAATAAAAATTTCTTTTCCGGAGAAAAACTCTCTCATATTAAACCGGATGACGGCCACTATGGCAACTACAGGCGGGTTATTGCTGATACTTGTTTTTTGCATGGGGTATACCATCTTCTCCATTATCAAACAAAAAAAGGTATCGGAAATGAAAACGGATTTCATCAACAACATGACCCACGAATTTAAAACTCCGGTATCAACCATTATGATAGCCAGCGAGGCATTAAGAGATCAGGAGATTGTTGCGGACAGATCGCGGATTACAAGGCTTGCCAATATAATTTACGAAGAGAACGCGCGTTTAGGTAGCCACATAGAGCGGGTGTTAAACGTGGCACGTATTGAAAAGAACGATTTTAAGCTGGAGAAAAAACCGCTTGATGTTAATGAAATGATCAATATAGTGATTGATAGCATGTCGCTTAAATTGCAAAAGCACGATGTTCAGTTAACCTTGCATCTGGATGCTATAAATGCTATTGTTTTGGCAGATGAACTGCATTTTAGTAACTTAATATATAACCTGATTGATAACGCTATAAAATATAGTAGCTCGACCCCTGAAATTACCATCAGCACTGATAACAAAGGAGATCAAATAGTAATAAAAGTAGCGGATAAAGGCATAGGGATGAGCCGCGACCAGCAAACTAAAATATTTGAACAGTTTTATCGTATACCAACAGGCAACCTGCATGATGTTAAGGGATTTGGTTTAGGATTAAGCTATGTAAATACCATTGTAAAACGCCTTAATGGCGTAATAAGCGTACGCTCAGAAAAAGACAAAGGGTCGGATTTTGAATTGAAATTTCCCCTGGCATAAAAATAGTCGGGAAGTCTGGAAGATCGCAAGTCTGAAAGATTAATCCGCTTTATCGCAATTATTAAATAAACAACATGAAAAAAATATTATTAGTTGAGGACGACCCCAATCTTGGCTTACTACTGCAGGACTATTTGCAGCTAAAAGGAAAATTTGATGTTGTTTTGTGTAAAGATGGGGAAGAGGGCCTACGGGCATTTACCAAACAAATTTTTGATCTGCTGATTCTGGATGTGATGATGCCCAAAAAGGATGGGTTTACACTAGGTAAGGAAATCAGGAAAATAAACGCTCATGTACCCATCATCTTCGCTACGGCTAAGGGGATGATTGAGGATAAAATGCAGGCATTTAATTTAGGTGGCGATGACTATATTACCAAGCCGTTTCGTATTGAGGAATTGTTGCTGCGGATAAATGCGTTACTAAAACGCACCGAAAACTCAGAGAAAAAAGAAGAAGAAAAGCAATCGCGCTTTAAAGTTGGCCGCTATGAGTTTGATTATACCGGCCAAACCATATCTATCGATGATAATCATCAAAAGCTGTCAACCAAGGAAGCGGAATTATTGCGCCTGCTTTGTCTGCGTAAAAATGAGGTGTTGACCCGCGAAGAAGCGTTACTAAATATCTGGCACGATGATAATTATTTCAATGGCCGAAGTATGGATGTTTTTTTAAGCAAGATCCGCAAATATTTAAAGGATGATCAGAATGTGGAGATCATCAACGTGCATGGCAGGGGATACAAGTTGCTGATAAATTAGGAATAGGTAATAACTTTTCTAATGAATTTTTTATAAAAGAAGAGTGGGGTGTCATGCTGAGGTACCTAAATTGCACACCAATACTTATTCCAATTCTATCCTTTGATGCTGATAAGGTATCTCAATATTTTCAAATCCTTTATCTTTTAGTGTTTTGGCAAAATGTTGTTGAACCTCATATTCGCCGTGGACTAAAAATAACCTTTTAACTTTCTTAGGATCCTGGCAGGATATAAAATGCAGCAGATCTTCGTAATCTCCGTGGGCGCTCATCGATTTGATGGAGTGTACTTCGGCTTTAACTTCATATTTTTCGGCGAAAATATAGACCTCATGGTCGCCTCTTATTAAATGGCCACCCAATGAGCTTGGCTCACAATAACCTACCATCAAAATTGTGTTTTTGGGATTGCCGATATTGTTTTTAATGTGATGTTTTACCCTGCCGGCCTCGGCCATGCCTGATGATGAAATGATAACACAAGGCCTTTGATCACTATTTAAAGCGATTGACTCCTCTGTTGATTCTATAAAACGCAAGCCTTTAAATCCAAAAGGATTAGGGTCTTTTTTTAAAACTTCGGTAACTTGTTTATTATAATCCTCGGGATGGTCCATTAAAATGCGGGTGGCTTTTTCTGATAGCGGGCTATCTACATAATAAGAAACATCCGGTAAAATACCTTTCAGCTCAAGCGCGTTTAGGGCATAAAGCAATTCCTGGGTGCGGCCAACGCTAAATGCCGGGATAATAACTTTACCCTGCTTAACTATGCACGTTTGTTTTATAATATCGAACAACTCATCCTCGATTGGAGCCAGCTCTTTATGCAAAGAATCTCCGTAAGTCGACTCCAGCAAAATATAATCCGCTTGCGGGAAGGGTTGCGGGTTTTTAAGCAACATATCGCCGTAACGGCCAACATCGCCGCTAAAAGTTATATGGGTTTCTTTACCATCTTCTAAAACGGTTAAATGCATTGCAGCGCTACCTAAAATATGCCCGGCATCGGTAAACTGGAATTTAATGCGGGGTGTAATCGCGAATTCAGTATGGTAATCAACTATTTTAAACAAGTGCAATGCGGCATTTACATCATCTTCTGTATATAATGAAGTTAAAAGCGGCAGGCCTTTTTTAGCACGGTGCTTATTGCTGTACTCCGTATCCTGCATTTGGATTTTGGCAGAATCCAGCAACAAAATCCGCACAAGATCCATGGTAGCAGATGTGCAGTAGATTTGTCCGGCAAAGCCCTCCGCAACCAGGCGTGGTATTAGGCCGCAGTGATCTATATGCGCATGCGACAGTATCATGTGGTCGATCTTTTTGGGGTTGAAACCAAAGTGTTCATTCAGGTCTTCGGTTTGCTCGCCCATGCCCTGGAACATGCCACAATCCAATAAAACTGTAGTGCCATCATTTAATTGAAGGAGGTGCTTGCTGCCGGTAACAACCCGCGCGGCGCCATGAAAGGTTATATGCATAATTTAGATATCGGCTTTTATAACTGCAACCTATCGTTAAATGTTCGAAAATTAAAATATTATTTGCATAACTAATTATTTAGTTATAGCTTTACTTTATATAACTAAACAAGTAGTTGGTTTTGTAGTAAACATTATTTAATCATGGAAATAAAAGAACTAACCCGCGCCGAAGAACAGTTGATGCAAATATTGTGGCAATTGGAAAAAGGCTATGTAAAAGATATTATAGAGGAGTTACCTGAACCTAAACCGGCTTACAATACGGTCTCTACTATCATCAGGATATTGGAGACCAAGGGTTTTGTTGATCACATTGCTTATGGCAAAAGCCATGAGTATTTTCCGATCATCAGTAAAGAGGAGTACCAGAATTTTGCTACCGATAAATTGATGAACGGCTATTTTGATAACTCGGTAAAGCATATGTTTTCCTACTTCGTGAAAAAGGAGAAGATAGACCTAAAGGAGGCCGATGAGATAATGAAATTGATTGAAAAACTAAAAAACAAATGATATGAGCTGGTGGCAATATTTGTTATTGGTAAATGTTTACCTGATTTTGTTCTATGGGTTTTATGCTTTACTGCTGCGCAAGGAAACCTTTTTTCAGCTTAACCGCATTTATTTGGTTAGCGCCGCGGCACTGTCGTTTTTTATACCGATGATGCAGGCGGATTGGGTGCAAAACCTGTTTATAACGCAGGAAATAAAATATACGGTTTACGGTAGCCCAATCCTCATATCGCAATTGGCGCCTGTAAAAGATGTGCCATTAAACATCGGGCAAATATTAGGCGCTATCTACATTGCAGGGGTGGTGGTTTTATTCGGGAGGCTAATTTGGCAGCTCGTGGCTTTAAACCGGATCATCAAAAAAGATCAGCACGATACAGCCTATTCCTTTTTCAACAAGATCAAATTGCCGGATGATGTAAAGGATAATAACATCGTATCCTTACATGAGCAGGTGCACGCAAGGCAATGGCACTCTATTGATGTGCTTGTTATTGAAGCGGTAATGATCATCAACTGGTTTAACCCTATCGTCTATTTTTATCGCAGGGCAATAAAACATATTCATGAATTTATTGCAGATGACCACGCGACAAAACAAGCGGCCAATAAAGCCGATTACGCCCTGTTGCTGCTTACCCAAACATTCCATGTTCCGTCGCATAGCCTTGTAAATAGTTTCTTTAATCATAGTTTATTAAAACAGCGTATCATCATGTTACAAAAAGATAAATCACAGCGGATAAAGCTGATCAAATACGGGCTATCCGCACCGTTATTTATGTTGATGCTGATATTAACATCGGCAACGGTAAATAATAGCAAAACGGTAAAAGCGATCAATAATAAAATTACCCAGGTGTTGTTGTTGCCGCCTCCGCCAATAAGCAGTATTACCAAGTTATCTACTGAATCAGCCATGAGCGATCCTGCGACTATGGCAATCATGAAAAAAAATCAGGAGCTGACAGCAGATAATTCACCCGCGGCAGTTACGGATACGCCGCATGAAGATAATTCGCAGATTTTTTCTGCTGTAGAAAAAGAACCGGAATTCCCGGGCGGGCAAGCGAAATTCGCGCAGTTTTTGGCGGATAATATTAAATACCCACAGGATATGGTTGCCAATGGCACTTCGGGCAGAGTGATAGCAACGTTTGTAGTTGAAAAAGATGGCTCACTAAGTAATATTAAAATACTGAGGGCGCCAACACCAAGCGCAGGTGATGAAGCGGCAAGAGTATTGGCTTTATCGCCTAAATGGACTCCGGGTTATCAAAACGGCCAGGCAGTAAGGGTACAGTATACTGTACCGGTTGCTTTTAATACAGGCGTGAAGGTTATTGGTTATAAATCGCAGACAGATACAGGAAAGCATATATCCTCCGTAGTTGTTAGTAACGATAAAACTAACGTAACGTATGTGGTTGACGGTAAGGAAATGAGCTCGGCAGATATAAGTTCTATTAATCCCAATACAATTCAAACTATAAATGTTACCAAGGATGCTTCAGCCAAACCTGGTTCAAAAGAAGCTAATGGAGTTGTATATATTACTACAGGTATTACCTCAAAAAAGCCGGCTACCACAACGGCACAATTTTTTGAAAGAGCAGATGTGACTTATATGGTTGATGGAAAAGAAGCGACTGCGTCAGATGCAAAAATTATTGTTAATAGCCAAAACTTTCAAACAATGTACCTTACGAAAGCCCCTTCAGCCGGAAATAAAGGCATTATTGAAATCACGACTAAAAAGCCGATTAATATAGTATTGGTTCCACCAGGTAAGAACGACCCGCTTTATATTCTTGACGGAAAAGAAATAAAACCGGAAGATTTTAAAAATATAAATCCTGGCGACATAAAAAGTGTTTCGGTTTTAAAAGATAAAGCAGCAATAGTGCAATATGGTGAAAAGGGAAAAAATGGTGTAATACTTATATCTACAAAAACAGCAGGCTCCTCACCGGTACAAGTTATAATAAAATAGATTTTTCGCAAGATTGTGTTATTTGGTTGTGTAAATAATTGCTTATATTTATTTACACAACCAATTGAACCATGAACTGGAAACTTATCTTCCAACTATCCATTTTCGGACTGATAATGGCTTTCGGCACCATCTCCCTGATCCCCGAAAAAACTGAATTTATTTACTGGCTGGTTATATTTGTTTTTTGCGCTTTTGTGATTGCCAGGCAATGCGCCAGCAAGCAGTTTTGGCATGGCTTCTGGCTAAGCATGGTTAATAGCCTTTGGATAATTATAGCGCATGGCTGGTTTTTCAAATCGTACATGGCCCATCATGCGGATATGACGACCACCAACCCGGTAATGAATCCATTTCCTTCGCATCCGCGTGTGGTGATGCTGATCTTCTCCCCAATCTTCGGGGCTGTTTTTGGGTTGATACAGGGTTTTTTCGCATATATCGTATCGCGGTTTGTAAAGCCTATTAATACTCCAACCGCTTAGCGTAAAATCTCTTTAATATCTTCGGCAGATAGTGATTTGATAAAACTATCCTCAGTAGTAATCAGGGCCCGGGCTACGCTTAACTTACGGTGCTGTAAGGCTAATATCTTTTCTTCAACTGAATCCTTGGTGATAAATTTATAGATGAATACATTTTTGGTTTGGCCGATGCGGTGCGTACGGTCAATGGCTTGCTGCTCAACTGCCGGGTTCCACCATGGGTCGAGTATGAAGACATAATCCGCTTCGGTTAAATTTAAACCAACGCCACCTGCTTTTATCGATATTAAAAATACCTGGGTGTTCTTATCTTCCTGAAAATGCTTTACAATATCGCCACGGTTTTGTGTGCTGCCATCCAGGTAATCGTAAGGTATGCGCTTTTCATCAAAGTAATTGCGGTAAATAGTTAACTGCTTAACAAATTGCGAAAATATAAGCACCTTATGCCCGCCTTCAAGTACGTTGGCAAGCGTATGCACCACGTTTTCAAACTTGCCTGAATCTCCTTCATACTCGGCATCAACCATTGACGGGTGATTGGCTATCTGCCTTAATTTTATTAACCCTTGTAAAACCTGTATCTGTGTTTTGGCATAAGTGCCATCTTCCAGGCTTTTCAGTAACTCGTTACGATATTCTGATTTTACCTTTTCGTAAACCGTTGATTGCTCCTCTGTCATTGGGCAATAAAGCAATGTTTCGGTTTTTGGTGGTAATTCTGTGGCAACCTGTTCTTTGGTCCGTCGTAAAACAAAGGGTTTTATTAATGCCTGTAGTTTGCGGGCTTTGTCCTCATCTTTTTTCTTTTCTATCGGTGTAACAAACTCATTTTGGAAGTATTGTTGTATGCCCAACAAGCCGGGGTTGATGAACGACATCTGTGTCCACAAATCGTTTACCGAGTTTTCTACCGGTGTACCGCTCAATATCAGCTTAAACCTTGATTTAAGCTGCCGAACACTTTGATATGATTTTGACGATGGATTCTTGATATTCTGACTCTCATCCAAAATCACATAATCAAAAAAGAACTCTTTAAATAAATCAATATCTATCCGGCTGATGCCATAGGTAGTTATCACCACATCATAATTACTAAATACCTCCGGCGATTTATAACGCATGGTACCGGTGTGTACCATCAGCCTTAATTTCGGCGTAAACTTTTTGGCCTCGTTAAGCCAGTTGTATATCAGCGATGTTGGCATAATAACCAGCGATGTGCTTTTGGTGCCGCCCGCTTCGGTATCTTCCTTGTGCTTTTGCAAGAGGGCTAGTGCTTGGATGGTTTTACCCAAACCCATATCATCGGCCAAACAGCCACCAAAATGATAGCTCTTTAAAAAGTGAAACCAATTATAACCAGCCTTTTGATAAGGGCGTAAATCGCCTTTAAAGTGCTTAGGCAGGTCAATGTCCTCAAGGGTTTCAAAGTCGGTAAGCTTTTGCAGCTTGCGGGTCATGGTGATGTTGGCCAGTTCGCCTTCGGCTAATTCATTTACCAGGCCTATATGTTGGCGGCGCAGCTTAAGCTCGGCACTACCCTCACTAAAATGTAACAGGTTGCCGTATTGCGAAAACCATTTTTCAGGAATAACGGCTATTTCACCTGATGGCAAAGTGAATTCTTTTTTGTGATTAAGAATATGATTTTTTAGCTGGATGAATGGTATCCGGTACGGGCCGAAATAGACCACCGCGTAAATATCAAACCAATCATTATTCTCTTTAACCTCCAGATCTATTTTACTGGTACCGAAGACATATCGTTTCTGGCCTTCGGGCTGCTCTATTTCAAAACCAAGCTGCGAGAGTTCTTCGTGATGCTGGTTGAGCCACTCAAAGATCGAGAATGAGCGGTCGGCATCTTCATCCTTAAGATCAACCTCGAGGTTCTGGAAAAGAGATGATGCGGTTTTAAGCCCCATCTTCTCTAACTCAGCCATCTTGTTTTTCTCCCAGGTGAGGGAGCGTTTGATGCGGTGGAAAATGTATTCATCGCCATTCTTCTCCATCCTCACCGAAACATGCCGCCCATCCCCATAAGGGAAAGTATAGCCGGAGTATTTGAAATAGAGCTGCAACTGAGACGTGCCATTTTCTACATAAATTGGTTTTATGATAGGTTGCGACTCATGTTTCTCCGTGTTGATGGTAAAGCCTTCAGCATAAACGCTATGTTTTTCTATCAGCGGGATTACAAACTTCTCGAAATACGATTGTTCGGAAGAGCGGGGTATGGCAATGTATCGTTTGTTCAAAAAGGGGAGCAGCTTTTTGCCCTCTATCTCCTTTTCAAAATAATACAAGGTATCCTCCAGCAGCATCCAGGCCGGGTGGTTGCTGATGATCTCGGCATTTTTGAACATGAACTCAATGCGCATGCCCTGGTATTTGATGGTGGGGAAATACCTGATCTCCTCGGCATCGCGCCTGAAATGGAATAGTACAGTTGCCGCTTCGGTGGCTATTTGCAGTTTCCGCTCCGCGGGATAACCCTCTTTGCTCATTAAATAAATGGGCTTATTGGCAAGCAATATTAGCGCTTCGCCAATCCGTTTTTCCATTTTTGGGCGGATGGTATCAAAAAGCTGGTCGTTAAATATTTTGGTAAAAAACTCAAATGGACGGATGGGCTTTTTATAATATTTTTTGATGACGTTACCCTGCTCAATCTCTTCGAGCATTTTTATCAGCTTGATGTCGGTATCATCAAGACAATGGATAAACTCTTTTGCTGTGTTGGAGAATAAGCGCTGGTAGGTAAGGGAGAATTCGCCGTTAGGATTGAGCTGAACGATGTGCGGCTCGATAACGAACGACAGGTACTCATGCCGCGCTATAGCATAAATTATCTGGCAAGGTTTTGTACTGTCAACTCGTAGCATCCGTTTCTATCAAAAATTTATAGAAGCTACATCAACAAAAAATTCAAACGTAAACAGAATTTACAGCAATTGAAAGTATTTAATATTAAATATTTGTTAAGTGTTTGATTTTGGAGGCGGATATTAATATTACTACTATTATTTAACAACTGAAGTTTTGACAATAGGCAACATACTACGGGAGTAAGTTTGTCGTTTTTATGTGGTAACTTTATAACTGATGCTCAACTAAGTAGCAATGTGCTTCTATAGAAAGCATCAACAAAACGAACCTTTCCCTAAAGCAATTTTTGATTTAACAATTTTTAACAAAACAGCAAATAACATCTTATTGACATTGCAGTCTATATGGTATTATATTTGAATTGTTAAAATAAATAACGCAAAAGAAAAGTGAATAATAATATGAAACCATTATGAGCTTCCTTTAAAATAAACAACCTCATAATAGCTTCATTACCATTAAAAAACAGATTAGAGAAAATGAAAAAGTTTGGTTTAACACTATTAACAGCCTTTATTGGCGGGGCTATGGCCCTGGGTACTTACAAGGTGATCGAAAACAAATATGCTGACAACATGAGTTTCGAAGATCGCCAGAAAGTTTATTTCACGAGCAATCCGTCGGCACCGATTACATCTTCGGCAGGCGAGGTTGATTTTACACAAGCGGCAGCCGCGGTTACACCTGCGGTAGTTTACATCCGCGTTACCTATCAAAATGATGCAGGCGACGACAAGCAAAGCGAGTTACAGCAAATGTTTGGCAACATGTTTGGCCAGCAAATGCGCCCGCAAGGTGTGCAACAGGCATCGGGTTCGGGTGTTATTATTTCGCCTGACGGTTATATCGTAACCAACAATCACGTTGTTGAAAAAGCGGATAAGATTACGGTTAATACAAATGATCACCGTACTTTCCAGGCTAAAGTTATCGGTACTGACCCTAATACTGATCTGGCGTTGATAAAAATTGAAGCGACTAATTTGCCTATTGTTAAATTAGGTAACTCAGATGATGCTAAAGTAGGCGAGTGGGTATTGGCAGTTGGTAACCCATTCAATTTAACATCTACTGTTACAGCAGGTATTGTTAGCGCGAAGGGCCGTAATATTGGTATTATTGGCAGCCAGGACGATCAGAATCAAAATCCGTTTGGCCGTACGAGTAACGATGGTCCTAGAACCAATAAATCTATAGAGTCGTTTATACAAACTGATGCGGCTATTAACCCTGGCAATAGCGGCGGCGCATTAGTGAATACCAGGGGCGAACTAATTGGTATTAACTCGGCTATCGCCTCACAAACCGGCTCATATGAGGGTTATGGTTTTGCTATACCTATTAATCTTGCTAAAAAGGTATTGAATGATATTGAAAAATATGGAGCTGTTAAACGCGGTTACGTAGGTGTTAGCTTTACCGAGCTTAACCCGGATGTTGCAGAGCAATTGAAAACAAGCGTAACCAATGGTTTATATGTAAGAGACATTGTACCGGGTGGCGGCGCACAGGAAGCCGGTATTAAAGCAGGCGACGTAATTGTTAAGGTTGAAAGTACACCTGTTTATGAATCATCAGATTTGCAGGAGCATGTTGGTGAATTACAGCCGGGCGATAAGATACATTTAACTGTATTGCGCGACGGAGCTGAAAAAACCTTTACTGTAACCTTAAAAGGCGATTTGCCTGCAGCTACACGTACAGCAGCGACTAGCAAGTCTGCATCTGAATTATTTAATAAACTAGGGGCAAGCTTTATGCCGATAACCAAAGAACAAAAAGCGCAATTCCATATTCAATCTGGTGTTGTGGTTACGCAAGTTCGTCCGGGCCGTTTGTTTGACGATACGCAAATACCTGTAGGTTCGGTTATCACCAGTATAAACAGGCATGCCATAAGCACTATCGCAGATATGGATACCGCCATAACTAATACACGTAATGGTTTATTAGTGATATCGGGACTATATCCTGATGGCACCAGCTTTAGCAATACCTTCCAGGTTCAATAATAAATAGTGATTAATAATTTCAAACAAAAAACCCGGCCATAAGCCGGGTTTTTTGTTTTTGAGGAGAGTGTCATTTCGACCGGAGGGAGAAATCTTCTTCGCTAGCCTGTTCGCTTTGCCTGTTTTAGAAGATTTCTCCCTCCGGTCGAAATGACATCTGGGGGGTAACCTATATAGCTTTCTCTTTAGGTGACAAATCAAAAGGAATTACAACCTTAAAGCTGATATTCCGGCCCATGTTGAATATACCCGGTTGTACACCGGCTGGTACTGTAGCATTGTCGAAATACTTCAACCGGCTCATGTTTGATTGGTAGTTAACATTGGCCAGGTTGGTTCCTTCAATAAATAACTCAAGCACTTTGTTTCCTTTTGCATTTACAACGTTGCCACCTATGCCTGCGCTTAACAGGTTATATCCTGCGGTATAGGTTTCTGTTCCGTAGGCCGCAAAGAAACGGTTTTGGGCAGAGTAGTGGTCAAATCCACCAAAAGCATAAAGGTTTTTAAATGTTTTCCCTAGCCCCTTAGCAAAAGTACCACGCAATTCAGAGTGGGTATGCAACGGCGGTATAAACGGTAGGTATTTCAAGCTATCAGGCACTTTGCCGCCTGTACCTAAATTGGTGCCGTAGGTTAAGGTAAGCGCATTTTCAAAATGCAACCAAGATACCGGATGAACGTCTAAACTAAACTCGCCACCGCTTATGCGTGCCTTGCTTTGTACATAAGTAAATTTACTGTACTGTCCGTTTGGATTACTGTCGCCATTGGCATCAACGCGTTCAGGATTTCCGTTGGCATCCAATATTTGCTCCTGGAAAATATAATTTTGGATATGGTTATCAAAAACCTCTGCACTTGCAGAAACATTTGGTAAAGTAAGGAAAGCCCCTAAATCCTCCTGAACACTAAACTCAGGTTTAAAATTGCTGTTTCCTACGTGGTATATTTGCGATCCTGGATCAGCACCGTTGGCTGATAACTCAGCAATACTCGGTGCTCTAAATCCCCGTGCTATGTTTCCTTTCAATAAAAACGAGTCCGAAAAATTATATGCTGCGCCGAAACTACCCGATACACCAGAGAACGTTTTATTTAACGCGCTAAACTGTTGTGTTACGTTAGCTGTACTTGTTGGATTGGGGCCGGTATATAATGTTGGGAAATATTGTTTAGCGGTATCAATATATGCGGCCTTTCCTGAAAATGACCGTGTATCATACCTTGCTCCGCCCGAAAGATCTAATTTGCCAAAACTCTTTTTCATGATAAAGAATGACCCAATATCAAACTGGTTATATGCCGGTATAGGAAAATCTGTACTAAACCCTAAGGAGTTGACTTGATACATACCGTTAACACCAACGGTAGTTTCATAGCCTTTGCCAATGTTAAAGTCGTACTTAACGTCGTATGTCCAGGTAGTTAGTTGTAGGTTTAGTCCCGGTACGTTTGCACTATCAGGGTGTGTAAACTCCCTGCGATGACTGTATTGATAACCAAGATTCACAATTAAGTTACCGCTACCGATAATAAAATTACTGTTATCATAAATGCGATATAATTGTACGTGTTGGTGTAGTGTAGGTAAAGAATAAGAATTTAACTCCGATTCGGGTACAATTGGCCTATAAGTATCAGCCTCAGATATTTGTTTGGTAAACTGGCGGGTAAGCGAATCACGGCTACCATCAGGTATCGCCTGTTCATCATCAAACAGTGAAAAATTCAAATAAGAATATCCCCATGATTTATTTAAGCCAACCATTGCCCTCGCATCTTTTTCCTTAAAATTGGTAGCATATACGCGGCCATCGTGTTGGTTCTGATAATCCTTGGCCATTTTATCTGATAATATAGTACCCCAAACGATACCGTTATTATTACCCTGCAAACGCAATGATTCGTTAAATAAACCATTATTGGTGCCATATATTTCCTGCACCGATCCTAAAATCTGTCCCTCAGCAACCGGGGGCGGCGATATTAAGTTAACAACCCCGCCAATCGCGTCGGAGCCATAGCTTAAGCTGGCCGGGCCTTTTATAATTTCCACACGGTCAACCGAATTTTGGTCAACCTCAATACCATGTTCATCACCCCATTGTTGCCCTTCCTGGCGAATACCATCAACAGACGTCACCACCCTGTTGTAGCCAAGGCCATGTATAAATGGTTTTGAAATATTGGGTCCTGTAGTAACCGCGCTAATGCCCGGCAGGTTTGCAATTTCATCAATCACGTTTCCTGATGCCGAGTGCTGGTCGATATAAGTTTTACCTACTGCCACCATTGGCACAGGGTCTCTTTTTAACTCGGTGGCCCGGCTTACACCGGTAACAACCACTTCGGCTTCTTCTATTGCTGATACCGATAAGGTAACATTTAATGTTGTTGTTGTTGAAAGATCAACCTTTTGGGTATATGCGGCATATCCAACAAAAGTGACAGATACCAGGTATACCCCTTTAGGTAAATTTCTTAAGGCATATTTACCACTTGCATTGGTAGATGTGGCGGTATGTAAATCCGGTATAGAAACCGTAGCGCCCGGGATAGTGGTTCCTGATGCCTTATCAGTTACTATACCCGTTAGTGTGCCTGTACCTTTGGTTCCAGGTGGTAATTTATCAATAGCGCTTGCCGCCGTTGATAGAAAAAGCAGTATGTAAAATATCGATGAGAGTCTCTTTATAAGTTTCATAAAAAATCTGAACAAGTAAAAATCCGGGAAATGACCATGGGCCATGTGTTATTAACAAAATTTATTCCGGGGCGTACTATTAGCGTAAAACCTAAACGGAATAAATATTAAAAGAATGCTTAAGTATGAAAATTAAGCTATGGGAGGAGAACGCCCTGCTGATAGGACGAGGGCGATGCTTATAAAATTATGTTTAACCGCTTTGTAATAATACCTGCTTACGGTAACCGGTGCAAAATATACCGCACTAAATACTTCCATTACGTTATGATGCATGGCATCGCACAATTGGCAGTTTTCGGTAACGATTTGCTTGGGTTGTGTATCAGGGCTGTGATATGCTGCCTTATTACTTGTTGTATTAACCGCATGGGTATGCGAATACACCATATATTGCCCTGCGACAAAGCAAAGCATCAGCATCCATGTTAGGATTATATGGGATTTGTTTTTTTTCAAGTCAGCAGGCCATTTAACGGCTTTACGCAAAAGTAGATAAAAAAATCTTTAAACAAGTATCAATTGCAATTAAGTTGCAATTAAAGTGATTTGCAGTTAGGGGTTTGCAGTTGACGGGAACAGTTTGGGTAAAAAAATACAAACTGAAGACGGCAAACAGCAAACTGCTCATATCTTTGTTGCATGACACCTGCGGAAATTAATTTGAAATGGAGTATGCTTCAGCAACGTATTGCTGAGGATTTTGATAATGAAAAACCCGACCTTAAAGTGATGCTATTTCTCATCGGGGTGCAAGAGCTTGGGCAGGGCCCGCGAAAGTTCAGCAAGCGCCAAAAAGAAGAGTTGATGCATATAGCCAACTGCAAATTATTTAGCATGATGGGTTTTTACGAATTGGAAGGCCTGGATCAGGACGGCTGGCCGCACTGGAAACGTGTTGGTGTAATCCCTAATTATACCTTGCTTGAACAGGAAATGGTGTTAAAATCTTTGATGATTGACTATTTTGATTCGATGGAAAATAACTAAATTTCGGAAAAATTAGGCTCTTGCTATTAGGTTCTTCGGATAGAGGGTAATGCAATTAGGAAGGATAATTTTTCACCCTTTTTCCGGCTTTCCGGAGAGAGGGTCGAACAGCGTAGCGTATTCGGAGTGAGTCGGCTGTGCGCCATGGCATTTGCGGTAATGTCGCTTGTATAATTTACTCACCCGGTCTTAGCTTCGCTTGACCACCCTCTCTTCGTCTGCGACGCAAAGAGGGATTTGGATGGTGGAGAGAGCTTGATCGCGAAGGGATAACGCCTTAATGCCTTTGTTGGTGTTGTCACCAACAAACCACTTGTCCAATTAGAATTTGTTGGTGAAAACACCAACAAAAGCGCAGACACCCTCTCTTTTGCAAGCAAAAAAGAGGGTAAAAAACATTGAAATATTTTAACTGACACATTCTATAACATGAAAAAACTTTTTACGCTATTCATTTTACTGATCACAGTAACTGCGGCTTTTGCCAAACCACCCAAAAATCAATATGTGCGTATTAAAACCCCTTATGGTGAATGCATCATCCGTTTATATAACGAAACCCCGCTCCATCGCGATAACTTTATAAAGCTGGCCAAAAAAGGCTTTTATAACGGTACGCTTTTTCACCGGGTGATACAAGATTTTATGATACAGGGCGGTGATCCGGATTCGAAAAATGCAAAGCCTAATGTGGAATTGGGAAATGGTGATGTTGGCTATACGATCCCTGCGGAGTTTCGCGATAGTTTGTTTCATAAAAAAGGGGTTTTAGCCGCTGCGCGGGATGATAATCCTAAAAAAGCATCAAGCGGCTGCCAGTTTTATATTGTGCAGGGTAAAAGGTTGACGGATACGATGATCAACAAAGCCGAAAAAAGAAGCGGGCGTAAAATACCGGAATGGCAACGCGCTTATTACCGCACAGTTGGTGGTGTGCCGCATTTAGATGGCAACTATACTGTTTATGGCGAAGTGGTTGCTGGTTTAGATATGGTAGATTTGATAGCTGCTGTAAAAAAAGACAGCAACGACCGCCCATTAGTAGATGTACCGATGACAGTGGAAGTACTTAGCAAAAAGGAATGTAAGCAGGTGGATAATTTGCTTCAGCTATAATATACCCCTTGTCATTCTGAACGTAGTGAAGAATCTGTAAAGTAGTTTGCACCGTACAGATGCTTCGTCCTCAGCATGACAAAAAGAAACAAAACACATGAAAATAATCACCTACAACGTTAACGGACTTCGAGCCGCAATAAATAAGGACTGGCTGGCATGGCTCCAGGCTACAGATGCTGATGTGGTTTGCCTGCAGGAAATAAAAGCCACTAAAGACGATATAAAAGAGTTGTTATTGGTAGAGCAGTTGGGTTACCAGCACTACTGGTTTCCGGCTGAAAAGAAAGGTTATAGCGGGACAGCCATTTTTTGCAAACAAACCCCTAAACATATTGAATACGGCTGTGGTATTGCTGACTTTGACCGCGAAGGCCGTTGCATCCGGGTTGATTTTGATGAAGTATCCGTAATGAGCGCCTATTTCCCATCGGGTTCAAGCGGCGATGAACGCCAGGTATTTAAATATCGTTTTTTAGATGAGTTTGGCAAATACCTCACCTTATTAAAAGTAGAACATCCTAACCTGGTTATCTGCGGCGATTACAATATTTGTCACCGACCGATTGATATTCATAACCCAAAATCAAACGCCAACTCATCCGGGTTTTTACCTGAAGAGCGTGCCTGGATGGAAGAATTTATTGAATCGGGTTTTGTGGATACCTTCCGCCACGTAAACAAAGAACCGCATAATTATACCTGGTGGAGCTACCGCGCAAATGCCCGAGCTAAAAACTTAGGCTGGCGTATTGATTATGCCATGGCCAGTAAGGAACTGGAAGGCAACATTAAACGCGCTGCGATATTACCCGAAGCTAAGCATTCGGATCATTGCCCGATGTTGGTGGAGCTGGAGTTTTAAGGTTTGTAGAACCCTTTGTCATTCTGAACGGAGTGAAGAATGACAAAAAAAGTGTTTAATTCTGAAACAAAACGGTCATGGATTATCGGTAAAATTCCTCATTTTTCGCATAAAAACCGATGAAAAAGAGACGAAAAACAATGCTTTTTAACTGATTTTTCATCAAAAATGCCGCTTTTTAGATTAAAATCGCTTTTAAAACTGGTGTAATAATGCCCTTTTTGTCATCAAAAACGCCGTTTTTCGCCCTAAAAGTGTACCAATGAACTCCACCTGTTTCAGGGTACAGTACTACTTTTTATAATCTGAAATACTTAATTGATGCCCGCAGAAACCATACTCATGTGGTTGGTTGGAGCAGATGATGGTAAGTCTGTTTAGTGCGAATTTTTCTACCAGGCCGAGATACCAGTCTACCCCCTGCGCATCCAGGTTGCTGGTGGGTTCGTCCAGCATTAATATAGGGGTATCGGAACAAAAAGCAAGTGCCAGTTTAAGTCGCTGTTTCATGCCGGATGAGAAGTATCTGATCAGCTTGTTTTTATTGGTGTTCATCGCCAGCAGATCGATAACCGCTTTGTTATCCATCCCTGCTTTATAGCTTTTGAACTTGAAATGAAGATCGATCATTTCCGCAAGCGTAAATTCCTCGATCATTTCCATATATGGCGCGGCAAGGCTCAGGTGTTGGAAGACATCTTCAACAGCGACTTCCTTTCCGTCAAGTTCATAGCTTATGGTCCCTGCGGATGGGGTCAGGCTGCCATTCAAAACCTGCAATAGCGTTGATTTTCCTGAACCATTTGAACCTAAAATGGCGTAGCTTTCGCCTCCCCTAAAGGTATATTCCACTCCTCTGAATATCCACTCCCGGTTAAAACGGCGACCTATGTTTTGGAGGGTGATGTTCACTAGTTGATAGTTGATGGTTCATAGTTCATAGAAAGTAGATGGCGGTTGATATTTCTACCATGAACCATCATCTATGAACCATGAACTGAATTAAGAATTCCCAAAGCCCTTCATAATACCCCTTTGTGAGTTTGATACGAAATTGATGATTTCGTCGCGCTCAACAGTTGGGTTAAATTCGGCTTCAATAATATCCAATGCCTTGGTGATGTTGTATTTTTTCAGGAAGATGATACGGTAAATCTCCTGTATTTCGTTAATGGTTTCTGCCGAGTATCCCCTGCGGCGCAAGCCAACAGAGTTTATGCCGATGTAAGACAATGGCTCACGACCAGCTTTTGTAAACGGAGGAACATCCTTACGAACTAAGGATCCGCCGGATACCATACAATGTGCGCCAATTTCAACAAATTGGTGTACAGCAGATGTGCCGCCGATAAAAGCATGATCGTACACATTGATGTGCCCTGCAAGCTGTACAGAGTTGGCTATAATAACGTTATCGCCAATAACACAATCATGCGCTACGTGTACATAAGCCATTAACAGGCAGTTATTGCCGATGGTGGTCGTGTTTTTATCAAGCGCGGTACCGCGGTTTAGGGTAACGCACTCACGGATAACGGTATTATCGCCTATAGTAACAGTGCTTGGCTCGCCCCGATATTTTAAATCCTGTGGTGGTGCAGATACTACAGCTCCCGGGAAAATACGACAGTTCTTGCCTATCCTGGCCCCATCCATAATAACAGAATTTGAGCCGACCCAGGTACCCTCGCCAATTTCTACATCCTTATGTATAGTAACAAATGGCTCAATCACTACATTATCGGCTATTTTAGCCTGAGGATGTATGTATGCTAACGGTTGTATCATGCTATGCTTCTGTTTCTTTTACTTTAACTATTTGTGCCATTAGCTCGGCCTCTACAACAATCCTGTCGCCAACCATACCTACACCTTTCATTTGCGCTATTCCACGGCGTATTGGCGAGGTAAGATCGCAATAATAAATTATAGTATCGCCGGGTACTACCTTACTTTTAAACCGGGCGTTCTCAATCTTCAAAAACAAGGTAAGATAATTTTCCGGATCAGGTACGGTATTTAATACCATGATGCCACCTGTTTGTACCATTCCTTCTATCTGTAATACTCCCGGAAATATGGGTGCGCCCGGGAAATGCCCACGGAACAGATCCTCATTCATGGTAACATTCTTTACACCAACCACATGTGTTTTCGAGATCTCCATTATTTTATCGATCATCAAAAATGGTTGTCTGTGTGGCAGTTTGGCCATAATGTCTACCGTATCGTATACGGGTTTAGCATTAGGGTCATATGCTTTAAAGCGTTTTTTGCTTTTTTCTTTTTTTATCAACGCCTTAATTTTTTTAGCGAAGGCAACGTTTGCCGCATGCCCTGGTCTTGCTGCCATGATGTGACCTTTTAATGGCGTACCCACCAAAGCAAGATCGCCAATCATATCCAGTAACTTATGGCGGGCCGGTTCGTTCTGATAACGCAGATCGATATTGTTAAGTATACCTTGTGGCGCTACTTTTATATCCTTGCGGTTAAATATTTTGGCAAGGTGTGCTAATTCAGCTTCATCTACCTCTTTATCAACCACTACAATCGCATTGTTCAGGTCGCCACCTTTTATCAGATCATGCTTAAGCAGCATCTCCAACTCATGCAAAAAGCAAAATGTGCGGCATGAGGCGATCTCTTTCACAAACTCCGATATAGTAGATATACTGGCATGCTGGCTACCCAATACATGCGAGTTATAATCAACCATACAAGTAAAACGGTAATCATCATCTAAAGGCATGGCAACCATTTCAACTTTGCGGTCTGCTTCGGTATAGTGTATGTTGTAAGGGATATGATAATATTCACGGTCTGCATCCTGCTCAATAAAGCCGGTAGCATTTATGGCATCAATAAATTTGATAGAACTACCATCCATAATAGGCGTTTCCGGTCCGTCCAGATCAATCATCACGTTGTCTATCTCTAACCCAACCAGGGCAGCTAATACGTGTTCAACAGTACTTACGCTGGCGCCATTTTCGGTAATGGTTGTTCCGCGTGAAGTATCAGTAACATTATCTACGTCGGCATCAATAACTGGTGAGCCCGGCAAATCTACTCTCCTGAATTTATAGCCATGATTCTCCTCAGCGGGATTGAAGGTCATGGTTACTTTTTCGCCGGTATGTAAACCTGTACCCGAAACTGAAACAGGCGCTTTAATAGTCCTTTGTTTTACGTTCATAACTTAAATATTAACTGCAAGGTTAATCAGTCTTTGCTTTTTGCAGTTCTGCAATAATCTTTTCTAATTCTAAAACTCTTTTTTCCAATTCAGGTAAGCGGGTTAATGCCACCTGAGATCGCATGTGCGAACTATACGTTGAGGCTGGCGAACCAGCCCATTTTTGGTTTTCCTCTTTTATAGATCGGCTTAAGCCTGATTGCGCTTGCATCTGTGTGCCATTTGGTACATTAATATGCCCAACAACACCAACCTGCCCGCCTAAAATAACACGCTCGCCTATTTTAGTACTGCCCGATACACCTGTTTGCGCGGCAATAACGGTGTTGATACCAATTTCAACATTATGGGCTATCTGTACCAGGTTGTCCAACTTTACACCCTTACGTATAATGGTTGAGCCCATGGTTGCCCTATCTATTGTTGTATTCGAGCCTACTTCAACGTCATCTTCTATCACAACATTGCCTATCTGGCTAATTTTTTTGTACGATCCATCGGCGGTAGGTGCAAAACCAAATCCATCGCTCCCGATTACCGCTCCCGAGTGGATAATTACGTTGTTACCCAGTTTGGAGTCAAAGTAAACTTTTACGCCAGAGAATAGTGTAACGTTATCACCCAAAATAGCATCGTCACCTATATAACTGTTAGGATATATTTTGCAGTTATCACCAACTTTTACATTCGGCCCTATATAGCTAAAAGCGCCTATGTATACATCTTTACCAATTTTGGCAGTTGGGTGTATAAAGTGAGGGTCTTCAATACCCGATTTATCGAGTTTAAATTTGTTATAGATCTCTAATAATACCGATATAGCGGTATAGGCATTTTCAACACGAATGAGTGTTGCCTTAACCTTTTCAGCCAGTTGCTGATCATTGTTAACAATAACAATCGAGGCATCTGTGGTATACAGGTACTGCTCATACTTGGGGTTCGCCAAAAACGAAAGCGAGCCTTCGGTAGCTTCTTCTATTTTAGCCAGCTGACTAACCGCAGCCGAAGGGTTACCCTCAACTGTTCCGTTAAGCAAAGCAGCTATCTGTTGCGCAGTAAATTGCATCCGGCAAATTTAAGGGTTAAAACTAAAGTGACAAATTTATAATTGGTGGGTTAAGTAGCCTGTTTATGCTTCAATTAATGCAGATAATTTAATCTTTTTAACTTGTTAAAATCCAACTAATCAAAGCTTAAACTAAATCCTTCGGATAGCACAGGATATATTTTTTTACAGTTTTAGCTAACGCTTCAAGGTTTGAATTATCGCTGGCTGCTGTAATATCCTTCACGGTGCCGTTCTTCATCAAAATAAGTATGCTTCCATCGCCGGTTTTATAGGCATTGTTACGCACATCATCTGTAAAAACAAAATACGATGCATCATGAATGCTGATGCCATACTTTTCTGCAACCTTAGCCGTCAAATCGTCTACTCTTTTCTGGTCCGGCAGCTCATTCGTTATGTCTACATGATATAAATTTCTTTGTATCAGATCGCGGCATAATTTCGATAAAACAAAATCTTTGCTGCCTTCCCAAACCTTTATCGCGGCCATAATATCTGTGTCATCCAGGCCGGCAAAAGTTTGCAGGTTCCTATCCTCCAAAATAAATTCCTCACTATTGATGCTGTTTACCAGGAAATGGTTTAATGCCGGGGTGCAATTCAGTTGGTCGCCCTTTAAAGCCACTTCGCGGGCACGTTTTAATATCTTAGTTAACTGCACTTCTGCGGCTATCACTGTTTTATGCAGATACACCTGCCAGTACATCAACCTGCGGGCAATCAAGAATTTTTCTATCGAATAAATGCCCTTTTCTTCCACCACAACATGGTCATCAACCACGTTAAGCATTTTAATAATACGGTCGGAGCTAATGACGCCTTCGGATACACCGGTAAAAAAGCTGTCGCGATTCAAATAATCCATGCGGTCCATATCCAGCTGACTGGATACCAATTGATGCAGGAAGTTTTTTGAATAAGTGCCGTTAAATATTTCAATCGCCATAGTTAAACGGCCATCAAATTGTTTATTCAGCTCATTCATCAAGAGTTTTGATATATCCTCATGCCAAACTCCATCAACGATGATTTGCTCTAAAGCATGTGAGAATGGGCCATGGCCAATATCATGTAATAATATGGCTACGCTAACGGCTTCTTCCTCTGCTTCGGTTATAATTTGGCCTTTATAACGCAAGGTTTCAACCGCCAGGCTCATTAAATGCAACGCGCCTAAAGCATGGTGAAAACGGGTATGTAGAGCGCCGGGGTAAACCAAATGCGTCATGCCCAATTGTTTGATATACCTTAATCGTTGAAAATAAGGATGTTCTATCAGGTCGAACACAAGATCCGACGGGATGCTGATAAACCCGTAAACCGGATCGTTTATAATTTTCTTTTTATTCAATGTATTTATATATCCTGCAAAAATGTGAAGTAAAGGTACAACGTTGTCTTATATTTGTTAAAATTTTGTTAATACCTTTAATAGCAACAACAAATGCCCTGCTTAAAGGTTATAAGATCAGAATTTATAGCGCTATAGAATTGAAAGATGCTGTAAATTTTTGAATCATATTAATTCTGATTCAGACTTTAACTATATACCATGCAAGATACAACCATATTGTGGGCGGATGACGAGATTGATTTGTTGAGACCCCACATTTTATTTTTAAACGAAAAAGGATATAAAGTAACCACCGTAACCAACGGTATGGATGCTGTCGAGTCTTTCAAAAATAATTTTTTCGATCTTGTTTTTTTAGATGAGAATATGCCCGGCTTAACCGGATTGGAAACTTTATCGCAAATTAAAAACATTAATAATGATGTGCCTATCGTGCTCATCACTAAAAATGAGGAAGAGTATTTAATGGAGGATGCCATTGGCTCCAAAATTGATGACTACCTGATAAAGCCGGTACACCCAAAGCAAATACTGCTTACCATTAAAAAACTTACGGATAACAAGCGCCTGGTAACTGAAAAAACTACCATGGCTTACCAGCAGGATTTTCGTAACCTGGGCATGACGCTTAATGATAACCTTAGCCATCAGGAATGGGTTGATGTTTACAAAAAGCTAATTTACTGGGAGCTTGAGCTGCAACAATTGCAGGATAGCGGCATGCACGAAATTTTAACCCTGCAAAAAGCCGAAGCCAATACCCAGTTCTGCAAATTTGTGGAACGCAATTATCTGGATTGGATTAAAAATCCGGATACCGCGCCAACAAGTTCACCGCAGTTATTCAAAAAGAAGGTTTTCCCTAAACTGGATGGTAAAGGGCCGGTGTTTTTTATCTTGATTGATAATTTAAGGTATGATCAGTTTAAGATCATCAACCCGATTATATCTGAATACTTTAGGTTAGAGGAAGAGGATACCTATTATAGTATTCTGCCTACGGCTACACAATATGCGCGTAATGCTATTTTCTCTGGCCTGATGCCGTTGGAAATGGAGCGTCGTTACCCGCAAATGTGGCAAAATGATGAGGACGAAGGTGGCAAGAATTTATTCGAGGCAGACTTTATTGCCGACCAGGTGAAACGTGTGGTTCGTAAGGACATCAAACTGTCTTATCACAAAATCCTGAATATTGACGAAGGCCGGGCGCTGAATGAATCGGTAAATAACCTGATGAATAACGATCTGAATGTGGTTGTTTACAACTTTGTTGATATGCTTTCACATGCCCGTACAGATATGCAAATGATCCGTGAGTTGGCTAGTGATGACTCTGCTTATCGCTCATTAACACTTTCCTGGTTTGAGCATTCTCCGTTGTTTGAGTTACTTAAGTTTTTGGCATCGAAACAAGTTCGCGTAGTAATTACTACCGATCATGGAACTATCCGTGTAAAAAAACCAAGTAAAATTATCGGCGACAGAAACACCAACACCAACCTTCGCTACAAACAGGGTCGTAACTTAAATTTTAACGCTAAAGATGTATTCCACATCCGCAATCCGCATGATGCTATGCTGCCTAAGCTGCATGTAAGCTCGAGCTTTGTGTTTGCCAAGGAAGATGGATATTTTGTTTACCCGAACAACTACAATCACTTCGTTAACTTTTATAATGAAACTTTCCAGCATGGCGGTATCTCATTAGAAGAAATGATCATTCCGATTGCTACCTACGGACCTAAATAAGTAATAGCCAGTAACCCTTTGTCATTCTGAGCGCAGCGAAGAATCTTCTGCACCAAGCATATTCGTTTGTAAGTCGAAGAAGATTCTTCGCTCAGCTCAGAATGACAATTAAGTTTCTTTATTTTTGGCGCATGGAACTGCTCATAAATAGCCTCGATGAACTGGATGCCACAGCAGCATCTATTTTATCTTTTGCACCCAACAATCGTGTTTTTCTTTTTTATGGTGATATGGGGGCTGGTAAAACCACGCTCATAAAGTCGCTATGCAAAGCATTAGGCGTTACCGACAATATCTCGAGCCCAACATTTGCTATTGTAAATGAGTACAAGGCGGCCAATAATACCATTTACCACTTCGATTTTTATCGCCTTAAAACAGAAACCGAGGCCATGGATATGGGTTTTGAAGAATACCTATACTCAGGTAATTATTGCTTTATTGAATGGCCGGAAAAGGTGCCGGAGCTGTTACCTGAAAGCTATATCAGCATAAACATCCAGGTTGTTGCGGATGGTGCCAGGTATATAACTGTTAAGCATATTTAGTTTAACAATAATCCTTTTTTTTCCTATCTTCAACATCCAGAAAATAGACCAAAATGAGTTCAGGGAAATACAGTGGGTTTTCTGATATTGCTAAGCAAGCAATGATGCAGCCGCAGGAGTCGATGCTGGAGGTTAAGGCTCAAAAAAACCAATTATACATCGGTATTCCAAAAGAAGTTTCCTTCCAGGAAAATCGTATTCCGCTTACGCCTTTGTCCGTCGCGCTATTGGTAAATAACGGGCATAATGTGATGCTGGAAAGCAATGCCGGGCAGGCCGCTAACTTTTCGGATAAAGATTATAGCGAACAAGGAGCCCTAATTGTTCACGATACCCGAAAAATTTACGAAGCCGATATCATCATCAAAATAGCCCCGCCTACGCTAAGCGAAATTGAAATGATGAAACCAGGGCAAATTTTAATATCCGCCCTACAGATCTCGACGCTAAAATCTGATTGTTTACAGGCCCTGCTTAATAAAAAAATCACCGCGCTTTGCTTTGAGCATCTACAGGACGAGGGCGGATCGTTAACAGTTGTGCGGGCCATGAGCGAGATTGTTGGCGCAACATCTATCCTGATAGCTGCCGAATATCTGAGCAATGTTTTTGAAGGTAAAGGCTTGATGCTTGGCGGTATCACCGGTGTACCACCAACCGAAATTGTAATATTAGGAGCCGGTACAGTAGGCGAATACGCTGCACGAACGGCTATATCATTAGGTGCCGAGGTGAAGGTGTTTGATCCTTCAATTTATAAACTTCGCCGGTTACAAAACAATATCGGTACACGGATATTTACATCTGTAGTGCAACCCATCGTTTTAGAAAAAGCTATTACTACCTGCGATGTAGCCATTGGCGCCATGCGGGCCGAAGACGGCCGCAGCCCTTGCATCATATCAGAAACAACGGTTAGCAAAATGAAACGCGATTCGGTAATTATTGATGTAAGTATTGATCAGGGAGGTTGTTTTGAAACATCCGAGATTACAAATCACACTCATCCGGTTTTCCGCAAGTATGATGTGATCCATTATTGTGTACCTAATATAGCATCCCGGGTTGCTCGTACCGCTACTTATGCCTTAACCAATATTTTCGCCCCTATTTTGTTAGATATTGGCGAGCAAGGCGGTCTTAAAAATGTAATATGGCAAAATGCCGGTGTGCGCAATGCGGTATACATTTACCAGGGACATTTAACCAGCAAATATATTGGCGAGCGGTTCTCTATTCCTACTAAAGACCTTGATCTGCTTATCGTTTCACATAGATAGTTAAGTCATATAAAAAATATGAGGCACATCGTTCGGTTTGTTTTAATAGCAATAGTAATAAGCACCTTTGGTATAAGTAAAACAACCGCGCAGCAGCTTTATAGCCATGCATTATTAATAAGTACAAATCTGGCTTATCAAAACGAAGTTAAAGCCGATTCAGAAAAACGCCTGGTAGAAATAAAAAAGTATATACCAGGTATCGTGCTGGATATTCGTTATGCCACGATTAACAACTTTGCGCATCAAAAAATGTATCCGCAGGCAAAAGCCTATGCAAGGCTGCCGGTTGTGATTGCATTAAAAGAGGTGGAGGCGGCATTAAAACTTCAGGGCCTGGGCTTGAAAATTTATGATGCTTACCGCCCATACGCGGTTACCGTAAAGTTTTATGAGCTGATACGTGATACTAATTTTGTTGCCGATCCGGCAAAAGGCTCTAAACACAATCGCGGTTGTGCCATTGATTTGAGTTTGATAGATCTGAAAACAGGTAAAGAATTGGATATGCCAACCGGGTTCGACAGTTTCAGCAAAAAAGCGGCATCAAATAATACAGATTTACCAAAACAGGAGATCGCAAATCGTACGCTGTTAAAAAAAGTTATGGTAGCGCATGGGTTTACCGAATTACCAACCGAGTGGTGGCATTTTGATTTTAACGGTTGGAAAAATTATGAATTGCTTGATGTTCCCTTTTCCGATCTGTAATTACTATCGCCCCGGTACTCCCTGCGAATAATTATCTAAAATATAACTTTGAGGTATCTCATTTACGTGGTGCTTTTTGCCATAATACCGCACGGTGCAATCTACATCGCCTGTACTTTTTATGGTTAAACAAAATAATTGATCGTGATCTCCTTTGTCCAGTTCGTCAAATGGCGTATCACCACCCAGTGCCGATATTAGCGGAATAATGGTATCGTAATTAGCCACTATCAGTACATTCTTGCCAATAAAGTTCAGCTTTATAATTTGCGCGAATTTTTGTACGCTATCAGTATATACTCGGGGTAAAATTTTATCTCGCGTAGCCAATGGTTCCGCGGTTTCTGCCGATATTTTTTTAGGAGTGATGTAAATAACCTGCACACCCTCATGCTTAAGTGTTTTAAATAGGGCAACCGCCCGTTCTTTACCCGTGTCTGATAATGCATCTATTCCTTTAGCCTTCTCCGCATTGTTTACTATCCAAACGTTAGTTTTTTGTGCTAAGGCACTAAAATTGCTAAGGAATAACACAAAAGGGATAAGTATTAGTAGTTTGCTCAAAAAAAGCACTTTTTTTATCATGGATTTAATGATTTAAAGTTTAGCACAAAGTATGGTTATTATACGGGGCTTGTTTTATTACATAAAGCTATCATAATAAAGCATATATACCCTTTATTACAAATATATTTGATACGCATGAAGATTTTAAGAAAAGCATATTTAAAGCGGTGGTGGAAAATAATTATGGCCACATTTATGGGCTTTATAAATGATAACGGGCTTAAACTAAGTGCTTCGCTGGCATATTATACTATATTTTCTATCGCGCCTTTATTAGTACTGGTGCTGGCGCTAATCGGAATATTTTTAAGAGACCCTGCAAACCGGGAGTTATTATATGTACAAGTACAACATTATATGGGGGTTCAAGCGTCCACTCAAATAAAAGATATTATTAAAGGTTATGCTATGCACAGCAAAAGCGGGCCAGCGCTGGTTTCAGGTATTATTGTATTATTGATAGGAGCCAGCAGCATGTTTGTCGAGATACAGGATTCCTTAAATATCATCTGGCGGGTTAAGGCTAAACCTAAAAAAGGATGGTTAAAATTAATACAGAACAGGTTCTTGTCGTTCTCGCTTATCGGTAGCCTTGGTTTTTTGTTAGTTGTATCACTTATTGTAAATATATTGATTTCTGCTTTGAGCAATAGAATACAGTATTTTTTTCCGGGCATACATATTATAATATATGTTGTTAATCTTGCTATTACATTTATAGTAATTACTACGCTTTTTGGTATTATATTTAAAGTACTTCCTGATGTTAAAATTTCATGGAAAGACGTGAGGTCGGGGGCAATATTTACCGCTCTGCTATTTATGTTGGGGCAATATTTAATAGGGCAGTATATTCAATACTTTGCTAATAGCTCCGCTTATGGGGCTGCAGGCTCAATCATAGTAATACTTACATGGATATATTATACCTCGGCTATATTATATATAGGTGCGGAGTTTACACAGGTTTACGCGGAAGCAATGGGAAGTAAAATTGAACCGGCAGAGTATGCCGTAGCCATAAAACAAACAGAAATTGAAATGGAAGTTGCCAAGTTGCCAACTCAACACCCTGATATAAAAGATAATTTGAAAAAGCCGGAATAAACTAATGCTATAAACGGGGTATTAGTTTATTCACAGTCTTGGATGTAACATCATTGTGTTTTAATGGTCTATTTTATGTAGATTTAATCAACCAATTATAACACATGTCGCGTAATCTTCTAAATAAATTAAAGCGGGTGCATTTGTTAATGCCCATGTTTATTTTTGTTTTTTGCTTTTCATCTGCGCATGCCCAATATTTTGATTTGCCCCAAAATCGAAAGCATATAAGAATCCCCTTTCGGCTGGTTCGGAATATGATTGTTATAAAGCTGAATATAAATGATAAAGGACCATTTAATTTTGTTTTAGATACCGGTGTTGGACTGATGATAATTACAGAGCCGAATTTGGTTGACTCGATCAACCTGAAATCAAAAAGAATGGTAAAAATACCCGGATTAGGCGAGGGTGATGATGCAGAGGCGTATATAACCTCAGCGCTTAATGTTCAGATTCCGGGCTTGGTGAGCCATGAGGTAAATGCGGCGATATTAAAAAAAGATCACTTTAACCTTTCCAACTATGCCGGTATGCCCATTGATGGCTTATTAGGATATGAGTTTTTTGACAATCTTGCTATTGGCATTGATTTTAGCGACAGCACGCTTAATATATGCCGCCCGGCGGATTTACACCCATTTAGAAAGGGGAACAAAATTCCTATAACCATTGAAGACCGAAAACCATATATGCATGCTATTATAACATTTCCGAATGAGAAAAAAGTAGATAGCAAATTAATTATTGACATAGGAGCGGGTCATCCGGTATCCATTGAGAACATGGTTAAAAACAATGGTTTGCCAAAGGTATTTATAGCGGCCAATTTAGGGATCGGCTTAAATGGCCCTATTGATGGCTATTTAAGCCGCATAGATGAAATACAAATAGGAAAATATAAAGTTAAGAACGTATTGGCATCATTCCCTGATGACACAAAGAAACAAGTGGAAACCTCGGTACCAAGGGATGGAAACCTTGGTATTGGGATGCTTAAAAAATTTAAAGTGATTTTTGATTATCCGGACAATGCCATGTACTTAAAGCCCGGCCCATTGTATAAAGAACCATTTGAACACGATATGAGCGGAATGGAATACTACTCAGACGGGGATGGTTATAAACATGTTATTATAAGCAGGGTTGAACCAGGGTCGCCAGCAGATGAGGTTGGGTTAGAAAAGGGCGACGAAATTGTAACGATTAACCTGGCGCCTGTTTCAAAAATGAGTTTAGAGGATATTGATACCATTTTTAAATCAAGAGATGGGCGCAGTTTATTGCTTGAAATATATCATGACAATAGGTACGATAATATTATACTTACCTTAAAAAGAAGAATCTAAATTAAAATAGCCCATACCCGGCTAGTTACTTTAACTGGCTTATATTTTCAAAAAACGCGGTCTGCAAGTCCAGCAGCGAACGCACATTTATCTTTTCGCCATACATATCAAAGCATAAAAACTTTGAATGCTGCAAGTCGTTATTCTTGGCGCGCTCAAAAAAATTGAAGGTCTCAAAAAAATAATGATTAGTAGTAATATTGCTCCTTCTATTGGTTTGCGAGGTGTTTAACCTGAAACCAACACTGTCTATCCAGTTATGCACACGGGCGTGCAGGTTTACACTAATGTTATTCATGGGTTAATGTTTTATTTACACTAACGAAAAATACAGCCAAGTGTTTCAACTAATGGTAAATGTATTTCGAACAAATGTTAGAAATTTTGTGGAAAACTTTGCTGGATTTTTAATCTATATTAAAAAATTGTAACTAATTCAATCGTTTCTCGTAGAACAGGTCATTAAGCCATAATTAGAGCTATGAAAAAACTAAAACTTACTTTATCAATCTTATTTGTAATTGCATTCACAATAAGTGCATGTCGTAAAGACAAAACTCCCGGCCCTCAGGGAGATACGGGCTCAACCGGAGCAACCGGGGCTACTGGTCCAGGTGTTGGAGCACAAGGTGTAACAGGAAATACAGGAGCTACAGGTGCAACAGGCGCTACCGGTGCTGGTTCAACGGGTGCTACCGGTTCAACAGGTGCTACCGGTGCAAAAGGTGCTACCGGATCAACTGGTGCTAATGGAAGTAACGGAGCTACCGGCGCTACAGGTGCCAATGGAAGTAACGGAGCTACCGGCGCAACAGGTGCAACAGGAGCTAATGGAAGCAATGGCGCTACAGGTGCAACCGGAGCCAACGGAAGTAACGGAGCTAATGGAAGCAATGGTGCTACAGGTGCAACTGGAGCGGCGGGAGCTAATGGAAGCAATGGTGCTACAGGAGCAACCGGAGCGGCAGGTTCGACGGGAGCAACAGGTTCGGCGGGAGCAGCAGGTGCTACGGGTGCAACAGGCGCAACAGGTGCTAGCGCGTCAAGTTATACGCTATCTAATCAAAATGTATCTACAGTATCCGCTCCATATGTGGTTCCTGCTATAACACAAGATATTGTTGATAATGGTGTAGTATTGGTATACTACAGGCCAATGGGGGGTAGCGCTTGGTCCGTATTACCTTTCACTAACTCATCAGGCCTTTCAATAAGCTTTGATTCATATGGTGTTGGATATGTATTGCTTGAGGCAAATCAAAATATTACCAACAACAGCGCGCAATTTAGGATAGTTATTATACCTGGTACATCACTTAACAGTATACAAATAGCGCATCCTGGTATTGATATTAACAGTTTGCAAAGCGTAACATCATACTTGCATTTAAGTAACTAATATTCAATAATACTTGTTTAAGGGGCAGGATAATATCCTGCCCCTTTTTTGTTGTTATGTGTAACAATGATATGATTATTAATCAATTATAATATTAAAATACAACCTTTGTTGTGTATGGTTGTATTAATACAACTTAATAGATATTATTTAACTTATGAAGCCAGCTTTACTAACTTTATCAATTCTTTTTTTCTTCTTTATCAATGCGCGAGCGCAAAGTACGCGCGAAGTAGGGGGAACAATTATAGATTCTACCAAACAATCAGTTCCCGGGGCAATTGTTAAGGTTATTTCTGATAAAGGGGATAGCTCATTAACGGCAACCGACCCCAATGGGAAGTTTGATTTTCCTGCTGTTGGGGGCACCAAATTTACACTTAGCATCACATCTATTGGCTACCAGGCAATACGCAGGCATTATACTTTTGATGCCGATACTAAACCAGTAGTGCTTGCACCAATCATTTTAAAGGCAGAGACAAATACGCTTGCAACAGTTAATATTGTGGCCACGGAGGCGGTTGTTTTTAAAGAAGATACAACAGAATACAAAGTAAGCGAGTATAAGGTGCGCGATAATGCACCGATTGAAGATGTTATTAAAAAACTACCGGGTGTGGATGTGGATGTGAATGGCAATATTACAACCCAGGGTAAACAAATTACTAAAGTGCGTATTAATGGTAAAGATTTTATGGGGGGCGATGTACAGTCTATCACAAAAAATTTGCCTGCTGATGTTGCCGATAATATTCAGATAATTGATGATTATGGCGATCAGGCCAATTTAACCGGTATTAAAACAGGTGAACCGGATAAAATATTAAATATCACCATCAGGAAAGATAAAAACTACGGTTATACATTACAAGGTACCGCTGGTGATGGAGAAGATGCTTTACCTAAAAGCCAGGGAATACCGGATGACAATCGTTATTTAACCACCTTGAATAGTTTCATTTTCAACGGCGATCAGCAAATAGCATTATTAGGGAGCGTAAACAACACCAATGTTAATACCTTTTCTTTTGGGTCAAGCTCAAGTGGTGGTGGCAGCGGATTCGGTGGTGGCGGCGGTGGCGGTGGTGGTCGTGGCAACGCGGCGAGAGGCTCGCAAAATTCAGGAAGTTTGACTACTACTCAAAACGGTATAACCGATGCTCATTCTCTGGGAGCAAATTTCCGCGATCAATGGGGGAAACACCTTGCGGTATATGGCAGCTATAGTTTTGCCGATAATACTGTTACTACAAACAGTACAAACAATCAGCAGAACCTTTCGCCTGCTAATCCAAGTATAAACAATCAAACAAGTAATGAAACAGACAGAGATGTTAACCATCGGTTTACATGGAACATGGAATACACTCCGGATACTATCAACTATCTGAAAATTACCCCAACATTTTCATATGCAAGTGTAAATACCACCGATAATGAGCTTAATACGCTATTAAGACGGAGGCCATCAACAAATGCTGTGGACTCGGCAGTTTCTAAATACACATCAAATACCAACGCAACATCGTCTGCACCTAGTTATGGCTTAAATATTTTGTATAACCATAAACTTCCGCACAGGCATAATTTTAGCGCATATATTACTTTAAGCTCGTCTGTTAGTAATCAATATCAAAATCCGATAAATGATTATCTTATCGGTGTGCCAATATCTGCGGCAGATCAAGTTATAACTACTTACAGCCGTACAAATTCCGTAGGCGCAACGTTATCCTACATCGCACCTATAGGTAAATATTCATATCTGGAATTAAACTACGCGGTTAATTATGCTGCAACAACAAATAATCAAATAACGGACACCAGCTTAACTATACCACCAAACGCATTGCTTTTACCCGATAGCGCTTTAAGTACCCGGTATAATTTTTCTTTTTTAACTAACCGAATTGGATTAAATTATCGCTTTATACAGAAAAAATATAACTACACATTAGGGCTTGCTGTTCAACCGGCGGAATTAGATGGTAACTCCCTGGTAACAGGTGTACAAACGAACATTAATACTTTTGATGTTATACCTACCGCCCGTTTTGTATATAATTTTTCAAGGAGCCATGCTTTTAGCTTAAATTATAACGGATCAAGCAGCTCGCCAAGTTTTACACAATTACAGCCGGTGGTCAATTTCTCGAATGCGCTGTATCCAGTTGAAGGTAATCCTGATCTTAAACCCCAGTTTACCAACAATTTTTCTATGAGGTACAACTCATTTGATTTTGCTTCAGGGAATATTTTGTTTACCAATTTGGCTTTTCAGCAGATAAGCAATTATATAACTTCTAATACTATTTCTTACCCTGGTACTTTTCCGCGTGAAAAACGGTTTGAAAATACCATTTTAACCAAGTATTTAAATACTCCCGGTGTTGGATACACTAGCGTGTCTGGAAACGTTGTTTACGCAAAACCTTGGGAACAGCGCAAATTTACACTATCGCTTTCTACAGCTGTCACGTATACCTCAACAGCCGGCTATTTAACCGATGTAACCACTGCCGATTCGCTTACACAAAAAAACATCTCTAAAAATTTGCAGGTTACTCCTGGATTGAAATTTAGGGTTGACCTTCCGGAAGTTATTGATGCCCAGTTTTTAACAAACTACGCCATCAATCGTACAAATAATAGTGTTGTAGATTCATTAACAAGCGGTAATACAAATATCCGGACATGGACTATTGGTTTAAACGGAAAAAACTATTTTAATGACTGGACATTTAGTTATGACTACACCAAGACTGTTAACTATGGTTATGCCAGTTCAGTAAATGCAACTAACCCCAATATTTTAAACGTGTACCTTGAACGCAGGTTCCTGAAAAACAACGCCGCTACTATACGTTTATCAGTATTTGATTTGTTTAACCAAAACACAGGTTTTACCAGTTCTCAAACAGCAAGTTCCATTACCGAAACCCGTGTAAACAGGCTTGCTCGTTATTATCTTGGAACATTCACTTTACGCTTGCAGAAATTTGCAGGCAAAGCCCCAAATCAAGAACCCAACATGCATAATTTCAGGCATAATGGTAATGGCCCGGGCGGCGGCGGCGGCCCTGGTGGTGGTGGCCCAGGTGGCGGCGGACCCGGCGGAGGCCCTGGCTTTTAATATTCCTATAACAAAAGAGGCTCAACTAATTTAGTTGAGCCTCTTTTGTTATAGCTGGTATGTTTATCTCTATTTTACCATTACATTACCAATAACTCGGTCAAGCTCTTCAAGGTCAAATGGTTTTGCCAGGTAACCATCAGCGCCGGCATGCTCGGCTAGTAACTGTATATCGCTATTAGCCGAAAAGTAGATTACAGGTATGTGTTGCAATGATTCTTCTTTCTTTAATGTTTGTGTAGCAATAATACCTCCCTCGTCTGGTATCCAGTTATCCATCAAAATAACATCGGGTTTTATCTCGCTAATGCGCTCAACAATATTATTGCAGTTTGTGTAGGTGTACACTTCCCATCCTTGCTCTTCCAAAATATAAACGCAAATGGAAAGGATGTCCTCATCATCATCAAAAATGACGATTTTTTTAGCAGATTTGTTCATTTTACACAACTAGTATGTGAATCTATAGATAACTTTCCTGGTAAACAACTTTTCTTAGGAAACCATATAAATAACCAATAATATAACGCCCTTGTTTTACGCAAATTATGCATTTACAGCAAAGCGAAGTATTCCCTGCGACTTTTAAGCCTGTCTAGCAAAAATATTACAAGCCAACTTGCTATTGCTAACAGCTTCTGTAGCCTATCAAGACAAAGTATTATTATCCGGCTGTATCTCCCCAATATCAACAATAACCTATCCGGTGTGAAGCTGTGTAGCGTTATTCTGTGAAATTTTTAATTTGCTGCAACTGCTTTTTTGCGATTGGCCTTCATATAAAATACCAAGCCGGCAAAGGCAATAATCAGTACCGCCGGAATAATCAAGGTAACATGCAATACATCAAAACCAGCCAGGCTTTGTGCATGTGCAAGCTCGTTGGCCATTGGTGTGCCCGTAGCTGCCTTTTGATAGTTATCTAATACTGCGCCTGTTGTTAAATGTTGTACCGTGTGCCTGTCATAAAAGCCACCCATAAAAATGGTGTAAAATGAAACGGCCAGCATGCCGCCACCGCCCAATAGGTTTATACCCAATGCGCCCGATTGCGGAATATTCTCAGCTACAAAACCTATCATGCATGGCCAAAAGAAGGCTACACCCAGGCCAAATACTACTGCTGCAAAAAATATTGACTCGCCGTGTAGGTTTATCAGCAAGTAAATGCCCAATGCCGATAATATGGTTGATATAAGCAAAACACCCTGAGGGGCTAACTTATGTACTATCGGCCCTGCAAATGCCCGGCATATTACCTGTATGGTAGCTACAAAGGTGAGTATTAAAAGTGCGTTGTCGGTAACCGTTTTGAATAGTACTCCTGTCCATTGGTTGGTAAACAACTCGGTAATAGCGGTGCCAAACATGCAAACCAACATGAAAAGATACAGTGGTGTAAGCACCCCTTTATACATATCGGCAGTGGTAAAGCCTGCGGAAACTCGCTCCGTAACAGGGAAATCTAATTTTGAGAATAGGTAGCCATAAATAGCTGTAGGTATCAGCATTACACCAACTTGTACCTGCCAGTTTAAACCAATATGGCTTAGCAACAGTACCAGTAACGATCCTAAAACGATGCCGCCCGGAAACCAAAGGTGAAAGTAATTAAGCCGTGTGGTTTTATTTTGAGGGTATAAAGCTGTTACCAGTGGGTTACATGCGGCTTCAACCGTTCCGTTGGCAATCCCGATTAACAATGTAGAGAAAAAGAGTGTCCAATATCCTTGCGCAAAAATGGTAAGCACTATACCTAACAGGTGAAATACAAACGCCATTACCAGCAATCGTTTCATACCAATCAGGTCAACAATAAAACCTCCAATTACTACAGCCAGTGGAAAGCCCCAAAACGCGGTAGCGGTAATGGTTGATAACTCGCCGGCGTTCAAATAAAATTGCGTGCCCAGCTGCCCCATAATACCGGCTCTGATGCCGAATGATAGGGAGGTTACTAATAACGACAAACAACTAGCGACAAATAGTTTACTTGTTTTAATGTTTTGCATAACAGATTTTATTTCTGGCTGATTTATAATTGGCTATAAATTGTGATGCAATATAAATATTGTTAGCTCATTCAATGCTATACATCAGCATTTTTACCGGAGGTGCAGAATTGTCGGTATTGCATGCTTTATTTAATCCTTTAATTATTAGTGAAGACTGGACTGGAGGCAATCGATTTTAAAAAATAACTATGGTGGCGGTTTTAGGCTAAAGCCATACTACTTTCTTTATAAGCCCGCACATAAATGTGACGGCAATGATAAATTTGCTTTATTATCATTGCCGTTGGCTAAAGCCAACGGGCTAAGGATGTATAATCAGAGGCTGGCTTTAGCCCAACGCTCTCCCTATATTTCGATACTAAGTTCGTTTTTGCAGCTAACGCGACATATGGCTTTTTATTAATGAAACTTTTGCATTAAGTGTTCATTAATCTCTGGCACAGAAGATACTTAAAGAAGTGCGGTAAACATCCGTTTAGGCAAAAACTAAGCAGGAATATGTTCCGAAGCTGCAGCAGGTAACTCAATAATTTGGGTTCGTTTTGTTTTTAATCGGGCCCTGCGTAAAAATATAAAATGTACTATGCCAATTATCAAAGCAATAATACCTTCGCCTAACATGGTGTTTTTTGTGCCAATTATTTTAGATACATAACCAATTATCAAACCGCCCAATGGCTGCATTCCGAAAAAGGCCATAGCATAAAAGCTGATCACCCTGCCCCGCATTTTTACGTCGGCTGTGGTTTGCAGTAAGGTGTTGCTGATAGTAATTTGTGACATCATGCCAAAGCCCGCCAGCGCCGAGAATAGCAACGCGAGTACGTAATGATTCTCGTGTGAGAATAAAACCAGCCCCGCGCCAAATACCAGTGTATTTATAGCGAGTATTTTTTTAAGATCATGCCCCGGCCTTATCGATGCTAAAAATATAGCACCCGAAAAGGCACCAAGCCCTATAAAGCTGTCAATTATACCAAAGGTTGATGCTGTGCCATGAAATACATCCCTTGCATAAAAAGGGATAAGCGTGCTGTATGGCAACACAAATAAGCTGATGAACATCAGCATAATAATTACAAATAATATTTCCGGTGTGCGCCTGATATAGCTGTAACCTTCTTTAAGTTCACCAAACACATTTTTTGTATGCGGTTTGCTTACATATTTTGGCAGCCTCATCATTAATAAAGAGGTTATTACAGCCACAAAGCTTAAGGCATTTAATAAGAAACAAGCACCATCGCCAACCTTTTCCAAAATTATACCCGCAATGCCGGGCCCGATCAGTCTGGAAAGATTTACCATGGAGGAATTTAACGCCAGTGCATTTGGTAAATCGTCTTTATCATCAATCATTTCATAAACCAATGATTGCCTGGCCGGCACATCAAAAGCATTGATAACCCCTAAAAACACACTCAACGTAAGTATTTCCCATACTTCGTAGTGCTTCAATAATATCAAAACCGCCAATAAAACCGCCTGTACTAATGATAGTATTTGTGTGGTAAGCAAAACCTTGTAGCGGTTATACCTGTCGGATACCACACCACCATACAGTGAAAATAAAAACGAAGGGAACTGGCTCGCAAAAAGTGTAACCCCTAACATCAGGGTAGAGTGGGTGAGCGTATAAATAACCCAGCTCACCGCCGTTTTCTGCATCCATGTACCTATTAATGATACGGATTGCCCGCTAAAATACAACCTGTAGTTCCTGCTTTTAAATGCCCTGAATGTACTTATGTTCATCTATCACCCTCTAAAATTATCAAATCTGTTATTTACTCAAAATCAACCAGCTTGGTTAATGGCCCCAGTGCTTTTTTAATGAGCTCTCTTTCTTCTTCAGTACAAGTTTCACGTAATGCCTCGTTCAGCCACTCATCCCTTTCACTAAGCACCTGCAAAATTATCGCCTTACCTTTTTCGGTTAAGGATATGATCACCTTGCGTTTGTCAGTTTCCGAAGAGGTGCGTGTAATAAATCCCTTCTCCAAAAAGCTACTCAATATTTGCGACATGGATTGATTGGTTATTTTCTCCATAGCGGCAAGTTCGCTGGGTAACATGCCATTTTCGCTGGATAGTAGCAACGACAGTGTAGAGCGCTCGGTAAGTGAGAGCTGTTCCCCGGTAATCGATTTTTTACGCAATTTTTTTACCAGCCGTGTTACAACTGTACGCAGGTCTGAAGCAAACTGAAGATCTTTCGCACTCATTTTGATAAATTAAACTAATAAGTTTACCTTACAAATATACAATGATTTTGCCAGCCACACAATAATCACATATCATCTTAATGTTATATAAATTCAAAATGTTTTTAAGGGTAAATATTATTTCTTTATCTTGAACACCCCGATATATCGCTAACAGGCGTTAATTAAATATCAGGAAACAAATGCTGCCAAATGAACGCTACCGAAAACTACGAGCTTTTAATCAGCAAGATCAATACCTTCATCCGTAAGTATTATTTAAATAATCTTTTACGGGGGGTGATATTTTTAGGCGCTGGCTTATTTTCGGCATATGTTGTTATCACCCTAAGCGAATACTTTGGCAATTTCAATACAGCCTTTCGCACCATTCTTTTTTACGCTTTTATCCTGCTGAATTTAGGGCTTATTGTTTGGCTGGTAATCCCTTCTCTTTTTGCCTGGCTCAAGTTGAGTAAGAACCTTACACACGATGAAGCTGCGGAAATAATAGGCAAGCATTTTAGCAGTGTTAATGATAAATTGCTCAATACACTCCAATTAAAAAAGCAGGCTATCGACGATGAAAAACACCGTGCCCTCATCGAAGCCAGTATCGACCAAAAAATAGAACAGCTAAAACCCGTCAGCTTCCCTTCGGCCATCAACATCCGCGAAAACAACAGGTATTTAAAATGGATCATTACGCCGGTTGCCATCATTTGTGTGATCGCGCTTGCTGCCCCATCAATCCTAACGGAAAGCACTAAAAGGCTCATCAGGCATAACGAATATTTTGCACCCGTATCGCCATTTCAGTTCGTGGTTCAAAATCAATCCTTATCGGCTGTACAAGGGCAGGATTTTAAGCTTGACCTAAAATTAACCGGCGACAAATTCCCTGCCGATGTTTATATAGAAACAGCCGGTAATACATTTAAACTGGATAAAGAGAATATTTCCAACTTCCATTATGTATTCTCTAACCTTCAACAAAACCAGATTTTCAGGTTAACGGCAAATGGGGTTACATCCGCGCTGTATCAAATAAAAGTTAACCTGCGCCCATCGTTATTGCATTTTGATGTGGAACTGAATTATCCCGCCTATCTCCACAAAAAAAATGAAATAATAGCCAATGCCGGCGATTTAACTATTCCGGCAGGAACAACGGTTAACTGGGCCTTTCATACACAAAATGCTACCGGCTTATATTTTTCTTTGGGCGATAAAACACAATTGCTTAGTCCTGCTTCGACTGATGTATTTGACCATCATGAAAGAATAATCAAAAATACCGCGTATAAAATTAACCCGTTAAACACACTGGTAAAAAACAGCGATTCGGCAAGCTACCGCATTACCGTTATTGCCGATGAACCGCCAACTATCAATGTGGAAGAAAAACCGGATTCAGTAAGCACCAAAGCCATTTATTTTAATGGTAAGATACAGGACGATCACGGGTTTTCATCATTAGTGTTTTATTATAAAATAGGTACAGATAAAAACGCGCATGTATTTTCAAAGGCGATAAAGGCTGATCTGAACCAAACCCAGTCTGATTTTTTCTACTACTGGAATTTAAAGGAGATAGGTATTAAACCCGGTGAACAGGTAACCTATTACTTTGAAGTAGCCGATAACGATGCAGTAAACGGCCCTAAGAAAGTGCGCTCGGCTGAACATACCTTAAATATGCCGGATGCTACCGAGATCAACAAGCAGTTAAACACGGGTACCGAGGCGGTAAAGCAAAAAATGCAGTCGGCAATTAAACTGGCCGGGCAGGTTGAGCGCGAATCGCAAAAATTAAATGAGCTATTACTGAATAAAAACAACCTCTCTTTTGATGAAAAAAAACAGATAGCCGATCTGATGCAAAAGAAAAAAGATCTGGACGACCTGGTGAAGCAAATACAGGACGAAAACCACAAAAACGAATTTAACCGCCAGGAAAATCTGCAGCAGGATCCCTCCATAACCGAAAAGCAAAAGGAAATGGAAAAATTATTCAATAACGTGCTTGATCCAAAAACGCAGCAACTGCTTCAAAATCTGCAACAACTGTTGCAGCAAGATCAGAAAGACGCTACCCGGGAAGATCTCTCAAAAATGCAGTCAGATAACAAATCGCTCAAAAAAGAGTTAGATAGGATGTTGGAGCTTTACAAAAGGCTCGCTTTCGACCAAAAACTGGATCAAAACATTAAACAGTTGAACCAATTGGCGCAACAACAACAAAAATTAGCTGATCAAACAAAACAGTCAACCGCTACCCCCCAGGCGGCACAGCAACAACAGCAAAAATTGAATGATGATTTTCAGGAAGTGAAAAAATCATTGGATGAGCTGAATAAGGAAAACGAGCAAAACGACCGGAAAAAGGATTTTGAAAATCCGGAGAAAGAGGAAAAAAGTATAGATCAGCAAATGCAGCAAAGTAGTGATGATTTGAAAAAGAATGCCGGCCCCAAAGCGTCGCAATCGCAGCAGCAGGCAGCTAAGCAAATGCAGCAATTGGCCGATAAAATGAAGCAGCAGGATCAGGAAGGGGAAGATAGCCAGAACACAATTGACATTCAGCAATTGCGCCAGTTGTTGAAAAACCTCGTTAATAGTTCTTTTGAGCAGGAATCGGTAATGCAAACGTTAAAAACAACAAGCACTACCGACCCTAATTATATTACCCTGGCCCAAAAACAAAAAGATATTAAAGACAATTTAAAAACAGCCGAGGATAGCCTGTATGCGATAAGTCGCCGCGTGCCGCAGATACAATCTACAGTTAATAAACAAATTACCAGTATAAATGATCATATTGACCAGGCATTGCAAAATTTAGGCGACAGGCAAATAGCCGAAGCGGGAAGCAACCAACAATATTCAATGACGGCTATGAATAATTTGGCACTAATGTTGAGTGAAGCGCTCGAACAATTGCAAAAAGCTAAAAATGGTTCGGGCAAAGGCAAGTCAAAACAGCAAACGCTGGGCGAATTGGCCAAAATGCAACAGCAGCTTAACCAAAATATGCAAAAAGCTCGTGAGCAAATGCAAAAAGAGGGCAAACAGGGGCAATCCGGTCAAAAACAAGGCCAGGGCAGCTCAATGAGCGAACAATTGGCTCGTATGGCGCGCGAACAGCAAATGATACGTGAAACATTGCAGCAAATTAACCAGGAAGATAACAAAGACGGAACCAAAGGTTTGGGGAATCTTGATAAAATTTCGCAACAAATGGAACAAAACGAGCGGGATCTCGTAAACAAGCATATTACCGATGAGGCATTAAAAAGACAGGAGCAGATCCAAACGCGTTTATTAGAAGCTGAAAAGGCTGAACAGCAGCGTGATCAGGATCAGAAAAGAGAAAGTAATACGGGTAAGGATATGCCTCCCGGATATATTAAAGCATTGCAGGATTATCAGCAGGTCAAGGCTAAACAAACAGAGCAGATCAAAACAGAATCCCCGGCGCTTAACTTATATTACAAACAAAAAATCAATATTTACTTTGATCAAATCAATGCCAAATAGTATGGAAGAGGCAAACGTTCAGGCAGCAAAACTATATACGTTACAACTACCTTCAAAAGAGGAAAGTATAACACAATTAGAGTTATTGATAGAAAACTTATCTGATGCCTACAATGTCAGTGAAGATACCTTTGCCAATATGATGACTTGCTTAAACGAAGCGTTAATAAACGCGATTAAGCACGGTAATAAAATGGACCCCGCTAAGAAAGTTATTGTAAATGCCGAAGTTGATGGCAAGCGTATTATTTGGACGGTAACCGATGAGGGACCTGGTTTCGACTACGTACACCTTGCGGATCCAACTGCGCCCGAAAACCTGGAAAGCCTTACAGGCCGTGGTGTATTTATTATGAAACATCTTGCTGATCAGTGTATATTTAACACATCAGGTAACGAAGTTGAACTGCATTTTAAAATATAATGCCTGCGATTAGTTTTTTTGAGGAGAACATCAGCTTCACGCTAAAAGATAAAGCCAAAGTAAGGCAATGGGTAACTGATACCATTATTGCCGAAGGCTTTAAATTAAAGGAGCTTAATTATATTTTTTGTTCCGACGCTTACTTGCTGGAAATCAACAGGCAGTACCTCGATCATGATACTTATACCGATATTGTAACCTTCGACAACTCCGAAGAAGAAGGCAAAATTGTAAGCGATATTTTTATTTCGATAGATCGCATCCGCGAAAACGCAGCAAAGTTTAATGTTACCGAAACCACCGAACTGCACCGCGTAATAATTCATGGCGCATTGCATTTGTTAGGCTACAAGGATAAAGCACCTGCCGACAAGCAAAAAATGACACAAAAAGAGGATTTCTATTTAAATAAGCGAATTTTTATTAGCTAATTTTATCACATAAATCTCTCAAAAACGCATTTTATCATGAAAACATTAGCATTCATATTCGCCTTTATGTTTATTAGCAGCAGCAGCGAATTGTACACCTTCAAATTAAAAGATATTGACGGACAAAACTTTTCTTTAGCCCAGTATAAAGGCAAAAAGATTTTGATCGTTAATACAGCCTCAAAATGTGGTTATACCCCACAATACGCTGAATTACAGAAGCTAGCCGATACTTATAAAGACAAAGTTGTGGTTGTAGGTTTCCCTGCAAATAACTTTGCGCAACAAGATCCCGGTACAAATTCCGAGATCAAAACTTTTTGCCAAAAACGTTTTGGTGTAACTTTCCCGCTAAGCGAAAAGGTAAGTGTTAAAGGTGACGATATCGCCCCGCTATTTAAATATTTAACCGAAGCTCCAAACCCCGATTTCACAGGCGAAATAAAATGGAACTTCGAAAAATTTCTGATTGACGAGAACGGCAAATTAATCCACCGTTTCCGCTCACCAGTGACCCCAATGTCTCCTGAGCTTACAAAATATTTATAAGCACAAAATATTAGGCTATTATAGCCAATAAAAAGCGATGAGCATTACTACTCATCGCTTTTTTATTGGCTTATTTTCAGGTAGAAATGATAACAATTGTTTTCCTTTGATTGTTGATAATGATATAAAATATAAACCCATGAAAGCAGCAGTATATATCCCAGGCCATACACCTAAATATTTAGATTTTGCAGATCCTATCCCACAAAACGAAAATCAAGTAGTAATCACAGTTAAAGCGGCTGCGGTTAAAAATCTGGATAAAGGTATCGTTAGTGGTCATCACTATTCTAGTGGCGACAGTACAGAACCTAAAGTAGCAGGTGTGGATGGGGTAGGAGTATTGGCTGATGGTACTCGGGTTTATGGTTTTGGAGTATCAGGCATGATAGCTGAAAAGGCGTTAATTGATAAAAACAGAATAGTTAAACTCCCTGATGGAATAGATGATATAACCGCAGCTGCATTACCAAATGCTGTGATGGGGGCAGGAGCCGCGCTTCATTTCAGAGCTAATGTTAAAACGGGCGATGTGGTGCTGATTAATGGCGCTACCGGCGTTACCGGGTTAGTCGCGGTACAAATAGCCAAACATTATGGCGCGAAAAAAGTGATTGTTACCGGTAGAAATGCAGATGCTTTAACCCATCTGCTTACCGTAGGGGCAGATGAAACAATCTCACTTAAGCAGGAGGACGAACAGATTATAAATAAGATTAAAGAAATTCATAAAACCACGCCGATTGATTCGGTAATTGATTATGTGTGGGGACATCCTGCAGAATTAGTTCTTGCCGCATTAGGTGGAAGTGGTGGTACAACCCACAAAGTGAAATACGTTACCGTAGGTGGTATGGCAGGGGATAAAATCCAATTATCATCAGGCACATTAAGAAGCTCTGATATTGAAATTTCAGGTTCCGGGCTTGGTAGTTTGGATGCGGATGCAATGAATAAACTCTTCACCGAATTGCTGCCCGAGATGCTGCAACTAGCAGCGGATGGAAAACTGAAGATTGACACAGAAACGGCCAACCTAAGCGATATTGAAGCCGTGTGGCACAAAGAAATACCCGGCGGTAAACGCTTGGTGATCGTAATTTAAAATATCATCTAATAAAAAGCTGTCTAAAAACGGATCGTCATTGCCACGCTTCGCTCGCAATGACGGTAGTTTTATAATTTTTGACAGCTTCTAAGAAATAAGAAAGCCATGCAGAAACTCTACATGGCTTTCTTATTATAATCAAACGGCATTTACATCGTTTGCGGCATTTGCTTCATGGTTTCGTTCAGGTCTAATTCTAAACCTTTAGCTATGGCCATTCCAAGGCCCATATCAGCTCTGAACCAGTGGCATAGTTGCCTGTTAACAATAATTTCGCGTTTTGGTCCGTCAATGCCTTTCATTGAGCCGGTGATATTGGCAATCAAATCATGTTTTTGGTCTTCGGGCATTAAACGGTATAGGTCACCTGGTTGTGTATAATGGTCGTTTTCTCCTTCTGCGTTGCGATCATACCAATCGGCTTTAGCATTACCTAAATCCCATGCCGGTTCTTTATAAGCGTGATCAGCCTCTATATCATCAAAGCTATTAGGGAAATAGTTTGGTTTGCTACCGTGGTTGCCGTCAACCCTCATTTGGCCGTCGCGCTGGTAGTTATTAACCTCGAAAGGACAACGGTTTACCGGTATCTGCTCATAGTTGCCACCTAAACGATACCGGTGTGCATCGGGGTATGATAAAATACGGCCTTGTAGCATTTTATCAGGCGAATAACCAACACCATCAACTACGTGTGCAGGTGCAAAGGCCGCTTGCTCGACGTGGGCAAAGTAATTGTCAGGGTTTTCGTTTAACTCTAATGTGCCCACATCAATCAGCGGATAATCACCATGCGGCCAAACCTTAGTTAAATCAAATGGATTGATATGGTAAGTTTTAGCATCAGCTTCAGGCATTACCTGTATTTTCAGGCTCCATTTAGGGAAATCGCCGTTATCGATAGATGTTAACAGATCATGCTGTGCGAAATCAGGTGCTTTACCCCGCATTTCTGCAGCTTCTGCATCGGTGAAGTTTTTAATGCCCTGTTGTGTTTTAAAATGGAATTTCACCCAAAATCTTTCATTATGCGCATTGATCATCGAGAAAGTATGGCTTCCGAAACCATCCATGTGACGATAGCCGTATGGCGTTCCTCTGTCCGACATCAGGATAGTTACCTGGTGTAAGCTTTCCGGGTTTAACGACCAGAAATCCCACATCATGGTAGCACTTTTACTGTTAGTATAAGGATCACGCTTTTGGGTATGGATAAAGTCACCGAATTTTTTAGGATCTTTTATAAAAAATACCGGGGTGTTGTTACCAACCAAATCCCAGTTTCCCTCTTCTGTATAAAACTTAACCGCGAAACCACGTGGGTCGCGTTCTGTATCTGCGGAGCCTTTTTCACCACCTACAGTTGAAAAGCGAAGGAAAACTTTTGTTTCTTTACCGATGAAGTTAAATAGCTTAGCCCTCGTATATTTTGATATGTCGTGTGTTACTGTAAAAGTACCATATGCACCCGATCCTTTGGCGTGTACTACCCTTTCAGGTATACGTTCACGGTTAAAGTGAGCCATTTTTTCGTGTAAAATAAAATCCTGTAACAGAATTGGTCCGCGTGGGCCGACCGTCATGGAATTTTCATTCTCTGCATACGGTATACCTGATGCCGTAGTTAGTTTTTTCTTGTTGTTCTCCATAAATGTTTCGGTATTTGTATAAACAAACTTCACCATAATAGTTCAATAGAAAAAATCAATAATTGCTATCTTTGTATAGATTTTATCTATATATGACCATTGTCCAACTTGAATATATTGTAGCTGTTGATACTTACCGGAGTTTTGTAATGGCAGCCGAGAAATGTTTTGTTACACAACCCACCTTGAGCATGCAGGTGCAGAAGCTGGAAGACACACTTGGCGTAAAGCTTTTTGACCGCAGTAAGCAACCGATATCGCCTACAGAGATAGGTATTGATATTATAGCGCAAGCACGTACGCTACTTGCTGAAAGCGAAAAGATCAAGGAAATTATCACGGACAGACAGAAAGAGTTATCAGGTGAGTTAAAGGTGGCCATCATTCCAACAGTATCGCCATACATCTTGCCTAAAATATTGCGCGGCTTCGTCGAAAAATATCCCCAGGTAAAACTGATCGTTTGGGAGCAAACTACTGAGCAGATCATCCTGCAACTAAAAAATGGCACGATTGATTGCGGTATCCTATCGACCCCATTGCATGAGGGCAATTTGAAAGAGATCCCTGTTTTTTATGAAAACTTTGTGGCTTATGTATCTAAAAACAGTAAGCTATCAAAAAAGAAAAACATATGCCCCGAAGATATTGATATGGAGGAGATATGGGTACTAAACGAAGGCCACTGCATGCGCGAGCAGGTATTAAATATTTGTCAGCGACGTAAAGCCACCAAAGGATTTCAGCATTTTGAATATAATACAGGAAGCGTTGAAACATTAAAGCGGATGGTTGATCAAAATAACGGCGCCACCATACTCCCGGAATTGGCTTTATCTGATCTTAATGACAACCAATTAGATAAGGTCCGCTACTTCCGTTCACCCGAGCCGGCACGAGAAGTAAGCATTGTTGTGCAGAACAACTTTTTAAAAAGAAGAATGATTGATGCCCTTAGAAATGAGATATTAGAACTAGTACCCAAACGAATGCGTACTAAAAAGAAAAAAGAAGTTATTGATATATAGACAATTACAGCCTTATTTATAATAATTCTAAGCAATTAGATTTCTGTGCATATATTTGCGCAATTTTTAATTAGTCTTAATAAGATATGTATATCAAACTTCCTTACAAAACAGTATGTTCTATACTGTTATTCGCAATAGCTATTTTCAACTATAATTGGTCATCGGCACAAACAAACAAAGGTACTATTACAGGATCTGTAACTACCGGTAACAATAAACCTGCAGATAATGTATCAGTAGCTATAAAAGGCACAGCTTACGGTACCAAAACAAACGAAGAAGGAAAATTTAAGCTAAAGATACATGCCGGATCTTATACCTTGGTCTTCACCCACGTTGGCGCAAAATCGCAGGAACTGCCAGTTACGGTAAAGGCAGACGAGCTTACACAAATACCCGAAGTAACGATAAGCATTACAGGCAGTACCTTACAGCAGGTTACTATTAATGGCAATAAAACTAATAAGTTCAGCACGAAGAGAAGCACCGACGTTGCCAAAATACCTTTGGATAATCTGGAGAACTCGCAAGTGTATTCTACAATAAGCAAGGATCTGATAACCGATCAGCTTGATTTTTCTGAAGATGATGCGCTTAAAAATGCGCCTGGCTTACAACAAATGTGGAATGCGACCGGCCGCGGTGGTGATGGTGGAAGTTATTATAATTCAAGAGGATTTATTTTACAGAGTCAGTTAAGAAACGGGTTAGCAGGTAATATTACAAATACTGTAGACGCTGCTAATATTGAAAGTATTGAAGTACTAAAGGGCCCATCAGCTACTTTATTCGGTAGTGCATTCACCTCTTATGGAGGTTTAATAAATCGTATTACCAAAAAACCTTACGATACTGTGGGTGGTGCGGTAACTTACAGCGCCGGTAATTATCATCTTAACCGTGTGAGTGCCGATGTAAATACACCGCTTGATGCACAAAAGAACTTATTGTTTCGTGTAAATACAGCGTTTGATTATCAGGGAAGTTTTCTTGAAAATGGTTACAATCGCAATTTTGTTGTCGATCCAAGTTTGTTGTACAAAGTTAATAGCAGGCTATCCATATCTCTTGATGCTGAAATTTCATCGGGCTCAAACACAGCCAATACTATTTATTTCTTTCCATATGGTGCAACCATGGCCAGTTTGGGCATAAATAACGCTAAACAATTAGATGCCAACTATAGAAGTACCTACTCAGATGGGTCCCTATCACAACATTCACGGAATGACAACTATTATGCAGAGGTAAACTACAAAATATCAGATAATTGGACCTCAAAAACCAACTTCTCTTCAACCAATAGTTTTTCTAACGGATATGATCCTTATTTCTACGTAATTAAAAAAGATTCTGTATCCCGTAACGATCAATCAACTAAAAACAGTAAAGACGGTTTTATAGAAGTACAAGAAAACATTAATGGCGATTTTAAGATTGGAGGTTTAAGAAACCGTTTTGTAGGCGGATTGGACTATGTTAGGCAAAACTCAAATCAATACTTCTTCGGTAGCTCATTTGATGAGGTTTCAACCCAACAATCAGCCGCCAGTTATGATAATTTTAACAGCGGTAGTCTTGGTGCTATTTATGCTAACGGAGCCCCGGGTTTTACCTACCCAATCATATTTAAATCAAATACATACAGCTCTTATGTAGCTGATGTTTTAAATATAACCGATAGGTTAATAGCATCCGCTGCTATCCGTTTCGATCATTTTAATAACGAGGGAAGCTATAGCCCGACTACCCAATTAACCACCGGCGCATATAATCAGAATGCATTTTCACCCAAATTTGGCTTGGTATATCAGTTAGTTAAAAATCAGGTATCGCTATTCTCTAATTATCAAAATGGTTTTACAAATGAGCAGGGTGTAGATTACGCAGGTAAGCCATTCAAACCAGAGCAAGCAAACCAAATTGAAGGTGGTGTTAAATTCGATTTATTTAATGGCAGATTAAGCAGCACCTTAAGCTACTACGATATTAAAGTAAACGATATTATCCGCCCTTATGATGCATTGCATTCTATCCAAAATGGTAGCCAAACCAGCAAAGGTTTTGAGGCTGAGATTATAGCGAATCCATTTAATGGGTTTAACATAGTAAGTGGCTTTGCTTACAACGCATCAAAATACGTAAATACTACTGCTGATGTAGATGGCCTGCGCCCTGGCACAGCGGCATCACCATACTCGGCTAACTTGTGGTTAAGCTACCGCTTGCCTGCCACCGTGCTTAAAGGCTTGGGCTTGGGTTTTGGCGGTAATTATGCAAGCGATAATGAAGTTGTGAATAGCCACACGCTTGGTACATTCACATTGCCGCAATACGTTGTATTTAATGCGTCTGCATTTTACGATTTCACCAAATTTAGGGTAGCCGTTAAAATGAATAACATTGGCGACGAAAAATATTGGATAGGTTATTCAACCTTTAATCCGCAACAATTACGCAGCGTTGTAGGTAGTGTAACGTACAGGTTCTAAACATGTCTTTTAAAAAAGTCATACTCTTTGTTCATCGCTGGCTCGGTTTTATAACCGGGCTGGTGGTGTTTATAGTGAGTATTACCGGCTGTATCTTTTGTTTTCAGGATGAGATACAGGATGCCGTGCATTCCTGGCGCAAGGTTGTTCCGGTGGAGCGGCCGTATCTTGAACCATCGGCCTTAAAAAGCATCGCGCTGAGTAAATATCCTGGTGCTACGGCCAATTACATGTATTATTTTGGTGTCGACAGGCCTGCTTCGGTTATAGCAAATGTCCCTCAAAAGGGATATACCTACATCTACCTTAATCCCTACACCGGGCAGGTTTTACATTCCGAAGGCTTGAAGGATAATTTTTTTACGGTGATAGAGGATATACACCTTTACCTATTGCTGCCCGACAATGTTGGTAGCTTGGTGGTTGGCATATCTGTTATCCTGTTTGTATTAATCATGATAACGGGTATCGTATTGTGGTGGCCAAAGCGCAAGAGTGATCGCAAGCGCAGTTTCACCATCAAATGGAATGGCCGCTGGCGCCGGGTGAATTACGACTTGCATAATGTGCTTGGCTTTTATGCCACCTCCATTGTGATTATTTTAGCTATTACAGGCTTAGGGGTTGATTTTGATTGGATGGATAAGGGGATTTATAAAGTGGCCAATCTGGGGCAAACCTATGCCAATGAAACGCGTACTTTTAAATCCGATTCATTATTCAAATCCGCTATAAAAGACAAGCCGGTTGTAGATCGGATATTCTTGACTGCGGAAAAACAATCGCCGCAGGCACAAATGTTTTTGATTGGCGAGGATAATTCATCATGTGGCGTAATAAATATTACAGCGTATAACCAAAGCCTGCATTTTGGGAACAGCGATTTTTTTGTGTTTGATAAATACAGCGGTAAACGGATGCAATATCTGCCTAACTCAAAAAAAAGCCCGGGTATGAAACTAAACGACCTGAATTACGACATACATGTAGGCCAGGCTTTAGGTTTGTTTGGGAAGATAATTGCCTTTTTAGCCAGTCTGATTTGCGCGAGTTTACCCATAACTGGTTTTATAATCTGGTTGGGTAAAAGGAAGAAACCCAAACCTGCCAAGGCCGTTGCCCACCGAAGGTTACACAAGCAATTGCAACATAATAAATAAGTATAAAAACAAAAAACCAGTATACGGCAACGCCATATACTGGTTTTATATCGTAAGCGCTTGGTAGAGGTATTATGCCTCTTCGCGACCTTTAACTAATACATTAAGGAATAAACCGGCTGAAAGTAAGCCTAAAACGCCGCCTACTAAAGCCCATATCATTCCTACGTCTAATATAGCACCGGTAAAAACACCTGTAACCAGGCCTAACAGGTAATATACAAAGTCGTAGCTTTTTTCTTCTTCTTGCTGATGTTTCATAATCTTGTTATTGCAGACCGCAAAAGTATATGATTAAATGATGTATAACAATATGTGTATCAAAAAAATTATATAATTAATAAAAATAAGACGCAGACATTACAATGTTGGCATCTTACTTTTTAGGGTTACTTAATAAATTAACAAATAATCGGTAAGCTCCGGGTATCCCTGCAGGCAACTGCCTGAAGAACGCCAATGATGTATATACGAACCTTCCCTGACCATAGTTTGTTACAATTAAAGAGCCGTTATTAGGCTTTTCACCCGGATCATTCATTTGTAGCGGGGTTTGGTATTTAGGATCGATGTCGCTCACAAAATATAAACCACGTTCCTGAATCCAGCCATCAAAATCGGCATCATTAATTTTATTCGGATAGTTAAGCACCGGGTTAGCGGGATCTAAAATAGTAACCTTTGCCGTTTCATCGGTTACACGCTGATTAACCGGGCGAAATGGATATGGCCCGATTTGCGGAACAAGTACCCCCGCATTATTATTGTATTGTACAACCAGGTTGCCGCCATTTTTTACATACCCCAGCAATTTAGGCTGCTCAAAGGGTAAACGCTCATCTACATTAAAGGCACGTACACCTGTTACGATAGCATCATAAACTGATAGGTCGCTGTTCATGATCTCGTTCTCAGTAAGAATATGTACATCATACCCAACCTGCCTTAAAGCATCAGGCACCAAATCGGCAGCGCCAACTATATAGCCGATTTTTTTACCGGCAGTTTTTAAATCAATGTTGATGAGGTTTGCCTGTGCAGATGGAAAATAAGTTATGGTAGGGATATGATTATAAGCGATGGTTTTTATCCCCATTGAAAACTGTTTACCATTCGCGGTTACTACCGCTTCAAATACGCTTGTTTTTGGTTTATTGTCAGTAGATTCAACTTTAAAATCTACGGTCCATTCCTCGCCCTTTTTCTTGTCGGCGAAATCTATTTTATCCGGGCTTATTTTCCAGCCATCAATAGGTTTTATGCTGATGCTGCCACTTGCAGTAGTAAAGCTTTTTAGTTTTACCTCTACACTTTGTGGTTTGTTGGAATTAAAGATGTAATCTTTATCGCCAATATTAGCTGTAACCGGCGGGGCGATAACTAACGCATCATAAAGCTCGCCGCGAGCGGGATCAACATGTTTGTATTCAATTGGCCGTTCAAATTCAATCTCTTTACCTAATATTTTAAAGATTAAATGCGTTGAATATGGAATACTTTCGGGTAATGCTCGTGGGGCTGTACTACTAATATCTGTTAAATAATCAACATCATAGGTACCTATAGCATGAGGATTTAAAAGCCAGTAAGGTTGAGTTATTGATCCCGCTTGAAATTTGGAATCAAAGTCTTGCATAACATTAACTGTTTTATTTAATATATAATTTAATGCATCATTCTTCCCAAATACATCAATTATTTTTACAGGATTCGTTTCGTTATAATAAGTATAATAAACATCTGTTAGCTGTACATCAATATTATATCTTAATAAAAATTGTGTTTTAACTGATATAGCATCGCTAACAGCATAAACTGGCTCTACCGAGTAACTTTCAAACCATAATCCTGCACAAGCCGCGATCAAATCATCCAACTCTTTTGTTTTTTGTTTGCGCCAATAGTCATCCTTCACTTTTTCAACCTTATCTAACAAATTAACTAACGCGGGTACAGATTTATCAGGGCGATCAATATCAAAACTCTTCTGTATTGTAGATAGATCTGTTGAAATATCGTCTGCCCCAACTCTTCCCCAGGTGGTATTAACGCCATCCATCAAATCAGTTTTTGGCGCATCACCCAAAATGGTTTTAAAGTATTCAATGGCTTCACCTCTTTGCTTGGCCGATCCAAAACCTTGTGTCTTATGATTAGATCTGCTTTCAGCAGCTATCTCGCCGTATCCTTTGCCGATGATGGGGTTGTATACGCCAATATCTAACTTAAACTGATCTGGATTGGTAGTATTTACACTGCCGAAGTTGAAGGTGTTCCATAATAAGCGTTTTGCCTGCCAAACTTTCACATATTTTAACTGCTCGGGGAAACGATTAGGATCCGCCGCCGCCGTAAAGGCCTCCTGTGCCAATATTGCGGATGCGGTATGATGCCCATGACCTCCTTCGCCGGTTGTAGGGAAACGGCAGATGATCACATCGGGTCTGAATTTCCGGATCACCCAAACCATATCACTCAAAACTTTTTCCTTATCCCATATTTTTAACGTTTCGCCGGGCCCTTTGCTAAAGCCAAAATCATTAGCGCGACTAAAAAACTGTTCAGCGCCGTCCATTCTCCGGGCTGCCAATAACTCCTGGGTGCGTATCAGTCCTAATTGTTCACCTTGTTCATTTCCTATCAGGTTTTGGCCGCCATCGCCACGGGTTAAAGATAAATAACCGGTACGATAATGCTTTTCCTGTGCCAAATATGCCAGTAAGCGTGTGTTTTCATCATCGGGATGTGCGGCAACATACAGTACACTGCCCAATACATCCAGCTTTTTAAAGCTTTGTTCAATGGTTGCGAGATCCGATGGGGGAGCAGTTTGTGAAAATACTGAACTACTGATAAATATGAATAAGGCAAAAGATATAATACGCTTCATAGAAACAAATATAAATGAAAGATAATCAGGCATATTTATTGTATCAATAAAAAAACAATTAAATGATTATCTGTTTAATATAGATAGCAATCTTTTGATTGAATAATTATATCTAAACACGGGCATATTACAATAAAATTACAAAAAAAGTTTCGCATTAATCAATCGTTTGATTAATTTTGTGCCGTTAAAACAATGGACAAAGATAAAATAGATAAGAAAGATCATATCCTTGACGTAGCCGAGAAGGTATTCTCGGATCAGGGATTTGATGGCGCTTCAACCCGTTCTATATCAGGCGAGGCTGGAGTTAATATGGCTATGCTGAACTATTACTTCGGTTCAAAAGAAGGTTTATTCCTGGCGGTTTTTAATAGGAAGATCAATTCGTTCAGAGACCTTTTGCAAGACCTTGGTAATGACGAGCACCTGAGTGCGTGGGATAAAGTTTCAACTTACATTGATATGTATGCCGAGCGTGTGGTAAACAATAACTGTTTCCAAAAAATGCTGTATCAGGAAATGTCAATGAATAAAAGAGGAGAACTTTCTGAAAACCTTTCCCGTATCCTGATGGAAAACGTTAATCAGTTTCATAATATACTTAAAGAGGGTATAGAGAAAGGCGAGTTTAACGAGGATATTGACAAGGAACTGGTTACAGCAACTATTTATGGCACCAAAAACTTCATCATTAATGCTCCGCAATTAACCTCAATGATGCTCGGCTATGATATTTTAGATGAAAAAAATCTGGAAGAAAAATTTAAACCGCGTATTAAAGAGTATCAAAAGAAACTACTAAAATCCTACTTGGTTAAGGAAAATGACAAAACACAAAACACCTATCCTGCATATGTTAAATAAATTAATAAAACCACTTAAACTGTACGGTATAACAGCCGTTATACTTGGCATACTGGTAAATACAGCCGGTGCGCAAGACAGGACCATTACTTTGCCCGAGGCAATTTCACTTGGTTTACAAACCAGCAAAACGTTAAAATATTCGCAGGCTAAAATTGATGAAGCTGTATCTGAATACAATCAGGCTAAAGATAAATCGCTACCAACAGGCTCGGTAAGCGCTACTTATGACCGTGCGCAGATCCCTGAACACGTATTAAACTTTGGCGGCGAGACCATCGGTTTACCTACTAGTGCTAACGCTTATTTAGGCATAGCCTCAATTAACGAAACTATTTTCGGGGGTAATAAACTTAGATACGCACGTCAATCTACCGATTTGTTAACACAGGTATCGCGTTTAAGCGCTTCTTCCGATAAAGATCAGATCACTTACGATATCATCAGTGCTTATTATAATCTGTATAAAGTGTTACAGAGCATAAAGGTTGTAAACCAAAACATTGCAACTGTTGATGCGCAGATACATCAATCACAACGTTTCTTTGATCAGGGATTGGTTACCAAAAATGATGTGTTACGTTTTGAATTACAGAAAGCTAACATCCAATTAAACGGTATCGACCTTGAAAGCAATCGTAAAATCATCAATTATAATTTGGATATTTTATTAGGCTTGCCTGAAACTACCAATTTAAATATTGATGAGATTACTGATGCCGCTAAACCGGTAGGCCCTTTAAGCGACTATATAGATACCGCTTTAACAACCCGCCAGGAATTACAAGAATTGGATTTGCGTAACCGTGTTGCCCAAACTAATATTAAAAGTATACAGGCTAATTTAAGCCCAACACTTGCAGCATCGGCAGCAGGATATTATGTTGGCATCGCCGGTAACCCAATACCTAAAGTTGGTAATGATATTACGCCGATAACCGTTGGCTTAACTTTATCATGGGATTTCTCAGCACTTTGGACTAACAAGAACAAGGTGGCGCAGGCTAAAATTCAGCAAGCCGAAGTGGAGATCAATAAGGGTATAACTTCGGATAATGTGAGGAATGAAGTAAACCAGGATTATCAGAATTACATTACCGCTTTAAGCAAAATACAGCTTTTACAAACGTCGATTGCACAAGCCGGTGAAAACAACACTATTTTACAAAACAAATATGCAAGCAATATAGCTTCAGCTACCGATCGTGCTGATGCTGAAACACTACTTTATCAAGCCCAAATAAACTTAGAGCTTGCTAAAGCTGATGCAGGACTTGCTTATTATACACTATTGAAATCAACCGGAAAACTAAATAAATAATGTGCAGATGAATAGATATGCAGAAGTGCAAATCGAAATCGCTCATTCACTAAATCACTAATTCAAAAATAACAAAATACAATGGCACAAAAACACAACTCAGAAGAAGAAGAACCAAAAAAGAAACCGAATAGGGTACTTCCGATTATATTAGGAATTGTACTTATAGGCGGTATCATCTTCGGGATAAAAGAATATATATATTTCAGCAAGCACGTTGATACTGATGATGCGCAGATAGATGGCGATATAAGCCCTGTTGTTGCCCGCGTTGGTGGTTATGTTGATAGTATATATTTCCAGGAAAACGAACACGTTAACCAGGGCCAGTTATTGGTTAAACTGGATGATCGCGACTACAAAGTAAAACTTGAGCAGGCACTAGCCGCACAAAAAGGCGCAAGCGCTGGTGTAGGGGTTAGTCAGTCACAAATATCTACAGTTTCTTCAAACTCATCTGTTGCAAAAGCGGGTGTAGTATCAGCGGCAGCAAAGCTTGATCAGGTATCAAAAGATTATCAGCGTTATGCTAACCTGGTAAAAGACGGATCAGTAACCCAGCAACAATTTGATCAGGCAAAAGCCGATCTTGAAGTTGCACAGGCAAACTATAAAGCAGCACAGGATCAATATAAGGCAGCAGAGCAACAAATTGGAACTACAAAAAACCAATTGACTGTAACCAACACCGGTGTTACACAACGCCAGGTTGACGTTGATTTTGCAAAATTGCAATTATCATATGCGTCAATTACTGCACCAGCAAGTGGTATGGTTTCCAAAAAGAACATTCAGTTAGGTCAATTAGTGCAAGCCGGACAAACATTGTTCTCTATTGTTAATGATAACAGCATTTATATAACTGCCAACTTTAAAGAAACCCAGTTAGATAAAATACGTTCAGGCCAAAAAGTTGATATTGAGGTTGATGCTTATCCTGAAATGAAATTAGAAGGTACAGTATTTAACTTTTCACCGGCTACTGGTGCAAAATTCTCTTTATTGCCACCTGATAACGCTACCGGTAACTATGTAAAAGTAGTACAACGTGTGCCTGTTAAAATTTTAATAAAAGCTGATAAAGAAACTTTAGCCAGGTTACGCCCGGGTATGAGCGTGAATGTTTCAGTAATCTACAAAGACTAATTAATTAATAATGGCTGAACAAGGTTTTAGAAAGTGGATCATTACTATCACGGTGATCATGGCTTCATTGTTGGAGCTTATTGACACCACGATAGTAAACGTATCCCTGCCCCAAATACAGGGTAACCTGGGGGCCACACTTGAAGACGTTGCATGGGTAACTACTGGTTACGCTGTGGCAAACGTAATTGTACTGCCAATGTCGGGTTGGTTAGGCAGTTTCTTCGGGCGTAAAAATTACTACATGGCGTCTATTCTGTTGTTCACTGTCGCGTCATTTTTATGCGGTAATGCACATAGTTTAAATGAGTTGGTGCTATTCCGTATTATACAAGGTATTGCAGGTGGTGGTTTAATATCAACATCACAAGCTATTTTGATTGAAACCTGGCCGCGTGAAGAAATTGGTACAGCTACCGCCCTATTTGGTTTAGGTGCGGTTGTAGGCCCAACAGTAGGCCCAACTATAGGTGGCTGGATCACAGATAATTTCTCATGGCCATGGATATTTTATGTAAACATACCTGTTGGTATGCTGGCATTTTTCCTGACCTATACCTTTGTGCGAACAACGCCTCGAGATGGGCGAAACAAGCCGATCGACTGGTGGGGTATTGGGTTACTTGCTGTTGCAGTAGGTAGCTTACAAACCATATTGGAAAAGGGAGAGTCGGAAGATTGGTTTTCAAAAACATACATACTCATACTTACTATAACAGCCATATTAGGGACACTATTATTTATTTGGCGAGAATTAAGTACAGATCACCCGATAGTAAACTTTGCCATTATGCGGCATCGAAGTTTCGCGGTGGGGATGTTTACATCCTTTGTGCTCGGGTTTGGGTTGTATGGTTCGGTTTTCGTATTCCCGATTTTCTGTCAGAGTTTGTTAGGGTTCTCGGCACAACAAACGGGTGAAATTTTGTTCCCCGGCGGTTTGTGTACCATTATATTGATGCCATTTATTGGTAAGATGCTCAATAAGGGCATCCCGGCGCAATTTATGGCTACCGTAGGTATGTTCCTGTTTTTTGTATTTACCACAATGTTGAGTAAGTCAACGCTTAATTCAGGTACAGGCGATTTCTTTTGGCCGTTGGTGATAAGGGGTATAGGTATGGCATTATTATTCGTACCGTTAACCACTTTAGCAATTGCCGACCTTAAAGGGCCTGAGATTGGACAGGGTACTGGTTTAAATAATATGATGCGCCAGCTTGGTGGTGCTTTTGGTATAGCTACATTAACTACCATAATTCACATACGCCAGGGAGTACACCGCAACAACTTATTAACTAATATTAACCCATATAATAATGCATTTACATTGCGCTTTAATAATTTGATACAAAATTTTGAAGCCAAAGGCAAATCATTAAGCGATGCCACGCAGATGGCTTATCAGGCTATTGAAGGTATGGTAATTAAGCAAACATTGCTGTTAACTTATGCTGATGCTTATTGGATATCAGGTTTAGTAATGCTATTCTCAATACCATTATTATACTTGCAGCCATTCAAAAAAGGCCAAAAAGCCGCGGTAGATACGCACTAAAAGATAAAGCCGCCCTGTTACTACATAGGGCGGCTTTCTCAAAAAAATTAACAATTAAATTTGGTGTTATAAGCCCCACAGAATCACAATGCTTATTACTAAATATATATGGGAAGCGGGGGTGTTTAATCTTGCTATAAAATTAATAGTTTTTAATTGTAAATAGCAAGTTTGTAGCGGAATAAAAGACACTAAATGAAAAAATTATGAAATTTTATTATATAGCGGCTTTTTACATCAATATCAATAAATAACCTTTCCACTTGCTGTAACTAATGATGCTATTCGTATCGCGTCAAAAACTCTTTCCTCGGTAGTACCCATCTTTATTAGTGAATCTTCGTGAGCGTTTACGCATAATTCACAACCGTTAACAGCCGAAATAGTTAAACTCATCAGTTCAAAAAATTCTTTACCAGTCACAGGTTTCATCATAATCTGCATTCTGATACGTGCCGGGATCTGATTGTATTTATCTTTTTGGGTAAAATGCCTGAAACGGTAAAACACATTGTTTGATGCCAGTAACGATGCGCATGCGGCGGCTTCAGCAATATCTGCTGCGGTTGCACCCTGCTCTTCGGCATATTTGGTATAATACTGGGTAAGCGGGTTGTTGGTATTGTTTATAGCAACGCTTATGCCCAATAAAGCGCATTCCTTAGCGCTTAAATGTTCAGAGGTTAATGTACTGTTGAAATTCAATTTAAAGTCGCGTATATAGCGCGATTCGCCTTTTTCAAGTAAGGTAAGACTTTCGGTACGGTAATCGGTATCCAGGCCTATGCTTTGCAATAGCTCGTTTATAGTTTCGGTAACTTCGCTCATCTTTTTGTGTTTTTAATGCATAAAAAATCCCCGCGCCAACGGCACGGGGATTATCAATATTCAAACAAATTATACAGTTAATGTTTCCTGGCCTTTTTCCCAGTTGCAAGGGCAAAGCTCGTCAGTTTGTAAGCCATCAAGTACACGTAATACTTCTTTAACGTTACGGCCAACGCTTAGGTCGTTAACACAAACCCAACGTACAATACCGGTAGGGTCGATGATGAAAGTAGCGCGGTAAGCAACTTTTTCATTGGGCTCTAATATACCTAGTTCTTCCGCTAATGATTTTGAAGTATCAGCCAACATCGGGAATTTCAAATCACGCAAATCGTCATGATCTCTTCTCCATGCAGCATGTACAAATTCAGAATCAGTTGAAGCACCAATTAAACGTGCATCACGGTCGCGGAATTCGCCATAAGCTTTGTTAAATTCAGCTATTTCAGTAGGGCAAACAAAAGTGAAATCCTTTGGCCACCAAAACATTACAGTCCAAACGTTATCCTCGTTAGTGAAATAATCAGAGTTGATAGTTTCAAACTCTTTTCCTTTTTCGATACTAACAACCGCAGTTTTAGAGAATTTAGGGAATTCTTGTCCTATAGTAATCATATTTTTAATTTTTGTTTTTATTTGTTGCGAATATACAAATAACTATATAGTCGTTGAATATATAATTTCTATACTATATAGATAAAATCTATATAATTAATGTCTAATTATCTTCCTGTTTAACAGCTAAATAGCTCAATAAAAAAGGCGATAAGATCATCTTATCGCCTTTGGCATAAATATTTTAATGAATAATCTATTTATTCTTCAGATCGGCTGCTGCCGGTTCATCCAGGTACCAGCGTATCTTGCCATGGGTAGGGGCAATCAGTTGCGCAGGATAGTTTTCAATATCTCTGGCATCTTCCAATACATGATGAACTGCTATCGCTTTACCTTCGCCGTAAACTAAAAAGGCTATGTTGTGTGCCTGATTAATTAATGGGGCGGTAAAGGTGATGCGATACACTTGCTGGTCTTCTAAAAATACTTCCTTCACGGTGGCTGTAGTTTCATGCAAAACCGGTGTGTAAGGGAATAATGAAGCCGTGTGCGAGTTATCACCCAAACCAAGCAGGATCAGATCAAACGTTAAAGACTGTTCGTCGAAAAACAGGTCGATAGCCTTTTTGTATTCAGTCGCAGCTTCAGCAGGACTTAGTGTAGTATCAACTGCGAAAATATTAGAATCATCAATTTGCAATGGATCAAACAAAGCTGTTTTTGCCATTAAATAATTGCTGTCTTTATCATCCTGCGGTACATTACGCTCATCCCCAAAAAAGAAATATACGTTTTCCCAGTCAACCTTATTTTTAAAATCATTTGAAGCCAAAAGCTCATACAATTTTTTAGGTGAGCTTCCGCCTGATAATGCTACCGAAAAATTACCATGCTTAGCGATAGACTGCTCTGCCAGCGTTACAAAATAAGTAGCTAGATTAACCAGTACATCTTCGGGTGTATTGAAAATATTTAGTTTCATAGCTTATTTTTTGTCCTTTAAGGGCAGTGAGAACCAGGTAAAACCATCACGTGCTATCAATGCTTCAGCACTTTCAGGTCCCCATGAATTGGCAGAATAGTTAGGGAAATTCAAGCTCTTCTTATTGGTCCAAGTGCTTAGTATCGGCATAATCAAATCCCATGCAGCTTCTACCTGATCGCCACGCATAAATAGCGTTTGGTCGCCCAGCATAGTATCTAACAACAGGGTTTCGTAAGCCTCAGGAGCCTGGCTGGTGTAAGTGCCTTTATAATCAAATACCATATCAACCGTATTTAATATCATATCCAGACCCGGGCGTTTTGCCTGTACTTGTAAGCGGATACTCATTTCAGGTTGAATGCTGATGATCAACCTGTTTTGTTGCCAGCTTTCCGCAGCTTCGGTAGGGAATACCTTGTGTGGCACATCCTTAAACTGAATAGTGATCACTGATGATGATTGGTGTAACCTTTTACCTGTGCGCAGGTAGAAAGGAATACCTTGCCAACGCCAGTTATCTACAAAAAATTTAACAGCAGCGAAGGTTTCAGTATTTGAGTCTGAGTCAACCTTTGGCTCATCGCGGTAGCCGGTAACTTCTTTACCTTCCATCCATCCTTTACCATATTGGCCCCGTACGGCTGAATTACGTACATCATCAGGCGAGAATTTGCGCATGGCATGTAATACATCAACTTTGCGGTTGCGTATCTCATCGGCGCTAAAATTAACCGGGGTTTCCATAGCCACCAAGCACAATAATTGCAATAGGTGATTCTGGATCATATCGCGTAAAGCGCCGGCGCCATCGTAGTAATCGCCGCGCTCTTCAACACCCAATTGTTCAGTTACAGAAATCTGCACATGCTCAATATAATTACGGTTCCATATCGGCTCCAGAATGGAGTTGGCGAAACGGAATGCCATTATATTCTGAACAGTCTCTTTACCTAAATAATGGTCGATACGGTAGATCTGCTTTTCATCAAAAATACCAGCCAATAAAGTGTTTAGTTCTTTGGCAGTTTCCAGATCGTGCCCGAAAGGTTTTTCGATAACAATTCTTGTACGGTCTTTATCCTCGGCCAAACCAGCTTTTGAAATATTAGAAGCAATGATTGGGAAGAAGTTAGGCGATACCGCCATGTAATAAATTACATTGGCTTTAGTTTTCCACTCCGCATTGCGGGTTTCTACCTGTTTGCCAAACTCTTTATAAGTTTCAGAATCATTAATGTCTGATACCTGGTAATACAAGTTTTTTGAAAACTCATCCCATTTTTTCTTTTCAGCCTTTCCGCTGCGCGAAAATTGGTTGATATCGTCTAACAATTTCTTTTTGAAATCATCATCTGTAAGTTTGGTGCGGCCTGTACCAATTATAGCAAATTGCTTTGGCAGCCAATTGTCCAGAAACAGGTTGTAAAGCGCAGGTGCCAGTTTACGGGCGTTCAAATCTCCTGTACCTCCAAAAATGATAAATATTGTAGGTTGATTTTTAGTTGATTCCATGATATTATATTCTATCGGCTAATTAAAGTTTAATTAATGATCGCTTTTAGGTACCCATTGGGTGTGGAAAGTTCCTTCTTTGCCAACCAATTCATAGGTATGCGCGCCGAAATAATCGCGTTGCGCTTGTGTTAAGTTTGATGGCATCCTTCCTGTGCGGAAGTTATCAAAGTAGCTTATAGAAGCAGCATAAGAAGGAACAGCGATACCAGCAGCAATAGCAGAAGAAATTACTTTTCTTGCACCCGGCACTGCCGCGCTAACTAACTTTTCAACTCCGGCATCTAATAACAGGTGCGATAGTTTCGCGTTGCTTTTGTAAGCGTTGTATATATCATTCAAAAATGTTGAACGGATGATACAACCACCACGCCATATTTTAGCGATCTCGTCTAAATGAAGATCATAACTGTACTCCTTAGAGGCGTTTGACAACATGAACATACCCTGTGCATAAGTAATAACCATGCTAAAGTAGTATGCCTGCTCTAAGGCTTCTAAAAACTCATCGGTATTGCTAACGTCTAATTTCGGAGCAGTTTTGCTGTATACCTTAGCAGCCTCTAAACGCATTTCTTTGTATTTAGAAAGATCGCGCATTGATACCGCTGTATCAATAGTTGGGATAGGTGCCTGCAAGTCCATAGCCACTTGTGATGTCCATTTACCGGTACCTTTTGCTTTAGCTTCGTCCTTAATATCATCTAACAATAAATGATCTGTTCCCGGAGCCTTGTAGTGGAATATATCTTTAGTGATCTCTAACAAGAAAGAGCTTAAACGACCGTCATTCCATTTAGTAAATACTTTACCGATGGCTTCATTGTCAAGCTTTAATCCGGTTTTAAGTACCTCGTAGGTTTCAGCAATTAATTGCATTATACCGTACTCAATACCGTTGTGAACCATCTTAACAAAGTGACCAGATGCACCAGGGCCAATGTATGTTACGCATGGAGCGCCATCAACTTTAGCAGCGATAGATTCCAATATCGGTTTCATTACATTGTAAGCATCTTTATCACCACCCGGCATCATGCTCGGGCCACGACGCGCGCCTTCTTCTCCACCTGATATACCCATACCGAAGAAATGGAAACCTTGAGCTTCCAGCTCGTCAACACGGCGGTTGGTATCAGTGAAATGCGAGTTACCGCCATCTATCAAAATATCACCTTTATCAAGTAAAGGCAATAGCTCAGCAATTACATCATCCACAATTTTACCGGCCGGAACCAGCATCATTATAGCGCGCGGACTTTTAAGACTTTTTACAAAAGGTTCAACTTCGCTAAAACCTTTAAGGTTTTTATGCGTGCTTTCCTGCTCTAATAATTGGCCTTTTGAGGCGTCTTTATCAAAACCGGCACCTTTAACACCATGGTCGCCCATGTTTAACAGCAGGTTGCGGCCCATGGTACCAAGGCCTATCATGCCAAAATCGTATTTATCTATTGTGTCGCTCATTTTGTTTGAGTTTGTTCTTTTTTTAAATCTTCCAGTATTTTTTTTGTGATCTTGAAGTCGGTGTGCTGATACGCGCGCATGCCCAATTTCTTGGCAGCAAGCGCAAACATTTTACGATCATCGAAATACACACACTCCTGTGGTTGAGCCATGGCTATGCCCATTGCCAATTTAAATATAGCAGGATCGGGCTTGCGGATCTTTACTTCGCACGAAGAAACAAACGCGTCGAATACATCGTGCAGTTTGAATTTTTTGATGCGATAATCATTCAGTTCCTTTCCTTCGTTATTGATGGCAATTATCCTGAAACCACAATCCTTTTTCCATTCTTTTAACCAGGCCAGCATGTCAGGCAATTCGACTGATTGCTCGAACATGAAGTTCTTAAAATCTTCACGGGTAAAATCGCGCGGATGATTAAAAACTACCGTGTCCAGGTATTCGTCAAGGTCAACACCAGCCGCTTCGTACACATTAAAAATAAAGGTGTGCAGTTCTTTAACCTCGTTATAATCGAGCCCGAATTTTCTTGCCGCTTCCTCGCGGGATTCGTGGCCCCAGCCATTGGTAAGCAAAATGCCCCCAATGTCAAAAAACAGGAATTTTATGGCTAATGTCTCCACCAAGATTATTTGTTTTTTTGATCCTCGATAGCTTGTAATAATTTTTCGAAAGGTTTGTTAAATTTATCAATACCCTCGTCCTCTAATTGCTGAGTGATCTTGTCTATATCGATACCTGCTTTTTTAATTCTGTCTAAAGTTTCAGTCGCTTTATCCAAACCTTGTTCTAAAGTATTAGCAGCAATACCATGATCAGCAAATGCTAATATAGTTTCCAAAGGAACGGTATCAACAGTATCAGGGCCGATCAAAGCTTCAACATATTTGGTATCTTTAAATGCAGGGTTTTTGCTGCTGGTACTTGCCCATAGCAAACGTTGTGGCTGAGCGCCTGCTGCAGCTAGTTTTTCCCAACGCGGGCCGCTGAATACTCTTTTGTAAATTTCGTATGCTTTTTTAGCTGACGCGATAGCAACTTCGCCTTTCAGGTCACCTAAACCTTTTTCGTCAAGTAACGGGTCAACCAAAACATCAATACGGCTTAAGAAAAAGCTTGCTACTGATGATATGTGAGCGATTTTATGACCTGCTGCCAAGTGATCTTCTAAACCTGAGATATAAGCTTCGGTTACTGCTTCGTAGCGTGGTAAGCCAAAAAGTAAAGTAACATTGATGTTGATACCTTTTGCTATCGATTGGCGAATTGCCGCTAAACCCGGTTGTGTTCCAGGGATTTTGATCATTACGTTTTTGCGGGCAACTTCTTTCCAAAGTTTTTCTGCCTGATCAGCGGTTTCTTTAGTTTTTAACGCTAAAAATGGAGATACCTCTAAGCTTACATAACCATCTTCAGCTTTTGATTCGTTGTATACGCCTTCAAACAATGCTGTAGCATTTTGAATATCCTTTACCGCAAGACCAAAAAAGATCTCCTCGTTATCAGTATGCGTTTTTGCCAGTTCAACAATATCCTTGTCATAATCGGTACCGCTGGTTATTGCTTTCTCGAAAATAGCCGGGTTTGAGGTTACCCCCCTGATGCCTTCTACATCAATAAGCTTTTGCAGGTTACCTGATGCAATAATTTCGCGATCTATAAAATCCAGCCAGATGCTTTGACCAAAGCTGTGTATTTGTTTTACTTTGTTAGTTTCCATTATAAATATGTGTATTAATTAATTAGTGCTTTGTGTGTATTTAGCGTCAATAAGTGTACCACCTATTTATGCTGTTTGTAGGTAAATGTCATATTTCTAAGCCATTAAAATCTCTACATTGTAATTTATAAATAAGCCGCTTTCAATTACCCCGGTTATTGATTTTATAGCCTGTTCCATATCCTTACCAATATTATGAAAACGTGCATCCAAAATCAAGTTACCATTTTCGGTAATTATAGGGCCATCCTTACCTTTTGCTGGTCTTAGCAATAATTCACTTACACCTATCTTTTTTAGTTCTTCTTCTACATGCAGTAAAGCCGTAGGGAAAACCTCAATAGGTACCGGGAAATTAGTGCCGAGCTTTTTTACCAGTTTGCTGTCATCAACAATAATATAATTTTTAGGGCTTGAGCTGATGAGCAGTTTCTCTTTAAACATAGCGCCGCCCCTGCCTTTAATTAAACTTTTGTCGGGATCAACCTCATCGGCACCATCAAACAACCAATCGGGTTTGTTTTCGAAAAGGGTTGTTAAGGGGATGCCAAGTTTAGCGCAAAACAGCGAAATTTCAATCGAGGTAGGTATAGCTTTCACTTTTAAGCCTTCCTCTTTTATCCGTTTAGCGATAGCTATCAGCGCCACATAAACTGTTGAACCTGAACCTACGCCCAATATATCGCCATCCTTAACCCTGGTGGCAATCTCATCAGCAACCTTTTGTTTTCCTTCAAGGTTGATAATGGTTCCTGACCATTCAAGGGTGTTGAGTATGTCACTTTGCCAGTTCATTGTTTAGTATCGAGTATTTAGTATCAAGTATCAAGATGTTTGTTTATAACAAAAGCAAGTATCAGGTAGCATTGATTGTCTAGCTACTTGATACTTGCTACTCAATACTATTTATAATAAAGCTTTCGCTCTTTTAACTACGTTATCAACAGTAAAGCCGAAGTGTTTGTATAGCTCTTCTGCCGGAGCTGATTCACCAAAGGTTTCCATACCTAACATATCGCCTTCGTCGGTTGTATATTTATGCCATCCCATTGGTGATGCCATTTCAACAGCTAAACGTTTGCGGTAAGCTTTAGGGAAAACCGACTCTTTGTAAGCGGCACTTTGTTTTTCAAATAATTCCCATGATGGCATGCTTACCACGCGGGTTGAGATACCTTCTGCTTCCAGTTTAGCCTGAGCTTCCATAATTAATGAAACTTCAGAACCTGTTGCGATTAAAATCAAATCAGGGTTTTTGCTGGCTTCTGATAGTATGTAAGCGCCTTTTGCAAGGTTGGTTGCTTTACCATATTTATCCTGATCAAGGATTGGTAAGCCCTGACGGGTGAATACCAATACAACCGGACCATCTTTATGCTCAACTGCGGTTTTCCATGCTTGTACAGTTTCGTTTGCATCAGCAGGACGAATAACTGTTATGCGCGGGATAGAACGTAATGACGCCAATTGCTCAACCGGTTGGTGAGTGGTGCCATCTTCGCCTAAGCCAATACTATCGTGTGTATAAACGAAGATCGGGCTTATCTTCATGATGGATGCCAAACGGATCGGCGGGCGCATGTATTCAGAGAACATCAGGAACGTTGCACCGAAAGGAATAACGCCTGCTGTTAAAGCCATTCCATTCATTGCTGAACCCATAGCATGCTCGCGGATACCGAAGTGGAAGTTACGACCAGCCCTGTTTTCAGATGTGAAAGAATCGAAATTCTTTAAGTTAGTTTCGGTTGATGGTGCCAAATCGGCAGCGCCACCAATTAAATAAGGGATTTTATCAGCAAGTGCGTTTAAAGCTTTACCTGATGCAACACGGGTTGCCATTTTAGGATCAGATGCCTTAAATGCAGGTAATGAATCTGCCCAGCCTTTTGGCAATTCGCCTTTAACAGCTGTTTCATATTCTGCTGCAAGCTCAGGGTATTGTACTTTATAATCGGCAAATAATTGATTCCATTTAGCTTCGGTAGTTTCGCCTCTTGAACCTACTTTGTGATAGTATTCTAATACTTCGGCAGGTACATTGAATGATTTATCCGGATCGAAACCAAAAAACTCTTTTACTAATTTAATTTCATCAGCGCCAAGTGGAGAACCGTGTGATCCGGCTGTGCCTGATTTATTAGGGCTGCCATAAGCGATCAATGAACGAACGCGAATTAATGATGGTTTTTGTGTTTCAGCTTTCGCGTTTGTAAGCGCTAATTCTAATGCATGTACATCATTAACATCAGCAACTTCCTGCACATGCCATCCGTATGAGCGGAAACGCTCGCTTACATTTTCGTTAAACGTGATGTCGGTTGAACCTTCGATAGAGATGTGGTTATCATCATATAAATAAATGATGTTACCTAACTCCAGGTGACCAGCTAATGAAGCTGCTTCTGAAGTTACGCCTTCCATCATATCGCCATCACTGGTAATAGCATAGATGTGATAATTGAAAAGGTCGAAACCTGGTTTGTTGTAACGTGCCGCTAAGTGTTTTTGCGCGATAGCAAAACCAACACCATTTGCAAAACCCTGGCCTAAAGGACCGGTTGTTACATCAATACCCGGGCATAAACCATATTCAGGGTGACCGGCAGTTTTACTGTTTAACTGGCGGAAATTCTTAATATCATCCAGCGATAAATCGTATCCTGTAAGATATAAAAAGTTGTATTGTAATATACAGGCATGCCCGCATGACAGAATGAACCTGTCGCGGTTTGCCCAATGTGGGTTTTTAGGGTTATAGTTCATGAACTCTTTCCAAAGTACGTGGCCCATTGGCGCAAGGGCCATGGCAGTACCCGGGTGTCCTGAATTTGCTTTTTGTACAGCATCTGCTGATAAAATACGAACTGTATTTATGCCCAGTTCCTCAATGCTTGGGATTGCTATTGTATCCATTTTTTAAAAATATATAATAGTATTATTAGGTTGATTTGTAAATTCCCTATGCCGAAGGGTTTGCTGTTTTTGTATTATGCTCTAATGTCCACAATCTTGAGCCGCCTTTTATGCCATCCTCATTGGTAACAATTTTCATGTTTGCATCAAGTGGGAAAGTCAGCTTATCCGCATTACCACCGCCTATGTATAAAGTGTCGTAATTAAATACTGTTTTCAAAATTTCAAAAACTTTTTCCATGCGTTTGTTCCACTTCTTTTTGCCGTCTCTTTCAAGCGCCTTTTCGCCTATGTAATCGTCATAAGTTTCTTTTTTCGAAATGGGGTGTTGCGATACCTCTAAATGTGGTAATAAATGGCCGTCCATCAATAGGGCGGTACCAAAACCTGTACCCAAAGTAAGCACCATTTCAAAACCTTTACCGCTAACAACACCTAAGCCCTGCATATCGGCATCGTTTACTACTTTGGTGGGTTTGCCTAATTCTTGTGTTAATTTTTCAGCAAAGTCAACGTCTTTCCAGTCCTCAGAACCCAAATTAGGCGCCGTTTTTATTACACCATCGCGTACATAACCCGGAAAACCAACAGAAACGTGGTCATAATCAGGAAATCCTGATACCAGTGTTTTAATGGAGGCTATAACATTCGCAGGATTTGCCGGTATTGGGGTTACGACTTTATCGTAAGCTTTTTGCAATTCGCCTTTGTCATTAAGGATGGTTGCTTTAATATGGGAGCCTCCAATATCGATTGAAAGGATTTTAACAATGGCAGAAGTGTTTTTCATTTAAGAAAAGGTTGATAAACAAAATATATGTCAGGTGGGCCGTTAACGAGACCCAAATATCACACTTTTAATAATAAATCATTATTAAAAATGATATTATTTGCACAAGCAAATAAACACTATTAGAATACAATAGTGATGGTTTTGTTTTTTTTAAGATAAAATGTACAGGTTTTTTACAAAGGAATTGCAAAAAAGGAATAACCCGCATTTAAATAAACGCTGAACGAAAAAATGTTTACCCCTAAGAAAAATAGAAAACTAAAACTTAAGATTAGTTTTAACCCAGGTTTGGACTTCTTCCTGGGCACTAATGTCCGCAGGTAGCTGGTCGTGAATTAATTTTTCGATTTTGTTACCGGTGTTGGCAAAGCGGTAGTCCCAAAGTATCATTAAACGGTTTATCAGGTAAACCATTTCGTTGCCTTCTTCTTTATCAAAGTGTGTTGCATCCGGCTTTCCGTATACATGCGGATCGTTATGGGGATAAGCGCTCCATTTGTAATCGGAATAATGCAAATTTCTTTTTGAGAACAAAATCATATAAGTACCGGATTTTTCTAAAGGTACTTATAATTAATGGGTTTTAGGGGCCGATTTGAGCGTTTAATGTACAATTTAGTACTAATGCTAATTTTATTCAGCAGAAACAAAAAAGGCGATACTGCTAAGTATCGCCCTAAAATATTATTTGATTGTATTAGTTACTTGTTTGGTCAGGCTGGTTCTGATCATCGTCTTCAGGTAGGCCTACAATTTTGTAAGTTTTGGTGCCATTCTGGTCTACCTGTGCTTGATAGTAAATGCCATCGGGAGAAAGGTACAATTTAGTGCCATTAACGCTAATCTTCCTGCAGTTAGGGGGCAGCTGGGTAACAACGTCGCCAATTTGCGGAGCCGGAGGGGCATTATCAACCGATTGATCATCGGCAGTATTTAACTCGCCATCTTTGCCTGCAACCTGGTAGCTTAAGGTGCCGTCATCTTTTGTTATCGGAGCATAGTAAACACCATCGGCCTCATAATATTGCTGGCCATTAATTACAATTGATTGCGCGTTTGATGGTAAGGTAGTAACCTCTGCACCTACAGGTGGCTCAACAACAGTATATTGATCATTATCAAACTGATAAAACAAACCGCCGCTATAAAAATATTGGTAATCACCATAATAAAATGGATAATAGCCATAAGGTAAAATACCTACACTAAACCCAAGCCTTGGCGCGTAGTACGAGCCATAATAACCACGGTTATAGTGGTAATAAGTATTGCCGTGGGCTGTAAAGCCTGCACGTACACTTACGCCGCCTGAAAAACCACCACTGTGGTTATGGCCATAATAGGAACCTTGTGTTGTTCTGGTAGCCGGGCGGTAGGTTTGTACCGTAGATCTTGTAGCGCCGTTGTATTGCCTTGTTTGTGTTATTCCGTTAGTACTTCTTTGCGTTGTAGTTTGGCGGGCATTATTATAATTTCGTTGGCCTGAATATGAGTTGCTTCGTTGCGGGGCAGCTGTACTGGCACGAGGAGTGAAACTCCTGGCGGGAGCGCTTTGCGGAGCAGATCGTTGAGGGGCAGGGCTTGAATTGCCGCCACCATCGCGATGCTGAGCATTTGCCGGAAAGCTTAAAAGCAGACCTGTCATAACGGCTAATGCCGTATATGATAATGATTTAATTATGTTTTTCATGATGAGTAAGATTTATATAGCTGTACATCTATATGATGTATAATAACATAGACGAACAATTATATGAATAGTTTAACACTTTATAAAACCGTGCTAATTTGTTGCATTAAAATTATAAATTTAATACTAACTATCCAACAGGTTAACAAAACGAACTCACCATGCTGTTTATTGTTTAAATAAATTGTAAGCCTGCAAATTTTTTGTTGAGTACCAGGCTGTTATCTACATTTAGCCATTTGTCTAAAACGGTGGCGTAAACATCTCTAAAATCTACCTGGTATTTAAGGTCGCCATTATCAAGGGTTGAAAGATCGGGGGCAGAGTTGTAAATACCAGCTTTTTTTAGCTTTCCGCCGTATAGCATAATATTATTAGCGGTACCGTGGTCGGTGCCGTTGCTGGCATTTTGCTCTACACGGCGGCCAAATTCCGAGAAGGTCATCACCAGCGTATCATCCAGTTTATTGGTTTGCTTCAAATCTTTAATAAACGCGGCAACCGCATCGCCATAAATTTTTAACTGCCGGCCTTGTTGCCCTTGCTGGCCAACATGTGTGTCGAACCCACTAAGCGATACATAATAAACCCTTGTTTGCAGGCCTGAATTTATAAACTTTGATACCGTTTTTAATTGATTGGCAAATTGCGTAGCCGGGTATTCCGCGGTTGTTTTATAAGTTTTGGATGTGTTTTGGATATAATCTGCCGAAGAATAGGTTTCTATCATGGTTTTGTACAGATAGCCTAAATTGTCTTCGTTTAAGTGCTCGGAATTTTGGCTGTGAACCAGATCCTTAAAAAATGGTTCACGTGTAGTTTGAAATAGCTTGTAAGGGTCCTGCACAGCTATGGCTTTCATTTTCGCGCCTTTCATGGCTAATGAAAGGGTATCGTCAACTTCTATCGCGGTATAGGGGCTTTGACTTTTGTTGTTTTGACAATTGGCATCAAGATAACGCCCGATCCAGCCATTGGTTAAGAATTGATTCGAATCGCTGGCCGTTTGCCATATATCCATCGACCTGAAGTGTGAGCGATCAGGATTGGGGTAACCAACAGAATTGATAATGCTCATATAACCCTGGTCGTAAATTTCTTTCAGTGCGGATAGGTTGGGGTTAAAGGCCTGCATATCATCCAAAGGGATCACGTCAGTTTCTTTTATGGCGATGGTGTTGCGTTTTTGAAAGTAAATATCGTTGCAATAAGGTACAATGGTATTTAAACCATCGTTACCACCTGAAAGCTGAATGATCACTAAGTTTTTATAGCCAGTTAAGCCGCTCATGGCCATGGCCTCAAGCGGTTTTAAAAATGCAGGCACCATAAATGCACCTGATACCAAAGCCGTGTTCCTTATAAAATCCCTTCTTCTCATGATCCTGATATTTAGTAAAGTTGGTATTCGGGTGTTGAAACAAGCTCAACTACCATTATTTTTAAATCATTATCCTCGTTCACTGTATTTTGTACCGTGCCATTTAATGGCGGTTCTAATAAAAACTGCGCTATTTCAACTTTCGACATATCTTTTGGGATGTCACTAAAAAACCTGTCCCAATCGGGGTCGGTTTGTACCCTTGTATTTACCACATGCTGTTGGTTGCGTACTGTTGCCAAAAAAGCCTCATCTTCAGGGTCGGTTTTGCCGGTAAAGTCAATTAACCCCTGGTCTAAAACGGTTGAAGCAATTTTAAGCCGGTACATGAGTGATGAACTGTCTATCCAGTTTCGCCCGCCCGGCCATCCCGCCACATTTGGCGGATAGAATAATTCCTGCCCTAATGCCCGCTGAAATAATAACAAAACATCGGGTTTTTGATAGGTGACATAAAACTGCCTGTTTAAGCCAACTATAAAATCAATTGGCGATTTAATGAGGTTACCAGTGTTTTTATCATCATAAAACCAATCGGCGGTGAACACAAATTCAAGCAAAGGTTTTATCTCATAATTGGCGTTGAAGAACACATCGGCCATCGCGTTAATATGCGCGTTATCCGGTATTTCGTTAACCAGGTATTTGTATAGTTTAGTGCTTATAAACCGGGCTGTTTGTTTTTTAGATAGCAGAATGTCAATAATATCTTCGCCCTGAAAATTACCCGTTTTACCCATAAAAGTTTTTACGCCGGTATCATGCAGAAAAGGCCGCATTTTAAATATGCCATCTTTATCAAAGCCCCATCCGGTAAATGCCCGGGCCGACTCTTTCACATCCTGTTCAGTGTAATTACCGCGACCAATGGTAAATAGCTCCATTAATTCACGGGCGAAATTTTCATTAGGATGCCCTTTGTGGTTTTGCTGATTATTTAAAAACAACAACATAGCAGGTGATTGTGAAACCTGTATAAGCAATGTGCGGAAATTGCCCAATGCATTGGTGCGTTGTATATTATTTAACTGCTGTATATAAACCGCCTTACCATCGCGGCACGAGAAATGATTACTCCAAAACAAGGTCATCTTTTCGCGCAGTATGGCATCAGTAGTGCTCATTTTGGTTATCCAGCCTATGTTCAGGTTTTTTTCCTGCTCGCGCTCCATCTGAAAGAACTTCTTTTTGGTGTCAGCATCGGCCTTGGCAAGCATCATGTCATCAACAGTTTGCGTAACAATGGCTATTGGGTCGTCAGTGTCACTGTTGTCAAACAACTCTTTCACGGCTTTATTTATAGAAGCGTTTTTATACTTCCTTAAATCCTCGAAACGCATCCCGAAACCGGCTCTTGCAAACAGGTGTTTAATTTGTTTAATGTCCTTCATGCTTACTACTAGGACATTATGATTTACAATAGGTTTAATGTTAGGTGCTAATTAATAATTTTTATATTAGTAGCGATTAAACCTCACACAATGAATAAATTTTTAACCATGTTAACGTTGTGCGTATTTACCCTAATGGTAAAAGCACAACAACCAATACCTAAAGACGAAGATTTCGGAAAAATTGATCAATCGGATCTTGAAATGAAAGCCTGTGATTTTGAAAAAGATGCTAATGCAGAAGTATTGATTGATAAAGGCGATATGTATTATGACCAAAATTTTAATGTTGTGTTGGAAAACCACCGACGCATTAAGATATTTAACGAGCAAGGGAAAGGCTACGCGGATTTTAAATTTGAGTATCGTAGCTATAACAGGGAAGAATATATTAGCGGACTGCAGGCTGAAACCATTAATTTAGTAGACGGTAAACCTGAAATTATTAAACTTGATAAAAAGCAAATTTATAACCAGGTAGTAGATAAATATTATAGTGCGATTGTGTTTACTATGCCTAATGTAAAACCAGGGTCAATAATTGATATTAAATATACCAAAACAAGACTTGACCCCTCAACTATTCCAAGCTGGAATTTTCAAGATGAAATACCAGTTAGATATAGTGAATATGATACAGCAATTCCGGAATATTTTAATTTTCAAACAAAATCCAATTTACTCACCCCCTTTACCACAAATGTTAACACAACAGGATCAGGCAATATTGGTTCTGGCAGCAATGTGTTAACGTACAGTACAAGTGAGGCTAAACGTGTTTTAGTTAATATCCATTCCCTTAATAAAGAGCCACACATGAGCTCGATGAAAGACAATTTACTTAGTATTCATTTTGATCTGGCGTCATTTAGGCCGCCAAATGGGTTTGTCAGCGATTTTGCGAATACCTGGACAAAACTGGGAGAGCGGATTTTGGAGGATGAGGATTTTGGGTCGCAATTAAGGAAAAAACTTGCCGGCGAAGAGGAAATAATAAATAAGGCTAAAGCTTTTAAAACTGACGATGAGAAGATAGCCTATATTTTTAATACGGTTAAAAACAGCATGAAATGGAATGATATTGATCGTTGGTATACTATTGATGGCACGAGTGATGCGTGGAATAAAAAAACAGGGAATTCAACAGAAATTAATTTAATACTTTATCACCTGCTTTATAAGTCTGGTATTAATAAGGCCCTGCCAATGCTTGTTAGCACACGTGATAATGGAAGGGTAAACCCAATATTTAAGTTTATTGAGCAATTTAACCGTACGGTGGTATACATACCGGTTGATAGTACAAAAAAATATATTCTTGATGCTTCAAGTAAATATAATGTATATGATGAAACACCTTTTAACCTGCTAAATTCCTCTGGGTTTTATTTGGACAAAGAAGATAATAACTATGATCTTATTTTTTTGGATAACGAAAGGCCTATCAGACAATCAATTTTTATAAATGCAGAAATAAAACCGGATGGTAAAATAGATGGTAACGCTCAAATAAGCAGCACAAGTTATGACAGGTGTAGCCGGATAGAACAATACCAAAAGGATGGTGAAAAAAAATACATTACCAGCTTAACTGATGATGACAATAATTTAAAGATAAAAGATCTTAAAATGGGTAATTTGGAGGTGGATAGCCTGCCACTTGTTGAAGATGTAAACTTTAACCTCGATTTAACAGGATCAGACGATAACTACATTTATTTTAATTCAAATTTGTTTAGCTCGTTGCATAAAAACCCATTTTTAAGCGAAACACGCAGCAGCGATATTGATTTTGGTTATCTATCAACTTTAGTAATAAACGGCATATACAAGGAGCCGGCAGGGTACAAGGTTGACGCGCTACCTAAAAATATCAGCATGACCATGCCAGATAAAAGCATCGTTTTTAAAAGGATAATAGGTGAGCAGGGTGGCTCAATAGTAGTTAGATATGTAATAAATTACAACAAGAGTATTTACTTTAAAGAGAACTATGGCGAAATACATGAGTTTTTTAAGCAAATGTTCCAGATGATTAATGAACAAATAGTGCTTAAAAAATCATAATGAGTAAGATGAAGTATTTTAAGTGGTTGGTATTTGCTCTTTTTATAACAGCTACATCAACTAAAATAAGTTATGGCCAGAACGACATCCCCAAAGAGCTATATACCGCAGCAGGTATACCAGACTCGTTAAAAGAAGATGCTAATTCGGTGATCAGGTATTCAAATGATGAGGTAACAATTACCGGCCCCGGGCAGGAGCTTATTAAGCATCACAGTATCATCACTATTTTAAATGAGAATGGCGATAATGAAGCTGTAACAGTATTGCCTTACAACAAAAAGTATGATAGCTATAGTAATATTGAGGTGAAGGCATATAATGCAGATGGTATTCTGATGAAAAAATATCATAAAAGCGATTTTTATGATGGCCTGGCGGTTGATGACGAGACGTTGGTTGGCGATGAACGTTTTTTATATTTAAAACATACCGTTGCAAATTATCCAACAACAATTGAATTAACTTATGAGATAGAGGTGAATAGTTTTATCGACCCCGGTTCATTTGATATACAAGATATGGAACAATCGGTGCAGAGCGAAAGTTATAAGGTTTTGGTAAAGCCCGGACTTGGGTTCAAATTTTTTAATAAAAATATTCATATCAAACCGGTCAAAGACACCACAAATGGATTTGAATCTTATATATGGAAAATAAATAATAGCAGATCAATAAAAAAGGAGGAGGGTATACAAGCATGGACGGTTTTGCCATCTATTTCATTTGCTATAAACAAGTTTAATTGTGACGGCTACCCGGGCGATTTTAGCACCTGGCAGGGATATAGTAAGTGGATTTACGGATTACATAAAGATGTATCAACCTTGAACCCCGCCCGTGTTGCCGAAATACAGAAAATGACAGATACTATTAAAACTGATAAAGCTAAGGCTAAGTTTTTATATGAGTATCTGCAAAAAAATACGCGTTACGTAAGTATACAACTGGGTATAGGCGGATGGAAGCCATTTGATGCCAATTTTGTCGACACCAAAAAATATGGCGATTGCAAGGCATTGGCTAACTACATGTACGCCTTACTTAAAGCAGTTAACATTCAATCGTATTGGGCAGTAGTAAGGGCTGGGTTTAACGAATACGGTGCAGATGTCGGCTTTCCTCATAACACCTTCAATCACGAAATACTATGTGTCCCATTTAAAAATGACACCACCTGGCTTGATTGTACCATGACTACCAGGCAGTTTGGTAATCCGGGGCCATTTACCGAAGATCGTAATGCATTATTAATTACAGAGGATGGCGGTAAATTAGTAAATACCCCCAGAAGTGTAGCGTCGGAGAATCAATTTAATAGTGAAGTACATCTTGCGCTTGATTCGACCGGCGGAGCAAAGGCAGATATAAAAATATTTAGCACAGGTGAATATAGAGAAGAATATATATACAGGGCTTCGTTAAAACAGGAGGAACAAAAGGAGAAATTATTTCATCAGCTTAATATCAAACAGCCATCAGTCTTCGATATCGCGTATGCCGGCGATGTTGATGGCGTTAAAGAAATGGATGTTAAATTGGAGTATGATAAGTTCTGCGATATTGCCACTGGTGATAAGTTATTTTATCGTCCTCACGCATTCGACCTGTGTAACATAACCGTACCTGTTGTTGATAAAAGAAATACAGATTTTTATTTTGAATTTCCGATGCAAAGAACATGTATTACTACAATTGACCTGCCTGCGGGTTATATTGTTGAAACGCTTCCGGCAAATCAGAGTCTAAAATTTACATATGGTAATTACGAAATAAGTTATACGTATGATGCTGCTAAAAACCAGATAATTAGCAAAGCAAGATTTAATTTGTTAAGCCATGTAATACCCGCTGCAAAATATAATGAGATGCAGCAATATTTGGATGCTGTTGCAAAAGCGCAAAATAAAAAGCTGGTAATACGCCACAAGGCGTAAATTTGCCCTGATGATTTTCAGGCTAGATGAACGTTTAATATTCCCAGATCCGGAACTGGCAGAGCCCGACGGTTTACTGGCAATTGAGGGTGATCTATCAGTTGAACGTTTGCTACTTGCTTATCAAAACGGCATATTCCCCTGGTATAGCGATGATTCGCCCATTTTGTGGTATTCGCCGCATGAGCGGTTTGTGCTTTTTCCTGCTAAGCTGAAGGTATCCAAAAGTATGCGCCAGGTTGTGCGTTCCGGCAAATTTGACATCACCCAAAACCAATGCTTTACTGATGTTGTAGAAGCCTGCTCAATAGTTGAAAGGCCCGGGCAGGATGGTACCTGGATCACCGATGAAATGAAAAACGCTTATGAGCAGCTTCACAAAAAAGGCTATGCACATTCGGTTGAAGTTTGGGAAAATGGCGAGCTGGTTGGCGGTTTTTATGGCGTACAGATAGGTTCGGTTTTTTGTGGCGAAAGCATGTTTAGCAAGGTGAGCAATGCATCCAAAACAGCATTAGTATGGCTTTGCCAATCAGGCGTATATAGCTTAATAGATTGCCAGGTACATACCGAACATTTAGAATCAATGGGGGCGCACATGATAAGTCGTGAAGAATATATGGTGATGCTGCGCGATAATGGCTAACGAAAATTTAACTTTATAAAAAAATAACTTTGTCATTCTGAGCGGAGCGAAGAATGACAATTGGCCGGAATAAGAATCCAGGAGAATGACAAGAAAAGATATATGCAGCAAATCATCCATAAAGAACGTATTATTTTAGGCATCGACCCCGGAACGGTTGTGATGGGTTATGGACTGGTTAAAGAGGTTGGTTCAAAAATAGAACTCATCAGCCTGGGTATCATCAAAATGGATAATCTGGATGATCATATGCTGAAACTGCAACGCATATTTGAGAAAACAGTTGGTTTGATTGATAACTATAAACCCGATTGCTTATCAATCGAAGCGCCGTTTTATGGCAAGAACATCCAGGTAATGCTTAAGTTAGGCAGAGCGCAGGGGGTAGTGATGGCTGCCGCGCTATCACGTAGCATCGAAATAACGGAATATGCCCCTCGTAAAATAAAACAATCTATCACAGGCAATGGCAATGCCACCAAGGAGCAAGTAGCCGCTATGCTAAAAACGCTGCTAAATTTTACCGAAACGCCTGAATTTTTAGATGCAACAGATGGTTTGGCCGTGGCTGTTTGTCATTCGTTCCAAAAAATTAATGTAAGCAAACCGGCAGGTAGCAAAACTAATAGTAGCGGTAGTAAAAAGTCTTACTCTGGTTGGGAAACTTTTGTGAAGGAGAATACCAGCAGGGTTGCAGGGATTGGGAAAGCTAAAAAGTAGATGTGTGGGCTGTGTCATGCTGAGCGTAGTCGAAGCATGTGGGCAGGCCTTTACGCGCACATGCTTCGACTACGCATCAGTATGACAGGCGTTCCCCGCTCGGGAAACCGGCACCTATCCCCTTAAAGCCTCCCTGATTTTTTCAGCAGTCGCATCCAATTCTTCACTGGTAAAGCTCAACTTGGGGCGGGCAAAATTCATATCATCAACCCGGTTCATAGGTATTAGGTGGATATGCACATGCGGCACTTCCAGGCCAATAACGGCTACACCAACCTTTTTGCAGGAAATGGCTTTTTTTAACCCAGTAGCAACAATTTTAGCGAAAAGCTGCAGGCCGACATAGGTTTCATCATCCAGATCAAAAATATAATCAACCTCTTTTTTGGGGATTACCAGTACATGCCCTTCAGCCAACGGACTAATATCTAGAAATGCCAAAAAATCAACGCTCTCGGCCACTTTATGGGCTGATATTTCGCCTGCTATTATCTTTGAAAAAATGCTCATTGTTTGGTTGATTGGGTTTATTAGGTTGATTAAGTGAGTGGTTAAATAGGAAATAAAACTAATAAACCATTCACTTAATCAACTCATTCAACTATCTTGTAATTTCCAATATCTCGAATTCCATTTTACCTGCGGGGACCATGATTTCGGTTGTATCGCCAACTTTTTTACCTAAAAGGCCTTTAGCTATTGGTGATGCTACAGATATTTTTCCTGTTTTCAGATCGGCTTCCGTTTCTGATACTAACTGGTAGCTCATGGTTGCGCCATTCTTAATGTTCTTGATTTTTACAATCGACAAGGCAAGCACTTTGGATGTATCAATTTTTGATTCATCAAGCAATCTGGCGTTAGCTACCGCCTCCTGCATTTGGGCTATTTTAGCCTCGTGCAAACCTTGTGCTTCTTTTGCGGCATCATATTCGGCATTTTCCGATAGATCACCTTTATCGCGGGCTTCGGCAATTTGTTTTGATATGCTTGCGCGAACCGTTGTTTTTAAATATTGTAATTCCTCTTTTAATTTTTCTAAACCTTCCTTGGTATAGTATGATACCTCTGCCATAACGCACGAATTAATTTTAAAACTTTTTATTTATAATGGTTACCAAAAAAAACCGCCCTCCCGTTCACAGAAGGACGCAGTTACCGTAAAAACAAACAAGACCATATTGGCTATTGCCTACATAGTCTTGTTTTGTCTAAAACGAAGATAAGCGATTTAAATTTTAATATCCAAATTTTTGTTGCGTGCCGCAAAAATTTGGATATTAAAATTTAGTGATTAAAAATCAGTTAATTAGAGATTAGGTTTTATTTACGACTATTTTAATAACTAATCCAGTCTCAAATCACTAATTAACTTAGAAGCGATAGCTTCTCAGCCATTACCTCGCTAATTTTTCGGTACGAATCAAATGTCCAGCCGGCAACATGTGGGGTCAGTAATATTTTGCCTGCCTGTTTTAGGTCAGCAAACCATTCCTGTTCGGCTAATGCAGGGAATTTCTCAACTTCCAATACATCCAATCCCGCACCTAAAATTTTACCTTTTTTAACGGCGTCAACCACAGCACTAACTTTGGCTGTTTTGCCCCGGGATGTGTTGAGGAAAAATATTGGCTTTTTAAAGTGGAAGAAGTACTCCTCATTGATAAAGCCATCGGTTTCCTTGGTTAGCGGTACATGTATGCTCAGCACATCGCTGTGTTTAACAATTTCCTCCATGCTTACCTCTCGAGCGAATTGGTCGCTGAAGCCGGTTTTATATTTATCATAGGCAATTACATTTACCCCAAAGCCCGAAAGCTTACGCGCGAAGCTGCTGCCCATGAAACCATAGCCAATAATGCCTACGGTTTTGCCTTTTAATTCGTAACCACGGTTACCCTCACGATCCCAAATGCCATCGCGGATCTGTATATCTGAATTGCGGAAGTTGTTCATCAGCGATAGCAACATACCAACCGCATGCTCGCCAACAGCATCCATATTACCTTCGGGCGCGTTTATCAGGAACAGTTTTTTTTCTGCCGCGTAAATCTCGTCAATATTGTCCATCCCGGCACCGGCACGGCAAACAAAGCGTAACTGTGTAGCCGCATCGATCACTTTGCGGTCGACATTGAATTTTGAGCGGATAACCAAGCCCGCATACTGACCAATAATTTCCAATGCTTCGGCCGTCTTTATCGTAGGGCGATAGTCGCAGGTATAACCCAGCGCTTCGGCTTGTTCAATAAAAATTGGGTGTATATCATCAACAATAAGAATGTTCTTTTTCATATCAATTACAAACATATTCATCCGAAGGGAAATTTGTAACACTTAGTTGCAATATATTGTCTGAAGTAATATTCATAAACCTAATACCGTTTTAATTGTAGTATTAATAAATACGAAGATTATGCAACAGCTAAAAAATATAACATCCAACATAAAAGGTTATGCTAAAAGCCTGTCAGAAGAGGGCTTTCACCAAATATTTAACCATACAGACCAGCTTAAGATTAAAGAAGGTGTTGACAGGCTTGGCCTTGAAAAATTTATTGACCAATGCGCTTACCTGGCAGCAGGATCGGGCATTATATCTGGTAGTGGTGGCTTAGTTACCATGATGATTGGTATCCCATTTGATTTTATAAACCTCATTACCCAGCAATTTAGGGTAACTATGGCTATCATGTACCATAACAGAGGTACATATAACATCGGCTTTGAAGAATTTATGAGCCTGGTAGCCGCTTCGCTTAAAGTAGAGGCCAGCATAGCCATCACCAAAACCATGATGGAAAGTATTGCCGAAAAGATGCTGATGATGTTCGGAACCCGGACAGCCGAACGTTTAATACCGATTGTTGGTGGGGCGATAGGCGGTACTACCAACTATTTATTCATCAGGCGTATGGCTAAGATGGTAAAGGGAATGCAATTGCAACCAGTGGTAATAATGGTAGATTAAGATTGTTTCAGTGCAGCGATTTTACTGGCAAATTCAGCCAGTTGAATCGTTTGTTCTGGATCGATAGGTTGGTTGTTTCGGACAACTAGTATGTTTTTATTAATTTCTACAACGAAATTGGCGTACATGTTATTTTTTATGACATCTCTGAATTCCATTGTTAAACCAGCAATAGCTTCTGGCGTATCATTGGCTGATACATAAAAACTATCGGAAAAGATTTTATCGTCACTAAATTTTAGTTCGGTATGATGAATCAGTTCTAAAACTTTATCGGTGAGTGTTTCTTTGCGGATAAGTACCCGACCAAAATCAGCCTTTAGATTAACAAAAGCCCAGGCCTGGCATTTTTAGGTAATCAAGTTGGGTCCTGCCATTGTTGAGCTGATAACGGATTTTAACAAAATTTAAGTAGCAATCGGTAGATGGAGCGTTAATCAAAAATGCAGCACTTAAACTGGCTTCCTGGGCATTATTAAACAACTCAAATTTGTTAATGTGGTTATTTGAATCGGCAACTTCAATATTAAAATTTGCTTTTAGTGATTTATAAGTGTCCTCCAGTGCCTGTACATCGTCGGCGCTGAGGTCAACAGTATCAAAAGGTAGGTTTTTCAATTATATATTGTTTAGGTTATCTGCTAGCTGTTATCAAGTTAGTCAACTTCACAAAATCAGCCACAGTAAGCCGTTCCGCACGCAAATCAAGTAATGGCTCGTCGGTCATTTTTTCTTTGTTCATGAGTGATGATACTGCGTTACGCAATGTTTTTCTTCGCTGATTAAACCCCGCTTTAACTACCAGCCAAAACAGTTTTTCATCGCAACCTAACTCTGCAGTTTCATTTCTGGTTAATCGGATCACTGCCGATAATACCTTTGGCGGTGGGTTAAACACCCCTGCCTTTACCGTAAACAGATATTCCACTTTATAATATGCTTGCAGAAAAACGCTCAATATGCCATACTCCTTACTCCCGGCTTTAGCGCTGCAACGCTCGGCCACTTCCTTTTGGAACATACCCACCACCTCAACTACCTGTGCCCGGTTATCCAGTACCTTGAATAATATCTGCGATGATATATTATAAGGAAAGTTCCCGATTATCCCCAACGGGCCATCAAACAGTGCCGCGAAGTCCATTTCTAAAAAATCGGCATTAAGCAGTCGGGTGCCCAGCTGCGGGTATTTTTTTTGCAGGAATTGGTACGATTCCGTATCAATATCAACCAAGCTAACCTCGTATTCTGTTTTTTGTAGCAGGAAGTCAGATAATATACCCATACCGGGGCCAACTTCAAGCACTTGTTTGTATTTGCCCTCGGGGCGCAGGCTTTCTACTATTTTGGCCGCTATATTTTTATCAGTAAGAAAATGCTGACCCAGATGTTTTTTTGCCCTTACCAATGTCATTATAATGGATTATTTAAGCAAATTAAATCATAATTTGCGCTTTATTAAGGAACAAATCTTTTTATTTGTGTTTATTAGCACATAGCACAATTATAACCTTACCTGCAAATCGGCGATTTCACCGATTTATCAGCGTAATCAACATATAGAATAATGGACAAATTGAAAATAGGGATAAGCATTGGTGATGTAAACGGCATAGGCCTCGAGATCATCATCAAAACGCTGGCCGACAGCAAGATATTCGACTATTGTACCCCAATAGTTTACGGGCATACCAAGGTAGCATCGTTCTACCGCCGTGCCACCGAGGTTAATGAGCTTAACTTCAATGTGATTACTGAAGCTTCAAATGCATTACCTAAACGTGCCAACATGATCAACTGCTGGAACGAGGATGTAAAAATAGAACCCGGCATTTTTAACAAGGAAGTAGGCAAGTACGCTTTCCTTTCCCTTGAACGCGCTACTAATGATTTGCTTGCGGGTCATATCGACGCACTGGTGACAGCGCCAATCAATAAAGACACCATACAAAGCGAGGAGTTCAACTTCCCTGGTCATACCGAATACCTGCAATTTCGTGGCGATGCCGGCGATTCACTCATGTTTTTGGTGAGCGATACTCTGCGCGTGGGCGTGGTAACCGGGCATATCCCGATTGCTAAAGTAGCTGAAAGCATTACTACCGAGAAAATACTATCCAAGCTGCGCCTGATGGATGCCAGCCTGCGTACAGATTTCTGGATACGTAAACCCCGGATTGCCGTGCTGGGCCTTAACCCTCATGCCAGCGATAACGGACTGATAGGCAACGAAGAAGCTGATATCATTACCCCGGCAATTGAAGAAGCCCGCGCTAACGATATACTGGCCATGGGCCCATACGCCGCCGACGGCTTTTTCGCCAACGGCACATACCTGCAATTTGATGCTGTATTAGCTATGTACCACGACCAGGGGCTGATACCGTTTAAGCAGATCGCCTTTGAATCAGGAGTTAATTTTACGGCAGGCTTGAGCTTTGTGCGTACCTCGCCCGATCATGGTACTGCGTTTGATATTGCAGGCAAGAATAAAGCCTCCGAAGTATCTTTCCGCGAGGCCCTGTTTGCCGCTATACATATTGTAAAACACCGTCGCGAAACCGCCGAACTGAACGAGAATCCGCTAGCCTTCACCAAGCTAAGCCGCGATAGGGACTAAGCTCACCACTGTACCACGGTACAAGTGAAACACATGGTACAGTTGGTATCTTTTAGGGCTAAAATCGCCCTAAAATACCTTGTTTTTGGCACTTTTTACACCTGTTTTTGGGTCTCAAAAAGCCAATTTTGACCCAAAACGGGTTGAAAAAACACTGTTTTTTGATGCTTTTTAATGGTTTTCGACATGGAAAATACGGGTTTTGACCCGAAATAACAGTTTTTAATTCCCCTCTTGAGCGGGATAGGGGTGTGTTCTGCATCATCTAAAACCAAACCCCTGCCTGTACAATTTCTCCCTTGGGATAATGTTGTTAATTTAAGAAAAACATTTTTTTACCCTCTTTCCGGCTTGCCGAAGAGAGGGTCGAACAGTGCAGCGCGTTCGGGGTGAGTCAGCTGTGCGACTGGTATTTGCGCCATGCAAGCCCTATTGCAAATCTCGCCGCCTAACACTATATTTGAGATACTATGCAGAACCTAGCCCATCCAACAAATAAAATAACCACCAAAAAGCTCATCATCATCTGCCTGCTTGTATCCGCAATTTACCATTGGAGAGATATAAAAAGTGGCTTTGTAGATGGTATGGCCGATGCCGGCCTCAATTTTAAAACCGCAGCTAAATAAGGGCCAAAAATCCATCTTGCACTCGTTTTTACGAGCGCATTGTGGTAAAGAGCATCTAAGATGTTATCAAACCTAGCTGCTTATCACTTCACTTTGGCTGATTATATAACAGTTTCAAGTCTGTGGTCTTTTTCCTCATTAATCCTACCGCGCCTTCAACCATTTGTGTTTCATCCATTCTAAAACCCATAAATTTTTGAAGAAGGTCATCAGCGGATGCATTAAAACCGTTTCGGAGCAACGCGTTATAATGAATGGCGAAGTTTTCCGGGTCCTTGTGCAATAGTTCATACAATTTACAGGCGACCAGCGAGGCATATAAATAATTCACATTGTAAATGGGATCATCGTATAGCAAGCGTTTATTGATCCATTCTGCATGGCGTTCAGGCTCATCTTTAAAAAATAAATCATATTTATTCATAATCCCCGCGTACAGACTATCAATGTCTTTTTGATTTTTTATTTTGCCAGCGGAAACGCCATCATAAATTCCCTGCTCAAAAGTACCCTCCTCCGCGCAGGTAAATAACTGATCGGCGAGGTCGTCAATAAATGCCTTAGTATAGAAAGCCTTGGAATCGGAACTTCTACTTGAGTTTGTTAATTCATCTAACAATAAAAATTCATTAAGAATGGCAAATGATTCAAATAGAAAATTTGGTCCTGAAGAATTAGTTGGCACAATGTGATTTTCACTCATTAATAACCTGTGAATGCTGTGACCGCCTTCATGTATCAAAACCCGGATACTACCGGTCTCGCCGCTAAATGATTTCATATACAAGGTAATTGGTACCCCGGGATACCCTAACCCCGTATAATCCGTTACTCTGCTTTTACCACCTGTAATATCTAACTTACCCTGAGTGGGGTCAAGCAAATCAGCAAAATGGCTTACATAGTCTTTACCTAATGGCTGCAATGCCTGTAGAATCGATTTTCGGGCTGATACGAAAGTTTGCGGCTGCGGCGTGTAATTCAAAGGGAGGTCCATATCCCAGCTATGAATTTGCAGTAAACCGGTTACGCGTTTGACTTGTTCAGCCTGGACCTGTTGATAAGTTTTTAATACACCGGCATGTTGGTTCAACTCGTTAAGCATTCCCTTTACACTGTCTTCACTTACTTGTAAACGTTTATCATACATTCTTGCTGGTGCATCCGGGTAGTTATATAATCTTGCTAACGCATTTTCTTCGTTTGCTATATCAATTAGCGTTGCCGCAAATACTTCTTCATGCTGTGCATAGGCATCCAGGAAAGCTTTGGCACCCGTTTCACGGATATATGCATTCTTGTTATGTCTGATTGCAGCGATCCCAGTCCCTGGATTGAATTTTTTACCTATTGAATCGAAAATGAGATTTTTGTTTATATCGTCCATCAATGCATCATACCGGTCATCTAGTCTGTCTAAAACCGACCCGGCAAGTTCATTTATAATTTTTGTACCTGCAACCGGGAGCATGTGACTTGTGTTATTTTGGATGGTTGCTATCAGGTAGCGGAATTTATCCAGATGAAATTGATTTATCTCAGCATCTGTTAAAGTTGACAATTCCTTTTGCGTCAGCGCCAGGTTAACTGTAGCTCTTAATTCACTGGCGACATTATTATCATAATTCATTCTTTTTCGCGCAGCGGTATCATTTTTATTATCATAGTATAAAAGCCTCTCATATAATATGTGCCTTGTCAACTCAACTGAAAAATGTTCATACTGATCTAAACGTTCAGCAAGTACAGGCAAATCCCACGCGGTATTGTTTTCAAACTTCTTTACACTATCTAATAAAATATTGAGGGTATTCAACTCTTCCTTAGAGGTTGTAAAGTACCTGGATAAATCCAGCTGGTACTGAGAGGATTTTCCCTCAAATGGATCAAAATTTTGAGCCTTACAGCTCTCGCCTATCAATAGGAAAGCAATTAAAATTAATGCGGCATATTTAAATGGAGAACTCCTCATAACAAATCTATTTACAACACAAATCTACTTTTAACTGATCGTTGAAAATTGAATGAGATTAGCATTTCCGGTAAGCATCAAATTTTCCTGAAGTTTTTTGGAAGTATACCTGTCATCTCCTTGAATGTCCTTGTAAAATGCGCTTGATCGGCGAAACCACATGCATAGCCTATCTCCGTTAGAGAAAGGCGGGAAGACCTTACCAGCACAAGTGCTTTATCTACCTTGATCATTTGTGAGTACCTACTCAAGGTGGTGGGAAAATGTTGAGAGAATGCCCTGGAAATCGTGGTAGGATGTACGCCCAGAATATGAGACATCTCATTTAATGTGAAGTTTGCTTGCCGTGTATCATGCAATAATTCAATTAAACTCTTGATCCATTCTGGAGGATTTTTTTCGTTAACTGATAACTGTTTTGTATTAAAAAAGCTATGCAATATAATTGAAGCAGATGCAGGTGTTTCGAGGTTATTATTAACCACCTCCTGATAAAGGCGTGTAAGAACGAACTTAAAATAGGGCGATGAATGGATTAGTTCGCGCAATTTATCTTCACTAAAACCCACTTCTTTCAACTGAGCATCAGAAAAGTCCAAATTTATTTTTTTTGTGCCGGGTGAAAATCCATAACACCTGTGTTGCTCGCCTGTATGAATGAATTTGATATCTCCCGGTCTCCTTATTAATCGGTTGTCACGTAAATCTTCTGTGTAATTACCTTCAATTAAAAGGCTGATACTGCATTTTGAGTGTGAATGCCAATCCTCGTATTCGCTGTTACCGGGATAGGTAGTCAGTGATATATTGCACCCATTTATCGCTTTAGTGAAATGATTAAGGCCCAAAAATGTTGAGTATATCTCCATGCATTAAGAGACATGTAAGATTGATAAACGTTACGACATCCGAAATAGTTAAAAAATGCAGGAACTTGCCGAGCTGGCACGTGAAGATATGGGCGATGCTATAACCCATCGCGAAGGAAAAAACCTAGCTGTCCGAAGTCTGTGACTTCGGACGACCAAGACTGTAGTTTGCAACTACAGTCCGAATTATATCCAAACCCCACAAAAAAAGCGGATGACTCTAAAAAATCATCCGCTTTTTTCATAAATATTGCTAGCCTATCTGCCTCCCGGTGGGCAATGCTCTTTTAAGTATTGGGTATACAGGGTGCGCAGGTGCAAGGTTGTACCCTCACCCTCAAATATGCCATGCGTACGGTTGGGGTACGACATCAGCTGAAACTGCCTGTTGTATTTAATCAGCTCGTTTATCAGCATTTCGGCATTTTTATAGTGTACGTTATCATCACCAGTACCATGTATGTACAGCAAATTACCCCGTAGGTTTTTAGCATAAGTAACCGGCGATCCTTTAATAAACACCTCACGACTGGCATCGTCAATCGGTACGCCCATATAACGCTCCTGGTAAATATTATCATAGGTTAACTGCCAGCCTACAGCGGCAATCGCTATCCCCGTTTTGTAAATCTCCGGGTGCTGAAACATCAGGTTGAGCGTGCAGGAACCACCACCGCTCCAGCCCCAAACTGCCACACGGCTGCTATCTACAAATGGCCATTTTAAAATTTCTTTCGCGCCCATGGCCTGGTCTTCAATATTTACGATGCCTACATTTTTGTAGATGGATTTGCGCCATTCGCGTCCCTTCGGTGCAGGGGTGCCACGGTTATCCAGCGAAATGTAGATGTAGCCATCATCGGCCATGCTGCCTACGTATTCGCGGTTGGTTCCGGTGCCGTACGAGTCGGTAACCGTAGCGCCAGCAGGTTCGCTGTATACATAAAATACAACCGGGTATTTTTTAGCCGGATCAAAGTTGGTAGGCTTAACCATCCAGCCATCCATCTCCACGCCGTCAGCCGTTTTTACCTTAAAAAATTCCGGTTTGTTTTTTGCATCGGTATTCAGCTTAATGGTTTTTCCATTTATATGCTGATGATTTGGCAAGCTGATCACTTCGCTTTCGCCCGGGGTATAAATATTGCTGAAGGTATGCAGCGCTATCTTCCCATTTGGCGAAATTTCGTAACCGTTAGTTCCCTGCTCATCAGCCGGTGTTACACGCTCGGCCTTACCTCCGCTTAATTTTATTTTATACAAATACTTCTGCGTAGCATTATCCGGCGAAGCTAAAAAGTAAATTAAACCATTAGCTTCATCAATCAGGCTCAGGGTAATTACGTCGTAATTCCCTTTGGTAATTAAGGTTTCTTTGCCATCGCGGTCTATTTTATAAATATGGCGCCATCCGTCCTTTTCGCTTAACCAAATAAATTCTTTGCCCTTGTTTATCCATTCCCAACCCATCGGGTCGCCGCCGTTCCAGCGTTCTTTGCCGTCTATCCAGGCTTTATCGGTTTCTTCATGTATCACATGGGCTGTCCCGTTTGATGCATTGGCTATTATGATACGGCTTTCATTTTGGGCGCGGTTTTCCTGTTCTACAATCAGCTCATTTGGGTCGGTGGTCCATTCCATACGTGGTATGTAATGCTGTATCGCGTCGCCGGGGATATTCATCCAGGTAGTTTTGGCGGTGCTTACATCCACTACACCAATTTTGCATGCGCTTGGGTCTTCGCCTGCAACAGGATATTCTACCGGCACCACATAAGGATAAATAGAATCCGTAGTGTTCAGCATTAGGTATTTCTTAATCTTGCTGGCATCAATTTGCCAGTAGGCCAACGCCCTGCCATCCGGCGACCAGCGGAACCCGTCCCTGCAACCAAACTCCTCCTCGTATGCCCAGTCGAACGTGCCGTTGATAAGCTTATCCGTGCCATCAAAGGTTAATTGTTTAATGTTGCCACTGCCCAGGTCTTCAATAAACAGGTTATGCTCGCTCACATAGGCTGCTTTTGTGCCATCCGGCGATAGTTTAGCAAACATCAGCGATGATGCTGGCCGGCCTTTACCCAATTGTTTTAATGTTTTGGCAGACAGATCGTACACCCAGTAATCGCCCCGGGTATTATAACGCCATACTCTTTTGGTATTGGTAAATATCAACACCTTGGTCCTGCCCTCCGAAAAAGTAAAATTAGCTATGCTGAGCGGATCTTTCCCCGGCGGTGTAAGCATTTCGGCACTTAATATCACCGTTTTTTTGCTGGAATCGCGGGTATCCAGTTCAACAACTGAACCGCTAACGTTGCGGTAATATTGGTAGCCATCTGGTGCCCAGTGTGTTTTTTGGCGCTGCGCGGATGCGGTTAGCTGGAAAAATATCAGCATTAAAAAGCACCCGGCTATAAATGTTAATCGGTAAAACTTGTAGTTCATTTCAAGTCAGTTTTTTAATAAGAGGTCTTTATGTAAAATTGCTGTTAAATTAACGTTTTAAAACTTCGTACAAACAGATGTAATGAAAAAAATACCTGCGGGCTAATATGGGTTGTTTATAATACTTAAAAAATTGAACAACGGACTCGTCATTGGTGCGTGCGCTATGTCATTAAGCTAAAGAAACTGTGATTTAAACGATGCTCCATAGGAGCAAAATGTTGGTAGCGAATATCATTTAACCTTGCTGTCCGAAGTCTGTGACTTCGGATGCCTAAGACTGTAGTTTGCAACTACAGTACCAATTATATCCAACACCCAAAAACATAAAAACGCCGGACTTTATAGTCCGGCGTTTTTATTTAAAAGGGCAGTATTTTTACCCTCTTTTTTGCTTGCAAAAGAGAGGGTGGTCAAGCGAAGCAATGACCGGGTGAGTAAATTATACGAGCGACCGTGACGCACAGTTAACTCACCCCGAACGCGCTGCGCTGTTCGACCCTCTCTCTGGCAAGCCAGAAAGAGGGTGAAAATTATTCTCTTAACTTAATTCCCTGTACCTGAATCTTTCACATTCTCCAATACTGTACGGATGTTAGCCGGTACATTGGTTAGCAAGCTATAGCCTGTCGCTGTTTCGATAGATTTAACAGTAGTGATGTACTGTGTCCAATCAGAACTGATGGTGTTGATGTTAGGTGTATTTACTGCGATCACGCGAGTTGTGCTGGTAATGCGGCTTAAATCGTTATTGCCGTTTGGCAATACCACAATCACTTTCCAGATGTTTGATGGCACAACCACCAAACCACCATCAACCGTAGTAGCCGATCCGCTTGATCCTGTACCACCTGATCCGTAGCTACCCATGATCACGTAGATCTCGTCGCCTGCAGCAACTAATGAGCGACCGTATTCTTCCAGGTTAGCCCAGGTTTGCTCATTGTTCTGCGGTGCCTGCGGAACCATGTTATCCATTAAAAAAGTTTCCTCATTAGCCGCCACGGTAGAAGTGCGGTCGCCCGATGGGCAGTTATGCCCGCGATCAAAGCCGCTGCCGCTGTATGCTGTGGCGGGAACCTCATACCATCCCGTAGGCAAATTAGGGTCTGCACGGAAATCATTTGCCCTATCCTGTGAGCCCAGGCTGGTTGAACCTACATACCAGCTCACCCAGTTTGGTTCGTTCCTATCACGATTGTATGACTCTACGTAATAGGTATGATCATATAAATAATTATCAAAATTGCTGATGTCGGCCGTAGCATTGCTTGGGTTACCCAGCATCAAATTGGTATTATCCGCTGTCGAGCTTCCGCCACCGCCAGTACCGCCGCCTGTGCTGCTGTAGCTATTGATGGTGAATTCATCTATATTGATGCGGTTACTGCCCCCCGTTGTTTTACGTACCTGGAAACGGATAGTACCAGCCACATTAACCGTAAAGGTCGCCGTAGCCAAAGTAGTGCTGCTCGCGGTGATAGAGGTTGTACCTACCTGCGTATAAGTGCTGCCGCCATCTGTCGATTCCCATAACTGGAAAGCCGATGAACCGTCGCTGCCAAAAACAGCGTATTCCATAGTAACGGTAGATGCGCCTGTTGTTACATCAAAGTTCATTCCTAGTGTACCGGTATTTTCAATACGAACAGAGTGACTCCCAACTTTTGCATCTGATGCGCTGATACCTACAAGAGCAGAATTCAGATCCCATGATCCGCTGGTGAAGGTTACATTGGCATCAGCATAAGCTGTTTTACCTGCCGATTCAAAGCCTTCATCAAAAGTTTGTGTGCTGGCATAGCTACCGCTTGTTGTGTTAGTAGAGCTTGGATTGAGTTTTTCCGCAGATGGTGTGGTTTCATTTTTCTGACATGAAGCCAGCATCAGCGCGATCGCGAGTGGTGCAAGTAAATGTTTTAATTTCATAAAGGTTATGTTTTTTGTTTTCAAGACAAATATTAACCTTTAGTTGTTAAGCTCTTGTTATCTGTTTATTGTGTTTTGGTATCATTTTTAAATAAAGCGCCCAGGTGTTTTAAGTTTGATATACTAATACGTAGACAGTGTCATCTTATTAAATAACTGCATAAATAAGCTGCTCGTTAAGTTATTGATAATCAAATAACTAAAAAAATGATATAATTGAGGCTTACAACCTTTGTGTACATTGCCCTGAACTAATTAAATTTTAAAGAAAGGTTTAAAGTGTTGATTATAAATTAATTGTGTTTGAATTTTTCAATTATTTTTTGCTGTGATAATTTGATTTAGTTACATTTATAGGTAACCAAAACTTATCGCGAAAATGAAAAAGCTAATCACACTCTTTGTGGTTATGTTGGTCTCCTACCAGCTTAGTCACGCCCAATCAACCCCTGCAGTCGGCAGTTCATACACCACCAATGTAGTAACAGATGTTTTTCCGTATCAAGCCGGCAGAAAACCTAAGGTTGATTCTACAATACACTTTAAGCTCAACGTAAATACTAAATTCCAGATTGTGGATATAAGAACAATATCAGGGGCTATTAATGGTTATATTATAACGCCATGGAATTTTAGTGACAGCGCACGTTACCATAATAAGAAAATTTCGAAAGCTGATTTTTACAGAACAAAATATGTAAAAAGTGATACATCTTTAGCTAAATTGAAATTATTGCAGGATAGCTTAAAGAGTTTGAAAGCCACAATTGCTGCTTTAGATACACAGCGTAAAATAGATACGCTTAAGGTTACACAATCAAATAAGGCAGTTGCCGATACTTCGGCCGCTGTAAAGGCTAAAAATCAGATGTTGTTTAATTCGCTTGCTTATTTGAACCCGAATACAGCTATTGCCCCGGTTAAAAAAAATGACATTAGCACAAAAAATAAAGTACAGTCATTTACAGCTAAACAATCGGCAGTAAAAGCGCACTTAGATAACGGTAACGAGCCGCCTGAAGCATTAAAACAGCAACTGATAGAAGCCGCTAAGCCATTGCGATTTACTAATCAAGGTGTTAACAAAAGTTTGGCAAATTATCAGGCTGCTAAAGCTAATCTTGATACCGTGAAACAAAAAGCTCATGCAGATTCTGTTAAACTTACACGCACAAAAAGAAAATATGAAAACGCACTAGCTAGTATAAAATCTCTTGTTAATAACAACCAGGGGCAAAGCCAACCGGGGCTAAAATTTGATAAAGATGCCTATAGAATCACCAAAAAACAGATAAACGACGTTTTGGATACCCCCGAAAATGTCAATAATCAGGCGGCAAAATTGGATAATCTGGCATTTTTAGATTCATGGGCCAACAGGTGGACGTTTTTCTTACCGGCTACATCTTTTTCAGAAAACAAGGTGGTGCCTATTTATACCCGTAGCGATACATTTACCTGGGGTTTTCTGTCGTTGCCATTAAAAATGCGTTTTGGCAATAGCCGGGGGCCGTTTGATTTTGAACAGAACCTGCAATTTGGAATAACAGCCGGCGATAAGCATCAGTTTGCCAAAACAGCCGATGTGTCTATTAATTATTTAGGTGGGGTATCAGTAGTGAATGTGCCGCTTAAGGATTCCACTTCAACCACCGCGGTTTCATTATCGATAGGAAGCATGTTTCAATATGGTAAATTTCAAATTGGTTTATTCGGCGGCGTGGATCTGGCCGGATCAAAATCGGCGCAATTTAACTATCAGGGCAAGCCCTGGATTGGCATCGCTATTGGCGTTAGTTTATTTGGCGAAGGGCAAACCACTGCTACAGCTGCAGTACCAAACCAGGATTAATAATACAAACGCCGGACCACAGGGTCCGGCGTTTGTATTATTATCTTAGTACAATTGGGGAGCGGATGTGTTATTTTGCAGCCGAAGGCGTATCATATAGCGCATTCAACAAACCAGCTAAACGTATGCCCGCTTTCTCTATCCTTGATTCCACCACGCCTATGTGCGCATCATAATAGGCCTTATCCAGTTTTGTGCTGCCATCGCTGTTAACCTCACCATACAGTATCGTGCTTACCTGGTAGCTTTCCCATGCCCATATAATAATCGGATCGCTTTGCCATTTGGCTATTTGTTCCGGCGTGGCATGGTCATATTTATCTGCCAGTTTATCATAGCTCAGGCCTTCATGGTCCAGTAGTTTGCTATCCCACAGGGCGTGCAGGTTGGTGTCTTCGCCATTAAATGTTAATTGTATGGTATTGCCGCCTTTATCTTCGGCTCGGCTTACATGCATCGGCTGGTGCATATCGCCCACAAAATGTATAATAAATTTAAGTGCTTCCACCTGCTGCCGTTGGTTGGATTTGCTATCCTTTAACGTATACTCGGCATTAAGCAGTGCTTTATAAACATTTGTGCCCGCGGCGCTTTTTACTTGCGTTTCAAAATCAGTGAAGCTTAAACCTAAAGGCACATTAATAAAATGCCACGCGCCGGTTTCCGGGTTAGCGCTGCGAATCTCATCGGCCCAGGTACTTGCCTCGGCCATGGTTTCATGCCCCAATAATTTATCAACAGCTGTTTTTGCCTCCGGCGATAGGTGGCGCTCCGCTATCTCGCCAACGGTACGATGGCCTGTAACACCCCATGATATTAAACCAACACATAAACAAACTGCGAACCCTGGCAACAAATATTTTTTCATGATCAAATTAAAATGGCTGCTAAGATAAGCACATCAGTATATAGCCAATTGTAACAAATTGTTAACCCTGCATAAACTCATTATCAATTGTCGCTAACTATCGCGGCTTTCTTACGCCTTTTGTTGGTACTATGCGCTCTCAGGAAGTTATAGGTGACAGAAAACCCCATGTATTGTGTACTTCTGCTGCTATTAGTACCATCAAAAAAATAATAGCCTTGCGTTACGGCCACAGTTACAACTGTAGTAAGGTTAAAGTTAATGCTGTTGCATATCTCGGTCATAAGCCCTTGCTTGGCATTAAATACATAGCCGCCGCCAAGGCATAAGCCTTCGTTAAAGCGGCCTTTGCTAAATATATTAATCGTCGGTCTGAATTCAATATAATGCGCCGTATCATTACCCCGGCTTAGTGTGTTGGTGGTGCCTGTGGCTAGCCCTATATCAAATATGCCATAGGTGCGCCCAAACTCTACCGCCGGCGAAAACCGTTTGGCAACACCGCCTTTGGTATTTACAAACACATCTGTATTTACCGATAGATAAAAGTATTGCGGCTCTTTATTCTCCTTGGTCGTGTCCGATTCGATCACCGTATCCTTGCCCGCTGTGGTTTTTGAATTTGACTGATGTGATAAAATTGCTTTGCCCATTGTAGCTGATACATTATTTTGAGCGAACAAGCCAGAAGTACAAAACAATAGGGCGATAATGGTAAAGGTTGTTTTCATGTGATGGGGGATATGTAATACATCATAATAAATTAAAAGTAAAAATGTTTTTCTCTGCCGAAATAAAAGTAGGGCTAGCCCCACTTAACTTAATGGCATTAACCGCAGCCCCAGTTTAAATTAAGCTGGTTAATTGACGGCCCGGGCAACCGAAACAGGATTTCAGCAGTATCTATAATGAAACTTATTATTAAATAATATGTTAACTTACAACAAACCAATATACCCACTAACATGAAAAAACTAAGTTATGTATTCATGATCGCGGCGGCGGCAGTAGCCTTCCAATCATGTAACCATGGTGCAAAAGACGCAAAAGATAGCGCCGACAGCCTTAACAAAACTAAAGACACAACCACTAACGCTGCTGCAACTGGCGGTATAGCGGTAACCAGCGACGATGCTAAATTTGCTACCACAGCGGCAAACGGCGGCCTTGCCGAAGTTGCATTAGGTAAATTAGCGCTTACCAAAACCACTAACCAGGCTATTAAAGATTTTGCCAACATGATGGTCACCGATCATAGTAAAGTAAATGATCAGCTGGCGGCCATTGCCAAAGCAAAAAATATTACCCTGCCTGCTGAACCGGATAGCGCCCACCTGAAAAAAGCTGATGAGTTAAGCAAACTGAGCGAAGCTGATTTCGACAAGCAATATGTAAGCGCAATGATTGATGGGCACAAGAAAACGCTAGACCTGATGAACAACGAAGCCAAAAACGGTCAAGACAGCACATTAAAAGCTTTCGCCGCCCAAACAGCCCCAAAGGTGCAAATGCACCTGGACGCTATCAATAAAATAAAAGATAATATGAAATAGGCCGATAGGCTGCCAACAAAAAAAGCCAGACATTTGTCTGGCTTTTTTTGTGTCTTTAAGTTCCCCTCTTGAGAGGGGCAGGGGTGTGTTCTACATCCGGCAAATCAAAATATTACAAATAAGATTGCAATAACCTTGATTTTGAATTTTGCCTTAAGCGTAATAACGCTTTATCTTTTATCTGGCGAACACGTTCGCGGGTTAAGTTAAATTTCTCGCCAATTTCTTCAAGAGAGTGTGGCGCGGTGCTGTTTAAACCGAAGAACAATACTAAAACTTGTTTCTCGCGTTCGGCTAAAATACCTAACGAGCGTTTAATCTCTTGTGATAATGAATCTGTGATCAGGTCGCTGTCTGTTCCTGCATCGCCGCTTTGTAAAACATCTAATAAGGTGTTTTCCTCACCGGTGATAAAAGGCGCATCTACCGATACATGACGGCCTGCATTTGATAACGCGTCCGAAATTTTATCAGCAGTAGTTTCCAAATCCTCAGCCATTTCTTCAGGCGTTGGTTCACGCTCAAATTGCTGCTCTAATTTAGAGTGCGATTTACGTATCTTACTTAATGATCCTACCTGGTTTAATGGTAAACGCACAATTCTTGATTGCTCTGCAACTGCAGATAATATAGATTGGCGAATCCACCATACAGCGTATGATATAAATTTAAATCCTTTAGTTTCATCAAAACGCCTTGCAGCTTTAATTAATCCTAAGTTGCCTTCGTTAATAAGGTCGCCAAGGGTTAAGCCCTGGTTCTGATATTGTTTGGCTACCGACACCACAAAACGCAAATTCGTTTTGGTAAGGCGTTCCAAAGCAGCCTGGTCACCCTCGCGTATCTTTTGGGCCAGTATCACTTCTTCCTGCGCAGTTATCAAATCTACCTTTGCAATCTCACTCAGGTATTTATCAAGTGATTGTGATTCGCGGTTGGTAATCGATTGGGTTATCTTTAGTTGTCTCATATTATTGCTGCAAAGGTAATTAAAGTTATGTGGATTGAACGTAATTAAATGACTGCCTGCGTCATCCGAATATTATTTGTAAAAAACAGGTTTTTGAGGCATTTTTGCTTGTTTTTGAGGGTCTATCTATTCACTTTGCATATATTTTATCTAAATTTCATTGTGCGGCCCAGGTTTAATAACGCTTAAAAGTTACATAAAACATTCGCGTTTTACGATTTTTTGCGCGGATAGTTAATAATTAGCTCCGGGTTTTTTATCACATTTTAATAGTTATAAACAATATTGTTGCAATTTGTTACTAATCAAATTCTTACAAAATTCATGGTTCTGCCAATAAATTTAAAATGCCAGTAACCCCTAACATGCAACATGCCCTTTTTATCAATAGTTGCCGACGCGTTCCATTCTCTCCCGTGCCGCGAATCATAAACCATACCATCTTCCCAGGTATGGGTATCGGCATCATATTTAAGGCCGCTTAAAACACTCATGCCTAAAATTTTACGGTCGCGTAATGCCGGGTCGGGGTTATGTACATCTTTCCAGTAATCCAGTGGCTTGCCGTCAGTATCACTAAACCAAATTATTTCTGCCCTAAACTCATTGTCATGCATGTAAACCTTTATATCCAGCTCCTTATCTGTCGACTCCCATTTGCCACAAATTCTTTCCCCTTCTTTTATGCTTTGTGCTTTTGTATTACCTGCGGCAAAAACGATCAGCATACAAAGCAAAATGCAATACTTAACAGGCATACACATATAAATATAACGATTATTTGAGTAATTAGTTTAATTGCTATGTCACAATATTATAGGTAATACTTAAACGCGGCATTATTGGGTACAACTTTAAAGGTTGATTTTTGTTCACTATATATGACAAAGCAAACCCCACCAACCGATAGTCAGCTTAAGTCCTCGTTAGAGTTTACGAAAACACCTACCGATAAGTTTGCCATTTTTACTACCAATGTGCTAGGAAGCATGACTTTTCTGCTGTGTAGCTTAGTTTTTTTCGTGGTATGGATCGCCTGGAACCTGTTCGCGCCCAATCCGTTCGACCGTTTTCCTTTTCCTGTATTGGAGATGGTGGTATCTCTGTTCGCCATTATCCTGTCCGTAACCGTCTTAATTAACCAAAACCGCCAGGGCCATATGGATAAAATACGCCAGCAGGTTGAGTTTGAAGTAAACGTTCGTGCCGAAAGCGAGATTACCATGATGCTGAATATGCTGCACGAGATCCATCAAAAGCTCGGCCTGAAAACAGAAGAAGATAAAGAGCTGGAAGAAATGAAGGCTATGACAGACGTAAAGCAAATTCATCAAACTATTGATGAGGAGCAGAATGGTAATCAACAATAGCGGCAAACTGTTTGAACCTGAATTCATAGAATTTACGAATAATCAAAGTTCTAAAAATTAAATAAATTCGCAAAATTCGAGTTCAGACATCAATTGTTAACACTTATCAACACTATTTTTAAAAACCCTTTCCACATATCCATTTTTTCCCTTACATTTGCGGGCTAATTGTCGCTCAGTGAAATCGCTTAGGATATATGCTATTCCTTTTACAGGTTTAAAGTTAGGCAAGCATCAGTTTGAGTTTGATGTTACAGATAGTTTTTTTGATGAGTTTGATTACTCTCTCGTAAAAAAAGCCAATCTGAAATGTGTTGTTGAGCTGGAAAAACAGGAAACATTAATTATCCTGAACTTCCATATCACCGGCCACATCGACTTAACCTGTGATCGTTGCCTGGCCGCGTATCCGCAGCCGCTTGATATAAGCGAGCAGCAGATAGCGAAGTTTAGTGAAGAGGAAATTGACGAGGACGATGAGATCATCACGTTGGGTAAAAGTGATCACGAGATCAACATAGCCCCGCTGATTTATGAATATATTAACGTCGCGGTACCTTTTGTAGCCAGTTGCGGCAACGAGGGTAACACCGAGTATTGTGATAAAGAAATGCTGGATAGCCTTAACAAGCTTGCAGTAAATAATGAACCAGAAGACGAGATAGTGGACCCACGGTGGGACGCGCTCAAAAAAATTAAATAATAATAAAATAAGTTATGCCACATCCAAAGCGCAAAATATCCAAATCAAGAAGAGATAAACGCAGGACTCATTACAAAGCTGTAGCGCCTACTTTAACAACTTGTAGCACTACCGGCGCGGTACACTTGCCACACAGAGCATATACTGTTGATGGTAACGTTTACTACAACGGTAAATTACTGATTGAGAAAGCAGCTGTAGCCTAAGTAATTTTCTGCAAATGAAGATCGGCTTAGATATTATGGGGGGTGATTTTGCCCCCGAAGCAGCCGTTTTAGGCGCGATATTGGCCCATAAAGCCTTATCCGGCCCAAAGCTCGTGCTTATAGGTGATAAGGACAGCGCCATAAAAATTCTTCAGGAAAACAACTATAGCCCCGATAATTTCGAGTTTGTACACACAACCGAGGTTATTGGCATGGGCGAGCATCCCACAAAAGCCATTGTTCAAAAACCCGACTCTAGCATTAGCGTTGGGTTTAAACTGTTGAAGGAAGGAGCCATACAGGCCTTTTCTTCGGCTGGTAACACCGGAGCTATGCTCGTTGGTTCCATGTTTAGTATAAAAGCTATACCGGGTGTGTTGCGCCCGTCTATTACTTCTATTGTTCCGCAGGTTAAAGGCGGATTAGGTATCCTGCTTGATGTTGGCGCAAATGCCGACTGCAAGCCCGATATGCTGGTCCAGTTTGCCACATTAGGCGCATTATATGCGGAGTATGTTTACAAAATTGCTAACCCCAGGGTTGGTTTGGTAAACATTGGCGAGGAAGAAGAAAAAGGCAACATCCTCACACAAGCTACATTCCCGTTGTTAAAGGCCGCGAGCCATCTTAACTTTGTAGGTAATGTGGAGAGCCGCCATCTTTTTGATGATGTGGCCGATGTAATGGTTTGCGACGGCTTTACCGGCAATACTATTATCAAACTTTCCGAATCATTCTATGAAATTGCCCGTCAAAAAGGTATCAATGATCATTTCTTTGATATGTTTAATTACGAGCAATATGGTGGTAGCCCAATATTAGGGGTGAACGGCGCGGTGGTTGTAGGCCACGGAATTTCGCCGCCCGAGGCTATCAAAAACATGGTACTTTTGTCAAAAACAGTATTTGAAAGTGGTGTGGTTGATAAGATCACGCAGGCGTTTCAATAAAAAAAATATATATGAGTAAAATTCATGCGGCTATTACTGCTGTAAACGGTTACGTTCCTGAATATATTCTAACTAACGACGAGCTCGCAACAATGGTGGATACCAACGACGAGTGGATCATGAGCCGCACAGGCATCAAAGAGCGCCGCATACTAAAAGGCGAAGGCCTGGGTACATCGGATATGGCAGTTCCTGCTGTTGAAGGTTTACTGAAAAAACGCGGCATCAGCGCCGAAGAGATCGACCTGATCATCTTTTGCACTACCACCCCCGATATGCCTTTCCCTGCTACCGCGAATATCTTAGGCCATAAAATTGGCGCTAAAAACGCCTGGGGATTTGATTTACAGGCTGCATGTTCAGGCTTTTTATTTGGACTGACAACAGGCGCCCAGTTTATCGAGAACGGCAAACACAAAAAAGTATTAGTAGTTGGTGCCGATAAAATGTCGGCCATGATAGATTACCAGGATCGTGCTACCTGCATTATTTTTGGCGATGGCGCGGGCTGTGCCCTGCTTGAGCCGAACACAGATGGTTATGGTTTAATTGATTCTGTATTAAAAAGCGATGGCGCCGGTATCCCTTACCTGCACCAAAAAGCAGGCGGTTCAATAAAGCCAGCCACCCACGAAACTGTTGACGCCCGCGAGCATTTTGCTTACCAGGAAGGACAGGCAGTATTCAAATTCGCGGTTACCAATATGGCCGATGTTGCCGCCGAAGTAATGGAACGCAATAACCTGGTAGCAGATGATATTGCCTGGTTAGTGCCTCATCAGGCCAACAAACGTATTATTGATGCAACCGCTAACCGCACAGGTGTAACTCCTGATAAAGTTATCATCAATATTGAAAAATACGGTAATACTACCAATGCCACTATCCCTTTATGTTTATGGGAGTGGGAAAATAAATTTAAAAAAGGTGATAACCTGTTATTTGCCGCTTTTGGTGGCGGGTTTACATGGGGTTCTCTTTATTTAAAATGGGCCTATAATTCATAATTCTTTGATGTGCAAATATGCTTATATGCGGATGTGCAAATTGAAAAACAGGAAATAAACTTTATTGAAAATCTTTTGTTTATTTATTTGTAGTAAGTCACTAACTAATTAATCTAACTAATTAAAAATCTGCACATTTGCATATCCGCACATTTGCAGATAACTAAAATCAATTCCTCAGCATGGATATTAAACAAATACAAGACCTAATTCGCTTTGTTGCCAAATCAGGAGTAAACGAAGTTGCTATTGAGCAGAATGAGTTTAAAATAACCATTAAAACTAACCAGGCCGCAACGTATGTTAACGCAACTGTACCGGTTGCCCACCAGCCATTGGCCGCTGCTGCCGCGCCTGCACCTGTCGATCCTATCGCTCATGCTGCTGTGCCTGTTGCTGTTGATGACAATTCAAAATACGTAACTATCAAATCACCAATGATCGGTACATTCTACCGTTCAGCAAGCCCTGATAAACCAATGATGGTGAATGTTGGCGATGAGATAAACACTGGCACTGTACTTTGTATTATTGAAGCGATGAAACTATTTAACGAGATCGAATCTGAAATATCAGGCCGTATTGTTAAAATTTTGGTTGATAACGCATCGCCTGTTGAGTACGACCAGCCATTATTTTTGGTTGAGCCTAAATAATATTAATAATAGGTGCACAACACCTATTGTTGACAATTAATTTCATTAGTTCTTAAACACAAAAACTGTGACGTCAATTACAATCGGTGAAGGCAATAAAGATCATACTATGTTTAAAAAAATATTAATAGCTAACCGTGGTGAAATTGCCCTGCGAATCATTCGCACCTGCAAAGAAATGGGTATTAAAACCGTAGCTGTTTATTCTACTGCCGACCGCGATAGCCTGCACGTACGTTTTGCCGATGAGGCCGTATGTATTGGCCCGCCGCCAAGCCGCGATTCTTACTTAAATATCCCGAATATCATTTCAGCCGCTGAGTTAACCAATGCCGATGCAATCCATCCAGGGTATGGTTTCTTGTCTGAAAATGCTAAATTCTCCGCTATTTGTGCCGAGTACGGCATCAAATTTATAGGCGCTACCGCCGCGCAGATCAACTCCATGGGCGATAAAGCTTCGGCTAAAGAAACCATGAAAAAAGCTGGCGTACCTATCGTACCCGGTTCCGAAGGTTTGTTGCAAAGCGTAAAAGAAGGCATCTCCATCGCTAAAAAAATAGGCTATCCCGTAATACTAAAAGCAACTGCCGGCGGTGGTGGCCGTGGTATGCGTATTGTTTGGAAAGATGAAGAATTTGAAGCAGCCTGGGATTCAGCAAGAGCAGAATCAGGTGCCGCTTTCGGTAACGATGGCATGTACCTTGAAAAATATGTTCAGGACCCGCGCCACATCGAGATACAGGTGGTAGGTGACCAGTATGGCAAAGTTTGTCATTTGTCTGAACGCGATTGCTCTATCCAGCGCCGTCACCAAAAATTGGTTGAGGAATCTCCTTCACCATTCATGACCGAAAAACTTCGTAAAAAAATGGGTGAGGCTGCCATCAAAGGCGCCAAAGCTGTTAAATACGAGGGAGCAGGTACCGTTGAGTTTTTGGTTGATAAGGACCGCAACTTCTACTTTATGGAGATGAACACCCGTATACAGGTTGAACATCCCGTAACGGAAGAAGTAATCAACTTCGATTTAATCAAAGAACAAATAAAGGTTGCCGCGGGCATCCCGATCTCAGGCAAAAACTACGAGCCAACCATGCACGCCATCGAGTGCCGTATCAATGCCGAAGATCCTGCTAACAATTTCCGCCCGTCACCGGGTAAAATCACTAACTTCCACTCTCCGGGTGGTCACGGTGTGCGTATTGATACGCACGTGTACAGTGGTTACGTTATCCCACCTAACTACGATTCAATGATAGCCAAGGTGATTTGCGTTGCCCAAACACGCGAAGAAGCTCTGAGCACTATGGAACGCGCATTAAGCGAATTTGTGATAGAAGGTGTAAAAACTACCATTCCTTTCCACCTGAAATTACTGCAGGACCCTAACTTCCGCGCCGGTAACTTCACCACCAAATTCATGGAAACTTTTGAATATTCAGAATAATTAAAACTGAAGCAACAAGTTAAAACGTAGATAACGTTTTAACACTTACTACACGGTATTCAAAAAATCAGATGAGCGAGAAAAACATAGTGCAAGCAATAAAGGACAAAGGAAAGACATTGGAATCCGAAATGTCTTTCTTCGACCATCTGGAAGCACTAAGGTGGCACTTGATGCGCTCAGCTATTGGTGTTGTTGTTTTTACTGGTATCGCCTGGTATTTTTACGATTTTATCTTTGCGACCATCATCATGGGCCCAATGCATGGCGATTTCTGGACGTATCGTATGATGTGTAAGTTCGGCAACGGATTTTGCATCACCCACATTAACGGTAATATCATAAACACCGAAATGGCCGGGCAGTTTATGCTTAAAATAAACTCCTCCATATTAATAGGCATCATATTGGCTGTTCCATACATTTTATGGGAGATATGGCGTTTTATAAAACCCGCTTTACTGGATAAAGAACGTAAAGCTGCAAGTGGTTTTGTTTTTTATGCCTCTATCCTTTTTATTATAGGCATATTGTTCGGCTATTATGTTATAGCCCCTGAATCTATTTCTTTTTTGGCGGCGTACACTGTTAGCCCTATCATTCAAAACCAGTTTACCATCAGCTCATACCTTTCTATGGTAGCTACCATTACCTTAATAATAGGTATCGTATTCGAGCTGCCTATCTTAATCTATATTCTTGCCTCAATAGGTATATTATCAGGTACATTCATGCGTAAAACACGCAGGTACTCGGTAGTTATCCTGTTAATTGTCGGCGCTATTATATCGCCTTCTCCGGATTTTTTAACAACCATGATAGCAACAGTACCATTATTCGCCTTGTACGAAGTAGGTATAGTAGTAGCCTCCGTTGTTGAAAAACGCCGCTTGAAAAAGCATGAAGAGATAATGGAATCATAAGGCATTAATTTTCACAAAATATTTATCTTCGTCCCTTAATCATTACACACCAAAATGAAAGAGGGACTAAGAATTGCCATAGGTGCAGATCACGCAGGATTCGATTATAAACAACCTTTAGCAGCGGCATTAACTACCGCCATTGAAATAAGAGATTTTGGAACCTATTCCGTCGATTCTGTTGATTATCCCGACTTTGCCCACCCCGTAGCTCTTGCTGTAGAAAGCGGCGACTATGATTTAGGTATATTGATCTGCGGTAGCGCCAACGGCGTAGCCATGACCGCTAACAAACACCAGGGCATCCGTGCAGCCATTTGCTGGAATACCGAATTAGCTTGCCTTGCACGCCAGCATAATAATGCCAATGTTGTTTGTATCCCGGCCCGGTTTATTTCTATCGGCGAAGCAAAAGCAATAGTAGATGCTTTCCTGAGCACCGATTTTGAAGGCGGCCGCCATGCCAACCGTGTAAACAAAATGAGCTGTTAAGAAGTGGTTTAAAAAACAATAAAACCATCGTCATTGCGAGCGAAGCGTGGCAATCCCAAGCTATGCATAATGTTGTCTGAACCTGAATTTGTAGAATTAAAGAATTACCTGAATTCTGAAAATTCAACAAATTCCTGAAATTCGAGTTCAGACAATTTTGTGTTTAAATTTAACAGGTTGCGTACCTACGGCACGAAAAATACAATAACATTTTTAGGCTACCAACATTTAACCCCGATGGGGTTTTGATGATTTTTATTTTTTGTATCCTGCGGGATGTTTATCAAGTTATTCCGGTTCCATCGGAGGTTGCTAAATCCGGATAGGGTTCTTGATTTTTTATTCTGCGGGATGTTTTATCAATACATCCCGGTTCCATCGGAGGTCGCTAAATTCGGATAAGGTTTTTGATTTTTTATCCTGTAGAATATTTTATCAAACTGTCCCGGCTCCATCGGAGCCCAATGTTGGTAGCACAATTAACGGCCCCCATTTCCTTGCCCTGTAGGGGCAATACATTGCAAATAAAAAGGCAACTGGATCATCTCCAATTGCCTTTTTCTATATCTGTGAAATCACCCCAGAATCGGTGAAATCAAATAAAATATTATTCTGAATCTACAGACTGTAACTGTCCTTCTGGTAAATGATGGCGATACTTATCAGTAAAAGGAGATTTGTGAGTAAATGCCCCGGCAATAAATACCAATCCGCCTATTAAAACCTGTGGCCAAACAACTTTATCAGAAAAATGGAAAATGAACGGCGACATCAACAAGAATGAACCTATGATTACATCTAAAAATAAATGCATCTCCATTGGCATTTGTTTAATAAACCCGTGCTTGTTAGCGCTGAAAACAGCCATAATAAATTCTATCCATCCAAACAGCAAAGGCAAAAATAAAGCTGCGCCGCCTAATTTATAAAAACCTAAAGCCCATGGGCTGCCTAATAATAAAACAACCGCTAACCAGTTGATAACTCCGTAAGTTGATAGTGAAATGAATGGTTTCATTCTGCTTTAATTTTTATTTACTAATAACGCCGCTAAATTAATAATTTATAGCGTGAGTTTGTTTTGAAAGTTTAAATTTTATTTGAAAACATGTTCAATAATAATTCTTTACCCTAAAATATACTCCTATTTGCCCCGCCATCAACCTGTATTGTAGTCCCCGAAACATAAGCAGCCTGTTCCGAAGCCAAAAACACCACTACCGCGGCCAGTTCTTCAGGTTTACCAATTCTTCCTAAAGGAATGCTTTTAGCTTTTTCCTTTAACGCCGCTTCCGGGTCAACACCTTTAGGCACTGTATCCTTTATCCTGTCAGTTAGTATTAATCCCGGCGCTATATTGTTTACGGTGATATTGTATGGCCCAAATTCATCAGCCATTAACTTAGCCATCCCCACAATTCCCATCCGCATACTGGTTGATAACACCGAATTAGCCAACACCGACTTCACCGATCCGCTCACAATATTAATAATCCGCCCATTGCCCGATTCCTTTAAATATGGTAGCACCAACCTGCTCACATGCGCTACGCTTAGCAAATTTAGTTCAAAGGCCTTTTGCCAGGCGCTTTCATCAAAGTTCTCAAACTTATCAAATGGTGGTCCGCCGGCATTGTTCAACAAAATATCTATCCGCCCAAAAGCAGCGGCAGCTTTTTTAACAAAGGCTTCAATATCCCCGCTCTTGCTCACATCAATCGGGATAGCCACCACCTCGTTACCGGTTTGCTTTTTGATTTCGGCAGCGGTTTTATTCAACTCCGCCTCATCGCGCGAGCCAATAATAACCTTTGCGCCCTCGGCGGATAGCATAGTGGCTATCGCCCTGCCTAAACCTTTGCTGGCGGCCAATACAATAGCAACCTTGTTGGTGAGTTTTAAATCCATTTTATTTAGTTAGATAGAATCAAGAGTAAAGATACAAGAATCAAGATGAAGCTGATTTTGTTCCATTTAATAAATATGTTTACCACGATCGCTTACATAGCACTCATCCGGTCTTGCTCCGCTCGACCACCCTCTCTGCCGCTTGCGGCAAAGAGGGCTGAAAAACTTTTTCTAACCTCTTTGCGCCACCGGCGGAAAGAGGTCGGCCAGCGCAGCGTAGCAGGGTGAGTCAATCGTCACCATGTATTCATCCTGACTCTTGTATCTTTACTCTTGATTCTCTATTCTAATTTTTAACTAAATTTGAGGCAATGATTAAAAAACTGATCCGCAGCTTTGGCTATGCCTTTAAAGGATTAGCGTATGCTACCAAAAGTCAACTCAACTTTAGGATACATTTATTTGCGTCAGTTATAGCTATAGCCTTGGGTTTCGCCCTAAACATAGCAACAACCGAATGGCTATGGATCGCACTCAGTATTGCCATCGTTCTATTAACCGAACTCACCAACACCGGCATCGAAACCCTAACCGATCTGGTATCCCCAGACTACAACGAGAAAGCGGGCCATGTTAAAGATATATGCGCCGGAGCGGTAGTTGTTGCTGCCTGTTTCGCGCTGATTACCGGTATCATCATCTTTCTGCCTAAACTCATTCTCGTTTTTCATCATGCTGCATAAAACGCGGGCCATTGTATTTAAAACAACCGATTACGGTGAAAGCAGCGTTATCGTCCAGCTTTTTACCGAGAAATTTGGATTGCAATCCTACATCATTAATGGTGTAAAAAAAACGCGCGCCAAAATTACCGGCAATATGCTGCAGCCCCTGCATTTGTTGGATGTAGTGGTTTATCATAAAAATAACAACAGTATACAGCGCATCTCCGAGTTGAAGAATTCTCCGGTATTATTATCGCTGCCTTATGATGTGATAAAAAGCTGTATAGCTATTTTTTTGAATGAAGTACTGTACAAAGCCGTAAAGCAACAAGGCACTGATGAAAGTTTATTTGGTTTTGTTTTTAGTTCGATAGAATGGCTGGATCACCAGGCCGATGGTTTGGCCAATTTTCACCTGCTGTTTTTAATTCAGCTTACGCGATACCTGGGCTTTTATCCCGATACTACATTTGCCGCCAATGCCGAATATTTTGATATGAAGAACGGCGTTTTTAGGCGTTACAAACCGGATAGCTTCTCCTATCTGTCGCCACCACATACGCGCAATTTTTATAATTTATTGGAATGCAGTTTTGAGAATAGTCTCCAATTAAAGTTAACTAACGACGACCGCCGCTACCTGCTGAATAAGTTGTTAGAGTATTATGCTTTGCATATTGAAAGCTTCGGGAATATCCGCTCCCAGGCCGTGCTCGAAGAGGTTTTGAGCTGATCCCAAATTTTGGGCAAAAAAAAGAGAAAGCTTTCAGACTATCTCTTTTTTTCATTTTAACTGACCTCATTATTATATCATAAAGAACAAGCTTGTTAGACCGATAATAACAATAGCACAAATATATAACTTGAAACAATATCTGTATAATTTTTTTACATTTTTTAACAAAAAAGTTGCTAAAAAACAGTAAAATCAACCCGGTTTGAAGCATAAATCACTCAAAAAAATATAATATTCATTGCTAATTACCCTAATAAAAGGCTGTTTTTATCAAAAATGACTTAAAATAGCCTTTATCATTATAAAAATTGAAAAAATGTATATTTTTTGATTATTTCAGACAGGAAAGTGTTAAAAATGAAATTTTTGTCAGCTAGGTTAATATTTACCTCTGGTTTCATTAAAACCAGCAACTGTCATAATATCCAATACTTACTGTTAAGCCATTTATATTAACTAACTTAGAAAAACCCATAATTGTGGGTTTTAAATCCTCTCCACTTAGGCATTGCCATTAATCTGCTACGGTAATATTTAAGCTTTATGCTAATTGAAAATCATGAGTAAAGACAAAAAAAATATGCCCAACCCGGTAGGGAAGAAGGGGCCATCCGACTACCAGTCAGGTAAAACCTCGACCGCTAAAATTGAAACTGCACCCCTGACAAAAAAGAAAAAATAATGATAAACGAAACGATTGAACGCAAAGCGAAAATGTATGTATACGATTTGAACAACTGCGCCACCGAAAATGGTTTTAAACCAGATGAAACATGGGAATTTAGTTTGGCAACTGATCTGGAAAAGGTAGCTCTCGAAAAGAAATACTTCCCAACTATATCAGCCAAGGTATTACCTGAATTTTTATCGGAGTTATTTCACCAGGTTAAATCACAGTTGGTACACGTAAAATACAATGCCGAAAAAGCGGGTACACACAACGTAACCGAAAGCGGTTTACAATATTTAATTGCTTACAACCCAAACAGGTTAAGGCACTAAATAAATACTGTTAGGTGGTTGTGGATGAGGTAGCTCGCCACAATTTCCACCACGGCAGCCACGGCGCATCATGATGCTCATAGTGGTAGCCAAAAAAGTAACAGGAAAAAAATGCCAGCACATGGTTCTTAGCCTGGCTGCGCGATTGGTGCTTATTATCATGTTCGCCCTTATGGGGCAGGTATGTGCCAAAATAAAACAACTGCAAGGTGCTTAATAACGATGGTGCCACCCAAAATAGCAGCAAATTAGCCTGCGGAACGCACAGCTTCAACACATTAAACAGCACCGCCATCACCACAATTTGCCAAACCGACAAATAATTGCGGATAAATCGCACATACCACTGTACAAAGTTGCCGGTATGATAATCCGGATCTTCGGCAGTATGTACATGATTATGATGTTCATGGTGTTTGGTATATAACTTAGGATACCAAAACGATGCGTAAAGCAGAGTGCAGGTATAGCCCACCAGGTTATTCAGGATTTTATTAGGCGATACCGAGCCGTGCATAGCATCATGCGCGGTGATAAACAAACCGGTATACAAGTGCATCTGCACCAAAATAAACAGATAAAGCAAAGGATTAGCGAAGTTAACCCGCCACTGCATCAGCAAAATAATAGATGCAGCCCAACACCCTAGTACCATTAAGGCAATTAATAAACCAATGTTGGAAGATTTTTGCACAATCTAATATTTACCACTTGTCATTTCGACCGGAGGGAGAAATCTTCTCCAATTTGCATTAACGATAAGCATGATTTTAGAAGATTTCTCCCTCCGGTCGAAATGACAATTATAAATGAGATTTGTTTGTGACTAAAACGCTTCCAACGCTGCCTTAACCTCCTGCATCAGCCACATCGGTGTTGATGTAGCGCCGGCTATGCCCACACTATCTCCGGGAGCAAACAAATTAACATCCAGTTCGCTGGAGGATGAGATAAAATAGGTATTAGGATTGTTCTTCAGGCATACTTCATAAAGTACCTTACCATTTGATGATTTACGACCCGATACAAATACAATCTTATCAAATTTTTGGGCAAATTTAGGCAGGTCCTTATCACGATTACTTACCTGGCGACAAATAGTATCATTCGCTTTCAGGTTATAGCCACGGGCAATCAATTCATCCTTTACACCATAAAACTTATCCATGCTTTTGGTGGTCTGGCTGTAAAGCGTGATGTTCTGCGGTAATTCCACATTATCCAGCTCGGCAATATCCTGGAAAACCAAAGCCTCATTATTTGTTTGGCCCTGTAAGCCTATAACCTCGGCGTGGCCATGCTTGCCGAATATTAATATTTTTTCGTTTTGATCGAACGATGATTTGATGCGGTTTTGCAACTTCAACACAACCGGGCAGGAGGCATCAATCAGCGTAATATTATTCTCTAAAGCGGTGCGATAAGTATCAGGAGCTTCGCCATGCGCGCGGATGAGTACTTTTTCATTATGCAGACCCTTCAGCGCGTCATGTTCAATAATACGCAGGCCTTTTGCCTTAAGGCGTTCAACCTCTTCATCATTGTGTACAATATCTCCAAGGCAGTACAGGTAACCTTCTTCTTCCAGTATTTCTTCAGCCATATCAATAGCGTAAACCACCCCAAAGCAAAAGCCCGAATCCTGGTCGATAGTTACCTGTAAATTATATACACCCATAGTATTACAAAATTACGTTAAAATATTTATATGATATATTCCGCATTCTGACTATGATGTCATTTCGGGTTTTATTGGCTTAATAGCTTTGCTTTCTGAGTATCGTATTCAGATTGCGTTATGGCGCCGCTATCCAAAAGACCTTTCAATTTTTTTAATTTATCAAACTGGTCATCTGATTGTTGAACAACTGCCGTATTATCGGTTGAAGAACACGGAACCACCTCGCAAGCTTGTATAGCATCATCAATTGTTAAAACATAGTTAGTTATATTGCCACCACCAACAGTAAAGTAGTATTTTACAATACCTTGTATTTTGCCTGTTTTTATTTTCTTAATTATAACAGCTGTATTAGCATAACCACGTCCTATATTTAATTGGTTCGGGCCTGCACTTGCATCATAATTTAAAACAGCTCCCCAGCCGCCCATTTGTAAATAAAGAAATGTACCACTTGGCGACGATCCTCTTCCTAATCTTACCGTGTCGCCCACTTTATAGGTAATGCCGTTAACAGCCTTGTATGCTGTTAATTTTTGCGCACTAGAAACAAAAGAGAAACAAATTAGCAGGAATAAAGCAAGTGTTATTTTCATGTTGTGATTGGTTTAGGGCACTAAAATAGTAAAAATGCAAATAATTTTAACGTGGTGTTGATTTCTTCTCCTGGCTTTTAATTTTTTTTGACGGCGGTTACATCAGTAATAAATAACACCAAATGGTTAAAGACAAAGTTTATCCTGTCATATACTCACCTTTAATCCTACGTAATAATTACGCAAAGCGGCCGCATTATAGTATCGATTACCTACTGCATTAAGATCATCACCCAAACTGTATTTTTCATTTAGGATATTCTCAGCCCCGGCATACACTTCGAAATTTGATTTGTGGGATAATTGATGTGCCCAGCCCACTTTTGCAGCCAGTAAATTATAATGCGGTGCAAATGCTGTATTAGCATCATTCAGCGGGATTTTGGCGGTGTAATTGTGCTCTGCATAAATAAAAATCTGCTGTGGTAAGTTTAACCGCAAACTGGTTATATAAACCTGCTCAGGCACTCCGGTAAGCTGGTTGTGGGTAGCGCTGAAAGTGAACTTATCAATAGTGGTCGACTCGTTAAACTGCAAACCTCTAACAAATAGATTTGTATTTTGGCGAATAATCCAATCGGTAAAATAAAGCTCGAAACCGGGTTGATTGGTGCCGCCGGAGTTGGTATAATACTCGTTTCCATTTGCATCTTCGTGACTGATAATAGCATCATTCAACTTATAATAAAATACCGAAGCATCCAAATACATGGTTTCATCGCTGTTTCGCAAACGGAAGCCTGTTTCATAGTTCCAGCCGTATTCGGCATCCAGTCCGGTATTGATGGCGTGGTCGGTTGGGCGAATCTCGGCGGTTGTAGGGGTTGAATAGCCTCGACTAACAGATGCCCGCCATGCAAAATCATTGGTGAGTTGATAGGATAAGGCTATCCTTGGCATTAATTCGGGTGTAAATGGCCGGTTAGTAAAATTTGTTTCATCATTCGGGTATACATTCCTGAATTTGTAATCGTAAAAGTTTAAACTCAGCGCGGTTTCTATGTGTAGTTTTCTGTTAATATCAGCCACATAGCGGGCAAACATAAAATGCTGATTGGTATTGATTTTATCCAGCGTTTGTGAGGTATCCCGTACCCCTAACTTGTTGCCATAGTTGTTAATGTCTGAGTTGGTTTGCTGCCATTCTATCCCTGCGTTAACTTTCCAGCTATAGCTTTTTCTATCCGAACCCGTATACTCAAAATAGGTACGGAAGCCTAAAGTGCCCTCATATCGTTGCTCATAATCGGTAAGGAAAGGATTGGCGAAGTTTACATAAGTGCCAAAAACGGATAATACGTTCCGAAGGTTATCGGTGATATTTACTTCGTTTACCAAGCCACCGAAAAGCATTTTTTGGATAATGCCGCTATGCTGTTCAACCGCGCCGGGCACGGTAGGTGTTGGCGGCCTTGCCGATTGCGGATCAGCTTCAAACTGACTTAAAGTTAAACCACCCGGGGTTTGATAATTTAAGTCGGAGTAAAAGCCTAATATTTTGAGATCATCATGTTTGGCGTAGGTCCATTTATCAACTGCCTGGAAGTAATTGCGGTACATGCTGCTGTGTTGACGATAGCCGCCATAAGTTTCATATGCCTGATTGATGTTTAACTGTTTGTTAGCCTGGTGATCCTGATAAGCCACGTTTTCATGAAAAAGTGAATAGGAACCACCGTTCACCTCAGCAGAAACAAAATTACTATCGGTATATCGTGCAACCGGACTTACCAAAACTACTCCTCCCGAATTCGCACCGAATAAACTACCATCCGGGCCTTTTAACACTTCGATATGCTGGATACTGTTCATATCAATGGCATTCAGATAGGTATTGCCTCCGGCATCGGTTAATGGAATTTCATCATAATAGATCTTCACATCGCGTATACCAAAAGGTGAGCGTAATAAACTGCCACGAATTGAGAGCCGATAACTGCCCGGCGAACGTTCTTCCATTCGTACACCCGGGACTGTATTTAATGCAGATACTAATGAATTATCGGGTTGTACGGCTAATTGTTCATTACTTAACACGTTGACCGATGCAGGCACATTCAGAATAGGTTGATTGGAAAGATAACCCCTGACTATTACATCGTTTAAACGCCGCGAAGAATCTATTTTTAAAGAATCTTTTTGCTGCGCCGATAAGCATAAGGTACAGGAAAAAAGCAAAAACAGGGTAGCGTATATTTTTATCACAAGCGGTTATTGATGCTATAAAATTACAATTTGTTATGCTATTCTTTTACTGGCCGGTGCGATTACAGAGCATCATCTTTAGCTCCGGTAAATCATGTAGTATAGTTTTGTAATAAACACGTTATTATCAACTTAATATGTGCAGCATCCGGTAAAAATTTTACTTTTGGAAGCCAATTGTTTAACCCCAATAAAACTTTGATTAAAGTAGCTGCTTTTATTTTCATTTTGCCTGTAATTATAGCAGCATCCTTAACTTGTAATGCTCAAACACAAACTGGGCCGCAAACCACGTGTAATGGCAGCCTCGGCGACCCGGTTATCAATCAAGACTTTGGTTCGGGCTCAAACCCCGGTGCACCACTGGCGGCAGGAATTACCAATTTAACATATACCAGCAGCAATTGCCCTGATGATGGTCAATATACTATTGCCAATAGTTTAACAGGTAGCGGCAATTGCCACCCGGATACTTGGCAGAACGTAACATCAGATCATACAGGTAATCCTAATGGATACATGATGATTGTTAACGCATCAGTAGCTCCCAGTGTGTTTTTTACTCAAAGCGCACCAACGTTATGCCCCGGTACAACATATCAATTCTCCGCTTATATACTTAATCTTATTACGCTTCAAGCCAGCGGATCAGGTGTTAGTGAACCTAACATTACCTTTTCTGTTGAAACAACCGATGGTCAAGTATTAGCTATAGATTCAAGTGGTACAATAGCCCCAACAAGTAGCCCAACCTGGGTGCAAAGAAGTTTGTTTTTTACTACACCCAATAACGCAACATCGGTAGTAGTTAAAATGACTAACAATGCTCCCGGTGGTAATGGTAACGACCTTATTTTGGATGATATCACCTTTAGGGCATGCGGGCCCGTAATTGAAACAGGTTTCGGATCAATATCGGGATCGCCGGCACAAGCGCTTTGTCAGGGGCAAAGTGCTAACTATACCCTGCAGGCGCAGGTTGATAATAGCAGTAATACAGCGCCGTCTTACCAATGGCAATCTTATCATACCAATGGTGGTTGGGTTGATACTGCGGGGCAAACCAGCAATACGCTTAATGTTCAGTTTGTAAATGCCATACCAGGCACTTATCAGTACCGCCTGGGGGTAACTAATGGCACCAGTACTTTAGCAAGTTGCCGGGTATATTCTCAGCCATTAACGGTTAATGTATCACCAAACCCGGTAATACAGGGTGTAAGCCCGGTTATGCAGCAATGTGTAGGCGATACTGTGGTGCTTAATGCTACAGGCGGGTCAAGTTACCAATGGTCGGGCCCCAATTTGCCTGCTACTACTAATAACCCGGTAACCATAAATGGTATCAGCGCGGCTAATGCCGGGCAATACACCGTGGTTGCCTATAATCAATATGATTGTTCTTCAACTGCATCCACACAAATTAATGTAAGTCCCGTACCTGTGGCAACTGTGGCAGGCGCGACTACCATCTGTACCGGCGACAGTACCAGCTTAACTGCATCAGGCGGCGCGTTTTATTTATGGTCGCCGGGAAAAACATTATCTGATTCAACCATATCAAACCCGGTTGCGTTCCCAACAGATACCACAACTTATACCGTTAAGGTAAGTAATGCCAGCGGTTGTTTTGCTACCAAAACAGTAACGGTTAATACATTAAAAAAGGCAATTGCTAACGCGGGCACCAACAAAGTTATTTTTGAGGGCCAAACGGTAAAGCTCACCGCGAGCGAGCAATATGGCAACCTGTTTTACTGGACACCAACCACCGGGTTAAGCGATCCAAACGTGCTCAATCCCCTTGCCAACCCGATAAATGATATAACCTACACGTTACATGTTACCTCAACAACTAGTTGCGGTATAGATAGCAGTAGTGTTTTTGTCAGGGTTTATAAAAAGATCACCATTCCCAATACATTTTCACCCAATGGCGATGGGCGAAATGATTATTGGAACATTGACGCGCTGATCACCTATCCGGAAAGCCTGATGCTAGTGTTTGACAGGTATGGGCAGCAAGTATTCAAAAGCGTAGGGTACGCCACCCCATGGGATGGAAAGTATAATGGCCAACCGGTGCCGGTTGGTACATATTATTACGTTCTTGATCTGAAAAACAACACCCCTAAAATATCGGGTTGGGTGCTGGTTGTCAGGTAGTAATTATCTGCTAAAAAAGTAATGTATGCCTGCGGTAACTGATACTTGATTTACCTGGTAATCTGAATCATCGTCCAGCCTTGTTTTAGGATTATAGCCTGCATATATATCTATATTTTTATTGAGAACGACACCAATTTTTACCGGTATATTAAAAGCGAAAAACTGAAGATTTGGCATTTGCAAATTACCTGAACCACTTGTGCCGCTAACTGTATAAGTAATGGTGCCTGTATATTGTTTTGAACTGAAGATGTTCGCATTTAAACCTACACCGGCATCAAGATATAATCTGAAATTATCGGTATTATATAAGTTATAAATAAGCTGAGGAGTAAATCCAAATGTTAATTGTTTGAATTTTAAATCATAATCAGTTGTGCTGGCAGTGCCCTGGGTTGTTTGATAGCTAATATTTACGCTATTAGGTATAGCTGATACTTCAAGTCTTAAAATCCATCTGCCAACATTTTTATTAGTATAAATATCTGTGCCGATATCTAATCCGGGAGACAGCGTTGAGGTGGATTTGGTAGTTGCCGATGCATCGCTGCCAACTTTAAAAGAACTAGAAAAGCTGTTAATGCTAATGCCCGCAAAAAAACGCGGCGCATTTCGACTTAAAGTTGCTTTCTGAGCCTCGGGAGATCCATTTATCTTGTATACAATATCCGATAGATTATCTTCATTATATGAACCTAATTGAATTTGGTCTATCAGTTTTTGATCGCCTGGTTTATATGTAGCCGTTAGCTTTTGCAGTTGAATTTTATAGGTATCTTTTACATGCACAACGGTGGCGTATGTTGTATCAAGATAGATGTGGTAGTCTAATTCTAGTGGCTCATTTCCTTTTTCACTAATGAAAAAACGTGGTTTAATTTTATCTTTATAAGCATACAGCGTTAAGGTTTTGCCGGTGGTTACCGTCCTTAAAAAAACAGTATCAAATTTTTTAGTAGTATCAAGCCATTGAACTAATTTTTCATGATCAACATAGTCTTGGCTTATCCATAAATCAAAACGTTTGTATTTTTCATACCCGGTTACAGTAAAAGCTTTAATAGCATTACTGGAGTATTCTGTTTTCTCGCTTTGAAGCGTACTCTTAAAAGTTATTATTTTAGGGTTTTTATCCCAGTCTTTATAGTTAATAAATCCGTTTACAGTATCGCTTTTAAGGGTAACTATGTAACCAGGTTTGTAATTGTTTTGTGCGGAGGAATAGAAAGGGCGTAAAAGAACTAGTACAATTAATAGGTATAAATATTTCATGCAATAAGGTTTAATCGGCGGCAAATATATAAAATCAATTCAGACTAATAATAAACTGCATATAAATGCGATATGATCCGTTAATTGGAGCTAATTTTAAACATGCATCATGAACATCATTTAAAAAGCTCCGATACTATTCGCGATATTGTTATCGGCATGTCTGACGGTTTAACTGTGCCATTCGCCCTGGCTGCAGGTTTAAGCGGGGCAGTAAATTCATCACACATTGTAGTAACAGCGGGTATAGCTGAAATTGTTGCCGGCTCAATCGCGATGGGGCTTGGCGGCTTCTTGGCAGGGCGTACCGAAGCTGACCATTATGCTGCTGAGTTAAAGCGCGAATATGATGAGGTTGAGCGGGTACCTGACGAAGAAAAAAGAGAAGTAATGGAGGTTTTTGCTGACTTCGGGCTATCGGTTGCCCTGCAACAGCAAGTAGCTGATGAAATGGCAAAAGATAAACACAAGTGGGTTGATTTTATGATGCGCTATGAATTAGGGCTTGAAGAGCCGCTGGCTAACCGCGCTACGCAAAGCGCGATAACAATCGGCGCATCCTATGTAGTTGGGGGTATTATCCCGCTTTCACCTTATTTTTTTACTCCGAGTTCGCAAATGGCCCTGTACTACTCCTGCGGGGTAACGATGATATGCCTGTTTATTTTTGGATATTTTAAAAGTAAAGTTACAGGCCAGCCTGCATTTAGCGGTGCTATAAAGGTGCTGTTTATAGGTGCGCTTGCAGCAGCAGCAGCATTTATTATGGCTAAATTAATTAATGGCGGGTTTTAATTAAAAGGCGATAAACTTATCAATCTGCTCGTTTACAAACTTAACGGTGTCTTCTTTAAACAGGTTATTATTTTCGTCCAATTCTGTTTTTATGTTGGCTATATGAAGTTTTAGCGGTAATACATGCAGGTTAAAATAATGGCAAACGCCTGTAAAGTGGTCAACTCCACGTATGTTACCATATTTGCCTGACGATATACCAACCAAAGCCGCTTTTTTCTCATAAAAGCTTTCAGGGAAATCGCAGGCATCAATAAACACTTTTAACACGCCGGGATAGCTGCCATTATATTCAGGAATAACAAACAGGAATTTATCCAACGGGTTGATCTTATCTAATATCAGTTTAAAAGCTTCGCTTCTTTTTCCATACAGATCGGTGGCTATAACCGCGTCGGGTAATTCGGTTAATGACAATATATTAGCCTCCTGGCCTTTTTGCAATAGCATTTGCTGGTAATATTTAGCTACCTTAAAGGTATTACTGCCCGGTCTGTTGGTTGATGAGATTATAGTGATCATCTTTTTATTTGCGACGCTATTAAGCTGTTTTTAAACTTTTTATACTTGAAATTGTGTGTAAGTGGGCCAAAAATGTGAGTAAAATTATAGCTTAAACGCCTTAACCGGCATCATACAAATGCAGGCAATTATTAACTTTGTATATTAGCACCGTTTAACTTTACGAAGGTAGAAATTTATGTTTCTGTTTTTCGTTATGAATAAACCCCAAAATAAATTTTAATATACTACAATGTGTAAAATTATTGCTTTAGCCAACCAAAAGGGCGGCGTAGGAAAAACTACATCATCCATAAATCTGGCCGCAAGTTTAGCCGTATTAGAATACAGAACATTACTTGTTGATGCTGATCCGCAGGCCAACTCCACATCGGGTATTGGTTTTGATCCACGCAATATAAAAAACAGCATTTACGAGTGTATCATTAATGATATTGACCCGCATGATGCCATCCAAAAAACAGATACCCCAAATCTTGACTTGCTACCTGCCCATATTGACCTGGTAGGTGCCGAGATAGAGATGATAAACCTGGAAAACCGCGAGTTTAAAATGAAGCATGTGCTTAACAGCCTGCGCGATGAGTATGATTTTATTATTATTGATTGCTCGCCATCATTAGGTTTAATTACCATAAACGCGTTAAGTGCTGCCGATTCGGTAATTATACCGGTGCAGTGTGAATACTTCGCGTTAGAAGGGTTGGGTAAATTGTTAAACACCATAAAAATTGTTCAAACCCGTTTAAATACCGAGCTTAAAATAGAAGGTATTTTATTAACGATGTATGATGTACGCCTTCGCCTGAGTAATCAGGTTGTTGAAGAAGTGCGTAGCCATTTTGAGGATATGGTGTTTGATACTATTATACAACGTAATACACGTTTAAGTGAGGCGCCAAGCTTTGGTGTATCGGTAATTATGCACGATGCAACCTGTAAAGGCGCTATAAATTATTTGAATCTGGCCCGCGAAATTGTACAGAAGAACGGTTTAATTGCAAACCCAACCGCGGAAACCACAGTAACAGCTTAATATAAATGAGCACAGAAAAAAGAAATGCCCTTGGTAAAGGGTTAAGCGCGCTGCTTAATGATTCTGCAAGTGTAAATCCCGATAAAAATACTTCCTCTGGGGTTGCTTTGTCGCCCGAGGTTAACAGCATGGGTTCTGTTAACGAAATTAAGATAGCCGAAATTGAGGTTAATCCGTTTCAGCCACGTACCGATTTTGACGAACAGGCATTACAGGAACTATCCGACTCTATAAAACTACAAGGGCTTATACAGCCTATTACCGTTAGGCGTGTCAACGCGCATAGCTATCAGCTTATATCGGGCGAGCGCCGTTTACGTGCCTCAAAACTGGCAGGTTTAACACAAATACCGGCTTATGTACGTACCGCCAACGACCAGCAGATGCTGGAAATGGCGCTTATAGAAAACATACAGCGCGAAAACCTGAATGCTATTGAAGTTGCCCTCAGCTTTCAGCGAATGATTGATGAATGCAGTTTGAAGCAGGAAGAACTAGGTGATCGCGTGAGCAAAAACCGTTCAACTGTTACCAATTATTTGCGCCTGCTTAAGCTACCACCTGCTATACAAGCATCTATTCGTGATGGGCAATTGAGCATGGGCCATGCGCGTGCATTAATCACTGTTGATGATCCGGCTAAACAATTATTTATTCATCAGCATATTATAAAGGAAGGTTTATCCGTTCGTAAGGTTGAAGAGCTGGTGCGCGACATGCAACGGGTGCCTGTAAAAAAAGAAGGCAAACAACCCGAGCCTATTCCTTATCACATGCAAAAGATAGAGGATGACCTGGCTTCGAAATTTAGTACAAGGGTTAAGCTTAAAGTTAACGGCAAAGGAAATGGTAGCATTGAAATACCATTTTTATCAGAGGATGACCTTGGCCGTATCCTTGAAATGTTGGATTGGTAAAAAATGTATAAATTCCTGCTTGTAATTTTTCTGGTTAGTGGTTTTGCGTTAGCAGCCAGGGCACAAAGCCCTGATTTAAGCAACAAAGAAACCAAAAGGGATAGTATTAATTTACATCGTGACTCTATTACGTCTAAACCTTTTGCGCCCAAAATAAAGCACGACGAAAAAAAATATCATCCGGATAGTTTACATAGCCCGAAAAAAGCGGTAATCCGCTCCTTAATACTACCGGGATGGGGACAGGTTTATAATCACCGTTGGTGGAAAGTGCCTTTAATTTACACAGCATTGGGTTTATTGGGTGATGCTTATGTGTTTAATGAAGGATATTACCAGGAGTTTTTAGCCCTATCCAAATATAGAGAACATGGGACAGCGCCATCACCCGGTGATAAATATTATAACGACTACATTTTATACCAGGGGCAACAGGACCAAACCATATACGATGCTAATGATGCCTATCGCCGAGACCGGGATTTGAGCATAATGGGTTTTGTGGCTTTTTGGGGTATCCAGATGGTTGATGCTTATATTGATGCCAAGTTTCAGCATTCTTATACTATGGATACTGATTTTTCCTTCAGGATAGATCCAACCATTCTTAATCAGCAGAACATGCTTGCACAAGGTTTCAACGGGCCTGTTATCCCGGGTTTAAAACTTACTTTATCCTTCTGATAAATTTTTCTCAGGGCCGGATATACAAAGTTTAAATGCATTACTAATTCCCGGGATAAAACTTACCTTTACCCTCAAATAAATTAATTCATCAACCTCAAAATATCTATACCGATGAAGATCGCATTGTTAGGCTATGGTAAAATGGGTAAAATCATTGAGAAAATAGCTACCGACCGTAAACACGAAATTGTATTAAAAATTGATCATGATAACCTGCACGAGCTAACTGCCGAAAACTTAAAAAAGGCTGATGTTGCTATAGAGTTCACCATGCCCGGTTCTGTGTTAGGTAACATCGCTAAATGTTTTGAGGCAGGTACGCCCGTGGTTGTGGGCACAACAGGTTGGTATGATGAGTTGGAGAATATAAAACAGCAATGCGAAGAGACTAACAGTACACTGTTATACGCCACCAACTTTAGCGTAGGAGTAAATATCTTTTTCAAAATAAACAAAATGTTGGCCAAGTTGATGAACAACTACCCGTATTATGATGTACAGGTAGAAGAGATCCATCATACTCAAAAACTGGATTCGCCAAGCGGAACTGCTATAACCATCGCCGAAGGTATTATTGAAAATATTGATGCTAAAAAAGACTGGTTAAATGTTTTAACTACCGATGATAATAAGAACGAAGGTAATATTAGTCAAAACGAATTGCTAATCGAATCGTTACGTATTGATAGCGTGCCGGGAACCCATACCGTAATTTATGATTCGGAGGTGGATTCAATAGAGTTTAAACATACCGCGCATAACCGTAATGGTTTTGCATTGGGCGCGGTGTTGGCCGCAGAATGGTTGCAGGATAAAAAAGGCTTCCACTCGGTACAGGATATGTTTGATTTTAGTATTTAATAATTAATTTATTGCCGCGATAACTGATAAAGAAAAGATGAACTGGAAATTTTGGAGCAAGAAAAATAGAACAACCGGAAAGAAGAAAAAAAGCGGCACACGCGAGTGGACCGAAGCCATCATATTCGCGGTTATTGCAGCCACACTTATCCGTTCCTTTTTTATTGAGGCCTATACTATACCTACCCCATCAATGGAGCGGTCGTTATTGGTTGGCGATTTTTTATTCGTAAGCAAGCTTAATTACGGCGCACGTACACCGATGACGCCGATATCGTTTCCGTTCGCGCAGCATACCATGCCATTGTTAGGCACTAAAGCTTATTGGGATGGATGGGAATTGAACTACCATCGCTTACCTGGCTTTAGCGAGGTTAAAAAAGGCGATGTAGTAGTGTTTAATTACCCGATGGATGCCGATTCGCCATTATACAGGCCGGTTGATAAACAGGAAAATTATATAAAACGATGCCAGGGTACCGCAGGCGATACCTTAAGTGTTGTTAATGGTCAGGTTGTTGTTAATGGCAAAAAAGCGCCAAACCCGCCGGGAGAACAAACCGAATACAGCTATACCACAACAGGCGAAGAGGTAAATCCTGAAATCATGGATGAGCTGCATATTTCTTATTATGACCCGGGAAGGCCAACCGTGCCTACCATGACCGCCGAATCGGCACATGAGTTAAGTACTTACTCTAATGTTAAAAACCTGATGCCGGTAATCAGTGCTAAGGATGATGCAGATATATATAACCCGGTGTTCCCATTAAAGTATCCAATAGATGTTAAGCTGCATAACAAGTTGCCGAGATATGGCTGGAACGTAGATAATTTCGGCCCGATTATCATCCCTAAAAAAGGATGGACTGTTAAGCTGGATAGTATGAATTTCCCACTGTATGAGCGTTGTATCGAAGTTTACGAGCATAATAAGGTTGAGGTAAAAGGCGACGATATATACATCAACGGACAAAAAACGAACAACTACACCTTTAAAATGAATTATTACTGGATGATGGGCGATAACCGTCATGATTCAGAAGATTCACGCTACTGGGGTTTTGTACCGGAAGATCATATTGTTGGCAAAGCTGTATTTATTTGGATGAGCTGGGATGATAACGCAAGTTTCCTGCATAAAATAAGGTGGAGCAGGCTGTTTAATATTATACACTAATACCTGCCTGCAATATTGCATGAATTGGAGATTCTGGAAAAGAAAAAGATCAAAATCCAAAAAGAAAAAGAGCGCAATACGCGAATGGACTAATGCTATTCTTTTCGCGGTGATAGCAGCTACCCTTATCCGCAGCCTTTTAATTGAGGCCTTTGTGATACCCAGCGGATCAATGGAAGGAACACTCCTGGTTGGCGATTTTCTTTTTGTAAGCAAGGTGAATTATGGCGCCCGGATGCCAATCACACCCATATCTTTTCCATTTTCGCAGCATACTATGCCGTTTTCAGGCACTAAATCTTATTGGGATGGTATACAATTACCATACTTCCGCTTGCCGGGCTTTAGCGAAGTTAAAAAAGGTGATGTGGTGGTTTTTAATTATCCCATGGATATTGATTCGCCATTTTACCGCCCCATTGATAAACAGGAGAATTATATCAAACGCTGTCAGGCCACCGCGGGAGATACCTTAAGTATCAAAGATGCCCAGGTTTATATAAATGGTAAACCCGAGGCAATTCCTCAATATAGCCAGCCATCATTTTTAGTGCATGCCGATAGCGCTGGAATAAGTCAGCCGTTGATAAATCAGTTAAACATCACGCTTAGCCAGCAACTTACCACGCATGATTTTGAGTTGCTGATGACCCGGCAGGCCGCAGCCAAGTTAAAAGGAACAGCGCATATAACATCAGTACGCGAGTATAACCAGCTTAATGGTGTGTATGACCGGGATATATTCCCTCATGACCCCCGTTTGCGTTGGAACGTTGATAATTATGGGCCTGTCATCATCCCCAAAAAGGGTTGGACGGTGAAGCTAAATAGCCTAAACCTGCCTATTTATCGCAGGGCTATACAGGTTTATGAAAACAATAAATTATTGGTGTTAGGTAACGATATTTTAATCAACGGTAAAAAAACCGATACCTATACTTTTAAAATGAATTACTATTGGATGATGGGCGACAACCGCCATAACTCCGAAGATTCCCGATTTTGGGGGTTTGTGCCCGAAGATCATATTGTCGGTAAAGCCGTTTTTACCTGGATGAGTGTAGATAGCGGCGCCAATTTTTTAAACAAGATCAGATGGAGTAGAGTATTTAGAGTTATACATTAATTTTTTGTAATTGACAGATTTGGTGTATCTTAACTGCACAAATCACAATTTTAAAGATGACCTCAGTAGCTGTTCCAGCCAAAAAACGTATTGAATCTATTGATATAATGCGCGGTATAGTGATGGTGGTAATGGCGCTCGACCATTGCCGGGATTTTTTAACCCATCTTAATTACGACCCGACCGACCTTTCGAAGGCATCAAGCTTTTTGTTTTTAACCCGTTTTGTTACCCATTTCTGCGCCGCAACCTTCGTTTTTTTAGCAGGTACAAGTGCGTATTTATCTATCAGCCGGGGCAAAACTAAAAATGAAGCCGCTAAATTTTTATTGAGTCGTGGTTTATGGTTGGTGTTTTTAGAGTTAACAATTATCCGTTTTGGATGGATAATGGATCTGGATTATCACTTTATATTCCTGCAGGTAATCTGGGCCATAGGTGTAAGTATGGTATTACTTGCCGCATTAGTATATCTGCCATTGCCTGCAATAGCCGCAGTTGGTTTTATATTGGTTTTCGGGCACGATCTATTTGATAACCTTTCAACCAAAACTTTTAGCGTAGCTGGTAAAGATGTTTGGGATATTTTGCACGTAGGCGGCATGGTTAATTTCGGCAATATTAACGTGCTTTTCTTTTACCCGTTGATCCCCTGGATAGGTGTAATGGCGCTTGGTTATTGCTTCGGCACGCTGTTTAAAATGGATGAATCCAAACGCAGAAAGCTGTTGATCACATTTGGTATTGGTGCAATAGCGCTGTTTATAGCCATCAGGTCATTTAATTTTTACGGCGACCCGAGCAACTGGACAAACCAATATAGCTGGTACCGCGATGTTCTTTCATTTATTGATGTAAGCAAATACCCACCCTCGCTCGACTATCTATTAATAACGCTAGGCCCGGTTATGCTGATGTTGGCAGCGCTTGAAAATGTACATAACCGGCTTACCTCCATCTTTTTGGTATATGGCCGCGTGCCTTTGTTTTATTACATCCTTCATCTTTACATGGCGCGTTTATTAAGCTTTTTAACTTTTGTTGTGATGGGTAAAGAGCACGGTTACAGCTTCTCATTAGGTACGGTGTACATTGTTTGGCTGTTGGTAGTGTTTATCCTGTATTTCCCGTGCCGCTGGTTTATGAAGTATAAACAAACTCACAAACAATGGTGGCTGAGCTATTTGTAGCGCTGTTATTTACAGTATTTAGCAAGCAGATCATCAGCTCTGTTGCTGCCGATGTTGCGAATGAATGTCCAGTCGCGACAGGCACCTTCGTTATCACCCTGGTTTAGCTTTTCATGGGCTTGTTCTAATACATCATCAATGAATTTGTCATCATAACCCAATTGCTTTTTCAGGCTGACAATGGCAGCTTCATGCGTAGTATCTGCCTTACCCAGGTATTTAGCTTTGTAGTAATTGGTTACAACATCCTCCAGACTCTGCTGGCTTTTATAATTGGCGATGGCCAGATTCATATCATTATTACTAATACCGCAAACAGTTCGATCCGCTTCAAATCGAACCGGCAGCACAATATTCAAGGGCTGGTAATTAGTTGGAATAACCCATCTGCCCGAAGTCAATTTAACAACCCGCAATGCCTCATCATCCAGATCGATGCCTAAACCTTGTATTACTCTTGGGTTGATAACTTTGCCATTCCCATCTACCACAAAACTGACTTTTATAGTGCCGGATATACAATTTTGCTTAGAATATTCAGGATAAACTATTTTTTGCGATAGGAAATTATCTAATGCTTGTTGCCCACCCTTAAAAGCAGGTTGTTGGGCATAGCCCGCGAAGGCGACTACCATCAACATTAATATAATCAGCATCTTGCGCATGACAGTATAACATTGATTAAACATAATTTGTGTTACACATTTATAGCAGGCGGAAATTGCAGCAGTAAAGCCGGATCAGGAATATTTTTCAGGTAAAGTTCTTTATCTGAATTTCTGCAAGCACCAGGAAAATCGCCAACCCAATCTTCCATATCCAGTATTAATTGAAAGTGTAAGTGAGGCGGCCACCCGCCATTAACCTCGGCCGTGCCGAAATTGGCTATATGTTGACCACTTTGTATTGGCTTGCCTACGTATAAACTTGTAAGGCATTCCCTATTTAAGTGACCATAAAGGCTGTAGAATGTTAATTTGCCAATTTGGTGTTTGAAAATGATAGTTGGTCCATAATCCCCAAAATGTGCATTGTCCTGAAAGCTATGAACTTCGCCATTTAAAGGCGCATAAACAGGCGTGCCGGCATCTGCCCAAATATCTACACCTAAATGTAGCTGGCGTTGTTCGCCGCTGATTTCAAATTGCTCACGGTTATCGTAAATGGTACGTAGCTCCATGTAACCGCCAATACCATAGCGGCAATGATTGTCGGCAAGCTTTTGATCAACCCAATGGCTGAATTTGGCAACATCATTAACCACCCCAAAACTAAGTTCGGTGTTGTTTTTTGTCAGGTCGAAATGATAGAGGCGATCATCAACCCCATCAAAATCAACTACCTTGCTAATATTTTGTGGGTTAGCCTTTAACGCGACTGCTAAACGAGCGGATGCATCCATAAACAGGAACTATTCTTCCTCTTTCTGGCGTTCCTCTTTGCTTATTTTGTCGAAGATCTTATCCATGCGGTCAACATACTCGCTGGTATCATCAATAAAAAATTCCAGTTGCGGGATAACGCGCACCTGGTCTTTTATCCTTGAACCTAACTTATAGCGGATTTCTGATGCATGCTGCTTAATGGTTTGCAGCGCCAGTTGATTGTTGTTATTGCTAAAAAAGCTCAGGAAAACACGGGCAATGGCCAAATCGGGGGTTACGCGTACTTTGGTAATGGTAACCATGGTATTAGGGAGGTAGCTACTGCTTTCGCGCTGTAAAATAGCGGCAAGATCTTCTTGTATAACTCCGGCGAATTTTTGCTGACGTTTTGATTCCATGTTGTTTATTTTAAGTTGAAAGTGGAAAGCTTAAAGTTAAAAGGAACTCTATAATCCACTATTTTTTTTATGTTGAAGATAGTTAAGATCAACTTTGAACTTTAAACTATGTACTTTTAACTCTTTAAAGGTCGCCCTTTATATCATCCAGATTCTTAATACTCAACCTCGAGCTTATCCACGATGCCATCACCGCTATAAAGCCTACCGTTAACAGCACAAGGCCAAAATCTTTCACCCTTAGCTCTATCGGATATGCATCAATAACCGACATGCTGGCCCCCATCTTTATAAAACCATATTTCTGCTGTAATAAGCAGAATATCAAGCCGACTACCATCCCCGCTATACAGCCAATGCCCGATATCATCATCCCCTCGAAAAAGAAAATACCCTGTACCAGCTTTTTGCCTGCGCCCAGGCTACTGAGTATGGCTATGTCTTTACGCTTATCAATCACCAGCATAGTTAACGAGCCGATGATGTTAAATATAGCGATGATGAGCACAAAAACCAATATCATAAATATAAACCACCGTTCGTAGTTTAAAGTTTTATATAATTCGGTATTTTGCTGGATACGATTTTTTACCGTGTATTTACCTCCTGCCCGGTCGATGATCTCCCGCTGAAAGCCATCAACATTAGTACCTTTTATACAATTGATCTCTATCGACGATACATTCACGGGCTCATTGAGCAGCTCACGCGCGAAGTCGATAGGTGTTACCGCTATATCATCAAAATCCTGTTGTATGCTGAACACGCCCGATGGCGATATATTACGAACTATAAACTCATTCATCGGGTCGGGGCTGCTCATCGCAGAACGGTTAGACGCGTAAATGCGGAGCGGGGTAGGGTCGTTTATATTAACCGACAGGCTGCCTGCCACTGTACCGCCAATAACCGCGTAATTAATGCTATCGCTTCGCAGGGTGAATGAACCATCCTGTATGGTACTGTCTAATTGCTTGTTTTTGAGGAAATCGGCCGATACGCCTTTGACGTTGCCAATGAACGATTTATTATTATACATAATCAGCGCCTTTTCCTGCAGCACATCTGTGTACGAAAATACCCTTGGGTCTTTATGCAACTGCATAAAGTAGGTAGTATTTGGGTCGAACGTTTTGCCGAAACGGGGCTCTATCTTCAGCTCCGGGGTGAAGTTGCTATACAGGCCCAGGATCACTTTCTCGAAACCGTTGAAAACCGACAGTATAATAACCAGCGCGGCGCTGCCTACAAATACCCCCAGCATGCTAATGCCCGAAATAATGTTGATGGCATGCATTTTCTTACGCGAAAACAGGTACCGCTTAGCTATGTAGACCGATGTGTTCAAACCAGGTGATTAATGGCCTAAGTTAAAAAAAGGGATTGGTATCTTTCTCGTAACCGATAGTAGTTTCCGGGCCATGACCCGGATATACTGTGCAATCATCCGGCAGTGTGAATAGTTTTTCCTCTATATTCTTCAATAGTTGGGCATGGTTGCCGCCCGGCAGGTCACTGCGACCTACGCTGCCGCGGAACAGTACATCGCCGCCTATCAAAACATTGTCCTTACGGTTATAAAAACACAACGAAGCAGGTGAATGCCCCGGCGCGAAGATCAGTTCCAGCTCGGTATTGCCGAAGCTTACAGTCCCAGTCTCCGGCAAATAAACTTCGGGTTGGGGTGATACCTCATAGCGGAAACCCATGCTTGGTGCATAAGCCGGTACCGCATCCAATATATCCTGCTCGCCGATGTTGAACTGCGGTTTCAGGCCATACTGATCGAACACGAATTTGTTGCCCAGCACATGGTCTATATGGCAATGCGTGTTGAGCAACAGCACCGGTTTAAGCTTATTATCGCGGATGAAGTTAACTACCGCGTTCTGCTCAGCCGCGGTGTACATACCCGGGTCGATGATGGCGCACTCCAGGCTGTCATCATATAAAACGATCGTGTTTTCCTGATATGGGTTGTTTGGGAATACTTTAAGCATGCACAAAAGTACAAAATTAAGCCTTTAGGCAAGTGGAGTTAAACTACCCGATTTCTCGTTGTACTGTACCATGGAACAGATGAAACAGTTGGTACATTTGGTACACTTTTAGGGTTAAAAAAGGCCTAAAAACCCCTAAAATCGACGATATTACAATCGATTTTAACTGTTTTTGAGCCCATTTTCAGACCAAAATGCCGTTTTTTAGCCAAGAAAAGAAACAAAAAACTGCTGTTTTTTAACATTTTTTACCTCATTTTCCGCTGAAAACATCGGTATTTACACATGTTACTGAGCCGAAATTGTTCCAATTTGAAACACTTTGGTACAGTTGATTTGAGCGTTGCCTGCGGCCCAGGCTTTCCGCTCATACGCCGCGAAGCATTAGTCGCGAAGGCCGGTATCCGCTGCAATCCTTAACGCGAAACTTAATATGTAAGCAGTGTTTAGTTTGACAGAACGAGGGTGATTGGAAGATAAATGCCGATTATACAGACCTACAATTAAATACAAAAGTCTTATATTTATAGTTTATTGTAACATGGCAAGTAAAACTACTGAAAAAGTTAATGATCTATCTGATGATAAAAAAAGTTGTTTTATAATAACTCCAATTGGTGCAATTGATTCAGAAGTTTTCAAAAAAACAAAGGGATTGATATCCTCGGTGATTGACCCTGTTTTAAACGAATTTGATTTCAAAGCCGTACCAGCGTATGAAATTAATAATAGCGGTTCAATAACCAGGCAGATTTTAAAAAGTATTGTCAATGATAAATTGGTAATCGCAAACCTTACCAATTTAAACCCGAATGTAATGTATGAATTGGCGGTTAGACATGCCATACGGCTTCCTGTAATAATCATGGCAGAACATGGAACAAACTTACCATTTGACATTACCGATCAAAGAACGATATTTTATTATGATACGTTACTTGGCTCAGAAGAAGCTAAGCCTAAATTAAGATTAGCTATTGAATCAGCGCTGAAAGATGAATCAGTAGATAATCCTATATATCAAGTAGTTGAAGAAGCCACTATTATTAAAGGCGATAAAAGCGAACAGTCAATAAATGAATATCTTATACGAAGACTCGATCAGTTAGAAAATAACATCAGTGCTATAAAACAAAAACCAATAGAAGTCAGACCAGAGTCGCGTGTTGATAAAAGTATAGAAATACAATTTCATGATCGGTCTTTAGTTAATGATGAAAAAAGGAAAATAATATCAGGAGTAATCAAAAATAAATTTTCTGGTTATCAAATTTCCTATGGAGAAACAGTAAAAATATCTAATATAAGTTCTTCTGTTGACACTTTTAGAGAAGTTCTAACAGACTTTATTAATTTAAAAAAAATAATGGTTATACATTGGCAAGGTATTTAACAGATGCCAATTGCATTATTAAAAAGGCGATAAATTATTTCATCTACATCACACCAATCTCAAACTCCAAATCAGCGAATGTTTAAATTTCCAATGTAAACACGTAGTTTTAGAGGTAGAAAACTAAATCACAAATGAAAGAAGGCCAACGGCTGTGGAGTGAGGAAGAATCAATTTTAACCATTAATCTGTATTGCAAAATTCCTTTCGGCCAAATGCATTCGCGCAATGCCGATGTTATTGCTTTGGCTCATTTGATAGATAGATCGCCAAGTTCCATTGCCCGTAAACTGGGTAACTTTGCCAGTTTCGATCCGAAACTCAGAGCGCGAGGTGTAAAAGGTTTGGAAAATGCCAGTAAGCTGGATAAACACATCTGGAACGAATACATGCAAAACTGGGACGAACAATTCATCGAAAGTGAAAAACTATTAGCCAAAAAGAAACATACCACCATTGAGCAACTAAACCATATCGACCTTGATAATTTAAAAGACATACAAGGCAAGGAGCGGGAACGCTTGGTAACAGTTAGGGTTAATCAATCGCTATTTCGTAAAATAGTGCTTACCAATTTTAATAACCAATGCTGCATTACCGGCATTAAACAAACAGAATTACTGGTAGCCAGCCATATTTTACCCTGGAGTAAACACCAGGCGGATCGCCTGAATCCTAAAAACGGATTAGCCCTAAACTACCTGCACGACAAAGCATTTGACTGCGGCCTACTCACCATAACCGAAGATTTAAAAATAAAGGTTTCATCCTCGTTCCTCAAAAATCAAGATATTCTCAGCATCAAACAAAACTTCATCGATTACGATGGTAAATCACTCATCGAACCACAAAAATTCTTTCCCGATACCGAATTTCTAAAAATTCACAACCAAAGTTTTAAAGGCTAAGTTCACTTATATCCGATTGACAACAAAAAGCAAATGATATAGCTTGGCGCATGCCAAATATCAAACTCAATTACCTATATCGCGACGGTGCCAACTACAAAAATTTTAGTTCAGTAATATTTGATAATCCAGATAATATCAGCCCTGAAACACTATTAAAAATCATCAAACCAAAGCTAATTGATGAAACTTGGTTCTACGTAAACCAATGGAATTTACCCGACCTCCATTTCGCTAAATGGAGTAATGAATTTGATCACACATGGCACGAGTTTGAAAGCATCGAGTACACAAATGAAGCACCAAACACAGAAATAACGTTAACGGAATTTATTAGCGATGTACAAATACATTAGTCACCCTGTCATCTCGACCGCAAGGAGAGATCTTCTACAACCAGACTATTCAACTTTGCAGATCGAAGAAAAAAGTGCGCAAACGCCCGACGGAAAACCGGGCCGGGAGCTGGCCTTGCGGGCAGAAGGTTTTTTCCGCCTTGATCTTTTGCTACATTTTGGATCAAGCCAAAAGTAGTAGCCCGCGCGGCAATGAGGGGAACAGAGCATCTCATTAAAACGAGAACATCGTCTAACCCCCACCGGATTGCCACGCTACCGCAGCAAAGACAAATTTTATAAAACCTCCTCAATACTATACCTTTTCCCGTTCACCACAAATTCATCCCCAGCTTTCTTGCCCATCATCTGCATACAAATAGGCGCCGCTGCAGAAACCGCGAAATAATTCTCGTTATCAACCACTAAAGTCCCTGCACTGATAGCGATGTAAAATTTACCGCCATTAGTCAGTACCAAACTTCCAGTTTCAATAGTATCCGATGCGCCTTTGGTACTAATCGAATTTAAAGCGACCATCAATTTATTAGCTTCATTTAATTGTATGGTGTTGCGGTCTTTCTCCTGCTGCATCATGGCTCGGCCGGTTTCGTATTTATCGCCCGCGCTGCTTTTGGTATCATCATTTGATGCCTGCTCGGCTGCCTTGAAAGCTTGTTCGGCGGCATCCATACGGCTTTGTACGTAGGCAACACATTTATTATAAAGCTCCTGTTTTATGGTAGACATTTAGTTTATACTGAATATTGATTTGCGAAGGTATCAAAAAATAAAAGCCCCCTTGCACTCGCTGCTTGGGGGCTTTCAACCTAAACCTTATCACAATGTATGTAAGAATCACATACTCCTATACAAACGAAATAATTGTGCTTTTGGATATATGCACCGTTAAAAAAATTTCAAACTGACAGTAAAATGATAATATTGAGTTAACAATACGCTTGTTTATTATCTTAATGGTTTAATTGGATGTGATATTTTTTGTACTTTGGTAAACCAATTTAAGCCTGTGAAACAGCTCAAATTACTATTATTCGCGTTTTTGTTGTACTTGCCATTCGCGCAGGGGCAAGCAACGCAGCATGGTAAATCGGTTGGTCCAAAAAATAATACCGAGATCATTTACCACATTTTTCAGCGTAGTTTTTTTGATAGCAATGGCGATACGCACGGCGATCTGAATGGCATTTATCAGAAACTTAATTACCTGCAGCAATTAGGCGTTACCGCGGTTTTGTTAACGCCGCTGTACGAATCCATGTACTATCACAATTATTTCGCTACCGATTTTTATAAGATAGACCCGCGCTATGGCACCATGGCCGATTATCTAAAGCTGATAAAAGAATTGCACCGCCGGCACATGAAGTTTTACATGGATATGGAAACCCAATATGTAGCCAGCGATAACGTATGGTTCAGAGACTCCTATAAAAATCCTGCATCAAAATACAGCGACTATATTTTTTATGCTGATAAAGGCAATACAAAACCCGTATCAATAGTTGCAGGCATAACAGATTTTACCGGCTATGATGGCGTTACCCGCAAACTGGTAATGGTTAACCTAAATAATAAACAGGTACAGCAATTCAACTACAACCTTTTTAAGTTTTGGCTGGATCCCAACAACGACGGTAATTTTGATGATGGGGTAGATGGCTTTCGGTTAGATCATATGATGGATAACCTGGATAACGCTAACCGCCTGCCGCATCTGTTCACCACATTCTGGAGGCCGTTATTAACCAGGCTCCGTGCCATCAACCCTAAAATAAAAATAGTTGCCGAGCAGGCCGAGTGGGGTTCATTCGGTATAGATAATTTAAAAGCGGGCGGTGTAGATCGGGTTTTTGCATTTAGATTAGCATTCGCTATCCGCAACTTTAACAAAAAAGAACTGATGCTGGTGGCCGATTCAACCTTCCTGCAAACCCCGGCAAATAAACAGCAGGTGGTATTTATAGAGAATCATGATATGCAGCGCTTTGCCGATGCCGTAAAAGGTAATCCGGGTAAACTAAGAGTTGGCTGCGCCCTGAATTTATTAATGGGTGGGGTGCCATCAATTTACTACGGACAGGAGTTAGGCATGAAAGGCAACAAAGGAAACTTCGGCATGACAGATGGAAACGACATCCCGGACCGGCAGGCATTTGAATGGTACAAGAGCGATAAAGGCCCTGGCATGGCTTATTGGTACGAAAACGGCCCGTGGTATACCAAGGACAATACCGATATCCCAAATGATGGTATATCGCTGGAAGAAGAAAAAAACGACTCCAAATCGCTTTGGAATTTTTACCGTAAAATCATCAGCCTAAGAAAAAATAACCCAATAATTACAACCGGCACTTATACCAATTTGATGAATAATAACGATCATGTTTTTTCATTTATGCGATATAACGGGCACGAAAAGTTTATTGTAGTAATAAACCTGTCGGCAGAAAAACAAGATGTGACAGTTGATATAAACGCGGATAATAAAACCGCCATCACAGCCTTAATGGGCGGAAAACCACTCGTGATTGGTAATAAATTTAGGTTAAGTTTAAATGAATTTGGTGTTAATATAATAAAGTTGGATACTCATTAAGCATGGGTTAAAAACCAGCTTTATTTTTAAGTATAAATTCGCCCTTTGAATTGTGATTTATTAACCTTACCTTTGCGGCCGATTTGACGATGTTGTCAAATTCGTTATTTAAATTCATGAACCCATTTATTC